>Ga0209699_100071_pt1 | contig 126891 bp, 124 predicted proteins | sample SynthPrep_1_END__FD_187204 | JGI IMG/M metagenome (GOLD analysis project Ga0209699, IMG submission 187204) | Synthetic microbial communities from Ohio, USA - SynthPrep_1_END_DS7_MetaG (SPAdes) (version 2) | ecosystem: Engineered > Bioreactor > Aerobic > Activated sludge | place: USA: Ohio...
GCCCCAGCCCCCGCCCGTCAGTCGGTGCAATAGGCGACGGTTGTCGCACAGGCCTTGCGCGGCTATTCAGCTTGCTTCGATTTTTCGCGAGACCTTTCCATGTCCGACGCCCTGCCTGACCGCCTCTCGGTCGATCCTGACAGCCCCTTCCACGACGCCGAACTGCTGGCGCGCGGCGTGGGCATCCGCTTCAAGGGCGAGGAAAAGACCAACGTCGAGGAATATTGCGTCTCGGAAGGCTGGGTCCGTCTGGCCGTCGGCAACCGCGTCGACCGTCGCGGCAAGGCCCTGACCGTCAAACTGCAAGGCCCGGTCGAGCCCTTCATCAAGGGCGAGTGATTTCGAGCCTTTGATTTCGGCCCAGCGGCGAAGCTGAGACTTTCGGTCGCAGTCTTCGCCCGCTAGGGTCCGCGCCTGTCGTTTGAGTCTGGGAGGCGCTCTTGTCGTTCACTATCCGTCTGATGGCCGCCAGCGCTGTGGCGCTCGGCCTTGTCGCCGCGCCGGTCATGGCGCAGGACGCCCGCGCCATCCGCGCCGCCGAACAGGTGCGCGATCAGGCGCTGAAGGGCAATATCGCCCTCGATTACGTCACCCAGATCACCACCCGCTTCGGCCCGCGCCCGGCGGGCTCGCGCGCCGAGCAGGACGCATCGGCCTGGGCGGCCGACTACATGCGCGCCCACGGCTTCCAGAACGTCCGCATCGAGCAGTTCCCCCTGATCGGCTGGGAGCGCGGCGAGGAGAGCGCCGAGATTCTGGGCGCGCGTCCCCAGAAGCTGGTCGTGGCGGCTCTAGGCCACTCCATTCCCACGCCGGCCGAGGGCGTTGAGGCCGAGGTCGTCTTCTTCGACGGTCTGGACGCCTTGCTGGCCGCGCCTGCCGGATCGCTGAGCGGCAAGATCGCCGTGGTCGACGGCGGCCAGATGGTGCGGATGCAGGACGGCTCGGGCTATGGCCCTCTGTCGCGCATTCGCGGCGTCGGCCCGACCGAGGCGGCCAAGCGCGGCGCGGTCGCCTTCGTCATGCGCTCGGCCGGATCGGACGAACACCGCATGCCGCACACCGGCACCACCCGGTATGTCGAGGGCAAGGTGCCGCTGCCCGCCTTTGCGCTCAGCGCGCCGGACGCCGATCAGGTGGCGCGGCTGGTGGGCATGGGCGAGACGGTGCGTCTGCGCCTGAAGTCCACCGCCCACACCTATGAGACCCACAGTCAGAATGTGATGGGCGACATCGTCGGGGCCTCGCGTCCGGATGAGATCATCGTCCTGGGCTCGCACATGGACAGCTGGGATCTGGGCACCGGCGCCATCGACGACGCGGCGGGGGGCGCCATCACCCTGGCCGCGGCCAAGTTGATCGCCGAGCAGGGCCGACCGGCGCGCACGATCCGCGTGGTGCTGTACGGCTCCGAAGAGGTCGCCCAGCCGACCGACCACGGCAACGGCGGCGGCGCCTATGTCCGCAACATCGGCGCAGGCGTCGAGAAGCACGTCATCGCCGGCGAGAGCGACTTCGGCGCCGACCGCGTCTACGCTCTGGGCCTGCCGCCCGGCTCGCAGAATACGGACTTCGCCAAGATCGCCGAGCGCGTCCTGCGTCCGCTGGGCGTGCTGCCGGGCGAGGCCGAGCTGTTCGGCGGCGTCGACATCGGTCCTCTGGCGCGCGCGGGCGTTCCGGTCTTCGGCCTGCGTCAGGACGGCACGCGCTATTTCGACCTGCATCACACCGCCGACGACACCCTGGACAAGATCGACCCGGCCCAGATGACCCAGAACGTCGCCGCCTGGGCGGCCCTGGTGCGCCTGATCGCCGATTCCGACGTGGACTTCCGGGCCGCGCGTGCGGCGCAGGCGTCGACGCGTTAAGGCGCGTCTTGGCGGGATTGAGCGGGCTGGTTATACAGCCCGTCCGGTTAGCGGGCGTGGCGAAACTGGTAGACGCAACGGACTTAAAATCCGTCGGGCGAAAGCCCTTGCCGGTTCGACCCCGGCCGCCCGCACCAGCCGTTCTGACGATCGCCTTCAGGTCTGCGGCGACAGCCGCTCCAGCCATGACATCAACCCGCGCGGTTCGGCGACGGGCGAGCGCCACAGATCGCCGCCGCGCGCGCGTTGTCGTCCGGCCTCGAACAGTCGCTGCATCGTCGCCGTGTCGAAGCTCAGCATCCCGCCCTGCTCGGGCTCGTCCGGGATGGCCGCGACGCTGATGGGCAGGCCCTGCGCCGCGCAGAAGGTCGTGGCGACGCCCAGCGCCTGACGATAGGAGAACCGCAGCATGGCGTCGAAGCTGCGGGTCAGCACCGCCGCGACGTTCTGGGCCGTGGTGCGCGGTTCCGGCTCCAGCACGGTGTTGACCAGGATATGCACCCGGCTGCGCTGCAGGCGCCGTCCGACCCGCTTCCAGCGCAACAGGGCCTCGGGCATCAGGAACAGCGGCGCGGCGACCCCGCCGTCGACGTGCATCTCCTCGAACGGCTCGCCGTCGACCTCGCACGGGAAACGACGCGGCGGAAACAGGCCGGGCAGGCTGGCGGAGGCGGCCAGAACCTCGCGGAACAGGGCGACCGCCTCCTGGCCGCCGTGGCAGGCGATCGTCCCCATGTCCCAGATGCAGGCCTTCTGGCTGTCCAGGTCCGTCGTCGCCACCAGCAGGCGACGCCCCCGGCGATGCTCGACCGCGATGGCGTCGATCAGCGCCTCGTCGACGAAGGGGTGGATCAAGGCGTCCAGCGCCTCGCCCTGGAACAGGCTGCCGGTCAGGGTCGAGGCCAGCCGCCGCAGGCTCAGCAGGTCGGCCGCATGGCCGCCGGTATAGGCGTCGGCCAGCCGCTCGTCCCAGGCCGGTCCCAGGAAGGCGAAGGGCGCGATCAGGGCGCCGGTGCTGACGCCCGTGACCAGGGCGAACTCAGGCCGCGTTCCCGCCTCGGTCAGTCCGACCAGGGCGCCCGCGCCATAGGCGCCGCCCGCCGCGCCGCCCGATACGGCCAGCATGTCGAAATGCCCCGACGACCAGCCGGAGCGGGGCAGGGACAGACGGTCCGCCGCCGCCTCCAGCGACGTTTCCGCCTGCTCGACGCTCAGCCGGATATCCTCGAACCCCCGAATGCGCCCGCGGCCGGCCGGGGGCGCAGGCAGCCGTTTGCGCGGCAGAGGCAGGGACGACAAGGGGCGCGGATCAATCACGACGGTTTTCTCGGCTTTCGCGCGGCTTGGGTCAAATGCGGCGCCGCGGTTCCGCAGGGCGAAACTGCGCGGGCGTCCAGCTTAACTGTCTTGGCCTCGTCATGAGGGGGGGCGTAGGTGTCGCACACTGATTGTTCCGCCAGGTGAGCCGTTTCATGTTTCGTAGCCGACTTCTCGCTTCCGCCCTGGGTCTGAGCCTCTGCCTGGGCGCGGCTGCGCCCGCGGCGTTCGCCCAGACGGCTCAGACTGCGGCTCAGACTGCGGCTCCGGCGGCCCAGGACGGCCGCGCCGCCCCGTCCCTGATCGTCACCGTGGTGGTCGATCAACTCAGCGCCAATCTGTTCAACCAGTACCGCAGCCAGTTCACCGGCGGGCTGAAGACCCTGGCCGATCAGGGCATGGTCTCGATCAACGGCTATCAGACCCACGGGGTGACCGTGACCTGCGCCGGCCACTCGACCGTCCTGACCGGCGCCCACCCGGCCCGCAGCGGCATTCCCGCTAACGACTGGCTGGACACGACGACGGGCCAGGAGACCTATTGCCTGGCCGCGCCGCAGAACACCCTGGCCCACGGCAAGAACACCGACAACGGCCCGGTCGGTCCGGAACAGTTGAGCGCCTCGACCCTGGGCGACTGGCTGAAGGCGGTCAGCCCTGAAAGCCGCGTCTACGGCGTGTCGGGCAAGGATCGCGGCGCCATCACCCTGGCTGGGCACAAGGGCGACGGCGCCTTCTGGCTGACCGACAACTTCGGCTTCACCACCTATGTCGAGCCGGGCCAGTCGGCCCAGGCGCGTCTGGCCCCGGTGGCGGCCCTGAACGCCCGCATGATCGACCGTTTCACGCGACAGGCGCCCAGCTGGACCTATTCCAACGCCGCCTGCCGCCGGCTGGAAGGGCAGTGGACCATTGCGGGCCAGACCTTCGACTCCAAGGTGCCGCCGACCAACTTCCGCCTCGACAATTCGCCGATCCTGGACGAGCTGACCATCGAAGGGGCGATCGAGCTGATGGACAGCCGGCAGTTGGGCCGTCGCGGCGTCACGGACATGCTGGGCGTCAGCCTGTCGGCCACCGACCGCATCGGTCACAGCTACGGCACCCAGGGGCCCGAGATGTGCGAGCAGATGCTGCGCCTCGACACGGCCCTGGGCGTGCTGATGGACAAGCTGTCGACCATCCCCGGCGGCGCCATCGTCGTTCTGACGGCCGACCACGGCGGTTCGGACTTCCCCGAGCGCTCGGCGGTCGAGGGCTATCCCCACGCCGGCCGGGTGGATCGCGCCCTGCAGCCGCGCGTCAACGCCGCGCTGAAGGCCCGCTTCGGCCTGGACGCCGATCCTGTGGTGTCGTCGGCGGGCGGTTTCGTCATCGTCGACAACGATCGCAAGTCCCTGCCGGAGCCGCTGCGGTCCCAGGTGCTGGCCGCCGCGATCGAACTGCTGAACGCCGAGCCGCAGGTCGCCCTGGCCGTGGCCCGCGACGAATTGCTGGCCGAGCCTGTGCCGAACTCGATCAACCCCGAAGACCTGAATGTGCGCGAGCGCCTGCGTCTGTCGGCGGTGGCGGGCCGCTCGCCCGACATCCTGCGCGCCTGGCAGCCGGGCCTGACCGGCCAGGGCCGCGTCGGCGGCGCCATTTCCAGCCATGGCTCGCCCTGGGATTACGACCGCCGCGTGCCCATCGTCTTCTGGTGGCCGGGCGCCGAAGGGCAGGAGCGTTTCCTGCCGATGCGCACCATCGACATCGCGCCGACCCTGGCCAATCTGATCGGCGTCCAGCCTGACGGCCCGATCGACGGCCGCTGCATGGACCTGCCCCAGTTCGCCAAGGGCCGCTGCCCTACGAAGTAGACGGCGCGAAACAGGCTGCGCGGGCCGTCATAAACTCGTGTTTCGACACGGTGCGACGGCCTTACGCCTTCCGCGTTTCCTTGGCACAAGGGCTTGAGAAACGCCTCTGAGGGGAGGCGTCAGGCCGTCAGAGCCGCAAGAGGAAACCCGTTCATGCAGAGAGCCCGCCGCGCGCGCATTGTCGCGACACTCGGACCCGCCAGCCGTGCGCCGGGAACGGTCAAGGCGCTGGCGCAGGCCGGGGTGGACGTCTTTCGCCTGAACTTCAGCCATGGCTCGCACGACGACCACGCCGCCGCCCTCAAGGCCGTGCGCGGGGCCGAAATGGCGCTGAAGCGGCCGCTGGGCGTATTGGCCGACCTGCAGGGGCCCAAGCTGAGGCTGGGCCGCTTCGCTGATGTCGAGATCGAGGTGAAGCCGGGCCACCAGATGCGCTTCGACCTGAACCCGGCGCTGGGCGACGAGACGCGGGTGCAGATGCCGCATCCGGAAATCTTCAAGGCGCTGCGGCCGGGCATGCTGCTGCTGCTGGACGACGGCCGGGTGCGGCTGCGCGTGGGCGAGCGCACCGACGAATGGTGCGACGTCACGGTCGAGAGCGGCTCCAAGCTGTCGGACCGCAAGGGGGTGGCCGTGCCCGAGGCGGTCATTCCGGTCTCGGCCCTGACGCCCAAGGACCGCGAGGATCTGGCCTTCGCGCTTCGCCTCGGCGTCGACTGGGTGGCCCTCAGCTTCGTGCAGAAGGCCGAGGACATGGCCGAGCTGAAGCAGATCGTCGACGGCCAGGCCGCCTGTCTGGCCAAGATCGAAAAGCCCCAGGCTCTGAACGACCTGGAGAGCATCCTCGACTATTGCGACGGCGTCATGGTCGCGCGCGGCGATCTGGGCGTCGAGATGGACCCGGAGGAAGTGCCGGTCGCCCAGAAGAAGATCCTGCGCGCCGCCCGCCAGCGGGGCGTCCCCGCCATCGTCGCGACGCAGATGCTGGAATCCATGACCAGCGCCCCGGCCCCGACCCGCGCCGAGGCGTCCGACGTGGCCAACGCCGTCTATGAGGGCGCCGACGCCCTGATGCTGTCGGCCGAGACGGCAGCGGGCGACTATCCGCTGGAAGCCGTGACCATCATGAACCGCATCATGGAGCGGGTGGAGCGCGATCCCCTGTGGCCCGGCCTGATGGACGCCGAACACGCGGGCATGGACATTCACGACGTCGACGCCCTGGTGGCGGCCGCGCGCAAGGCGGCCGAGGCGTCCTCGACCGCCTGCATGGTGGTGTTCACGACCCTGGGCGGCACGGCGCGGCGAATGTCGCGCGAGCGGCCGTTGCAGCCGGTTCTGGCCCTGACGCCCAAGCCCGAGACGGCGCGTCGCCTGGCCCTGGTCTGGGGGCTGGAGCCGCGCCTGGGCGAACAGCCGACCTCGCTGGAAGGCCTGACCGACGATGCGGTCGAGGCCGCCATGCTCTACGGCCTGGCCGAGCCGGGTCAGCGCATCCTGATCCTGGCCGGGACGCCCTTTGGCGCGCCGGGGGCCGCGAATCTGTTGCGTCTGGCCCATGCTCCGGCCCATGCTGCCCCCCGGCAACACGGGGCGAAGCGCGCCCGCAAAACCTGACGGGGCGGAATGATCAAATACATCGGCTCAAAGCGCGCGCTTCTGGGCCAGGTGATCGGCGCGGTGCGCGCGGCTCAGCCGCAGGGCGGAACGGTCTGCGACCTGTTCTCCGGCACCGCGCGCGTGGGCCACGCGCTGAAGCGCGAGGGGTTCCGCGTCTGGTCCAATGATCACAACGCCTATGCCCATGCGCTCGCCACCGCCTATGTCCAGGCCGACCGCGAGGTCTGGGCCGAACGGGCTGAGGCGGTGCTGGCCGAACTGCGCGCCGTGGCGCCCGCGCCGGGCTGGTTCACCCGCACCTATTGCCAGGAAGCCCGCTTCTTCCACCCCGACAACGGCGCCCGCATCGACGCCATGCGCGAGCGGATCGAGGTCATGGGGCTGGAGCCGGAATTGAAGGCGGTGGTGCTGGTCGCCCTGATGGAGGCGGCCGACCGGGTGGATTCCACGGCGGGCCTGCAGATGGCCTTCATGAAGCAGTGGGCGCCGCGCGCGCTGAAGCCGCTGGAGTTGCGCCTGCCGGACCTGCTGCCCGGCGTGGCGGCGGGCTCGTGCGTGGCGACGCACGGCGATGCGGTCGAGATCGCCGCCGAGGTCGAGGCCGACCTCGTCTATCTGGACCCGCCCTATAACCAGCACTCCTACCTCGGCAACTACCACTGCTGGGAAAGCCTGGTGCTGTGGGACAAGCCCGAGACCTATGGCGTGGCGCGCAAGCGGGTCGACGTGAAGACGCGCAAGTCGGCCTTCAACAGCCGGCCGGGCATCGGCCCCGCCCTGCAGACCGTCATCGAGCGGCTGAGGGCGCCGAACCTGATCGTCAGCTTCAACGACGAGGGCTATCTGAGCCGCGACGAGCTGACGGCCATGCTGTCGGCGCGCGGCCATGTGCAGGTGGTCGAGATTCCGCGCCCTCGCTACGTCGGCGCCCGCATCGGCATCCATAACCTGAAGGGCCAGAAGGTCGGCTCGGTCGGGCGGCTGAGGAATGTGGAATATCTATTCGTGGTCACGGATCGGCCGATCGAACTGCCGGTCGCCGCCTGACGGGAACGAAAGCCGGGCGCACGCCGTTTGTGCCGTATGCGTACGCTTTCCAGTCTTCCTCCCCCCGCTTCCCGCTTTGACGCCCGTGGTTTTGACGCTGCGCGTTTCGACGCCCAGCGGGAGGCCGCGCGTCCGGTCCGCCCGTCGCCTCGGCGCGGGCGGGGGCTGGACAGCTGGACCATCCTGCTGATCGGCGCGATCGCGGCGGGCCTGATGGGAATGCTGCTGGGCGGCGCCCTGTCCGTCTGATTTTCGCTTAGGCGGCGTCCAGTAGGGCCTTGATCGGCGCCCAGCTGCGCCGGTGTTCGGGGCAGGGCCCGAGCGTTTGCAGGGCCTTCTGGTGGATGGGGGCGTTATAGCCCTTATGGCTGGCGAAGCCGTAGCCCGGATAGGTCGCATCCATCTCGATCATCAGTCGATCACGTGCCGTCTTGGCCAGGATCGACGCCGCCGCGATCGACAGCGACCGGCTGTCGCCCTTGACCACGGGCGTCACCGCACACGGCAGCTTGAAGCGGTAGTTGCCGTCCACCAGGGCGTGAACCGGCGGATGGGCCAGGGCCTCGACCGCGCGGCGCATGGCTAGGCCGGTGGCGTGCAGTATGTTCAGCTCGTCGATCTCCTCCACCGAGGCGAAGCCGACGCCCCAGGCCAGGGCGCGGCTTTTGATGAGCGGCTCCAGCGCGGCGCGGCGCTTCTCCGTCAACGCCTTGGAGTCGTCGATGCCCGGCGGCAGATCGTCCGGGTTCAGGATCACCGCCGCCGCCGACACTGGCCCCGCCCACGGCCCGCGCCCCGCTTCATCCACCCCGCAGACATGACCGTTCCAGGTCGCGCGCGCCTCAAGCTCCAGCACCAGGGTAGGGAAGGGGCGGTTGGTCTTGGCGGCGGCGGTGAGGGCGAGCATCAGGCGTCAGTGCCACGAACCGGGGCATGGGGGAAGGCTGCCGCCTAGTCTACTTGTGTTGCGAGAAGCGGCTGTGCCGAGTTGCTGCTAAGGGTGGGAAGCGGTCATCAATCTGCTAGTTTCGTCGTCGCGTTGGGGGGCCGGATGGAAAGACGCATCGGTACTGTAGGCAAGGCCTCGGCAGTCACCGCTTCGCTGCTATTAATCGTGACAATGGTCGGAATAGCTCTCCCTGTTCCGGGGCAGAGAATGGATGGTCCGTTGGGGGCAGATTGCATGCTCATGGCGCAGGCGTTGCGCAGCACGCCTCCTCCTTATCGCGTGATCGGTTCAGATCGTGCCTGCGACTGGCGGGGCTTGGGGTTCCCACATGCCGTGGCATACGAACAACTTGCTCCTGGAACGGAGAGCGGGGGCAGCACAGTCGAAGCCCCGAGATACAGCCTTGGTGGTTTTAGAGCTGAGGTCGGAGTTGGTGTGGTTCTGGCGGCGCTTGCCGGCTCGGGGCAGGACTGCACTTTTTACCGCTTCTGGGGCATGTGGCATCGCGCAAGGTGCGTGGATACTTGGATAGCATAACGTCGCTAAGCGTCATGAAGCGAAGTTCGCTTAAGGGTGGTTAGCGGACCCGATGGTCAGTCAGAAACCAAGCGATAAGTGGCGTGGCTTTCGATCCATTCACCCTGACGCCGATCTTTCCAGACCTTCGGCTCGGGAGTGAAATCGCACAGTTCGACGTGCACGGTCTCGGTCGGCTCCCATTTCGCATCGGCATACCGAAGCTGGAGCACGACCGTCGAACCAGACAGGCTTTCGCCACTGATTGGTTCGTCGAGCTGGACCACGACGGCACGCGATCCATTCTGACCCGGTATGAATTGGGTCACTGTGCCAAGAACCGATGCTCGACCGGACAGCCAAGCGGAATTGGGTTCATAGCCGCCGCCAAGCTGCAAACGGTCCCCTATAGTCAGGCTATCTTGGGTAGACATCGGGGACATTGGATTGCTGTGCTCATGTCCGCAATGGGTCGTAGGCGGACAACCGCGAGTGTCCTGAAATCAGCCGTTGGCGGCGCCCATTTCACCCACCTCCCCATGCCGGAAGCACGTCGTCTGGTGGTCGTTCACCATGCCCACCGCCTGCATGAAGGCATAGGTGATCACCGGGCCGCAGAACTTGAAGCCGCGCGCCTTCAGGGCCTTGGCCATGGCGAGGCTTTCCGCGGTCTGGGTCGGGGCCTCGCGGAAATGGTCCCACTGGTTCACCAGCGGTTGGCCGCCGACGAAGGACCACAGCCAGGCTGAGAAATCCTCGCCGCTATCCCTCATGTCCAGCCAGATGCGGGCGCCGTTGACGGCGGCGTCGATCTTGGCGCGTGAGCGGATGATGCGCGGGTCGGCCAGCAGGCGCGCGCGGTCCGCCTCGCCATAGCGGGCGACGATCTCGGGATCGAACCCGTCGAAGGCCTCGCGCATCCCCTCGCGCTTTCTCAGGATGGTGATCCAGGCCAGCCCGGCCTGAAAACCGTCCAGCACCAGCTTCTCCCATAGGGCGCGGGCGTCGTACTCGGGCACGCCCCATTCGGTGTCGTGATAGGCGATGTAGAGCGGGTCCGTCGTCCCGCACCAGCCGCAACGCCCTTCAGCCTTTTCGGATTCGGTCATGGCGCGATGTTGCTGGAATGTTCCGACGGCGCAAGCGAAAAGGCCCGACGTTTCCGCCGGGCCTTCATGGGGTTTTGCGTGGCGTCCTACAGTCGCTCGACCGTGAAGCCGCGCGCGGTCAGCATGTCGATGACGCTGTCCTGATCCATCAGGTGAGCGGCGCCGACGGCGACGAAGGCCGTGCCTGGACCCTTCATCATCGCCTCGATCTGGCGTGTCCAGTCGCTGTTGCGGTCGATCAGGGCGGCGCGGTGGATGTCTTCATGCACGTCGCGGGTGTTGGCGCGGTTCAGACGGCCCGTTTCGGCGATGTCGCCTTTCAGCCAGGCGGCCACGGTTTCATCCAGGTTGGCGACGATGCGGTCGGTGTTGCGGACAAAGTGGTTCAGATAGGCGACCTGCGCCTCTTCGCTCATGCCTGCGATCAGGCGCACCTGGATGTCGGCGGTCTCGAAGCCGTGCAGCGCCTTGCCTTCGGAGCGGGCGCGATCCATCAGCGTCTTGTCGACGCCCGCTTCGGATCGATAGCCGGCCTCGGTCGGGCCGGACATGGAGATCATGAAGGCCGCCAGCCAGGGGCGGTAGGCGTCCAGGGCGGCCGCGCTGGCGCCGTTCGCCTGGGCGACCTTGTCGAAGGCGGCGAAGTCCTCGGCCGACAGGACCGACGACAGGGGGCGGGACGGATCGACGCCGTGCTGCTGGATCACAGGCATGACGACCGCCTGATCGTCCTGGTCGGCGATCTCGACCCAGATGTTCGAGGCGCTGGCGAAGGCGGCGTCCACCTTGTCCGAGCCCCAGGCCGTGCCGGGTCGCAACAGATGGACCGTGCCGAACAGATAGACGGTGGAGTCCGCGTCCTTGACCACCCACAGCGGCGGACCGGCGCCCTCGGCGCGGGGGATGGGGGCGACGGCGGGGGCGGGCGCAGCCTGTTCGGCGTGGGCGACGCCGGGCGCGGCGGCCAGGGCGGCGGAGGCGGCCAGCGCCGCCAGAATGCCGGCGGCGAAGCGCGAGACATGGTTGGCCGATTGGCCCATGCGGCGTGCGAGGGTCATTGCAGTGTCCTTGGATTGTAGGGGGGGCAGGCGTCGCCGAGCTCAGATGCGGGCGACGGAAAGCTCGTCAGCACAGGGGCTGGGAGCGGGAAGACGAGGCGTGAAGAGGGATCAGCGGGCGACGATCTGGGCGACGGCGGCCGCCGGGGTTTCGGCGGAGCGGCCGAAGGTCGGCACGGCCTGGACGGCCAGGCTGATCAGCAGGGCGCCGCAGACGCCCATGGCGAAGCCCGAGAAACGGTCGGCGGCGGTCGAGAACAGGTTGAACATGATGACGGTCCTTTGGATTTCGATGTGTCGATTGAGATGAGAAGGGCAGGCGGGGTCAGGCGATGAAGATGGCTTCGATCGGCTGGCCGAAGAGGCGGGCGATGCGGAAGGCCAGCGGCAGGGACGGGTCGTAGCGGCCCTTCTCCAGCGCCTGGACGGTCTGGCGCGAGACGCCGAGGCGTTCGGCCAGATCGGCCTGGGTCCAGTCGCGCTCGGCGCGGAAGACCTTGAGGCGGTTGATGAAGGCGCTGGTCATCGGCGGGCGATCCACCAGCCGCACCAGGCGATCCCGTAGCCGACGGCCTGGGCGGCGAAGGCGGCGGCGACGCCCAGGGCGATCAGGGCCGCATCGGTGCGCGGCACGGCGGCGGGCAGCAGGTTCACCCCTGCGAGGGCGGCGATGACGACGGCCGCGCCGCCGCCGATGAAGCCCAGGTTGCCGCCCCACCACCAGGCCCATTTGTGGGCTTCCTTGGCGGCCTCATCCAGCGCGCGCCACCAGTAGAGGGTGTGCAGGGCCAGGAAGACGGCCAGTCCGGCGGCCAGGACGACGACGCCGATCGACGGCGCGCGGCCCCAGGCTTCAGGCCAGAACGGCGTGGCGGAGGCTGCGCTGACCCCGACCACGGTCAGGGCGCACAGGACGACGGTCAGGTCGTCCAACTTCTTCTTGTCGGCGGCGACGGCGCCGGCGGCGGTGGTGATTTCGGTGTTCATGACAAGCTCCCCTGTCGTGTTGACAAGTGAGCTTTACCAATGAGGTCGTGTTTTCGTCAAGTGACTTTTACATCACGACAAGCAGATTTTCCGTTCTGTCGGATTTTCCCTTACAAATCAGGGATCCAGTCAGGCTTCTCGACCCGCACGGGGCGGCCCTCGACGGTCAGATCGCCGTCCATGCGGTCCAGCCGCATCAGGGCGATGGCGCGTCCCTCGGCGCCGGTCATGACTTCCCCCGCGCGCAGTTCGCCTTTCAGCACCTCGACGCCGCGTTCGGGAGCGGGGCCCTCGAAGGTGATGGCCATCATGCGGTTCTTGATCGTGCCGCGCCGCTTCATGCGCGAGGTCGTCTCCTGACCGATGAAGCAGCCCTTGTGGAAGTCGATGCCGTTCAGCAGGTCGAAGTCCGCCTCGATCGGATAGGTCTTGTCCATCAGGGCGTCTTCGGTCGGATCGGGCACGCCCAGGGCCAGGCGATGCGCCTGCCAGTCGGCCTCGACCGCGTCGGTCTCGCTCTGATCGCCCCAGCGGCGGCCGCCCAAGCCGGGCAGGCGCGGGTCGGCGACGAAGCCCTCGGGAACATCCGCGCCCCATGCGACGAAGACCGCGTCGGGGATGGGCATGACCTCGACCTGGGCGCGCAGCTTGTAGAGGCTCAGCCGCTGGACCAGAGCGTCGCGCCGTTCGGCCGCGACGTCCAGGACGACGCCGTCCTCCTCGCCCCAGATGAACAGGTCGAACAGCAGCCGTCCCGGCGGCGACAGCAGGGCGCCGAAGCGAAGCTCGCCCGGTTGCAACGTCTCCACGTCCTGGGTCAGCAGATTGTGCAGGAAAGGGCGGGCGTCGGGGCCGCTGACGCGGATCAGGGCGCGACTATCAAGACGGGCGATGGACATAAGGCCAAGATAGGCAGGCGGGGCGTCGTCCTCCAGTCCGCTCGACTCCCTAAGTGGAGCAGACGCGAAAAAGGCTGCGGGACGTCTCCCGCAGCCTTTTGAAGATCGGCGCGTGTCCGGCTTACCAGCGGCGGCCGTTGTGGTCGCGGCGCTCATAGCGGACCTTGGCCGACAGAGCGTCGTAGCGGCGGTCCAGCTCCATGCGTTCGCGGCGGCTCAGGCCGTCGCGCTGATAGGCGCGCTCCAGCCGCACTAGGCTGTTCAGTTCGCTCTTCAGGCGGCTGGCCTCGCGGACGCTGAGCTGGCGGGTGTGGACGCCCTGGTCGATGCGGCGGTCCAGATTGTATTTGCGCTGGTGGATCGACCGCCAGCCGTCGTGGCGGCTCTCGTAGACCGGCGCGTGGCGATAGGATTGCGCGGCGGCGGGCAGGGCGGCGCCGAGGGCGACGGCGGCCGTCGTCGCGGCCAGGACGGGGATCATCAGGGTTTTGAACTTGGCCATGGTCGGGCTCCTTCATCTGGACGCAACCGATCGGCTGCGTTGACGCCAGATGACCCCGCCGCGCCTGAGCCGCGTCTGAACGGCGCGCTTCAGATAGGGTTCATCAGCGTGACATTGTGGTCATGCTGGGCGGTTCGCGTGTGAAACCGCGACGGAGATTCCATCCCTCGACGTTCCTCTTTGAACTGAACGCCGGTAGACTGCGCGTTCAGCCGCTGTTCAGAGGCCCTGGTTTAGACCGCGATCCATGATGCGTATTCGAGCCCTTCTTTTGGCTGGCCTGATCGCCCTCGTCCCGTTGACGGACGCGGCGGCTCAGTCGCGCGGCCGCGACCGGGATCGCGACGATGATCGCCGGGAGCAATTCCGCAGCTCCTCCGGACCGAACTATCCGGGGCAAGGCCTTCGCGACATGCCGCGCGGCGACAGCGGCCCGCGCGCCAATCCCGGCGACGTGGCGCGCCGCGTCCAGTCGGGCCGTCCCGGCCGGATGCTGGGCGTGCAGGAGCGCGGCGGCGACTATGTGGTGCGCTGGGAATATCCGGGCGGCCGCGTGTCGGACATCCAGGTTGACGGCCGCTCCGGCCGGGTTCGCGGGGACGACTGAATGCGGGTTCTGCTTGTCGAGGACGACGTCGATCTGTCGCGCCAGCTGAAGACCGCCCTGACCGACGCCGGATACGCCGTCGACCACGCCCCGGACGGCGAGGAAGCCTGGTTCCTGGGCGACACCGAACCCTATGACGTGGTGGTGCTGGACCTGGGCCTGCCCAAGATCGACGGCGTGTCGGTGCTGGAGCGCTGGCGCCGTGAAGGCAAGGCGACGCCCGTGCTGATCCTGACGGCGCGCGGCGCCTGGTCGGACAAGGTGGCGGGCTTCGACGCCGGGGCCGACGACTATCTGACCAAGCCTTTCCATACGGAAGAACTGCTGGCGCGTCTGCGCGCCCTGCTGCGTCGCTCGGCCGGCCATGCGGCGGCGACGCTGAGCTGCGGCGGACTGCGCCTGGACCCGCGCGCGGCGCGGGCCACGGTCAACGGCGAGCCTCTGCGCCTGACCAGCCTGGAGTATCGCCTGCTGCACTATCTGATGATGCATCAGGGCCGGGTCATCAGCCGGACTGAACTGGTCGAACACCTCTACGATCAGGATTTCGACCGCGACTCCAACACCATCGAGGTCTTCGTCGGCCGCCTGAGGAAGAAGATCGGGGCCGACCGTATCGAGACCGTGCGTGGCCTGGGCTATCGCCTGTCGCCGCTGGCCGGCGAGAGCGACGCGGCCTGAGCGCCGCATGACGGGCCAATCCCGAAGCCAGACCAAGCCTGATCGCGCGCAATGGGGCCGCTGGTTCGGTCGGCCCGGCCGCTCGCTGACGCGGCGGCTGATCTGGCTGGCGGCGGCGTGGATCCTGATCGCCCTGGCGGCGGCGGCCGTGGTGCTGACCGCGGTGTTTCAGGAGTCGGCCCTGCGCCGCCTGGGCAATATCCTGGGCGACACCATCGACGAGGCGGTGGTGGCCGCCACCATCACGCCCGAGGGCGAGGTCTTTATCGGCGAGATTCAGGACGCCCGCACCCAGCGCCTGCTGTCCGGCAAATACTGGATGGTGGCCGAGCCGACGCCGACGGGCGGGATGCAGGTTCTGGCGCACTCGGCCTCTCTGGGCGAGGCGGAGCTGGAGCACGGCCCTGATCTGACCAACCGGTTGCGCTCGGCCTTCGGCCAGACCATCAGCTACAACGCCGAGGACGGCCCCAAGGGCGAGCCCCTGCGCATCGCCGCCAGCATGAAGCAGCTGCCCGGCCGCGACCGGCCGGTGATCTTCTTCGCTGGGATCGACCGCTCGGACGTCGACGCCGACACCCGACAGTTCGCTACCGTCACCTGGATCGCCATGCTGCTGCTGGGGGCGGGGCTGGTGACGGCGGTCTTCATCCAGGTGCAGGTGGGCCTGCGACCGCTCTTTGATTTGGGCGACGAGATTTCCGACGTGCGCCAGGGCCGCTCGCATCGGGTCGAGGGCGCCTATCCGGTGGAGATCCAGCCCCTGGCCGAACAGGTCAATCGCCTGCTGGCCCACAATCAGGAGACGGTCGAGCGTCAGCGCACTCACGTCGGCAACCTGGCCCACGCCCTGAAGACTCCTCTGGCCGTCATGCTGGCCGAGGCCGGGACGAAGGAAGGACCGCTGCCGGACCTGATCCGCCGCCAGACCAAGGTGATGCAGGATCAGGTCGACCACCACCTGCGCCGCGCCCGCGCCGCCGCCCGCGCCGCCCACGGCCTGGGCGAGCGCACCACTGTCGCCGAGGTGCTGGACGAGATGGCCGTCATGCTGGAGCGGGTGTTCGAGACCAAGGGCGTTGAGATCGACTGGCGCGCCCCCGACGACCTGGCCTTTCTGGGCGAGCGTCAGGACTTGCAAGAGATATTCGGCAATCTGATCGAGAACGCCGCCAAATGGTGCCGCCGCCGGGTCCGCATCTCGGCCGGGCCGTCGACGCCGGGCCAGATGATCGCCGTGGTCGAGGACGACGGCCCCGGCCTGCCCGCCGACCAGCGCGACACGGCCCTGAAACGCGGCACCCGCATGGATGAGGACACGCCCGGCACGGGCCTGGGCCTGTCGATCGTCGACGAACTGACCCGCGCCTACGGCGGCCGCGTCACCCTGGCCGACAGCGACATGGGCGGCCTGAAGGTCGTGCTGGAGCTGCCCGCGGCGGAGGGGTGAGGGCGAGGAAGCGCGGAGGGCCCTTCGCTAAGGGCGAACCGCTAGGCGCCAAGTTGCGACCAAGGCGATAGCTTTTCGTGCGATGTCCAGCCTGTGCTCGTCGCTGGTTTCGAACTCGATCCGATCACGTTCGATCTCTGAGAGATACTCGGCGATCTGTGTTTCTGTGGAGCCGGATCGCACCAACCTCCAGAATTCGGGCAGATAGGCTCGATATTCATCGTCAGCCGATCCCTCCATGTCCGAAACACCAATGGGATCCCACTGACGAAACAAGAGGCGATCCAGAGCTTCGTAGGCGCACGCATCTTCAGCGCTGAATTTCGTTCCCATGGGGTCAGCTTGCAGTCCAGAGCTTATGTCCGCAACGGGTGGGAAGCAGACGCTAGCGAACTTCCCATCGAGCAAAGGCGTAGTAGCTATCACCAGCCGGGGGAAAGCTGCCATCGGTGCACTGCGCAGTCGCTCTGAGCTGAACGCGCGTCGCCCAAGCACCGAACGAAGAACCCGGTTCCGACTCATCGACCAGACTGCACGCCGTCGTTACGCCACCTTCGCCTAGGTCGCATTTCAACAGCGCCCATCCCTTGCCCTTCCCGTCAATGGGCATCGTCGTCACTAGGCTTTGCGGCACTCGCCTCCGGAGCTCGGCAGGGCACCAAAGCCGAGATCCTGTCGCTAGGTCACGCTCGGATAGTTCACAGACGGCAGGTTCAGGCCGCAGTGCGGCAGGCGATGCAGATTGATAGACAGTGAACAACATCGTGGCGATGATCATCGGTTCTCCTAAGTTCAATTCGCCAAAGTCCGCTAAGGGTCGTGAAGCGAAGTTCTTTTAAGGGTGGTTAGCGGACTCCCCCATCCCGTTGGGGCGCCACAGCTCTGTAGAGCCGATCCTCTTGTCCAAAGATGATGCTGATACTGCGGGGGCCGCTTCGTTCGCTGCAGTCGAGCACTACGGCACGCTCACCAACCCACAGCGCTCGACCTTTGCAAGAAGGGATCGCGGGCTGAAGATAGAGTTGGGCGTCGGCGGAATAGCCGCGCGCCTCATACCTCTTCACGGTGTAGGCGACTGTCTGGCCCAAGGTGAGGGCGGCGAGGATAGCGGCGGCGATGGCTGCGATGCCGGCGCGCAGGCTCCTTTCTCTATGAAAACGCAGAGCGGGTTGACCGAGCAGACCCACCAGCACGAAGCCGCTCGAGGACACCGCAGCCGCTGCGCCTTGGTCGGCTTCGCCTTGGGATAACCCCCAGAGGCCCAGGGCGAAAACAAGGGCGGCGATGATGAGCGCAATCCGGCCAAACCAGCGCAACCGCCCTCTAAAACCTCCGATGACCCAAGCGGCCAGCAGCGCCATTGCCAAGGGAATGGCAAAGAAGAGAAGCGATAGACCCGACATTACGACGTCAGTGACCGTTGCGAGTTGGAGGAAGTTCAGCCCCCAACGATCAAATACCGCCTGATTTGCGAATATTGACACGGCAAACGATGCGGCGGTGACGACGGAGAAAAACTCAGTCAGCCGTTTGGCAAGCTGAAATCCCCCTGAACGAATAACCGGGACGCTGGTCGGCGCTGCGGGCTTCCTGACGTCAGATGCTACTTCCCTGCCTTGCTGCAACTGGTCCGTCATGATTTCCCCGATCAATGAGGAACGGTAGCCGAAACTGCGGCGCTATGAGAAGCGGGATCGACCGGTTCATAGGTGGCGACGGGTCTGACGACACTCGGTTTATTACAACGTCAAGCCATCCCGATGAGCCGCTCGACGAAGTGGTGGCTTTTGCCACGGTGTAGTGGGCCAACGCCGCCGACATCGTCCGAATGAGAAGTCCGCAACGGGTCGTGAACCGAAGTTCGCTTAAGGGTGGAAAGCGGACGCAAGGTGATCCAAGGTCGAGCCAGTGCGGAGGGCCAGCCCATGAACCGACTTACACAACTCATCCTCACAGGCGTCATCTCTGCTGAAGTGGCGGGCTGGCTAATGGTCGGAAGCATGTTCCAGTTCTACTCCGTGGGCTTTTCATCACGGTATGGGGTGTTCGTTCCAGTTGGAATGCTGGCACTCGTTGGAGCTGGAACAGGCTTCCTGATCTGGGCGATGACGCGCCCGTGTACACCCAAGCCGGCTGCCAGCTAGCCCTTCACACAGGGATGCAATGTCCGCGATGGGTCGACAGCTGACATTGGGCCTAAGGGGAGGAAGCGGACGTTGCGGCTAATCGCTCAGTTCTGGAATGAGCGTGCTGAGCGTTGCGCCGGGGGTCCAAAGCGCAGCATTCCACCCGCGCGCACGTGCGGCTTCGACGTTCTTTGCGGTGTCGTCGATGAAGGCGATCGCCGACGCGGGCAGGCCCACGCGTTGCTCGACCGCCGCATAGAAATCCTGTGACGGCTTCGAAACGCCAAGCTGCGCGGCATAGTGGATGTCGTCAAACCGATCGCGAAGCTTGAGCGTATCCCACAGATAGGACGCGCGCTCATGCTCCTGAACGGTCGCCAGGTGCAGCGGCACGCCTGACGCCCGGACCTCGGCTAGTTGCAGCAGCAGTGCCTCGTCCAGATGGGCGTCGCCTTCGAACCAGTAGCGGATCAGCTGATCACAGCTGACATGCGGCGCGACGTCCGCGAGCGCGGGCGCCAATCGGTCCCGCAGCGTTGCGCGGCCATGAACGACGTCGTCCCACCACGGCTTGAAGAAGCGGTCTTGCAGCGCCTGGCGCGGAATGCCCAGATCATCCTCAATACGAGCGGACCATCCTGACGGGTCAGGGTGACGAACCACGACGCCATCGACATCCACCATCAAGACAGTCGGTTTCATCAGCGCCGCAAGCCTATCCCGCTAAGAGAAAACGCCATTCTGCTGAATTGCGACCTATCGGCAATGGTCGCCAGCTGCGTCGTTGGTTTAAGGCTGGGTGGCGAATCCTCGCTTTTTCGCCTAGCCGCTCTCATTCTGACTGAGATCGGGTGGAGGAAGTCCATGAAACTGCATGTTGCGAACGGTCAATTAAAGCCAGGAGGGGCCTTTAAGCTCGTCGCGCTTGGTTATCTGATCGGGGCTGGTGCAATCTTCGCCCCTCTATTCGCCCTGGTTACGCTGATCGCCGTCGGCAGCGGCGCACCCACTACATTAAACGGCGAAGTGGTGAACGGGGGCGCTGCTCTTATGGTCGCAGCGATGCCATTCATCATGCTTCCTGTGGTTCTAGCCATGCAGGCTGCTATGTTCGGAGGGTTGGTAGTCTTCGGACTATGGCTCTACCATAAGCGCCGGCCCATTATCATCGTTGATGAGACCGCTCTCTAGCAGGCTCTGCCAACGCCAAATCGCGGCCATTGGTCGTCATTGCGAAGCGTGCTCGCTACAACCAAGATAGACTGCAACCTCGCCTCAAATCCCCTGTTAACCCGCGATGGCGCACCCTCGGCGCCGTGGCTGTGAATCTCTGTACGGCCGGAGGAGTGGGAATGGCGGACCTGTCGGTCGCCCAGAGGGCCGCCTTGGCCCAGCTGATCGAACGGTGTCCGGACCGGGTTCTGACGCAGCTTTCGGGGCTGGCGGGGACGATGGCGGGCGACCGGGCGGCGGACCTGCGCGACATGATCGAGGTCGAGGCGCTGGATCGGCGTCGCCGCAACATCGCCTTCGGGCCCCTTCTGCCTCTGTTTCAGCCCCGCGCCGACGGCCTGCCGGGCCTCGGCTTTCCGCCGGCGGTGCTGGGGCGGCTGTGGCGCAGCGCCACCCGCGGCGAGCCGGAACTGCTGCCGCAGCTGGATCGCGCTGACGACCTGTCGCGCATGATCGCCGACCGCCTGTGCCTCAGCGCCGCCTTCGCCCTGCGCGACCGGGCGGGCGAGATCTGGCCGGAGGATGCGTCTGGACAAGCGCAGGAGTTGGCGGCCTGCCTGGATTTGGCGGCGACGGCGCGCCGAGCCTTGCCGCACCTGCCCGACTGGATCGGCCGTTCGGGGCCGGAAACGGCGGCGGAGCTGAAGCTGGCGCTGCGCCAGGCGGCCGGGATCGCGCCCGACGGGGCCAGCCGCCTGCTGGAGATCATCTTCGCCCATCTGGAGGACGCGCGTTTGATCTTGCGCGTCGCCGCCCTGGCCGCGCCGGGCGGGCGCGAACTCAGCGCCGAGACGGCCTTGGGCGAAAGCGAGCTGGGCCTGTTCGTCGACCGCATCCTGCTGGCCCTGGCGCGCCGGGCCGCCGAGGCCGCCACCTTCGACCCGGCCAGGGGCGAGGCCGACCTGGACGCCTTCAAGGCCGATCTGGACTGGTGCGCCGAGACCCTGGCCGAGATCGACATGGCCCTGCCGCTCAAGGCCGACAGCGCCTGGGGCAAGGCGGTGCGGCAGGCGCGGCTGAAGGTGGCGCTCAGCCTGTCCGAACGCTTCAGCGCGGCCGAGCGGGCGGTGGACGCCGTCCTGCCGGTCGAGCGGACCGCCCTGGTCGGGCGCATGACGCGGCCGGCGCCCCGGCTGGACGGCGCGGTCGAGGCGGCCGCCGCCGATCGGGCGCGGGCCTTGGCGGCGTTGGTGGGATTGGTGCGCGGCCCGGCGGCCGTGTTCGGCTGCGAGGCGGAACGGCGTCAGACGGCCGAGGCCCTGACCGGCCGCCTGGCCGCCTGGGCCGATGAAGCCATGGAGCGGCTCAACGACGGCCTGGCCGCCGACGAGGCGGCGGCGCGCAAGCGCATCATCCTGACCGCCGAGCTTCTGGGCCTGATCGGCGCGCGCGAGGCGTCGCGCACGGTGCGGCGGCGATTGATGGCGTCAGGTGCGGCGTCGCGCGCCTCGCCTCCGGCCGCCTGATCCGCTACAGCGGCGGCCATGACGATCTTCTGGATCATGACGGCCTTGGCGACGGCGCTGGCGGGCCTGGCGGTGCTGTCCGCCGCGCGACGCGGGGCGGAGGCCGAGAGCGTGGCGGATCGCGACGCGGGCGCGCGCGAACTGGCCGAGCTGGACCGGCTGAAGGCGCGGGGCCTGCTGGACGAGGCGAGCTGGACCGCCGCGCGAGCCGAAGCGGGCCGTCGCTTGCTGGCCGCCCAGCGCGCGGATCGCCGTCTGGTGTCGCGCCCGGCCGACCGCTATTGGGTGCTGGGCGGGATCGGAGCCGCGGCCGCCGCGTCGCTGGGCCTCTATGCCGTCTTCGGCGCGCCGGGGATGAAGGATCAGGCCTATGAGACCCGCGTGCGCGAATGGGCCTCGACGCCCGAGGCGCTGGAGCCGGCTCAGGTCGCGGCCGTGCTGGGGCAGGTGGTCAAGGACCGGCCCGACGACCGTCTGGCCTTGACCATGCTGGGCGCCGCCCGGTTCGAGGCAGGCGACCCCATCGGCGCGGCCTCGGCCTTCCGCCGCGCCCTGGCCATCCAGCCGGACGACGCCCAGAGCTGGGCGCGCCTGGGCGAGAGCCTGGTGCGGGCCAATGACGGCGCGGTCGACGGCGACGCCGAGGCGGCCTTCCGCCAGGCGGTCAAGCTGGACCCCGATCAGTTGGGCGCGCGCTTCTATCTGGGCGAGGCCGCCCTGGCGCGCGGCGACCGGGCCGAGGCCGAAGCCATGTGGACGCCTCTGATCGCCGTGCTGGCGCCGTCGGATCCGCGCCGCGCCGACCTGCAGAACCGCCTGGCCGAGGCCGCCCGATGAGCCGTTGGCCCGCCCTTAACCTCGCCATATACGCGGTGGTGTTTTCCGCCGTCCCCGGATCGTCGACATGAGCTGGTTGCCCAAATCGCCCAAGGCGCGCCGCCGCCTGTGGGTCGTCATCGCTGCGGCGCCGGTGCTGGCGCTGGCCGTCGGCCTGTCGCTGTGGGCGATGAAGGACAATGTGACCTTCTTCTACTCCCCCTCGGAGGTGACGCCGCAGAAGGTTCCGGCCGGTCAGATGATCCGCCTGGGCGGTCTGGTCGAGGCGGGCAGCGTGCACAAGGCCGCCGACGGTTCGGTCGTCTTCGTCGTCACCGACAACGGGGCGACGGCGCAGGTGATCTATCACGGCGACCTGCCCGATCTGTTCCGCGAGGGGCAGGGCATTGTGGCGCAAGGGTCATTCCGTCCCGACCGCACCTTCGAGGCCAGCCAGGTGCTGGCCAAGCACGACGAGACCTATATGCCGCGCGAAGTCGCCGACCGGCTGAAGGAAAAGGGCGAGTGGCGGCCCGAGGGCGACGAGGCCGCGCCCGCCGCCGCAACCGTGCAGCAGGGGGCCTAAGCCTTGATCGTCGAACTGGGCGCCTTCGCCCTGATCCTGGCGCTGGTGCTGTCGGCGCTCAGCCTGGCGCTGACCACGGCGGGCCGTCTGCGGCTCAGCCCGGTGCTGGCCGGGGCGGGGGGCGGCGCCATGCTGGCCTCGGCCGCGGCGATCGCCCTGGCCTTCGCCGCCCTGATCTACGCCTTCGTGGTGTCGGACTTCTCGGTGTCGAACGTGGCTATGAACAGCCACACCGACAAGCCGGTCTTCTACAAGGTCGCCGCCGCCTGGGGCAGCCATGAGGGCTCGCTGCTGCTGTGGTGTCTGGTGATGACGGTCTTCGGCGGGGCGCTGGCGCTGGCGCGCGGCCTGCCGTTCGGGCTGAAGACCTCGGCCGTGGCCGTGCAGGCGGCCCTGTCGAGCCTGTTCCTGGCTTTCGCCGCCTTCACCTCCAACCCCTTCTTCCGGCTGGACCCGGCGCCGGTGCAGGGCGCGTCCCTGAACCCACTGTTGCAGGATCCGGCGCTGGCGGTGCACCCGCCGCTGCTCTACGGCGGCTATGTCGGGTTTTCGGTCTGCTTCTCCCTGGCGGTCGCCGCCCTGATCGAGAAGCGCGTCGATCCGGCCTGGGGCCGCTGGGTGCGGCCGTGGGCGCTGGCGTCCTGGGCCCTGCTGACCGTCGGCATCGCGCTGGGCTCCTTCTGGGCCTATTACGAACTGGGCTGGGGCGGCTGGTGGTTCTGGGATCCGGTCGAGAACGCCAGCTTCATGCCGTGGCTGGCGGGCGCGGCCCTGCTGCACTCGGCCATCGTCACCGAGCGGCGCGGGGCGCTGGCGGGCTGGACGGTCTTCCTGGCGATCCTGGCCTTCACCTTCTCCATGCTGGGCGCGTTTCTGGTGCGTTCGGGCGTGCTGACCAGCGTCCACGCCTTCGCCGTCGATCCCCAGCGGGGGATGATGCTGCTGGCCATTCTGGGCGTGGCGGCGGGCGCGGCCTTCATCCTGTTCGCTCTTCGCGCCCCGGCCATCCGCTCGGGCGCCGCCTTCGCCCCGGTCAGCCGCGAAGGCGCGCTGGTGCTGAACAACCTGTTCCTGACGGCGGCGGCCGCCACGGTGCTGCTGGGCACCCTTTATCCGCTCATTCTGGAAGGCGTGACGGGGGCGACCATCTCGGTCGGCCCGCCCTATTTCAACGCTGTCTTCAATCCGCTGATGATCGTGGCCTGCTTGATCCTGCCCGCCGGGCCGTTGCTGGCGTGGAAGCGGGGCGATCTGAAGGGGGCCTTGCAGCGCCTGTGGCTGGCCGCCGCCCTGGCCATCGCCGCCGCCTTCGCCGCCTTCTTCCTGTTCGAACCCAAGAAGGCGCTGGCTGCCGCAGGGCTGGGCGTCGGGGCGTGGCTGATCGGCGGGGCGCTGGCGGAGCTGGGCGTGCGCACCAAGGCCTTCCGCGCGCCCTTGGCCGAGACTCTGCGCCGGGCCAAGGGCCTGCCGCTGGGCGCATGGGGCATGGCGCTGGCCCACGCCGGTCTGGGCGTCTTCATTCTGGGGGCCGTGGTCGAGACCAGTTTCAAGGCCGAGGCCGCGCTCGCCCTGCCGCTGGGCGGGGAAGTCGCCGCCGGACCGTGGAAGGCGCGGCTGGACGCGGTGCAGGTCATCGAGGGGCCGAACTATCTGGCCGAGCAGGGTCGTCTGACCATCATGCCGGTCGACGGCCGCGCGCCCGAGCGCGTCATCACCGCCGAGCGCCGCTTCTTCCCGGCGGGCGGCCAGACGACGACCGAGGTCGGCCTCGACTTCCGCGGACTGGACGACGTCTACGCGGTCATGGGCGACCGGGCGGCGACCGACGACGGCGAGCGGGCCTGGATCGTGCGCATCTACTACAATCCCTGGGCGCGGCTGATCTTCCTGGGACCGGCGCTGATGGCGCTGGGCGGACTGATCTCCCTGCTGGACCGGCGCCTGCGCGTCGGGGCGGGCTCGCGCGTGAAGAAGGCCGCCCAGCCGGTCGAGCCGGTCGAGGCTCAGGCGTGAAGCGCGCCGCCGCCCTGTTCGCCGCCGTCCTTCTGGCCGGCGCCGCCGCGCCCGCGCTGGCCGAGCCGCCGCCTGCGCCGGATCGTCCGCTGACGGATCCTACGCAGGAGGCCCGCGCCCGCGCCCTGTTCGGCGATATCCGCTGCGTCGTCTGCCAGCACGAATCCATCGCCGACAGCCCGGCGGGCATCGCCGCCGACCTGCGCGGCCTGGTGCGCGAACAGATCGCCGCCGGAAAGACGGACGACGAGATCAAGGCCGACCTGCTGCGCCGCTACGGCGACTATGTGCTGTTCCAGCCGCCGCTGCGGATCGGCACATGGCTGTTGTGGTTCGGCCCCTTCGCCCTGGCGGCGGGGGCGGGCGTGGTGCTGGTCCTGCGGGCGCGTCGGCGCAGTGCGGGCGAGGCCGCGCCCCTGACGCCGGAGGAAGAACGCGCCCTGGCCGCCCTGACGGCGGACGACGAGAACGCCTGAGCCTGTCCGTTTGGAAAGCCTTTCGCCGCCTTCCTGACGCAGACGCGCCACATCGCGAACGACGATCGGGAACAATCATCGCGAGGGCGTGCATTGGCTTGAGCCGTAACGCCCTATATCCATGGGCGAACGGAGCTTTTCCGTATCCGCCAGTAGAGACTGCAAGGACGACGATGCTGAAACGCAAGGAGTTCATTCTGGGGGCCGCTGTCGGCCTGACCTTCGCCGCCGCCGCGACGGCGGGCGGGGTCATCACCTGGCCGGGCGCCGAAGCCGCGCCCGCCGTCAAGGTCGGACAGCTGGTTCCCTCGGCTGGGGCTGGAGCCTTGGCCTTCGCCCCGCCGCAGGGCGCGCCGCTCAGCTTCGCCGACATCTTCCAGCAGGTCGCCCCCGCCGTGGTGCAGATCGACGTGAAGACCCGCGTCCAGCGCCCGCGCGGCGGCGTGTTCCAGATCCCCGGCTTCGGCGCCGTGCCCATCCCCGGCGCGCCGGGCGGATCGGGCGAGGAAGGCGAAGACAACTCGACCACGGCCCTGGGCGCCGGTTCGGGCTTCCTGATCTCGGCCGACGGCTTCATCGTCACCAACAACCACGTCGTCGAGAACGCCGAGGAGATCAGCGTCAAGTTCAGCGACGGCCGTGAGTTGAAGGGCAAGCTGATCGGCCGCGACGAGGGCACCGACCTGGCGGTCATCAAGGTCGAGGGGTCGGCCTTCCCCTTCGTCAGCTTTGAAGAAAGCGCCGAGCCGCGCGTCGGCGACTGGGTCATCGCCGTGGGCAACCCCTTCGGCCTGGGCGGCACGGCGACGGCGGGCATCGTTTCGGCTAAGTCGCGCGACATCGACCCGGTCGGCTACAACGAATATCTGCAGATCGACGCGGCCATCAACCGGGGCAACTCGGGCGGGCCGACCTTCGACATCTATGGCCGCGTGATCGGGGTGAACACGGCGATCTTCTCGCCGTCGGGCGGCTCGGTCGGCATCGGCTTCGCCATCCCGGCCAGCACGGCCAAGGCTGTCACCGATAAGCTGATGCGCGGCGAAAGCGTCGAGCGCGGCTATCTGGGCGTGCAGATCCAGACCCTGTCCAAGGAGGCGGCCGCCGCCCTGGGGCTGAGCGAAGACACCAAGGGCGCCTATGTCGCCGAGGTGACGGCCGGCGCTCCTGGCGAGCGTGGCGGCATGCAGATCGGCGACGTGGTCGTCAGCGTGAACGGCGAGGCGGTCGACAGCTCGACCGAACTGACCCGACGCGTGGCCCGCGCCAAGCCCGGCGACACGCTGCGGCTGGAAGTTCTGCGCGACGGCAAGCGCCAGACGTTGAACATCCGCGCCGGCACCCGTCCGTCGGAAGCCGAACTGAACGGCGGCCAGGATTCGGGCGCCCAGCAACCGGGCGAGGACGGCGCCGCCGCCAGCCAGTCGATCGAAGGCATGACGGTGACGCCGATCACTGCGGCCCTGCGTCAGCGCTACTCGATACCGGAGGATATGCAGGGCGTGGTGGTCACCGCCGTCGCTCCGCGTTCGGAAGCAGGCAAGATGCGGATGCCGGTCGGCACGGTCATCCAGCGCGCCAACAACCGCGTGGTTCGCTCGGAAGCCGATCTGAAGGCGGCCGTTGATGCGGCGCGGACGGCGGGGCGGCCCGGTGTCTTCCTGCTGATCCGGGTGCAGGGAGCCAACTCTTCGGTAGTTCTGCCCTTCGCCAAGTCTGAATAAGGCGTAACTCACGGGATCGGCGGCGATGCGCTAACATCGCCGCCGAATCTTTTTTGGGAGGCTGCATGCGTATTCTGGTGGTTGAGGACGACGCTGAAGCCGCGACCGCCATGGTGCGCGGCCTCAGCGAGGCCGGGCACGAAGTCACCCATGCGGTGGACGGCGCCTTCGGACTGCTTGAGTCGCAGAAGGGCGGCTACGACGTCTATGTCGTGGACCGCATGATGCCGCGCCTGGACGGCGTCGCCATGGTCGAGACCATCCGCAAGGGCGGCGACCAGACGCCGGTGCTGTTCCTGTCCGCCTTGGGCGAGGTCGAGGATCGCGTCACGGGTCTGAAGGCGGGCGGCGACGACTATCTGGTCAAGCCTTACGCCCTGGCCGAACTGGTCGCGCGGGTGGAGGCCCTGTCGCGTCGCCGTGAGACGGGCGGGGTCCAGACCGTGCTCAAGGTCGGCGATCTGGAGATGAACCTGATCGCCCGCACCGTCCACCGCGACGGCCAGGAGATCGACCTGCAGCCGCGTGAGTTCCAGCTGCTGGAGTTCCTGATGCGCCACGCGGGCCAGTCGGTGACGCGCACCATGCTGCTGGAGAAGGTCTGGGAATACCATTTCGACCCTCAGACCAACGTCATCGACGTGCACATCAGCCGCCTGCGTTCCAAGATCGACAAGGGCTTCGACAAGGCCATGCTGCAGACCGTGCGCGGCGCGGGGTACCGGCTGGAGGCGTAAGGCCCCGGCATGAAACTGCCCTCGCTCTTTCGACGGACGCCCTTTCGGCTGACGCTGCTGTTTCTCGCGCTGTTCGTGGCGACGGCCAGCGCGGTGCTGGCCTATGTCTATTTCGCCTCGGCGTCCGAGGCGCGGGCGCGGGCCGAGGCCAGCGTTCAGGGCGAAGTCGAAAGCCTGACCGCCATCTATCGTACGCGCGGGCGCGACGCTTTGAATCAAGCGCTTGTCGAGCGGGCGATCCGCAACGGACCCTATCTTTACGTCTTCAAGGACGCCGACGGCCGCATCATCACCGCCAATATCACCGACGTGCCGGACGGGGTGAAGCCGGGGCAGTGGGACAGCTTTCGTCTGACGGATACGGACGAAGACGGCCGTGTTCGACGGCGTCAGTCGATCGGCATCGACACCCCCCTGTCCGGTGGCGAGCATCTGTTCGTCGGCGAGGACATCGGCGACATCGAGGCCTATCTGGCGCGGCTGACCCAAGCCCTGTGGGGGGCGATGGTCATGGTGCTTGTGCTGGGCGTCGGCGGCGGGCTGTGGATCAGCCGGGGCGTTGAACGCGCCATGGCCGGTCTGAACCGCGTGGTGGCGGCGGTGCAGGAGGGCGACCTGAAGACGCGCGTTCCGATCCGCCATTCCGGCGACGAGCTGGACGAACTGGCCGAGGGGCTGAACGGGATGCTGGACCGGCTGGAGGGCTCGATGGCCTCGATCCGCCATGCCGGGGACGCCATCGCCCATGACCTGCGGACTCCGCTGAACCGGATGAAGGCCAAGATGGAGGTCGCCCTGATCGACGCCGAGGCGGGGCGAACGTCCGGCGTGGACGCCCTGGGCGTGGCGCTGGACGAGGCGGACGCGTTGCTCAAGACCTTCAACACCGTCCTGGCCATCGCCCGTCTGCAGGCGGGCGGGGCGCCGGACCCCAAGGTGTTCGACGCCGCCGATCTGGCCGCTGACATGGCCGAGCTGTACGAACCGGCGGGCGAGGACAAGGGGCTGGAGTTCGCCGCCGAGATCGAGAAGGGGCTGATGATCGAGGGCAACCAGCCCTTCCTGGCCCAGGCGCTCGCCAATCTGATCGACAACGCCATCAAATATACGCCGGAGGGCGGGGCGGTGACGTTCCGGGCGCGCCGCCGTTCGTCGGGCGATGTGGAGTTTTCCGTGACAGACAACGGGCCGGGCGTGCCGGACGAGGATCGCGAGCGCGTGCTGCAACGCTTCGTACGCCTGGACAACAGCCGCACCGAGCCGGGTTCGGGCCTTGGCCTGTCCCTGGTCACGGCGGTGGCCGAGGCGCACGGCGGTCGCATCCAGCTGGACGAGGGGCCGGGCGTCTATGACGGACGCGGGCCGGGCCTGCGCGTGGCCCTGATCCTGCCAGCCGCGATGCGTGCGCTTGAGGCTGAGGCGTGAGCGAAGCTCTGGCGAACTGGTTGCAGCCGTGCGGTCCCGTGCGCGACGCCGAGACGGCGGCGCGTCTGCATGAACGGCTGGCCGAGACGGCGGACGCCGACGGCTGGCGCGCGACGCTGGATGCGGCCTGGGCGGCGCTGGAGCCAGTCTTCGCCGCCTCGCCCTATCTGGCGGGCTTGGCGCGGCGCTGGCCGGAGCGGCTGCGGCTGACGCTGGACGCCGATCCCGAAGCGCGACTGGCGGAGATTCTGGCGGCTGCTGACGCCCTAACCGCCGCGCCGGACGAGGCCAAGGCGCCGCTGCGCCGGCTGAAGGCCGAACTGCACCTGCTGACGGCCTTGTGCGATCTGGGCGGCGTCTGGAATCTGGATCAGGTGACGGGCGCCCTGTCGCGGTTCGCCGATGCGGCGGCGCGGGCGGCGCTGCGGATCACGGCCGACGACTGGCGCAGGCGCGGTCGACTGGTTTCGGCGCCTGACGATCCGCGCGGGCCGGTTCCGGGCCTGTTCGTCCTGGCCATGGGCAAGGGCGGGGCGTTCGAGCTGAACTATTCCTCGGACATCGATCTGTCGCTGTTCTACGAGCCGGAGGCGCTGCAGAGCGCCCTGGCCGAGGGCGTGGAGATGCAGGGCTTCGCCAACCGTCTGGCCCAGGGGCTGACGGCCCTGCTGGCCGAGCGGACGGCGGACGGCTACGTCTTCCGGGTCGATCTGCGGCTGCGGCCCGATCCGTCCTCGACCCCGCCTGCAGTCGCGGCGCCGATGGCGCTGGCCTACTACGAATCCGTCGGCCAGAACTGGGAGCGGGCGGCCTTCATCAAGGCCCGCGTCTGCGCCGGGGATGCGGCCGAGGGCGCCGCCTTCCTGAAGGCGCTGGTCCCCTACATCTGGCGGCGCAGCCTGGACTACCAGGCCGTGCTCGACATCCAGTCGATCAAGAAACAGATCCATGTTCACAAGACCGGCGAGGGTCTGGAGGCGGCAGGCGCCAATCTGAAACTGGGCCGGGGCGGCATCCGCGAGATCGAGTTCTACGTCCAGACCCAGCAGCTGATCCTGGGCGGCCGCGACCGGTCCTTGCGCTCGCCGCGCACCCTGGAGGCGCTGGACGCCCTGACCGCCGCCGGCCACGTCGCGCCCGAGGCGCGCGACGAACTGCACGCCGCCTATGTCGAGCTGCGCGCGCTGGAGCATCGGGCGCAGATGCTGGCGGACGAACAGACGCACATCCTGCCCGTCGATCCCGAACGCCGCGCCGATGTGGCGGCTCTGGCGGGGCAGGGCGGTCTGGCCGCCTTCGACGCCGAAATCGAACGCCTGCTGGTGCGGGTCAACGCCCGCTATGGCGAACTGTTCGAGGGCGGCGAAGACCTGTCCTCGCCCTACGGCAGCCTGGTGTTCACGGGGGTGGAGAACGACCCCGGCACGTTGGAGACGCTGGCCCGCATGGGCTTTTCCGAGCCCGCCACGGTATCCGACACGATCCGCAGCTGGCACCACGGCCGCATTCAGGCGACGCGCACGGCGCGGGGACGCGAGCTGTTCACCCGCCTGGCGCCGCAACTGCTGACGGCGGTGGCCAGGACGGGGGCGCCGGACGCGGCCTTCCGCCGGTTCGCCGTCTTCTTCTCGGGCCTCAGCGCCGGGGTGCAGGTGCAGGCCCTGTTCCTGAACCAGCCCAAGCTGTTCGACCTGGTGGTCGGGGTCATGGCCTTCGCGCCGCGACTGGCGCGGGCGCTGGGACGTCAGCCGCAGGCCCTGGACGGGGTGCTGGACGCGCGCTTCATGACGGCCCTGGGCACCGACACCGGCCTGGCCGATCAGGTGGTGCGCGAGGCGCATGAGGCCGGCGATTTCGAGGGGGCCATGAACGCCGTGCGTCGTCTGCACCGCGAACAGACCTTCCGCATCGGCATGCATGTCGTCACCGGCCGGACCACGGCCGAGCAGGCCGGGCTGACCTACACCTCCCTGGCCGACGCCTGCATGAAGGGGCTGGCCCCGGCGGCCCTGTCCGAGGCCGAGCGGATGGGCGGGGCCTTCGACGGCGCGGTCGCCGTGGTGGCTCTGGGCAAGGCCGGGTCGCGTGAGATGACGGCGGGGTCGGACTTGGACCTGATGACCGTCTATGCGGCGCCGCCCGAGGCGGTCTCCGCCGGGCGCGGCTGGAGCGCTGAGACCTTCTTCGGTCGTTTCACCCAGCGGTTCATCGCCGCCCTGTCGGCCCATACGGCCGAAGGCGGCTTGTATGAGGTCGATATGCGCTTGCGGCCGACCGGGTCTAAGGGGCCGGTGTCGGTGCGGCTGGAGGCGCTGGAGGCCTACTACGCCGACGAGGCCGAGACCTGGGAGTTCATGGCCCTGACGCGCGCGCGGCTGGTCTGGGCCAGCGACGAGGCGTTCGGGGCGCGGGTCGAGGCGGCGCTGGAGGCGGCGTTGCGGCGGCCGCGGCCCGGCGTCGACATCGCCGGGGACGTGCGGGCCATGCGCGATCTGATGGACCGCGAACGGCGGCCCAAGGGCTTCTGGGATCTGAAGTTGTCGGCGGGCGGCCAGGTCGACGCCGAGTTCGCAGCCCAGTATCGCCAGCTGACGGCGGCGCAGGCCGGAGCCCCGTTGACCGTTTCGACGCTGGAGGCCCTGGCCGACGATCCGATTCTGGCGGACGCCTGGCGCACGCATCAACAGCTGGGCCAGTTGATGGCCTGCGCCTTCGACGGCGGGGGCGACCCGGATCAGGAGCCCTCCGGCTTCCAGATGCGGCTGGCCCGAACGGTCGGCGCGCCGGATTTCGACACGCTGAAGGCCCGGTTGATCGACCTGAGACTGCGTGCGCGGCGGGCCTTTGAAGCGATGCTGCCCGCTTTGCGCGACGGAATCTGATCCGGGCGTCGTTCCATCTTTCGACAGGATCGCTTCTCGGCCTTCGGGCCAGATGGAGAACATCGACATGAAAAAGAGTTTCAGCGGCATGGCCGTCCTTGCTTCGGCTCTCGCCGTCAGCGGCGCAGCCATGGCCCAGGCGCCGGTCCAGGCCCCGGCTCGGACACAGGCGCCGGACGCTCGTCCGCACCACGCGCAGATGGCCGAACCCGTCAGCAAGGCGGACTTCGTGCAGCGCCGGGTCGAGCGCCTGCGCGCGGCGGATGCGAATAGCGATGGTCAGGTGACGGCCGAGGAGATGCGGACCTATGCCCAGGCGCGCCGCGCCGAGCGACGGGCCGCGCGCTTCGACCGGCTGGATGCGAACAACGACGGCGTGCTGGACCGTGAGGAGTTCAACACGCCGCGTGCGCGCGGCGAGCGCGGCGAGGGCATGGGCGGGCGTCATGGCGGCGGCCGCAATCATAGGGACGCGAACATGCGCGGCATGGCGCGAGGCGGAGAAAGCCGTTTCCCTATCGTCATCGCCGACGTTGAACGCCGGGCGAATGAGGCTTTTGCGCGTATGGACGCCAACAGCGACGGCGTGCTGACGCAGGACGAACGCCGCGCCGCCATGCGCGCCAATCGAGGCGACATGCGCCAGAGGCACGAACAGCGTCGCGCGCGCACGCCGGCGGCGTCGCCTTCGGCGCCTGCTTCGGAGTAGGGTGATGGCGGGGAAGGCGGCTCGTCCGCCCGCCCTTTCTGGATTGAGCCGAAGAGGCTGGATTGGCGACAACCGTCGACCCCGACGAGGATCTGGTGCGCCGTGTGGGCGAAGGCGACCCCGCGGCCATTCAGGCCATGGTGGCGCGCAAGCTGCCGCGCATGTTGTCGCTCGCCCGGCGGATGCTGGGCGACGCGGCGGAGGCTGAGGACGTGGCTCAGGAAGCGATGCTCAGAGCCTGGAGACAGGCGCCGCGCTGGACCCCCGGCCAGGCGCGGTTCGACACCTGGCTGCACCGGGTGGGCCTGAACCTGTGCTACGATCGGCTGCGACGTCGGCGTGAGATCGCGACGGATGTGTTGCCTGACGGCGTCGACGACGGCCCGGCGCCGGACCGGGGCCTGCTGGCGGCCGAGACGGGCGCGCGGGTCGAGGCGGCCCTGGCGCGTCTGCCGGAACGGCAGCGCGAAGCCATCGTCCTCTGTCACTATCAGGAGCTGGGCAATATCGAAGCCGCCGCCCTGATGGAGATCAGCGTCGAAGCGCTGGAAAGCCTGTTGTCGCGGGGCCGACGCGCCTTGCGGACCGCCCTGGCGGACATCGCGCCGCATTCTGGCGTCGCGCGGGATGGGCGACAGGGCATGCGAGGGCGCGCCGCGGAGCGCGCCGAACGACTGTGGCGGGGGACGAGATGACGATGATGACTCCAGAACGCTTTGAGCACCTGGCCGACGCCTATGGCGGCGACCTGCGCCGCTGGCCCGAGACCGAACGCGAGGCGGCGCGCGCCCTGGCGGCGGCGGACCTTCAGGCGGCGGCCCTGCTGCATGAGGCGGACGGCCTGGACGCCCTGCTGGACGCGGCGCCGCGCGTGGCGGCGTCCCATGCTCTGCGCGAACGGGTGATCGCGGCGGCGGTCGGCGCGGGCCTGGGTCGTCGTCGACGCGCAGGGATCGGCGTCATGGCCTGGCTGTCGGGCGCCGGCTGGGCGGCGGCGGCCTGCGCCGGCGCCGTCTTCGGCGTGGTCCTGACCGGCCAGATGACGGCGGACATCCGCGCAGACACCGTGCTGTACCAGGCCAGCCTCAGCAGCGCGGACGACACGGAGGTTCTGGGCGGATGAACGGAAGAGGCCTGAAGATCGCCCTGGCGGCGTCGGTCGCCCTGAATATCTTCGCCGTGGCGGGCGCGGGCGCGGCCTGGATGGCGGCCAAGCGGGTCAAGGAAGCCACCGCCGAGGCGCGTCAGCCGGGCCGCAGCGAGCCTGTCTGGGCGGTAGTCGAGGCCCGCCCGCCCGCCGTGCGCGACCAGATCAAGCGCGAGATGCGCGCCACGGCTCTGGAAGCTCGCCCTGACTTCGAGGAGGCGCGCGCCGCCCGCCGCGAAGCGATCGCCCTGACCCGCTCGGATCAGTTCGACCCCGTGGCGGTCGCCGCCCTGCTGGAACGATCGCGCGCGTCCGAAATGCGTGGTCGGGCGCGACTGGAATCGGGAGCGGTGGAGACCTTGAACCGCCTCAGTCCGGCTGATCGCGCCGCCCTGGCGCCGTTCCTGTCGCGCCATAAGTCCAGGTCGAAGGAGTCGTCGAAGTGCGCGGCCTCGACGGGGAAGACGGCGGCCAAGTCGTCGACGGCGTCTGAACCGGCGGCCTGATCGGTCCTACGCCGCGCGGGCCTGAACCCGCTGGGCCGGAGCGCCGACGGGGGCCACGGCGCCCTCGGGCGCGCGGGTCGGCAGGTCGAACCAGACGGTGGTGCCGCGCCCCGGTTCGCTCTCGATCGTCATGGCGCCGCCGTGCAGTTCGATCAGCGACTTGGTCAGGGCCAGGCCCAGACCCGTCCCTTGCGTCGACTTGGAATGCTGACCCTCGACCTGTTCGAACGGCTGGGCCAGACGCTCCAGATCCTTGGCGGCGATGCCGATGCCGGTGTCGACGACCGAGACGCGCACCGTGTCCGCATCGCGCGGCGCGACCGTCACCGACACGGCGCCGCCCTCGGGCGTGAACTTCACCGCATTGGAGATCAGGTTTAGCAGCACCTGCTTCAGGCCGCGCTGATCGGCCTCGATATGCAGATCCTCGGGGCAGTCCAGCGTCAGGGTCAGCTGTGACTCCTGCGCCTTGCCGCGCATCAGCCGCACCGCCTCGGCGCACAGGATGTCCAGCGCCATCGGCTCATAGTGCAGGGTCAGCTTGCCCGCCTCGATCTTGGCCATGTCGAGGATGTCGTTGATCAGGCTGAGCAGGTGCTGGCCCGAGCCGTGGATGTCGGCGGCGTAGCCCTTGTAGCGGCGGTCGCCCAGGGGGCCGAACATCTCGGCGGCCATGATCTCCGAGAAGCCGTTGATGGCGTTCAGCGGGGTCCGCAGCTCATGGCTCATATTGGCCAGGAACTCGGACTTGGCCTGATTGGCGGCTTCGGCGCGGGTCATGGCGACCTCATATTTGCGCGCCAGCAGGGCCAGGTTCGCCTGGCTGGCCTCCAGTTCCGCCACCATGGCGCGCAGCTCGTCGGCGGCGCGGCGGCGCTCGGCCTCCTGACGGCGGATGACGGTGATGTCGGCGCAGATCACCACCGTGCCGCCGTCGCCGGTGAAGCGCTCGGCCATCTGCAGCCAGCGGCCGTCCTTCAGCTCGACCTCGCGCACCCCGGCGCGGCCCCCGGCGGAAGGGTGCTCGGCCTTGATCGCCTCGGCGGCGATGCGGTTGAGCTCGTCCTTCTGGGCGCCGGGCCGCACCACGCCCTTGGGGAAGGCGAAGGCGTCCTGGAATCCCTGGTTCCACAGGATCAGCCGCCCGCGCCGGTCGAACAGGACGAAGGCGTCGGACACGCTTTCGATGGCGTCGCGCAGGCGGCTCTCGGCGGCCTGGGCCTGGGCCTTGGTGCGGCGCGCCTCGGTGACGTCCAGCGCCACCCCCATCAGGCTGTTATAGCCGCCGTCGCGTTGCGGTTGGCGCGACTGGCCGCGCGCGTCGATCCAGCGCACGCCGCCGTTGCTCAGCGGCACCGGGAAGGCGGCCTCGAACACGCCGTCGGCCATGGCCTTGTCCAGCGCCTCGATCATCAGCTGGCGATAGCGCGGGTGGACCCGCTCGATCATGGCCTGGGTGGTCAGGGTGGTTCCCGTCTCCACCTCCAGCAGGGCGGCCATATAGTCAGACAGGGTCGCCTCGCCCCTGGCCAGATCCCATTCCCACACGCCGCAGCGGGCGGCCTCAACCGCGACGCGGAAGCGCCGTTCGGTGTCGGCCCAACGTCGGCTGGCTCGCATCTGACGCCAATTCTGCACTGCGATCACCACCAGCATCAGCACCACCAGCAGCAGGGGCGCCGCCAGCATCCAGGCGTCGTCCAGCCAGGCGGCGAAGGCGTCGGGCCGGGGCAGGCTCGCCACGACCGACAGGCCGGTGTCGCCGATCGGGGCGACGGCGGCGGTCCGGGGGCGGCCGTCCGGCCCCTTGGCCGCCTGAGCCGGCGTCGCCGGCGCCTGACCCGACGGCAGGACGCTGAGACCGGCTTGCGCCAACGTCGGCTTCAGGTTCGGCAGGGGCGTGCGGGCGACCAGGATATGACCGCCCGGCGTCGTCCGGCGCGTGGTCAGGCCGTCCTCCCCGATCGACAGGCCCACAGCTGCGTCCGGACCCAGGCGGGCGCCTCGCGCCGCCAGGGCGCGGCCGTTTGCGTCGGCGATCAGCAAGGCGGCCTCGGGGTCTTCCAGCCGGGCGTTGTCCAGCGCCTGCACCGGCTGGCTGGGCGTCTGGGTCAGAACGCGGGCGGCGGCGTCCAGGGCGCGATCGGTCTGGGCGGAGCGGGCCTCGACCTGGGCGGCGGCGAGCCGAGCCTCAAGCGTCAGGGTCTCCTGGCGGGCGGCCTCGACTTCACGGCTGGGACGGCTGTGCTCGCGGGCGAACAGCATGACATAGGCCGCCAGCGCCAGCGCCACGGCGAGCGCAAGGATGCGGACCCAGGGCGCAGAGCGCGCGGCCTGGTGGTCCGTGGCCCGACGGCCCGGCCCGTAACTGCGGCGCTCGGTGCCCCGCAAGGGCGACCCTCCTGTGACGATTCAGCCGGGAATCTAGGCTGCGTCGCGGAATCCGTCGAGGGGTGGGATTAAGGTCGTTAAGCCTCGGCTTCGGCGCCGTCGCCGGGCTGGATGGGCGCAGGCGGCGGGGCGGTGATCTCGGTCATGCGGCGCAGGATGGCCTGGGCCTTGCGGGCCAGGCGCTGGGTCTCGGGCGGGGCGTCGTCCGGGGCCTCGGCGACCGAGGCCATCAACTCGCGCGCCAGGTCCATCAGCTCCGGCGCGCCCGCGATCAGGCGAGCCTGGAACTCGACGCGCTGCGGGTCGCGGTCGTATTCGGCGCCGGGCACGCGCCAGCCGCCCCAGTCGGCCTTGTCGGTGACGACGACGGGATAGCTGCCGGGGAAGGGGTGATGGGCGCAGTCGGCCGGATCCTGCCACTTGTTGCGCGCGCGCAGAATGCGCCAGTCGCCCAGGGCGCCGGCGGCGGGATTGTCTGAGGGAACCTGAAGCTCGGCCGCTGCGAATTCCCGGCCCAGCCCCACGTCGTAGGTGATGCGGACCGGCTCGTCGAAGCCCTTGGCCCAGACAGGATTCACCTTCTCGACCTGGGCCCAGACGCCGACGCTCTCGACCCAGACCTTCTGGCCTTTCTGGAACTGGGCGCGCGCCATTCCGAACTTCCCCTGCTGAAAGAAAGGAATGATGCGGCCCCGGCCGTTATCGTCGGGTTCCGCGACGTGGTTAGCGGCGGTTAACCCTAGGGGCGGGAGATTTCTTCCAGCGCCTCGCCGGCGTAGCGTTCCTTGACCCGCGTCGAGAGGTCTCCCAGCGAAACCACGCCGACCAGGCGGCCGTCCTTGTCGACCACCGGCAGGCGGCGGATCTGGCGCGAGGACATCAGATCCAGCGCGACCTTCAGGTCGTCGTCGGCCCGCACCACCAGGGCGTCGCGCGACAGGACGTCCAGCACCCTCGCCTCCGGCCCGGCGCCCGAGGCGACGGCGCGCACCACGATGTCGCGGTCGGTCAGGGCGCCGATCAGCCGGTCGCCGTCGGCCACGGGGATGAAGCCGAAATCGCCCGCCGCCATGCGCCCGGCGACGTTCTGAAGGGTGTCTTCGGGGCGGGCGACCTGCACGTCCTTGCTCATCACGTCGCGAATCTTCATGGCCATCTCCCTTGGCGCGGCCGTTGCGGCCTGGCCTTAAGGAACCCGCGCCGCCGGTCGCGGTTCCGGCGGCGCGGGGACGCTCAGGGTTCCCGACGTTCCGGCAGGCTCTGGGCGGCGCGGACCAGTTGCACGAACTCGGCCCGCTCGCCGTAGGGATCGGCGCCGCGCGCAGCCTGGGCCAGGTCCAGCACCCGGTCCCAACCGTAGTCCGGCGCTATCCACGGATCGCCGCGCAGCTTCTGACCGAAGGCGGCGACGGCCAGGGCCCAGCGCGTGGCCTCGGGCGGAGCGTCGGCGCGCGAACGGTCGGTCAGCGGCTGCTGGATCAGCTCCGAACGGTCCTGGCCGGGCTGTTTGTAGCGCACCTGGATGAAGCCCAGTTCGCCGTTCGGATCGCCGCCGCCGGTCGCGATGCGGTTGTCGGCATAGCGACGCTCCGGAATCTGCGTCGGCCCGCCGACAGGCGTGATTTCATACAGGGCCGTGACGGAAGCGCCCGAGCCGACCTCGCCCGCATCGACGGCGTCGTTGCTGAAGTCCTCTTCGTTCAGCAGGCGGGTTTCATAGCCGATCAGCCGCCATTCGGCGACGCGCGCCGGATTGAACTCGACCTGGATCTTCACGTCGTCGGCGATGGGAAAGGCGCCCCGGTCGAACATCGGCCCGAACAGACGACGCGCTTCTTTCAGGTCGTCGACATAGGCGGCCGTTCCGTTGCCCGCCTGGGCGATCGCCTGCATCCGGGCGTCCTGATAGTTGCCGCGTCCGAAGCCGTAGACGGACAGGTAGATGCCCGTCTTGCGCTTGTCGGCGACGTAGTCCTCCAGCCGCTTGTCGTCGGTGACGCCGACATTGAAGTCGCCGTCGGTGAACATCAGGATGCGGTTGACCTTGTTCCGGCCGAAGCTGGCCTGGGCCTGGTCATAGGCGTTGGTCATGCCGGTGGCCCCGGCCGTGCCGCCCGAAGCCCGCAAGGAGGCGACCGCGCAGCGCAGCTTCAGCTTCTGCGTCCCGGCGGTGGGGGCCAGCGTCGTGCCGGCGCCCTCGGCGTAATAGGCCACGGCGACGCGATCCTGGGGCCGCAGACGGTCGATGATCAGGTTCATCGACTGCTTGGCCAGATCCAGCTTGTCCGGGCTGTTCATCGAACCGGACACGTCGACCAGGAAGGTCAGGTTCAGCGGGCGCCGTTGGCCCTCGGGCAGTTCATAGCCCTGAAGGCCCACATGAACGATCCGGCGACCCTCGGACCACGGCGAGGCCATGGTGGTCGTGGTTACGGCGAAGGGCCGCGCGGCCGAGGTCGGGCGGGCGTAGCCGTAGTCGAAGTAGTTGATCATCTCCTCGACCCGGACGGCGTCGCGCGGCGGAGCCCTGCCGTTGTCGACGAAGCGACGGACGTTGGCGTAGGCGGCCGTGTCCACGTCGATGGAGAAGGTCGAGACCGGCTGGTCCGCCGTGCGCTTGACCGCATTGAGCGTGGCGTCGGGATAGCGTTCGGTGTCGACGGGACGCGGCGGCAGGGGAGGGCCGGGGGGATAGGGGCCGATGCGCGACCCGCTGACGACCACATCGTTCGCTGTGGCGGGCGAGCCGGCGTATGCGAGCCGGTCTTCCTTCTTGGTCGATTCAATCGACAGGGTGACGGGCGCAGGCGGCGCGGGCTGGGCCGGCCGTGATCGCAGGACGGGCGGCCGCACATGGGACGGCGGCGACAGGTCGAAGCCGAGTTCGCGACAGGCGGCCGGGCTGGGCGTTCCGTCCTGAACCACGGGCGGCGGAACGGGCGCGGCGCCGACCGGGGCGGCGGTCATGAGGGCGGCGACGGCGACCAGCGTCAGGCTCGCCGGGCGACGCTGAAATCCGGCGGCGCGGCGCCGTGGATGCTGGGGCATTGTTCGGTCTCCTCCAACCCTGTCGCGACCATGAAGAATGACGATGTTCGGCGGAACTAAGGCGAAGGTTCTTCGCGAAGTCGCATCACCGTCGCCCTGTGGCGCAGAGGTTGTGGTGATGAAGCCCTCGCTATTGAGGTCTTTCGCCCCCACTATAAAGGCTCAAGCACAAGGGTGAGCGATGGCCGAGGCTGCGACGGGACTGGAACTGGGCCATGTGGCGGCCCTGCTGGCGGCGGGCGTGGTGGCCGTGCCGATCTTCCGCAAGCTGGGGCTGGGCTCGGTGCTCGGCTATCTGGCGGCGGGCGTCGCCATCGGTCCTTTCGGGCTGGCCCTGTTCCGCGAGCCGCAGACCATCCTGCACGTCGCCGAGTTCGGCGTGGTCATCTTCCTGTTCATCATCGGTCTGGAGATGCGGCCCAAGCGGCTGTGGGGGATGCGCAGGGAGATTTTCGGCCTGGGGTCGGCCCAGGTCGGTCTGGCGGGCCTGGCCCTGACGCTGGCGGCTATGGCGGCGGGCGTGTCGGCGCCGGTGGCCTTCGTCGGGGCCATGGGCTTCGTCATGTCCTCGACCGCCGTCATCGTGCAGATGCTGGAAGAGCGCGGCGACCTGCCGACGCCCAGCGGCCAGCGGGCCGTGTCCATCCTGCTGTTCGAGGATCTGGCCATCGTGCCCCTGCTGGCCATCGTCGCCCTGCTGGGCGCGTCTATGGGCCATTCGGCCGAGAGCACGACGCCCCTGTGGCAGTCGATCGGCCTGGCGCTGGCGGCCCTGGCGGGCGTGCTGGCGGTGGGGATCTACGCCATCAATCCGGTGTTCCGCTTCCTGGCCCGCAACGGCGGGCGCGAGGTGATGACGGCCGCCGCCCTGCTGGTGGTGGCGGGCACGGCCTGGATTATGGACGGGGTCGGCCTGTCGATGGCCATGGGCGCCTTTCTGGCCGGGGTGCTGCTGTCGGACTCGACCTTCCGGCATCAGCTGGAAGCGGACGTCGAGCCGTTCCGCGCCATCCTGCTGGGCCTGTTCTTCCTGTCGGTCGGCATGGCGCTGGATATCGGCGTGGTGATCAACGACTGGCGCATCGTCGTGGCCGGCCTGGCGGCCTTCATGGTGGTCAAGGCCCTGGTCATCTATGTCGTCGCCCGCCTGTTCAAGGCGCGTCACCATGAGGCGATCGAGCGCGCGGCCCTGTTCGCCCAGGGCGGCGAGTTCGCCTTTGTCCTCTACAGCGCCGCTGCGACGGCGGGAGTGATCGACGCCCAGGCGAGCGCGGCCCTGACGGCCATCGTCATCCTGTCGATGGCGCTGACGCCGCTGACGACCCTGGCGTTGAAGCGCTTCCTGCCCAAGGAGGCGGGCCTGTCGCCGGAAGACGCCGAGGGCGTGGACGCCGCCGACGGCCTGCGCGGCCAGGTGCTGATCATCGGCTTCGGCCGTTTCGCCCAGGTGGTGTCGCAGCCGCTGCTGGCGCGCGACGTGGACGTGTCGATCATCGAGAACGATGTGGAGATGATCCAGGCGGCCGGCAACTTCGGCTTCAAGGTCTACTACGGCGACGGCACGCGCCTCGACACGCTTCGGGCCTCGGGCGCGGGCAAGGCCGAGGCGGTGCTGGTCTGCGTCGACAAGCCGGAGGCCGCCGACAAGATCGTGCAACTGGTCAAGTCCGAGTTCCCCGGCGTGAAGCTGATGGTGCGGGCCTTCGACCGCGGCCATTCGCTGCGTCTGATCCAGGCGGGGGTCGATTATCAGGTGCGCGAGACCTTTGAGTCCGCCCTCCGGTTCGGCCAGGCCGTGCTGGAGGAGCTGGGCCTGCCGGAAGACGAGGTCGCCGACGTCATCGCCGACGTGCGCCGTCGCGACGAGGCGCGCCTGGACCTGGACCTGACCGGCGGGCTGAAGGCCGGGGCCGCCCTGATGCGCGGCAATATGCCGACGCCGCAGCCGACGCCCTACATCAAGCCGCATCGCGAGGGCCGCCTGGTCAATGAAGATGAGGCCCCGCCCGAGGCTGTCATCGAGCCGGCTGCACAGAAGGCGGACTGACCCGGCATGGCGAGCATCGACCTGGCCAAGCGGGCCTATGACCACGGTTGGCGCCTGGACCCCATCGTCCGCAGCCTGCTGGACACCGACTTCTACAAGCTGCTGATGCTGCAGCTGATCTGGCGCCGGTTCCGCGACGCGCCCGTGACCTTCTCGGTCATCAACCGCACGACTTCGGTGCGGCTGGCCGAGGAAGTGGACGAGGCCGAACTGCGCGCTCAACTGGACCATGCCCGGTCCCTGCGCTTCACCAATCGCGAACTGATCTGGCTGGGCGGCAACACCTTCTACGGCGTGAAGTCGATCTTCAGCCCGGACTTCCTGGCCTGGCTGGCTGACTATCGCCTGCCGGACTACGACCTGTCGCGTAGCGCTGACGGCCAGTACCGGCTGGAGTTCTCAGGAAGCTGGGCCGACGTCACCCTGTGGGAAATCCCCGCCCTGTCGATCCTGAACGAACTGCGCAGCCGCCGGGCCCTGCGCCGCATGGGACGGTTCGAACTGGACATCCTCTATTCGCGCGCCAAGACCAAGCTGTGGAGCAAGATCGAGCGCCTGCGACAGCTTGAGCCGCTGGCCCTGTCCGACTTCGGCACCCGCCGCCGCCACGGCTTCCTGTGGCAGGGCTGGTGCGTCGAGGCGCTGAAGGAGGGGCTGGGCGGCGCCTTCATCGGCACCTCCAACGTGCTGCTGGCCATGAACAACGACCTTGAGGCCATCGGCACCAACGGTCACGAACTGCCCATGGTGCTGGCCGCCATGGCGGGCGAAGACGAGGCGGCCCTGCGCGCCGCCCCCTATCGGGTGCTGGAGGAATGGCGGGCGGCCTATGACGGCAATCTGCTGATCGCCCTGCCGGATGCTTTCGGCACGCAAGCCTTCCTCGACGACGCGCCCGACTGGCTGGCCGACTGGAAAGGCTTTCGTCCCGATTCCGCCCCGCCGATCGAGGGCGGCGAGATCATCATGAAGTGGTGGGCGTCCAAGGGCCGCGACCCGCGCGAGCGCCTGCTGGTCCTGGCCGACGGGCTGGACGTGGACGGCATCGAGGCGGCCCACGCCCACTTCAAGGGCCGGGTGCGTATCAGCTTCGGCTGGGGCACCAATCTGACCAACGACTTCCGCGATTGCGCTCCGGTCGAGGCGCCGGAACTGCTGCCCCTGTCGCTGGTCTGCAAGGTGACGCAGGCGGCGGGCCGTCCGGCGGTCAAGCTGTCGGACAATGTCGAAAAGGCCACCGGCGACCGGGCCGAGATCGAACGCTATCTGCGGGTGTTCGGCGAGGCGGGCCGGGGACGTCAGGCCGTGCGTGTCTGATACGGAACCGCTAAGCTTGGTTGGACATTTGGCTATCAGCGGCGCCGGGCGCCGCCCATAATTTCAGCGGGACACGCTTCCATGACCACCTACAACGTCGGCTACATCATCGGCAGCCTGGCCAAGGGCTCGATCAACCGCAAGCTGGCCAAGGCTCTGGTCAAGCTGGCGCCGGACAAGCTGAACATGAGCGAGATCAGCTTCGCCGACCTGCCGCTCTATTCCTACGACTACGACGCCGACTATCCGGCCGTGGCCCAGGATTTCAAGGCGGCGATCAAGCGCTCTGACGCCATCCTGATCGTCACGCCGGAGTATAATCGCTCCGTTCCCGGCGGCTTGAAGAACGCCCTGGACTGGGCCAGCCGCCCCTACGGGACCAACGTCTTCAAGAACAAGCCGACAGCGGTGATCGGCGCCTCGCCCGGCGCCATCGGCACGGCGGTGGGGCAACAAACCCTGCGCCCCATCCTCGGCTTTCTTCAGGCCCCGCAGATGAATGCGGTCGAGGCCTATATCCAGTTCAAACCGGATCTGATCGACGACGACGGAAACGTCAGCGTCCCCGGCACCGAGCAGTTCCTGCGCGACTATATGGAAGCCTTCCATCAGCACATGGCGCGGGTGCTGACCGTCCTGCCGCGCGACGCCTGAGGCGGCGTCAGGCGTCCAGCGACCAGACGCGCGTGCGCTTGACCTCCTGGTCCTCCAGTTCGCGCGTCGTCGGCACGCGGTATTCGGCCAGCAGGCTGAGGCCCTCTTTCGGGAAGTAGGTGCGGCCCGGATCGCCGACCAGCACGCTAGACCCGGCCGCGCGCGCCTGCTTCAGCCAGGCCAGCATCGCCGCGGCCATCGGCCCCTCATAGAAGACGTCCCCGGCGCAGATCAGGTCGAAGGCCGCAGGCGGCGCCTCCAGCAGATTGCCGGCGGTGAAGGCGATCTCGACGCCGTTGGCCTCAGCGTTCGCAGCGACGGCGGCGGCGCAGAAGGGATCGATGTCGGCGGCCAGCACCGAGGCCGCGCCCGCCTTCATCGCCGCGATGCCGACGAGGCCCGAGCCCGTCGCCAGGTCCAGCACGCGACGCCCCTCAACCGCCTGCGGATGGTCCAGCAGCCAGCGCGCCAGCGCCTGTCCGCCCGCCCAGGCGAAGGCCCAGAACGGCGGCGGCAGGCCCATTTCGCCCAGCTCTTCCTCTGTCAGCCGCCAGATGGGCGTGACCTCATCGGCCAGCCACAGCGAAACCTCCGGCGTGTGGGAGACGGGCTGAAGACGGGTGTTGTCGCGGATGAAACGGGCGGGGTCGGCGATCCGTCTAGTCGAGTTCACGGGCGCCCTCGATCACGGCCTGATAGACCAGCGACCGATCCGGTCCGCGCGTCATGTGCAGCAGCACCCAGGTCGAACCCTTGCGCGCCACGACCACCCGCAACTGATCGTTGAACACGCCGTCGGCGAACCCGGCGGGCGCTACGGCGTCGCTGAGCAGGATCAGCGCCCCCATGCCCGAGCCGCAGCGGGCGATGCCGGTGCAGGAATAGACGGTCTCATAGCCGCCCTCGCGCAACGCTTCCTCATAGTGGCGCGCCATGTCGATCGGCGCGACGGCGGGGCGGATGGCGTAGTCCAGGTGGCTGATCTGGCCCTGCAGGCGCAGGGCGTTTTCCGGGGCGGCGCCTTCAGTCACCGCGCCGGTCGGCAGGGTGATTTCGGCCACCGACAACTGGCGCCAGGCGCGGATGCGCGCGCCGTCCATGCGCGGCAGGTCTTCATAGTCGCGCGCGCCCCGGACATCCTGCTCGACGGCGGGCGGGGCAGGCGAGGCGGCCGGGGCCGCAAGGGGCGCGGCGGCCGTCAGGACGGCCAGGACGAAGGCGGGAAGGCTACGCATGACGACAAGCTAGGGGCCGCCGAAGGCGCTGGCAACAAAGTCAGGACAGGCTGATAAAAAGTCAGGTTGACATGACATGAGGGTGATGTCAGGTTGGCCTTACACAAAGTCAGGAGCGCCTGCCATGTTGACCCTCTCCAAACAACAGACCCCCGCCGGACGTCGCTACGTCCTGCGGACCTTCGCCTTTATGGTCCCTTATGTGGCGATCTGCGTGGCGATGATGACCACCAACGCCTTCGACGGCGTGATGGGGCGGCCTGCGGGGTGGGCGCTGGCGGCGGCCGTGGCGGCTCCGGTCATCGGCCAGATCTGGGCGACGCTGTCGCTGATGCGGGAAAGCGATGAGTTCGTGCGCATGGTCACGGCCAAGCAGTTCATCATCGCCTCCGGCCTGGCGATGGCGGCGGCGACCTTCTGGGGCTTCGGCGAGACGTTCGCCGGGGCGCCGCATCTGCCGGCCTGGCTGATCTATCCGTTGTTCTGGGCGGCCTTCGGTCTGGTTTCGCCCTTCATTCGGTCGTCGAACTGATGAAGAACCGGCTGAAACTGCTGCGCGTCGAGCGCAACTGGACCCAGGAGCAGCTGGGGCAGGCGCTGGGGGTGTCGCGCCAGGCGGTCAACGCTCTGGAGACCGAGAAACACGACCCCTCGCTCGATCTGGCCTATCGCATCGCCGCCCTGTTCGAGCGGCCGGTCGAGGACATCTTCGAGAACCCGCACGCCTGACGCGTAAAGTCAGGAAAACCTTACTCTCTGTTTCGTTTCATCGCCGTCATCTTCGGGGCCGCCTCGAGGGACGAACCCTGCTGCGTGCTGAACAGCGGACAGGGCCAACACACCAAGGAAACGCCATGACCAAGATCTCCGCACCCGCCAAGACCCTGCGCGCCTTCATCCTGGCCGCCGCCGTCGGCTTCAGCGCCGCCAGCATCGTCTCTCCCGCCCAGGCCGGATCGGCCCGCGCGGAGGCGCCCGCCTTCGTCTCCGACCGCCTGTCGGTCGAGGTGATGGGGCAGGGGCCGGACGTGATCCTGATCCCCGGCTTCGCCTCCTCGCGCGAGGTGTGGCGGCCGCTGGCCCGGCGTTTGTCGGCGACGCATCGCGTCCATCTGGTGCAACTGGCCGGTTTCGCGGGCGAGGCGTGGACGCACGGCGACGGTGCCTTCGTCCAGCCTGTCGTGGATGAACTGGTGCGCTATGCGGCGACGCTGGACCGGCCTGCCGTCATCGGCCATTCGATGGGCGGACTCAGCGGTCTTCTGTTGGCGCAGCAGCGTCCCGAGACGGTCAGCCGCGTGATGAGCGTCGACAGCCTGCCCTTCTTCAGCGCCATGTTCGGCCCGCAGGTCACGCCGCAGACGGCTAAGCCCTTCGCCGATCAGGCCGCCGCCTCCATCCTGAACGCGGACGAAGCGGCCTTTCGCATTCAGCAGGAACGCACCGCGGGCGGCATGATGCGCGACGAGGCCGGGCGCGCCGCCATGGTCGACTGGTCGATGGCCTCGAACCGTCAGGCGATGGCCTCGGCGATCCGCGAAGTGATGACGACCGACGCGCGGCCCGGCCTGGCGGCCATGACCACGCCGGTCTGGGCGGTCTACGCCTCGGACGCGGACGGCGGCGCGCCCGCCGCCATGGCCGACGCCCTGTGGAGCCGCGAATACGCCGCCCTGTCGGGCGTGACGCTGAAGCGCGTCGACGGCGCCCGGCACTTCATCATGGTCGATCAGCCTGACCGGCTGGACGCCCTGGTCGACGCCTTCCTGAAGCGCGAGGACTGATCGCGGATCAGGCGGCGGGCGCCTTCAGCCGCAGGTCGTCGGTGACGTCGCCCGCCTTGGTCGGGGCGCCCGCAAACTCGCCCGCATACTCCGGCGACAGGGCGCTCTGGAAGGTCGACAGCGGCAGGGTCAGGTAATAGGCGCCCTCGACATAGGGGCCGACCGCATAGGCGTCGAGCAGGAAGGTCAGGCCGCCCGCCTTGCCCGGAACCGAGCCGGGCGCCAGGGACACGCGCACGTCCTTCAGCTTGGGGCAGGCCCACATCTCGCCGCTGGTCGAGACCGGCTCGGCGCCGGGACGCTTGGTCTTGGCGGTGTTCACCGCCTGGCACAGGGCGCGCTCCAGGCCGGTCTTGTCGGCCTTGTCGGCGAACAGGTCGGCGGCGGCGATGCTGCGGCCTTCGGTCTTGTCCCACAGCAGGCCGGTGGCGACCGTGTTCGGGTGGGCGCCGCCCGAATAGTCGAAGTCGGTCCGCATCAGGCTGAACAGGCGGCCGGTCTCGACCGGGGCGCCGTAGACGATGGTTTTCTCATAGGGCGGCATCCCTTCCGGCGAACCCGCCTCGGTGCGGTCGGCCTGGGCGCCCTCGGCGTATTCCTTCAGCTTGGCCACCTCGTCGCGGTACAGCGGGGTGTAGAGCGCCGGATAGGACAGCACGGCCTCGGGCAGGCTCAGGCTGACTTTGGCGTAGGGCGTGGCGCTGTCGTACTTCAGCGGCCCCTCGACGGCGTGGGCGGAGGCGGCCGGCGCGGCGGGCGTCTCCTTCTTCTCATTGCGCTGGCAGGCGGCGAGCGAGGCCGCGACGGCGGCGGCGACGAGAAGGACGCGAAGGGGGCGCGAAGGGATCATGCCGGGCTCCTTTGGAACGGTTCGATCAGAAAGCTAGGCCGTTGAACGCGATGGCGGCCAGAAGGATCAACCCCGCATCGCGATTTGATTTGAAAAGGCGCAAGGAAAGTTTCGGGTCGTCTGGCTGCAACCGCCGCACCTGCCAGACGAAATGCAGGGCGTAGAGCGCCAGACCGACATAGAAGACCGGCCCCAGGCCCGCGACGTAGCCCGCCGCGCCCGCCAGGGCCACGGCCAGGACGTAAAAGACGACCACGCCTTCCCTGACCTTGCCGCCCAACGCCCGCGCCGAGGACTTCACCCCGGCCATGACGTCGTCCTCGATGTCCTGAAGCGCGTAGATGGTGTCGTAGCCCAGGGTCCAGAAGACGCCGCCCGCGTAGAGCAGCCCCGCGGACAGGGCGAGGTTGCCAGAGTGGAGCATCCATCCGTTGGAGCCGCCGGACAGGGCGAGGGTGAAGCCACCCGCCGTCATGAGATCCAGCAGCCAATGCAGAACGCCATAGCCTCCCGTCGCGGCGGCGAAACCCAGCAGGGCGCCCCAGTTGAAGGTCAGGCCCAACCACGCCTGCGGCCACCAGGTGATGCGCTTCATGAAGGGATAAGCCGCCACCAGCCCCAGCGACAGGGCGCCCAGCAGCACCGACGTCAGGTTCATCGTCAGCAGGATGCACAGGCTGATGAGGCTGAGGCCGCCGACGAAGGCCCAGGCCTGTTTGACGCTGATTTGGCCCGCCGGAATGGGGCGCAGGGCCGTGCGGGCCACCTGGGCGTCGAAGTCGCGGTCGACGATGTCGTTCACCGCACAGCCCGCCCCGCGCATCAGGGCCGCGCCGACGGCGAAGCCGACCACCAGCCACAGCTCATAGCCGCCGAACGGTCGGTCATACTGGTTCAGCGCCAGCATGATCCCTTGCCAGCCGGGCAGCAGCAGCAGCCACGTCCCGATCGGCCGGTCGAAGCGGCCCAGCTTCAGCCAGGGCTTCAGCCGCTCGGGCGCATGGCGGTCGACCCAGTTCTGGCCGGCGGCGTCGGGAAGCGGGGCTGTGTTCATGCGAACCGTCTTAGCCCTCCATGCGGCGCCGGGTGAAGGGGGCGCGTCGGATCGCAGTTTCATGAAGTTTCTCGCCGGAGCCGGGCCGGGGCTGGACAGGCGGGGCCGTATCCGCCACTGGGCGCGAATGGCTCGCAGATCCATCCCCCGCAGCGTCTGGATTCTGGGCCTCGTCAGCCTGCTGATGGATGTCTCGTCGGAGATGATCCAGACGCTTCTGCCCATCTATCTGGTGGTGGGGCTGGGCGCTTCGGCGGTGATGATCGGTCTGGTCGAAGGCTTCTCCGTTGTCGTGGCGACGGCGGTGAAGTTTCTGGCGGGCTTCTGGTCCGACCGCATTGCGCGGCCCAAATGGCTGGCGGTTGCGGGCTATGGGCTGGCGGCCCTGTCCAAACCGATCTTTCCTCTGGCGGCCTCGGTCGAGGGGGTGTTGCTGGCCAAGGGCGTGGACCGGATCGGCAAGGGCATCCGCACCGCCCCGCGCGACGCCCTTGTCGCCGCCGTGACGCCGCCGGATATTCGCGGCCGCGCCTTCGGCCTCAGGAAGTCGCTGGATACGGTCGGCGGTTTCGTCGGCCCGGTGTTGGCCATCGCGCTGATGGTGGTGCTGGCGAACGACATCAAGGCGGTGTTCTGGCTGGCCTCCATCCCGGCCTTCCTGGCTGTGGCCCTGCTGATCGGCGGGGTGTCCGACCCGGCGCGCCCGGACGAGGCCGCCAAGAAGCCGCCCAGCCTGAAGGGTGCGCTGCGTCTGGACGCCGCCACTTGGACCATGATCGCCCTGACGGCGGTGATCGGTCTGGCGCGATTCAGCGAGTCCTTCCTGCTGATGAAGGGGCTGGACGTCGGCGTTCCCGCCGCCTTCGCGCCGGCGGCCATCGTCCTGCTGCACCTGGTGTTCGGCCTGGCCGCCTTCCCGGTGGGGGCGCTGTCGGACCGCATCGGCCGCACCTCCCTGCTGCTGCTCAGCCTGGTCTTCCTGGCCGCCGCAGACGTGGCGCTGGCGCTGGCGAACGATCAGGTCGTCTTCTATCTGGGCGTGGCCCTGTGGGGCCTGCACATGGGCTTTTCCCAAGGCCTGCTGATGACCCTGATCGCCGATGCGGCCCCCGCCCATCTGCGCGGCTCGGCGTTCGGCCTCTTCGCCCTGATCTCGGGTCTGATCGCCCTGGCGGGCAATGTGGTGGCGGGCCTGCTGTGGGACGGTTTCGGGCCGCAGGCGACCTTTGCGGTCGGCGCGGTGCTGAGCCTTGTCTGCGCCCTGGGCATCGCGGGGTGGATGCGGCTTCAGGCGGCGCGCAGCCGCTCTAGCGCCTCGGAGTAACGACGCGACAGCGGGACGTCCAGGGCGCCCAACTCCACCGTCCAGTCGCCTGATCCTTCAGGCCGCAGTCCGGTCATCCGCGCGGCGTTGACCAGCCAGCCCCGGTGCGTCCGGACGAAGCCGAAGCGCGCCAGCTCTCCCTCGACCGCCGACAGGGTGACGCGCATCAGGGGCCTGCGCCCGTCGGCCAGGACGAACTCGACGTAGTTGCCCGCCGAGGTTGCGGCCAGGATGTCGTTCAGCGGCGCCCGGATCAGCCGCGCTCCGTCGCGGATGTCGAAGCTGACGGGCCGCAGCGGCGTCTCGCGCGCCTCGCGCAGACTGCGCACGCCCCAGAAGACGCCGATGAACAGGGCGTAGCTCAGCCCATCCTTGCGCAGCTCATAGATGAACTTCTCCACGGGCGGGCCGTAGTCATAGACCTCGCCCAGCAGGGCGTAGACGCCGTGCCGCATCGCCACCATCAGCACGACGTGCAGCAGGCTGTAGAGGCAGGCGGCGCCCAGATGCACGGCCAGAAACCGCCCTCGCGCCCGCCAGCCTTCGTGCAGCAGCGATGACGGCGCGGCGCCCGCCGCCCGCCACGGCAGCCAGATCACCAGCGCCAGCGCCAGCGCGCTGGACCCCTCCCACACCCACGGCGCCCATGCCCGCAGGCCCGGCCAGTCGGCCTGCACCGTCAGGGCGTTGACCACCAGGAAGCCCAGGGTGACGGCGATGATGATCGGCCCGCCGGTCAGCAGGTCGCGCCGGTCCGCGCCGTTCGTCCCGACAGGCGCGCCGCTCGTCCCTGCGCTCCGCGATCCGGCCCCGGCGTCCGACCGAACGGCCCCTGCGCCTTGCCGGGCGCGGGGTGTCGGAGGCACGGCCGATGGCGTCGTTTCCGTCATTTCAGGTCGCCCATGTCGTCAGAACCCCTCGCACCCGAACCCCTCGCAGCGATGCGCCGCCATGACCTGGACTGGATCCGGGTCGGGGCCTTCATGCTGCTGATCCTCTATCACGTCGGCATGTTCTACGTGCCTTGGGACTGGCATGTGAACAGCCCGCAGCCGGTCGAATGGCTGGAGCCGGTGATGCAGCTGACCAATCCCTGGCGGCTGACCCTGCTGTTTCTGGTTTCGGGCGCCGCGACCCGTTTCCTGTTCGACAGCTTCCAGCGCGAAGGGAAGGGCGCCGCGCGCCGTTTCGCCGGGTCGCGCACCTGGCGACTGCTGCCGCCGCTGCTGTTCGCCATGTTCGTGATCGTGCCGCCGCAGTCCTACTACGAAGTGGTCGAGGCGGCGCAGGGACTGGGCGTGGTCGATCCGGCGCGCTCGCCCTGGCTGGCGGACTTCTGGCTGAAGTACGCCACAGCGTCCGGCGGCTGGTGCGACGCCGACGGCTGCCTGACCACGCCGACGTGGAACCACATGTGGTTCGTGGCCTATCTGTTCGTCTACAGTCTGGTGCTGGCGGGGCTGCTGGCGTTCGGACGCGGCTGGCTGCCTGTGATCCAGTCCGGGCTGGAGCGCGCCTTGAAGGGCTGGGGTCTGCTGATCTGGCCGGTGCTGTGGCTGTTCGTTCTGCGCTGGACGCTGGCGCGGATCTTCCCGACGACCCACGCCCTGATCGACGACTGGTATAATCATGCGGTGTCGTTCAGCGCCTTCCTGTTCGGCTTTCTCAGCGTGCGCTCGGCGGTGCTGAAGGCGGCCTATGAGCGGCTGCGGCGACCGGCGCTGATCCTGGCCCTGTGCGCTTGGGCGGGATGGGCGGCCTACGCCTGGACCTATCGCGACGGGGAAACCCCGCCTGAGGCGTTGAGGGCCGCCATGCGACTGATCTACGCCATCGACCAATGGGCCTTCATCGCCGCCGTGCTGGGCTATGGCGCGCGTTATCTGAACCGGGGCGGGCCGTGGCTGCGCTATCTGACAGGCGGCGTCTTCTGCTTCTACATCGTGCACCAGACGATCACGGTGGTCGCGGCCTACCACCTGTCGAAGCTGGCTCTGCCGCAGGGGCTGGAGGCGGGGCTGCTGATCGCCGTCACCTTCGGCGGCTGCTGGGCCGCCTATGAGGTCGCGCGCCGCCTGGGACCGCTGGGCCTGCTGCTGGGCGTGAAGACCCCGCTTGCGCGCCGGGATCGTCCCGCTAGGCTCGATCGCCAGAAACAGCAGCCGGTCGGACAAGACGGATGACGATACGCACGAAGCCCCCATTTCCCTGGTTGCTGGCCCTGACCTGGCTGGTGCTGCTGGGCGCGGCCGTCGGGGGCTTCCTGACCGGCGAGTTCAGCGTCACCTTCGTCGGCGCCGGGACGTTTCTGCTGACCCTGATTCCGTTCTGGCTGGCGCCGCGCATCGGGCTGAACCTGCCGATCGGCTTCGTCACCGCCATCGCCGTCTTCCTGTGCGCCACCCTGTTCCTGGGCGAGATGGGCGACTTCTACGAGCGTTACTGGTGGTGGGACGTGGTGTTGCACGGCGGCTCGGCCGTGGCCTTCGGCCTGGTCGGCGCCCTGTTGATGCTGATGCTGGTGCAGGGCCGCCAGTTGAAGGCCGCGCCCCTGACGGTGGCCTTCTTCGCCTTCTGCTTCGCCGTGACCATCGGCGCCCTGTGGGAGATCTGGGAGTTCATGCTGGACCAGGTGTTCGGCCTCAACACGCAGAAGTCCGGCCTGGTCGACACCATGTGGGATCTGATCGTGGATTCCATCGGCGCCCTGATCGGGGCGGGCGCCGGTTGGGCCTATCTGAAAGGGCGCCAGGGCGGGCCGCTGGTGCGGGCCATGCGCGCTTTCGTCGACAAGAATCGGCGGCTGTTCGGCGGCTAGGCGGTCAGGTTTCGCCGGGGTGTCGTCCCGCGCGTTGGGGCAGCAACAGAATAAGCGCCACGATCGCCGCCGCCAGAACAGCCGACGCCAGCGGGCGGCTCAGAGCCAGGCCGCCGTGGTCCAATGGTTTGTCTAGGAAGTCTCCGACCGTGGCGCCCAGCGGCCGGGTCAGGATGAAGGCGGCCCAGAACAGCAGGACACGGTTCGTCCTGGTCCAGAAGTAGCAACCGGCCACGACGGCCAGCAGGGCGCTGAATACGAAGGCGGCGCCGACATAGCCCAAGCCGCCGGTGTCCGCGGTCCAGTCGCCGAGCGCGGTTCCGAGCGTCTGTGAAAAGGTGATGGTCAGCCAGTAGAAGGCCTCAGCGCGAGGGGTGGTGATCGTGTCTGAAGAGATGGATCCCGTGCTCAAACGCCAGGCGGCTAGAGAGGCCAGGACGCAGGCCAGCAGCAGCAGCGATCCGCCCGTATAGCCGATGCCTAGAGAACGGGTGGCGAAATCCGCCAGGGCGGTTCCCGCGGTGGTCGAAGCGATGATGGTCGCCCAATAGAGGAGGGGGCGGAATCGTTTCGCCGTGATCTGACGCCAGACCAGAACGACCAGCACGCTCATGAAGACGCCTGTTCCGGCCAGGTAGCCCAGCTTCATCGTCATGGTGACGGTGTCGCCGGCGGTCTCGCCTAGCGTGGTCGCCAGAATCTTGATGATCCAGAACCCCAGGGTGACAGCGGGGACTTTACTGAGGGCCTGACGTTCTTGCTCCGTCATGGTCCGTCTCCTCATGATGTGAGGCGGTCTACTTCGCCAGCCGCCCTTGCGCCTCGTCGCCAGGGAAGACCACGTCCGGGTCCGGCTCGCGGCACTCAAGGCCGGGCCGGTCGAGGCGGCGCAGGACATGGCGCAGGATGTTCAGCCGCGCCGTCTTCTTCTGATCCGTCGCCACCACGGTCCAGGGCGCATAGTCCAGATGCGTGCGCTTCAGCATCTCGTCGCGAGCGGCGGAATAGGCGCTCCAGCGGGCCTGGGCCTCGGCGTCCAGGGACGAGACCTTGAACCGCTTCAGCGGGTGGTCGACGCGCTCCTCCAGGCGGCGGGCCTGTTCGTCGCGGCTGATGTCCAGCCACAGCTTGATCAAGATGACGCCCGACTGGGTCAGCATCCGCTCGAAATGCGGGGCGTCGTGCAGGAAGCGCTCATGCTGTTCGGGCGTGCAGAAGCCCATGACCGCCTCGACCCCGGCCCGATTGTACCAGGAGCGGTTGAAGATCACGATCTCGCCCGCCGCCGGCAGATGGGCGGCGTAGCGCTGGAAATACCATTGCGTCGTTTCGCGCTCGGTCGGCTTGGGCAGGGCGACGACGCGCGTCTGCCGCGGTGCCATGTATTCGGTCATCCGCTTGATCGCCCCGTCCTTGCCGGCGGCGTCGCGCCCCTCGAAGACGATGACGACCTTCAGCCCCTGTTCGATGGCCCAGGCCTGGGTCTCGACCATCTGGATCTGCAGGGCTTCCAGGATGTCGGCGTAGTCGTCCTTGGCCATGGGCGTGTCCTTGTGTCGCGATCGACCAACCTTGCGGCGAATTCACTGGCGTCGCCAGCCTTGCCGTTCAGGGTGCAACGCAAAAGGAGCCGAAAATGATCAATCGTCGTCATGTCCTGGCCGTCGGCGCTGCGGCCGCAGTCGCGCCATCGGCGGCGCGCGCCCAAGGCGAAGGAGCGTTCGACGCCGCCCTGACGACGGCCTTCGACGGGGTCAAGCCGATCGCCCTGGCGGGCGGGGTCGTGACGGCCCAAGGACTGACCTGGTCCGGCGTGCGCGGCGTGCGGCGCGCGGGAGGGGACGATCCGGCGACGACGGACGACCGTTGGCACCTGGGCTCCAACACCAAGGCGATGACGGCGGCGCTGTTCGCCCGCTTGGTCGAGCAGGGACGGGCGCGCTGGGCCATGCCGCTGGCTGAAGCCTTTCCCGACCTGACGATCGACGCGGGCTGGGACGGCGCGACGCTGGACGACTTCATGACCCACACGGCGGGGCTGAAGGACGAGGCGGTCATGGGCATGGCCTGGCTGATGACCGCCCGCGCCGACCCTCAATCCCTGCCCGCACAGCGCCGCGCCATCGTCGAGAAGGCGCTGGCCGCGCCGCCGACAGGCGCGCGCGGGACGTTCGCCTATGGCAACGCCAACTATGTGCTGGTCGGAGCGGCGATCGAGACCGTCGCCGGCGGCTCGTGGGAAGAGGCCATGCAGGCCGAGGTGTTCGGCCCTCTAGGCCTGACCTCGGCGGGGTTCGGCGCGCCGGCTGGAAGCGACAACGCCTGGGGGCACCGCCGCATGGGCGAGACGGCCGTGTCGATGGACCCGGTCGATCCGGGTTCGGACAATCCTCTGGCGCTCGGCCCGGCGGGCACGGTTCACATGACGGCGGCCGACTACGCCCGCTTTCTACAAGTCTTCCCGACCGAAGGCGGCGGCTGGCTGAAACCGGAGACGGTGCGGCGTCTCGTCACGCCGGGCGAGGGGCGCAACTACGCTCACGGCTGGATTGTCCTGCCGCCCCAGCCCTGGGCCAAGGGGTCGGTGATCGCCCATGAGGGCTCGAACACCCTGTGGCACGCCATCGCCCTGGTCGATCCGGCGGGCGGTCGGGCCGTCTTCGGCCTGTCCAACGACGGCGGGCGCGGCGGCCCGGCCTGTCAGGCCATGGCTATGGAAATGCTGGGTATCTGAGCCCGCTATAGCGGCTTGTGCGCTTCTGGAGCGGCGTTTCTTCGGTGTTTGCACGGGGCGGAACGTCGTCTGTTCGGCCATGTGCAGTCGTCGGACCTCATCACTGCGCGTCGGTGCGTGGTCGGTTGGGCGCCAAGAAGCGCAAGCTGCGCGCGTCGCGGCGAAATTAACTGTAAAGCCTGTCGGCTTGGTTTCGCTTTACAGTTGACCGCTGTGGATAGTCGGGTGACAACATCGCCGCAGTCCGGATTTCACGTGGGGTCCAAACCCGCGTCTTGCTCCTTCGCCTGAACGAGCTTGTCCAGATGGGCTGACGGGCGATCCTGCTAGGACGTCCGCCTGGAAAAGCGCGTTTACGGAGACGCAATATGGCGACCGGCACGGTCAAGTGGTTCAACCCCACGAAGGGCTTCGGCTTCATTCAACCCGACACGGGCGGCGCGGACGTTTTCGTCCACATCACCGCCGTGCAAAAGGCGGGTCTGGTGGGTCTCGATGACAACGCCAAGGTCGAGTACGAGCTGGAAACCCAGCGCGGCAAGACTTCGGCCGTGGATCTCAAGCTCCTCTAAGGCCTTACGGACCTTCTGGTTCGTGAAAAGAAGAAGACGCGGAGGGCGACCTCCGCGTCTTTTTTTGTCGCGCCTCGCAGGGATCGACCCTGGGCGCCGATGGTTGTCTCTCGAAACGGGAGAAACACCATGCTCAAGGACAAGAACTCTTCGGCCATCGTTGCGGTGAAGGATCTGGAACGCGCCAGGGCCTTCTATTCCGACGTGCTGGGTCTGAACCTGGCGGACACCGGCATGGACGGGGTGCTGGGCTATCGCACCGGGAACACCTGGCTGACGGTCTACCGCTCGGACTTCGCCGGGACGAACCAGGCCAACGCCGTGACCTGGGACGTGGGCGTCGAGGTGGACGACATCGTCGCCGATCTCAAGACCAAGGGCGTCGTCTTTGAACGCTATGACGGCATGGCGCATGACGGCGATGTCCATGTCGCCGGGCCGCTGCGTCTGGCCTGGTTCAAGGATCCGGACGGCAACATCCTGCACCTGGTCGGCGGCGCGGGCGGGGCCTAGCCCTCCAGAGAGACGACCGGCTGGCTGACGGCGGCGCCCTTGCCGCGCGCCTTCAGCCAGGCGCGGATGCGGTTCTGGATCGGCTGGTCGATCAGATAGTGCAGGCCGAAGGCGAAGACGAAGGCCGCCAGCACGCCCAGAACCCACAGGCCCCAGCGCCAGGCCTCGCCCAGCGCCAGCTTGTCGGCGAAGGCCTCGGCCAGGCCGAACCAGGCGATGCGCACGACCTCGTTCGAGATGAACATGGAGAAGGAGACCATGGCCGCCGCCTCGACCAGCTTCGACGGCCGCTTGGTCGGCACGGCGCCCGCCGCCAGGATGATGATGGAGATGAAGACCAGCGACAGAAGGGCGTTCTTGTCGAAATACTGGGCGACGGCCAGGCCGACGGCGGCCAGCACCCCGGCCCAGCCGGCGATGCGGGCGTTGATCCACACGCCTTGCGCGAACCAGGCCAGCCCCATGCCCAGGATGAACAGGGGCAGGGCGCGCCAGATGCCCAGGTTCAGCGGCATCTGATAGACGGGATATTTCAGGATCGCCCAGCTCAGTTCATTGGCGGCCAGATAGCCGACGACGACCAGGATCAGCGCCGTCCACGGCCCGATCCGGCTGAGACCCCGCAGCACGAAGGGGAAGGCGACGTAGCAGCCCAGCAGGGCCGAGATCGACCAGGTCGGGGCGTTCCAGCCCAGGCCGCCGTGCACGCCGAACGACTGCACCAGGGCCGCCTGGGCGGGAAGCTGATCCCAGGCGAACCACTCGGGATGGCTGGGCGGCATGCCCGCGGCGGTCGCCGCCAGCACCAGCGCCACCAGCAGGCCCAGCACGATCAGATGCGCCGGATAGACCCTCAAGGCCCGCTTTATGAAGAAGTCGGTCTTGGACATCCGGCCCGAGCCGACCGCGCGGCCATAGACCCGCATCAGCACGTATCCGCTGTCGATCAGGAAGAAGTTGGTCAGCAGGAAGCCGCCCCGCTCGAACACGGGATGCAGCCCTTCGGCCAGGGGGATGGGCGCCGACATCTGGAAGTGATGCAGGATGATCAGGGCGGCCACGATGAAACGCAGCGCGTCCAGCCAGCCTCCGCGCATGATCGGCGGCGGCTCATTCCGGGACGAAAACACGTTCTGCAGCATCACGACCCCCTTGTTCGAATGCTGTTACGCAAGAACGGGGCCGTTGCCCTCCTTCTCACGGGGAGAAGGAGGGCAGGATCTCTTATCCTCGCACCAGACGCAGGAATTCCTCGCGTGTGCGCGGGTCTTCGCGGACGGCGCCCAGCAGGCAGCTGGTCGACAGGCTGGCGCCGGGGACATCCACGCCGCGCATGGTCATGCAGCTGTGCTCGGCTTCGATGACCACGCCGACGCCGTGGGGGCGCAGCACGTCCTGGATGGCGTTGGCGATCTCGGACGTCATCTTCTCCTGAATCTGCAGGCGCCGGGCGTAGCCGCGCACCACGCGGGCCAGCTTGGAGATGCCGACGACCCGGTCGGTCGGCAGATAGGCGACGTGCGCCTTGCCCACCACCGGCAGCATGTGATGCTCGCAGAAGCTGACGAAGCGGATGTCCTTCAGGACCACCAGCTCGTCGTAGCCGCCGACCTCCTCGAAGGTCTTCTCCAGATAGTCGCGCGGTTCGACTTCATAGCCCTGGAACAGCTCGCGATAGGACTTGGCCACGCGCTTGGGCGTTTCGATCAGGCCTTCGCGTGCAGGATTGTCGCCGGCCCAGCGGATCAGGGTGCGGACGGCGGCTTCGGCTTCTTCCTGGGAAACGGCGGGGGAGGAGGGGGTCTGGTCGCTCATGACAGGCTGCATACCTCCCCTGCACAGGTTTTGGAAACGGCGCCGCTGTTTAAAACGGCTTCTGCCCCGATCAGGGCAGGCGGACCAGTTCGACGCGGCGGTTGCGGGCGCGGCCTTCGTCGCTGGCGTTGTCGGCTACAGGCTTGTCGGCGCCGAAGCCCTTGGCCTCCAGCCGCTTGGCGTCGATCCCCTGCTGCGTCAGGGCGGCGACCACGGCGCGGGCGCGTTCTTCGGACAGCGGACGGTTGCGAGCGGGCGCGCCGGTGTTGTCGGTGTGGCCCTCTACGGACAGGCGCAGGCCGGCTTCGTCCTTCAGCATCTGGGCCATGGCGTCGATCTGGGGGCGCGAGGCGTCCAGGATGTCGGCCTTGTCCAGCGCAAACTCGACCGGCACCGCGACGCGGCCGTCGGCGGCGATCTTGCGCGCCAGTTCGCCGGCCGGCAGCAGGCCGGCGGTCGGCGCCAGGGCCTTGGCTTCGACTACCGCCATCGAGCCTTGCGCGCTGCCGACATACAGGTGGATCCAGACCGTGCGGTCCGCCTGGCGGATCACCCAGGTCTGCGACGGGCCGTTATAGATGTCGCCGATGCCGTTCAGGGACGCCATCTGCACCGCCTCGGGCAGGGCGTGGGCGGCGTCACTGGGAATCTGGCCGTCAAATATGCGAACGGCGCCCGCCTCTTTCAGCGCGTGCTCCATGTTTCGCAGCAACTCCAGCCGCGAGAAGCTCTTGCCGGTGTCGTTGGTGATCTGGGTCTGATGAACGCGGCCTTCGATCATTTCGAACCGGGCGCCGGTCCAGAAGGGGAAGTCGGCGAAGTCGTGCGCCTCGCTGTTCTGCGGCTTGTAGCCCTCGGGCAGGCGCAGATAGGGGAAGTCGCCCAGGCTGGCGGTCGACAGGGCCACGCTGTTCACGTCGAAGGGACCGGCGGCGGCGGCCGAGGCGCCCTCGGCCGGAGCCGTCGCCGTTTCAGTCTGTTCCGGCGCCTTGTTGTCGCACGCGGCGACCAGCAAGGCCGAGGTCGCGATCATCAGGACGGAGGCGAGACGCAGGAACGGTTTCATGAGGCATCCTTCAGGCGTTGATCGGGGGGAGGGTGAAAACGTTCGTCTAGTCGCCGCTGTTGTCAATCGAATGAACCGGCATCGACCGGAACATCGGTCTCATTGCATCGTCCTAACGTCGCGTTAACCATCCTGTCGGCATTTTCTGCCCACTGTCCCGTGCTTGTGTTCGGGGCGCTTCGGGGATCGGCGATGAGCGGCGCGGAAGTTCTGGATGTGGGTCGCGACGCCCTGTGGCTGACGATCCAGCTGTGCCTGCCGGCCCTGATTGTGGCCCTGGTGGTCGGCGTGGCCATCGGCCTGTTCCAGGCCCTGACCCAGATTCAGGAGCAGACCCTGGTCTATGCGCCCAAGATCATCGCCATCTTCGTGTCCTTGCTGCTGTTCCTGCCGCTGATGGGCGCGCTGCTGGGCGGTTTCATGCGCGAGATCGCCGCCCGCATCGCGGGCATGTAGGGCGAGGCTGTAGGGCAGGGACATGGAGCCTTACGCCACGGCGGAACAGGTCTGGGCCGGGGGGCTGATCTTCGCGCGCGTCGGCGCGATCCTGATGCTGTTGCCGGGCTTCGGCGAATCCTATGTGCCGCCGAGAGTCCGTCTCTCGTTGGCCCTGGTGCTGTCGCTGGCGCTGTGGCCCATCGTAGGCGCCAGCCTGCCGGCCCTGCCCGCGACCCTGGGCGCCACCGTCGGTTGGGTGATGCGCGAGGTGCTGACGGGCCTGGCCATCGGCGCCATCCTGCGCAGCTTCATGACCGCCCTGACCACGGCGGGCGAGATCGTCTCCCTGCAGACGACGCTGGGCTTCTCCCAGACCGCCAACCCCCTGCAGGCTCAGCCGGGGACGACCCTGTCGGCCTTCCTGATGCTGCTGGGCGTGACTCTGGTGTTCGCCACCAACACCCATCACCTGTTCATCGGCGGCATGGTCGGATCGTATGAGGCCATCGCCCCGGCCAAGCCGCTGATCGTGTCAGACTTCACCCAGATGGCGGTGAAGACCTTGAGCCAGAGCTTCATGCTGGGGGTGCAGCTGGCGGCGCCGGTGCTGGTGTTCGCCCTGATCTTCAACCTGGCCTCGGGCCTGGTGGCGCGGGTCATGCCCAGCTTCCAGGTCTATTTCGCCGCCGCGCCCTTGAGCGTCATCCTGGGTCTGTCGGTGTTCGCGCTCAGCCTGGGCGTGGTGGGGACCGTCTTCATCGACCGCTACCGTTCGGTGGCGGCCTTCTTCACGGGAGGCGCCGTTGGCTGACGGCCCCGATCCCGAGTCGAAAACAGAAGACGCCACCCCGCGAAAACTCGAAGAGGCGCGGAAAAAGGGCGACGTCGCCAAGTCGCCGGACGTGGCGGCGGCGCTGTCTCTGGCCGGGGCGGCCGGCGTGCTGCTGGCGGGCGGCGGCTGGTTCTCGACCCGGATCGCTGAAGCGCTGACGCCCTTCCTGGCCCAGCCGCACGCCATGATCGGCGGGCTGGAGGCGGGCGGAGGCGTCGAGATCGGCATGCACGCCGTCTGGGCGGCGGCGCCGTTCCTGGCGGCCCTGATGTTCGCGGTCATCCTGGGCGGGGTCGGCGGCAATCTGGCTCAGTCGGGCCTCATCTTCACCGCCGACAAGGTCAAGCCGAAGTGGTCCAAGGTGAATCCGCTGGAGGGCTTCAAGCGCATCTTCGGCCCGGACGGCCTGGTGCAGTTCCTCAAGACCTTCATCAAGCTGGTCGCCATCGGCGCCGTCTGCTGGTGGGTGCTGAAGCCTCACGCGCGCGAGCTCGAGAACCTGGCCGCCATGAGCCCGGCGATGATCCTGCCGTTCGCGCGCGATCTGGCGCTGGCGCTGATGCTGTCGGCCTTGGTCTTCCTGTCGCTGACGGCGGGGGCTGACTATCTGTGGCAGCGGATGCGCTTCGCCAAGCGGATGCGGATGACCAAGGAAGAGCTGAAGGAAGACTTCAAACAGTCCGACGGCGACCCGCACGTCAAAGCCAAGCTGCGTCAGATCCGCATGCAGCGCGGCCGCCAGCGGATGATGCAGGCGGTGCCCGACGCCACCGTCATCATCACCAACCCGACCCACTATTCGGTCGCCCTGCGCTATGAGCCGGACAAGGGCGACGGCGCGCCGGTCTGCGTCGCCAAGGGCGTGGACGCCCTGGCCATGCGCATCCGCGAGGTGGCCAGGGAGCACAAGGTGCCCATCGTCGAGAACGTGCCCCTGGCCCGCGCCCTCTATGCGGCGGTCGAGGTGGACGGCGTCATCCCGCGCGAACATTTCGAGGCGGCGGCCAAGGTCATCGGCTTCGTCATGCAGCAAAGGAAGCGGCGATGAAGGCGACGGCGGAGGAACGGCGTATGCTGACGAACCCTGATTCGCGCGGGCGAGACGCCATGACCATTTCCCGACCGCAAGACCGCCAGAAGACCAGCATCGCGGGCCGCCCGCGCTTCGATCCGTGGCTGGTCGCGATGGCGGTCGGCTTCGCCCTGGCGATCGCGGCCATCGCCTATCCGGCGTTCCGGGCCAGCGCCTTCACCGCGCCGGGGCTGATCCTGATCTTCGCAGCGGGGGCGACGGCGCTGATCTGGCTGTCGGCGTTCGGCCGGTCAGAGCGTCGCTCGCCTTCAGGCGATACGGCGGTCGAGATGCTGGACGCCATGGCCGAGCCCGCCGCCCTGGTGCAGCCGTCAGGCCAGGTGCTGGCCTATAACGCCGCCTGGGCCGAGGAGAACGGGACCGTCACCACCCTGCCCAGAGCCGGCAAGGGGGGCGGTAAGTCCGCCCAGGCCCTCTACATGGCTTTCGCCCAGGCGCGCGAGGGGCATCAGGGCCGCGCCATCGTCCAGATCGGCGCGCGCGAGATCGAGGTGCTGATCGGCCAGGCGGGGCAGGGGCGCTTCCTCGTCCGCGCCGCGCCGGAGGCCGTCCTGCCGCTGGCGCCGTCTGCGCCCGCCGCGCCCCAGCCCGCCGCCCCGACCGGCGAGGCGCGGGCCATGGCCGCCGGCGCGCCGTTCGGCTCGGCCGTCATCGGCGGCGAAGACCTGTTCGCAGGCCGGGTCGAGGAGCCGAACGCGGCCCTGGCCCTGCTGACCGGCCCGGCGGCCTCGGGCGACGCCGCCTTCGGCCATCTGTTCGACCCGGCGGGCGTGGCCGAGGCCAGAACCAAGCTGGAGGCTGGGTCGTCCGGCCCCATCGAACTGATCGCCCGCGCCCACCCTGATCGCCAGCTGCACCTCTATGTCGCGCCCGAGGGCGACCGGCGCCGCGTCTGGCTGTTCGACGTGGCGGCGCAGAAGTCGATGGAGCTGCAGCTGTCGCAGGCCCAGAAGATGCAGGCCGTGGGCCAGCTGGCGGGCGGGGTCGCGCACGACTTCAACAACCTGCTGACGGCGATCCAACTGCAACTGTCGGGCCTGCTGGAGCGCCACCCGGTCGGCGATCCCTCTTATGAGGGGCTGAACGAGATCCGCCAGACGGCCATCCGCGCCGCCGATCTGGTGCGCAAGCTGCTGGCCTTCTCGCGCAAGTCGACCGTGCGGCGCGAGCGGCTGGATCTTGGCGAGCTGGTCGGCGAGTTCGCCGTCCTGCTGCGCCGCCTGCTGCGCGAGGACGTGCGTCTGGAGACCGACTACGGCCGCGACCTGCCGCTGGTGCTGGCCGACAAGAGCCAGTTGGAGACGGCGGTGATGAACCTGGCCGTCAACGCCCGCGACGCCATGCGCGGCGTGGTCGAACCCGGCGCCGGCGTGGTCACGATCAAGACCCGCCGCCTGACCGGCGCCCAGGCCCGCGACCTGGGCTGGCGCGAGGCCACGGACGAGGTCGCCCTGATCGAGGTGTCGGACACTGGCCCCGGCGTGCCGACGGCCCTGCTGGACAAGATCTTCGAGCCCTTCTTCACCACCAAGGCGGTGAACGAGGGGACGGGCATGGGGCTGGCCACCGTCTACGGCATCGCCCAGCAGGCGGGCGGGCACATCACCGTCGCCAATCTGGACGGCGCCGGCGCCGCCTTCCGAATCTTTCTGCCCGCCGCCACGGCCGAGGAGCTGGTCGAGGCCCCCGTGGTTGAGAAGGTCGTCAAGGCGCCGCGCGACCTGTCAGGCGCGGGCCGCATTCTGTTCGTGGAAGACGAGGCCGCCGTGCGCGGCATCGCCGCTCGCTTGCTGCGCCAGCGCGGCTATGAGGTGATCGAGGCCGCCGACGGCGAGGAGGCCCTGATCCTGGCCGAGGAGTGGGCGGGCCAGATCGACATGCTGATCTCAGACGTCATCATGCCGGGGCTGGACGGGCCTTCGCTGCTCAGGAAGGCGCGGCCCTTCCTCGGCGACGCCCCGGTCATGTTCATTTCGGGCTACGCCGAGAGCGACTTTTCGGATCTGTTGCAGGACGAGGTCGGGGTGTCCTTCCTGCCCAAGCCGCTGGACATCAAGACCCTGGCCGAACGGGTGAAGCAGGAACTGCACGCGGGCTGACGACGGGCGAGGGCGTCAGGCCCTCATGTCCAGCCGTTCCTCCGGCGACCAACGGCGTTCCCGCGCGGCCTCATGCAGGGTGTCGGCGAGGTCCAGCAGGTGATGGCGGCGAAGGCGCGGAATCACTTCCAGCAGTTGCAAGCGCAGGCTTTCTGCTTCGGCGTCCGACAGCAGGGCGTTTCGCGAAGAGGCGCGATCAGGCATGACGCATCCCCCTGGAGTAAGCGACCTGAAAAGAGGGTCTGGGGCGTTCGGGAAACGGCTGTTTCGCGCTTTCGGTTCCGAAAAGCGGTTTCGCCTCGAGAATTGTGAACAAAGGCGACGTTCAAGGCTTGGGTCTGGCGCGCGCGGCCCTAGATAGGGTCCAGAGGAATCAAACGCCGTAAAGAGGAGTCTCCCATGGCCTTCACCCTGCCCCCGCTGCCCTACGCCTATGACGCGCTGGAGCCGGCCATCGACAAGGAGACGATGACCTTCCACCACGACAAGCACCATCAGACCTATGTCGACAACCTGAACAAGTTCGTCGACGCCACGCCCGAGGCGCAGGGCAAGTCGCTGGAAGACATCTTCGCGATCATGTCCAAGCTGCCGAAGCCGATCCGCAACAACGGCGGCGGCGTGTGGAACCACAGCCTGTTCTGGGAGCTGCTGGCCCCGGTCGGCGCGGGCGGCGAGCCCTCGGCCGAACTGGCCGCCAAGATCGACGCCGAACTGGGCGGCATGGACAAGTTCAAGGCTGACTTCGACGCCGCCGGCGCCGGTCAGTTCGGTTCCGGCTGGGCCTGGCTGATCCTTCAGGACGGCAAGCTGAAGGTCACCTCGACCCCGAACCAGGACAACCCGCTGATGGACGACGCGGCCGAGAAGGGCGCCGTCCTGCTGGCCGCCGACGTGTGGGAGCACGCCTACTACCTCAAGTACCAGAACCGCCGGGTCGACTACCTCAAGGCCTTCTGGTCGGTGGTGAACTGGAACAAGGTCAACGAACTGTACGAAGCCGCCAAGGGCTGATGCAGACCAGACGCCCCGCCGATCCCGGCGGGGCGTTTTTCTTTCGGGGGGCGAGGATGACTCCATATTTGAAACTGGCCGCTTCGGGGCTTGTGCTGGGTCTTCTGATCGGCGCCGGCGCCTGCCAGCAGCAGCCCAGGTCCGACGAACAGGGGCAAGGACAGGCGGTCGTCGCCGCGGCCTCGCCCGACGTGCGTCCCTTTACGGTGGGCGAGCTGAAGCTGGCGGCTCTGCGGGACGGCGAGATCGTCGTGCCGGTGGCGCAAACCCCGTGGGTCGAAGCCGGGGCCAAGGCTGAAGAGATCACCGCCCTGCTGGCGGCGGGCGGCGCGCCGACGGACGCGGTCCATCTGCCGGTGCAGCCGTTGCTGGTGCGCGACGGCGATCGCGTGGTGCTGATCGACGCCGGGGCGGGCGGTCAGATGGGCACGGCCAATCTGCTGGTCGGTTCGCTGCGGGCCGCGGGCGTCGAGCCGGCGCAGGTGACGGACGTTCTGATCTCCCACGCCCACGGCGACCATGTCGGCGGCCTGGTCGACGCCGAGGGCGCCCTGATCTTTCCCAATGCGGTGATCCGCATGAGCGCGCCGGAATGGGGCGCGGCCCAGGCCGGCGCCGAAGCGCACGGGGCCGGGCCTCTGGTGGCGGCCATTAGGTCGAAGGTCGAAACCTTCCAGCCGGGCGCGCAGGTCACGCCCTCGATCCGCGCCGTGCCGTTGAAGGGGCACACGCCGGGCCACTCCGGCTATGAAATCGCCTCCGGCTCCGAGCGTCTGCTCTATCTCGGCGACGCCCTGCACAGCTCCATCATTTCGGTTCCTCGTCCCGACCTGGCCCTGGTCTGGGACAGCGACCGCGCTGCGGGGGCCGCGACGCGGCGTGAGATTCTTGAGCGCGGCGCGACCGAACGGCTGCGTCTGTACGGCGTTCACTTCCCCTTCCCGGGCCTGGGTCGGATCGAGCGCCGGGGCGAGGGCTACGTCTGGGTCGCGGAGGCGGGGCCCGCCGTCTGATCGGCGCTCAATCGCCTTCCTCCGCCAGAAGCGCCGCCAGCCGCGCCTCGCCGTCCGTGATCGCCTGACGCTTCAGGGCGTCCGGCGCATAGGCGCGGCCGTCCAGAACGATGTGGCGCAGGCGGCGCGTGTCGCGAATATCGCGCGACGGGTCGCCCTCGACGATCAGCAGGTCGGCGCGGCGGCCCACGGCGATGCGGCCGATGTCGTCGCGCTTCAGGATGTCAGCCGCCGTTCCCGTCGCGGCCGACAGCGCCTGCAGGGGGCTGAGGCCCGCGCGGGTCATCAGCTCCATCTCCAGGTGCAGGCCTCCGCCGGGCAGGTTGTAGGCGCCGGCGGGCGTGTCCGAACCGGCGCCGATGCGGCCGCCCACTTGGGCCAGACGCAGGGCCACGGCCGCGCCGACGCGGGCGTCCTGCCTCGCCTTGCTGTTGCTCTCGGCATCGGCGTGGAAATGCTGATGCACGCCGCGCCATTGCTGATCCAGACCGTCGCGGACCGTCCCTGCCGCATCGCCCAGCGGCAGATCGGTCAGCACCGGATCGGGCGATTGCGTCTCGGCGGTGAAATGGAAGACGGACAGGGTGGGGATCAGCGCCGTATCCGCCGCCAGCAGGGCGCGCGCCATCTGATCGATCAGCGCCGGATCCAGGCTTTCCGCCTCCAGATCGCCGCCCAGACGGCGATAGGCCAGGGCCGCGCCGCTGGCGTGTTCAAGACTGTCCAGCCCCAGGGCGGCGGCCTGGAGCAGGTCGACTTCGGCGCCGCTGAGGCCGCGGGTCGAGGCCATGCCCAGGTCGGCCATCGTCGGCAGGCCCAGGTCTTTCGCGTGTCGGACGGCGGCGGCGAAGGCGCCGGGCGGCGTTTGCTCGTACAGCTTGACCCAGTCGGCGCCTTCTGCGGCCAGGGCGTCGACGGCGGCGACGGCCTGCTGGGGCGTCGCGGCGATGAGCAGCTCTATTCCGTCCAGCGAGGGACCGTCGGCGGCGCGCACGGGCGAGGGCGCGTCCGGCGTCGCCTCGGGATAGAAGCGTTTGATGATGCTGTTCTCGCCGTCCAGCATCGGCCCGGCCCAGACCAGCCGCGCGTGCGGCGCGGGCAGGTCGTTCAGGGCGCGGGCCATCTCCGTTGTGGTGTTGGCCGACCGCACCGTGGTCACGCCCGAAGCCAGGAACCAGCCGTAGTAGTGCGGACGCGGGTGGACGTGCAGGTCGATCAGGCCGGGGATGATGCTGCCGTCGCCGGCGTCGATGACGGCTGCGCCGGGCGGCGTCGGGCAGTCGGCCGCGCGGCCGACGCAGGTGATGACGCCGTCCGCGGCCACCACCCGCCCCCCGACGATCGGCGCCGCGCCTGAGCCGTCGATGACCCGCCCGGAGACCACCAGGGCGGAGGGGCGATTCGCGTCGTGCGCCTGCGCCGCCGTCGCCGCCAGAACGGCCAGGGCCGCCGCCGTGAGCCAGGGTTTGCGTGTCATGCCGAGGGCCTCCCGAGTCGTTTCTTCTTATCGGCGGCAACTGCACGAACAGCGGCTTCAGGCTCAAGTTTCCTTTCTGTCATCTAGGAGGAGAGGCCGCCGACATTGACTCCAGGGGCCGTCGCCTTCATAAGCCCGGCCTTCTCGCACCGGGTTTCGCCCGAGGCGCGATGTCTATTACGGACGATGCGTGGACCGCCGTTGAGATCGCCGCTCCAATCGGGGAGCAGCCGGGCCGCATCATGATGAAGAGTGACACATGTCCAAGCGCCATAGCGCCAAGTACAAACTCGACCGGGCCATGGGTGAAAACCTGTGGGGTCGCGCCAAGTCTCCCGTCAACAAGCGTTCCTACGGCCCCGGCCAGCACGGCCAGCGCCGCAAGTCCAAGGTCTCGGACTTTGGTCTGCAGCTGAAGGCCAAGCAGAAGCTGAAGGGCTACTACGGCAACATCACCGAGAAGCAATTCGCGGCGACCTACGCCGAAGCCGCCCGTCGCAAGGGCAACACCTCGGAAAACCTGATCGGTCTGCTGGAATCGCGTCTGGACGCCATCGTCTACCGCGCCAAGTTCGTGCCGACCGTCTGGGCTGCTCGCCAGTTCGTCTCGCACGGCCACGTGACCGTCGACGGCAAGAAGGTCGACATCGGTTCGTACCGCGTCAAGCCGGGCCAGGTCATCGAGGTCAAGGAAAAGTCGCGCAACATGGCGCTGGTGCTCGAAGCCCAGCAGTCGAGCGAGCGTGATCTGCCTGACTATCTGGAACTGGGCGATCGTGGTTTCTCGGTCCGTTACGGCCGCGTGCCGGAACTGTCCGACGTGCCCTATCCGGTGAAGATGGAGCCGAACCTGGTCGTCGAATACTACTCCTCGTAAGTTCGACGATCCCGCCCGATCCGTCGGGTCGTGGTTCAAGACAAGAAAAGAGGCTCCGGCTCGCCGGGGCCTCTTTTTTTAATCAGACGCAGCGGCGGTTCCCTTTTGGGCCAAACCAAGGCATGTTGCCCCTCGCTGTCAGGATCGAGCCGCAGGAGGCCGAGATGAGATATCGGATCGCTTTCTGCGTTGCCGTGGGGCTGTCTGTCGCGGCCCTGGCCGGGTGCGCCTCGAAGCCGGGCGCCCTGGTGCGGACGGAGGGCATGCCGGGGCAGCTGGAGCCGATCCACGCCGCCGCCTTCACCCGCGATCTGGCCGTGTTCCGCGTCAGCTCGAACGGCTGCACCGACAAGAGCGACGTCAAGCCCTTCATCACCCAGCTCAAGGATTCGGCGGTCATCACCCTGCGTCGTCTGGACGAGGATCGCTGCAGCCGTCCGGTCCGGGGCGGGGTGCAGATGGAATGGACCTTCAAGGAACTGGGCCTGCCGCCCGGCGCCAACGTCCTGGTCAACAATCCCTACATGATGGACGGCGAGGCCGCGGCCGTCAGCCAGTAGAGGCTGAAGCGGCTTAAGGGCCGCTTTTTTCAATTTTCGTTATTCATATCGAGACAGCCAGGGTTAACGCCTCGGCTTTTAGGACATCAGACTCCCTATTCCCTACGGCGTCTTCCATGCGTGTCCTGACCTGTCTGACTGACGAGCACCATCTGGGGCTCGTCGCCCTGGCTGCCTTGATCTGCCTGCTGGGCAGCTTCATCACAACAGGACTGTTGCGGCGCGTTCGCGAAAACGGGGGATTGTCGCGTGTGTCGTGGCTGTTCCTGGGCGCCGTCGCGGGCGGGGCGACGATCTGGTGCACCCATTTCGTGGCCATGATCGCCTATCGACCGGGCGTCGAGACGGCCTATGAGCCGATGCTGACGGGCGTCTCCCTGGCGGTGGCGATCCTGGGCGTCGGCCTGGCCCTGGCGACGGCCTCCATGCGCCGCCGTTTCGCCGTCGAGGCGGGCGGCGCCCTGTTCGGCATGGCTGTGGCCGGGATGCACTTCGTCGGCATGGCCGCCCTGTCGGTCGAGGGCGTGGTGCATTGGTCGGCCGTCTATCTGGCGGTCTCCATTATCGGTTCGGTGGCGTTCGGCGCCCTGGCCTTCCGCCTGGCCTCGACCGAAGAACGCTTCGCGCGGCTGAAGGGCGGGGCGGCCATGGTGCTGGGCATCGTCTGCCTGCACTTCACGGCCATGGCCGCGATGACCGTCATTCCGCTGGGACCGCTGGACGGCATGCTGACGGGCGAGGACGCGCGCCATGTGCTGGCGCTGGGCGTCGCTGGCGTCGGCCTGCTGGTGCTGGGCGCCGGCGCGGCCAGCCACGCCCTGGATCGGGAAGCTCTGGCGCTGAACCGCGAGCGGCTGCAGTACCTGCTCGAGACCGGCGTCGACGGCATGGCGATCGAGCGCGACGGCGTCATCGTGGCCGTCAATGAAGTCCTGGCCGAGTTGGCCGGCGCCGACCGTGACAGCCTGATCGGCGCCGATCTGGGGGATTGGGTGCAGGACGCCCACCGTCTCGACGACGGCGCAGTGACCCAGACCATTCTGATGGCCGGCGGCCAGGAGATTCCGGTCGAACTGTCGGCCCGTCGCGACCTGACGGCGCGCGGCCGCACCATGATCTACGCCGTGCGCGACCTGCGCGCCCGCATGGCCCAGGAACGTCGTATCGCCCACCTGGCCCGCAACGACAGCCTGACCGGCCTGCCCAACCGCGCCTCCTTCCTGGAGCGGCTGACGCGCCAGAAGCAGACGGCGGCCGAGGGCGAGAGCCTGGCCCTGTTCGCCCTGGACCTGGATCGGTTCAAGGAGGTCAACGACCTGTACGGCCACGCGGTCGGCGACCAGCTTCTGTGCATCATCGCCGAGCGCATGAAGGGCGTACTGCGCGAGGGCGAGTTCATCGCGCGCCAGGGCGGCGACGAGTTCCTGGCCCTGGCCTCGGTCGCGACCCGCGACGAAGCCCGCGCGGTGGCCGAGCGCCTGCGCCAGGCCGTGATCCAGACCGTGACGCTCGACCATGCCGACGTGTCGTGCGGCGCCAGCATCGGCGTCTCGCTGTGGCCGGAAGACGCCCAGGACGTGTCCACCCTGATCAACAACGCCGATCTGGCCATGTACCGGGCCAAGGCGTCGCTGACCCAGGACGTCTGCTTCTATGAGGCGGACATGGACCAGGCGGTCCGCGCCCGCCGTCGCGTGACCCAGGCCCTGCGCGAGGCGCTCGAGAACGAGCGGTTCGAGCTGCATTATCAGGTCCAGGCCTCGGTCGAGACCGGCAAGGCCACCGGCTATGAAGTCCTGCTGCGCTGGAAGAACGATGAAGGCCGCTACATCTCGCCGGCCGACTTCATTCCCGTGGCCGAAGAGACGGGTCTGATCCTGCCGATCGGCGAGTGGGTGCTGCGTCAGGCCTGCCGCCAGGCCGCCGCCTGGGAGGAGCCGCATCGCATCGCGGTCAACCTGTCGCCGGTGCAGTTGAGCCACGTCGATCTGCCTCGTCTGGTGCATCAGATCCTGCTGGAGACCGGCCTTGCGCCGTCGCGCCTGGAGCTGGAGATCACCGAGACGGCCATGATCACCGACATGGCGCGCACCACCCATGTGCTGCGTCAGCTGAAGGCGCTGGGCGTGACCATCGCCATGGACGACTTCGGCACGGGCTATTCCTCGCTGTCGACGCTGAAGGCCTTCCCCTTCGACAAGATCAAGCTGGACCGCTCCTTCATGACCGAACTGGACGGCGAGGCGCCGCAGTCGCGGGCCATCATCCGCGCCGTCCTGACCATCGGCGAAAGCCTGTCGATCCCGGTCCTGGCCGAAGGCGTCGAGACCGCCGAGCAGTTGGCCTTCCTGCGCGCCCAGGGTTGCAATGAGGTGCAGGGCTACCTGCTCGGCCGGCCCCAACCCGAAGCCGACGCCTTGCACCACGGCGCGGCCTGGATCGACCTGCAGGAGACGGCGACAGCCGCGTGACGGGGCGGCGATCCTTGCCGATTATTCACATGACCCTGCGACCCGGCGCTGGCAGGGTGCGGCCAAGTTAAAAAAAGGGACGCGTCTCATGCGCCGCATCATCATCGCCCTGGCCTTGGCGGCTGTCGCCGCGCCGGCTCTGTCGGGCTGCATCATCATCGCCACTGAGAAGCCGACCACGCGCGTCATACACACGCCGCCGGCGGAAGGCGCCTGATGCGCGGCGCTCTGCTGGCCGTCGGCGCCCTGCTGCCCTTGCTGGGCGGTTGCGTCATCTATTCCAATGGGGGCGGCGAGAAGGTTTCGGTCGTCACGGAGCCCAATATGGCCAAGACGGAAGTCGTGGAGGCGGTGCGCCGCGTCGACTTCGACGGCCAGCGCCTGAACGTCGTGGTCGGGTCCAACGGCTGCACCGAGGCGTCCAGTTTCGAAGTGCAGATCAAGGACTCTGATCCGGCTGAGCTGAAGTTGGTGCGTCGTACGCCCGACGTGTGCCGCGCCCTCGCGCCCGAGGGCGTGACGGTCAGCTGGACCTATGCCGAACTGGGCCTGGAAGCGGGCCAGCCGGTCCGGGTGATCAACCCGATCAGCCTGTAGGCGTCGCCTTCTCTTCGAGGGGGGGCCGTTCGTCGGTCGGAACATATAGGGGGTGCGGGACTTGCGTTCCGCACCCCTTTTCCTTGGTCGCAGGCCGTCGTCAGGCGTCGAACGCGCCGGACAGGACGCCGAACAGCGGGTTCGGCTGCCCCTCGTCATTGAACAGCAGGGGGCTGTCCCGGCCGTCGTCGCTCTCGCCGCGACGCAGCCAGGAATCGCTGTCGCGCACGCCCCAGACGGTGAAGGCGAAGCGTTGTGCGGGGGGCAGGCTCACGAAGGCCTCGGCCAGTTCCGCGACGCGCGCCGTCTGCTGCTCGCGGCGCTGGGCGCGGGAACGCAGGTCCGGCATCCGGCCGCCGCGCTTCAGCGACGCATCCAGTTCGGAGACATGGATGGGCAGACCGAACTGGCGGGCCTCGTTCATGAAGGCGGCGATCTGGCCCTTGGGGATTTCGATGTCGAGGTGGGACTGGACGCCGATGCCCTGAACCGGGGCGCCCGCCTTCAGCAGCCGCTCGACCAGACGCAGGAAGGCCGCGCCCTTCTTGGGCGTGTTCTCCAGATTGTAGTCGTTCAGAAACAGGGTCGCCTCGGGCGCGGCGATGCGCGCCTGTTCGAACGCGCGGATGATATAGGCGTCGATCCCGCCCAGACCCCGGCTCCAGACGCAGTCGCGATAGCCGCTTCCGTCATCCTCGACCGGTTCGTTGACCACGTCCCAGCCGACGATCTGGCTGCGCCAGCGTCCGGCCACCTCGGCGATATAGCGGTCATGTTCGGCGATGAAGCGCGGGCGGTCGTCGACGAGGGCGGTGAACCACGGGTGGTCCTGCGCATACCAGATCAGGGCGTGGCCGAAGAGGCGGATGTCCAGATCGCGCGCGAAATAGGCGATGCGGTCCGGCGCGTCGAAGCGCAGGGAGCCGTCCTTCTGGAGGATGTACTCCATCTTCATCTCCCACTCGGGCGTGAGCTGGGAGAAGTGGGTGGAGACCAGCCGGAACCAGTCCTGATCCGACAGCTGGCCCGACATGGCTACGGTGCCGACCGGGAAGGGGGCGACGGCTTTCAGCGGCCGAACAGGGCCGGTCGGCGGCGTGGCGGGCGCCTCACCCGCGCCGCAGGAGGCGAGCGCGAGGGTCGAGGCCAGCAGGGCGCGACGGTCGATCACGTCTAGCCCTCGGCGCGGCGACGCAGGCCCATTTCGTCATAGGCGGCGGCCTCGCGCTTGGCGGCGGCCGTCAGCTTGTTCAGCCGGGTGGTTTCGGCGACGTGCTCGAACTTCTTCAGCTCCTCGAAGGCGCCGGTCAGGGCGTCGCGGGCGCCTTCTTCCTCGGCGGCGACGGCGGCGACCTCGGCCTCGGCGTCGGCGCGGCGCTGCTTCCAGCCGTTGAGATAGGCCTGCAGCATCATGCCGGAGGACGGATCGTGCCGCGCGTTCTCACTCTCGACCTCGGCCTCGGCGTCCAGCACGGCGACGCGCATCTCGGCCTCGGCCTTGCGGGCGCTGATCTCGGCCAGACGCTTCTGCAGCGTCTCGACCTCATAGTTGGAGATGCGGATCAGGGATTGGGCCCAGGTCGTCATGCGTCGTCTCCCGTGATCATTGGTCCACCATGCCCTGGTTCAGGATGGTTTCAAGTCTGTCGAAACTGTCGGCCAGGCGCGTCACGTCGTCCTTGTCCTGGGTCAAAAAGCCTTCCAGGGCCGGATTCAGAGCGATGGCGCGGTCGACGATGGGGTCGGCCCCGGTGCGATAGGCGCCGATGCGGATCAGCTCTTCCATGTTGGAATAGGCGCTCAGGCACTGGCGCGCGCGGCGGTTCAGTTCGCGCTCGGGCGGGGACTGGTTGCCGGGCATGGTGCGGCTGACGGACTTCAGCACGTCGATGGCGGGGAAGCGGCCGCGCTCGGCGATCTTGCGGTCCATGACGATGTGGCCGTCCAGAATCCCGCGCACGGCGTCCGCGATCGGCTCGTCATGATCGCCCCCGTCCACCAGCACGGTGAACAGGGCGGTGATCGGTCCCGCCTCGGTCCCGTCCGGCCGGATCGGCCCCGGCCCCGCACGCTCCAGCAGCTTGGGCAGTTCGGTGAAAACGGTGGGGGTATAGCCCTTGGTCGTCGGCGGTTCGCCCGCCGCCAGGCCGATCTCGCGCTGGGCCATGGCGAAGCGGGTGACGCTGTCCATCAGGCACAGCACCTCCAGCCCCTGATCGCGGAAGAACTCGGCCACGGCCATGGTCATATAGGCCGCCTGACGCCGTTTCAGCGCCGGCTCGTCGCTGGTGGCGACCACGACGACGGCGCGTTTCAGCCCCTCTTCGCCGAGCGTTTCTTCAATGAACTCGCGGACCTCGCGGCCCCGTTCGCCGATCAGGCCGACGACGACCACGTCGCAGGTCGCCTGACGCGCCAGCATGGACAGCAGCACCGACTTGCCCACGCCCGAACCGGCGAAGATGCCCAGGCGCTGGCCCCGGCTGGTGGTGGTGAAGACGTCCATCGCCCGCACGCCCAGATCCAGCCGCTCGCCCACCCGGCCGCGCGAATGGGCCGGCGGCGGCGGCGCGCGCAGGGGGTAGGGGACGAGGCCCGGCGTCAACGGCCCCAGGCCGTCGATCGGCTCGCCGAAGGAATCGATGATGCGGCCCAGCCAGGCGGCGGTCGGGCGCACGCTGGCGGCGGCGTCGATGATGCGGATGTCGGCGCCCGGCGCCACGCCCTCGACCGGGCCGAAGGGCATCAGCAGGGCCTTGGCCTCGCGAAAGCCGACGACCTCGGCGGGCAGAGGGGGCTGGCCGCGCCGCTCGATCTCGGCGCGCGCGCCGACGGCGAGGCGGGACAGTCCGCCGCGCGACTCGATCAACAGGCCGCTGACGCCCGCCACCTTGCCGGTGACGACCAGCGGGTCGATCGCTTCGACGGCGGCGACGAGATTGCGCAAAGAGGGCCCCTTGGCCGCAAGAGGCGCAGCCGATCCACACGCTCATGCCCCATCATGGTTAACGGGCGATGAAATGCGGCCGGAATATCAACCTATGCGTGTTTTATAATAATTATGAAACCATTGGTGTCGCTACTATCCGCAGGCGGGTCTGGGTCATCACCGTTGTTCTGAAGGGGAGCGGTTCGGATGTTCAGTGGAAGTCGTCGCGTGAAACAGGCTGCGGACCAGCAGCGGCTTGAGGAGCTGGACCGCCGTATGGCGGCGATCGGACGATCCCAGGCGGTGATCGAGTTCGACCTGGACGGCACGATCCGCGACGCCAACGACAATCTGCTGCAGACCATGGGCTACGGCTTGGACGAGATCCGGGGCCAGCATCACCGGATGTTCATGGACCCGGCCGAGGCGGCGACGCCGGACTACGCCGCCTTCTGGCGCGAGCTGAACGAGGGCCGCTTCGTCGCCCGCAAGTTCCGGCGCATGGCCAAGGGCGGGCGCGAGGTCTGGCTTGAGGCCTCCTACAACCCTGTGCTGGACGACGCGGGGCGGCCGCTGAAGGTGGTCAAGCTGGCCGTCGACATCACTGAGACCGAACAGGCCTCGCTGCGCGCCGAGCGGGATCGTCTCGCGGTCGAGGCGGCGCAGGCGGAACTGGTCGGCGCCCTGGCGGAACAGCTTTCGCGTCTGTCGGACGGCGATCTGCGCGCCGCCATCGAACAGGAAATGGATGGCGCCCATCAGGCCGTGAAGGTCGACTTCAACGGCGCTGTGGCCAGTCTCAGGACGGCGTTGGAGCAGGTGCTGGCGGCGGTGACGACGCTGCGCGGCGGTTCGGATGAAATCAGCCGAGCGTCGGACGACCTGTCGCGCCGCACGGAACAGCAAGCGGCGTCGCTGGAGCAGACGGCGGCGGCGCTGGATCAGATCACCGCCACCGTTCAGCGCAGCGCCGAGGGCGCTCGTCAGGCGGCGTCCGTCGCCTCTCAGGCCCACGCCGAGGCGGATCGCTCGGGCGAGGTCGTGCGCCGGGCGGTCGCCGCCATGGACGGCATCAGCCGCCGCTCGGCTGAGATCAGCGACATCGTCGGCGTGATCGACGCGATCGCCTTCCAGACCAATCTTCTGGCCCTGAACGCCGGGGTCGAGGCGGCGCGGGCGGGCGACAGCGGGCGCGGCTTCGCCGTGGTCGCCTCCGAGGTGCGCGCCCTGGCCCAGCGTTCGGCCGAGGCCGCCAAGGAGATCAAGACCCTGATCGCCGCCTCGGGCGCCGAGGTGGCGCAGGGCGTCGAACTGGTCGCTGAGACCGGCCGCGCCCTGGAGACGATTGCGGAACAGGTCGATGAGATGGACGCCCTGGTCGCCGCGATCGCCGCCTCGGCTCAAGAACAGGCCTCGGGCCTGGGCCAGGTCAATCAGGCGGTGAACCAGATGGATCAGGTCACCCAGCAGAACGCCGCCATGGTCGAGCAGACGACGGCGGCGGCGGCCAATCTGAAGACCGAGGCCGAGCATCTGGCCGAGCTGGTCGGTCGCTTCCGCACGGGCGCCGACGACGGCGTGGTGCGCGAGCTGGCGAAGCGCGGCGGCTCGCCGCCGGTGCTGGAGGCGCAACGCGCTCGCCTGCGCGCCGTGGTCAACGGCCCGGCGGTTGAGGAATGGACGGAGTTCTAGAGTTTAGAACAGCAGCTTCACCGCGCCCCGCATCAACAGGGCAAGCACGGCGCCGAACACCAGGCAGGCGATCAGGTTGGGGACCGGCCGTTGCAGCCGGGACAGCAGGAACTTCATGGGCGCGCGTCTGTCGTCAGGCGGGGGCGGCAGGATCTTGCAGCGGCTGAGCCTCATCGGAAGGCGAGGTCAGCACCGCGCCGACCGAGGCGGTGATGATGGCGGCGATGGCCAGCCATTGCAGGGTGCTGAGGTGCTCGCCCAGGACGAACAGCCCGGCCAGGGCGCCGATGGCCGGATCGCCGCTGACCGCCACGCCGAAGGTGCGCTTGGGAATGTGGCGCAGGGCGATCATGTCCAGCGTATAGGGCAGGGCGCTGGACACCAGGGCGACCACCAGGCCCAGGACCAGGATCCTCGGATCGAACAGAGCCAGGCCCGCGCCGGCGATGCCGAACGGCACCACCGTCATGGCCGCCACGGACATGCCGATGGCGACCGTCGCGCCGCTGGGCAGGTGGCTGACGCGCTTGCCGAAGACGATGTAGCCCGCCCAGAACACCGCGGCCGCCGCCGCATAGGCGCAGCCGACCGGGTCCAGCGTCGCCACGCTGCCGTCCAGCGGCAACAGCAGGCCCAGGCCCAGGATCGCCAGACCGACCCAGACGAAATGGATCAGGCGGCGCGAGTTGAACAGGGCGACCGACAGCGGTCCCATGAACTCGATCGCCAGCGCGACGCCCAGCGGAATGGTGTTCAGCGCCATGTAGAAGCTGAGGTTCATCAGCCCCATGACGCCGCCGTAGACGGCCAGGGCGCGCAGGTCGCTGCGCGTGAAGGCGCTGCGCCAGGGGCGGAAGACCAACAGAAGGAATACGGCCGACAGTCCCACGCGCAGGGCCGCCGTCCCGGCCGGTCCGACCATGGGGTACAGCGTCTTGGCGAAGGAGGTGCCGGCCGAAAGCGACACCATCCCGCCGATCAGGGCGAGATAGGGCAGGATGGCCGCGATGCGCGGCGTGCGAAGGGCGAGCGTCAGGGAGGACATGGCGCGGAACCTAGCCAAAACCCGTCTGTGTTTCTCGCTGATTTCGCCTGCCATGATGCAAGAAACAGGCGTATGTTTGTATCAAATGCAAGAAAACATCGATCTCGATTCTTTCGATCGCCGACTGCTGGCCCTGGTCCGGCGCGACAATCTTCAGCCCGCGCGCGTGTTGGCGGAAAAGGTCGGCCTGTCGGAATCGGCGGTGTCGCGGCGGCTGCGGCGGCTGCGCGACGAAGGGGTCATCATCGCCGATGTCTCCGTGGTCGATCCCGCCCGGCTGGGTCGCGCCCTGACCATGCACGTCCTGGTCGAGATGGAGCGCGAGGGCACCGCCGTGCTGGACGCCCTGATCGACAAGCTGACCGCCCGACCGGAGGTCCAGGCCGCCTGGTATGTGACGGGCGACACCGACCTGATCCTCTATGTCGTCGTGCCGACGATGGAGGCCTATGAGGTCTTCACCCGCGAGATGCTGAACGACGACGCGCGCGTCCGCGCCTTCAAGACCCTGATCTCGATCCGCGAAGTTCTGCCCTTCGATCCCGCCCGTCGCGCCCTGGTGCGATGAGATCATCTAAAGCCTGCGTCAGAATTCCTGCGCGGGCCTGCTTTGCTCGCGGCGTATAAGGCCTATCTGTTGAGCCGACATCGCCGCACGGAGACCTTCCCATGTCCGACGCTTCTCAAGCCGCCTATGACGCCAGCCGCCACAAGAAGGCGGGCCGGGGCCGGGTCTATGACAGCATCGTCGACACCATCGGCGACACCCCCCTGGTGCGGCTGCCCAATCTGACGGCGGCGCTGCAGCCCAAGGCTACGGTTCTGGCCAAGCTGGAGTTCTTCAACCCGATCGCCTCGGTCAAGGACCGCATCGGCGTGGCCATGGTCGAGGCGCTGGAGCAACTGGGCAAGATCAAGCCGGGCGCGACCCTGATCGAGCCGACCAGCGGCAACACCGGCATCGCCCTGGCCTTCGTGGCGGCGTCCAAGGGTTACAAGCTGATCCTGGTCATGCCCGAGAGCATGTCGATCGAGCGGCGCAAGATGCTGGCCCTGCTGGGCGCGCGGCTGGAGCTGACGCCCGCCGAAAAGGGCATGAAGGGCGCCATCGCCCGCGCCGAGGAACTGCTGGCGGAAATCCCCGGCTCGGTCAGCCCGGCCCAGTTCGAGAACCTGGCCAACCCCGCCATCCATGAAGCCACGACGGCCGAGGAGATCTGGAACGACACGGCGGGCGCCGTGGACGTGGTGGTGTCCGGCGTCGGCACCGGCGGCACCATCACCGGCGTCGGCCATGCGCTGAAGGCGAAGAAGCCCTCGGTGAAGATGATCGCGGTCGAGCCGACGGCCTCGCCCGTGCTGTCGGGCGGCGCCCCCGGCCCGCACAAGATTCAGGGCATCGGCGCGGGCTTCATCCCCGCGGTGGTCGACCGCGCGGTCATCGACGGCGTCGAGCAGGTCACGAACGAGGACGCCTTCGACATGGCCCGCCGCGCCGCGCACGAGGAAGGCATTCCGGTCGGCATCAGCTCGGGCGCGGCCCTGACGGCGGCCTTCCGCCTTGGGGCCCAGGATGAGTATGCGGGCCGGACCATCGTGGCCATCATCCCCAGCTTCGCCGAACGCTATCTGTCGACGGCCCTGTTCGAAGGGCTGTAACGGCGCGTCCGGGCCCCGCAACTGCACTGCTGGTTAACCGCTGGCGTCTAGGCTGCGGGCATGGGCGAGATCCAGGCCAGTTTGGAAGAGACGCACGCGCCGCGCGGCCGTACGGCGCGGCAGGTGCTGCTGCGCCGGCTGGCCGATGTCGTCAGCCTGCCCGCCAGCCGGATCAATGCGTTCGAGCGGGCGGTGGCCGGCGATCTTCTGGTCGATGTCCTGCGCCCGGCGCCGCTGGAGGAACGTCGTCGCGTGTCCCTGCGCCTGGCCTCCTTGGGCGAGTTGCCGGATGCGCTGAAGCGCCTGCTCATTCGTGACGAGCCTCAGGTGGCCGCGCCCTTGCTGGAAGACTGCGCCGCCTTGTCGGATGCGGACCTGATCGGCTGCGCGCGAGACGCCACGATCCAGCATCGACTGATGATGGCGACGCGGCGCGACCTGTCCGAGGCCGTGACGGACACTGTTCTGAGCTGGGGCGAGGAGGCGGTGATCGCCGCCGTACTGGCCAACCCCTCCGCACGTCTGACCCAGACCAGCCTTGAGGGCGTGATCGCCCTCAGCCGCTCGTCGCGCGACCTGTGCGCGGCCTTGCTGAAGCGACACGAGTTAAGGCCCTCCGGCGCCTATGTCATGTTCTGGTGGTGCGGGCCGGACGAGCGACGCGTCATCCTGCAACGGTTCGCCGTCTCGCGCGAAGTGATGCAGACCAGCGTCGAGGACGTCTTCGCCATGGCGGCGGCCGAGGGCTGGGATGATCCCGTGGCGCGCAAGGCCCTTCAGTTTATCGAGCGGCGTCAGAGAAACCGCGCCGCGATTGAGAAGAGCCCCTTTGCTGATCTTGAAGCCGCCGTGGCGGCGGCCGCGGCGCAGGGCCTGTCGCGTGAACTGGTCAGCGAGATCGGCTATCTGTCAGGCGTCAAACCGCTGACCGCCGCCAAGATCATGAGCGATCCTGGCGGAGAACCCGTGGCTATACTGTGTAAGGCGACAGGGCTGACGCGGCCAAATCTTCGGGCCTTGTGGCGATCCATGCGGCGGCCTGAGACGACCGGCGACGGCGCGGCGCATCCCGACTGGGATCGTGTTCAACTGACCTATGAAATGCTGGCGGTCGATCGCGCTCAGACAGTGCTGCGTTACTGGAACTGGTCGCTGTCATCGGCCCTGACGCCGGCCTTGTTGCGTGCGATCCGTGACGGGGAAGACCAGGCGGTCGACGAATACTCGGCGCCAGAGCGTGCGGCGGCTCTCGCCTTGGCGGATAACTTCGGTCGTTGAAATCGCCATTCCTGTGCGAGCTGAATTCAGGCGTTGATTTCGCTTCATAAGCGAGCAACGCGCGTTGCATTGCTTTCAATGTGAAACATAAGTATGAAACTGATCGACGGCAGGTCGATTCAGATCAGTCGATTGAAAATGGGGCATGCAAGAGGCTGATGCAGATGGAAGAAAAACCCGAACTGCTCGAGATGACCGCTGACATCGTGTCGGCCTATGTCAGCAACAACACCGTTTCGGCGGACGCCGTGCCGGGTCTGATCGCTCAGATCCACGCCGCTCTGTCGGGCGTTTCGGTGGCTCCGGTCGAGCCCGAGCCCGAGCCCCAGGAACCGGCGGTCCCGGTTCGCAAGTCGATCACGCCTGACTTCCTGATCTGCCTGGAAGACGGCCGCAAGTTCAAGTCGCTGAAGCGTCACCTGCGCACCAAATACAACATGAGCCCCGAGGAATACCGCGCCAAGTGGGGTCTGCCGAAAGACTATCCCATGGTCGCCCCGAACTACGCCAAGGCGCGTTCGGAACTGGCCAAGCAGATGGGTCTGGGCCAAGGCGGCCGTAAGCCGGCCCGCGCGTCGCGTAAGTAATTCTACTCAGCGACCAAGACATGAAGCGCCCGCTCTTCGGTCGAAGGGCGGGCGTTTTGCTGTCAGGGGGTCAATGCAGAGGGTCAGTCTTCCGTCATTCGCGCCCGGCCGATAAGCACGGCCTCCGCCGCGCTGGAAGCGAGCGTCTCGGGGCGAACTGAGCCGCAGGCGACGGCGGCCAGTTCGTCCGCGTCGCCGCCGGGGGCGATGGCGTAGGGCGGGGCGGTTTCGGCGGTGCGCGGCCCTTCCGTCCCGTCGGCGCGCAGGGAGGCGAAGTCGAGACGGTCAGCCGTGCGCGCGGCGCAGTCGAACCTCCACCAGGACCAGCCCCCGACATAGGCGACGCCGCCGATCATCATGTCTTCTTCGCTGACCTGCAGGGACCGCATCCGCACGCCGTCGCCGTCGGGCGTGATCGAGGCCCGATCCGCGAAGACCGCGAACCGGCCCACGCCGGTCAGGGCCAACTCCATCTCGGGCGTCTCCTGGGCGGACGTGGCGGCGAGGGCGGCGGTCAACAGCAGGGCGAGGGGCAAGATGACGTCCTTTTACATGACCGAACGAGCGGCGGCGGTTAACCCTGTCCGCATACCCGCCGTTGAAACGGCTGCGCTAGACAGACGTCATGTACCACGCACCTTCCGGTTTCGATCCTTCCGGCCCTCCGCCTGATCGGCGGCGACGGGTTCGTGCGCCGTTTCGTCAGACGCGCCGTCCGGAAGAACGCATCACCCTGCTGGGCGAGCCGGTCGACCTGGTGCGTCCTGAAGAGGTGCTGCTGCACGTCGAACGCAGCGTCGAGGCAGGCGTGCAGAGCGTCGTCGCCAACCACAATCTGCACAGCCTCTATCTGATCCGGCGCACGCCGGGGATGCGGCGCCTGTACGACGCGGCCGATCTGATCGAACTGGATTCGACGCCGCTGATCCATTTCGCTCGCCTGCTGGGCCATCCGGCGCGGCCGCAGCACCGCTGCACCTATCTGGACTGGCGCGATCATTTCTGGAGCCTGGCCGACCGCAAGGGCTGGCGCGTCCTCTATGTCGGCGGCGAGGACGGCGTGGCCGAAGAGGCGGCGCGGCGACTGACGACCCGCTATCCGGGCGCAATGGTGAAGGGGCTCAGCGGCTATTTCGACGCCACGCCGGGGTCGTTGGGCAATACGGCGGTTCTGGCGGCGATCAAGGACTTCGCCCCGCACGTGCTGTTCGTCGGCATGGGCATGCCGCGCCAGGAGCTGTGGATCGCGGACAATCTGGCCTCCCTGCCGCCGGTTCCGATCCTGCCGGTCGGCGCCGCCTTCGACTATGAGGCCGGGGTTCAGAAGGCCGCCCCGCGCTGGATGGGACGGCTGGGCGTCGAATGGCTGTTCCGCCTGTTCGCCGATCCCAAGCGGCTGTTCACGCGCTACTGCATCGAGCCCTGGTTCCTGATCGGCCCGGCGCTAGCGGATGTGCGAGAGGCCATGCGGCGCAGGAAACGCTGAACCGCGCCCTTGTCAGCCATCGCAATGCCGCTGGTCGAGGCTTTGAATTCCGAGGACTTTATCTCGACTGGACGGGATCGACCGGCCGTCTTCTAGCCATCCCGCATACTCCTCAGCGCGCCGACGACGGCGCGGGCTGACAAGGAGACGACCGGGCCGATTTCAGACGATTCAGACGAATTGGACTCTGTTTTTCGCGTCCGCCTCGACCACGCGCCTCCAGGTCAGGCCGTGACGATCTCTTCGGCCTGTTGCAGGTCGACGCTGACCAGCTGGCTCATGCCGCGCTCGGGCATGGTGACGCCGTAGAGGCGGTCCATCCGGCTCATGGTCACCGGGTTGTGGGTGATGACGATGAAGCGGGTGTCGGTGCGGCTGCGCATCTCGTGCAGCATCCGACAGAAGCGGTCGACGTTGGCGTCGTCCAGCGGGGCGTCCACCTCGTCCAGCACGCAGACCGGCGCCGGATTGGCCAGGAAGACGCCGAAGATCAGCGCCGCCGCCGTCAGGGCCTGCTCGCCGCCGCTCATCAGGCTCATGACCGACAGCCGCTTGCCGGGCGGGCAGGCGTAGATCTCCAGACCCGCCTCCAGCGGATCGTCGCTCTCGACCAGCTTCAACTCGGCCTGACCGCCGCCGAACAGGGCCTCGAACAGGGTCTTGAAGTTGGTGTTGATGACGTCGAAGGCGGCGATCAGCCGCTCGCGCCCCTCGGCGTTCAGTTCGTCGATGCCGTCCCTGAGCTTGGCGATCGCCTGCGTCAGGTCGATGCGCTCGGTCTTCATGGCGCTGAGCCGGTCGCCGTATTCGGCGGCCTCTTCCTCGGCGCGCAGGTTGACGGCGCCCAGCGCCTCGCGCTCGCGTTCAAGGCCGTAAAGCAGGCTCTCGGCGCCTGCCGCGTCGGGCGGCCGGGCGATCGCGTCGTCGGTCAGCTTCCTGCCCAGTTCCTCGGGCGACATCTGCGCCGTCTCGCGGATGTTGGCGGCGCTTTCGGCCAGCTTCTCGGCGGCGGCCTCGGCGCGGGCTGACAGGCCGGCCCGGCTCTCACGGGCCTGAGACGCGGCCGTTTCAGCGGCGCGCGCGGCGCGGTCGGCCTCCTGCGCGCCCGCCTCGGCGACGGCGACGGCGTCGGTCGCCGCCTGCTTGCGCTTCTCGGCCTCGGCCAGAGAGTCCATCAGGGCGTTGCGCTGATCGGCGAAACCGGCGGGCGCGGCCTCGGCCTTCGTCAGGGCGGTTTGCGCCTTCTCCGCATCGCGCTCCAGCGTCTTGAGGCGGGCAGCGCTGTCGCCGGATCGCGTGACCCAGCCCTCGCGGGCGCGGGTCAGATTGCCCAGCCTTTGCTCGCGCATGGCGCGATCGCGGGCCTCCTCGTCGCGGGTCGAGCGGGCGGCCTGCGCCGCCAGCCGGGCGCGTTCGGCCCCGCCGCGCGCCTCCGTCAGCTCCTGACGCAGACCGACGACGACATCGGAGGACGACTCCACCGAACTGGCCTCGGCGAAGGCGGCCTCGGCCTCCTGCACCTCGCCCTCTAGCCGGGCGACGCTTTCGTCCAGCGACTGGGCGCGGGCCTCCTTGCGGGCTTGATCGCGCATCAGGGATTCCAGCCGGTCGCGGGCGGAGACGACCTGTTTGTCCAGCGTGAAGGGGCGCAGGCGCGCGGCCTTCACCTCTTCCTCGGCGGCGCGGAAGGCTTCGCCCGCGGCTTTCAGCGCGGCTTGCGCCGTCTCTAGCGCAGGCTTGCCTGTGTCGATGTCGGCTTCCAGTTCCGACAGGCGGGTGCGCTGGGCCAGACGCACGGCGGCGGGGCGCGGCGCCTCGGCGCGGCTGACGAAGCCGTCCCAGCGATAGAGGTCGCCCTCGACCGTCGTCAGGCGCGCGCCGCGCGGCAGGGCGCGGGCCAGTTCGGCGATCCGCTCGCGCGCGGCCACGCCGCAGAAGGCCAGACGCGCCGCCAACTGATCCGGCGCCGTCACATGGGCGGACAGGGGCTCGACGCCTTGCGGCCAGTCCGGCAGCGCCGCGTCGGCGCCTGCCCAGTGCGCCGGGGCGCGGGCGTCCAGCGCGGCGTCCAGATCATCGCCCAGCGCCGCCGCCAGCGCGGCCTCATAACCCTTGGCCGCCGACACCTGATCCAGCGCCGGGGGATGCTCGCGCTTGCCCGTGACCAGCAGTTGCGCCAGCCCGCGCGCCTCGGTCTGCAGGCGGCCCAGCCGGTCCTCGGCGGCGCGGGCGTTAGTGCGCGCCTCCTGCTCGGCGCGGGCGATGTCGCTGCGTTTGGTCTCGGCGGCCTCGACGGCCTCGCGCGCGGCGGTCAGGTCGGTCTGAGCCGTTTCCAGCGCCGCCTTCGCCGTTTCGATCTCGGGCGTCTCCAGCGGGCCGAGCGCCTCGCGTTCGCGGCGGGCCTGTTCGTGCTGGCCTTTCACCCGCGCCAGCCGGGCCTCGGCGTCGCGCTTCCGAGCGCTTTCGGCGTTGGCGCGGGCTTCGACGGCGGCCAGCGTCCCGGCCAGCCGCTCGACCTCGGCGTCGGCGGCCTTGCGCGCGTCCTCGGCTTCCAGCAGGGCGCGTTCCAGTTCGGGGCCGCGCTCGGGGGCGGCGGCGATCTCGGCCTTCAGCTTCTCCAGTTCGCGGTCCAGCCGTTCCAGCTCGCGCCCGGCGTCGGCGGCCATGCCGTCCTCGCGCACGCGGTCGGCCTCGATGCGGGCGACCTCGGCCTTCAGGCGGTCGACCTCGGCGCGGGCGGCCTGTTCGGCCATGTCCAGACGGTCGCGCTCGATGATGGCGCGGTTCAGCAGGGCGGTGGCGACCGCGTCTTCCTCGCGCGCAGGCTTCAGCCCTTCCTGAGCGTTCAGGGCCGCCGTCTGGGCCGCCGCCGCCGCCGTGGTCGTCTCGGCGACCAGCCGGTCGGCCTCGCGCAGTTCGGCCGCCGCCGTCTCGGCCGCCGTCTTGGCGTCGGTCCAGCGGACATAGAGCAGCGCAGCCTGAAGCGCGCGGATCTCGGCCGAGATCTTCTTGTACTTCTCCGCCTGACGCGCCTCGCGCTTCAGCTTGTTCAGCGTCGACTCCAGCTCTTTGCCGATGTCGTCCAGCCGGTCGAGGTTGGTTTCGGCCGCCCGCAGCCGCAGCTCCGCCTCATGGCGCCGGGTGTGCAGACCCGCCACGCCCCCGGCCTCTTCAAGGATACGGCGGCGGTTCTGCGGCTTGGCGGCGATCAGTTCGCTGATCTGGCCCTGACGCACCAGGGCCGGGCTGTTGGCGCCGGTCGAGGCGTCGGCGAACAGCAGCTGAACGTCGCGCGCCCGCACCTCCTTGCCGTTGATGCGATAGGTCGAGCCGCGCCCGCGCTCGATCCGGCGCGAGACCTCCAGCATGGGGCTGTCGGTAAAGGGTTGGGGCGCGCGCTTCTGGGCGTTGTCGATGGTCAGCTGGACTTCGGCGTGGTTGCGCGGCGGACGGCCCGCGGCGCCTGCGAAGATCACGTCCTCCATGCCCTGGCCGCGCATGGCCTTGGCCGAGTTGGCGCCCATGACCCAGCGCAGGCTTTCCAGCACGTTCGACTTGCCGCAGCCGTTCGGCCCGACAATGCCGGTCAGCCCGGCCTCGATCTGCACCTCGGCCGGGTCGACGAAGGATTTGAAGCCGACGAGCCGGAGGCGCTGGAACTGCATCGCGTCTCGATCAGCGCGCCCGGATCAGCGGGTCGATGGCCGCCGACAGGGCCTCCAGCGAATGGTCGCTGACCCGCCTGCCGTTGACGAAGAAGGAGGGGGTGCCCGTCACGCCCGCCGCCACGGCGCCGTCGACCTCGGCCTGCAGGGCCTGGCTGGTCGCGGGGTTCTTCATGCAGGCTTCGATCTGCTCCTGAGTGCGGCCGCTGGCGGCGATGGCGGCGGCGAACCAGTCGCGGGCGTCGCCTTTTTCAAAGGCGGCGGCCTGACCGCTCATCAGGCTGTGGGCCACGTCGAAGAAGCGGTTCGGGGCGGCGCAGCGCGCGATGCCCGCCGCCGTCGCCGCGATCTGGGCCGGAGGGGTCGGCATGTCGCGGAACACCAAGCGCACCTTGCCCGTGTCGATGTAGCGGGCCTTGAACTGCGGCAGGACGTCGTTGGTCCAATGGGCGCAATGGCTGCAGGTGAAGGAGGCGTATTCGATCACCGTCACCGGCGCATCGGCCCGGCCCAGCACACGGTCCGCCGCTGTGACGGCGGGCACGGCCGCCGTCGCGGAGGCGCGCGTCACGGCCGGATCGAGCGCCGCCGAGGGGCTGGCGACGGCGACCGCCGCCAGGGCGGCTGCGCCTAACAGGGCTTTGAACGTCAGGCGCGACCGCAGCATCGGCTTACTTCGCCAGCTCGGCGTCGATGACTTCCGACAGGCCCGACAGCGAGCTGTCCGCCACCTTCACGCCGTTGACGGTGAAGTAGGGCGTGCCGGTCACGCCGGCGCTGATGCCGGCCTGGATGCGCTTCTCCATGGCCTCGATGGCGGCCTTGTCTCGGATGCAGTCGTTGATCTGCTGCTCGCTGAGGCCCGCCGCCTGGCCGGCGCGGAACAGGGTGGTGCGCGGCGCGACGCCCGCCTGCCATTCCTTCTGGCTGGCCATGATGTCGCTGACGACGTCGAAATACTTGTCCGGACCGGCGCAGCGGGCGATCAGGAAGCCGGCGACGGCGATGTCCTGGGGCGGGGTCGGGAATTCGCGGAAGACGAAACGGACCTTGTTGTTGTCGACGTACTTCGTCTTGAACTCAGGCCAGACCTCTTCATTCCACACGGCGCAGTGGCCGCAGGTGACCGAGGCGTACTCCACGACCGTGACCTTGGCGCCTTCGGGGGCGCCCTTGGCCATGTCGCCTTCGACCTCGCCGCCAGCGCCGCCGGCCGAGCAGCCCGCCAGCACGGCCATCGAGGCCAGGGCTGCGGCGGACAGGGCCGCGCGGCGGCTCATGGCGGCGTATTTGAAGATCGGGGCCATCGGCTGGTCCTTGTCAGAAATGAGATTCAGAAACGTCGCGCGATTCGTGCGCGCAGGCGAAATCGTCTGAATGTCGAGAACGCCGATGGCGAAGGTTTGTCAACGCCCCTCGTCGCGCGGGGGCTGCGACAGCACGGCGCGGCCCAGCTTGCCCAAGGCCGCCTTCAGCCCGTCCGGCGCCGCCTCGACCGAGGCGTTCAGCGCCGCTTCCGTCGCGGCGGGCAGGGGCGGCAGGACGGCGCGGCCGCGCGGGCGGGGCTTGGCTCCGGCGGCGGGCAGAGGCTTCACAGGCCCCTGCGCGATGCGCAGTTTCTCGACCGAGCCTGCGCCCAGGAACAGGTTCACGCGCTGAATGATGTCGGCCGACTGGTGCTGGACCAGCAGGGCCGCGGGGCCGGCGACGCGCAACTCCAGCGTCCCGCCTGCATTGCCGCGCCCCTTGGTCAGCTTCTGGGGGCGGGTGACGCGGGCCAGACGTTCGCCCACGATCTCGACCCAGCGCGGCTCCAGCGCCGAGGCGCCGCGCCCGAACTGGGCGTCCAGCTTCTTGATCAGCGGCGCCAGCGACCGACCAGCCGGAGGCGGCGGGCGCGGAGCGGGACGCGTGCGCCGTTGCGCCAGGATCTGGCGCGCTTCGCTTTCGGTGGGCAGGGGACGACGCATTCATCCTATATAGCCTGACCGATGACCGACGTCCCCTCTCTCCGCGCCGCCCTGCTCGATTGGTATGACGCCCATGCGCGCAGCCTGCCGTGGCGCGCGCCGCCGAGGGCTGAGGCGAAGACCGACCCCTATCGCGTCTGGCTGTCCGAAGTGATGTTGCAGCAGACGACGGTGCCCCACGCGGCGCCCTATTTCGAGCGGTTCACCACGCGCTGGCCGACGGTGGGCGACCTGGCCGCCGTCGAGGACGCCGAACTGATGGCCGCCTGGGCGGGGCTGGGCTACTACGCCCGCGCACGCAATCTGCTGGCCTGCGCCCGCGCCGTGGCCGCCGATCACGGCGGCGTCTTTCCGGAGACCGAGGCCGAGCTGCTGGCCCTGCCGGGGGTGGGCGCCTACACCGCCGCCGCCGTGGCCGCCATCGCCTTCGACCGGCCCGCCAACGTCGTCGACGGCAATGTCGAGCGGGTGATGAGCCGCCTGTTCGCGGTCGAGACGCCGCTGCCCGCCGCGCGGTCCGAGCTGCGCCGCCTGGCCGCCTTGTTCGTCGACGACCACCGGCCTGGCGACTGGGCGCAGGCGCTGATGGATCTCGGCTCGGGCGTCTGTCGGCCCCGGTCGCCGCTGTGCGATCAGTGTCCTCTGACCTTCGGCTGCGGGGCGCTGAAGACAGGGGCGCCCGAACGCTATCCCTTGAAGACGAAGAAGGCCGAGCGGCCGCATCGGCGCGGCCACGCCTATGTGCTGACAGATGACGCGGGGCGCGTCGCTTTGGTGCGGCGGCCGGACAAAGGGCTGCTGGGCGGCATGGCGGGCCTGCCGACCTCGGACTGGAGCGCGGCGCCGGAGTTTGATCCGCCGATGGAAGGCGACTGGCGGGCGGCCGGATCGGTCGAACACGTCTTCACCCACTTCAGCCTGACGCTGGAGGTGCATGTGGCCGAAGGGGAAGGCGACTTTCTGTGGACCTCAGCGGCTGAGGCGGCGAAGGCCCTGCCGACCGTGTTCAGGAAGGCGCTGGAGCGCGGGTTGGGCGCGGCCTAACCCGTCGCCCTCAGGTTCACCGCGCCGCTACGTTCGCGCGGCATGACCACGACGTGGCCGTTCAGACGCTGGAAATGCAGGTCGATCACCCCGTCGCCGACCTTCAGCCGCGTGATCGACAGCCGGTCCAGCCCGGCGGGCAGGGCGGGATTGTTGACCTCGACCAGGCCATCGGCGGCGTCGATGCTCAGGCCCAGCACCGACTGCATCATCAGGAAGACCGACCCCGCCGCCCAGGCCTGGGGCAGGCAGGCGACCGGATAGGCGATCGGCGGCTCGCCGGTCTCGCGCACGAAGCCGCAGAACAGTTCAGGCAGCCGCATCTGGAAATGCGCGGCCGAGCCGTAGATCTCGCCCAGCAGCATGGCGACCGCCCGCCGTTCGCCGTAACGGGCCATCCCCGCCGCCGCCAGGGCCGTGTCGTGCGGCCAGACCGAGCCGTTATGATAGCTCATCGGATTGAAGCGGGCCTGTCCCTTGGCCAGGGTCCGCAGGCCCCAGCCCGAACGGAACTCGGCCGTCAGCATCCGTCGCGTCACCCGCCGCGCCCGCTCATGCGAGGGCAGGCCCATGAACAGCAGATGCCCGGCGTTGGAGGCGACGGCGCGGCATTGCTCCCCGTCGCCGTCCAGGGCGATGGCGTAGAAACCCTCGTCCTCCATCCAGTAGCGGTCCTCGACCAGGGCGCGCAGCGCCTCGGCCCGCGCGGCCCATTCGAGGGCGCGGCCGTCGCCCAGCACCGCGCCCATCTCGGCCAGCGCCTTCCAGGCGGCGAAGGCGTAGCCCTGGACCTCCAGCAGGGCGACCGGCCCCTTGGGAAAGCGGCCGTCGGCGTGGAAGATGGAGTCTTCGGAGTCCTTCCAGCCCTGGTTCGACAGGCCGGTGTCCGCCGCGCGGGCGTAGTCGATCAGGCCGTCGCCGTTGCTGTCGCCATAGTCGCTCATCCAGCCCGCCGCCGCGATCAGGTTGGGCCACAGGGCGCGGATGGTCCCATAGTCGTTGGTGCGTTTGGCGTAGGCGCCGGCCAGGGCGATGAACAGGCAGGTGGTGTCGACCCCGCCGTAGTAGAGGCCGAAGGGCACCTCGCCCAGCACGCTCATCTCGCCGCCGCGCGTCTCGTGCATGATCTTGCCGGGGGCGGAGTCCATGAAGGCGTTGGTTTCGGTCGCCTGACGCGAGGTCAGATAGGTCAGCACCCCCTTGGCCAGGCCGGGGTCGATCCACAGCATCTGCCAGGCGGTGATGATGCCGTCGCGCCCGAACGGGGTGGAGAACCAGGGCGTCCCCGCATAGGGATAGGGGCCGGTCGGCAGATCGGTGACGAGCAGGGCGATGTCGGCCCTCGACTGCCGCAGCCAGTCGTTGAAGCCTTGGTTGCGCCCCCCCTCGACGATGGCGCCGCGCCGCAGCCGCCGCCGCATGGCCAGCCGCGCCAGAATGGCGTGCCAGCGCCAGCGCGCTTCGTCCGGCTGCTCGCAGGCGTCCAGGCCGCATTCGACGAACAGGTCCAGACTGCGGCCGCGCGGCAGGCTGAACATGAACTCGGCCCGATTGGCGCTGAGGCGGGCGGGCGGCTCTGAGAACGCCAGGCAACTGGTGCGCGCCACCCCGTCCAGCCCCGTGTAGCTGAAGGTCACTCGCCGCCCGTCGATCACCGGCGGATGGATTTCGCCATGTTGTGCCCGCACCGTGCCGCGCACCTGGAAGATGTCGGCGAAGTCGGCGTCGAACTCGAACGTCAGCGGCAGCAGGATGTCCTCGACGCCGTGGTTGACCATCCGCACCCGCTCGAACAGCCGCCGATCCCACAGGAAGCGCCGCCGCTCCAGATGCAGCACCCCCGCCGGGGCCGAGCGTCCGCCCATCGGCGGCAGGGGCCGGTTGGTGGAATGGCAGGTGAAGAAGACGTTGTCCTTGGTCACGCCTGAGCTGAGCCGCGACGGCCGCGCCCGCCCGACCGTCAGGACGAAGCGCGACAGCAGCCGCGTGTCCCGCTCGAACAGGCCGTCGGCGCCCGACTTCACGTCTCCCCAGTGATCGGCGACCAGGAAGGCGTCGCCGTCCTTCAGCGCCATCAGGGTTTCAAGCCCGTCCTGGTCGTTGGTGTCGGCGGCGGTGGTCTGGACCGAATAGGCGTCGTCCATAAGCGTCTCCGCTTGCGGTTCGTCCCCCCGGCTTGGGATCACAAGCGAACGGTCGGCGCGCGGTTCAGTTCAGATGAAAACGGCGTTCGTCATCGGGCCGATAGGGTTAGGCCAGGGCGGCGAAGCTGCGCTCTTCCTCGATCGTCCGCATCGGGGCGGCGAACGGCCGCTGCGCCAGAAGGTCGGCGTAGACGTCCAGATACCGCCGCGCCATCGCCGTAGCCGAGAAGCGCAGGTCGAACCGCGCGCGGATCGCCTCCCGGTCCAGCCGGTGCGCCTCGGCGGCGGCGGCGACCGCCTCTTCCATGGATGAGACCAGGAAGCCGGTGGCCCCGTCCTCTATGATCTCGGGCGTCGAGCCGCAGGCGAAGGCGATGACGGGCGTGCCGCAGGCCATGGCCTCGATCATCACCAGGCCGAAGGGCTCGGGCCAGTCGATGGGGAACAGCAGGGCCTCGGCCCCGCCCAGGAAGGCGGACTTCTCCGCATCGCCGATCTCGCCGACGAACTCGACCAGGGGATTGCCGCGCACCAGCGGTTCGATTTCGGTCTCCCAATAGGCGCGGTCGGCGGCGTCGATCTTGGCGGCGATCTTCAGCGGCTTGTTCAGCCGGGTCGCGATCTCGATGGCGCGGTCGGGCCGCTTTTCGGGTGAAATCCGGCCCAGAAAGGCGAGATAGCCCTGCGACCGGGGCGAGAAGCGATAGAGATCGCCGGGCATGCCGTGATGCACGGTCGCCCGCCAGTTGGCGTGGGGCAGGGGACGCCGCTGATCGTCGGAGATCGACACCAGGCCGTACTCCGTCCAGCGTTCGTAGATCGGAGCGAGATCCTTCAGGTCCAGCCGCCCGTGCAGGGTCGTCACCGTCTTGTCCGCCCAGCCCTCGAAGAAGGGGAAATGGATCATGTCGGTGTGGAAATGGATGACGTCGAAGCGGTCGGCGCGGTCCAGCACCTCGGCCAGTTGGGCCATGTGGGCCGCCAGATCGGATTTCAGCGGCGCGGGGTCCAGGCGGATGGCCTGGTCACGGACCGGAATCAGGCGGGCGCGCGTGCGCGCATCGGCGCTGGCGAACAGGGTGACGTCGTGGCCCAGCTCGACCAGGGCGTCGGTCAGGTGGGCGACCACGCGCTCCGTGCCGCCGTAAAGCCGGGGCGGCACGGCCTCGTACAAGGGCGTGACTTGGGCGATTTTCATGGCAGGCTCCTGCGTCGCGTGACGACGCGACGCCGAAACCTCAATCCGCCCAGGATCGCCGGGTTCCAGCGTTGCCGGAACGATATTCTTCAACGCCGCCTGTAGGTTATGAGGCGGTGAGAAGCGGCCGCCTTACTGCATCCCGGCGCGGATTTCGGCGCGCAGGGCGTCGATGGGGCGCAGGCCCGTATCCGTCTTGAAGCGCCAGTAGGTCCAGCCGTTGCACGCCGGGGCGTTCTCTAGCAGGGCGCCCAGCTTGTGGATCGAGCCGGTCAGGGCGCCGGACACCAGCGAGCCGTCGGCCCGCACCCGCGCCTCGCGCTCGCCTTTGGGGCAGTACAACTTGTCGCCCGGCGCCAGCAGCCCGGCCTCGACCAGGGCGCCGAAGGGCACCTTGGGTTCGGCCTTCTTGGAGCCGGTGACGACCAGGTCTTCCGGCGCGGCCGGAATGACCGCCTTGATGCGCTGTTCGGCCAGTTTGGCGTAGGTCTCGTCACGCTCGATGCCGATGAAATGACGGCCCAGACGTTTGGCCGCCGCGCCCGTGGTGCCGGTGCCGAAGAAGGGGTCCAGCACCACGTCGCCGACGCGGCTGGCCGACAGCAGCACGCGGTGCAGCAGGGCCTCGGGCTTCTGGGTCGGGTGGGCCTTGTCGCCGTTCTCGTCCTTCAGCCGCTCGCCGCCGGTGCACAGGGCCAGGGTCCAGTCCGAGCGCATCTGGGTGTCTTCGTTGAAGGCCTTCAGCGCGTCGTAGTTGAAGGTGTAGCGTTTCTGCTCACGCGACTTGGCGGCCCAGATCAGCGTCTCATGCGCGTTGGTGAAGCGCGTGCCCTTGAAGTTCGGCATGGGGTTGGACTTGCGCCAGATGATGTCGTTCAGCACCCAGAAGCCCAGATCCTGCATCGCCGCGCCCAGGCGGAAGATGTTGTGATAGCTGCCGATGACCCAGAGCGAGCCCTCGTCCTTCAGCACCCGGCGGCACTCGCCCAGCCAGGCGCGGGTGAAGGCGTCATAGGCGGCGAAGCTGTCGAACTTGTCCCAGTCGTCGTCGACCGCATCGACCTTGGAGTTGTCGGGACGCAGCAGGTCGCCGCCCAGCTGCAGGTTATAGGGCGGGTCGGCGAAGACCATGTCCACCGACTTGTCCGGCAGGCCCTTCAGCACCTCGATGCAGTCGCCACGCAGGATGACGTCGGTCTTCAACTCGGACATGGAAAAGCGGCCCCGGACAGATGAGACGCTTATGGTGAATCCTTACGGTTAAGGCGGAGTAACCAAGATTCAGATGCGGCCCTGTCTCTGCGATGAGAGAACGAACGAAGGGGTATGCAAATCACATACTGTCTGGGCTATGACGCGAAGATGATCCGTCGTCTTCGCCCCGTTCCGTTCGCCCTCGGGCCTGTCCACTTCGTCGGTATCGGCGGCATCGGCATGAGCGGCATCGCCGAGATCATGCTGAAGATCGGCTATCAGGTGCAGGGCTCGGACGCCAAGGCTAGCGCCAACACCGAGCGGCTCGAGAAGCTGGGCGCCCGCATCTACATCGGCCACGACGCCGCCCATGTGACCGAGGGCGTCTCGGCGGTGGTCTATTCCACGGCGGTCAAGCCGACCAACCCCGAGCTGGCGGTGGCGCGCGAACGCCGCATTCCTCTGGTCCGCCGCGCCGAGATGCTGGCCGAGCTGATGCGGCTGCAGTTCTCGATCGGCGTCGGCGGCACGCACGGCAAGACGACGACGACCTCGATGGTCGCGGCCCTGCTGGACGCCGGTTCGCTGGACCCGACGGTGGTCAACGGCGGCATCATCAACGCCTATGGCACCAACGCCAAGGTCGGCGAGGGCGACTGGATGGTGGTCGAGGCGGACGAGAGCGACGGCTCCTTCCTGCGCCTAAAATGCACCGTGGCGATCATCACCAACATCGACCCGGAGCACCTGGACCACTACGGCGATTTCGACGCGGTGAAGAAGGCGTTCGGCGACTTCATCGAAGACATTCCCTTCTACGGCTTCGGCGTGGTCTGCCTCGACCACCCTGAGGTGCAGAAGCTGGCGGCCCAGATCGACAACCGCCGTCTGGTCACCTACGGCCTGAACCCTCAGGCCATGGTCCGCGCCGACAATGTGCGCATGGACCCGGACGGCTCGCGCTTCGACGTGGTGATCCAGGGGCAGGGCATGGCCGCCCTGGGCGAGCCTGCGCGCATCGAGAACCTGCACCTGCCGATGGCGGGCTGGCACAACGTCTCCAACGCCCTTGCCGCCATCGCCGTGGCGCGTGAGATCGGGGTGGACGACGACGCCATCCGCACGGGCCTGGCCGGGTTCGGCGGGGTCAAGCGCCGCTTCACCACCACGGGCGTGGCTCATGGGGTGCGCGTCATCGACGACTATGGCCACCATCCGGTCGAGATCGCCGCCGTGCTCAAGGCCGCGCGCCAGGTGGTGCAGAACGCCGACAACACCGGCCGCGTCATCGCCGTGGTCCAGCCGCACCGCTACACCCGCCTGCGCGATCTGATGGAGGACTTCTCCACCTGCTTCTCGGACGCCGACAGCGTTCTGGTCGCCGACGTCTATCCGGCGGGCGAGCAGCCGATCGAAGGCGTCGACAAGCACGCCCTGGTCGAGGGCGTCCGTCGCTACGGCCACCGCCACGTCGCCGCGCTGGAGAACGCCGCCGTCCTGCCGCGCGTCATCAAGGATGAGGCCAAGCCCGGCGATCTGGTGGTCCTGCTGGGCGCCGGCGACATCACCAGCTGGGCCTACGCCCTGCCGGCGCAGCTGGAGGCGTTGGCTTAATCTCATGCTCCCGCTCATCCCGGCGGACGCCGGGATCTAGTGAGAGCTTCACGACGAAGCCTTGCCGCCCTACATCGGATCAACGTCAAACGGCTGAATGCAGCCAAAGCACTGGATCCCGGCGTCCGCCGGGATGAGCGGATTTATCGGATGGCCTGGACTGACAACCTCCCCGCCGTGCGCGGCAAGCTGCTGCTGAACGAGCCGCTGGGGCCCTACACCTGGTTCCGCGTGGGCGGGGCGGCGGACGCCCTGTTCATTCCGGCGGACGCCGATGATCTGGCCGACTTCCTCAAGACCCTGCCCGAGGACGTGCCCGTCACCGTGATCGGCGTCGGCTCGAATCTGATCGTGCGCGACGGCGGGGTCGAGGGCGTGGTGATCCGTCTGGCGGGCCGCGCCTGGGGGCAGGTGACGACCGACGGCGTCACGGTCACGGCGGGCGCAGGCGCGCTGGACAGCATGGTGGCGCGCGCCTCGGCCAAGGCGGGCATCGCCGGGCTGGAGTTCTATGCGGGCATCCCCGGCTCGATCGGCGGCGCCCTGACGATGAACGCGGGCTGCTATGGCTCCGAGACGAAAGACGTGCTGGTGTCCGCCTGGGGCCTGAACCGCAAGGGCGAGCGGGTCGAATTGGCCCTGGCCGACTTCGGCTACACCTACCGTCACTCGAACGCTCCGGCGGGCATCATCTGGATCGAGGCGACCTATCGCGGCACGCCCGACGCGCCCGAGGCTGTCGCCGCCCGGATCAACGAGATCACGGAGCGCCGCGAGAAGACCCAACCGATCCGCGAGAAGACCGGCGGCTCGACCTTCAAGAACCCTGACGGCCATTCCTCGTGGAGGCTGGTCGACGAGGCGGGCTGGCGCGGCAAGCTGCACGCCGCGCCTGCACCGCATGGGGGCGGCGGCGCCAAGTTCAGCGAGCTGCACTCCAACTTCATGATCAACCCCGGCGAGGCCACGGCGGCTGACATCGAGGGGTTGGGCGAAGCCGTGCGCGCGGATGTGCTGGCCAAGACCGGCGTGCAGCTGAACTGGGAAATCAAGCGGATCGGGCGTCCGTAATCCTTCTCCCCTTGTGGGAGAAGGTGGCCCGTCAGGGCCGGATGAGGGGTGTCGACGCGACGTTCCCTAATCCTGGCCCCAATCTCAGCCGCTCACCCAGCTTCCTCGCACCCCTCATCCGTCTTGCTCCGCAAGCCACCTTCTCCCTCAAGGGGAGAAGGAAGAGGGTGACGAATTTCCTTCCACGACCCCGTATCGTTTCCAACCGGTTAACCGTATTCAGGGCATAGGGGTGGGCTAGTCTTCGGATGTCGCCATGCGTACGCCCCTGAACACCCTCCATGTCGCTGTCCTGATGGGCGGCCTGTCGTCGGAACGCGAGGTCTCGCTGTCCTCGGGGCGCGGCTGCGCGGACGCCCTGGAGGGACAGGTCGCCAAGGTCACGCGCGTCGACGCCGGTCGCGATCTGGCTCAGGTGCTGACGGCGCTGAAGCCCGACGTCGTTTTCAACGCCCTGCACGGCAAATGGGGCGAGGACGGCTGCGTCCAGGGCATCCTGGAGACGCTGAAGATCCCATACACCCACTCCGGCGTCCTGGCCTCGGCCCTGGCGATGGACAAGGACAAGTCCAAGGCCGTGCTGCACGCGGCGGGCGTCATCGTGCCCGGCGGCGGCCTGTTCGACCGGCATGAAGTGGCGTCGCGCCACGTCATCGACCCGCCCTATGTGGTCAAGCCGAACGCCGAGGGCTCCTCGGTCGGCGTCTTTCTGGTGCGCGAGGGCGCCAACCGTCCGGTGGCCGAGGTCGGCGCCGAGGACTGGGCCTATGGCGATCAGGTCATGGTCGAGCCCTTCATCCCTGGCAAGGAACTGGCGGTCAGCGTGATCGGCGAGGCGACCGGCCCGCGCGCCCTGACCATCACCGACATCACCCCGACTAAGGGCTTCTACGACTACGAGGCCAAATATGCGCCCGGCGGCTCGCGGCACGTCCTGCCCGCCGAGTTGCCCTCGCACGTCTTTGACAAGGCTTTACGTCAGGCCGAGCTGGCCCACGCGGCCATGGGGTGCCGAGGCGTCTCCCGCGCCGACTTCCGTTATGACGATGTTAACGACGTTCTCGTTCTGTTGGAGGTGAACACCCAGCCCGGCATGACCCCGACCTCGCTCGTTCCCGAGCAGGCGGCCTTTGTCGGTATGGATTATCGCGAACTGGTTCGTTGGATGGTGGAGGACGCCTCATGCCCGCGGTAGTGCGCGGCGGTCGGCGACAGTCTTCGGGCAAGGGCGGCGCGCGCGGCGCTCCGTCCGGCCGCGCGGCCCAGATCGGCCGTCTGGACATGTCGCCGCGCGTCGTGGCGGCGACCCTGGTGGTCGGCGTCGGCATACTGGCGGCCGTGCTGGCCACCGGCGCGCGGGCTGAGCGCATCTCGACCGCCGTCACCGAACGCTTTGACTCGGTCACGACCGGCATGGGTCTGAAGGTGCGTCAGGTCCACGTCACCGGCGCCTCGCCCGAGGCCGCCGCCGCCGTGCGCGCCGCTGTCGGCGTTCATGCCGACCAACCCATCGTCAGCCTCGATCTGGCCGCCGTGCGCGACCGGGTGCAGTCGGTCGGCTGGGTCAAGGAGGCGCGCGTGGTGCGCCTGCTGCCCGACACCCTGATCGTCGACGTCAAGGAACACGACCGCCTCGCCGTCTGGCAGGTGGGCGGCAAGGCCCACGTCATCGACGCCCAAGGCATCGTCATTCCGGGAGCCGACGCGGGCCGCTATCCGCGCCTGCCGCTGGTGGTGGGCAAGGGCGCCGATCAGGCGGCCTCCGACGTCCTGCCCCTGCTGGCCCAGCGTCCGCGCCTGATGGCCAAGGTCGACGCCCTGGTCCGCGTGGACGAGCGCCGCTGGGATCTGCGCCTCAAGGACGGCGCCCTGATCCAGCTGCCCGCCGTGGATCAGGAATCCGCCCTCATCCGCCTCGACGCCCTGGACCAGCGCGAACGCCTGCTGGACCTGGGCTTCGCCCGTATCGACCTTCGCACGCCGGAAGAAGTGGCCGTCCGCCCTTCCGAAGGCGCTGTTTGACCCTCTGACTTCCTAGGACACGACCCCATGGTTGGACGCAGCCGAGACATCAAGCCGGAACAGGGCAGGGGCGCGCCGCGCGCGCCGGTCGTGGCCGCGCTCGATCTCGGCCAGGCCAAGGTCGCCTGCTTCATCATGAAGCCGGACGGCGTGCGCCACGCCGACCGCACCATCCGCGTCGCCGGGGCGGGCCACGTCCAGTCGCGCGGCGTCAAGGGCGGGGCCATCGTCAACATGGACGAGACGGCCCAGGCCATCGGCCACGCCGTCGAACGCGCCGAGCGCGCGGCGGGCGCCCCTGTCTCCGGCGTCGTCGTCACCACGGCCATCGGCCAGATGGCCAGCCATCGGGTGCAGGCGCGCGTCTCGCTCGGCTCGCATCCGATCAGCGACGCCGATCTGGCGCGCGCCATCGGCATGGCCCTGGCCCAGATCCGCCTGCCGAACCGACGCCCGATCCATGTCCTGCCCATCGCCTGGTCGGTGGACGGCGCGAGGGGCGTTCACGACCCGCGTTCGATGCGCGGCGGCTCGCTGGGACTGGACCTGCTGGTCGTCTCCATGTCCGAGGGCTCGTTCAACGCCCTCAGCCACTGCCTCGAACTGGCGCACCTGGACCTCCAGGGCGTGGCCGCCGCGCCGGTCGTCTCCTCGCTCGCCGCGCTGGAAGAGGATGAGATGGAGCTGGGCGCCCTGTGCATCGACATGGGCGGCGGCTCGACCTCGGCGGCGGTCTGGGGCGGGCGCTCCCTGCTGCATATCGAAAGCCTGAACGTCGGCGGCGACCATGTGACCGCCGACATCGCGCGCGGCCTATCGACCTCGCGCGTCGGCGCCGAGCGGTTAAAGACCCTGCACGGCTCGGCCATGGCCAGCGCCAACGAAGACCGCGAAATGCTTGAGGCCCCGCCGCGCGGCGAGGACGCCTCGGCCGGTCCCGTCATCGTCCCGCGCGCCATGCTGAAGACCGTCATCGCCCCGCGCGTGGAAGAGACGCTGGAGCTGCTGCGCGACCGCCTGAAGCACGCCGGACTGGGCCTCGAACCTGGCGCGGGCCTGGTCCTGACCGGCGGCGCCAGCCAACTGAACGGCGTGCGCGAACTGGCCGTGCGCGTCTTCGACCGCCCGGTGCGCCTGGGCCGCCCGCAACGCGCGCCCCACCTGGCCGACGCCGCCGCCGGCCCTGCCTTCTGCTCAGCCGCAGGCGTCCTTCTGCGCGCCGCCTACGGCCCGCGCGAGGCGGTCTCCGCCCGCAAGCTGATGTCCCGCCAGATCACAGCGGCGGATGCGCCAAAGGTCCACCGCGGCGGCATGGTGGCGCGCGCGGCGGGTTGGCTGCGGGATAATCTGTAGCTGTCTGCGCGGTTTGCGTTCTAAATAACGTCGCTTTGCGGCCCTATTTCTCTCTGACTGCGATTAGAGAGAATGCTGATGCTCGCGTATATCTGAAAGAATTTTTCTGATTTCGAGCGGTTTCAAAAAAATTCTTTCTAAGAGCAGCAACGTTGTTAGGCATGTGTCTTTACTGTGGCGGGATTGTTACATTACCGACGTTCAATGGCCTGATTTAGGTCACAATGGTTGTCCTTCCGTCATTTTCCGTTAGATGTGGTCATTAGGCATGCGCGTCGTTTCGGGCGCGTGCGTTCGCTGATCATAGCTTTTTGGGGGCAACTATTATGAGTTTGAAGCGCAAATACCTGTTTGGGACGACTGTCTTGGCGGGTGTGGTTGCGGTCGCTGCGCCTGCCATGGCGCAGACCCAGACGCCGCCAGTGTCGGAAGAATCGACGCAGGTCGAAGAAATCGTCGTCACCGGTTCACGTATTCGTCGTGATCCGACGACTGTGGCCGCTCCGATCATTCAGATCGACGGTGCGGCGCTGCTCGAGACGGGCATGCCCACGGTTATCGACTACCTTGCGACCATTCCGGCGCTGTCCAACTCGCTGGTTCCGTCGGATACGACGGGCTCGGGCCTGAATGACGGCGGTCTGGAATTCGCCAACCTGCGCTCCCTCGGGTCGGGCCGTACGCTGACGCTGATTGATGGACGCCGCCATGTCGGCTCCTCGGCCGGCACGTTGTCGGTCGATGTGTCGACGATTCCGCGCCTGCTGATTCAGAACATCGAGATCATCACCGGCGGCGCTTCGTCGGTTTACGGCGCCGACGCCGTGTCGGGCGTCGTCAACTACACGCTGCGCAAAGACTACGAAGGCCTCGAGATCGACGCCAACTATGGTCAGCTGGTCAAGGGCGGCGACGCCGTTACCCGTCGCGTGTCGGCCCTGGGCGGCATCAACCTGTTTGACGATCGTCTGAACGTCTATGCCCATGCTGAATGGGAAAAGGCCGATGAGCTTCGTTCGAACCAGATCGGTTGGATGCGTCGGGGTCGTGTCGGGCTGGGCATTGACGCCGACCCGACCAACCTGGCCATCGGCCCGGCGGCTGATGGCTTTATAGATACCGGAGAGTTCTTCAACGCTCGCCGCCTTGATCGTCCGCTCTGGGGTACGACGACCCTGGCCAACATGCAACGCCCCAGCCCGTTCGGTGATCCGGACGTTCCGGTGGCGGCGTGCCGCAGCTTCTCGACCTCGTCCAACTGCTTCAGCGTGGACCCAGCTTACACCTACTGGTTTGACGGCGCCACGGCGCGTCTGGCTGACTTCGGCCAGCGTATCGGCAACACCGGCGCCAACCGTCCGTGGAATATCGGCGGTGACGGCGAACTGGCTAACATGACGGCTTTTGACGCCTGGACCCGTTTCCCTGAACAAGAAGCGCAACGTTACCAGGTCGGCGCCAACCTGCAGGTGAGCGACAACATTCGCGCGACGTTTGAAGCGAAATACACGACCGAGGACGCCTTCGATCAGGGCCAGTTCTCTTTCTGGGATATCTTCATTGTCGATTCAGCTCTGGCGTGCGGCGGCACGCCGTTTGGCGGCGCGGCTCGCAGTTGCAACAACGGGAATACTCCGGGCTTGATCGGCGGCACCAGTTCGTTCGCCACGCGGACGGACAACGCCTTCCTGCCGGCCAATCTCGCTACGGCAATCCGCAACAACACCTTCATTCCCTATTCTGATCCGACGAACACGACGCCGGGCGCGCCGGGTACGGCCGTGACCGCTCCGATCGCCTTGCACCGCGGCTTCGGCATTCCGCGTGATCAGACCAACAATCGTGAGGTCCAGCGTTACGTCGCGGCGTTCGAAGGCGATTACGATCGTATCGGCTTCATCAACAACGCCAACTGGAGTCTGTCGTACACCTACGGCGAAATGAACAATAAGAACCGTGAGACGGGACCGGATGCGATCCGCTTCGGCCACGCCATGGACTCCATCGTCGATACGGCCGGCATTGTGAACGGCAAGCCAGGCGAGATCGTCTGTCGGGTCCAGCACCTGGCGGCGCGCGGCATTGCGGTTCAGGAGCAGAACCCCAACACGACGACGACGAGCTACACCGATGCCGCCACCAACCCGGAAATCGCGGGTTGTAAGCCGCTGAACGTCTTCGGCATGGGGAACCAATCGGCTGAAGCTCTCGAATACATTTCGGCCAGCGTAACGGTTCATGAGAAGAACGTGCAGGAAAGCGCGGTCGCGACCTTCGGTGGTCAGGTTGGCGACTTCTGGGGCGCTGGTCAGATCGGCTTCTCGGTGGGTGCCGAATACCGCCGGGAGTATACCGAGGGCGTCGGCCGTAGCCGCGACACGAACAACCGCCTGCTGCAGTTGAACACAGGCGCTGATTTCCTGGGTGTCGAATACGAGACCACGGAATTCTTCGCAGAATTGGCTATTCCGCTGTTCCGTGACAGCTGGTTGGGCGAGTATGCTGAGTTCAACGGCTCGTACCGCACGTTTGATTATACGACTGCGGGCACGGGCGACGTCTATGGCCTTAGCCTGGTCTATCGTCCGATCCAGGACATCATGTTCAAGACCAGCTTCAATACGTCTTTCCGGGCTCCGAACCTGTCCGAAAACTACCGTCCTTACGGCCAGACGTTCGTGAACAGCTTCTCCGATCCATGCGACACGCGTGTCATTGCTTCCTTGAGCGGCAATAATGCGGCGGAAATCCGCACAAATCGTATCGCCAACTGTACGGCTCTGGCTGCCCAGAAGGGTCTGGCATATGACTTCGGTCAGGCGACGGTCGGTATCGGAGACGACTATCGTCCCGCCTATTCGGCCGGTGTCGCCAGTGTTCTGGCTGGCAACCCGGATCTGCGTCCTGAGACGTCGGAATCCTTCACCTTCTCGACGATCCTGCGCCCGCGGTTCATCCCGAACTTCAGCTTGGTGCTGGATTATTATGAGATCACGATCGACGATGTGATCGTCACGCCGTCGGGCCAGCAGATCGCTAACCAGTGCGTCAACGGCGCTCAACTGGACGCTGTGGCCTGCGCCCTGATCCGCCGGGAGAACCCGAACAACGACGCTGATCCGTTCAACGTCTTCAAGGTTGGCGCTCCCGTTGGCGATCCGATCGGCGGCTTCATCCTGCAGACGCTGAACTTTGCTAAGCTGGAAACTCGCGGTCTGGACATCACGGCCACCTACAGCCTCGATACCGAAGAAATCTTTGGTAAGAACTTCGGCCGCTTTAATTACTCCTTTGGCGCACTGTGGTTGATCGAGCAGAAGCAGTACACCAGCCTTACGAATCGTGACTTCTTCGATGATCTAACCACCAACGTCTTCTACCCGAGGCTAGAGGGCACCTCGCGCCTGAGCTGGACTTCGCCCAACAATAAACTGAGCGTGAGCTGGCTGGCCGACTGGATGGCTTCGCAGGACTTGGTCAAGAAGCGCGACGCCATCGCGTCGGGCAACGTCGATCAGTCCCCGACCGACTGGTGGACTACGGGCAACTTCGTCCGCCACGACGTAAGCTTCAACTATAAAGTCACAGATGATGTCACCGTGCGCGCTGGCGTGACCAACCTGACGGATGTCGAACCGCCGCTCTACCTGGGCTTCGCATCGACCTTCGACCCATATGGGCGTCGCTTCTTCGTTGGCCTGAACTACAAGCTGTTCTAAGTCGAACAACTCTTTCGAAACGGAGAGGGCGGCTCGAGAGAGCCGCCCTTTTCACATTCGCGGCGAACCAAGACCGAAGAAAGTTCACGAAATCTGCGGTCAAGCTGTTCGCAGCGACTATCATTCCGTCCGACTCACGCTATCGAGGTAACTCTTCGTTAACGCAGTCAGGGTTTTCCTTAACGCGCTCATAACCAATGCGATTCGGCGGGGAGTTCGCATCGGGGACGAAGGGCAGGGTCCTTAGGTCGGAATAATACAATGTCTCTCTCGCTGGTCAGGCCGGAAGCTACGGAATTGAAGCCCCGCATCGTCGTCTTCGGCGTAGGCGGAGCGGGCGGAAACGCGGTCAACAACATGATCGACTCCGGCCTTGAGGGCGTGGAGTTCGTCGTCGCCAACACCGACGCCCAGCATCTGAGCTTCGCCAAGACCGACCGCCGCATCCAGCTGGGCGAGACGATCACGCAAGGGTTGGGCGCGGGCGCCCACCCCGAAGTCGGCATGAACGCAGCCGAGGAGAGCGCGGACGAGATCCACGCGCACCTGGAAGGCGCGCACATGGTCTTCATCACCTGCGGCATGGGCGGCGGCACCGGCACCGGCGCGGCGCCGGTCATCGCCAAATGCGCGCGTGACCGCGGCATCCTGACCGTCGGCGTGGTGACCAAGCCCTTCACCTTCGAAGGCCGCCACCGGATGCGCCTGGCCGACGCCGGCGTGGCCGAGCTGCAGCGTTACGTCGACACCCTGATCGTCATCCCGAACCAGAACCTGTTCCGCGTCGCCAACGAACGCACCACCTTCTCGGACGCCTTCGGCATGGCCGACCAGGTGCTGCATTCGGGTGTCCGCTCGATCACCGACCTGATGATCCTGCCGGGCCTGATCAACCTCGACTTCGCCGACGTCCGCGCCGTGATGAGCGAGATGGGCAAGGCCATGATGGGCACGGGCGAGGCCACGGGCGACGACCGCGCCCTGCTGGCGGCGCAGAACGCCATCGCCAACCCGCTGCTGGACGAGACCAGCCTGAAGGGCGCCAAGGCCGTGCTGGTGAACATCACCGGCGGCATGGACATGACCCTGCTGGAAGTCGACGAGGCCGCCAACGCCATCGCCGGCGAAGTCGACGGCGACGCCAACATCATCTTCGGCGCGGCCTTCGACCCGGCCCTGGACGGCAAGATCCGCGTCTCGGTCGTCGCGACCGGCATGGATGAAGCCGTCATCCAGCAGATCGAGCCGCAGGGCCAGAGCTTCGTCCGCACCGGCGGCCTGCCGAACGCGGCGCCGCGTCAGCCGGAAGTCCGCATCGATCCGGTGCGCGAAGCCGCGCCGCAGCCGGCGCCCGCTCCGGTCTATGAAGCTCCGGCCGCGCGCGCGCCTGAGCCGAAGATCGAAGCCAAGCCCGAGCCGGTCATCCGTGACGCGCCGCGCAATCTGGAGCCGATCGTCGATCCGTGGGTCGAGGAATATGAGCAGAGCGCCGGTCGGGCCCAACCCGCCGCCTCTTCCGAGCAGGGCGACCTCTATTTCGACCGTGCGCCGCAGCGTCAGCAGCCGGCGCCGCAGCAACCGGCCCAGCGTCCGGCCGCCCGTCATGAAGAGCCCGCAGAGGAGCCCTTCTACGACGAGCGCGACCATCGCCGCAGCGGTTGGAGCCTGTTCGGCCGCAAGCGTCAGCAGCCGCAGCAGCAACAGTCCTATGCGCCGCTGCCGTCGTCGAACCGCACGACCCAGCAACTGCGCCAGACTCAGGCGATGCAGCCCCAGCAGCAAGATCCGCAGGTGGGCCAGTCCGAGGATGACGACCTGGAGATCCCTTCCTTTCTCCGCCGCCTCGCGAACTGATCGGCCTAAGAAGCCTTGAAACAGAGACGCCTCGGAGCCGACCTCCGGGGCGTTTTTGTGTGTGGAGGCAGGGGCTGGAATGTGTCGTCGAACCGAAACAATCCGAAACCCGACTTTCATTTCGGGCTTGAGCCCCGAGGCGTAAACGACAGGTGAGGCGAAGACCGTCCTGTTTGGGGCGGGGCGCGCAACAGAGAGTTTCCGAGTGACGGTCCGCAACGACCAGTACGAACAGACCATCGTCGCCCCGGCCATCTGCGCCGGCGTCGGCGTGCACACCGGCCGCCGCGTGCGTCTGGTCGTGCGCCCGGCTGCGCCCGGCCACGGCATCGTCTTCGTGCGCACGGACGTCACCGACCGCGACAACCGCATCCCCGTCTCGGGCGAGGCGGTCGTGGACGCGCGCCTGAACACCATGATCGAGAACGCGGCGGGCGTGCGCCTGTCGACGATCGAGCACCTGATGGCCGCCCTGGCCGCCCTGGGCGTCTCCAACGCCGTGATCGAGGTGGACGGGCCGGAACTGCCGATTCTGGACGGTTCGGCGCTGCAGTTCGTGCAACTGCTGGACCGCGCAGGCTTCCGCCGTCAGGAAGCGCCCCAGACCTACATCGAGATCCTGAAGCCCATCCGGGTGGAGGAGGGCGACAAGTCCGCCGTCCTTAAGCCCTGCGACCGCTATGAGATGCGCTTCGAGATCGAATTCCCCACGCCCGTCATCGGCCATCAGGTGGTGGATTTCGTGGTGGACGAGGCGACCTTCCGTTCGGACATCATGGCGGCCCGCACCTTTGGCTTCGCCCATGAGGTCGAGGCCCTGCGTCAGGCTGGTCTGGCCCGCGGCGGCTCTCTGGAGAACGCGGTGGTCATCGACGGCGACCAGATCCTGAACCCCGGCGGCCTGCGCATGGAACGCGAGTTCGTGCGTCACAAGGCGCTGGACGCCATCGGCGACCTGTATGTGCTCGGCGCGCCGCTGCTGGGTCGCTATGAAGGCGTCAAGGCGGGCCACGCCCTGAACAACAAGCTGGTCCGCGCTCTGCTGGCCCAGCCGGATGCCTGGCGCGAGACGGTTCGCGTGCCCGACATGGCGATGGCGGGCTGACTACTTCCTTCTCCCCTTGAGGGAGAAGGTGGGCGCCGGAGGCGCTCGGATGAGGGGTGTGATCGCCCGGGCATCCAGATTGGCGCGCCGCCGTCCTCGCTAATTTTAGATGCCGCGCTGACACCCCTCATCTGAGCGCCTCCTCCCTCAAGGGGAGAAGGGTCAGGTGAGGGTAATCGCTGAAACCAACCGTCCGAAGTCGGGCTCGCCCGCCAGATAGGCGCGGCGGTTGGAGTAGAAGCGCCCTTCATCCGCGCGCGTGTCGTCGCCGGTCCAGGCGGCCTCGCTGACGCCCGCCTGCCCCAGTCGCCACAGGACGAAGCCGGGCAGGTCGAACTGGCGCTTGTCGTCCGTCGCGCCGGGGGCGAAGAAGCGTTCGCTGCCGGGATCGTGGTGGGCGAAGCGGTCCTGATAGTCGGCGCCGACCTCATAGGAGGCCTGGGCGATGCAGGGGCCGACGACGGCGACGATGCGCGACGGCTCGGCGCCCAGCGCCTGCATGGCCGCGACCGTCGAGTGGATGACGCCGCCAAGAGCGCCCTTCCAGCCTGCGTGGGCGGCGCCGATGACGCCCGCCTCGGCGTCGGCGAACAGCACGGGGGCGCAGTCGGCGGTCAGGACGGTCAGCACCGGCCCCTTCACGCCCGCGACCACGGCGTCGCCCTCGGGGCGTTCTCCGGCCCAGCCGCTTTCGGCCACGCGGGCGACAGCGGAATGAACCTGATAGCAGCCGCACAGGTCGTCGGCGGCGCCGCCCATCCATTCGGCGACGCGGCGGCGGTTCTCGGCGACATGGGCCGGGTCGTCCTTGGAGCCGACGCCCGCGTTCAATCCGGCGTAGAGGCCGCCCGATACGCCGCCCGCGCGGGTGAAGAAGCCGTGGCGAACCCCGGCCCTGGTCAGCAGCGGATGGGTGATGGGGTTCAGACTCATGCGGCGCCCTCCAGTTCGAAACGGGCGGCCTCGATGGCGGCCTGAACGGCTTTGCGGGCCTGAGGGCTGTTCTTCCAGCAGGTCGAGCCGACGCTGGCGGCGGCGCCCGCGCAGACGACGGCCGCGTCCGCCTGGGCCAGACGGGCGAAGCCGCCGACGCCCAGTTCCTCCAGCCGTTCGATCACCTTGGGGCCGACGCCCTTGGTCGCCAGCAGGATCTGGCGCTCATGCTCGGTGAAGGTCATGGCCGCATCAATCTCCATCATCGGGCGGGCCGCGTCAGAAGCCCGGCAGGGCTAGTGAACGGGGCGAGAAGATCGCCGTCGCCTTGAACAGCTCGCCCATCTGATCCGGCGCGGTCAGGCGGTCCAACTGGCGCTGGATCGCCGGGGCGGCTTCGGGGCGTCCTTGCATCAACCGCTGGGCGCGAGCTTCGATCCCCAGCGCCTTCAGGAAGGCGCCCTGGCTGACGCAGCCGGTGACGTCGGCGCCGCCGCGCACGGCGGCCTCCAGCACCAGGGGGAAGTCGGCCCACTGCGTCAGGTCGGCCTCGCCCGGCGTCGACAGGGGATCGACCTTCTGATGCCGCCGCAAGGCTTGCAGGGTGTCGCCCGCCTCGGGCTTGCTGCGGCCGTAGTCGATCAGCAGGGCGGCGCCGGATGCGGCGCGGATCAGGCTGGCCAGATCGCGGCCGAAGGCGGCCTGCTGTTCCGAAATCTCGATGATCTGACCCGGCTCGACGTCAAAGCCAGGCGCCTCGAAGCCGTCGGCGATGGCGGTCAGGCCGAAGGTCAGTTCATCAGCGTCGGTGACGCCGATGCGGCGCTCGGCCCAGCCGCCTTCGGTCTTGATGAACTGGCGCGCGGGCAGGCAGTCCAGCACCTCATTGGCGATCAGGATGACCGGGGCGTCCGTCTCGATCTTGTGCAGAGCGCTGAGCCAGCGCGGATGCACGTCGGCGTCGGCCAGCCGCCGCGCCTGTTCGGCGCGTAAGGGCCCGCTCGGCTCGATCAGGATCAGGTCGACCGCTTGCAGGAAGCCGGGGACCAGCCTCGCCGCGCGCAGCACGTCGGACATCAGCGTGCCGTCGCCGGGGCCGACCTCGACCAGCCGCACCCGCTCGGGCGCGCCCAGACGGGTCCAGGTCTCGACCGCCCACAGGCCGATCAGTTCGCCGAACATCTGGCTGACCATGGGGGCGGTGATGAAGTCGCCCCGCTCGCCCAGCGCGGGGCGAGTGGCGTAGTAGCCGCCCTTGGGGTCGTGCAGGCATCGGGTGACGTAGTCCGCCACCGTCATCGGCCCGGTCAGCACGATCTCGCGGACCAGGCGGTCCTTGAGCGTCTCCGCCATGATGGTCTTACGCCTCCGTGACGGCCGGCTTCTTCAGCGCCCGCCAGATCAGCCAGGCGCCGACCAGCATCATCGGGATCGACAGGATCATGCCCATGGTCAGGCCCAGCGGCAGGTTCTCCAGCCCGGCGTCGGGCTGACGCACGTTCTCCAGCGCGGCGCGGCAGACGCCGTAGCCCAGCAGGAACAGGCCGGTGACGAAGCCCGGACGCTTCAGCATCCGCCACTTCCAGATCGCCAGCGACAGGATGACGAACAGCAGCAGGCCCTCCAGCCCCGCCTCATACAGCTGGCTGGGGTGGCGCGGCTCGTTGCCGGCGGGGCAGAAGCCGTACATCTGCTGGATGCGTTCGTTGCAGAAGCGGATGGCCCAGGGAACCGTCGTTTCGCGCCCCCACAGCTCGCCGTTGATGAAGTTGGCGATGCGGCCGAAGAACAGGCCCAGCGGCGCGACTGGGGCGATCAGGTCGCCCAGGCTGAGCGGGTTCACCTTCTGGCGATTGGCATAGAGGGTGATGGCGATGACGACGCCCAGGAAGCCGCCGTGGAAGCTCATCCCGCCGGTCCACAGCTGCAGCAGCTCCAGCCGCTCGCCCCAGCTGTCGCCGGTGAACAACTGAGCGAACATCTCCGGCTTGTAGAAGAGGGCGTAGCCGAAACGACCGCCCAGGATGACGCCCAGCGTGATCCACAGCACCAGGTCGTCCAACTGCTGGCCATTCACCGGCGACTTGCCCGGCGCCCACAGCCGCTCGGTCTTGGCCAGACGCGAGGCGTACCACCAGCCCAGGACGATGCCGGCGACATAGGCCAGGGCGTACCAGCGGATGGGCAGGGGGCCGAGGTGGATCAGGACAGGGTCGAATTCGGGAAAGGGCACGGGGCCTCCGTCTGCGCCTTCAGAAGTTGTCCATCGTCTAGCAAGCGGGACTGCATTCGTCGCGCGCTTTTCCCGCGAAGCAGTCTATAGGCCGCAGGCAGGTAAGATTTGGTTTACCCAAATCAATGCACCGTTAACCACGTTCGGGCCGATGGTCCGAGAGTTCTCAAGAGGCCGCCATGCAGACGCGCAATCCCCTCCTTGATGAGTTCGCCAAGCTGACCACCGGCGCCATGGGCCTGGCCCAGGCCGCGGGTGAAGAGGCCAAGGCCGCCTGGCGCGCCCAGGCCGACCGCTTCGTCGCTGAAATGGATCTGGTCCGTCGCGACGAGTTCGATGTGCTGAAGGACGAGATCGCCGCCCTGCGCGCCGAGATCGCGGCGCTGAAGGCTGCGGCCCCCGCCCCGAAGAAGGCCGCCAAGGGATCGTCCACAGACGCGGCTTCGACCCCGGATTCAGCCGGTTGAGCCGAATCTGCGAACACGCCTACCGTCCTCGAAAGCGCTCACTTGAGTCGCTGTCGCTGCTGAAGAAGTTGAACGCCTGATGGATGCTGTGAGACCCGAAGAGGTCGACCTGCCCTTTGATCCGCTGGATGTGGTCGAACACGTCCTGACGGCGGAGAACCTGCCGTTCGACCGCACGGACGAGGGCGATCTGGCCTTCGCCCTGGCCGGCGACTGGAAGGACTATGAGCTGTGGTTCGCCTGGCGGCCCGAGGGCGATTGCCTTCAGTTGTGCCTGGCGCTGGACCTGCGGGTGGCCAAGACGCGCCGCGCGGCGGCCTATGAACTGGTCTCCATGATCAACCAGCGCACCTGGCTGGGCCATTTCGAGATCTGGCCGGACGAGGGCGAGATCGTCTTCCGCCACGCCCTGGCCCTGCCGCACACCGAACGGCCGACCCTGGCGCAGGCTGCGTCCATGATCGACGCGGCGGTCGAGGCGGCGGACCGTTACTATCCGGCCTTCGACTTCATGGTGCGCGGCTCCAAGAAGCCGAAGGAGGCGATCGACGCCTGCCTGTTCGAGACCGTGGGCAACGCCTGATGAGCGGCAACGGACGTCCGGTCGTGCTTCAGGGCGTCGGACGCCTGGGCTCGGCCATTCTGGAAGGCTGGCTGGCGACGGGCGCCGTCGACCCGGCCGATCTGATCATCCTGACGCCGTCCGAAAAGCCGGTCGCCGAGGCGGCGCGGGCCAGGGGCGCGCGGATCAATCCGCCGCTGGAGGAACTGGCGAACGCCCGGGCCTTCGTCATCGGCGTGAAGCCCGCCAAATGGCTGGAGGCGGCGCAGGCCGTCCTGCCGCATCTGGCGGCGGACGCCGTGATCGTCTCGGTCATGGCCGGAGTGCGCGGCGAGACGATCTCTGACGGTTACAGCGGCCGCCCGGTCGTGCGCGTCATGCCGACGACCGGCGTGGCCCAGGCGCGCGGGGTGGCGACGCTGTGGTCGGCCGACGCGGACGCCCTCAAGGTCGGACGCGAACTGTTCGAGCCGATCGCCGAGACGGTTCTGCTGGACGACGAGGCCCTGATGCACGCGGCGACGGCGGTGTCCGGCTGCGGACCGGCCTATTTCTTCGCCTTCACCCGCGCCCTGGCCGAGGCCGGGGAGGCCGAAGGTCTGTCGCCCGAGGCGGCCGCGCGACTGGCGCGCGCTACCCTGCGTTCGGCTGCGGCGGGCGTGGAGGGCGACGAGGCTCTGAACGCTCTGATCGACCGCGTGGCCTCGCCCGGCGGGGTGACCCAGGCCGGTCTGATCGCCCTCAATGAAAACGGCGCCCTCGACCGTTCTGTCGAAAGCGCCGTGAAGGCGGCGGTCGCCAAGTCCACTGAACTCAGCGGCTGATCGTCAGGCGCTTCAGCGTCGGACGAAACGACCCTCGGCCAGGTTGCGGGCCAGGCGGTCATAGGCGCGCTGGGCGTCGGTCCAGGTGGTCGAACCGCGCGCATCGGCCAGGGTCGGGGTGTAGTAGTCGAACTTGACCGGCTGGACCTCGCCCGAGGCCATGGTCACGGACCCTTCCACCGCCGCACCGCCGATCGACAGGCTGCGCATGGAATCCAGACCCGGCTTGTCTGACAGTTGCTGCATCGTCGGGCGGTTGGGCTTCAGGTCGGTGATGACCAGCTCGACGCGAGCGCCGTCCAAGGCGTGACGATCCGTCAGCACGCGCTCGACGGTGCGGGTCAGGTCGCTTACCTGTTGCTGGACGTCGCGTTCGCCCAATTCGCGGGCGGTTTGGGCGAAGTCGGGGCTGACCGTCACGACGACGGCCGAGGGTTGGGCCGCAGCGGCGCCGGAAACGGCGAGGGCGGCGGCGAGCGGCGCAAGAAAAGCAATACGACGCATAGTACGGGCTCCTGATTCCAGGCCCCCCTGGAACACAGGACAAGATGGCGACGATTTTACGGTTCCGCTAGGGGCGCGAAGCAAAGATCTAGGCGGCGCGACGATCCGCCGGCAGTCGGATGGACGCCTTCAGCCCGCCCAGGTCGCTGCGGCCCAGGATGATGTCGCCGCCGTGGCCGCGCGCCACGTCCCGCGCCACGGCCAGGCCCAGGCCCACCCCCTTGCGGTTCTGATTGCGCGAGGCGTCCAGCCGCGAGAAGGGGCGGAAGGCCTCTTCGTGCATGTCGTCGGGGATGCCGGGGCCGTCGTCCTCGACCACGATCTCCAGTCCGCCGGAGGGCAAGGGGCGGGCCGACAGCCGCACCTTTTCGCCGTGCGAGGCGGCGTTGCCGACCAGGTTGTTGATCGCCCGACGGAAGGCCAGGGGGCGGGCCAGCATATTGAGATCGTCGGGAGCCTCGACTTCGGCCACGGCGCCCGAGCGGCGGGCGTCCTCGGCGGCGCGACGCAGCATTTCGGGTACGGAGATCGTCTGCATCGCCTCGCCCGCCTCGCCGCGCGCGAAGGCGAGGTACTCGTCGATCATGTGCTCCATCTCGTCCAGGTCGCCCTTCATCGCCTCCGCGCGCTTGAACGGCGGGGCCAGGGCCAGTTCGAGACGCAGCCGGGTCAGGGGCGTGCGCAGGTCATGGCTGACCGAGGCCAGCAGGGCCGTGCGCTGGTCGATGTGGCGCTGGATGCGCGAACGCATGTCCAGGAAGGCTGTGGCGGCGGCCCGCACCTCGCGCGCGCCGTGCGGTTTGAAGCGCGGCACGCTCTCGCCCCGTCCGAAAGCTTCGGCGGCGGAGGCCAGGCGCTCGATGGCGCGCACCTGGTTACGAATGAACAGCACCGCCACGCCCAGCAAAAGGATGGTGGCGATCATCAGCCACAGGACGAAGATGTGGGCCTGGGTCGCCACGGCCCGTTCACGCGGGGCGATGACGCGCAGCACGCCGTCAGCCTCCTGCACCCGGATGTCGACATAGGCGGGGTAGCGGGTGGTGTCGAACCAGAAGGGCTGGTCCAGCCGCGAGGCCAGGGCCTTCTCCAGCGTCCGGTCGACCAGGCCCAGGGCGCCGCGCCGTTCTTCGTCGGGCAGGGAGGCGGATGGCTGGAAGGCGATGGACAGCTGCATCGACCGTTCGGCGCGTTCGGAGATCAGGGCCAGGTTCTGGGGCGAGGGATCGTCGCGATAGCTTTCGGCCGCCCAGGCCACGTCGCCGGCCAGACCCTCGGACAGGCGCGCCGTCACCGCCTGCCAGTGGGCGTCGAAGAAGGCCCATGTCACCGCCGCCTGCATGATCAGCACCGGCAGGACGATGATCAGCAGCGACCGACCCCACAGGGAGGTCGGCAGCCGACGCTTGATCCACCGCGTCCAGACGTTGAACGGCATCAGCCGCATGAGGAGCGTTCCGGTCCTGTCGTCAGTCCGGCGCCAGCATATAGCCGACGCCGCGCACCGTCTGGAGGTAGCGCGGATTCTTGGGGTCCGCCTCCAGCTTGCGGCGCAGGCGCGTCACCTGGACGTCCACGGCGCGGCCGGTCACATCGGCCGTGTCGGGCGACAGGGTCATGCGCTCGACCGGCGAATGGGCGTGGATGGCCAGGGTCTTGAGCAGCTGCGCCTCGGCCTCGGTCAGACGTTGCAGTTCGCCGTCGCGCGTCAGCTCCAGCCGCTCCATGTCGAAGACGGCGGGGCCCATGCGGATCTCCTTGGGCGTCATCAGCTTGCCGCCGGTGCGGCGCAGGATGGCCTCGATCCGCAGCGACAGCTCGCGCGGGTCGAAGGGCTTGGACATATAGTCGTCGGCGCCGCGCGACAGGCCCTCGATCCGGTCGTCCGGGTCGCCCTTGGCCGTCAGCAGCAGCACCGGCGTCTTGGACAGGGCCGCCTGGCTGCGAATCCAGGTGGTCAGGTCGAAGCCGCTTTCGCCCGGCATCATCACGTCCAGCACGATCAGATCGAACTCGATCAGTTCGACCATGCGCCGCGCCGCGCCCGCGTGGGCGGCGCCGGTGACGCGATAGCCCTCGCGGCTCAGGAATTCCTTGAGCAGTTCGCGGATGCGGTCGTCGTCGTCGACGACCAGGATGTGCCGTCCGCTGCCGGCGGGCGCGATGGGGCCGGACCGGCCGTTGGCGCGAGGCTCGATCATGCTCACTGCGAATCTCCTCGCGAGGCGCCGTTGACGCGGGCGTGCGACGGGCGTCTAAATAAATATCTTGCGCGGGAGATGTTCTTCAATGGCCTTCGTTCCTTTCGACGATCGTGACGGATGGATCTGGTTTGACGGAGAATTCGTTCCCTGGCGGGAGGCGAAAACGCACGTTCTGACCCATGGCCTTCACTACGGCTCGTCGGTGTTCGAGGGTGAGCGTATGTATGGCGGTGAAATCTTCAAGCTGACCGCGCACAGCGAACGCCTGAAGCGCTCCGCCGAGCTGCTCGACTTCGAGATTCCCTATAGCGTGGCCGAGATCGACGCCGCCTGCAAGGAAACCTGCGCGCGCAACGGTCTGATCGACTGCTATATCCGCCCCGTCGCCTATCTGGGACCGGAACAGCTCAGCGTCACCGCCAAGAACAGCAAGGTCCATCTGGCCATCGCCGCCTGGGAGTGGCCCAGCTATTTCGACCCCGAGGTCAAGAAGAAGGGCATCGCCCTGGAGTGGGCCAAGTGGCGCCGCCCCGACCCGGCCACGGCTCCGTCGACGGCCAAGGCGGCCGGCCTCTACATGATCTGCACCATGTCCAAGACGGCGGCTGAGAAGCGCGGCTTCGCCGACGCCCTGATGCTGGACTGGCGCGGCTATGTGGCCGAGGCGACCGGCGCCAATGTCTTCTTCGTCCGGAACGGCGCCCTGCACACGCCGCGTGTCGATCACATCCTGAACGGCATCACCCGTCAGACCGTCATCGAAATGGCCCAGGCGCGCGGGATCGAGGTCATTGTCCGCGACATCTTGCCGGAAGAGCTGGGCGATTTCTCCGAATGCTTCCTGACCGGCTCGGCCGCCGAGGTGACGCCGGTGGGCCAGGTCGGCGACTATCGCTTCACGCCGGGCGCGCTGTCGCTCAGCCTGATGGACGACTACGGCAAGCTGGTGCGCGGCCAACTCTAGGCGGCTTCCATCGACGAGTTTCGTCGTCCCCCTTGCCAGCGACGTTCTGCTGTCGTTGATGCGCACTGAAGAAGCCGGCTCCCATAGCGCCGGTCGCGGAGCCGCCTTTCCATGTTCAGCCTCCTGAACCTCCAGAGCCTGTTCGGCCTGGTCGTCATCGTCGCCGTCTGCTGGGCGATTTCCGAGAACCGCCGCGCCTTTCCGTGGCGGTTGGCGATCGGGGCGGTGCTGGTGCAGGCGGCGCTGGTGCTGGCGACCTTCGCCATTCCCGGCTCGCAGGTGGTGCTGGACGGCATCAACAATGCGGTGAAGGGGCTGGAGCTGGCGACTGCGGAGGGGACGCGCTTCGTCTTCGGCTATCTGGCGGGCGGGGATCAGCCCTACGCCGTGGCCAATGAGGGCGCCCTGTTCACCTTCGCCTTCAATGTGCTGCCGCTGATCCTGGTGATCTCGGCCCTGTCGGCCCTGCTGTGGCACTGGAAGATCCTGAAGTGGATCACGCTCGGCTTCGGCTTCCTGTTCCAGCGGACGATGGGGCTGGGCGGCGCCTCGGCCCTGGCGGTGGCGGCCAACGTCTTCCTGGGCATGATCGAAAGCCCGATCGTCATCCGCGCCTATCTGGACAAGCTGAGCCGGTCCGAGGTCTTCCTGATGATGGTGGTCGGTCTGGCTACGGTCGCCGGCTCGACCATGGTGGCCTATGCGACCATTCTGTCGCCGGTGTTGACCAATGCGGCGGGCCACGTCCTGGTGGCCTCCATCGTTTCGGCGCCCGCCGGCATCCTGCTGGCCCGCGTCATCATTCCGGAAAAGCCGGGCGAGGGTGGGGCGGTCGCCGACTACAACTCGGCGCTGAAGTACGACAGCGCCGTCGACGCCATCGTCAAGGGCACGTCCGACGGCCTGATGGTGGTGCTGAACATTTCGGCCGTGCTGATCGTCTTCGTGGCCCTGGTGGCCCTGGCCAACGTCATCCTGGGCGGCTTCGTCATCGCCGGAGAACCGCTGACGATCGAGCGCATCCTGGGCGTGCTGTTCGCCCCCGTGGCCTGGCTGACCGGCGTGGAATGGGCCGACGCCCAGAAGGCGGGCTGGCTGCTGGGGGTCAAGCTGACCCTGACCGAGTTCGTCGCCTTCATCGAGCTGGGCAAGGTGCCCGTCGCTGAGATGAGCGAGCGCACGCGGATGCTGATGACCTACGCCCTGTGCGGCTTCGCCAACATCGGCTCGGTCGGCATCACCGTCACCGGCCTGTCGGTGCTGATGCCCGAGCGCCGCGAGGAGGTGCTGGGCATGGTGTGGAAGGCGCTGCTGGCGGGCTTCCTGGCCACGCTGATGACGGCCTGCATCGTCGGGGCCTTGCCCGCCGCCGTCTTCGCCTAGTAGCGTTCCGAGGGCAGCCGAAGGGAACCCTCTGATGAAGCTCTATGAAAGCCGCCGCGCGCCCAATCCGCGCCGCGTCCGCTGGGTCATGGCGGAAAAGGGCGTGACCGACGTCGAGCGGGTCGAGATCGAGCTTCTGGCGGGCGAGCATCGCACCCCGGCCTATCGCGCCAAGTTCGGCGTGCCGCACGTTCCTGCGCTGGAGCTGGACGACGGAACCTGCCTGACGGAATCCATCGCCATCTGCCGCTATCTGGAGGCCCTGCATCCCGAGCCGAACCTGTTCGGCCGCGATCCGAAGGAGCAGGCGATCATCGAGATGTGGATGCGCCGGTGCGAGATGTACCTGGCCAATCCGATGATGCTGAACGTGCGCTTCACCCACCCGGCCCTGGCCGCGCTGGAGGCGCCCCAGCCGCAGGTCGCCGAATACAACCGGCTGGGCGCCGAGCGTTTCATGAAGACGCTGGACCGGCATCTGGCGGAGCATGAGTTCATCGCCGCCGACCGCTTCACCATCGCCGACATCGTCGGGGCCGTGGGTCTGGATTTCGCCCGCCTGGTCAAATACCGCCCGCCCGAGGAGCTGACCCATCTGGCCCGCTGGCTGGAGACGTGCCGCGCCCGTCCGGCGGCGGCGGCGGGGATGTGAGCCTGCCTTGCGGACACTGACGGCGCCGGATCGCGGGCTGGCTCTGATGCTGGCGGGGCTGGCGGGCTATGTCGACAGCCTGGGCTTTCTGCATCTGGGCGGGGTGTTCGTCTCCTTCATGAGCGGCAACACCACCCGCCTGGCCGTCAACCTGGCCGAGGGGCGGTGGCTGGCGGCGGGCGCGGTGGCGGGCGTTCTGCTGCTGTTCGTGCTGGGCGCCATGCTCGGGGCCTTGGTCGCGGGCGGCGAGGGCGCGCGCTCGCGCAGCCGGGTGCTGGCGGTCGAGGCGGCGCTGCTGGCCGGGGCCGCCGTGGCGGCGGGAGCGGGGATCGCGCCCCTGGCGATCGGCCTGATGGTCCTGGCCATGGCGGTGGAGAACTCGGTCTTCCTGCGCGACGGCGAGGTTGGGGTCAGCCTGACCTATATGACCGGAACCCTGGTCAAGACCGGCCACGCCCTGGCCGCGGCCGTGCGCGGCGGCGATCCCTGGGCGTTCCGGCCCTATATGGCGCTGTGGTCGGGGCTGGCCGGAGGCGCGCTGATGGGCGCGGTCGTTTATGGCCGCCTGGGGCTGATCGCCCTGTGGCCGGCGGCCGCCGTCGCCCTGGCTCTGGCCTTGGGCGTACGGTTCAACCGCGCGGCGTGAACTTCCGGATCACACCCGAGAAGGTCATCAGCAGCCGTTCGCCGGTGGTGATCTGGCCGCGCACGAAGATCAGGCTCTTGCCTGCCTTGGTCACCTGGCCGGTCGCCTCGATCAGTTCGCCCACATAGGCGCCGTCGATGAAGGTGGAGTCGAGCTGCACCGTCACGCCCGAGGCGCCCTCCATCTCCTGATAGGCGATCTGGAACATGGCGATGTCGGCGAAGGTCATCAGGCAGCCGCCGTGCATCCGGCCGCCGGCGTTCATGTGCTTCTGCTCGGCGCGGAAGGCGCAGCGCATGTGCCCGTCGGGATCGGGCTTGCCGTAGAAGGGCCCCACCACCACGTCGAAGGTGTCGCGCAGGTCATAGGTCTGCCAACCGGCGAACTCGCCCTCGGTGACGGTGATTATCTCGGCCATGTCGGTTTTGCCTTCTTTCCGATCTCGCGGTGCAGCATATAGCGCCTATGAGCGATCCAATCGAAGCGGCCATTTTCGAAAAACTGGCCAAGGCCGACCCCAAGAACGTCGGCGGCAAGAGCATTGAACCGGCCGATGTGGCCAAGGAGCTGCAGCCCGAGCAGTGGCAACGCCTGCTGCCCAAGGTGAAGGCGACGGCCCTGGGCCTGATGCGTCAGGGCAAGCTGACCATCACCAAGAAGGGCAAGGCGGTCGATCCCAACAACTTCCGCGGCGTGATCCGCCTGCGCCTGCCGACCGAGGCCGAGACGGCCGCGGCCCTGGCGGCCCTGCCGCCGGTCGAAGCTTCGGATGACGACTTCGACTGAACCGGACAACGGCCTGGACGCGCTCCTGGCCGAGATCCGCGCCTGCCGGGCGTGCCTGGGCCAGCTGCCCCACACGCCGCGCCCGGTGGTCATGGTTGCGCCTGAGACGCGCCTGCTGATCTGCGGCCAGGCGCCGGGGCGACGGGTGCATGAAAGCGGTCTGCCCTTCACCGACCCGTCCGGCGTTCGCCTTCGCGACTGGATGGGGGTGGATGAAGCGACCTTCTACGGCGATCCGCGTCTCGGCGTGGCGGCGCAGGCCTTCTGCTTCCCCGGCACCGATCCCAAGGGCGGCGACTATCCGCCGCCGCGCCGCTGCGCCGAGTTGTGGCGGCCGCGCCTGCTGGCCGAACTGCCGAAGGTCGAACTGACTCTGCTGGTCGGCGGCTACGCCCAGGCCTGGGCTCTGGGCGCGGCGGCCAAGGCCAACATGACCGAGACGGTCCGCGCCTGGCGCGACTACGCCCCCGCCATACTGCCTCTGCCGCATCCATCGTGGCGCAATACGGCCTGGCTGAAGAAAAACCCGTGGTTCGAGGCCGAGGTTCTGCCCTACCTTCGTCAGCGGGTGAAGGAGATGCTGGCGTGACACATCGATTTTTCCTTCTCCCCTTGAGGGAGAAGGTGGCTCGCGGAGCGAGACGGATGAGGGGGCTGCCTGCTTCGCCCTCATCATCGGCCGTTCTGCCCGCTGATACAGCCCCCTCATCCGAGCGCCTTCGGCGCCCACCTTCTCCCTCAAGGGGAGAAGGAAGAGGTGTGATCGCCGCCGCGTTCCTCTCTCTCGCTCTAGCCGCTTGCGCCACGCCGCACGTCCAGCCGCCGCTGACGCCGCCCAACGGCTTTAACGGCCCGCGCATCGAAACGGGAACCCTGGGACGCGGCGCCTTTGTGGTGCAGGACGGGGCGCGGCTGCCCTATCTGCGCTGGAGTCCGGAAGGCCAGGCGCCCTGGGCCGTCATCGTCGCCCTGCACGGCTTCAACGACCACTACGCCTCCTTCCGCTTCGCCGGGCCGTGGTGGGCGCAGCGGGGCATCGAGACCTGGGCCTATGATCAGCGCGGCTTCGGCCTGGCCCCGAACCGGGGCCAGTTCGCGGCCGAAAGCCTGACCAGTCAGGATCTGCGCACGATCGTCGCCCTGGTTCGGGCTGAACGGCCCAACGCCCTGATCGTGGTGGCGGGCGAGAGCATGGGCGGCTCCTCGACCATCGCCGCCTTCGGATCGGAGACGCCGCCGGACGCCGATCGGGTGGTGCTGCTGGCGCCCGGCGTCTGGGGCTGGTCCAGCCAGAGCGCCTTCAATAGCGCGGGCCTGTGGACCGCCGCGCGCATGATGGGGGCCAAGCGGGTCGAGCCGCCGTCCTTCGCCGTGCGCGACATCCGCGCCTCGGACAATACGCTGGAGCTGATCCGCAACGGCCGCGACCCCCTGTCGATCCTGTCGACGCGGTTCGATTCTCTCTACGGCCTGGTCGATCTGATGGAGACGGCGACCCAGCGGTTAGGACAGGTCGAGAAACCGACTCTCCTGCTTTACGGCGCGCACGATCAGATCATCACCAAACGCCCCATGCGCCGCGCCCTGGAACAGGCGGGCGAACGGGCGAACCTGACGACGGGCTATTACGCCGACGGCTGGCACATCCTGAATCGCGATCTTCAGGCCGAGACCGTGTTCGCCGATGTCGAATCCTGGCTGCGCGATCCGACACGCCCTCTGCCGTCAGGCGCGCCGGCTGTGCTGCCCGCCCTGCAGGCTGATCCTAAGGCGCGCTGAACGCAGAACCTGCGGAAAGCGGAGGCGTTTTCCGCATGTTTCCTAGAAGCCTGGGGCGGCCGCATGGTGATGCTTGCCGTTTGGTCAGGCTGCGCGTATGTCCTTCCGCACAAAAAATACCCCAGGAAAGGCCTGTCATGGGCATGACGCTGTTTGATTCTCCTTCTTTCTCGAACCATGAAGGCGTCCACGCCTTCTATGATGAGAAAACCGGCCTGAAAGCGATTGTTGCGGTGCACTCGACCGCGCGCGGTCCGGCCGTCGGCGGCACCCGCATGTGGAACTACGCCACCGCCGCCGAGGCGCTGGAAGACGTGCTGCGCCTGTCCAAGGGCATGAGCTACAAGAACGCCGTCGCGGATCTGGAGATGGGCGGCGGCAAGTCGGTCATCATCGGCGACAGCCGCACCCAGAAGTCGCCTGAGCTGTTCCATGCTTTCGGCCGCTATCTGAACGGCCTGGGCGGCCATTACTATGCCGCTGAAGACGTCGGCACCTCGGTCGAGGACATCGCCGAAGCCCGCAAGGTCACCGAATTCGTCCTGGGCCTGAAGGACGGTCCGGAAGCCTCGGGCGATCCCAGCCCCGTCACCGCCGAAGGCGTGTTCCGCTCGAACCTGGTCGTCGCGCGCCGCCTGTTCAACCAGAACGACATGACCGGCCTGACCGTCGCCATCCAGGGCGTGGGCCACGTCGGCGCCTATCTGGCCGAGAAGCTGCACAAGGCCGGCGCCAAGCTGATCATCACCGACGTCAACCAGGCCAACCTGGAAGCCGTCGCCGCCAAGACCGGCGCCGAAATCGTCGCTCCGGACGCCATCTATGACGTCGCCGCCGACATCTACGCTCCGTGCGCCCTGGGCGCGACGCTGAACCCGCAAACGCTGGACCGCCTGAAGGTCAAGGCCGTGTGCGGCGCTGCCAACAACCAGCTGGCCACCGCGGACATCGGCGACGAGCTGTTTAAGCGCGGCATCCTGTATGCGCCGGACTACGTCATCAACGGCGGCGGCATCATCAACGTCGCCTCGGAAATGAACGCCCGTCAGACCGGCGGCGCCTATGACGCCTCGTGGGTCGAAGGCAAGCTGTCGCGCCTGATGGAGACCTTCGAGGAAATCCTCGAGCGTTCGGTCGCCGAGAACAAGCCGACCCATTTGATCGCCGACGCCATCGCCGAGGCCCGCATCAAGGCCGCCGCCGACAAGAAGGCCGCGGCCCTAAAGATCTAAAGTTTGAAGGTCTGATCGACCTTTGACCAGCTAGCCTGCCTCTCTCGGGAGGCGGGCGGGCGCCGGGGGGCGCCTGAGGGGGTGCGGGCGATAAGTCCGCGCCCCTTTATCATTTTTGGGCGTGCGCCAGCGGCCCCGACCCCCATCTCTTTAACGCCTCTTAACGCCGCATTTACCATCCAGGCGGCAGTTTCTGCCTAGCGGGTTCGGTTCGTCCCGCGTGTGCAGGGGCGATGGCGCGTGGGCGGCTTCACGGAAGCTTTGAAAAGGTTCGGCATCGGACGCCTGGCCGCCATCCTGGGCGTGGCTGCGGGCGTGGCCGCCGTGCTGGTCGCCGTCATGCTGCGCGTGGGCCAGGCGCCGGACGCCTTGCTCTATTCCAATCTCGACCTGCGCGAAGCCTCCGAAATCAGCGCCGCCCTGGATCAGGCCGGCATCAAATATTCGTCCAAGGGCGACGGCTCGACCATCTTCGTCAGCCGCGACGAGGTGGGCACGGCGCGCCTGATGCTGGCGGGCAAGGGGCTCGTGACCTCGGGCAGCGTCGGCTACGAGATCTTCGACAACCAGTCGGTGCTGGGCCAGACCGAGTTCCAGCAGAACCTGAACGAGCAGCGCGCCCTACAGGGCGAGCTGGCGCGCACCATCATGTCGATGCGCGGCATCTCTTCCGCCCGCGTCCACATCACCATGCCGCGTCGTGAGATGTTCCAGGCCGCCGCCATCGACCCGACCGCCGCCGTGGTGGTGGGCCTGTCGGGCCGCGACCTGTCGGCTGATCAGGTGCGGGCCATCCGCAACGTCGTCGCCTCGTCCGTGCCGAACCTGAAGCCGGACAAGGTCACGGTGACGGACCAGGCCAACCGCACCCTGGCGGCGGGGTCTGAGGACACGGGCTTCACCTCGGCCACCGCCGAGGCGTCCAAGGCCTCGACCGAGGCCCAGATGCAGGCTCGCATCAAGGACATCGTCGAGGGCGTCGTCGGCGCCGGCGCCGCCCGCGTCCAGGTCACGGCCGACATCGACCACAGCCGCTCGACGACGCAGGAGCAGAAGTTCGACCCGGACGGCCAGGTCGTCCGCTCGACCTCGACCAACGGCTCGCAGTCGCAGGACACGACCGGTCAGCAGGACGGCGGCGTCACCGCCACCAACAACATTCCCGGCGGGCAGGCCCCGAACACCACGCCGATCGGCTCGACCAACTCGGAAAACACCGAGACGACCAACTACGAAATCTCCAACACCACCACCACGACGGTGAAGGAGCCGGGCGAGGTCAAGAAGCTGTCGGTCTCGGTCGCGGTCGACGGCAAATACACACCCGCCGCCGACGGCAAGGGCGAGCCGACCTATGCCGCCCGCACGGCCGAGGAAGTGCAGCAGATCAAGGCCCTGGTCGCCGCCGCCGTCGGCATCGACGAGACGCGCGGCGATAAGCTGGAGGTGGTCAACGTCCGCTTCAGTCGCGAGCCGTCGGCCGCGCCGGGCGCCGAGGAAGGCTCTTCGATGTTCGCCTTCGACAAGAACGACATCATGCGCGGGGTCGAGCTGCTGATCCTGGCCGTCACGGGCTTCGTACTGGTCTTCTTCGTCCTGCGTCCGCTGCTGAAAGCGGCGACGGGTTCTGGCGGCGCGCCCGCTCTGGCCGGCGCCGGCGGCATTCCCGTGACCGCCCTGGACACCCAGATCGTCGGCGGAACCCTGCCGGGCGGCGCGCCCATGCTGGCGGGCCCCAGCGACATGGAGCAGCGCATCGACATCGCCCGCATCGAGGGCCAGGTGAAGGCCTCCTCCATCAAGAAGGTCGCCGATTTCGTCGACAGCCATCCAGAGGAATCCACGGCGATCCTGCGCTCGTGGATGCATGAAAGCTGATGGCGGCGCGGCTGGTGTCAAAGGGCGCTGCGGTTGACGACGCGAAGAAGCTGACGGGGCCTGAAAAGGCGGCCGTCGTTCTGCTGTCTCTGGGCGAAGAGCACACCGCCCTGTGGCAGCAGCTCGACGATGAAGAGATCAAGGAGGTCTCTCAGGCCATGGCGGGGCTGGGCACCGTCACCGCCGCCGTCGTCGAAGAGGTTCTGGTCGAGTTCGTCTCCGGCATCGGCGGGTCCGGCTCGCTGATGGGCTCCTATGAGCAGACGCAGCGCCTGCTGGCCTCCTTCATGCCCGGCGATCGGGTCGAGGCCCTGATGGAGGAGATCCGCGGTCCGGCGGGCCGCACCATGTGGGACAAGCTCGGCAATGTGAACGAGGCCGTGCTCGCCAACTATCTGAAGAACGAATATCCGCAGACGGTCGCGGTCGTCCTGTCGAAGATCAAGCCGGACCACGCCTCGCGCGTGCTGACGGCCCTGCCCGAGGACTTCGCCCTGGAGTGCGTCCAGCGGATGCTGCGCATGGAGCCGGTGCAGCGCGATATCCTCGACAAGATCGAACAGACCCTGCGCAGCGAGTTCATGTCCAACCTGGCGCGCACGTCCAAACGCGACAGCCATGAGCTGATGGCGGACATCTTCAACAGCTTCGACCGCCAGACCGAGGCGCGCTTCATCGGCGCGCTGGAGGAACGCAACCGTGACGCGGCCGAGCGTATCCGCGCCCTGATGTTCGTGTTCGAGGATCTGTCGCGCCTCGATCCGGGCGGGGTGCAGACCCTGCTGCGCGCGGTCGAGAAGGACCAGCTGGGGCTGGCGCTGAAGGGCGCCTCGGACCCCCTGCGCGAAATGTTCTTCTCCAACATGTCCGAGCGCGCCTCGAAGATCATGCGCGAGGACATGGATTCCATGGGGCCTGTCCGCCTCAAGGACGTCGACAACGCCCAGATGGCCATGGTCCAGGTGGCCAAGGATCTGGCGGCGCGGGGCGACATCATGCTGGCCGGCCAGGGCGGCGACGACGAGTTGATCTACTGACATGAGCGCCCAACCCGCCAACGCCGTCCCCTTCGCTTTCGACACCGAGTTCGGGGCCGACGGCGCCGTGCTGCGCGCCTCGACCTGGCAGCCGGCCAAACGATCCTTCGCCCCCGCCGAGGTCGAAGCCCTGGTCGCCCAGGCCCGGCTGGAGGCCCGTCAGCAGGCCCTGGCCGAGGTCGAGGCCCTGCGCGCCGACGCCTTGTCGATCGTGGCCCAGTCGACGGCGCAGGCCGCGACCCTGTTGCGCGGCGTGGCCGAGTCGCACCGTCGCGAATCCGCCGAACTGGCGCTGGCCGCCGCGCGGGTCATCGGTTCAGCCGCCTTCGATCGCTTTCCGCGCCGCCCGCTCGAGGCCGCCATCGAGGCCCTGGGGCAGGAGATGGACGCCACGCCGCGTCTGCTGGTTCGCGCCTCGGGGCTGGACGACGAAGGCCGCGCCCAGATCGAGGCCTTGTGCGCCCAGGCGGGTTTCTCGGGACTGGTGGTGTTCCGCGACGAGCCGCACCTGCCCGCCGCCGCCTTCGCCCTGGAATGGGCTGACGGTCGCGCCGAATTCGATCCGGCCGAAGCCGAGGCCCGTGTGGTCGCCGCGCTCAACGCCGCCCTGGCCGCCGAAGCCGGCCACGCCGAGCCGCCTCTCGAAGGCGGCGCTCATGACAGAAGGGGCTTCTGATGGCCACCGACGATCTTTCGCTTGAGGAATTCGGCGAGTCCACCGCCCTGAACCTGGCTGACGAGGGCGGCGAGAAGTCGGCTGTCGATCTGGCGCCCGTCTTCGACGTGCCGGTCAATATCTCGGCCGTGCTGGGCAAGGCCAATATGTCGGTCGCCCAGCTGCTGAAGCTCAACAAGGGCTCGGTGCTGGAGTTGGACCGCAAGGTCGGCGAGGCGATCGACATCTTCGTCAACAACCGCCTGGTGGCGCGCGGCGAGGTCGTCGTCGTCGAGGACCGTCTGGGCGTGACCATGACGGAAATCATCAAGACCGAGGACAAGGGCGCCTGATCGGCCGCCCCGTCACGGACAGGATTTTGAAGGAGTAGGGCGATGCGTCTTCTGGTGGTGGGTCGTTTAAGCGGCCAGCTGGCGACGGCGGTGAAGATGGCCATGGCGCACGGCGCCAAGGTCCAGCACGTCGAGCGCGCCGATCAGGCGACCGAGCAACTGCGCCGGGGACAGGGCGCCGACCTGCTGATGGTCGACTATCGCATCGATATCGCCGCCCTGATCGCCGCCAACGACGCCGAGCGCATCCATGTGCCGGTCGTGGCCTGCGGCGTCGACGCTGACGCGCGCGAGGCGGCCGACGCCATCCGCGCCGGGGCCAAGGAGTTCATCCCCCTGCCGCCCGAGGCGGATCTGATCGCCGCCGTCCTGTCGGCCGTGGCCGACGACGAGCGACCGATGATCTCGGCCGATCCGGCGATGAAGCACGTCATTCAGCTGGCCGATCAGGTGGCGCGGTCGGAAGCCTCCATCCTGATTACCGGCGAAAGCGGCGTGGGTAAGGAGGTGATGGCGCGCTATCTGCACACCCATTCGCGCCGTGCGGACAACGCCTTCATCAGCGTCAACTGCGCCGCCATTCCCGACAACCTGCTGGAATCCGAGCTGTTCGGTCACGAGAAGGGCGCCTTCACCGGCGCCGTGGCCCGCCGCATCGGCAAGTTCGAGGAGGCCGACGGCGGCACCCTGCTGCTGGACGAAATCAGCGAGATGGACGCCCGGCTGCAGGCCAAGCTGCTGCGCGCCATTCAGGAGCGGGTGATCGACCGCGTCGGCGGCGCCAAGCCCGTGCCCGTCAATATTCGCATCATCGCCACCTCCAACCGCGACCTGGCCAAGGCCGTGGCCGAGGGGACGTTCCGCGAAGACCTGCTGTACCGATTGAACGTGGTGAACCTGCGCCTGCCGTCCTTGCGCGAACGTCCCGGCGACATTGCGGTGCTGGCCGATCACTTCGTCAAGAAATACGCCGCCGCCAACGGCGTGCCGCCGCGCGCCATCGGGGCTGAGGCCAAGCGCGCCCTGGTCGCCCACCGCTGGCCCGGCAACGTGCGCGAGCTGGAAAACGCGATGCACCGCGCCGTCTTGCTGGCGGCGGGGGGCGAGATCGACGTCGACGCCATCCGCCTGCCGGACGGCCGCCCGCTGCTGGGCGGGGGGGAGG
>Ga0209699_100072_pt1 | contig 126631 bp, 121 predicted proteins | sample SynthPrep_1_END__FD_187204 | JGI IMG/M metagenome (GOLD analysis project Ga0209699, IMG submission 187204) | Synthetic microbial communities from Ohio, USA - SynthPrep_1_END_DS7_MetaG (SPAdes) (version 2) | ecosystem: Engineered > Bioreactor > Aerobic > Activated sludge | place: USA: Ohio...
GGTTGGCATAGAGTGCGCGCACTCCGAAGGTCCAGGGCTCGATCTCGGTGGCCAGCCGCACTTCGTTCACCAGGGAGCCCAGGTGTTTCGACGCGATCACGACGCGGTCGCCCAGCTTGTGGGTGAAGCCGGTGCCCGGGCCCATGCGGTCCTGTGTGGGCGAGAACATGGTGCCCAGGAACAGCATGAAACCGTCCGGATACTGGTGGTGCCTGCCGCAAGCCTGGCGCACCAGGTCCAGGGGATCGCGGCTGATTTCGCGCATGTGGCTCACACCGTCCAGCTCGAAGCCGTCCAGGCCCTCGATGCGCAGGGACACATCGGCCTGACGCACGCTGTCCAGGCTGAAGGCGCCGTCGAACAGGCGGATGAAGGGACCGATGGCGCAGGAGCCGTTGTTGTCCTTGGCCTTGGTCAGCAGCAAGGCGCTGCGGCCTTCGATGTCGCGCAGGTTGACGTCGTTGCCCAGGGTGGCGCCGACGACTTCGCCGCGGCTGTCCACCGCCAGCACGATCTCGGGTTCGGGATTGTTCCAGCGGGATTCGGGCAGTACGCCGATCCGCGCGCCGCTGCCCACCGACGCCATGGGCGGCGCCTTGGAGAAGACCTCGGCGTCCGGGCCTATGCCGACTTCCAGGTATTGCGACCACTGGCCGCGCTCGGTGAGTTCGGCCTTCAGCTTGGCCGCTTCGGGCGAGCCCGGGCGCAGGCGGGACAGGTCGGAGCCGATCAGGGCCTGCATACGGACGCGGATTTCCTCGGCGCGGCTGGCGTCGCCGCCCGCCTCTTCCTCGATCATGCGTTCCAGCAGGCTGATGGCGAAGGTGACGCCGGCCGCCTTGACGGGCTGCAGGTCGCAAGGCGCCAGCAGGCGCAAGCCCTCCTGGCCCGCCAGGCTGGCGGCCATCAGGGCATGCACGCCGCCCAGCGACTCGCCCGCGGCGCTGGCCGCGAGCGCCACGCGGTCGGGGCGGTCCAGCAGGTCCGCCATGGTGGGCGCAGCCGCCGTGATGTCGATCACCTCGCCGCGGCGGACTATCACCACACTGGGGCCATGCACCGCGCCCGGCCGCCACACCCGCCCCACCAGCAGCGCCTGTTCCAGGTCGGCAGGCAACGCCTTCGCTTGGTCCATGGGTCCCCTCGCCTTGTTCGAATGATGTGCGGGGCAGTCTAGGAGAGTTCCATTATCATGTCCAACATCATGAATTTATGTCTAATATATTGGACAAATTGCACATGCCTTCCGAACACGACGTCCCCGCCATCCGGCGCACTCACGACATCCTGCGGCTGCTGGCCAGCCGCCGCGCTCCCGTCAAGGCATCGGAACTGGCCGCGTGCTGCCAGCTCGCCCGCAGCACGCTGTACCTGCTGCTCGATTGCCTGGAGCAACGCCGCTGGATCGAACGCCGCGACGGCGGCTACGTCATCGGCATCGAACTGATGGCGCTGGGCTACGCCTATCTGCGCCAGGACGGATTGCAGACGGCATTCCAGGCCGCCGCCGGCGCCTTCGTGGCGCGGCACAACGAAGTGGTGCAACTGGCGACGCTGGACGGATTCGATGTGGTCTATCTGGCTCGCGAGGACGCGCGCCGCCCGGTGCGGCTGGTATCGGACCTGGGCCTGCGACTGCCCGCGCACGCCTGCGCGCTGGGCAAGGCCTTGCTCGCCAGCCTGCCGCCGCAAGCGCTGGCCGCCTGCGTGCCCGCGGTGTTGCCGCGCGTCACCGAGCGCAGCCTCGCCACTCGCGCCGCGCTCGACCAGGAATTGGAACAGGTGCGCAGCACCGGACTGGCGCAGGACCTGGAGGAAGTGGCGACCGGCCTGGTCTGCTTTGCCGCCTACGTGGGCATCACGCCGCTGGGCAAGCGGGTGGCCGTGAGCACCTCCATCCCCACTGACCGGCTGGACGAAGCGCACCGCCGCGACGTGATCGACGGGATCCGGCTCGTGGCGCGGGACATCGCCCTGCGGGTGATCCCCGGCGCTTGAAGCGTGCACGCGACACCTAAGCCCTTAGCCTGCAAGCGCTTTTTGACTTTCTGAAAGTCCCGGGCTAATATCCCGGATTCGGTCAGCAATGCCCGAATTACGTCGGTTGCATTCGCGTCAACCCTCTGGGTGCCAAGGAAGGCTTAACTTTCCCAGGCATCGAGGCCTTTCCTCTTCTTGCCAGGCTCTGGCGCCAGAAGAAGAAAGCGTCCCGCCAGAGCGGCAATCCCGCCCAGCAGGGCAGGCAGCGCGAATGAACCCATTTACCTATTTAAGGAATCCCCCATGTACGCGGTCGTAAAAACCGGTGGCAAGCAGTATCGCGTTGCCGCTGGCGAAAAACTCAAGATAGAACAGATACCGGCAGACATTGGGCAAGAAATCACCCTGGACCAAGTGCTGTCCGTGGGCGAAGGCGACCAACTGAAAGTTGGCACGCCCCTCGTCTCCGGCGCCGTGGTCAAGGCAACGGTTCTTGCGCAAGGCCGCCACGACAAGGTCAAGATCTTCAAGATGCGCCGTCGCAAGCACTATCAGAAGCGTCAGGGCCACCGTCAGAACTACACCGAAATCCGCATCGAAGCCATCACGGCTTAAGAAGCGACTCGGTACCACTTAGCAGGAGCTAAACATGGCACAGAAAAAGGGCGGCGGCTCTACGCGAAACGGACGCGACTCAGAATCAAAGCGTCTGGGCGTCAAGACCTTCGGCGGTGAATTGATTCCCGCTGGTTCGATCATCGTGCGTCAGCGCGGTACTCGCTTCCACGCTGGCGTGAACGTCGGCATGGGCAAGGACCACACCCTGTTCGCGCTGGTCGACGGCAAGGTTCAATTCGGCTTCAAGGGCGCATTGAACAAGCAAACCGTTTCGATCATCGCTGCCGAGTAATCGGACAAGCGCGGTCAGAGCTCGCGGTTCGCCGCGAGCTCGAACGGTAAAAGCCCTGTCGCATGCGGCAGGGCTTTTTTGTTTTAAGCTTTTCTGTTTTCAGGCAGCCGCTGGAAGTCTCCGGCCCCTGCCTCCTGGCGGCACCCAATATTGGGGCTCCGCCCCAATACTTACTACACGCGCGGACACCATGAAATTCGTAGACGAAGCCACCATCGAAGTCGTCGCCGGCAAAGGCGGCAATGGCGTGGCGAGCTTTCGCCGCGAAAAATTCATCCCCAAGGGTGGCCCGGACGGCGGCGACGGCGGCCGCGGAGGCACCATCTATGCGGTGGCCGACCGCAACATCAATACGCTGATCGACTTCCGCTACGCCCGCCTGCACCGCGCAAAGGGCGGCGAAAATGGCCGCGGTTCGGACCAATACGGCGCCGCCGCCCCGGACATCACCCTGCGCGTGCCCGTCGGCACCATCATCCATGACGCCGAGACCGGCGAAGTCCTGTTCGACCTGGACACGCACGAGCAGAAAGTCGTGCTGGCCGCGGGCGGCCAGGGCGGCATGGGCAACATCCACTTCAAGTCCAGCCTGAACCGCGCGCCCCGCCAGTGGACGCCCGGCAAGGAAGGCGAACACCGCTACCTGCGCATGGAACTGAAGGTGCTGGCGGACGTAGGCCTGCTGGGCCTGCCGAACGCCGGCAAGTCCACGCTGATCACCCGCATTTCCAATGCGAAGCCGAAGATCGCGGACTACCCCTTCACCACGCTGCATCCCAATCTGGGCGTGGTGCGCACCTCGCCGTCGCGCAGCTTTGTCGTGGCCGACATTCCCGGCCTGATCGAAGGCGCCTCCGAAGGCGCCGGCCTGGGCCACCTGTTCCTGCGCCACCTGGCGCGCACCCGCGTGCTGCTGCACCTGGTGGACGTGTCCACGCCGGATCCCGATGCCGATCCGGTCGAGCAAGCCGTGGTGGACGCGCGCGCCATCGTCGAGGAGCTGCGCCGCTACGACCCCGAACTGGCCGCCAAGCCGCGCTGGCTGATCCTCAACAAGCTGGACATGGTGCCCGATCCCGAGGACACCCAGCGCCGCTTTCTCGAACTCTACGACTGGAAGGGTCCGGTGTTCGGCATCTCGGGCCTGTCGGGCGAGGGCACGCAAGACCTGCTCTACGCGCTGCAGGACTACCTGGACGCCGAACGCGAAAAGGAACACCTGTCGCAAGACCAGGCCAAGGACAGCTACGTGGCGCCGGACCCGCGCTTCGACGACAAGCGCTCGGACGCCGAACAGCGCCCCGCGCCGCGCGGCGACGACGAATAAGCCATAATCGCAGTCCTTACGATTACGCCTTTTTCTCGCCGCAGCCGGCCGCCATCATGTCTGCTGAAACACCCGCCGTTTCCGTCGTCACCAACGCCCAGCGCCTCGTCGCCAAAGTCGGCTCGTCGCTGGTCACCAATGAAGGCCGCGGCCTGGACCGCGCCGCCGTGGCGCACTGGGCCGCGCAGATCGCCGCCCTGCACAAGCAGGGCAAGCAGATCGTGCTGGTCTCCAGCGGCGCCATCGCCGAAGGCATGGCGCGCCTGGGCTGGCGCAAGCGCCCGTCGGTCATGCACGAACTGCAGGCCGCCGCGGCCGTGGGCCAGATGGGCCTGTGCCAGGCTTATGAGGCGGCTTTCGCCGAATACGGCCTGCGCACCGCGCAGATCCTGCTGACGCACGAAGACCTGGCCGACCGCCACCGCTACCTGAACGCGCGCAGCACGCTGTTCGCGCTGCTGCGCCTGGGCGTGGTGCCGATCGTGAACGAAAACGACACTGTCGTCACCGACGAAATCCGGCTGGGCGACAACGATACGCTGGGCGCGCTGGTCACCAACCTGATCGAAGCCGACACGCTGATCATTCTGACGGATCAGCGCGGCCTGTACGACTCGGATCCCCGCAAGAACCCGGACGCCAAGTTCATGTCGCACGCCCAGGCCGGCGACCCGGCGCTGGAAGCCATGGCTGGCGGCGCCGGCAGCGGCATCGGCACCGGCGGCATGCTGACCAAGGTGCTGGCGGCCAAGCGCGCGGCGCATAGCGGCGCGCACACCGTCATCGCGTCGGGCCATGAACGCAATGTGCTCACGCGCCTGGCCCAAGGCGAATGCATCGGCAGCGAGTTGCGCGCCGTGCTGCCCGTGTGGTCCGCCCGCAAGCAATGGCTGGCCGACCATCTGCGCCTGCGCGGACGCGTGGTGCTGGACGATGGCGCCGTGCAAGCGCTATTGCGCGAGGGCAAAAGCCTGCTGCCCATCGGCGTGACCGAGGTGGAAGGCGAGTTCGGCCGGGGCGATGTGGTCGCCTGCGTGGATGGCCAGGGCCGCGAATGCGCCCGCGGCCTGATCAACTACTCATCGGTCGACACCCGCCGCATCCTGCGCCAGCCTTCGTCGCAGATCGCGCGCATCCTGGGCAGCATGACCGAACCCGAACTCATGCATCGGGATAACCTGGTAGTGCTGTAAAGTCCCGCTCTCTCGCGGCGCCCTCGGGCAGCAGGATATAGCCCCATCCCCGCACCGCGAGCACGGGCAAGTCGATGTTGAGGCGGCGCGCCTTGCTGCGCAGCCGCGACAACAGCACATCCACCCGCCGCGCTCCATCCAGGGACTTACGCCTATCTGCCGGGAAGAAGCACTCCCGGCGCAGGCAATAGCCCGGCGCGTTCAATAAGCGGACAAAAAAAGCGCGCTCCGTGACCGTCAACGGCAGGTACTCGCCTGCCGGCCCGGCCAGCGCGCCGACGTGCGGATCGAGCCGCCAGGGCAAGGCGACGGACGGCGCGCGCCGGTACAGATTGCGCAGCAGGGCATCCCATTCCAACGCGTCCATGCCTGCGGGAGCACAGACGTCAGCGCCCGCATCCAGCGCGGCAATGCGATCGGCCGCGCTGGCCGCCGTGGCGTGCCACAGCACCGCCGCGGCTGGCGCCGCGCGGCGCAGCATGGCAATCAAACCCGGCACGCCCTCAATACCTCCCAAAAGTACCAGGGCGTCAGCGGCCTGAGCCTGCAAGTGTTCCAATAGCCCGGCGGTCGTATCGAAGACGCTGGCTTGCCAACGCAACAGGCGCAAGGCCTCGGCGAATTCCTCGCCCGCCGTTTCGTCGAGCCGTACGACGAAGACGCTGCCTCGTTGCTCCATGCGCTCACCTTTGATAAATATCACCTAAGTAATATTTATAACCACCAAAGCGCGTGACCAGCAAGCTTCAATCGCCGGTGTGAAAACATTCTCAGACCGACTGAAGCATGCGCGCCTGCTGCGTGGCCACACGCAGAAAGACCTCGCACGTCTAGCACGCATTTCGCAAAGCGCCATCGGCAGCTACGAAAGCGGCTTGCGGCATTCAAGCCGCTCGGCGCGCAAGCTGGCGCAGGTCCTGAAGGTCGAAGCCGAATGGCTGGAAACCGGCAAAGGCCCCATGGAACTTCCCGTGGATGGCTACGACCTCAGCAACACCCTGCCCGCGCCCGGCGTAGCCGAACCCGTGCCGCGCCCCGGCGGCCGGCCGCGTCCGATGGCGCCCTGGCCCTTTCCGAATATTTCGCCTTCGCAGTTCGAATCGCTCACGGCCGACGACCGCCTGATCCTTGAATCGATCACGCAGGCCTACATCGAAAAGACCATCCTGATCCGCCGCGGCGCCAAGACGCGCGGCCGCAAGCTGGGCTGATCGCGGGCTATCTTTCCTGCAGACGTAAAAAAGCCCGGCATGCCGGGCTTTTTTGTCGCTTGCTGCGCCGTTCTCAGGGCTTGGCAGCGGGCGCCGCCGGAGCAGCTCCGCCGGCCGGCGGCGCGCCAGCGTCGCCGCGGATCTTGGCCGCGATTTCCGAAGCGGCCTGGGCCGAGGCCACGCCGAAGGCGAGGACGCCGCGGTTCAGCGGTTCGCCGATGAGCGGGGCGGCGACCAGTTCCTGGTCGATCACGAGCGCCAGCATGTTGCCGACGTTCTTGGTGCTGACGTCATTGAGCTTGCGGGCGCCGGCTTCCGAGAAGCGCAGGCCGACGAAGTTCTGGCCCTGGCGATCCACCAGCGCGGCGGCGTCGGTCAGGTCGGCACGCGTCAGCACGGGCACGGTCTGCATGTAGAGCTTGCCGTCGGGCAGCGCGATTTCGCGCATGCCGGCGCCAGGTTGCTTCTGCGCCAGGTAAAAGTCCACGGAGGCCGCGGCGGCCGGCTTGGAGGCCTCTTGGCCGGCTTGCGGCGTGGCGGTATCGCCGGACGTCTTAGTCGGGGCGGTCTTGCAACCCGCTAGCGCCAACGTCACGACTACCAAGGCGGGCGCCAATTTGCGTAGGGTCAGTTGCATGCTCGTTTCCTTCTTAATGTGGACTAAGACCAGGCGATGCACTTCATCCCCGGTACTGGGAAAAGTGTACCGAACCTGAATGACGGTGTCGCCCCAGTCTGAATCCAAATGTAAAGCGGTAATACCAGCTCCCGCCTGCACCGGCTGACGCGGCGCAGCAGCGGCGCGATTCGTCGGAACGCGCGCCAGCCTCTATACTTCGCTTTCGCGCAGGGGTACTCGTCCCGCCTACATGGCCGGACGTGTTGAGAGAGTCCCTTCGTACCAGTACGGATAATGCCGATGCTGGGAGCCGTATTCCCGCCATGCGTCTTTGCGCGCGCGGCGGGAATTCCTTCCCGATCGGCTCCAACCACTCGCTTGGAGCTTTCCATGAACGCCAATCCCAAATTCCTGGCCGCTACCGCCGAAGTCGACGCGGCGGCCGTCGCACCGCTGCCCAAATCCCGCCGCGTGTATGAAGTGGGCTCGCGCCCCGACATCCGCGTGCCGTTCCGCGAAATCGAGCAGGACGACACGCCGACGATGTTCGGCGGTGAGAAGAACCCGCCGCTGACCGTCTATGACTGCAGCGGCCCCTACACCGACCCCGAAGCCAAGATCGACATCCGCCGCGGCCTGCCCGAACTGCGCCGCGCCTGGATCGAAGAGCGCGGCGACACGGAAGTGCTGTCGGGTCCGACCAGCGACTACGGCAAGGAACGTCTGACCGATCCCAAGCTGACGGCGATGCGCTTCGACCTGCAGCGTCCGCCGCGCCGCGCCAAGTCCGGCGCCAACGTGTCGCAAATGCATTACGCCCGCCGCGGCATCATCACCCCTGAAATGGAATACGTGGCAATCCGCGAAAGTCTGCGCCGCGAGCACTATCTGCAGACGCTGCGCGACAGCGGCCCCGACGGCGAGAAGATGGTCAAGCGCCTGCTGCGCCAGCACCCGGGCCAATCGTTCGGCGCCGCCATTCCCGCCGCCATCACGCCCGAGTTCGTGCGCGACGAGATCGCGCGCGGCCGCGCCATCATCCCGGCCAACATCAACCACCCGGAAGTGGAGCCGATGGCCATCGGCCGCAACTTCCTGGTGAAGATCAACGCCAACATCGGCAACTCCGCCGTCAGCTCCGGCATCGGCGAAGAAGTGGAAAAGATGACCTGGGCGATCCGCTGGGGCGGCGACACGGTCATGGACCTGTCCACCGGCAAGCACATTCACGAAACGCGCGAATGGATCATCCGCAACTCGCCCGTGCCCATCGGCACCGTGCCGATCTACCAGGCGCTGGAAAAGGTCGACGGCAAGGCCGAGGACCTGACCTGGGAGATCTTCCGCGACACGCTGATCGAGCAGGCCGAACAGGGCGTGGACTACTTCACGATCCACGCGGGCGTGCGCCTGCCGTTCATCCCCATGACGGCCGACCGCATGACCGGCATCGTCTCGCGCGGCGGCTCGATCATGGCGAAGTGGTGCCTGGCGCATCACAAGGAGAGCTTCCTGTACGAGCGCTTCGAGGAAATCTGCGAAATCATGAAGGCCTACGACGTCAGCTTCTCGCTGGGCGACGGCCTGCGCCCGGGTTCGGGCTACGACGCCAACGACGAGGCGCAATTCGCCGAACTGAAGACGCTGGGCGAGCTGACCCAGGTGGCATGGAAGCATGATGTGCAGGTCATGATCGAAGGCCCGGGCCACGTGCCGATGCAGATGATCAAGGAGAACATGGAGCTGCAGCTGGAACACTGCCACGAGGCGCCGTTCTACACGCTGGGCCCCCTGACCACCGACATCGCGCCGGGCTACGACCACATCACCTCCGGCATCGGCGCGGCGCTGATCGGCTGGTACGGCACGGCGATGCTCTGTTATGTGACGCCCAAGGAGCACCTGGGCCTGCCGAACAAGAAGGACGTGAAGGACGGCATCATCACGTACAAGATCGCGGCCCACGCCGCTGACCTGGCCAAGGGTCATCCGGGCGCGGCGATCCGCGACAACGCGCTGTCCAAAGCGCGCTTCGAATTCCGCTGGGACGACCAGTTCAACCTGGGGCTGGATCCGGACACCGCCAAGGAATTCCACGACGAGACGCTACCCAAGGATTCGATGAAGGTGGCGCACTTCTGCTCGATGTGCGGACCGCATTTCTGCTCGATGAAGATCACCCAGGACGTGCGGGATTATGCGGCGGCGCAGGGGGTTAGCGAGAAGGATGCGTTGCAGAAGGGGATGCAGGAGAAGTCCGTGGAGTTCGTTAAGAAGGGGGCCGAGGTTTATCATCGGCAGTGATGTTGTTGCTGCGTCTGCGTTGAGTTCTTAAGACGCACGGCGCGGCGGCGGCTTGCCGGGCGCGGGGCAACGATTGCGGTCCGGAGCCTTCGCTCCGGACTGCCCCGTCGTCATCCTCGTCCTCGCCTTCGGCGACTCCTTCGGATTCCCTCGGGCTTATCGACGCCCCGCGCCCGGCAAGCCGCCGCCGCGCCGTGCTCGGTTTATTGAATCTTCACGGGAGCTGGGGCGAGCGGTGTGCTTGGCGTTCTCTCCACCGGTGGGGGTGGGCGAGGATCTTGCGGGGCCCGCCCCCGGCCGGCCGCGCAGGCGGCCGGCCGGGGGCTTACGCGGTGTCTGGCGTCAAGTGATGACGCTGCGCGATGATGGATATGAGTTCAAGTCGTGCGATCGGTGATGCGCATGCGAGTCTGTCCACGAGTGTGGCGTATACGGCCATCGTCATTTCAACTCCGCCGCCGGATGGGCGGCGCGCGCGAGAGGATCTGCGTGCGCAAGCTTCTGCCCAACGCGCGCCGCCCATCACCGCCCCCTCCCCAAAACGGCGACAACCACCAGCAAACCACTCGCCACATTCGCGCCAGCGCACCCATCACGACGCACGCAAGCGCGTATGCTCATTACGGCCGCCCGGGCGGCCGTAATGAGCGGGCCTCGTAAGACTCGCCACTGAACACGGCTCTAGCGACGCAACAGGCCAAGACACAGGTAGCACGGCGGCGCTGGCGGTGTGGCGGCGAGCAACCTCGATGCGCCCGAGGGAATCCGTAGGGAAGGCCGAAGGCCTGGACGAGGATGACAACGGGGCAGTCCGGAGCGAAGGCTCCGGACCGCAATCGTGGGCGCTCGCCGCCACACCGCCAGCGCCGCCGTGCGGCCTACGAAGCTTCGCTCAGTCACGCTGACTGACAAGCCCACGAAGCCAACTACAGCAACTTCCCAGGATTCATAATCCCCGCAGGATCCAACACAGCCTTGATTTCCCGCATCAACCGCAACTCCAGCGCATCCTTGCTATGCAGGAAATGGTCCCGCTTCAACTGCCCAATCCCATGTTCCGCGGAAATGCTCCCGCCATAGCGATTGACCTCGTCCAGCACCGCATCCGTGATCGCCGCCCCATGCACCGCCACCCAGTCGCGGTCGGCGCCGGCCGGGCGCGACAGGTTGTAGTGCAGGTTGCCGTCGCCGAAGTGGCCGAAGATGAAGGGGCGGAGGTCCGGGTACAGCGCGCGCACGCGTGCCTCGGCGGATTCCATGAAGTCGGGGATGCATTCGATCGGCAGCGACACGTCGTGCTTCAGGTGCGGGCCGTCGGCACGTTGGGCTTCGGAGATTTCCTCGCGCAGCTTCCACAGCGCCTGCAACTGCGCCAGCGATGCCGACACGGCTGCATCCAGGCACAGGCCGCGCTCCAGCGCCGTGCCGATCACGTTTTCAAGCAGGCCGTTGAGCGCCGTCTCGTCGGCGGTGTCCGCCAACTCCACGAGCACATAGGCCGGATAGCGCTGATCAAAGGGTTCCTGCACGCCTGCGGCATGCGCCAGCACCAGATCCAGGCAATCGCCCGAGAAGTACTCGAACGCCTGCAGGCGCGCGCCGCATTGTTCGAACAGGATCTCGAACAGTTGCAGGGCCTGCGCCGGCGACTCCACGGCGGCCAGCACCACCGAGCGCACGTCGGTGCGCGGGAACAGGCGCAAGGCGACGGCGGTGATGACGCCCAGCGTGCCTTCGGAACCGATCAGCAATTGCTTGAGGTCGTAGCCGGTGTTGTCCTTGCGCAGCGTGCGCAGGCCATGGAAGATCTCGCCCGTGGGCAGCACGGCCTCCAGGCCCAGCACCAGTTCGCGCGCCATGCCGTAGCGCACCACGTTCACGCCGCCGGCGTTGGTGGCGACGTTGCCGCCGATCTGGCTCGAGTCTTCCGCCGCCAGGCTCAGCGGCAACAGGCGGCCCGCGTCCTGCGCGGCGCGGCGCAGATTGCCCAGGATCGCGCCCGCCTCGGCCACCATGGTGTTGGCGATGGTGTCGATGGAGCGCACGGCGTTCATGCGGTCCAGGCTCAGCACCACGTTGCCCGCGGCCGCGTCCGGCGTGGCGCCGCCGCACAGGCCGGTGTTGCCGCCGCGCGGCACCACCGGCACGCCTGCCTCCTGGCATAGCGCCAGGCAGGTGGCGACCTCGGCGGTCGTGCGCGGGCGCACCACCGCTTGCGCGTTGCCTTTGTACAGGCCGCGCCAGTCGGACAGCCAAGGCGCGATGTCGGCCTCGGCGGTGATGACGGTATCGGGGCCCAGTGCCTGGACCAGGCGTTGCGTAAAGTCGGATGCGCTCATGATGTCTGCCTTGCGGCGGGAGAGAGGTGATCGAGTTGCAGGCGGCTGGCCGCCTGTTGCAAATGACGGGCGGCGGCCTGTCGCGCCCGTTCGGGATCGCGTTCGCGGATGGCCTCGAACACGGCCACGTGTTCCTGGTGCACGGCGGCCGTCAGGCCGGCCTGGCGGCGGCTGTTGCTGCGCGCGGTGCTGACAGCCAGCCTGAGTTGCAGGTTCAGGTACTGCAGCAGATCCTGGTAGCAGCTGTTGTGCGTGGCGGCGGCAATGGCGCGGTGGAAGGCGATGTCGTGTTCCACCCCCTGCTCCGGATCTTCCAGATGGGATTCCAGGTCGGCCAGGGCGCGCGCCATCGCGGCCAGGTCTGCCTCGTCGCGCCGCAGCGCGGCCAGCGCGGCCGCCCCGCCTTCCAGCTCCATGCGCAGTTCGTAGACGCCGGCCAGCTGCTTGCGGTCCACGGCGATCCCGGCGGATAGCTGGAAGCCCTGCGCGCCGGTGCGCGACAGCACGGTGCTGCCGGAACCCTGCCGGCTCTGGATCAGGCCCTGCGCACGCAGGCGTTCGGTGGCCTCGCGGATGACCGCGGCGCTGACGCCGTATTGCTCGGCCAGCACGCGGCCCGCAGGCAGCTTGGCGCCAACGGGATAGGCGCCTGCGGCGATGTCAGCGGCGATCTGGCGGGCGACCTGTTCGGTCAGGGTGAGGCTCTTGGTCAACATCTGAGCATTATAGGCATACTTTTCAGGTTATCTGATAACTTTTCGGAAGCAGGCCGTAGGTGATGTGGTTCAGGCTCGGGGGACCGCCGCGGGCGGCGCAGCTCAGGCGACGACGGGCTCGCCGTCCGGCACGGTCTTCTCGGCCTCGTCGGCCCCCGCCACGGCGCAGCAGCGGCCGCCCTGCGCCTTGGCGCGGTAGAGGGCGGCATCGGCGGAATGCATGGCCGCTTCCGGGCTGCGATTGGCGCCGGACACGATGGAAATACCGATGGACAGGCCTACGCTGACCCGCGTGCCGTCCGCCAAGGTGATCGGCTGGGAGGCGTCATGCAGCAGGTGTTCGCCCAGCCGCAGGGCGGCGGTAGCGTCGATGCCGGTCACCAGCACGATGAATTCGTCGCCGCCGATGCGCGCGGCCACATCGTCCACCCGCAGCATGGAGCGCATGCGCTGGGCGATGGTCATCAGCACCTGGTCGCCGGCCGCATGGCCGTAGGTGTCGTTGATGAGCTTGAAGTCGTCCATGTCCATGTACAGCAGCGCGGCCGAGCTGTCCTGGCCGCGCGCGCTGGTGCAGACGCGCTCCAGCGCGGCCTGCAGGCCGGCGCGGTTGGCCAGGCCGGTCAGCGCGTCTTCGCTGGCGCGGCGCTCGCTGGCGCGCTCGGCAAGCATGGTGGACACCAGGATGCGGTTGAGCCGGTGCGAGGCGACGCTCATGCTGACCAGATAGAACGGGATCTGGATGAAGACGATGGCCGTGACGTATTCGCCGGTGAAGGCCGCGCCCAGGCACATCGGCCCCAGGCTCAGGAAGATCATGGCGCCGACCAGCCGCGGCGCGCCATAGTTCCGGAAGCAGATGCCGCCGGCCATGGCGCCGCAAGAGACCCCGGCCAGGGTGGCGGCCAGCCAGTCGCCGTTGAGGAAGGTGACGAAGACGCCATAGCCCACGCTGAACGCCCACAGCAGCGCCAGCAGGATGTAGATGTCGGTATGGGTATTGCCGCCCTTGGGCGCGGCGCGCAAGGCGGACCGCAGGATCAGGACGCGGATCAGCGCCAGCACCACCTCCATTGCCAGCCAGGACAGATACAGCGGCTCTGGGCGGCGCCAGGCGACCACGCCGGAGATCATCAGCGTGTTGATGACGCCGCCGGCAAAAATGGGCAGCGTGCCGAACAAGCTGGCGATCAGGGCCGAGCGGATGTCCGCAGGGGTATCGTGCCCGGAATGCGTCAGCCAACGCGTCAGGCGCCATTTGGGCAAACTGAACTTCAGTGCTGTATCCACGCGGTCACGTCCCAGGCCGTCTACCCAATTTCGGGTAGGCTGGCTGGCGTTATAGCAGGTATTTCAAGCCTTTAATATTGTCCGCGGGGCCAATCCCGGGCAGGGAATCAGTGCCCGCGATGCCCGCAGACCGCGCATTCGGGGTCGCGCTGGACGTTGACGCTGCGCCATTGCATGGTGCGCACATCCAGCCAGAGCAGGCGGCCGGACAGGCTTTCGCCCACGCCGGACAGCAGTTTGAGGGCTTCTGCCGCCTGCATGCTGCCGATGATGCCGACGACCGGCGCGAACACGCCCATCGTGGCGCAATTGGCTTGCTCGACGTCGTCGCCTTCGGGGAACAGGCAGTGGTAACAGGGCGCGTTGTCGTCGCGCAGGTCATAGACGCTGACCTGGCCGTCGAAGCGGATCGCAGCGCCCGACACCAGCGGCTTGCGGTGCTGCACGCAGGCGCGGTTGATGGCGTGGCGGGTGGCGAAGTTGTCGGTGCAGTCCAGCACCAGGTCCGCCTGCGCGACGGCGTCGGACAGGGCCTGGCCTTCCAGCCGTTCGACACGGGCATGGACTCGGGTCTGCGGATTGAACGCCGCCAGCATGTCGCGTCCGGACTCGGCCTTGTGGCGGCCGACGCTGGCGGTGGTGTGCAGGATCTGGCGTTGGAGGTTGCTCAGCTCGACGACGTCGTCGTCGGCCAGGGTGATGTCGCCCACGCCGGCGGTGGCCAGGTAGAGCGCGGCGGGGGAACCCAGTCCGCCCGCCCCCACGATGAGCACACGCGCCGCCAGCAGTTTTTCCTGCCCTTCTATTCCCAGCTCGTCGAGCAGGATGTGGCGGGCGTAGCGCAGCAGTTGCTCGTCGTTCATTTGTCCTTGCTGGGCTCGACTCCGGTCGGCGTGATCTTCATGCGCTGGGGCGTGCCGCCGCCGGCCTTGGAATCGGCCTTGGCCTGGGCCCGGGCCGAACCCTTCTGCACCGGCTTGCCGGCCAGCACGTTCAGGGCCTGCTGCAGCTGGAAGTCGTCCTTGCCGCCGAATTCGAACACCTTGGTCGGAACGTCGACGTTGTCTTCGCCGGCGCTGGACTTCACTTCGTTGGCGGTCTGCTGGTTGGACAGGTGACGCTGCAGGTCGGCTTCGCGCGGCAGGCGGAACAGGTCGCCTTCGGCCGTGTCGGCAACGACGTAGTCAGGCTCGATGCCGGTAGCCTGGATGGAGCGGCCGCTAGGCGTGAAATAGCGCGAGGTGGTGAGCTTGACCGCGGTGGTTTCGGACAGCGGCAGGATCACCTGCACCGAGCCCTTGCCGAAGGTGCGGTTGCCCAGAACCTTGGCGCGCTTGTGGTCCTGCAGCGCGCCAGCCACGATCTCGGAGGCCGAGGCGGAGCCCACGTTCACCAGCACCACCATCGGCACGGTCTTGGTCCAGGCCGGCAGGCCGGCCAGGTAGTTGCTTTCGCCGCGGGCGTATTCCGACGGCGTGGCCAGGTACTTGTGGCGGGCGTCGGGGGTGCGGCCGTCGGTGGTCACCACCACGGAGTCGGGCGGCAGGAACGCGCCGGACACGCCGATGGCGCTGGTCAGCAGGCCGCCCGGGTCATTGCGCAGGTCCAGCACCAGGCCCTTGGGGGCTTCCTTGGCGCCGAGGTCCTTCAGCTGCTTGGCCAGGTCGGCGCCGGTCTTTTCCTGGAACTGGGCGATGCGCACGTAGCCGATGCCGTTGTCCAGCATCTTGCTGCGCACGCTGCGCACCTTGATGATGTCGCGCACGATCTTCAGCACGATGGGCTGCGGACGGTCGGCGCGCATGATGGTCAGCGTGATCGGCGACTTGGGCGCGCCGCGCATCAGCTTGACGGCGTCGTTGAGCGTCATGCCCTTGGTGGGCGTGTCGTCGATCTTGATGATGAGGTCGCCGGCCATCACGCCGGCGCGGGCGGCAGGCGTGTCTTCGATCGGGGAGATGACCTTCACGAAGCCGTCTTCGGCGCCGACCTCGATGCCCAGGCCGCCGAACTCGCCTTGCGTGGCCGTCTGCATTTCGCGGAAGGCGTCGGCGTCCAGGTAGGCCGAGTGCGGATCCAGGTTCGACACCATGCCGGAGATGGCATTGTCGATCAGGGTCTTGTCGTCGACGGCCTCGACGTAGTTGTTCTTGATGGCGGCGAACACATTGCTCAGCTGCCTGAGTTCGTCCAGTGGCAGAGGGCTGCCGCGCTGGGCGACCGCGGTCACGCCTACGCTGAGCAACACACCAGCCACCGCACCGATGGCAATCAGACCGAAACCGCGAAACTTACGAGTGCCCATGCACACTTCCCGAATTTTGTTTTCGCCGATGGGGTTTGGTAATTACCAACGACATCAATCTACTGCGCCAGCCATTGTGCCGGATCCACAGGAGCGCCACGATGGCGAATTTCAAAGTATAGGCCGGATTCCACTTGGCCGCCGGTCGCCCCGACCGTAGCGATAGTATCGCCACCCGTCACCGAATCTCCCACCCGTTTGAGCAGACTTTGGTTGTAAGCATAGACGGTCAGGTATTGCTGCCCATGATCCACAATGATGAGGTTGCCAAAACCACGCAGCCAATCGGCGTAGACCACCGTGCCGGGGGCCACCACCTTGACCGGCGTGCCTTCGGCCGCGCGCAGCACCACGCCGCGCCATACGCCGCCGTCCGGACGGTCGACCCCGAAACGCCCCTGGACCTGGCCGCGCACCGGCATGGACAGCCCATGGCGCAAGCCATTGCCGCCGCCCACCGGCGCGGCGCGCGCGGTCTGGGTCTGGGTCTGCTGAGCGGGCTCAATACGGCTTGGAGCGGGTTTTTCCTCTGGAGGTTCCGCCTTCTTGGGCGGTTCCGCGGGTTTGGCCTGAGGCGGCTCGGGCGTGGTCAGGCGGGACTGCTTCTGGTCGGCCGGACGCAGGCCGGCGGCATCCGGATCGGCCACGGCCACGGGACCGCGGCTCTGGCGCGAGGCGGCTTCGACCTGCTCGCGCGCCTGGGCCGCATCGCGCGCGTCACGGGCGTCGCGCTCGCGCTTGGCGTTGTCGGCGGCCTGCTTGGCGTTATCGGCGGCGAGCTTGCGGTCGGCCTCGGCCTTCTTGCGGGCGTCCTCGGCGGCGCGGCGCTCGGCGTCGGCGCGCTTTTTGGCTTCCTCGGCGGCGCGGCGCGCCTCTTCCGCGCGGCGTACTTCCTCGGCCCGCTTGCGCGCTTCCTCGGCGCGGCGGGCATCCTCGATCTGCTTGGCGATGGCCGCGTCGAGATCGGTAATGAGCCGCGACAGGCGCTGATCGTCGCGTCCCAGCTTGTTGGCTTCGGCGCGCTGGGCGGCGATCTGCCCTTCCAGCTGCGCCAGCAGCGTGGCGCGCTCCTTCTGCTGACCGACCAGCGCAGTCTTCTGCTCGGACGTTTCGGCCACGACTTTTTCGATTTCGGCGCGGCGGGCGTCGGCGCGCCCCTGCAGGGCGGCCAGGCGCTCGATGTCCTCGCGCAGAGCCTGCACGGCGTCGGCGCGGGCCCGCGAGACGTAATCCAGATAGCCCAGGTTGCGCCCCAGCACCTGGGGATCATCGCCCGACAGCAGGGCCGTCCAGGGCGACACGCCGCTGGTGTACTGGGTACGCAGCTGTTCGGCCAGTTCGGTGCGGCGCTTGGCCAGCACGACCTGTTGGGTGCCAATCTGCTTTTCCAGGCCGGTCAGGTCGGCCTGGGCCTGGCGGTTAGCCTCGGCCAGCTCCCGCAGGCGCAGGTTGATCTTGGAAATGGCCGACTCGGACTGCTTGAGCGCGTCGGCGGCTTCCTTGCGGGCGGCCTCGCGGTCATCGATATCCTTTTGCAGGTTCTCGATGCGGTCGCGCAAGGCGGCCTGCTGCTTTTCCGCGTCGGACTGGCGGCCGGCAAGGTCGTTGGGCGCGGCGCGAGCCGACAGCGCCCCACCGGTCAACATGACCGCCAACAACAACCCTGCCGCGCGACGCATAGGAATATCAGTCCTTCTTAGCCTTGCCCTGGGCTGCCACCGCAGCCATGGCCGCCTCGATCTCGGCGGCATCGCCGAGATAATAGTGGCGGATCGGGCGCAGGTCATCATCCAATTCGTACACCAGCGGCTGGCCGGTGGGAATGTTCAGGTTGACGATGTCTTCGTCCGAAACGTTGTCCAGGTGCTTGATCAGGGCGCGCAGGCTGTTGCCGTGGGCGGCGATCAGGACATTGCGGCCGGCGCGGATGGCCGGGGCGATGGATTCGTTCCAGAACGGCAGCACGCGCTCCACGGTGTCCTTCAGGCATTCGGTGGCGGGCAGCTGGTCGGCCGGCACCTTGGCGTAGCGCTTGTCGAAACGCGGATGGCGCTCGTCGTCCAGCGCCAGCGGCAGCGGGGCGATGGCGTAGGCGCGGCGCCAGATCAGCACCTGCTCGTCGCCGTACTTGGCGGCGGTTTCCGCCTTGTTCAGGCCTTGCAGCGCGCCGTAGTGGCGTTCGTTCAGGCGCCAGGTCACGCCGACCGGGGTGTACATGGCGTCCATGGCGTCCAGGGCGATCCACAGGGTGCGGATGGCGCGCTTGAGCAGCGACGAGTAGGCCAGGTCGAAGGTAAAGCCTTCTTTCTTGAGCAGTTCGCCGGCCTTGCGGGCCTGTTCGCGGCCGGTCTCGGTCAGGTCGACGTCGGTCCAACCGGTGAAGCGGTTTTCCAGATTCCACTGGCTTTCGCCGTGGCGCATCAGAACGAGTTTGTGCATGATTTGGGACGCTTGTAACGCGGGTTAAAGTGAAAGAATGCGCTCATTTTATAATTGAGCGATTTTGCCCTTGATTTTGCCCCGGCGCACCCGCCCATTTCCGCGGCGCGGCGCATCAGGGTTTGCCTATACCAGGCTAGTCGCCGCACTTCAGGATGCCCCGTGGACCTTTTGCAATTCTTGATCGATAAAAACAACGTCTTCATCGTCGCCGTTGCCGTGATCTCCGGCATCATGCTGGCCATCCCCGCCCTGCGCAAGGGCCGCACCGGTTCGGCCGTGAGCACGACCGAGGCCATCCAGATGGTCAACCAGCGCCAGGCCGTCTGGGTCGACGTGCGCCCCGCCGAGCAGTTCCAGGCCGGCCACATCGCCCAGGCCCGCAACGTGCCGGCTGCCGACCTGGAGCAAAAGGCCGCCTCGCTGCCCAAGAACAAGCCGCTGGTCGTGGTTTGCGACAATGGCCGCGATTCGGCCCGCGCCGCCGCCAAGCTGCGCGCCCAGGGCTTTGCCGACGTCGTGCCGCTGGACGGCGGCATGCGCGCCTGGTCGGCCGCCAGCCTGCCTGTGACCCAGAAGGGTTGAAGCCAGGGGCCGCGCCCCCATCTACCTATTCTTGTACCCACAGGAGCGCCCATGAATAAAGTCGTCATGTACAGCAAGGACTATTGTCCCTATTGCGCCCGCGCCAAGACCTTGCTCGAGCAGCGCGGCGTGACCGACCTGGAAATCATCCAGATCGACCGGGACCCGTCCCAGCGCGAGGTCATGATCGAACGCACCGGCCGGCGCACCGTCCCGCAGATCTTCATCGGCGATACCCATGTCGGCGGTTGCGACGACCTGATGGCCCTGGACCGCTCGGGTGGCCTTGCCCCCATGCTGGCCAGCTAATCGCCCCCTTTTTTGCCCATCCCACCAACGGAAACACTCATGGCTGATCAAGACCAAAACACCCAGCAAGAAGGCGGCAACGACGCGCCCTCGTTCAATCTGCAACGCGTCTACCTGAAAGACCTTTCGCTGGAAATGCCGAATGCGCCCCACGTCTTCCTGGAGCAGGAAGCGCCCCAGGTCGAGGTGAGCATTACCGTGGGCGGTCAGCGCCTGGCCGAAACCGTGTTCGAAACCACGGTCACCGTCACGGTCACCACCCGCATCAATGAAAAGGTCGTGTACCTGGTCGAAGGCACGCAAGCCGGCATCTTCGAGGCCGCCAACATCCCCGAAGAACAGCTCGACCCGCTGCTGGGCATCGTCTGCCCGACCATGCTGTACCCGTACCTGCGCGCCAACATCGCCGATGCGATCACCCGCACCTCGATGCCGCCGCTGCACCTGACCGAAGTGAACTTCCAGGCCCTGTACGAGCAGCGCCTGGCCGAGCTGCAGCAACAGCAAAGCTCCGCCAACGGCAGCGACTCGGGCATCATCCTGCCCCCCAGCGCGACCCGCCAGTAAAGCAAGCCGCGGCGCCCCCTGATGAACAATCCCGTCAAGCCACGCCTGCGCGTTGCCGTCCTGGGTGCGGGAAGTTGGGGCACCGCGCTGGCGGCGGCCGCCAGCCGCCGCCACGCCACCGTACTCTGGGCGCGCGACGCCGCGCAAGCGGCCGACATGGCCGCCTCGCACGAAAACACGCGCTACCTGCCTGGCATCGCGCTGCCCCAGGCGCTGAATATTTCTTCCGATCTCGACGCCACGCTGCGCAGCCTGCAAGAAGATGGCGCACGACGCCTGATTGTGCTGGGCGTGCCCGTGGCCGGCCTGACCGCCATCTGCGGCGAACTTTCCCGCCGCCTGCCCGCGCTGGGACTGCAGGACACCCCCATCGTCTGGACGTGCAAGGGCTTTGAAGCCGACACGGCCAGGCTGCCCCACGAAATCATGCGCGAGGCCCTGCCTGGCGCCACTGGCGGCGCATTGTCGGGCCCCTCGTTCGCGCGCGAAGTCGCGCAGGGCCTGCCGGTGGCGCTGACCGTGGCCAGCGACAGCCCCGCCTTGCGCGAGGCCACCACCGCCGCCTTCCATGGCGCGGCGCTGCGCGTGTATGCCAGCACCGACCTGGTCGGCGTGGAAGTGGGCGGCGCGCTGAAGAACGTGATCGCCGTCGCCTGCGGCATTGGCGACGGCCTGGCCCTGGGCACCAATGCCCGCGCCGCGCTGATCACCCGAGGCCTGGCCGAGATGACCCGCTTCGGCGTGGCGCTGGGCGCCCAGGCCGAGACCTTCGCCGGGCTGACCGGCCTGGGCGACCTGGTGCTGACCGCGACGGGCGAGCTGTCGCGCAACCGCCGCGTGGGCCTGGAGATCGGCGCCGGCCGCAAGCTGGCCGACATCCTGGCCAGCGGCATCACGGCCGAAGGCGTGCGCTGCGCGCGCGCCGCGCTGGACCGCGCCCGCGCCATCGGGGTCGAACTGCCGATCACCGAAGCCGTCTGCGCCGTGCTGTTCGATGGCGTGGCCCCCATGACGGCCGTGTCCGCCCTGCTGGCGCGCGACGCCCGCTACGAAAGCGGGGAAGGCGGCGGCCAGCCGGACGCGGCGCCGGAGCGCCAGCCCGACTGATCCGCCCAATAACAAACACCACGCACAACCCCGAGGAGACATCCTTCATGACGCAAGCCCGCAAGTTCCGGGTCGGCCCGCTGCTACGCGGCCTGTGCCTGAGCCTGGCCGCCATCCTGCCGGCCGCCGCCCATGCCGACTGGCCCGACCGTCCGATCCACATGGTTGTGCCCTTCCCGCCCGGCTCGTCGCCCGACATCCTGGCGCGCACGATTTCGGAACCGCTGTCCCAGGCGCTGGGCCAGCCCATCGTGATCGACAACAAGCCGGGCGCCGGCGGCAATATCGGCACCCGCATCGTGTCGCAGGCCAAGCCGGACGGCTATACGCTGCTCTACACGATCAACGGCCCGCTGGTGACCGCGCCCACGCTGTACAAGAAGACGCTGGGCTACGATCCGCTGCGCGACCTGCAACCGGTTTCGCTGGTGGGCACCAGCCCCAACGTGCTGGTCGTGCCCAGCAGCCTGAAGGTCGATAACGTCAAGGATTTCGTCGCGCTGGTGAAGGGCCGCGGCAATTCGCTGAACTACGGCTCCGTCGGCCCGGGCAGCTCGGCCCACCTGGCGATGGAAATGTTCAAGGAAAGCGCGGGCGTGGACCTGGCGCACATTCCCTATTCCGGCTTCCCGCAGGTCATCTCGGCCATCATCGGCGGCGACGTCCAGGCCGGCTTCATGGTGCCGGCCATCGCCGTGCCCCAGGCGCGCGACGGCAAGGTGAAGCTGCTGGCCGTGACCAGCCTGCAGCCCAGCGAGGCGCTGCCCGGCGTGCCGACGATGGCGTCCCAGGGCTATCCGGATTTTGAAGCCATTTCCTGGAACGCCGTGCTGGTTCCGGCCGGCACGCCCACGCCCATCGTCGAACGGCTCAACAGCGAGCTGGCGCGCATCATCGGCAGCGACGCGGTGCGCAAGCAGTTGGCGCTGCAGTACTTCACGCCCGCGCCGTCCACGCCCGAAGCCCTGACCGCCCGCATCAAGAACGAAAAGGCGCGCTGGGACCAGGTGATCGAAAAGCTGAATCTGTCGCTGGATTGATAGCGACGCCGCAGTGACGGGCCATGCGCGCCGGATTCAGCGCGCCCCCGTCACACTCCCCCTTCATACCCCTGCTGCCGCCAGGCCTCGAACACTGTCACCGCGACGGCATTGGACAGGTTCAGGCTGCGCTGGCCTGCGCGCATCGGCAGGCGCAGGCGCTGCTGGGGCGGGAACATCGCCTGATGTTCCTCCGACAGCCCGGCCGTTTCACGGCCGAACACGAACACGTCGCCCGGCTTGAAGCCGATATCCGCCACGCTGCGCTGCGCATGCGTGGTCAGCGCGTAGATACTGGACGGCGCGGCGCCGGTATCGGCCAGAGCCTCCTCCAGCGAGTCATGCACCCGGACCGGCTGCCATTCGTGGTAGTCCAACCCGGCGCGGCGCATGCGCGCGTCGTCGAGTTCGAAGCCCAAGGGGCGTACCAGATGCAGCTGCGCACCCGTATTGGCGCACAGGCGGATGGCGTTGCCGGTATTGGGAGGGATTTCAGGACAGACGAGGATGACGTGGAACATGGCGCTAGGGACTCGGGACGGCTTGCGGCGGGAAGTTCGCCGCACACCGGGAATTGTCGCCGATTTGCCTGCGGGCCGGCTCAAGGCGTGCGCGCGGCCACCAGCACCGTGACGTCCGCGGCCCCCGCGGCCAGCAACGCGGCGGCCGCCGCGTTGGCGGTGCTGCCGGTGGTCATGACGTCGTCCACCAACAGCAGCGGCCGGCCGCGCAGGTCGCCCACGCAATAAAACAGGTTTTGCGCGCCGCGCCGGCGCGCATGGCGGCCCTGCGCGGTCTGCCTGGGTGTCTCGCGGCGCCGCCTCAACAGGCCGCGCGCCAGCGGCAGCCCCAGCTCGGCCGCCAGACTGCGCGCGATCTCGCCCGCCGGATTCATGCCGCGCTGGCGCAGGGACGCGCGGCTGGCAGGAATGGCGATCAGCAAGGCACCATCCGGCAGAGGGCCGCCGCGGGCCACGGCGGCGGCGACCAACCGGGCCAGCACGGGCGCCATGCTGAGCCGCAGCCGGGTCTTCAGCGTCAGGATCAGGGTATCGGCGGGTGGCGCGTAGTCGAAGGCGGCGAGCGTGCGTGAAAACGCCCGTGGCGCGCCCAGGCAGGCGGCGCAATGCGGCGCGTCCGGGCGCAGCCGCAACGCGCAACGCGGGCAGCGTGGCGGGGCCTCGCAGATGTCAGCCTCGCAGCCGGCACAAAGCCGCGCCCCCGCCACGCGGGCGCCGCACAGCGGGCAGTCGCAGCCGACCCGCGACAGCAGCCACCGCCCCATGGCCCGTAGGGACAATCGGAAGCCGCGGCCGGGATGCGCAATAATGGATGCCATCCCTCATGAAACCATGATCCGCCCGCGATATAGACGCGGGTGCGACCGAAATGTCCCTGCCAGAATCCGCAACGCTCCCCACCCTGCCCCTCGTCAGCGCCGACGTGCCCCGGCAATTCGCCCGCCGCGGCGACCTGGCCGAGGCTCAGTTCCTGTACGGGGAAGTCGCCCGCCGCATGCTGGGCCGCCTGCAATACATCCGGGTCCAGCCCCAGGCGATGCTGGACGCCGGCTGTGGCGCGGGAGACAACCTGCCGCTGCTGCGCGAACGCTATCCCGACGCCGCCTATACCGGCCTGGATAACTGCGAACCGCTGCTGGAGCAGGCGCGCAAGCGCCACGCCCCCGGCGGCCTGTCGGCCTGGATCGGCAAGCTGGCGCGCCGCGGCCCGGCCGCCGCGACTTTCATCAATGCCGACCTGGCGGCTAGCGGCCTGGCGCCCGAATCGCTGGAACTGGTGTGGTCCAACCTGGCCATGCACTGGCACCGCGCCCCGCACGCCGTGCTGGCGGAATGGCGGCGCATTCTCAAAGTGGGCGGGCTGGCGATGTTCTCCTGTCTGGGACCGGCCACGCTGCGCGAGCTGCGCCAGGCCCTGGACGATGCCGGGCTGCGCACGGCCACGCCGTCCTTCGTGGACATGCATGATTTCGGCGACCTGCTGGTGGAAAACGGCTTCGCCGACCCGGTCATGGACCAGGAGATCCTGACCCTGACCTACCGCAGCCCCGAAAAACTGCTGCAGGACGTGCGCGCGCTGGGCGGTAATCCCGCCGAAGGCCGGCGCGGCGGCCTGGTCGGCCGCGACTGGCGCGACCGCCTCTGTGCCGCGCTGGAAGCGCAGCGCAGGCCCGACGGCCTGATCGTCTTGAGCATCGAAGTCGCCTACGGCCACGCCTGGCGGGCCGCCGCGCATCGCAACACGGCCGGCGAAACCCGGTTGTCGGTCAGCGCAATCGGCGGCCGCCACCGCACGCCCTGATCGGGGCGGAACGCGGCTGACCGGCAGAGCCAGCGCTTTGCGAGCGCCGGCCGTCCCGCCTAGTGCAGCCGTTCCGGCAGCGGCACGCTGACCCCGGGCTCGGAAGCCGGCAAGGCCGACATGGGTTCAGAAGTCGCCCGGATGCGCCGCCTCAGGACTGCCGTCGGTTCTGCGGGCCCTACGCCAGGCGCGGCCACGCCGCGCCATGCGTTCGACATGGCTTCGACCACCAGCGGCAGGTCGCGCAAGCGATGGAACTGGCTGCGCAGCCAGCGGGAATCATTGCCGCTGCGCATGGATTCATCGCGCAGGGAGGCGATCATGTCGCCCGTGCCGAGTTCTTCGGCCACCGGCATCAGGCGCTGGAACAGGTTGCGCAAATGATCCATCAGGCGCAGGCGCTGGCCGTCAGGCGTCACGTAGCTGCCCTGCAGACCGAAGCGGCAAGCCTGGAAGTGGTTGCTGCGGTAGGACAGCCAGGCGCCGTCGCCAGGATCGCCCTCGCGCATCAGCAGCACCGCCAGGGCCTGGGCGAAAGCCGCCAGCTGGCAAGCCCGCTCGACCGTCAGCGGCGTGTCGCACACGCGGATCTCGACCGTGCCGAATTCCGGCTTGGGGCGGATGTCCCAGTACAAGTCCTTGATGCTCTCGGCCAGGCCGTAGGCCCGCAGCTGCGCCAGATGCGCCTCGAACTGGTACCAGTCCTTCACTTCGGGCGGCATGTGGCCGGCCAGCGGGAAGCTGTTGACCGCGTTCAGGCGCGAGCACGAGAACAGGGTATCCACGCCCTCGCAATACGGCGAGGAGGCCGACAGCGCGATGAAATGCGGCACATAGGGCGACAGGCGGCGCAACAGTTTGATGGAATCGTCGCCGCTTTTGACGCCCAGGTGGATGTGCTGGCCGAAGACCGTAAATTGACGCGCCAGGTAACCGTACATTTCGGCCAGGTACTGGAAGCGCGGGGTGTCCGAAATGGAACGTTCCTGCCAGCGCATGAAGGGATGGGCGCCGCCGCCGGCCACCGACACGCCCACGGCGTCCGCCGCTTCGATCAGGGCGTCGCGCATCTCGCGCATCTCGGCCAGCAAGCCCATGGGGTGCTCGTGCACCGAGGAATTCAGTTCGATCATGGACCGCGTGATTTCCGGTTTAACGCGGTCGGCGATGGGGTGGTTGGCCATTTGGGCCAGCAGCTCGTCCGAGGCTGCGGTCAGGTCAAAACTGCGCGGGTCTATCAGTTGCAGCTCGAGCTCGATGCCCAGGGTGTTGGGGGCCGACGAAATGAACGGGATCTGTTCCATCTCGGACTCCTTTCTGAATGTTTGATGAGGGTGTGCGCCGTTCGACCTTGAAGCCCGGCAACATCCCGGGGGGCACTAGACGGCAGCTTGTGCACGCATGATAGCCGCTGTTTTGTGGCAAGAAGATGGAAAATCGTGACATTTATGTGCAACATCACGAAGCAATCGGTTTTTCCCTGTGAAGGAAAGTGAGCGAGCGCTCACGGCATAGAAACGGCGCGGGCTCCCGGCCCGCGGCGGCCGGATAGCCAGCGTGGAAGGGGCTTTCGAGAGGGGATGGGACAACCCTTTATAGGGTTATCCCTAGTCTATTTCCGCCAAAAAATAGGCGTGAACAGCACCAGCACGGTCAGCAATTCCAGGCGCCCGATCAGCATCGCGAAGGTGCAGACCCAGATCTGGAAATCGGACAAGACAGCGAAGTTGCCCATGGGGCCGACCGGGCCCAGGCCGGGACCGGTGTTGTTGATGCTGGCGAAAACCGCCGAGAAAGCCGTGATCGGGTCCAGGCCCGACAGCAGCAGCAGGCTGGTGAAAACGGCGATGGAAAGACCGTAAAACAGCATGAAGGCCAGCACCGACGACATGGTGCGGGTCTCGACCGCCCGCCCGTTGATGCGCACCGGGCTGACCGCATGCGGATGCAACATTGTTACCAGCTCATTGCGGGCCTGCTTGACCAGCAGGATCGCCCGGATCATCTTGATGCCGCCCCCGGTAGACCCGGCCGACGTGGCGAAGCCCGACAGCAGCAGCATCGTCAGCGGTGCAAACAGGGGCCATTGCGCGAAATCGGTATTGGCGTAACCCGTGGTGGTCGCCATGGAAATCGTGTTGAACATGCCGTAGCGCAGCGCCTGCAGCGGATCGTCGTAGACCCCCTTCAGGAACAGGAACACGGATATGACCAGCCCGACCCCCAGCACCACGACCAGGTAGGGAATCGCCTCCGGACACCGCAGGTAGGCGCGCCCGCTGCGCTGGCGGAAAGCATTGAAATGGGTGGCAAAGTTGATGCCGGCGATCAGCATGAACACCATCGCCACCATTTCCACCGCCACCGAATCGAAATGGGCGAAGCCGTCGTCCCAGGTCGAAAAACCGCCCAGCCCCATGGTGGTGGCCATGTGGCACCAGGCCTCGAACCACGACAGGCCGACCGCCCGATAGGCCAGGAAGCAGAGGATGGAGAACACGAAATAGACCGCGTACAGCGCCTTGGCGGTGCTGGCGATGCGGGGCGTGAGCCGTTCGTCCTTCATGGGCCCGGGCGTTTCCGCCCGCACCACCTGGTGCCCGCCCACTCCGAGCAAGGGCAGGATGGCCACGGCCAGCACCAAGATGCCCATGCCGCCGATCCAGATCAGCGTGGCCCGCCACAGGTTGATCGACGCGGGCAGCGTGTCCAGGTTGGTCAGGACCGTGGCGCCGGTGGTGGTCAGGCCCGACATGGCCTCGAAATAGGCGCTGGTGAACGACAGCGGCAGCCCGGCGCCGTGGAAGTAGAGCAGCAGCGGGATCGCGGCCAGCAGCGGCAGGCCCGCCCACACGGCGGACACCAGCACGAAGCCATCGCGCGCGCGCAACTCGCAACGGGCGCGGCGCGTCACCGCGGCCAGGCCGCCGCCTATGCCCACCGAAATCAGGAAGCCGTCCAGGAAGGCCTCGCGCGCGCCGTCGCCGCCCACGTAGGCGACGATCAGCGGGATCAACATGGTGAGAGCGAACATCACCATCGTCAGACCCAGGATGTAGAGGGTGCCCAGGACGCGCTTCATGGAGCTATCCGGCCGCGCGCGGCCCGCGCAGAAGGAGGGAGGCGGCGCGCATCAGAAGAAGGACGCCGAGACTTGGAACAGTTTTTCCACGCGCGGCATCTGCCGGCGCGAGGGCACGAAGACAATGACGTGGTCGTCGGATTCGATCACGGTATCGGCGTCCGGCAGGATGATTTCGTCTTCCCGCACCAGGGCGCCGATGCTGGCGCCCTTAGGCAGGCTGATTTGCCCGACCGCGCGGCCCACCACCTTGGAGGTGGAGCGGTCGCCGTGGGCGATGGCCTCCAGCGCTTCCGCCACGCCCTGGCGCAGCCGGTGCACGGCGGCCACGTCGCCGCGGCGCACGTGGCGCAGCAGCTCGCTCATGGTGGCCTGGGACGGCGACACGGCGATGTCGATATGGCTGCCCTGCATCAATTCACCGTAGGCCTGGCGGTTGATCAGCGCAATCACCTTGCGCGCGCCCAGGCGCTTGGCCAGCAGCGAGGACATGATGTTGTCCTCGTCGTCGCTGGTCAGCGCCAGCCACGTGTCCATGTCCTCGATGTTCTCGCGTTCCAGCAGCGCTTCATCGGTGCCGCTGCCGTGCAGGACCAGCACGCTGTCGGGCAACTGGGTCGCCAGGTATTCGCAGCGCTTCTGGTCGCGCTCGATGATGCGGACGCTGTATTTTTCCTCGGCCAGCTGGCGCGCCAGGCGCAGGCCGATATTGCCGCCGCCCGCGATCATCACGCGGCGCACGGCGCGCTCGGCCTCGCGCAGCTGCCGCACCGCGCGGCGCGCGTCGCGCGAGTCCACCACCAGCACCACCTCGTCGCCCGGGGCGATGACGGTGCCGCTGCCGGCCCGCAGCGGCCGGCCGCCGCGCAGCACGTCGATGACGCGCGCCTTCACGTCGGGCCAGACGTCGCGCAGCTTGTCGACCGGGGAATGGGCCATCGGGCTGCCCGCCCCGACCCGCACGGTCACGACGCTGACCCGGCCTTCGGCGAATTCCACCACCTGCAGGGCTTCGGGGAACTCGATCAGGCTGTGCAGATAGGTGGTGACACTGCGCTCGGGGCTGATCAGGGCGTCGATGCAGAAGCCCTCTTCGCTCATGAGTTCCGGGTGTTCGGCGAACTCGACCGAGCGGATGCGGGCGATGCGGCGGGGAATGTTGAACAGCTGGCGCGCGATCTTGCAGGCCACCATATTGGCCGAATCCAAGGCCGCACAGGCGATCAGCAGGTCGGTGTCGGCGGCGCCGGCGGCCTCCAGCACCGATACCTGCGAGCCGTCGCCATGGACGACGCGCAGGTCGAAGTGTTCTTGCAGGTATTGGAGCTGGACAGGATCCGAATCGATCACCGTGATGTCGTTCTCTTCGGACACCAGGTTCTCGGCCACGCTGGTGCCTACGCGACCAGCGCCCATGATCAGGATCTTCATGAGCTCCGCTTGCGGGCGGACTCGATGCCCAATTGCTTGAGCTTGCGGTACAGGTGGGTGCGTTCCAGCCCCGTGCGTTCCGACACGCGGGTCATGCTGTGGCTTTCGCGGACCAGGTGGTATTCAAAGTAGATGCGCTCGAATTCGTCGCGGGCCTCGCGCAGCGGCTGGTCCAGCGAGATGCTGCCCAACTGGCCGTTGGAGGTGACCGGGACTTCGTTGGCGGGCGCGGCGGCCAGGACCGGGGGGTCCAGTTCGTCTTCCAGCGCCACGGCGGCGTTGGACGCGGCCGGATGCGCGGCGGCGGGCGCCGGGTGCGGCGCGCGGCCGCGGGCCAGGCCGGCTGCGACGGTCTTCAGCAGACGCTGCAGCGTGATCGGCTTTTCGAGGAAATCCATGGCGCCGATGCGCGTGGCCTCGACCGCCGTGTCGATGGTGGCGTGGCCGCTCATCATGATCACGGGCATGTCCAGCAGGCCTTGCGAGCCCCACTCCTTGAGCAGGCTGACGCCATCGGTGTCGGGCATCCAGATGTCCAGCAACACCAGATCGGGGCGCATGCGCAAGCGTGCCGCGCGCGCTTGCGCCGCGTTTTCAGCCAACTCGACCGTGTGTCCTTCGTCGTATAGGATTTCCGACAAAAGCTCGCGTATACCGACTTCGTCGTCAACCACCAGAATTCTGGCCATAAAGCATCCACCTATTGCGTAGCCGCATTATCCTTTGCTTGCGCGGTCGCGTCTATTGTATCGGCCTCGGAAGCCAGCCGGGTCAACAAGATCGAGATCCGCGCGCCTCCTTCCTTGCGGTTGGCAAGGTCGATACGCCCGCCGTGTTCTTCCACGATCTTGCGTACGATTGCCAATCCTAACCCAGTCCCGTGGGACTTGGTGGTGACGTAGGGCTCGAACGCGCGCTGCATGACCTGGGGCGGAAAGCCCGGCCCGGTGTCGGCGACCGTGAATCTGAGCGCCTGATGGGCCGCCCGGTCGGGCTGCTCGCTGCGCATGAGCTGCGTGGTCACGCTGACCCGCCCTAGTCCGCCCTGCTCGGCGATGGCGTCGCGGGCATTGGACATCAGGTTGTGGATCACCTGGCGCAACTGGGTGGGATCCCCCTCGATGAGAGGCAGGTCCGGCGCCAGCGTCACGTCCAGGTTCAAGGCCTTCTCGGCCAGGCGCGGCGAGCCGCCTTCGGGCTCCCAGCCATACAGCGACAGCACGTCCGCCACCAGGGCGTTGAAATCGATGCGCTGCATCACGGCCGGCGGCGTGCGAGCGTATTCGCGGAAGTCGTCCACCATCTGCTTGAGCGACGCCACCTGGTTGACGATGGTATTGGTGGACCTTTCCACGATCTGCGCCTCGGCGGGGGGCAGCTTGCCCTCCAGCTTCATGGCCAGGCGCTCGGCCGACAGCTGGATCGGCGTCAGCGGGTTCTTGATCTCGTGCGCCAGGCGGCGCGCGACCTCGCCCCAGGCCACGGTCCGGTTGGCCGAGATCACCTCGGTGATGTCGTCGAACACCACCAGATAGCCGTTGCCGCGCCCGTCCACGCGCAAATGCGTGCCGCGCGCCAGCAGGGTCAAGGGCTGCGCTCCCGCGGGCCCCTCGCCCTGGCCCGGAGCGATTTCGAATTGCTGCTGCCAGTGCTGGCGCTCGGAACCCACCGCGGCATGGGCGGAAAACGCCTGCCGGACGATGTTGGCGAACTCCAGCATGCCGCCCACCGTCTCCAGCGGACGGCCGATCACCGAGCGCAAATCCGCGCCCAGGATGGTCTGGGCGCCCTGGTTGACGGTCGTGACGCGGAACGATTCGTCGAACACCAACACCCCGGAGGACAGGTTCGACAACACGCTTTCCAGGTAGACGTTGGAGCGTTCCAGCTGCTGCCGGTTGCTCTCGACCATGCGGCGGGCCTCGTCCAGCTGGCGCGTCATGGCGTTGAACGAACGCGTGAGCTGGCCGACTTCGTCGCGCTCCGGCGGTTCGGGCAGGGGCCGGTAGTCGCCCACGCCCACGGCCTGGGTGCCGCCCGCCAGGCTGAGCAGCGGGCGCACCAGCCGCTTGGACAGCGACAGCGCCACCGCGATGGCGCCGAAGGCCGCCAGCAGCAGGGCCAGCGTCAGGGTGATGCCGTACAGCTTGCGCAGGCCCAGCCGCGACAGCGCCAGCTCCTGGTAGTCGCGAAAGCCCTGCTGCACCAGATTGGCGTTGTGGGCGATCTGCTCGGGCACGGGCTGCAACAGCTGCAGCCAGCGCGGCTCGGACGCCGGTCCCAGCAGATTGTCGTAGCGGTCGGGACCCGTCAGCGGGATCACCACCCGCAGATGCAAGCCGCCCTCGGCGCCAGGCGTGACAGGGTCATCGGCTTCGGCGGCGGAATAGCCGCGCGCCAGCCGCAGCTGGTTCATGACCGTGGATGGCGGCATCGCCGGCAGCAACTGGCCGTACTGGCTGGTGGAGAACGCGACCATGCGCCCGCTGCCGGTGAAGACCATGGCTTCCTGCACGCCATTGGCCTCGCGCAGCCGCGTCAAGGCCAGCGTTACGCCGCTATCGGAGTTGCGGTTCAGCTCCACGGCCATCGAGCGCGCGCGGGCGTCCAGATCGGCCAGCAGCGAGTCCAGCGCGGCGCGGCCCAGGTTCAGGCCCGCTTCCAGCGCCGTGTCCACCCGCACGTTGAACCAGGATTCGATCGAGCGCGACATGAACTGCACCGACACGGTGTAGATCAGGGCGCCGGGCACCACGCCGATCAGGGCGAAGGCCAGGGAAAACCGGGCCGTGAGCCTCGCGCCGAACTGGCGCCGCCGGATCTGGCGGGCCAGCCGCACGGTCAGCGCCACCACCCAGACAAAGAGCGCCAGCGCGAAAATGCCGTTCAGCACCAGCAGCGTGTCGTAGTAGCGCGCAAAGCGCGAGGCATTGCCGGTGGACCACGCCAGCAGGCCCAGCAATGCCAGGCCGCTCGCGGCGCCAACCATCAGGGCCAGCCGAAGCAAAAGCCTCATGATGGGTCTTTCTCCTTGTCGCTGAGCACGAAGGTGAAGTCCAGCCAGGGCGTCGCCTGCACCCACGAACTGCTGTTCAAGGCGTTGACCTGGAAGGGCCGCGGCAACAGCGAAGTATCCAGGCGCAAGCGCAACTGGCCGCCGTAAAGCACGCCCGCGTCGAACTCGTCGGCGTCACCCACCGGCCAGTTGCGGATGTGGCGGATGACGCCCATGGCGTCGTCCAGGGAGGCGACCGGGAAGCTCAGCTCACCCACGCCGACCCGCCATTGCCGGGTCAGGGCGTTGTAGATGATGCGCCAGGTGCGGGAGGTGTCGACCAGGGATTTGTCGAACCACCACCAGCGCTCACGGTTGATATTGAGATCAGCTGTGAAGTAGAGCGGAACCCCGCGCTGGGCCGCGTCCCGCAGTTGCTGGTTCAGTTCGAACTCGATGTCCGCGTCGATTTCCAGCTTGCCGTCGCGCACCGCCGGGCGAACTTCGGAGACCTTGGGTTCGGCCCCATGCGCCTGCCCGCCCGGCACGAAGGAAAGCAAGGCAGATACGAGCAACAACCCGAGAAATAAGCGCGGAATAATGGACATACGGCACCAGAACTACGTCATGCCCCCTATTCTTGGCGATTCAGGACTGCTTGGCAAACAGGGCGTAGAAAAACCCATCGTGCTGGGCCGCAGGTGTTGCATCGACCGCAACAGGCAGCAATTGCCCGGGCGCCTCCAGGCGCTGCGCGTCGGGGTGGCGCTGCATGAACTCCAGCGCCTGGCGCGTACCCTCGATCGGGAAAATCGAGCAGGTCACGTAGAGCAGCCGGCCGCCGGGCGCCACGGTGCGCCAGAGCGCGTCCAGGATGCTGGCCTGCAGGGTGGCCGTGCGGCGCACGTCGTTCTCGCGCCGCAGCCAGCGGATGTCGGGGTGGCGGCGCACGATGCCCGAGGCCGTGCAGGGCACGTCGGCCAGCACGGCGTCGAATGGCTTGCCGTCCCACCAGGCATCCAGATCCGCGGCATCAGCCGCTTGCAACTGGACACGATCGCTTGCCAGGCCCAGCCGGTCCAGGTTCTGCCCGACGCGGGCCAGCCGGCCGGCGTCGGCATCCAGGGCCAGCAGGTCGATATCGGCCAGCTCCAGCAGATGGGCGGTCTTGCCGCCCGGGGCCGAGCAGGCGTCCAGCACCCGCATGCCGTCGGCGGGCGCCAGCAGCTCGGCCGCCAATTGCGCGCCGGCGTCCTGCACCGACCACCACCCCTCGGCAAAACCGGGCAATTGCGTGACCGGCTTGGGCGTGGCCAGCACCAGGCCGGACTGGCCCACGGGCTCGGCCGCGAGGCCGGCGGCCTGGAAGGCGGCCAGCACCTGCTCGCGGCTGGCGCGGCGGCGGTTGACGCGCAGGGTCAGCGGCGCGGGCAGGTTGGCCGCGGCCAGGATCTCGCGCCATTCCTGCGGATAGGCCACGCTCAGCTGCTTGACCCACCAGCCGGGATGGTTCCATTGGGCTTCGGGACTGTTGGCGACCGCGGCTTCGAGCGCCGCGCGTTCCCGCAGGAAGCGGCGCAGGCAGGCGTTGAGCATGCCCTTGAAGGAGGCCAGGGCGCGGCTGCGGGACGCGGCAGTCACCGCCTGGTCCACCACCGTGTGCGCCGCGTAGACCGGCATGCCCGGCAGGGCCGCCGCGGCATCGCCCTCTTCCTTCAGCAGGGTCAGCGAGACCAGCAACAGGGATTCAAACAGCACGCTGGGATAGCGCTGCACCATCTCGCGGCCCACGGCGTCAGCCCAGCCCAGATAGCGCATCGCATGGAACGACACGGCCTGCGTGGCGGGCCGCAGGGACGATTCCACGTCGGCCAGCGCGTCGGTCAGGGAGCGGCCGTCCAGCACGCCCTCGACCACCTCCGCGCTGGAAAGCAGGACGGAGGACAGCGGAGGGGCCAGATTGGGGGAGTCGGAACGCGTGGACATGGTGCAAATTCAGGAGATAAGACCGCTATGGTAGCCGGACCTGGACGAACCGCGGCCGCCACGGCACACTGGCCCCAGCCACGGAGCCCCTCATGACCCTTGCCACCCTGCTGCTCTTCATCCTGGCCTCGGCCGTCACCATCATCACGCCAGGCCCCACCGTCCTGCTCGCCATGAGCAACGGTTCGCGCCACGGCGTGCGCGCCGCCTGCTGGGGCATGGCCGGCGCGGTGCTGGCCGACCTGGTCCTGATCGCCGCGGTGGCCTCGGGCCTGGGCGTGGTGCTGGCGGCCTCCGAAATCGCCTTCCAGCTCATCAAATGGGTGGGCGCGGCCTATCTGGCCTACCTGGGCTGGAAAATGCTGCGCTCGGACGCCGCGCTGGTCATGCCCGCCGCCCAGCCGGACGCCCGGCGTCCGGCCGGCCTGGCGCTGGGCCTGCGCAGCTTCGCCGTGGCGCTGACCAACCCCAAGGCGCTGCTGTTCATGTCCGCCTTCCTGCCCCAGTTCATCAATCCGGCCGCGCCCCTGCTGGCGCAGTACGCCGTGCTGGCCGGCGTCATGGCGCTGATGAACATCGCCGTGATGCTGGCCTATGCGGCGCTGGGCGCGCAAATGGTGCGCGCCTTCCAGGGCGCCAGCCTGCGCTGGCTGAACCGCGTCTGCGGGGGGCTGCTGATCGGGCTGGCCGGGACGCTGGCGCTGTATCGGCGCAGCGCGCCTTGAGCGGCATTCCGCTCAATAAACAGCGGCGCACTGCCCTGCACCGACGGCATTAACCCGACGGTGCGGCAGTACCTCAACCGGCTCTCGGATCTGATGTTCGTGTTGGCCCGCTACGTGAATCTGCAGCTGGGCGTGTCGGATGTGTACTGGAGCAGCAAGCATTCGCGGTAAGCGCGGCAGCAATTACCGACGAAGATGGAACGGTGTCTTTCATTTTTGGCGCCGACACTCGCACTACTATGTCCGAAAAAGATCATCTCTCGCGGGGAGGATGGTACACATGGACATACAACTCAATGATCTCGCCGCATTCGTGCACATCGCGGATGCCGGGAATTTTTCCAAGGCATCCGAAGCATTCGGCATCCCTAGCTCGACCTTGTCGCGCCGGCTCGCCTACCTGGAACGGCAGCTAGGCGCGCCGCTGTTTCGGCGGACCACCCGCCGGCTGACGCTCACCGATTTCGGACAGGCATATCTCGGCCGCTGCAAGCCGATTGTCGAAGGAATATATTCCGCGCATCGGCATCTGACGGATATGCACGAAGTCCCTGCGGGCAGGCTGCGCGTTTCGATGCCGGCGGGAATCGGCCAATTGATCCTGCCCACCGTCGCCAGCGAGTTTCGCTACAAATACCCCACTATCGAATGCGAAATCGACCTCAGCACCAGACCGGTCGATCCGATCGAGAATCCGTTCGATATCGTTTTCCGGCTGGGTGAACAGCCGGATTCGAGCCTCATCGGACGGCGGGTCGCCGAATTCAATTGCTTTCTTTTTGCGGCGCAGAGCTACGTATCCGCCCGTGGCGCACCCATCGCCGTCAGCGACTTGCGGCGCCATGAATGCCTGCGCTTCGGGATGAGCCGGTACGACTCGACCTGGATCCTCAATCGAGGCACGGTCGCGGAATCGATTGGGGTGAACGGAAAGCTGTGCGCGAACAACTTCGGCCTGCTTGCCCGGTTTGCGGCGGCGGGGCTGGGCATAGCGCCTGTCCCCGTTCTGAAGGCCGTCGAGCCGCAGCTGCACGAAGCAGGCCTGGTACGCGTATTGCCCGAGTGGGATTTCGGAATCGTTCCCTTGATTGCGCTGGTTCAGTCACGTCGGCTGCCCGCGAAGATCCGCGCATTCCTGGATTTTTTCGAACCGCGGCTCAAAAAGGCCTAGCGTTTCCGAAACCCAGCTCCGCGAACGGAGGCTCCAGCTTGCCCTGGGCAATCCAACGTTAGCCTGGAGCGGATTGCTGGCGGGCCTCGGCGCGCAGGCGCAAGTAAGTGGCGTAGCGCTCGCGATACTCCGCGCCGTAGATGTCAGGCGAGCTTTCCCCACGAGAAAGCTCGTCCAAGCCGGATGCTCGCCATGCCTGCAAGTCCGCGACACGGTCCGCGCGGGTCAGTTCGCTGGGTTTGGGCGGCGGGACTTGGGTTTCTTCAGAGGCCGTCGCGCTGCTGGAAAAGATTCCAATGACGATGGCGGCCGCCGAAGCAAGAGAAAAGGTCTTGATGCGCATGGTGAAAGTCTCCGGTAAGCGGAAAGTTGCGGAATTGAATCGGCTTCGCTGAAGCCTTGAAGCCATTCTGCGCAACCACAGCTGACCTGAGCATGACCCGCAAATAACGTCCTTGTCAGGCGGCGCGGCCACGTCATTTTCGACGGGCCATTTCGGTTATCTCCATGTCAGCAAAGCGTCAGCGCCGGGACAGTGCGGGATCTATAGAGTGCTCTCATGCCGGCATTGGGTGCAGCGCCGCTCCCGCCGTGCCTTGTGCGGGGGGGGCAGTCGCGTGCCGGCAACTCCACCTTTCCTGCGGGAGCCTGACAGTCATGGCGTACTCATCGAAATTATTCACGCGGCGGCGCGCGATCGCGTCGGCATCTGCACTGGCCGCAGGGGCCGCCTTCGCCGCCTACCTGTGGTGGCAGGCGGACACCGGCGCGGTCGCACTGACCGAGCGGCCGCTGATCCCCGTGCGAACCGCCATGGTGGAGCAGCGCGCGGAGATGCCGATGCTGCACAGATCGCCGGGCGACGTCCGTTCGCTGCGCAGCGTCGATGTGCGCAGCCAGGTTGACGGCGTGCTGAACCAAATCGTGGCACAGGAAGGCATGACGGTGAAGGCGGGAGACGTCCTGGCCCGCATCGACGACCGGTTGATTGTGTCTGCGCTGGCGCAGGCGCGTGCGCAGCACGCCATGGCGGCCGCGCAATTGCGGGTGGCGCGGCTGGACCTGGCGCGCTATCGCAGCCTGCGCAAAGAGGAAGCGGTATCCGCCCAGGTGCTCGAACAGCAGGCGGCTCGCGTGAGCGAGCTGGACGCCTCCGCGCGCAATCTGGAGGCTGCGGTGCAAACCCAGCAAGTCCTCCTTTCGCACACGGAAATCCGTTCGCCATTGAACGGGCGGGTTGGTATCCAGATGCTGCATGCGGGCAATGTATTGCGCTCGGCCGAAGCGCAGGTGCTGTTCACGATTGTCCAGATGGATCCGATTTCGGTGGAGATTTCCCTGCCCCAGGCCCTGCTCCCGCGCATCCGCGAGGCGCTTGCTGGCGCATCCCCGGTGCCGGTGCAGGCCTACGCCAGCGATGGCGGCGAACTGCTGGCGCAGGGGCGGCTGGCCCTGGTGGACAACCAGGTCTCCACGGTCAGCGGCACCGTGCGCCTGAAGGCGCTGTTCGACAATCCACAGGGGCGGCTCTGGCCGGGGCAGTCGGTTGTGGCAACGGTGGCGCTGCAGGTCATGAACGACGTACAGGTGGTCCCGACCAGGGCAGTGCAGCGTGGCGAGGACGGCAGGTTCGTCTGGCGCGTCGACGACGCCACGACGCATCCGGTTCCCGTGCAGGTGCTGTACGGCACCGATGCGTGGACGGCGGTCGCGGGCGTGGACCAGGGCGCGTCCGTCGTGGTGGATGGCGCCTCGCGGCTCTACCCCGGGGCGCGGGTGCGCGCGGAAGCCGTGGATAGCGCGGCCGGCGAATCCCGCATGGCGGCCGCGGGCAAATCAAAGGCGGGCGGCGATGCAACGCGCTAGCCTCTATGCGTGGTGCATCGCGCACCCCGTGGGTACCGTGCTGCTGACACTCGCCACGGTGCTGCTGGGCGCTCTCGCCTATCTGCGGCTGCCCGTCGCGCCGTTGCCCGAAGTGGACTTCCCCACGATCCAGGTCGAGGCGCGGCTGCCGGGAGCCAGCGCCCAGACCATGGCGTCGTCGGTGGCCACGCCGCTGGAAGTGCAGTTCAGCGCAATTCCGGGCGTGACCGAAATGACGTCGTCCAGCTCCATCGGAGCCACCACACTGACATTGCAGTTTTCGCTGGACAAGGACATCGATGTGGCTGCCCAGGAAATTCAGGCGGCTATCAATACCGCGGCGGGCCGGCTGCCGGCCGACCTTCCCAACCTGCCGACCTGGCGCAAGGTGAATCCGGCCGACAGCCCGGTCCTCATCCTCAGCGCCACCTCCGAGACCCTGTCGCTGACCGAGCTGAGCGACCAGGTCGAGACGGTGCTGGCGCGCCAATTGAGCCAGGTGGAGGGCGTGGGCCAGATATCGCTGACCGGGCTGCGCCGGCCGGCGATACGGATACGCGCCAATCCGGAAGCCTTGGCGGCGACGCGCAGCACCTTGCAAGACGTGCGCGAGGCGATACAACGCAGCAGCGTGAACTTGCCCAAGGGCGCGTTGTTCAGTGCCGACCGGGTCGCGACGCTGGACGTGAACGATCAGTTGTTCGATGCCGCGGACTACGGCGCGCTGGTCATCGGCTACCGCGAGGGCGAGCCGGTGTTGCTGCGGGACGTGGCCACGGTAGAGCACGGCGCCGAGGATGACTACACCGCCGTCTGGCCTGATGGCAAGCCCGGCGTCGTATTGCTCATCCGGCGCCAGCCCGGCGCCAACATCGTTGCCACGGCAGACCGGATCACCCGGGCGCTGCCCGCCCTGCAGGCGGCGCTGCCGGCGGACGTGGCGGTGGCGGTCTACAACGACCGCACCCGCACCATACGCTCGTCCCTGCACGAGGTGCAGCTGACCTTGGCCATCGCCATCGTCCTGGTGATTGGCGTCATGGCGGTGTTCCTGCGGCAGACTTCGGCCACGCTGATCGTGGCGGCGGTGCTGGGGGTGTCGCTGGTCGCGACTTTCGCGCTGATGTCCCTGGCCGGGTTCAGCCTGAACAATCTGACTCTGGTGGCGATCGTGGTGGCAGTGGGCTTCATCGTGGACGACGCCATCGTGGTCATCGAGAACATCCACCGCCATCTCGAAGCCGGCGCCGGCATGCGGGAGGCCGCCTTGAAAGGAACCCAGGAAATTGGCTTTACCGTCATGTCCATCAGCGTATCGTTGGTGGCGGCCTTCACCCCGCTGCTGTTCATGGAGGGGATAGTCGGCCGCCTGTTCAGCGAGTTCGCGCTGACCGCGACGGCCGCGATCATGATTTCCTTGATCGTCTGCCTGACGCTCGCCCCCACGCTGGCCAGCCTTTTCATGAAACCTCAGCATCACGGAGCCTCGCCCGGCCGGCCAAGCCGCTTGCTCGGGCTCTACACGCATGCGCTGGACTGGGTGCTGGCGCACCAGCGCATTACGCTGCTGGCGTTCCTGCTGACCGTACTTGCCAGCGTCGCCAGCTTCATGGCGATTCCGAAAGGCTTCTTCCCGCTGCAGGACACCGGGTTCATCGTGGGCGTGACGCGCGCGGCTTCCGATATTTCATACGAAAACATGGTGCAAAAGCACAAGCAGATAGAAGCCATCGTCCAGGCCGATCCGGACATCGTGGGCCTCAACCACGCGGTCGGCGGCGCTGCCACGCTAGGCAACGGCCGCATCTGGCTGGTACTGAACGACCCGGGCGGCCGCGACGCCAGCGCCAGCGAAATCATCGACCGGCTACGGCCGCAGTTGGCGCAGATCCCCGGCATACAGGTATTCCTGCGCGCCGCCCAGGACATCAACATCGGCGCGGGCCAGCCGCGGGCCCAATATCTCTACGTAATGCGCGCGCAAGACAGCGCAAGACTGGCCGAGTGGGCGGAGAAGCTGACCAGCGCGATGCAGCGCGACCCGATCTTCCGCGATGCCTCGCACGATTTGCAGTGGGACGCGCAAATCACGCGGCTGACGCTGGACCGGACGGTCGCGGCGCGCTATGGATTCAGCGCCAGCGACGTGGACAATGCGCTGTACGACGCGTTCGGCCAGCGTCAGGTCAACCAGATCCAGACCGAGGCCAATCAATATTACGTGGTGCTGGAGATCGACCGCCACCAGCGCGGTACGGCTGAAAGCCTGGCGTACTTCCAACTGCGCTCGCCCCTGACCGGGGAGATGGTCCCGTTACTGAGCTTCGCTCAAATCGAAGAACCAACAAGGGGGCCCGCTGTGATCGTGCACGATTCGCTGCTGCCCGCCGCCAACCTGTCGTTCAACCTGGCGCCCGGCGTCGCGCTAGGCGAGGCGGTGCAGCGGCTGGAACAGATCCGCGAGACGCTGGACATGCCCGCGAGCGTGACCGGTACCTTCCAGGGTGCGGCCCAGGCTTTCCAGGACTCGCTCGCCAGCCAGCCATGGCTGATCCTGGCGGCGCTGCTGGCTGTCTACATCATCCTGGGCGTGCTTTACGAGAGCTTCGTGCATCCCCTGGCGATACTTTCCACGCTGCCGTCGGCCGGGCTCGGCGCCATCCTGTTCCTGTGGCTGTGGGGACTGGATTTCTCGGTAATGGCGCTGATCGGCCTGATCCTGCTGATCGGTATCGTCAAGAAGAACGGCATCCTGCTGGTCGACTTCGCCTTGCAGGCACAGCGCGAGCGCGGCCTGCCAGCGCGGCAAGCCATGCGCGAAGCCTGCCTGGTGCGGTTCCGTCCGATCATGATGACGACCCTGGCGGCCGCGCTGGGCGCGGTGCCACTGATGCTGGCGTTCGGCACCGGCGCGGAGCTGCGCGAGCCGCTGGGCGTCGCCATTGTGGGCGGATTGGCCATCAGCCAGCTGCTGACCCTGCTGACCACGCCGGTGGTATTCCTGGCATTGAACCGCCTATTCCTGCGGGACAAGGGGCCAGTTCCATCGGCACCGCAAGCGTTGACAAAGAGCCGCCAAGCATGAGGAAGAGACACGTGAAAGCAGGCACTGCCATCGTCCTGGCGGCGTTCCTGACCGGCTGCTCGGCCGTGGCTCCCGAGCCATCCGCCCAAGACCTGGGCCAACCCGCGGATGTACTGCTGGCGCAGGCCGGTATGCCGCTGCGCTGGTGGGACGGCTTCGAGGATGCGGCGCTGAACCACCTGCTTGAACAGGTGCTGGCGTCGAATCTCGACCTGGCGGTGGCGGCTGAACGTATCCGGGAACAACGCGCGCAGCGCCGGCTGGCCGGCGCTGCGCTGTTCCCGTCGCTGGGCGCGGGAGCCAGTGCGCAACGCGCCTCTGGCCTAGAGCCCGCCTCCTGGTATGGCGCGGACCTGGCCTGGGAGATCGACCTGTTCGGACGGCTGCGGGCTCAGCGCGATGCCGCCGGGGCCCTGGCGCAGGCCACCGTGCATGACTACGAAGCCCTACGGCTGAGCTTGATGGCGGAGGTTGCCGTCGTCTACCTCCAGTTGCGCCTGGCGCAGCGGCAGGCGCAACTGGCGCAAAGAACGGGCGAGGTGCTCGGACGCACCAGCCAGCTTGTCGAGGCGCGACGACGCATGGGAATGGCGAACCGGCTCGACGCCGAGCGCATGCTGGCGGAGCACGAATCCACCCTGGCTGAAATCCCGGTGGCGCAGCAGCAGATCACCAGCGCCCGCTATGCACTGGCCTACCTGCTGGCGACCGACGTCGCGACGATCGATCGCCAGCTGGAACTTGGATCGGAACAACCGCGGGTGCCGCAACGGGTAGCGGCAAACGCCCTGTTGGCCATGCCCGCCGAGACGTTGCGCTGGCGGCCGGATGTCCGGGCCGCCGAGCGGCGCATGGCCGCCGCGGGGGGAGAGCTGGCGGCGGAACGGGCCGCGAGGTTTCCGCAGTTGACCCTGGGCGCGCTCGGAGGCTTCGAGCGGGGCGTCGGCAGTCCAGGATGGTCCCTCAGTCTGCAGCTCCTGCAGCCGCTGTTCGATTTCGGCGCAATCCGGGCCCGAGTGGAAAGCGCGGACGCCAGATTGGCGCAGAGCCGCCTGGCTTATGAGTCCGCTTTACGGTCGGCGTTCAGGGAGAGCCAGACCAGCATCCACGCCTACGGGCAATCCATGCTGCGCCAGGCGCGGCTGGACGCCGCCGCGGCAGCCGCCCAAACGGCGTCGGATCTGGCGCGCAGGCAATACGAGGAAGGCATGGTGTCGCTGCTCGAAGTCCTGGATGCGCAGCGCAGCGCCTATGACATCGAACGCACGCTTTCAAGCGCCACGATAGATGTGGCGCTACGCTGGGTGGACATCTACCGGACGCTGGGAGTGGCGAGCGGCATGCAAGGCGGGTAGGCGGGCTGAAGGTGGGCCAGGCGAAGGTTCGTCCGGGCTCGCGCCGGATCTAGGCAGCCAGCAGCTCGTCGTACACGGCCAGCGTCTGCCCGACGAATCTCTCGACGCCGAATTTGGCCACGCTCTTGGCGCGCGCTTCCCGGCCCATGGCCCGGAGCTGTTGCCTTTGCGGGATGATCCGGGCGAGGCATTGCGCGATGCCGCCAGGCGAGGATGGCTCCACGACCCAGCCATCGACGCCATGGTCGATGTTTTCAGGCAATCCCGCATAGCGGCTCACCATGACAGGTTTGCCCATTGCCATCATTTCCCGGCATGCGAAGGATATGGTCTCGATGCGGGTGGACAGGACGAAACCCAGGTCGAACGCGGCCACGAAAGGCCGAACATCGGACAAGAGGCCCGCGTAATAGACTTGGCCGGCCATGCCTAGCTCCATGATCCGGGCCTGCTGCTCGATGCTGGGCGGCAGTCCGGCTATCGCCACCAGCACCTGCCGCCGCAGTTGCGGCGGCAGCAACGAGACCCCCTCGACCATGTGCAGCCAGTTCTTGTAGTTGGCGGTGCCGGCGTTGCTGCCGATGATGAGGCGATCCTCGGTATCGACCGGCCAGGCGCGCCGCAAGGCCTCGCATTCCAACGCTGGGTAAGGCTGGTAGCGCCCCGTATCCACGCCATTCTTGACCGTGCTGATCGGGCAACGGGCATAGGGCGAGGCCAGCAGCTTGCGCGCCGAGTCGTCGCAGACCGCGATGACGTGGTCGGTCGCCATGTGGGCGCGCAGCAAGGGCCCCAGTCCGGAGATTTCGTGATTGTCGTGCTTGGTGTAGACCACTGGAGGCCGAGGCCCGCGCAGCCTCATCCTGGCGAGCATCACGCTGCGGTGGTCCAGGGAACCATTCACGTGCACGATGTCGAATCTTTCCGCCGCCATGATCTTCGCCAGGTGCGAGACCACCGCGGGAGTTTTCCAGATGCGGCTGGAATATCCCACGGCCACATTCCGGCTCAAGTCCGCCAGTTCCGTTGCGCTGTACAGCCGGCTGGATGCCGGCACGGCCAAGGTCACATTATGATGGCCCCCAAGGTGCCGGATAAGCGTGGCGAGATAAGTGGTGTGGCCGCCGCCGTCGCCCTTGTGGTAGTTGGTGTAGAGGATCTTCATGAGTGTCCGGCGCGGCGGCCGCCCCAGCGAGGCAGGGGCGCCGCAAAGTGTTCATGCGGTGCACTCTAGCCAGGGGCCGCTGACCTCAGCGTGACCCTTTCCTGACGCGAATATGTCTCCTGGCTGACGGAGCGGTTCCTGACAATGGCGTCAGTTTCGGGTCACGTTGGCGACGGCGGCGGCGGTCTACAGTGTCGCGGCGCATCCGCTCTGGGCGGATCGGCGGAAGACCATGCAGGCCCCGGCACAGGCGGCTGCCGCCATGGACAATTGCAAAGAAGCAGCGAGGGGAAAAAATGCGCCTGCTGGTAGTGGAAGACGAGCCGAAGACGGCCTCGTACATCAAGCGCGGGCTGACCGGCCTGGGCTATACCGTGGACGTGTCCGGCGATGGAGCGGAAGGCCTGTTCCTGGCCCTGGAGCATGACTACGACGGCATCATCCTGGACGTCATGCTGCCTGGCCAGGACGGCTATGCGGTCCTGGGGCTGCTGCGCGCGCGCAAGCAGACGCCGGTGCTGATGCTGTCTGCCCGCGGTTCCGTGGATGAACGGGTCAAAGGTCTGCGCCAGGGCGCGGACGATTATTTACCCAAGCCGTTCTCCTTCACCGAGCTGGTGGCGCGGATCCAGGCCCTGCTGCGGCGCCGGAGTGGCGCGGGCGGCGAGTCGACCCTGCTGCAGGCGGACGACCTGCAGGTCGACATGATGGCGCGGCGCGCCACCCGCGCCGGGCAGCGGCTGGACCTGACCGCCAAGGAGTTCGCGCTGCTCAGCCTGCTGGTGCGGCACCAGGGCGAGATCCTGTCCAAGCTGATGATCGCGGAACAGGTCTGGGACATGAATTTCGACAGCGACGCCAATGTGGTCGAAGTGGCCATGCGGCGCTTGCGCCTCAAGGTTGACGCTCCCTACGAGAAGAAGCTGCTGCATACCGTCAGAGGCATGGGTTATCTGCTCGAAAGCCGCAACGAATCCGCCGCCGAGCAGCCATGATTTCCTCCATATCGACGCGCTTGGCGCTGATGTTCGCCCTGTCGGTGGCGCTGATCGTCTCGGTATGCGCCGTCCTGCTGCAGGAGTCGCTCAGGCTCTCCCTGCAGCAGCAGATGCACAACGAACTCGAGCTGCGCCACTCATTCCTGGATCCGCTGGTGATGTCGCGGCAATCTCCGGAGACATGGCATAAGGTTGTCTCCAAGCTCAGCGCCATGGCGCCGGACGACGGGCCCGACGCGCAGCACTGGATCGTAAGCGACGATCCCTTCTACAGCTATGGCGGCGCGGCGCCCGACGGCGTGACATGGAGCCAGGTGCCGGACGGATTTTCTATCTTGCCGGGCAATAGCGGCTGCTGTCCGCTGAACGTGCTCGTCACGACCATTCCCCCCGCAGGCAGCCGCCCGGCCGTGCGCTTGGTCGTCGCGCTGGATTCGACACCCTACATGAAGACGCTGGACGACTTCACCAACGTCTTGATCGCGATATCGATCGCAGGCGCCTTGTTGGTGGCTTTCCTGGGCTACGGCATCGCGCGGCTGGGACTTTTGCCTGTCAGGCGCTTGGGCGGACAGGCGCAAGGTCTGGCGCCGGGAAGTACCGGGCAGCGGCTGGGCATCGAGCAGCTTCCCGCGGAGATCAAGGACCTGGCCATTTCCTTCAATGGCGTGCTGGAGCGGCAGGAAGTGGCCTGGCGCCAGCTCGAGAGCTTCAATGCCGACGTCGCGCATGAACTGCGCACGCCACTGACCAACCTGATCGGCCAGACACAACTCGGACTGGCGGTGTGCAAGGACGAACACGAATTCAAGGAGCTGCTGCAGTCCAACATGGAGGAACTTGAACGGATGACCTCCATCGTCAACGACATGCTGTTCCTGTCACATGCGCAGGTCGGCCGGATGGCCATGGACATGGGCGACGTGTCGTTGCGGGATGAGGCGGCCAAGACCATGGAATATCTTGAGCCGCTGTTCGTGGAAAAAGAACTGACCGTCGCCCTTGAAGGCGACGCCCACGCCTGCGCGGACCGCCGATTGTTCCATCGGGCGCTGGCAAACCTGCTGGAAAACGCGGCCTGCTACACCGCCGCGCAAACCGGGATCCGCGTGGAACTGGAGGAAAAGGATGGACTCGCCTACGTTTCCGTCACCAATCAGGGCGCTCCCATCGCGCCACAGGTTCTGCCGCGTCTGTTCGAGCGCTTTTTCAGAGTGGAAACCGCGCGCAGCCACAGCGACAGGCATCACGGGCTGGGCCTGGCCATCGTGAAGGCCATCGCCTCGATCCACCAGGGCGACGTGTTCGTACGCAGCGAGGGTGGCGTCAATACTTTCGGGTTCTCGATGGCTTGCCGCCCCTCGATCGGCCAGGCAAATGGGGACGCAGCAATTCGACCGATGGCCGTCGCAACCCGGTAAAACGGTGCCCCTGCGATGCCGCGGCTACATCGGACGAGCGCGCCCCCACTTGACCTACGGCAATGCCGTATAATCAAAAATTCGCCTTCTTCGCCATCATGGTACGAAGGCCTGACCCCCAGGGACGCCCTAAGCAGGCGCCACCCGACTTTTGAAGAGCCATGAAGAATGCTGCCCCGACGGCGCGCGGCGCATCGTGGCAGGCGTCGCATATCAGCGAAGCACGCAACCGCGTGGGCCTGCCGCAAACGGATTTCGCTGAACTGCTGGGCGTGAGCGTACGCACGCTGCAAGATTGGGAGCAAGGACGGCGCACCCCCTCGGGCGCGGCGAAGACCCTGCTGCAGGTAGCCATGCTGCACCCCGAGACCTTGCGAGAACTGCCCCCCTGGCGCGCCAACGAACACGCTGAATCTTGAGGCCTGCCGCCCCGGCCTCCCCCGACACGAACAACACATCCGCCGCGCGACACGCTCGCCGCGCGATTTTTTGGTGAACGACATTGGAAATCCTCGAAACCTCCCGGCCTGGCAAGGGCCCCGGCAAGGCCAACAGCGCTGACGCGAACGCGGCGGCCGCCTCCACCCTGGCCGACACCATCGCCGCCGCCAACGCCGACGGCCGAACCCCGCGCGTGGGGTTCGTCTCCCTGGGCTGTCCCAAAGCCCTGGTCGACTCCGAACGCATCCTGACCCAACTGCGCACCGAAGGGTACGAAGTCACGCCCGAGTACAACGACGCGGACGTGGTCGTCGTCAATACCTGTGGCTTCATCGACAGCGCCAAGGCGGAATCGCTGGAGGCCATCGGCGAAGCCCTCGCCGAGAACGGCAAGGTCATCGTGACCGGCTGCATGGGCGTCGAGGAATCGGTGATCCGCGACGTGCACCCCAGCGTGCTGGCCGTGACCGGCCCGCAGCAATACGAAGAGGTGGTGCGCGCAGTGCACCAGGCCGCACCGCCCAAGAAGGACCACAACCCCTACCTGGACCTGGTGCCGCCGCAAGGCATCAAGCTCACGCCGCGCCACTACGCCTATCTGAAGATCTCGGAAGGCTGTAATCACCGCTGCAGCTTCTGCATCATCCCGTCGATGCGCGGCGACCTGGTCAGCCGACCGGTGGGCGACGTGCTGAGCGAGGCCGAGCGCCTGGTCAAGGCGGGCGTGAAGGAATTGCTGGTGATCTCGCAGGACACCAGCGCCTATGGCGTGGACGTGAAGTACCGCAGCGGCTTCTGGAACGGCCGCCCGGTGAAGACCCGCATGACCGAGCTCTGTATGGCCTTGTCCGAAATGGGCGTGTGGACGCGCCTGCACTACGTGTATCCGTACCCGCACGTGGACGAAGTCATTCCGCTGATGGCCGAAGGCAAGATCCTGCCCTACCTGGACATCCCGTTCCAGCACGCCAGCCCGCGCATCCTGAAGGCCATGAAGCGCCCCGCCTTCGAGGACAAGACCCTGGCCCGCATCAAGCGCTGGCGCGAGATCTGCCCGGACCTGACGATACGCTCGACCTTCATCGTCGGCTTCCCCGGCGAAACCGAGGAAGACTTCCAGTACCTGCTGGACTGGATGCAGGAAGCGCAGCTGGACCGCGTGGGCTGTTTCCAGTATTCGCCGGTGGAAGGCGCGCCTGCGAACCTGCTGGACAATCCGGTGCCGGACGAGGTCAAGCAAGAGCGCTGGGAACGCTTCATGGAACTGCAGCAATCGATCTCCGCCGCCCGCCTGGCCAGGAAGGTGGGCCGCGAGATCGACGTGCTGATCGACGAAGTGGACGAAGACGGCGCCGTGGGCCGCAGCAGCGCCGATGCGCCCGAGATCGACGGCTGTGTCTACGTCAGTTCCGACAAGCCGCTGAAGGCGGGCGACCTGGTGCGCGCCCGCGTCACCGATTCCGACGAATACGACCTCTGGGCCGACGCGATCTGAGCCCGGTCCCGCGCGCGGCGCCTGCCGCGCGCGCGGCTCAGGCTTCCAACAGCTTGAGCCCCGCCACCCCGCCCACGATCAGCGCAATGCACAGCAGGCGCGCGGCGGACGGCGAATCCCCGAACAGCATGATCCCCAGCACGGTAATGCCCACGGACCCGATGCCGGTCCAGATGGCATACGCCGTGCCCGCGGGCAGCTGCTTCATCGCCAGCGTCAACAGGAAAACGCTGCCCAGCGCGGCGGCGATGCCGATCACGCTGGGCCACAAGCGCGTCCAGCCGTCCGCGTACTTCAAGGCCAGCGCCATCACGATTTCGACCGCGCTCGCGGCGACCAGAATCAACCAGGCCATCTCGGCCTCCTGCCAGGACTAGGGAACGGCTAGCGTAGAGGCTATAGTTACCCAGAGACAAGTACGCACCTTTAGGTAACGATGAAAAAAATGACCACGCTGTCGCCCGCAGGCGACGTGTTCGACGCCTCGTGCCCGTCGCGCCGCGCCCTGGAACTGATCGCAGGCAAGTGGGTTCCGCTGATCCTGCCCGCGCTGGAACACGGCCCCCTGCGCAACAACGAGCTGCTGCGCCGGCTGGACGGGATCTCGCAAAAGGTCATGACGCAGACGCTCAGGGAGCTGGAACGCCACGGCCTGGTGCTGCGCGAAGACCTGGGCACCGTGCCGCCGCACGTGAGCTACCGGCTGAGCGAACTGGGTCAGTCCCTGAACGTGGCCTTGATCGCGCTGGACCGCTGGGCCGAGACCCATCATGCGGCGCTGGACGCGGCGGCGCGCCGCCACGACGCGAGCCAATCCAGGCGCGGCGTTTCCGCACCCCGCGCGTAGGGGCCGGGCGCCCAGGCGCTTGTTGCGTAAACTATGGGCTTCCCGGAATCCCGTGACGCAATCTGTAACGGGAACAGGCATCACCCGAAGATCTATGACTCTGAAGAACATTTGCGTGTATTGCGGCTCGAACCCCGGCGCCCGACCGGATTACGTGGAACAGGCTCGCGTGCTGGCTCGCGAACTGGTGCGGCGCGATCTTGGACTGGTGTACGGCGGTTCGGTCGTGGGCATCATGGGCGTGGTGGCCAATGAAGTACTGGCCGGCGGCGGCCGCGTGATCGGCGTGATCCCGGAACTGCTGATGAAGAAGGAGCAGGCACACCGCGGCCTGACCGAACTGCATCTGGTGCAGAACATGCACGAGCGCAAGGCCATGATGATGGAAAAGGCCGACGGCTTCATCGCGCTGCCAGGCGGCGCGGGCACGCTGGAAGAGTTCTTCGAGGTCTGGACCTGGGCGCAATTGAACATGCACCAGAAGCCCTGCGGCCTGCTGAACATCGCCGGCTACTACGACGCGCTGGTCCAGTTCGTGGACCATGCGGTCGAGGAAGAATTCATCCGCCCCCAGCATCGCGACATGCTGGTGGTGGAAGAGGACCCTGCTTTGCTGCTGGACCGCTACGCCATGTACGAACCGCCCAATGTCTCGAAGTGGTTCGAACAGATCAAGGCCTGACGTCATCCCTCCACCAGACCACAACGGAAGCCCCGCAATGCCCACCCATGCGTTGACTCCCGCCAGCACCGAGTCCGTACTGCGCGACTACTTTCACGCCAAGGACGAGAACCGCCCGCACTACATGGCGCGCGCGTTCGCGCCGGACGCGGTGCTGAAGATGGCCTTGCGCACGCAGGCCATCGCCTTTCCGCCCGAGTCGCACGGCCTGGCCGCCATTGCCGACACGCTGGTGCGCAAGTTCGGCCAGACCTACGAAAACGTCTACACCTTCTACCTGGCGCGGCCCGAGGCAGGCGCGCGCCTGCCCGCCTACCAGTGCGACTGGATCGTGGGCATGACGGAAAAGGCCACGGGCAACGTCCGCGTGGGCTGTGGCCGCTATGACTGGGAGTTCCAGCCGGAGCCCTATCGCGCCAGCAATCTCGTCATCACCATCGAAACCATGGTAACGCTGCCCGCGCACGACACCGAAGCGGTGTTCGGCTGGCTGCTGGGGCTGGACTATCCCTGGACCAGCGCCGCCCGCGTCGTGGCCGGCGCGCCGCCGCTCGAAGGCCTGGCTCCCGTCGTGCACTATCTGCTGCACCCGAACGGCATCTAAGGGCCCGCGCAAGCCATCTTTCCGTATCAACAGGCTCTAGAGATCCGCGACTTGAAATACGACATCGCCGCTTTTGATTTCGATGGCACCCTGGCCGACACCATGCCATGGTTCAACTCCATCCTGAACACGGTGGCCGACAAATACGGCTTCCGCAAGATCGACGCTTCCGAACGCGACCAGCTGCGGCACCGCGACGCCGCCGAGATTCTCAAATTCCTCGGCATTCCGCTGTGGAAGCTGCCGGCCATCATGGCGCACGTGCGCACGCTGATGCAGGAGATCGATCCCAGCGTGCACCTGTTCGACGGCATCCCCGATGCGCTGGCGCGCCTGAAGACGAGCGGGCTGCGCCTGGCGGTGGTCAGCTCGAATTCCATCGAGAACGTGCAGCGCGTGCTGGGCGCGGAAACCGCCGCCCTGTTCGACGATTACGAATGCGGCACCGACCTGTTCGGCAAATCCGCCAAGATCGACCGCTTGCTCAAACAGCACGGCACCGCCCCCGAGCGCTTCCTGCTGGTGGGCGACGAAATGCGCGACATCGACGCCGCCCGCAAGGCCGGCGTGCGCATCGGTTCCGTCGCCTGGGGTTATAACCATGTCGAGGCGCTGCGCGAACGCGGCCCCGACGAGCTGTTCCTGACCGTTGCCGACTTGCCAGCCGCGCTGGCCTGAACCTGGAACCCGAAGCCATGCACATCGATCCCGCCCATCTGGTCACCGACGCAGACGCCTTGCAGGCGCTGTATGGCGCATCCGGCGAAGCCTCCATCAAGAAGGAAGTGGATCACGTGCATCCGCACTACCGCGCCTTCATCGAGGCGGCGCCTTTCGCGGTGCTGGCCACCGCGGGCCCCGATGGCTTGGACGCTTCGCCGCGCGGCGATCCCGCCGGCTTCGTGGTGGTGGAGGACGACAAGACGCTGCTGCTGCCGGACCGCCGCGGCAACAACCGCATCGACAGCCTGCGCAACATCCTGGCCGATCCGCGGGTCGCGCTGCTGTTCCTGGTGCCAGGGGTGGGCGAGACCCTGCGGGTCAACGGCGCGGCACGCATCAGCGTGGACCCTGCGCTGCTGGCGCGCTTCGAGATGGACGGCAAGCTGCCGCGCTCGGTGCTGGTGGTGGACGTGCACACCGTGTACTTCCAGTGTTCGCGCGCCTTGCTGCGCTCCAAGCTATGGGATCCGGTGGCACAGGTGCCGCGCACCGCGCTGCCCAGCGTGGGCCGTATCTTGTCGGACCTGACGGCGGGCACCTTCGACGGCGTCACCTATGACCGCGAACTGCCTGCGCGCGTGGCCAGCACCTTGTATTGATGAAAGATCCCGGGGCCGCCTGGCCCCGGCGGGTTCAGGCCGGCTGCCAGCCCCGCACGAACACATCCACGGGCTGGCGCTTGCCGCCCGCTTTCTGCAGCTCCAACAGGCGTAGCACGCCGCTGCCAGTGGCGATATCGATGCCGGCAGCCTCGGCGCGCAGCACGCTGCCGGGCGCGGCCGTGGCGGCCTCATCCAGCGCCTGCGCGCGCCAGACCTTCACCGGGTCTGCCAGGCCGGGCAGGCGGATGCTGGCGCCCGGCACGGGATTGAAGGCGCGCACGCGGCGCGCCAGCAGTTCGGCGGGCTGGGTGCAGTCGAGCGCGCCCTCGGCCTTGTCGAGCTTGGCGGCATAGGTCACGCCCGCCTCCGGCTGCTTGCGCGGCGTCAGGCCGCCCTGGGCCAGGGCCGCCAAGGCTGCGACGATGGCTTCCCCGCCCGCCAGCGCCAGCGCATCGTGCAGCTCGGCCGCGGTCGTGTCGCCGCCTATGGGCACCACGCGTTCCAGCAGCATGTCGCCGGTATCCAGTCCCTGGTCCATCTGCATGATGGTCACGCCGGTCTGCGCGTCGCCGGCTTCGATGGCGCGCTGGATGGGCGCGGCGCCGCGCCAGCGCGGCAGCAGGCTGGCATGGATGTTCAGGCAGCCCAGGCGCGGCAGGTCCAGCACCCACTGCGGCAGGATCAGGCCGTAGGCCGCCACCACCATCACGTCGGGCGCCACGCGCTCAAGCAGGGCCTGGGCCTCGCTGGCTTCTTCGGGATAGCGGCCGTCCAGGCGCAGGCTGCGCGGCTGGGCGACCTCGATGCCGGCGTCCAACGCCGCCTGCTTGACCGGGCTGGGCGTCAACTTCAGCCCGCGCCCGGCCGGGCGGTCGGGCTGGGTCATGACCAGCGGGATCTCATGGCCGGCGGCGCGCAGGGCGTCAAAGGCGATACGGGCGAATTCCGGCGTGCCGGCAAAGACTAGGCGCATGGGAGAAGACCAGGGAGTGGAAAAAGACTTTAGGCGCGGAGCGCTTCGCGCTCGGCTTTCTTGAGCCTGGTCTTGATGCGGTTCTGCTTCAGGCTGGACAGGTATTCCACGAACACCTTGCCTTCCAGATGGTCGAGCTCGTGCTGCACGCACACGGCCAGCAGGCCGTCGGCCTCGAACTCGAAGGGCTTGCCGTCGATGTCCAACGCCTTGCAGCGGATGCGGGAGGCGCGCTCGACATCGTCATAGACGCCAGGCACGGACAGGCAACCCTCTTCGTAGATCTTGTAGTCGTCGCTGTGCCAGGTGATCTCGGGATTGATCAAGACCAGCAGCTGGTTGCTTTCCTCGGACACGTCGATCACGACGACGCGCTCATGCACGTCGACCTGGGTCGCGGCCAAGCCTACGCCCGGCGCGTCGTACATGGTCTCGGCCATGTCGCGCACCAGTTGGCGGATGCGGTCGTCGACCTCGGCGACCGGCTTGGCCTTTTTGTGCAAGCGCGGGTCCGGGTAGCGAAGAATAGGAAGTAAAGCCATTGCGGGGGAAATGCCAGTAGTCAGGTTTACATAAGAGTTTAATTCATTAGACTCTTGATTTCTAATAGTTTTCGGCTAATCCCGGGATTGGCCGGATTGCCATGTGCCCCGGGGTTTCCTGGCCGCGCCGCGCGGCAAATCAGTCCGCCCCGGCCCGCGACCGCGCGCCCCGCATGCGACACTCTCGCACCACCGACGCCCTTACGCGCCCGCCTCATGCCGCTCACGCAATCCCCCTCCGAACTGGCCGCCTGGTTGCGCCTGTCCCTGGAACCGAACATAGGCTCCGCCACCGCCTGCACACTGCTGGGCGCGCTCGGCCTGCCGGAACAGATCTATGCGCAACGGGCCACGGCGCTGTCGCGCCACTTGCCCGAGGCGCTGGCGCGGCAACTGGCCGCCCCGATGCCGGCGGAGATGGCAGCGCAGGTCGACAGCGCGCTGGAATGGGTGGCCGCGCCCGGCCGGCATATCCTGACGCTGGCCGATCCCACCTATCCGCAAAGCCTGCTCACCATCGCCGACCCGCCCATCCTGCTCTATGTGGCTGGCGACCCGGCCTTTCTACAGGGTCCCTCGCTGGCGGTGGTGGGCGCGCGCAATGCCACACCCGGCGGCCAGGAAAACGCCCGCGCCTTTGCCCGGCATCTGGCCGCGCACGGCTGGCGCGTGGTCAGCGGACTGGCGCTAGGCATCGACGGCGCGGCCCATGAAGGCGCGCTGGACGCCGGCCCCGAAGGCGCCGGCACGGTGGCGGTCATGGGCACCGGCATAGACCGCATCTACCCCGCCCGCCATCGCGACCTGGCGCACCGCATCGCGGCGCACGGCGCGCTGGTGTCGGAACTGCCGCTGGGCACGGGCGCGCTGCCGCAGCATTTCCCCAAGCGCAACCGCATCGTGGCGGGGCTGGCGCGCGGCGTGCTGGTGGTGGAAGCCGCCCGCCAGAGCGGATCGCTGATCACGGCCAGGCTGGCCGCCGAAGGCGGGCGCGAGGTCTTCGCCATTCCCGGATCCATCCATTCGCCGCTTTCGCGCGGCTGCCACGCGCTGATCCGCCAGGGGGCCAAGCTCGTGGAAACCGCCCGCGACATCACCGATGAGCTCGGCGGCGATCCGACGCCGGCCGCGCGCGCCCAGCCCCCTGCCGTGGAAACCTTGCCTGACCACCCCGTGCTTGACGCGCTGGGCTACGATCCGCTGCACCTGGACGCGATCCAGGCCCGCTGCGAAATGAACACCGCCGACCTGCAGACGCAGTTGGTCGAACTGGAGCTGCAAGGCCGTATCGTCCGGCTGGACGATGGCCGTTACCAGCGCATGAAATAGGGTTGTTCCCCTTGGACCGCCCCGCAAAACAGGGTCGGCGCTATGGCGCTAATATTGTGTAGATAGCGCCGCCGCCCTGCCGCGCCGCTTACCCCATCCCGAGACAGGAATAGACATGGCTTTGCCCTCCCGCGTGAAGATCGTCGAGGTGTCGCCCCGCGATGGCCTGCAGAACGAAAAGGAATTCGTGCCCACCGACATCAAGGTGGAACTGGTCAACCGCCTGGCGGCCGCAGGCTTCCCCAATGTGGAAGCCGCCTCGTTCGTGTCGCCCAAGTGGGTGCCGCAAATGGCCGACGGCGCGGAAGTCATGGCCCGCATCGAGCGCCGCCCCGGCACGATCTATTCCGTGCTGACGCCCAACATGAAGGGTTTCGAAGGGGCATTGGCCGCAGGCGCCGACGAGATCGTGATCTTCGGCGCGGCCAGCGAAGCCTTCTCGCAAAAGAACATCAACTGTTCCATCGCCGAATCGATCGCGCGCTTCGAACCCGTGGTGCAGGCTGCGCGCGCAGCGGGCATCCGTGTGCGCGGCAGCATCAGCTGCGCGCTGGGCTGTCCCTACCAGGGCGAAGTGCCGGTGGAAGCGGTGGTTGACGTGGTGCAGCGCTACCTGGCGATGCAGGTCGACGAGATCGACGTGGCCGACACCATCGGCGTCGGCACGCCCAAGCGCGTGCGCGAAGTGATGACGGCGGTAACGCGCGTGGCCGACCCGGCGCGCATCTCGGGCCACTTCCACGACACCTACGGGCAGGCGCTGGCCAATATCCTGGCGGCGCTGGAAACCGGCATCTCGATTTTCCATACCTCGGTGGCCGGCCTGGGCGGCTGCCCCTATGCCAAGGGCGCCACCGGCAACGTCGCCACCGAAGACGTGCTGTACATGCTGCGCGGCCTGGACATCGACACCGGCGTGGACTTCGACGCCGTGGTCGACATCGGCCAATGGATGTCGGCCCACCTGAACCGCAAGGGTTCGAGCCGGGCCGGCAACGCCATCGCCGCCAAACGGGCGGCATGACGGACCGCATGAACGCTTCCGCCAGTACGCCCTCGGCCGAGGAACACGCGGCGCTGCTGCGGACCATCGGTCCCCTGCCCTTGTCGGGCCAGGCCTGGCCCGACTGGGTGCGCATCCTGACCTGGGTCATCCTGGCGGTGCTGGGCGTGCAGGTGGTCACCACCGCCATCCGCGCCCCCTCGCAACCCTTCGACACCTTGCTGGCCGCCGTGGTGGCGCTGTGCTTCCTGGGGCTGCTATTCGTGTCCTGGCATATGCAGACGTCCATCACCACCATCGACGAACGCGGCCTGCGCCAGACCTGGTTCACACGCCGCGAAGTCGCCTGGGAAGACGTGCGCTATGCGCGCTTCGTGCCGATGCTGTTTTCCAAGCGGCTGGTGGTGTTCACGCACCGCGGCCGGCCGATGATCTTCCAGGGCGGCACGCGGGAATTGCGCGCCGCGTTCGTGAAGATCGCCGAACTTTACCGGCGCGGCTGACGCCTCGGGATTCCGCGGGCCGGCAATCGATAGCCCGGCGCGCGAGACCCGTCAGCATCACCGTATCGGCAACGCGTACATCAGGCCACCCTGCGTCCATTGCGCATTCAGGCCGCGCTTGATCTTCAGGGGGCTGCCCTGGCCGACGTTGCGCTCGAAGCTCTCGCCGTAGTTGCCCACCTGCTTGACGATGTTGTAGGCCCACTTCTCGTCCAGCCCCAGGTTGGCGCCGCTGCCGGGCGTGACGCCCAGGATGCGCTTGATGTTGGGGTTGGCGCCCTTGGCCTGTTCGTCCACGTTGGCGGACGACACGCCATATTCCTCGGCCTCGATCATGGCCGACAGCGACCAGCGCACGATGTTCAGCCAGGCATCATCGCCCTGGCGCACGAACGGACCCAAGGGTTCCTTGGAGATGATTTCCGGCAGCACCACGTAGTCGTCGGGGTTCTGCAGCTTGGAGATGCGGATCGAGGCCAGACCCGAGGCGTCGGTGCTGAAGACGTCGCAACGGCCCGCGGCGAAGGCGTTGACCACCTCGTTGAAGGTCTCGATCACGACCGGCTTGTAGCTCACGTTGTTGGCGCGCGCCCAATCAGCCAGCGTGTTTTCGTTGGAGGTGCCGGTCTGCAGGCAGATGGTGGCGCCGTTGATCTCCTTGGCGCTCTTCACGCCCAGGGACTTGGGCACCAGGAAGCCCTGGCCATCATAGAAGTTGATGCCGGCGTGGATGATGCCCAGCGCGGTGTCGCGCTGCTGCGTCACGGTGGTGTTGCGCGTCAGCACGTCCACCTCGCCGGATTGCAGGGCGGTGAAGCGCTGCTGCGAATTCAGCGGCACCACCTTGATCTTGCTGGCGTCGCCGAAAACCGCGGCGGCAATGGCGCGGCACAGGTCCACGTCCAGCCCCTGCCACTTGCCCTGCGCGTCGGGCGCGGAGAAACCCGCGAAACCCGTGGTCGTGCCGCAAGCCACCGCGCCGCGCTGGCGCACCACATCCAGCGTGGCCGCTTGCGCGCCCTGCGCCGCTGCCGCCAGCAACGCCGCGCCGATCAACCCTTTTGCAATGTTCATGACCTCGTTTCCTGTTCTGCTTTGCGGGCGCGGGGGACGCGCCGAGGCAAGAAGCTTATAGACATGAAGCGCCCAAACCAAATAACGAGCGCTTATTTAGGTATGCGCGTCCCGGTGCACGAGCGCCGGGACGGACAGGCAAGAAAGCATAGCAACTGGCGCGACGGCGGCGGCTGCGCGCCGTCAAGCCGGCATCAGGCGGCCAGCGAAATCGAGACGGGTTCGTTGGCCTCGCAGGCGTCCAGCGCGCGGCCCAGCCGCACCATGCCCTGGGCGATCTGGCTTTCATTCATGGTGGCGAACGACATGCGCATGGCGTGCAGGTCGGCCTGCGCCGCGTCCGCGTAGAACGCCTTGCCCGGCACGTAGACGACCTCGTGCTCGATGGCATAGGGCAACAGGCGCGTGGCGTCGATCTCGCCGGTCAGGCGGGCCCAGAAGAACATGCCGCCCTCGGGCTTGCTGAAGGTGACGCGGCCATTGAGTTCGCGGGCCAGCGACTCCGCCATGGCGTCGCAGCGCAGGCCGTAGGCCGCGCGGATGCGCGGCACGTGTTCGCCATAGCGGCCGTTGGCCAGGTACTGGGCCACGACTTCCTGGATCCAGGCGGACGAAGCCATGTCGTCGGCCGCCTTGGCGCTGACGCAGCGGCGGCGGACCTCTGGCGGCGCCACCAGCCAGCCGATGCGCAGCGCGGGCGCCATGGTCTTGGACATGCTGGCCAGGTACACGGCCCAGTGGCGGGCTTCGCCCTCGGCCAGCGCGGCGATGGGCGGCACCGCCTCGCCAGCGAAACGCAGCTCGCTGTAGGGATCATCCTCGACGATCAAAAAGCGGTGCTTGACCGCCAGTTCCAGGAGCCGCAGGCGGCGCTCGCGCGTCAGGGTCGCGCCGCAAGGATTGGAGAACGATGCAACCACGCAGACCATCTTGGGCTTGATGCGGCCGGCCAGTTCATCCAGCGCGTCCACGTCAATGCCTTCGGGACCCGACTGCACCGTATGCACCGTTGCGCCGGTGTAACGCAGCGCCTGCACGGAATTCGGGAAAGCGGGCGATTCGATGATGGCGTGATCCCCCGGCTGCAGCATGACGCGGGTCAGCAGGGCCAGCGCCTGTTGCGAGCCGCCGGTCACGACCAGCTCGGTATCGGCGTTGCAGATCAGGCCGCGCTCGGCGGACAGGCGTGCCAGCTCGTGGCGCAGGCTGGCCTGGCCGTCGATGTTGGAATATTGCAGACAGGCGCCCAGGCGGGCCATGACCTGGGTCGACGCGATCGACAGGCCTTCCACATCGAACAGTTCCTGCGCGGGATAGCCGCCCGCCAGTGAAATGGTGCCCGGCCGCATTGCATACGGCATGAGCGATCGGATGGGGGAAGCGGGAGGATTCAGGAAAGGCGTGGCGAAAGCGTATTCAGGCGCTGCGGTAGACATGGCGGGAGACTGGAAAGGTGGGGAACCGTGACGCCCGCTGGGGCGGCGCCGGATGGCATAGAACATTGAAATATAAACAAATATCTTCAAATTCTAAGCCTGCCGATCAGACAGGGTCAACGACGCACGCGGGCGTTGTGGCGAAACGATCCGGCGCAGTCCTACACTATGGGACATCCCGTTCCTACCAGAGAGCTGAATGACCGCCGTAGACACCATGGCCGGGCGCCTTGCCCAGATCCAGCAACGCATCGCCGACGCCTGCGCGCGCGCCGGCCGCAGTCCGGACAGCGTGACGCTGCTGCCCGTCAGCAAGACCTTCGGCGTGGACACCATCCGCGAGGCCATGGCGCTGGGACTGACCCGCTACGGCGAGAACAAGACGCAGGAGATCCGCCAGAAAACCGCGGCGCTGGACGGCCTGGGCCTGCAATGGGTGCTGATCGGCCACCTGCAGACCAACAAGGCCCGCGACGCGGCGCGCGACGCGGCCGAAGTCCAGTCGCTGGACCGGGTGGAACTGGCCGAAGCCCTGCACCGCCGCCTGGCGAACGAAGGCCGGACCCTGGACGTGCTGGTACAGGTCAAGACCTCGTCCGAACCGAGCAAGTACGGCATGGATCCCGCCGACGTGTCCGCCTTCCTGCGCCGCATCGCCGCCGACTTCCCGACGCTGCGCGTGCAGGGCCTGATGACGCTGGCCGTGAATTCGCCGGACCCCGCCGAAGTGCGCGCCTGCTTCCGCGCCCTGCGCGAATTGCGCGACCGCCTGCGCCAGGAGAACCTGCCGGGCGTATCGCTGGAACGCCTGTCCATGGGCATGAGCGGGGACTTCGAGCTGGCGATCGAGGAAGGCTCCACCGAGGTGCGCATCGGCTCGGCGATCTTCGGCGCCCGCAGCTACCCCGATCCGCAATAAGCCGCTGAAAACAGGGCACAAAACATCTGCCGATTGCCGGGGACGCAAGGCATAATAACGGCGCATAACAGGCCCCCGCACACCCTGCGGCGCCGGCCCATACTCAATTCCGCACTTGGAGACACCCCATGCATAAGCACGCGAAGCGCCTGTTGGCGCTAGCCGCCCTGTCCCTGGCCGCCGGCACGGCCGCCGCCCAGTCCTGGCCCGCCCAGCCGATCCGCTGGATCGTGCCTTACCCGGCCGGCGGCGGCACCGACGTCGTGGCGCGCACGGTGGCAAGCGGCCTGGAAAAGCCGCTGGGCCAGACCATCGTCGTCGAGAACCGGCCCGGCGCGGCCACCATCATCGGCGCCACCGCCATCGCTCAGGCAGAGGCCAACGGCTACATGGTCGGCACGGCCGACTCGGGCACGCTGGCCTTCAATCCGTCGCTGTACGCCAAGCTGTCCTACGATCCGTCCAAGTTCACCTACATCGGCGGCATCGCCAAGTTCCCGCTGCTGCTGGCCGTGAACGTCAACTCGCCGTTCAAGACGGTGGACGACGTGATCCAGGCCGCCAAGAAAGAGCCGGGCAAGTTGTCGGCGGCCTCCGCCGGCGCGGGCTCGCCGCATCACCTGGCGCTGGAACTGTTCAAGCAGCGCACCAACGCCAACGTGCTGCACGTACCCTACAAGGGCGCAGCTCCCGCCGTCCAGGATCTGCTGGGCGGACAGGTGGACCTGATGTTCATCGACCTGGCCTCGGGCCTGCCCAACGTCAAGGCCGGCAAGCTGCGCGTGTTGGCCGCGGCCACCCCGGAACGCGTCGCCGCGCTGCCGGACGTGCCCACCATGGCCGAGCAAGGCGTGCCGAACTTCACCGCCTATGCCTGGCAAGGCCTGGTCGGCCCGGCCGGCCTGCCGGAGCCCGTCGTCAAGAAGCTGGCTGCCGACCTGGAGGCCACGCTGAAGTCGCCCGCCGTGTCGCAGAAGATCCTGGACATGGGCGTCATCCCGATGCCGCTGTCCTCGCAGGAGTTCAAGGCCTACGCCGAACAGGAACGCGCCGCCTGGGCCGACGTGATCAAGAAGGCCGGCATCAAGCTGGAGTAGTCCTTCCGGCGCCTTGCCAAAGCTGAAAAAAAACCGCGGCCAGCAATGGCCGCGGTTTTTTCTTGCGGGTATCTTGCGTGGACTGCCAGCCTAGACCAGCACCCGCTCGATGCCGCCCGCGTTGGCGCGGCGCACGTACTCTTCCATCCAGCCTTCGCCCAGGATGTGACGCGCCATCTCGACCACGATGTAGTCCGCGTCCATGCCGGTGTCGCCTTCATAGCGCGACAGGCCTTGCAGGCACGACGGGCAGGAAGTCAGCACCTTCACGTCGCCGGTGAAACCGTCGCTGCGCAGCGCGGCATCGCCCTTGAGCAGCTCTTCCTGCTTGCGGAAGCGCACCTGCGTGGAGATGTCGGGACGGCTGACGGCCAGCGTGCCCGATTCGCCGCAGCAACGATCGCTCTTGATGGCGTCGTCGCCGACCAGGGCGCGCACGGTCTTCATGGGCTCCTGCAGCTTCATGGGCGTGTGGCAGGGGTCGTGGTACATATAGCGCACACCCTTGGCCCCTTCCAGCTTGATGCCCTTTTCCAGCAGGTATTCGTGGATGTCGATCAGGCGGCAGCCGGGGAAGATCTTGTCGAACTCGTAGCCCGCCAGCTGGTCGTAGCAGGTGCCACAGCTGACCACCACCGTCTTGATGTCCAGGTAGTTCAGCGTGTTGGCGACGCGGTGGAACAGCACCCGGTTGTCGGTGATGATCTGCTCGGCCTTGTCCGTCATGCCGTTGCCGCGCTGGGGATAGCCGCAGCACAGGTAGCCCGGCGGCAGCACGGTCTGCACGCCGGCGTGCCACAGCATGGCCTGCGTGGCCAGGCCCACCTGCGAGAACAGGCGCTCCGAGCCGCAGCCCGGGAAGTAGAACACCGCTTCCGTGTCGGCCGTGGTGGCCTTGGGATCGCGGATGATGGGCACGTAGTCCGCGTCCTCGATGTCCAACAGCTTGCGCGCCGCCTGCTTGGGCAGCCCGCCGGGCATCTTCTTGTTCACGAAGTGGATCACCTGCTCGCGCAGCGGCGGCTTGCCCACCGTGGCCGGAGGCGCGGCGGTCTGTTTCTTCACCAGGCCCGACAGCAAATCGTGCGCGGCGCGCTGGACCTTGTAGCCCACGCCCACCATCGCCTTGCGGGTGGCGTTGATGGTGGCCGGATCCTTGGCGTTCAGGAAGAACATGGCGCTGGCCGTGCCCGGATTGAACGACTTGCGGCCCATGCGGCGCAGCACGGCGCGCATGTTCATCGACACGTCGCCAAAGTCGATGTCGACCGGACAGGGGTTGTAGCACTTGTGGCAGACCGTGCAATGGTCGGCCACGTCCTCGAACTCTTCCCAGTGCTTGAGGCTGACGCCGCGCCGGGTCTGTTCTTCGTACAGGAAGGCCTCCACCAGCAGCGAGGTGGCCAGGATCTTGTTGCGCGGCGAATACAGCAGGTTGGCGCGCGGCACGTGGGTGGCGCACACCGGTTTGCACTTGCCGCAGCGCAGGCAGTCCTTGATGGATTCGGAGATCGCGCCGATGTCGCTTTGCTGCATGATGAGCGACTCGTGGCCCATCAAGTTGAAGCTGGGCGTCCAGGCGTGGCGCAGGTCCGCGCCGGGCATGAGCTTGCCGGCGTTGAAGTGGCCGTTGGGATCGACGCGGCGCTTGTAGTCCTGGAACGGCGCCAGTTCGGCCTCGGTCAGGAATTCATACTTGGTCAGGCCGATGCCGTGTTCGCCCGAGATCACGCCATCCAGGTCGCGGGCGATCTGCATGATGCGCTCGACGGCCTGGTGGGCCTCCTGCAGCATCTCGTAGTCGTCCGAGTTGACCGGGATGTTGGTGTGCACGTTGCCGTCGCCGGCGTGCATGTGCAGCGCCACGAACACACGGCTCTTGAGCACGCGGCCATGGATGGCGATCATCTCGTCGATGATCTTCTTGTAGGCCGCACCCGAGAACGTGCGCTGCAAGCCGGCCAGCACTTCGGTCTTCCAGGACAGGCGGATGGTGCGATCCTGCACCACGTCGAAGACGCACGCGCCCGGCTTCGCCGCGAGGCGATCCGACAAGGCCGGCTGCAATTCGCCCAGGCCCACGCCATGCAGCTCGGGCAACGCCTGCAACAACGGCAGGTCTAGGTTGTCCAGCAGCCACTGCCAGCGCTGCCTGATGGCGGCCACCAGCTCCAGCGCCTGGCGGGTGCGCTCGGCCAGCATTTCGGCGCGGGTGGTATCGATGTCGGAGTCGTCGATCTTGCCGACCGGCAGCGGCGTGCACAGATAGGCGTCCAACTCGCCCAGCAGCTTGAGCTTGTTGCGGGTCGAGAGCTCGATGTTGATGCGTTCGATGTGATCCGTGTACTCGCCCATGCGCGGCAGCGGGATCACCACGTCTTCGTTGATCTTGAAGGCGTTGGTGTGGCGCGCGATGGCGGCGGTGCGCGAACGGTCCAGCCAGAACTTCTTGCGCGCCTCGGGGCTGACGGCCACGAAGCCTTCGCCATGGCGGGTATTGGCCAGGCGCACCACTTCGCTGGACGCCGCGGCCACGGCGTCTTCGTCGTCGCCGACGATGTCGCCGATCAGGACCATCTTGGGCAGCACGCCGCGCTTGCTCTTGGTGGCGTAGCCCACCGCGCGCAGATAGCGCTCGTCCAGGTGCTCAAGACCGGCCAGGATGGCGCCGCGGGCGCGGCCTTCGCCGTCCAGGTAGCCCTTGACCTCGACAATCGACGGAATCGCGTCGCGCGCCTGGCCGAAGAACTCCATACAGACGGTGCGCGTGTGGCGCGGCATGCGGTGCAGCACCCAGCGCGCCGACGTGATCAGGCCGTCGCAGCCTTCTTTCTGGATGCCGGGCAAACCCGCCAGGAACTTGTCGGTAACGTCCTTGCCCAGGCCTTCCTTACGGAACACGCGGCCGTGGATTTCCAGGGTTTCGGTCTTCAGCAGACGCTCGCCCGGCTTGCCGCGGCCGTCGAACCACTTGAGCTCGAAGCGCGCCACTTCCACATCATGGATCTTGCCCATGTTGTGTTCCAGGCGGCTGACTTCCAGCCAGTTGCCGTTCGGGTCGACCATGCGCCACCAGGCCAGGTTGTCCAGCGCGGTGCCCCACAGCACGGCCTTCTTGCCGCCCGCGTTCATGGCGATGTTGCCGCCCACACAGGAGGCCTCGGCCGAGGTCGGGTCGACGGCGAACACGAAGCCCGCGGCCTCGGCGGCCTCGGAGACGCGCTTGGTCACCACGCCGGCGCCGGCATGGATGACCGCCACGGGCTCGGTCAGCCCGGGCAGCAGACAGGACTCGACCTTGCCCAGCTTGTCGAATTTCTCGGTGTTGATCACCGCCGACTTCCAGGTCAGCGGAATGGCGCCGCCGGTATAGCCGGTGCCGCCGCCTCGCGGAATGATGGTCAGCCCCAGCTCGATACAGGCGGTGACCAGCGCCGCGATCTCGTCTTCCGAGTCCGGCGTCAGCACCACGAAGGGGTATTCCACGCGCCAGTCGGTAGCGTCGGTCACGTGCGAGACGCGCGACAGGCCGTCGAACTTGATGTTGTCGCGCGCGGTGATGCGGCCCAGCACTTTCTGCGCCTGCTTGCGCATCATGGCGGTCTGGTCGAACTCGCCTTCGAACGCGGCGATGGCCGAACGCGCCCGCGCCAGCAGGCCGACCACCTTTTCGTCACGGTGCGGATCGTGGCCAGCCTCGGCGGGCACGTCCGGTTCGCGGCGGCGGTCGATCTCGCCCAGGCGGTGATGCAGGGCTTCGATGAGCTGCTTGCGGCGCTTGGGATTGTCGAGCAGGTCGTCCTGCAGATAGGGATTGCGGCGCACCACCCAGATGTCGCCCAGCACTTCGTACAGCATGCGCGCGGAACGGCCAGTGCGGCGCTCGCCGCGCAGGTCGCTCAGCAGGCTCCAGGCGTCGTCGCCCAACAACCGGCCGACAATCTCGCGGTCGGAAAACGACGTGTAGTTGTACGGGATTTCGCGCAAGCGCGCGGGTGCTGCGGGCGGCATCGCCCCGTTCAAGATGTGGCTAGCGAGTGGGGCGTTCATGGCTGCAAGAGGGGGCCCTTAAAAACCTATTTTATGCCATGGGCTGAGTCTGTCCCCCAATACCCCTAGGGACACGCTCGAAACCCGGAAATGGTGGGGATTATGCGTCCCCAATTAATTGCGATCTTGGCGCTAGACCTGGCCGGGAAAAAACCACAGCAGGCCGGCCGTCATGACCAGATAGCGCAGGAATTTGCCGATGGCCATGTAGACGACGCAGGGCCAGAACGACAGCCGCAGCCACCCCGCCACCGCGCACAGCGGATCGCCCACGGCAGGCAGCCAGGACAGCAACAGGGCCGGCGGCCCCATGCGGTGGATCCAGTCGTGGGCCCGCTCGTTCCAGCGCCCGCGCATGCGTCCGCCTTCGGTCGCATCGGGATGCGGATGGGGATGGTGTTCCTTCCAGCGCTGCACCGCGCGTTCGGCCCCCAGGCCCATGGCGTAGCTGATGGCGCCGCCCACCGTGTTGCCCAAGGTCGCCACCAGGATGGCCGGCCAGAACATGTCCGGCGCCAGCTTGATGTAGCCGAACACGGCCGGCTCGGACCCCATGGGCAGCAGGGTCGCGGACACCAGCGAGACCGTGAAGATCGCGGACAGGCCGACCGAGGGCAGCGCCAGCATGCCCAGCATCCAATGCACAGCGGATAACAGACTTTCTTCCATAGTGGGGCGAGTGTAGCCGCGCACGGGTGCATAATCTGCCCCACTTCCCTACTTCTTGCCGCCAGCCGCTGTCCCATGTCCACTGACTACCTGAAACGCATCCTGACTTCCAAGGTTTACGACGTCGCGGTCGAATCGCCGCTGGAAAGGGCGCCGCTGCTGTCGCAGCGGATCTCGAACACGGTGCTGCTCAAGCGCGAGGATACGCAGGCGGTGTTCAGTTTCAAGCTGCGCGGGGCGTACAACAAAATGGCCAACCTGAGCCCGGCCGCGCGCAACCGCGGCGTCATCGCGGCCTCGGCCGGCAACCACGCCCAAGGCGTCGCGCTGGCGGCCAGCCGGCTGGGCTGCCGCGCGGTCATCGTCATGCCCACCACCAGCCCGCAGGTAAAGATCGACGCGGTGCGCCGCCTGGGCGGCGAAGTGGTGCTGGCCGGCGAGAGCTTTTCCGACGCCTACGCGCATGCGCAGATCCTGGAAAAGAAAGAGAAGCTGACCTTCGTCCATCCGTTCGACGATCCCGACGTCATCGCCGGCCAGGGCACCGTGGGCATGGAGATCCTGCGCCAGCATCCAGGTCCGATCGACGCCATCTTCGTCGCCATCGGCGGCGGCGGGCTGATCGCCGGTGTGGCCACCTACATCAAGCAACTGCGCCCGGAGATCAAGATCATCGGCGTGCAGACGGAAGATTCCGATGCCATGCTGCGCAGCGTGCGCGCGGGACGCCGTGTGCAGCTCACCGACGTGGGACTGTTCTCGGACGGCACGGCGGTCAAGATGGTGGGCGCGGAAACCTTCAAGCTCACTCGCCAGTATGTGGACGACTTCGTGGTGGTCAACACCGACGCAATCTGCGCGGCTATCAAGGACGTGTTCCAGGACACGCGCAGCGTGCTGGAACCGGCCGGCGCGATGGCGGTCGCGGGCGCCAAGCAGTACGCGGCCGAACACCACCTGAAGGGCAAGACGCTGGTGGCGATCGCCTGCGGCGCCAACATGAACTTCGACCGCCTGCGCTTCGTCGCCGAACGCGCCGAGGTCGGTGAAATGCGCGAAGCCGTGTTCGCCGTCACCATGCCCGAGCAGCGCGGCAGCTTCCGCCGCTTCTGTGAGCTGGTGGGCGAGCGCAGCGTGACCGAGTTCAACTACCGCATCTCCGACGCGGACCGCGCGCACGTCTTCGTCGGCATCCAGGTGTCCTCGGCGTCCGAGCCCGACAAGATCGCCGCGAACTTCCGCCGCCATGGCTTTGACACGCTGGACCTGACCCACGACGAAATGGCCAAGACCCACTTGCGCCATATGGTGGGCGGACGCTCGGCGCTGGCGCGCAACGAACTGCTGTACCGCTTCGAGTTCCCGGAACGCCCCGGCGCGCTGATGCGCTTCCTGAACGCCATGAATCCGGACTGGAACATCAGCCTGTTCCACTATCGCAACCAGGGCGCCGACTACGGCCGCATCCTGATCGGCATCCAGGTTCCTCCCGCGGATAAGAAACAGTTCCGCAGCTTCGTTGCGGAGCTGGGCTATCCCCACTGGAACGAGACCGACAACCCGGCCTACAAACTGTTCCTCTAAAGGAAAACGCCCCCACGCCTCACCCGCTACGCGGGCTTGCTGCCCCCCGAGGGGGCCCTTTTGCCTTGGGGCGGCCCGGCGGCAAAAGACCTGAAAACGAGAGGGCCTCCTTGCGGAGGCCCTTCCCTTCCCTGCTCTAGAAACGTCCGGCGGCAACCAGTAGGGGGGGTTCGCTGTCACTCGGCGGCCCACGGAGATGGGCCGCGCATTCAGCAAGGTCTGCCGGACGTCCTAGCGCTTAGAAACGGTGACGCACGCCCACGGCGACAGCCGTGTCGGTCGCATCGCGCTGGAACGCGTAGTTGTCGCCGTAGGAGGCGTACGCGTACAGGTTGGTGCGCTTGGTGAAGTCGTAGGTGTAGCCCAGGCTGTAGACGTTGAACGTCGCGTCGTCGCCCGTCAGCTTGTCGTTGCTGGCGGTCGCACGCTGCCACGAACCGAAGACCGAGTGGCGGCCCAGCGGCACGGTGGCGCCGATCATGTACGAATTGGCGCGGAAGCCGTCAGCCAGCTTGAACGAGCCCAGGTTCTGCATGCCATCGGGCGTGGTGCCCATGTTCTGGCCGACGAACCAGCCGTCACGGGTCTGGCCGAATGCCGCCGCAACCTTCACGACTTCGAAGTCATACGAACCACCCAGGATGTACTCCTGGATGCGCGCTTCGGACTTGCCGCCGGTCTGGCCGTTGGACGGGTTGAAGCGGTCATACGCCGCCGCCAGGTTCAGCGGGCCGTTGACGTACTGCACGCCCGCGGTCAACACGCGATTGTTGTTGCCGGTCTGGAAGCCGGTCTGCGAGCTGTCGCTGACCGTGTCATCGGCGCTGAACGAGTAGCCCACGCCTACCTTGAAGCCGCCCATGCTGGGGGTCTGGTACAGGACCATGTTGTCCAGGCGCATCGTGTTGGCGCTGCCGAACGTGGTACCCATGTTGGCGGTGTTGTAGCTGATCGAGAACGGGTCGATCGAACCGAAGTACTTGGAAGCCAGGTTGGTCTGGCGGCCGAATTCCAGGCGGCCCCAGGAATCGCTGTCCAGGCCCACGGTGGCCTGGCGCCCGAACAGGCGGCCGTTCTGCAGCGACTTGCCGTTCATGGGGCCGAAGCCGCCTTCCAGGGTGAACACGGCGCGCAGGCCGTCGCCCAGATCTTCAGTGCCGCGCAGGCCGAAACGCGAGCCGCTGCTCACGCCCTGCACGCCGCCGAAGCGGCTTTGCGAATTGCCGTCGAACTTGACCTTCTCGTAGCCAATACCGGCGTCGATCAAGCCGTACAGCGTCACGGAGTCTGCGGCTTGCGCAGCGCCGGCAAAACCAGCCAGCAGCGCGACAGCCAATAGCGTCTTCTTCATATAAGTCCCCAAAATGGCGAGATGAAAGGCAAACCGCAAACCCACCGCGCACAGGGCCGGGAATCTGCGTGCCGCTGCGAACAAGTTAGCGGCGCATGCACTGGAGTCAGTGTCCAGCTTGCGCCAATTCGAAGTAACCCGGATTTCGAAGAACTACTTTCCATGGTTGGGATAATGACGGCCTTCTTACTAGCTACTCTCTTTGGAAACCTGCATTAACGTATTGATATCAAATGCGAATCAAGGCTCGCAAAACATCCGGCGGGCTTTGGATATTCTCCTGCCAGGCCTGAAAGACCAACAAGAGTTGTTGGCTGGTCCGGACAATTTTGATGCGCAAACGCGACACTATTGGCCATCAGGACCATGCGTCCCGCGCAGAAAAAAGCCCCTCGGCGTCCGTAGGGGCGTTTCCTTGCCTGCGGAACGGCTTAACGGACTTGGGGCGGATAGTCCAGTTCGCCAAAGCTGTACTCGCCGCGGGCCTTGGCCTCGGCCAGTTCCTGGCGCACTTGTTCGCGGGTCTTGCCGGCCGTCTGCGACACGGCAGCCTTGGGCGGGTAGTCCAGTTCGGCCGAGGTGACCTGGCCGGCAGCCTTGGCGCTTTGCAGTTCCTGCTGGACTTGTTCACGCGACAGGCTGGTGCGCTCCACGGTGGCAGGCGGGTAGTCCAGTTCACCAAACGTGACCTGGCCGGCGGCCTTGGCAGCTTGCAGTTCCTGCTGGACCTGTTCACGCGTCTTGCCATCGGCGTGAGCGGCGGACATACCCACCAGCGTTGCGGTAACCATGAGTGCGGTAGCTAGGGCTTTCATTGAGATGACTCCATCCTAAACCTTGCACATCGTCTTCTGCCAGGCTGGCAGGTGCGATATGACAATTTGATTGCTGGGACGAAGTATCTGGCGATTGCGACTTAGTAAAAACCCTTATTTTGGTGAACATATTTGCATGGATGGGACAATTAAGGGTTGCCATCGCCAGCATTTGCGCATTTTCTGCACATTGAATAGCGCGATCAAGCAACGGCAAGCCTTGCCGGCGTTCAGCCGCAAGCAAGCTGGGTAACGCAAGATGTGCAGGTGACCCGATGGAGGCACCGTTCAGCTTGGGGAAATAGACATTTCTACTGGCGGGACAATAATTCCATTTATCATACAAATCTGCCAGAAATGGAATTTTGAACTTCGAGGGCCCCATGGATATCCAGCTTAACGACATCGCTTTGTTTGTCGAAGTCGCCAAGCGCAAGAACTTCAGCCACGCGGCCGAAGCCTTGAATATTCCGACGTCCACGCTCTCGCGCCGCGTCAGTGAACTGGAGCGCAGCATCGGCATGCGGCTGCTCAACCGCAGTACGCGCAAGATTGACCTGACCGAGGCCGGCGCCATCTATTTCGAGCGCTGCCGGCATATCGTGGAAGAAGCGCGTATTGCGCACGACCAGCTGCTGGACATGGCGGTGCAGCCCAAGGGGCGCCTGCGCATCTCGCTGCCGACCAGCCTGGCGCAGCTGTTCCTGCCCGCGGTCATCAGAGAATTCCGCGAGCAGCATCCGGACATCGAATGCGACTTCGACCTGAGCATGCGGCCGATCGATCCCATCAGCAATCCGTTCGACCTGATCCTGCGTTTCGGGCAGCAGCCGGATTCCAGCCTGATCTCCCGCAAGATCGTGCTGATGGCCCACCAGCTGTATGCCTCGCCCGAGTACCTGGCCCGCCACGGCGAACCGCGGGTGCCGGCGGACCTCAGCCACCACGAATGCCTGCGCCCCACCATGCGCGAGGATTCATCCTTCTGGATGCTGCATTCGGGCGACAAGGTGGAGCGCGTGCAGGTGTCGGGCCGTCTGTCTGCCAACAATATCGGCATGCTCGGACGGTTGGCCGGACAAGGCCTGGGCATCACGCCGGTGTTGGTCTTCGACGCGATGGAACGCGCCATCAAACAGGCTGGCCTGGTGCGGGTGCTGCCGGAATGGAGCCTGACTCCCCTGCCGCTCTTTGCCCTGTTGCCTTCGCGCATGTTGCCGGCGAAGACCAAGGCGTTCCTGGACTTTATCCAGCCGCGATTGTCGGACGCGTAACCTCTACGCAGCGCTGTCGGCGCTGTACTGACAGACGGTGTAGAGCGGCGTGCCGGTGGCGGCGACCTTGGCTGAACCGCCCAGGTCGGGCAGATCGATGATGGCGGCCGCCTCGACCACGTTGGCGCCCAGGCGCTGCAGCAACTTGATGGCGGCCAGCATGGTGCCGCCCGTGGCGATCAGGTCGTCCACCAGCAGGACGCGCTGGCCGGTGCGCACGGAGTCCGTGTGCATCTCGACCGACGCGTTGCCGTACTCGAGCGAGTATTCCTCGGCCACGGTGCGGAACGGCAGCTTGCCTTTCTTGCGCACGGGTACGAAACCCAGGTTGAGTTCGTAGGCCAGCACGCTGCCCACGATGAAGCCGCGCGCGTCCACGCCAGCCACCAGGTCCAGGCGCTGGCGCATGTAGCGGTAGACGAAAAGATCGATAAGCACCCGGAACGCGCGCGGATCCTGCAGCACGGGCGTGATGTCGCGGAATATGACACCGGGTTGGGGCCAGTCTGGAACGCTGCGGATGGTGCGCCGGATGTACTCGGCGTTGTCGGTCTGCATGGAAGACGGCCCTGAAGAATTGAAGCAAGGCGAACTATAACCTCGCAACCGCGCTTAAGCCAGGGTTGCCGTCCCCGATGACAATTCACATTGCTGTAGCCGGCCGCCCTGCAATACGTAGCGGCGATCGACCGCCCCGGAGGGCAAGGCCGCGTGGGTGGCGAGCACCACGGTGCGTCCCCGCACGGCGCCTGTCAGGTCGGTGTAGAACGCCGCTTCGACCTCGGCATCCAGTCCCGCGGTCGGCTCGTCCAGCACGATGACCGCGGCCGGCGACAACAGCGCCCGCGCCAGGCACAGGCGCCGCGCTTGTCCCGCCGACAGCTGCGACCCCGTCTCGCCCGCCCAGGTATCCAGGCCATCGGGCAGGCCGCGCACGAAGTCGCCCAGCCTCGCCGCATCCAGCGCACGCCACAAGGCGGCGTCGTCCGCCTCGGGGTCGCCGATGAGCAGGTTGGTGCGCAAGGTCCCCAGGAATACCGGAGCGTCTTGCGACAGCAGCGCGATGCGCCGGTGCCAATCGGCCTGCGCACAGTCCCGGGCATCGCAGCCGCCAAAACGCACCTGACCCGCCTGCGGATCCTCCAGGCGCAAAAGCAGGTGCAGCAAGGTCGACTTGCCCGCGCCGCTGGGGCCGACGATGGCGACCCGCTCGCCCGGCTCTACACGCAGGCTGACGCCATCAAGCACCAGCGGACTCGCACCCTGCACGCGCGCGGGATAGGCAAAGCGCACGCCATCCAATTCCAGCGCGCCGCTATCGGGCAGCGCGCGCGGTGCTGACGGGTCCTGCATGTCCGGCTCGCATTGCGTCACCTCGCGGATGCGCGCCGCCGCCGATATCGCCGAACCCATGCGCGACGCCCCTCGCATGATGGGGCCGGCCACCTCGAAAATTCCGATGACCGCCAGCAGCAGGCCCGCCAGCGCCGGACCTTCGATCCGCCCCGCCTCCAGTGTGTCCAGGCCGAACCAGAGCAAGGCCAGCACCGATGCGCCAGCCGCGGCCTGCAGGAAGAACTGCCCCCGGGCCGCCACCCGCGCCTGGCTGCGGCGCGCCAGCGCGCTGGCTGCGCACAGGCGCTCGAAATGCTCAGCCGTCTGCGCCTGCGCATGCAGGGCCACCATGTCCGCGTGTCCGTCCACCGCGTCCAGCGTCGCGGCCCGCAAGCCCGCCGCGCTTTCCTGGGCCGCCGCGCCCGGCTTGCGCGCGGCGCGCAGCAGCCACAGGGGCACCAGCACGCAAGCGATCAGCAAAGCCAGGGCCAGCGCCAGCGCGGCGGCAGGCACCCATGATCCCAGCACCGCGGTCAGCACCGCGCCCGCCAGGACAGCGGTGATCAAGGGCGCCAGCACGAACAGGAAGACCGTATCGAGGGCATCGACGTCGCCTGTCATGCGCGCCACCAGGTCACCATCGCGATAGCGCGCCAGTTGCCGCGGCGTGAGCCGGATCAGCGCCGAGAAGACTTTCGCGCGCAGGTCCGCCAACAGGCGCAGCGTGGCCGAATGGCCCACCACACGGTCGGCATAGCGCGCGACGATACGCAGGAACGACAAGCCGCGCACCAGCGCCGAGGGCGCAAACAGATTGAACGCGCCGCCCGCCCCCGCCAGGGCCGCGCCGGTCAGGAACCAGCCCGACACGCCCAGCAGGCCCACGCCGGCGGCCACGGTGGCCAGCGCACAGAACAATGCGAGCAAAAGCCCGCTTTTACGGCGCGCATACAGCGGCAGGAGCAACAACAGATTCTTCATGTGTCTTCCACTTTCCCGCCAACCACTCGCAGGGTCCGGCCCAGCCGGGCCGCCACTGCGGGCGCGTGCGTCGCCAGCAGCAAGGTGCGGCCAGCGGAGAATTCCAGGATCTCGTCCAGCACGCGAGCCTGCGTGGCCTCGTCCAGATGCGCCGTGGGTTCATCCAGCAGGATCAAGCCCGGATCGCGCAAGAACAGACGCGCCAGCGCGACGCGCTGCGCCTGGCCGCCGGACAGGCCATGCCCGCGGCCGCCAAGTTGCGTCGCCAGCCCTTGCGGCAAGGCCTCGGCAAACTCCAGCACACAGGCGCGGCGCGCAGCGGCCTGCACCTCGGCATCGGAAGCGTCGGGGCGGCCCAGGCGGATGTTATCGGCGATGGAACCCGTCAGCAGCTGCGGCTTCTGTCCGATCAGCGCCACGCGCTGGCGCAGCGCTGCCTCGTCCCAATCGGCCAAGGGCAGGCCGTCGATGCGGATGTCGCCCAGGAACGGACGCAGACGCGCAATCGCCTCGACCAGAGAGGATTTGCCGATGCCGCTGGGGCCCATCAGCGCGGCATGCTCGCCCGGCGCCAGCGTCAGACAGGCTTGCGTAAGCACCGCCTGGCTGCGGCCCGGCGCGTCCAGATTCAAATCTGCGATGGCAAGGGCTGCGCCTGAGCCACGGCGTCCTGGGCCTGCGGCGGTCTCTGCAAGAGTGTGCGGGCCAGACGCGTCGCCAGCCAGGCCCTCGCCTTCCTGCGGCAAGCCATCGAACAGCAGTGAGATCTGCGAAACCGCCGCCAGCGCAGCCGCGCGGTCGTGGTAGTGCGCCGCGAACTGGCGCAGCGGCGCGTAGACTTCCGGCGCCATCAGCAGACAGAACAGTCCCGCCTGCAGGGTCAGCGGCGACCAGCGCAAGTCCAGGAATCCAAGGTAGGTCAGACCGATATAGACCGCCACCCCGGCCACGCCCAGCGCCGCGAAAAACTCCAGCACCGCCGACGAAAGAAAGGCGATGCGCAGCACCGACATCGTGCGCTGGCGCAGCGCGTCGCTGGCCGCCACGACGGACTCGGCTTCGGCCTGGGCGCGGCCGTAGAGCTTCAGCGTGGACAGGCCGCGCAGCCGGTCGGCAAAGAACCCCGACAGGCGGGCGAAGGCGCGCAGATGCCGGCGGCTGGCACCCTGGGCGCCCCAACCCACCAGGGCCATGAACAAGGGAATCAAGGGCGCCGTGATCAGCAGGACCAGCCCCGCGATCACGTCCATCGGCAACAGCACCACGGAAAACGCCACGGGCAGCATGGCGGCCGCGGCCATGGCGGGCAGGTACTTGGCGAAGAACCCGTCCAGGGCTTCGACCTGGTCCACCACCGCGCTCGCCAGTTCACCCGACGCCTGCCCCCGGCTCCAGTACGGACCCTTCTGCACCAGGCGCCTGAAGAGGGAGAGCCGCACGTGGCGCTTGATGCGCTCGGCCGCATCCGCGCCCGCGCGCTCGCCCGCCCAGGTGATGCAGGCGCGCAGCAGCATGAGTCCGGCTATGGCCACGATGTCGCCCAGCAGTTCCTGCCGGGGCGCCTGCCTGACGATGGCCGCGTCGAGCACGCTGGCCAGCAGCCAGGCCTGCACCACCAGCAAGGCGCCGCTCACGAGGGGCGCGGCGCCCGCCAGCATCAGCGGCAGCCTGGCCGCCTTGGCGAGCGCCATCAACCACCGCGACTGGGCGCGCGGCGGTTTGTTCAGGGTTGCCGAGGGATCGTGCTCGAGGCTGCTAGTACCGCCGCTCACTCGTCGTTGCGGCTGGCGCGCGGATCATGGGTATGACCCTCGCGCAGCTCAAACCACATTGCGTTGAGGATGGCGAAGGCGCACGCCAGGCCCAGACCGAGTATCCACGAGAAATACCACATGGTGGAGGCTCCTTTTTCAGTATGAGTTGGGCGTGTCGCTCACCGATTCCTCGGTGACCTTGCCGCGCATGACGCGGTAGACCCAGGATGTGTAGAGCGTGATGAGGGGCAGGAAGATGGCAACCGCGATCACCATGATCCACAGCGTCAAGTGGCTGGACGAGCCGTCCCAGATGGTCAGGCCGGCCTTCGGATTCGACGACGACGGCATGATGAAGGGGAACAGCGAAAAGCCCACCGTCAGGATCACGCCGGCGATCGAAAGCGCGGACGCCAGGAACGCCAGCACGTTGGCGCGCACGGTCAGCAGCAATGCCACCAGCACGGCGCCGCCCACGCCCAGCGCGGGCGCGATCCACATCAGCGGCCACTTCGCGTAATTGGCCATCCAGGCGCCGTTCTGCACCGCCACCGTCTTGAGCATCGGATCGGACGGGCCTGCCATGTCCACCGCGCTGGTGATGACATGGCCGCCGACGCCGCCCGCCACCCAGAAGCCGCCAGCCGCGAACAGCGCCGCGGTCAGCAAGGCGCACAGCCTGCCCCAGTTGCGGGCCCGCGACGAGATCGGGTCTTCGGTGCGCCAGGCCAGCAGCACGGCGCCATGCATCGCCAGCATCACCACGCTGAGCACGCCGGCCAGCAGCGCGAACGGCATGAACAGCTGGTAGAAATGCCCTTGATAGATGGGGCGCAAGGTCACCGGATCGAAGGTGAATGGCACGCCCAGGACGATATTGCCCATGGCCACGCCGAACACCAGCGAAGCCACCACGCCCGAGAAACAGAGCACGCCGTCCCAGCGGTTGCGCCAACGGGTGCCCTCCATCTTGCTGCGGTACTTGAAACCCACCGGACGCAGGATCAGCGCAATCAGCACCAGCATCATCGCCAGGTAGAAGCCGGAGAACGATGCCGCGTACAGCAAGGGCCAGGCGGCAAAAATGGCGCCGCCCGCCGTGATGAGCCAGACCTGGTTGCCTTCCCAGACCGGCCCCACCACGTTGATCACCACCCGGCGCTCGATGTCGGTCTTGGCGACCACCGGCAGCAGCGCGGCCACGCCCAGGTCAAAGCCGTCCATGACGGCGAAACCGATGAGCAAGGCGCCCAGCAGCACCCACCAGACCACGCGCAGGGTGCCGTAGTCAAAAGGAATAAGAGTATCCATCGCTGTCTCTCCCTCAGGCTCGCACGGCTGCGCGCACAGGATCGGCGGCGGCGGTGCCAAGCGCCGGCCCATCGGATTTCGGTCCCTTCCTCACGGCGTGCAGCATCACCTTCACGCCGATGATCAGCAGCACCGTGTACAGCACCAGGAATATCGTCAGGCTGATGGCCAGGTCGACGATGGTCAGGCCTGAAGCCGCGTAGTAGGTCGGCAGCACGCCTTCGATCACCCAGGGCTGGCGGCCGTACTCGGCCACGAACCAGCCGCTTTCGATGGCGACCCAGGGCAACGGCAGGCTCCACAGCGCCACCTTGAGCAGGCCGCGCCGGCTGTCCAGCCGTCCGCGCGAAGCCAGCCAGAAGGCCACGCCGAAGAACAGGATCAGGTACATGCCCACCGCCACCATGATGCGGAACGCCCAGAACAGCGGCGCGACGTTGGGCACGGTATCGACGGCGGCTTTCTTGATGTCGTCCTCGGTGACCTTGCTCATGTCGGGCTGGTAGCGCTTGACCAGAAGCGCGTAGCCCAGGTCGGGCCAGGTCTTGTCGAAGACCATGCGCGCATCCACGTCCTTGGGATTGGCGCGGATCTTCTGCAAGGCGTCATAGGCCACCATGCCGTCGCGGATACGGTTTTCCGCGCGCCGGATCAGGTCGTCGATGCCCAGCAGCGGCGTGGTGAGCGAGCGCGTGCCGATGATGCCCATGACGTAGGGGATCTCGATCGCGAAGTCGTTCTTGCGCTCGGCCTGGTTGGGGATGGCGATCAGGTTGAAGGACGCGGGGGCCGGCTCGGTGTGCCACATGGACTCGATGGCCGCGATCTTCATCTTCTGGTGTTCGGTGGTGAGGTAGCCGCTTTCGTCTCCCAGCACCACGACCGACAGCGCCGAGGCCAGGCCGAAGCTGGCGGCAACCGCCATCGAGCGCTTGGCCAGGTCGATGTGGCGGCCCTTCAGCAGGTACCAGGCGCTGATCGACATGACGAACATGGCGCCCGCGACGTAGCCCGCGCTGACCGTGTGCACGAACTTGGCCTGGGCCACGGGATTGAAGACCACCGCGGCGAAGTCGGTCATCTCCATGCGCATGGTGTCGGGGTTGAAGATCGAACCGACCGGATTCTGCATCCAGCCGTTGGCGATCAGGATCCACAGCGCCGAGAAGTTGGTGCCGAACGCCACCAGCCAGGTCACCACCAGGTGGCTGACCTTGGACATGCGGTTCCAGCCAAAGAAGAACAGACCGACGAAGGTGGCTTCCAGGAAGAAGGCCATCAGCCCTTCGAGCGCCAGCGGCGCGCCGAAGATGTCGCCCACGTAGTGGCTGTAGTAGGACCAGTTCATGCCGAACTGGAACTCCATGACGACGCCGGTGGCGACGCCCAATGCGAAGTTGATGCCGAAGAGCGTGCCCCAGAACATGGTCATCCGCTTCCAGATGGGGCGGCCGGTCATGACGTACACGCTTTCCATGATGGCCAGGATGAACGACAGGCCAAGCGTGAGGGGGACGAAGAGGAAGTGGTAGAGCGCGGTCGCGGCGAACTGGAATCGCGACAGATTTACGACGTCGAGATCAATCATTGGGTCGCTCCCAAGCAGTTGAGGTGCCGCGGCAACCGGCATGGTTCCCAGGCCGTCTCTCGCGCCATGTTACGAGCGTTGCATACAACTTCATAGAGGTTTCCTGAAAAATCGGGGCGGATCAAGGTCAGCCCTTGCCCCGCAATTTGCCGGCGAAACCCAGCACCTTCTGCACTTTCGAGCCGAGCTTCATCAGGTTCTGCAGGGTTTCTGGCGGCAGTCGTTGAACCTCATCGAACCATCCGGTAGACAGTTCGATGAGCTCCAGCATTTCGTTCATGCGTTGTTGCGCGTAGGCCTCATCGGGACCCGAGGGGGGTTCCAGCAGGGTGTCCCGCAGCAAGGTCAGCGTGGGATCGATTTCGCGCTTGCGTTTTTCTTCCATCAGGATGCGGAAGATCTCCCAGACGTCCTTGGGAGTTTCGAAGTAGTCGCGGCGGTCGCCGACTTGATGCATGAGCTTGACCAGGCGCCAGGACTGCAGCTCCTTCAGCCCCAGGCTGACGTTGGAGCGCGAGAAGCCTAGGGTCTCGGCGATGTCATCGGCATTCAACGGCTTGGGCGAGAGGAACAGCAGGGCGTAGATCTGGCCGACCGTGCGGTTCACCCCCCATCGGCTGCCCATTTCGCCGAAATGCAGGACGAAGCGTTCGTTTTGGGGGGACAGGGCCATGATCGAGCTACGCCGGCAGGGTCAGGGCCGCAGCCCCGGAGTGATAAATATCAGTTACACCGCTTTCAGAAAATTCTGAAATTTCCGAAATTATCGAACAAACCATGCGAAAGCGCAAACCACACCTGCAGCAGGGGGAAGATCTCAAGACAAGGTGCCGGGACAGAGACGACAGGCGTGGCCGGGCCGTTGGAATGGGTCTGGACGAACGCAAGCGGCCACCAGCCCATGGGCTGGTGGCCGCTTAAAGAGGGGAAAAGCGGAAGGGAAAAGCGGACTCAGCCGGCCTTGACGGACACCGCCGCCGACACCCGCTTGGCCTTGGCCCGGGCCGCCGCCACGTCGTCGGCCACGGCCAGGCCCACGCCCATGCGGCGCTTGACGAAGGATTCGGGCTTGCCGAAGAGGCGGATGTCGGTACCGGGTTCGGCCAGCGCTTCGGCCACGTTGTGGAACGAGACCGCGGCGGCCTCGACGCCGCCGTAGATGACGCTGCTGGCGCCGGGCTGGCGCAGGCTGGTGTCCACCGGCAGCCCCAGGAACGCCCGGGCGTGCAGTTCGAATTCGTTCTGGACCTGGGTGATCATGGTGACCATGCCGGTGTCGTGCGGACGCGGGCTGACTTCCGAGAACCAGACCTGGTCGCCGGCCACGAACAGCTCCACGCCGAAGATACCCAGGCCGCCCAGGTTGGACGTGACCGCCAGCGCGATGTCCCGGGAACGCTGCAGCGCGGCGGGAGACATCGGGTGCGGCTGCCAGCTTTCCACGTAGTCGCCATCGACCTGCTTGTGGCCGATGGGTTCGCAGTAGCGGGTTTCGACCTGGCCGTCGGCGCCGCGGGCGCGCACGGTCAGCAGGGTGATTTCGTAGTCGAAGCGGATGAAGCCCTCGACGATGGCGCGCCCGCCGCCCACCCGGCCACCCTCCTGGGCGTAGCGCCAGGCGGACTCGACGTCGTCGGCGCTCTTGATCACGGACTGGCCCTTGCCCGAGGAGGACATGACCGGCTTGATGACGCAGGGATAGCCGATGCCGCCGTCGATGGCCGCGCGCAGTTCTGCTTCGGTGTCGACAAAGCGGTAGGGCGAGGTCGGCAGTCCCAGGGTCTCGGCAGCCAGCCGGCGGATGCCCTCGCGGTTCATGGTCAGCTGGGCCGCGCGCGCGGTCGGCGTCACCCGGGCCACGCCCGCCTCTTCCAATTCCACCAGCAAATTGGTGGCAATGGCTTCGATTTCGGGGACAATAACGTGGGGCCGTTCCTGTTCGATGACCTTGCGCAGGGCCTGCGGGTCCGTCATCGAGACCACATGCGCCCGATGCGCCACCTGATGGCCCGGAGCATCGGCATACCGATCCACGGCAATGACTTCCACGCCCAGCCGCTGCAGGGCAATGATGACCTCTTTGCCCAATTCGCCGGACCCGAGCAGCATGACGCGGGTGGCCAAGGGGGACAGGGGCGTGCCAAGAACGGGGCTGGAAATGCTGGACATGGAGCGGGCCTGGAAAAAAGTTGGAAAGCCGTTGAAATGACCCGCCAGCATGCCATACGCCCTTTCCGGGGGCAAACCCGCATACTGATATTAAAATCCACGTATGACTGACCATCCCACAACATCGTCCGAGACCGCGCTGGCATCTGCGCGCAGAACGCTGCAGATCGAATGCCAGGGCCTGATGGACCTGTCGGCCCGGCTGGACGACAGCTTCACGCAGACCGTCGCGATGCTGCTGGCCTGCCGCGGCCGTGTGGTCGTCAGCGGCATCGGCAAAACCGGCCACGTCGCCCGCAAGATCGCGGCGACCCTGGCCTCGACCGGCACGCCGGCCTTTTTCGTGCACGCCGCCGAGGCTGTCCATGGCGATCTGGGCATGATCACCCAGGATGATGTCCTCATCGCAATTTCCTATTCCGGCTCCGGCCAGGAACTGCTGACGATTCTTCCCGTCGCCCGCCGCATGGGCGCCAAGCTGATCGCCATTACCGGCAACCCGCAGTCCGAATTGGCCCAGCTGGCCGACGTCCACCTGGACGCCAGCGTGGCCCAGGAAGCCTGCCCGCTGAATCTGGCGCCCACGGCCAGCACCACCGCCGCGCTGGCCCTGGGCGACGCCCTGGCCGTCGCCTGCCTGGAGGCCCGCGGCTTCGGCCCGCAGGATTTCGCCCGCTCGCACCCGGGCGGCGCGCTCGGCCGCCGCCTGCTGACCCACGTGCGCGACGTCATGCGCCAGGGCGACGCCCTGCCCATCGTCATGGCCGGCACCCCGGTATCGCAGGCGCTGGAGGTCATGTCCGCCAAAGGCATGGGCATGACCGTCGTGACCGACGCCCAGCGCCGCCCCGTAGGCATCTTCACCGACGGCGACCTGCGCCGCCTGATCGCCCGCCAAGGCGACATCCGCAGCCTGACCGTCGAATCCGGCATGACGCGTTCGCCGCGCAGCATCACCCCCGACGCGCTGGCCGTCGAGGCCGCCCAGCAAATGGACAAACAACGGCTCAACCACATGCTCGTGCTGGACAGCGACGGCGTTCTGCTCGGCGCCCTGCACATGCATGACCTGATGGCCGCCAAAGTGGTATGACTATGACTCCTTCTGTACCCATGACGCATCCGGCCGAAGCGCTGGTCCTGGCCCGCATCCCCGCAGGCGTGCGCGAACGCGCCGCCGCGGTACGCCTGATGGTGTTCGACGTGGACGGCGTGCTGACCGACGGCAGCCTCTATTACGGCGAAAACGGCGAGCTGCAAAAGCGCTTCAATGCGCTGGACGGCCACGGACTGCGCCTGCTGATGGAAGGCGGCCTGAAGGTTGCTTTGATGACCGGACGCTCCGGCCCCATCGTGGCGCGCCGTGCCGCCGAACTGGGCATCGCCGAGGTCATCCAGGGCGTCCGCGACAAAGGCGGCGCCCTGGCCGAACTTGCGCAGCGCTGCGGTGTCCAACTGAACCAGACCGGCTACATGGGCGATGACGTCATCGACTTGCCGGCCCTGCAGCGCGCCGGCTTCGCGGCCAGCGTGCCGAACGCGCCGGGCTACGTCAGCCAGGCCGCCCACTGGGTCTCCACGCACACTGGCGGCAACGGCGCCGTGCGCGAATGCTGCGACCTGCTGCTGGCGGCCCAGGGACGCCTCGGCGCCTTCCTGGCGGCGCCGGGCCTGCTCGGCCCGGGCGCCATCCAATAATGACCGCCAGGACAACCCATACGCCCTTGCTGCAGACCCGATGAAAGAACGTTTTCCCTCCCTGATCGCGCTGTTCCTGCTGCTGGTGCTGGTCGCCAGCTCGTGGTGGGCGGCGGACTACGCGCAGCGGGCCATCCAGACGGATCCGCCGCGCCGCATCACCCACGAAATGGACGCCTGGTCGCGCGACTTCGTCATGCTGCGCACCGACCCGAACGGCAAGCCCATCAACCGGCTCGAAGGCGTATACGCGGAACATTTCCCGGATGACGACTCCTATCATGTAACCTCGCCGCGCGCCGTGGGCCAGCGCGAGGACAACCCCATCACCGTGGCTATCTCCAAGACCGCCGTGATGGAACAAGGCGGCAAGCGCATCGTCATGAACGGCGACGCCCACGTGCGCCGTCAGCCCGACGCCAATAACGACCTGCTGGACGTGCGCAGCCAGCAGTTGATCATCCTGCCCGACGACGACGTGGTCTACACCGACCTGCCGGCGGAAGTCATCAAGGGCCGTTCGCGCATGAACGGCACGGGCATGCACTACAACAACAAGACGCGCCAACTGCAGGTTTCGGCATCGACCGATGTGGAAATTGCCGGATCCGAAGGCAAGCAGCAACGCCGGACCGAAATTCCCGCCAACAACACTGACCAGAAAAAACCATGACCGACCTCCGGATTCTCCTTGCCCCGACGACCCGCTTGCTCGGCGCCATCCTGCTGACGGCCTCGGCGCTGGCCCCGGCCCATGCCGCGGATCCGGCGCCCAAGGCAGCGACGCCGGCTGAAGAGCCCAGCACGCTGATCCTGTCGGACACCCTGCACTACGACGACGTGAAGAAAAAGAGCGTTTTCACGGGCAACGTCAACATGACGCGCGGCCTCATGACCCTGACGTCCGATGTGCTGGAAATGAACGAAGACGCGCAGGGCAACCAGTACGGCACGGCCACCGCCAACAAGGGCAAGATCGTGACCATCCGCCAGGAACGCCCGGAAACCTTCGAACTCATCGAAGGCACCGGCTTGCGCGCCGAATACGACGGCACCAAGAGCACCTTTGACCTGATCGGCCAGGCGGTCGTGACCCGCTTTGTCTGTGGAAAACCGTTCGACACGATTCGCGGCGAGCGGGTACGCTACAACGAGAAGACCGGCACCTACGAAGCCCACGGCGGCCCCAACTCCGCCGCAGCAGGCGGTCGGGTCCGTTCGGTGGCGGAACCGCGCGCCAAGTCGGACGCCGCCATCGCCGAATGCCGCAAGCAGCAGGCCGCCAAGAAGGGGCGTTGAACGCCTCCCATGCAACACCACACGCAGCCACGATGAACCAACCTTCAGTGCCGACTCCGGTAACCTCCGCGCCCTCGGGCGTCAAGCAGGGCAGCCTGCGCGCAACCGGTTTGCGCAAGACCTATAACGGCCGGACCGTGGTCCAGGACGTATCCCTGTCCGTGGTCAGCGGCGAAGTGGTCGGCCTGCTCGGCCCCAACGGCGCGGGCAAGACCACCAGCTTCTACATGATCGTGGGCCTGGTGCCCGCGGATGCGGGCCGCATCGAGATCGACGGTTCCGTCATCACCTCGATGCCGATCCACAAGCGCGCGCACATGGGCCTGTCCTACCTGCCCCAGGACGCTTCCGTGTTCCGCCGCCTGACGGTGGAACAGAACATCCGCGCCGTGCTGGAACTGCAATCGGGGCCGGATGGACGCCCGCTGTCCACGCCCAAGATCAACGAGCAGCTGGAATCGCTGCTGGAAGAGCTGCAGATCGGCCATATCCGCAGCAACGCCGCCATCTCCCTGTCGGGCGGCGAACGCCGCCGCGTGGAAATCGCACGCGCGCTAGCCACCAGCCCGCGCTTCATCCTGCTGGACGAACCCTTCGCCGGCGTGGACCCCATCGCCGTGATCGAGATCCAGCGCATCGTGCGTTTCCTGAAGGGCCGCGGCATCGGTGTGCTGATCACCGACCACAACGTACGCGAAACCCTGGGCATCTGCGACCGCGCTTACATCATCAGCGAAGGCCGCGTCCTGACCGACGGCCACCCCGATGAAATCGTGGGCGATCCCGCCGTGCGCCGGGTCTATCTGGGAGAGCATTTCCGCATGTAATGCGGTCCTGGGGAAGACCCCTAGGCGCCGCCTGCGCAAAGACGCATGCGCCCTAGGGGCTCAGCCATAAAAATGCCATGAACTTGCGCTAGGTCAGCTTGTTTTATCGGCCCGAGTCTATACACTAGTACTAAACGAACCCGCTCAATCAAGGAGAACGCCTAACGAATCAGCCGCGCTTTTTGCGCACCCTTTTTTCCTCTTTTAGAAGGAGAGCACACTATGAACCTGAGCATCTGCGGTCGTCACCTCGACGTCACCCCGGCCATCCGGGAATATGTCATGAACAAACTGGCGCGAGTGCTGCGGCATTTCGATCACGTCATCGATACCCAGGTCATGCTCTCGGTAGAGCCCCTGCGGCATAGAGCCGAAATCACCATGCGTCTAAGCGGTAAGGACATTCATTGTGAAGCAACCGATGAAAACCTCTATGCAGCCATAGACCTTCTTGCTGACAAAGTCGACCGTCAGGTCATCAAGCACAAGGACAAGGTACGAAGTCACACGGCGGAGTCCGTGAAGCGGCAAGCGGCGAACCTTACGCCACCCCAGCAGTAACGCGCTTCATGAGCACTCGCACTGCGAGACTAGCTAAACAGCGATTCTAGAAATCCTGCCTAAGTCCCGGTGTCCCGCTAGACGCAACGTCCAGCTGGGGCATCGGCAAACTACCCTCCTGTAGCACCCCCTTCCTTCTTTGTCCCCCATTCCCGGCCTCGCCGGCGATTCCGTTTTCCCCAGTTTCCGACGCTTTCCCGAGGGCCAGCTCAGCCGCCAGGCGCAAGAATGCCCACAATCCACCGCTATCGGTCTATGCTGTCGCTCTTGCCGCCCCATGATGCGACCGAGCCCAGGACGCATCGCAGAGGCCGATTATTGCAGTGCGTCATATAACCATATAATGCCCCGATGAATCATTTGTCGCGCATCCTACCCGCCGGCAACGTCGTGCTCGATATGCTCGCAACGAGCAAGAAACGTGCGTTCGAACAGGCCGGTCTTCTCTTTGAAAACAATCATGGTCTGGCGCGCGCACTCGTGTTCGACAGCCTGTTCGCCCGGGAACGCCTGGGTTCCACCGCGCTCGGCCAGGGCGTGGCGGTGCCGCACGGCCGGGTGAAGGGCCTGGAGCAGGCCCTGGCGGCCTTCATCCGCCTGGCCCAGCCCATCACCTTCGATGCGCCTGACGGACAGCCCGTGTCGATGCTGCTCTGCCTGCTGGTGCCGGAAACGGCCACGCAGCAGCACCTGGACATCCTGGCCGAACTGGCGCAGCTCATGTCGAACAAGGCCTTGCGCGAAGCCCTGGCCACAGAGCCCGATCCGGCCGTCGTCCACAAGATGCTCACGACCGGCCAACTCTGAACTCCACGCGGAAGCGCTGCCATGCTCACGGTGCAGGAACTCGTCGACGACAACGCCGACAAAATCCCCTTTAACTGGATTTCCGGCCAGGGCGCCGCGGACCGCGCGATTCCCGACGACGGCATGTCGGCGGCGGACCTCGTCGGCCACTTGAACCTGATCCACCCGTCCCGCATCCAAGTGTTCGGACAGGAAGAGCTGGCGTACTACACCCGCTTCGACCTGCGCCGCCGCATGCACCACATGGACGAGCTGCTGATCGGCGGCGTGCCCGCGATCCTGCTGGCCGACGGGCTGACCCCGCCGCAAGACCTCATCGACCAGTGCGATCAGCATCAGGTGCCGCTCTTGTCCACGCCGGTGGCGGCCGCGCAGCTGATCGACCTGTTGCGCATCTACCTGGGCAAGAAGCTGGCGCCCACCACCACCGTGCATGGCGTGTTCCTGGACGTGCTGGGACTGGGCGTGCTGATCACCGGCGAGTCCGGCCTGGGCAAGAGCGAACTGGCGTTGGAACTGATCTCGCGCGGACACGGCCTGGTGGCCGACGATGCCGTGGAGTTCTCGCGCACGGCCCCCAACATGATCGAAGGCCACTGTCCGCAGCTGCTGCAGAACCTGCTGGAAGTGCGCGGTCTGGGCCTGCTCGACATCCGCACCATCTTCGGCGAGACCTCCGTGCGCCGCAAGATGCGCCTCAAGCTCATCGTGCACCTGGTGCGCGCCACCGCGCAGGACAAGTTCGAACGCCTGCCGCTGCAGGACATCACCCAAGACATGCTGGGCCTGCCGGTGCGCAAGGTCATGCTGCAAGTGGCCGCGGGCCGCAATCTGGCGGTGCTGGTCGAGGCCGCCGTGCGCAACACCATCCTGAAGCTGCGCGGCATCGACACGCTGGGCGAATTCATGGAACGCCAGGCCATGGCGATCCTGCAAAGCAGCAAGTAGGCGCGCGTCGGCCGGCGGCACCTTGAGCCTGTATGAAACCCTGGCCGCAGAGATCGCCAAGTCGATCCGCGACGGCGTGCTGCGCGCGGGCGACAAGCTGCCCTCCGTGCGCGACGCCTGCGCGGCGCGCGGACTCAGCCCGTCGACGGTGTTCCAGGCCTACTACCTGCTGGAAGCACGCGGCCTGATCCGGGCGCAGCCCCGCTCCGGCTATTACGTCAACGCCCCCGCCGCCTCCCTGCCGCCGGAACCCGGCGCCTCCAATCCGGATGGCGAATCGACGGAACTCGCGATCAGCGAGCGCATCTTCGACATCCTCGGCTCGGTGCGCAACCGCGACGTGACGCCGTTGGGCTCCGCCTTCCCTTCTCCGCTATTGTTCCCGCTGGCGCGGCTGGCCCAGGCCATGGCCGCCCATCTCAAGCGCCAGGATCCGCTGGACACGGTGGAAGACCTGGCGCCGGGCAATCCGGGCCTGCGCCGCCAGATCGCGCTGCGCTACCTGATCGGCGGCATCAACGTGCCGGCCAGCGACATCGTTGTCACCAACGGCGCGCTGGAAGCGCTGAACCTCTGCCTGCAAGCGGTCACGCAACCCGGCGACACCGTCATGGTCGAAGCGCCCACGTTCTACGGCGCCTTGCAGGCGCTCGAACGCCAGGGATTGAAGGCGTTGGAAATACCGACCCATCCGCGCACCGGCATCGACCTGGACGCGATGCAGGCCGCCATCGAACGCCATGCGCCCCGGGCCTGCTGGCTGATGACGCAGTTCCAGAACCCGCTGGGCAGCCTGATGCCCGACGAAAAAAAGCGGCAGCTGGTCCAGCTGCTTGCAGGCCATGGCATTCCGCTGATCGAAGACGATGTGTACGGCGAACTGTATTTCGGCGCGGCGCGGCCGGTGCCCGCCAAGGCCTATGACAGCCAGGGGCTGGTGCTGCATTGCTCGTCGTTTTCGAAGTGCCTGGCGCCCGGCTACCGTATCGGCTGGGCCTCTGCCGGCCGCTACACGCAACGCGTGCAACGCCTGAAACTGTCATCGACGCTATCCGCGTCCGGCCCCGCCCAGGGCGCGATTGCCGAGTACCTGGAGCAAGGCGGCTACGACCGCCACCTGCGCCGCCTGCGCGAAACGCTGCAGACGCAGCAGCAGCGCATGGCCGAGGCGATTGCCCGGGAATTCCCGGCCGGCACGCGCGTGACGCGCCCGCAAGGCGGGTTCTTCCTGTGGCTGGAGCTGCCGGCCGCCGTGGATGCGCTGGCGCTGCACCGCCTGGCGCTGGCGCGCGGCATCAGCGTGGCGCCGGGGCCGATTTTTTCGGCCAGCGGCCAGTTCGGCAGCGCGCTGCGCCTGAACTACGGGCACCCTTGGAACGCCGCTGCGCAGGCCGCCATCCGCGTACTGGGCGAGCTTGCGCGCGAGGCCTGCGCGCAAGCCTTGAAGGCGCGCTAGCCGCGCGTCAGTTCAACGTCGATGCCGCACGCGCCCGCTTGACCTCCAGCGGGGTCACGCCGCCCGCCTCGTTGCCCCAGCTATTGCGGATGTACGTCACCAGCATCGCGATGTCGCTGTCGTTGAGCAGTTGCCCGAAGGGCGGCATGCCGTGCGGCCGCGGGTTCGCCGCCGTGGCCGGGGCGTAGCCGCCGTCCAGCACCATGCGGATGGCGTTGACGGGCGACGGCGCCGTCACGGTCGGATTGCCTGCCAGCGCGGGCCACGCCGTGCCGCTGCCTTCGCCTGCGGACTGATGGCATTGCACGCATTGCTGGCGGTAGATCTTGCCGCCCAGTTCCATGGCCGCCGGCGCGACAGCCGTCCGCGTGCGCTCTGTTGAAGCCGCCGTGGCGGGCAGGGATTTGATGTAGATGCCGATGGCCAGCGCGTCCGCGTCGGTCAGGTGCTGCGTACTGCCCAGCACCACCTCGGCCATGGGCCCGCTGGCGCTGGAATGCTTCGAAATGCCGGTCTTGAGCAAAGCCGCGATGTCTTCGGCGGACCATCTGCCCATGCCGGTTTCCATGTCGTTGGTAAGCGGCGGGGCGTACCAGTCCAGCACCGGGATCACGCCGCCGGCCAACGGGTCGGCCGAACGCAGCCCCCCCAAGCTGTTGCGCGGCGTATGGCAGGCGGCGCAATGCCCCAGCCCTTCGACCAAATAGCGGCCACGATTCCATGGCACTGATTGCCCCGCATCGGCCTCCTGCACGCCCGGCTTGAAGTACAGCGCGCGCCATGCGGCCAACAGCGCCCGCTGGTCATAGGGGAATTCCATCTCGGGCGGCCGGTTGGGCTGCTGCACGGGCGCGACGGTACGCAGATAGGCGTACAGCGCGTCGGAATCGGCGCGCGTCACGCGCGTGTATTCCGTGTAAGGGAAAGCGGGATACAGCAGCGTGCCGTCGCGGGACTTGCCGTTGTGCAGCGCCTGCCAGAAATCGTCCGCGGTCCACGCGCCTATGCCGGATTTCTCGTCGGGCGTGATGTTCGGGCCGTACACCGTGCCGAACGGCGTGGGGATAGGCGTGCCGCCCGCCAGCGCCTTGCCGCCCCGGCTGGTGTGGCAGGCCATGCAATTGCCGGCAAGCGCAAGGTAGCGTCCGCGCTCGACCAGCGTTGCGGCGTCGGCCGCGGCCGCGGCGGGACCCGTGCTGGCATCGTCGCGCGTGCCTAGCCAGTAGAGGCTGCCCACGGCGGCGATCACGAGCAGCAACAGGACGGACAGGACTTTCTTCATGAGCGACATCCGGCCTCTCCCTTACCGTTGCGCCTGGCTGCCGCATTCCGCGGGCAGGCGTATCGAACCCGCGGCTTCAGGCGCGTAAGGTTCCACGACGGGCTGCGAGGACAGCCACGCGGCCAGCGCGCCGATGTCCTGGGGAGTGAGTTTGTTGGAGATGTCGGCCATGCAGTCAGGCTCGGCCGCGCGGCGCAAGCCGTTCTTCCAGCTGCCGATCTGCGCACCGATGTAGTCGCGCGGCAGGCCGAGCAAGCCGGGAATGGCGGGCAGCACGCCGCCCAGGGCGGCGCCGTGACAGGCGGCACAGGCGGGCAGGCCGCGCGCGGCATCGCCGTCCAGGGCCAGCTTGCGCCCGGCCTCCAGGGTGGCGGCGGAGACCTCGGCGCGGGTCGGCGCCGGATACGGCACATGCTGCGAGGAGAAATACGCGGCGATCTCGCGCAGGTAGTCGTCGGGCAGGCCGGTCAGCAGGTGCGTCATGGGCCGGTACTGGCGCCGGTCGTCGCGGAAATTGAGCAGCTGGTGGTACAGGTATTCCTGGGGCTTGCCGGCCAGGCGCGGATAGTAGCCGTCGGCGCCGGCCCGGCCCTGCGCGCCATGGCAGGCCGTACAGGCGGCGACGCGGGCGTCCATGGTGTCCGGGCGCAGGCTTTCCTGGGGCGCGGGCTGGGCCGGCGCGGGCGCTGCCAGGAAGGCGGCAGCAGCCCCTAGTAGGGAAATTGCCCAAAAATGCGGCAGTGAAATACTACGAAAGGAAATGAAGGCTAACATCTAGGTCGAATTCCATTCCCCCGAAACGCATGACGGCGGGGCGCGTATGTGAATCTGTCGAGTATCCGGCCCCAAGCTTACGCCAGGGGAGCCAAGACGGTACAGGCGCAGATTGGCAGTTTACGGCCATATCAGATGTCATCCCGCCGGCATCGTCCTCGAAAAGCGTGCCACAATCATGTCCATGTTGAAAGTCGTCCTCGTCACCGGCATCTCTGGCTCAGGCAAGTCCGTCGCCCTGCGCATGCTTGAGGACGCGAGCTATACCTGCGTCGACAACCTGCCCGTACGGTTCCTGACCGAGTTCATCGCCAACGCCCGGGATGACGGCATGGAGCGCGTCGCGGTCGCCATCGACGTCCGCTCCCCCGGCGAACTGGCCGAACTGCCCGACGTGGTCACTGCCCTGCGCGCCATGGGCACCAGCCTGCGCGTGGTGTTCCTGGACGCCAGCACCGCGACGCTGGAACAGCGCTACTCCGAGTCCCGCCGCCGCCACCCCCTGACCGACCGCCTGCAGCGTGGCGGCACGGCCCCGTCGCTGACCGAGTGCATCGCGCTGGAACGCGAACTGCTTGCGCCGCTGCGCGAACAGGAACACGTCATCGACACCTCGGACCTGACGCCCGGCCAACTGCGCGTCTGGATCCGCGACCTGATCAAGGCCGACCGCGCACCGCTGGTGCTGACCTTCGAGTCCTTCGCTTATAAGCGCGGCGTGCCGCGCGACGCGGACCTGGTGTTCGACGTGCGTTGCCTGCCCAACCCCTACTACGACCGCGACCTGCGGCCGCTGACCGGCCGCGACGAACCCGTGGCCGCCTGGCTGTCGGGCTTCGATCTGGTGGGGCAGATGATCGACGACATCACCGGTTTCCTGAACCGTTGGCTGCCGCAATACACGCAAGACACCCGCAATTACCTCACGGTCGCCATCGGCTGCACAGGCGGCCAGCACCGTTCGGTATATGTGGTCGAACAGCTGGCGCTGCGCTTTGCCGACCACGACCCGCTGCTGGTGCGCCATCGCACCCAACTGCCTGACGAATCCGCATGACCCTGTCCCGCCCGACCCGCCTGTTCATGATGCTGCTGCTGGCCATTGCGGTGGCCGGCTGTTCCTCCACCGGCGGACGCAAGAAAGGCGGCGGGTACTACAAGGACGACGGGCCGGACGCGAATCCGCCTTCGAACCTGGACCAGGTGCCCGATGCGGTGCCCAGGATCGAACCCTACGCCAGCGGCGCGAACCGGCCTTATGTGGTGTTCGGCCAGCGCTATGTGCCGGACACCAGCGGCCAGCCCTACAAGAAGCGCGGCACCGCCTCGTGGTACGGCAAGAAGTTCCACGGCAATTCCACGTCCATCGGCGAGTCCTACGACATGTACGCCATGACGGCCGCCCACACCACGCTGCCGCTGCCGAGCTACGCCCGCGTCACCAGCATGGTCAACGGCAAGACCATCATCGTGCGGGTGAACGACCGCGGCCCGTTCCACAGCGACCGCATCATGGACCTGTCCTATGTCGCGGCGTACAAGCTGGGCATCATCGGTCCCGGCAGCGGCCAGGTGGTCGTGGAAGCCATTCCGCAGGACGAGATCCGGCGGCTGGCCTCGCAAGGCGCACCCGCCGCGCCCGAGCCCGAACCGTCGTCAGCGACAGGCTCGTCGCCGGTGCTGGCGCCGGTCGCCGCCGTGCCCGTGGCGCTCGCGGCCGAAGCCCTGCCTGAACCCGCCCCCGGCTCGGCCCCGGTGCGCCAGCCCGCCGCGGGCGGCATCGGCAGCGTCTATCTGCAAGTGGGCGCGTTCAGCCAGTCGGCCAACGCGCAATCGCTGGTCAGCCGCATCAACACGCAACTCGGCGCCGATGGCGCGCCGCCCGCGTCGGTCGAACAGTCGAACAACCTCTACCGGGTCAAGATCGGCCCCTACCCCGACCGGCAGAGCGCCTTGAACGCCGTGCCGCTGGTGTCGGACCGCATCGGCATCCTGCCCAGCATCGCCTCGCAGTAAGCCTCAAGCCCGGCGGGGCTGCCTGCCTACCAGGGCAATTCCGCCTGCCCGTCGCACACCCGGCGCGCGCTTGCGCTGCGGCTGCGGTAGAAATTGCCTTCGTGCGCCAGCAAGGCCTGCTTGCGCGGCAGCCCGCCGCCGAAGCCGGTCAGCGAGGTGTCCGCGCCGATGATCCGGTGACACGGAATAATGATGCTGATCGGATTGCGTCCGACCGCTCCGCCGACCGCCTGGGCGCCCTTGGGCCGCCCCACGGTGCGCGCCAGGGCGCCGTAACTGGTCAGCACGCCGAACTCCAGATCGCACAAGGCATGCCAGACCTGGTGCTGGAAAGTCGTGCCGACGGGATCCAGCGGCACCTCGAAAATACGGCGCTGCCCGGCAAACCATTCTTCCAGCTCACGGCGCGCCTGCTCCAGGATGGGATCGGATTGCGCGAGAATCCAGTCTTCCGCCGAAGGCAATAGTTCCTGGTCGCTGAACCAGGCGCCGCGCAGGCCCTTGGGGCTGGCGACCAGGCGCATGTCGCCCAGCGGCGTGGGGATATCGCGGTAGACCAGGCGTTCGTTGGGATCCGCAGGCTTGTTGGACACGACAGTCGAATACACCATGCCTTACTCCGCCGATTTCTTGCGGGCCAGGGCCCGGTTGTACAGCACGTCCCGCGGCAGGCCGGAAACCTTGGCCGCCACGCGCGCGGCGTCGCGCAGCGACAGCGACTCCAGCAAGGCGTCCAGCAGCGCGTCGGTGCGCGGATCGGCTTCTTCATCCGCCTCCTGCTCGGCGGGCGCATGCGTGATCAGCACGAACTCGCCCTGCTCGCGGTGGGAGTCCGCGGCCAGCCAGGCCGCTCCCTCGCCCATCGGAAAGGTCGCGATCTCCTCGAAGCGCTTGGTCAGTTCGCGCGCCACGGTCAAGAGGCGGTCCGGACCGCACACTTCCAGCAGGTCGGCCAGCGTGGCCGCGAGCCGATGCGGCGATTCGAACATCACCACGGGCGCGGGCAAGGCACACCAAGTCCGCAGCCAGCGCTGGCGCGCGACCGTCTTGGGCGGCGGGAAGCCCGCGAAGGCATAGCCCGGGTTTTCATCCGTGGTGACGCCGCTGCCCATCAGCGCCGCGATGACGGCGCTGGGTCCCGGCACCGGCACCACGCCAAAGCCGGCTTCACGCGCGGCGCGCACGATGCGCGCGCCCGGATCGCTGACGGCAGGCGCGCCGGCGTCGGACACCAGCGCCACGCGCTGGCCCTGGGCCAGGCGCTCGCAGATGGCCTGGGCCGCGGCGGCTTCGTTGTGGCGATGGGCGGACATGAGCGGCGTACCCACGCCCCAGGCGTCCAGCAGGGCTCGGCTGGCGCGCGTGTCTTCCGCCGCGATCACGTCGGCCCGCTGCAAAGCGTGCCAGGCGCGCAGCCCCAGGTCGCCCAGGTTGCCGATCGGCGTCGCCACGACATATAGCGTCGAGGCAGGCCAATGCTGCCCCGCCACGCGTTCAGACACGCGGGACCAGGCATCTCCGGCAGGGGGAGGTGAGACATTTTGATTCATTGCAGCCTACAGACACGGGAAACCATGTCAGTGTAGCCGTCTATGCCCGCCACTTCCGGAGCGCCCATGACGGATGACACCTTGCGACTGGCCTGCGAACTGGCCCTGGCGGCCCGCCGCCGCGCCGCCAGGCGCCGGCGCCGATCCGCCCGCGCGGCGCCCGCGGATCGCCCGCCTCCGCGGCGCTCGCCCGCCCAACGCAAGGGCGACCACCACGAGGACGCCGCCCTGCGCCTTCTGCAGTCGCGGGGCCTGGTCCTGCTGGCGCGCAATCTGCGGACCCACGCCGGCGAGATCGACCTGGCCATGCGTGAAGGCGACACCTTGGTGTTCGTCGAAGTCCGCGCGCGCGGCCCCAGCCGCTATGGCGGCGCCGCAGCCAGCATCGGCCCGGACAAGCAGGCCCGGCTGTCCCGCGCCGCAGCCTATTGGCTGCCGGAACTGGCCCGGCGCCACTGGCACGGCAGGCTGCCGGCGGCGCGCTTTGACGCGGTCGTCTTCGAGGCGGGCGATCCCCAATGGCTGCGCAACGCGTTCTGGCAGGCCGAAAGCCCACGCCTGCCCCGGTAACGACCTGCCTAACAGTCGTTACGCCTGGACAGAACCGCGCTACTGCCCCATGAGATAATCGCGCCCATGGATATGACCTCTCGTATGACGTCGCACTTTCGCGACGCCATGGCTGCGTGCGAACAAAGCATGCACGTCCTGGCCGAGCCGCTTGCGGTGGCGGTGGACGTGCTATTCGGCGCCCTGGCAAACAACGGCAAGATTCTGGCTTGCGGCAACGGCGGCTCGGCCGCCGACGCGCAGCATTTCATCGCCGAACTGGTGGGCCGCTTCGAACGCGAACGCCTGCCCCTGGCCGGCATCGCGCTCAATACCGACACCTCGATCCTCACCGCGGTGGGCAATGACTACGGTTTCGACGAGATCTACGAACGCCAGGTCAACGCCTTCGGCCAGGCCGGCGACGTGCTGGTCGCCATATCCACCAGCGGCAATTCCCCCAACGTGGTGCGCGCCATGGAAGCCGCCAGCGCCCGCGAAATGCACGTGCTTGCCTTGACCGGCAAGGGCGGCGGCGTCATGGGGGAACTCATTACGCCGATGGACGTCCATCTATGTGTTCCCAGCGATCGCACGATGCGCATCCAGGAAGTCCATATTCTGCTGCTGCACGCGCTGTGCGACGGCATTGACGCTCTTCTGCTTGGAGACACCGAATGATTTCTGACGTCCGTACCGCAGCCCGCCCCTTGATGCTCGCCGCGGCGCTATCCACCGCCGCGCTCTCGCTGACGGCCTGCGCGCCCCTGATCGTGGGCGGCGCGGCCGCCACCACCGCGGTCGTCGTGACGGACCGCCGCACCTCCGGCATCCAGCTCGAAGACCAGAACATGGCGTTCAAGGCGCAAAGCCAGATTTCGCAGAAGCTGGGCGACACCGCCCGCGTCAATGCCATGGCCTACGGCGGCCACCTGCTGCTGACCGGCGACGTGCCCACCGAAGAAGCCAAGAACCAGGCCACCACCATCGCCCAAGGCGTGGAAAACGTCAAACAGGTCATCAACCAGTTGAACGTGGGCCCCATCGCCTCGTTCGGCACCCGCTCCAACGACACCTGGCTGACCTCCAAGGTCAAGACCGCCCTGCTCAACACCAAGTACGTGCCGTCCGGCACCATCGCGGTCACGACCGACCACAGCGTGGTCTACCTGATGGGCAAGGTGACGCAGGCCGAAGGCGAATACGCCGCCAACGCCACCGCGGACGTCGGCGGCGTGGCCAAGGTGGTTAAACTGTTCGAGACGATCAGCCGCGAGGAAGCCATCCGGCTGTCGAACACCGGTTCCAAGTCCAACACTTCCACGGAAACCAAAGCGCCCATCGAAAGCGGCGCCGGCACAGCCAGCGACAACGCGGCCGGCACCAGCAGTGGCGTAGAGGCCATGCCCATCAAATGAAGAAAGCCATCATCGCACTGGCCGTCCTGGTTGCGGTCGGCATCGGCGCCTGGTTCGTCATGCGCCCCGCCCAGACCGCGCCCGACGTCACCTTCACCACGCTGGAAGGCAAGACCTTCTCAATGCAGGACCTGCGCGGCAAGGTCGTGCTGGTCAAGTTCTGGGCCACCAGCTGCGTGACCTGCGTGAAGCAAATGCCGGAAACCATCTCGGCCTACAACGAGTACGCGCCCAAGGGCTACCAGGCCGTCGCGGTCGCCATGAACTACGACCCGCCCAACTTCGTCCTGAACTTCGCCGAAACGCGCAAGCTGCCGTTCCCGGTGGCCCTGGACACCAAGGGCGACATCGCGCGCGCCTTCGGCGACATCCGCCTGACGCCCACGGCCTTCCTCATTGACAAGCAGGGGCGCATCATCAAGCGCTACCTGGGCGAATACGACGTGGCGGAATTCCACGCCACCGTGGAAAAGGCCCTGGCGGCAGGCTGAGCCCCCGTCTAGCCGTCGCCGCGACAGACCGCCCCTGACCGGGCGGTTTTTTTCGCCCTGCCCCGGGACGAACTACCTGCTCCCCAAAAAGAAAAGCCGCCCGATCGACGGGCGGCTTCGAAATCAGGCTGGGACGGACTCAGAACGCCGGAACCACGGCGCCCTTGTACTTGTCCAGGATGAACTTCTTCACCTCGGGCGTGTGCAGCGCCTGGACCAACTTCTTGATTCCCGGCGCGTCCTTGTTGTCCGTGCGGGTCACCAGAATGTTGGCATAGGGCGAATCGGCGCCCTCGATGAACAGCGCGTCCTTGGTCGGCACCAGGCCGGCTTCCAGGGCGTAGTTGGTGTTGATCAGCGCCAGGTCCACGTCATCGAGCGAGCGCGGCAGCATGGCGGCTTCCAGTTCGCGGAACTTCAGCTTCTTGGGGTTCTCGACCACGTCCGCGGCCGTCGCCAGGATGTTGGACGGATCCTTCAGCTTGATCACGCCCTGCTTCTGCAGCAGCACCAGCGCGCGGCCGCCGTTGGACGGATCATTCGGAATCGCCACCGTGGCGCCGTCCTTGAGCTCGGACAGGCTCTTGATCTTCTTGGAATAGCCGCCGAAGGGCTCGACGTGCACCAGGGCCACCGGCACCAGCGTGGCCTTGCGGTCCTTGTTGAAGGAATCCAGGTACGGCTTGTGCTGGAAGAAGTTGGCATCCAGCTGCTTGTCGGCCAATTGCAGGTTGGGCTGCACGTAGTCGCTGAACACCTTGATGTCGAGCTCCACGCCTTCCTTGGCCAACTGCGGCTTCACCACTTCCAGGATCTCGGCATGGGGGACCTGCGTCGCGCCCACCACGATTTTTTCGGCATGGGCGGCATTTGCCGCCACCAGGAACACCGACGCCGCCAAGGCGGACCGGACAAAGTTCAAACGCATGTGTTGCCTCTTTTATGGGTAAAAATCGGGGGCTGATGCCCCTGCCGGTGTGGCCCCGCCCCCTTTTGCGGGGCGAGCCGTTGCGAAATCGCCCCCAATTTACCTGAATGCCGGTTATTTGTCGGGCATATGAACATGGGTTTAAAGCATAAGAAACCTGTGGGTACTACAATCCGTCGTATGCTTGCGCTACCGCGTCCCGAACGCGTTTTTGTGCAGGCATTTTTTCTAACCACTCATACCTATATTTGCCGACTTAGCTGCCATGACCGACACCCCCGACCCTGCTGCCGTTTCGTCTCCTGCTGTCAAAGCTGCTGTGCTGTCTGAAGCACTGCCGTATATCCGACGATTTCACGGCAAGACCATCGTGGTCAAGTACGGCGGCAACGCCATGACGGAAGAGCGTCTGCAGCGCAGCTTCGCGCACGATGTCGTGCTGCTGAAGCTGGTGGGTCTGAACCCGGTGGTGGTGCACGGCGGCGGTCCGCAGATCGACGACGCGCTGCGCCGCATCGGCAAGCAAGGCACCTTCATCCAGGGCATGCGCGTCACCGACGCCGAGACCATGGAAGTGGTCGAATGGGTGCTGGGCGGCCAGGTCCAGCAGGACATCGTCATGATGATCAACGAAGTCGGCGGCAAGGCCGTGGGCCTGACCGGCAAGGACGGCGGACTGATCCAGGCCCAAAAGAAGCTGATGGCCAACAAGGACAATCCGTCCGAACCCATCGACATCGGCTTCGTCGGCGACATCACCATGGTCGAGCCTGCCGTGGTCAAGGCGCTGCAGGACGACCAGTTCATCCCCGTCATCTCGCCGATCGGGTATGGCGAGGACGGCACCGCCTACAACATCAACGCCGACGTCGTCGCCGGCAAGATGGCGGAAGTGCTGGGCGCTGAAAAACTGCTGATGCTGACCAACACCCCGGGCGTGCTGGACAAGGGCGGCAAGCTCTTGCGCAGCCTGTCGGCCCAGACCATCGACGAGCTGTTCGCCGACGGCACGATCTCCGGCGGCATGCTGCCCAAGATCTCGTCCGCGCTGGACGCCGCCAAGAACGGCGTGAACTCGGTGCACATCGTCGACGGCCGCGTGCCGCACTGCCTGCTGCTGGAAATCCTGACCGACCAGGGCGTGGGCACGATGATCAGCTCGCACTGATGCGGGCACAGCGTTACCTGCTGCGGCCGGCGCTGCGCGTGCGCCGCTCCCGCCGCACGGCCACGGGCGTTTCCGAACGCCTGTGGCTGTTCGACCTGGACAACACGCTGCACGACACCTCGCACGCCATCTTCCCCAAGATCGACCACGGCATGACCATGGCCGTGGCCGAGGCGCTGAATGTCGATATCGACACCGCCAACCGCCTGCGCTCGCAGTACTGGAAGCGCTACGGCGCCACCATGATAGGCATGGTCCGGCACCACGGCGTGGACCCCCACGAATTCCTGCACCGCAGCCACGATTTCGACGTCGGCCCGCTGGTGCGCTCGGAGAAGGCGCTGGCCTACAAGCTGAGCCGGCTGCCGGGCCGCAAGGTGCTGCTGACCAACGCGCCGCTGCACTATGCCCGCGCGGTGCTCGCGCGCCTTGGGATCCTGCGCCAGTTCGACAGCCTCTGGGCCATCGAGCACATGCGCCTGCATGGCGAGTTCCGGCCCAAGCCTTCGCCCGCCCTGCTGCGCCACGTGCTGGCCCGCGAAGGCGTGCAAGCGCGCAACGCGGTGCTGGTGGAAGACACGCTGGCCAATCTGCGCGGCGCGCGCCAGGCCGGCCTGCGCACCGTCCATGTGTATCACCCCGGCACGCCGTTCGCCCGCGGCCGTTCGCAGCGGCCGGCCTACGTCGACTTGCGGGTAAACTCCGTCAGTGATTTGCTGTTACGCCGACGCCCCCTGCGGGGATAGCGGCGCGCTCCTCCCCTCCCCCTTCACCGTCAAGCCTGCGCGAGAGCAGACCCTTCCATGGCGAGCAAACCCGGCGAGCGCAAGACCCAGATTCTGCAGACCCTGGCCGAGATGCTGGAGCAGCCGCACGCCGCACGCATCACCACGGCCGCGCTTGCCGCGCGCCTGGAAGTCTCCGAAGCCGCGCTGTACCGGCACTTCGCCAGCAAGGCACAGATGTTCGAAGGGCTGATCGAATTCATCGAAACCAGCATCTTCACGTTGGTGAACCAGATCGCCATCGCCGAACCCCATGGCCTGACGCAGGCCCACCAGACCGTCTCCATGCTGCTGACCTTCTCGGAACGCAACAAGGGCATGACGCGCGTGCTGACCGGCGACGCGCTGGTCACGGAAGACAACCGCCTGCAGGAACGCATCAACCACATCAACGACCGCATCGAGGCGTCGTTGAAGCAATCGCTGCGCATCGCGGTCACCGATGGCGGCCTGCCGCCGCAGGCCAATGTGGCGGCGCACGCCAGCCTGCTGACGCATCTGGTGCTGGGCCGCTGGCTGCGTTATGCCCAAAGCGGCTGGCGCATCGCGCCCACGCTGCATCTGGACGAACAGCTGCGCCTGGCGCTGGGCTGAGCGGGCGGCCGGGTCATCTGCTCGCCGTGCCGATTAGCATCGTGGCACGATCTAATTAATTTCCCATCCGTCTCTATTTGAATAGATTTGCATTGTTATATGCAACAATCTCTGCTTGCCGGCGGCGCGGGGCGACGAGCATAATGCCCGTCAGAGGTTTTCTACAAGCCCAAATCTCCACAGGCTTGATCAGTATCAATACGGGTTTTCCGCAATGCCGTCACGATCATGCTGTAGCGTCGACACACCGATTTGACCTATCCCGTTGCTCGCGGGGCGGTGTGTCGGCAGTTTGACCTCAACCGGAGATGGATATGACCGCGCAAGCCGCCGTCCCTGCCTCGCAAGCCCCAAAGAAAACCAAAATTCCAATCGGACTCATTGCCGGCGTCCTAGTGATGATCGGCGTGCTGATGATGCCTTTGCCCGCCGACCTGCCCGTCGCGGGCCACCGGATGCTGGCCATCCTGGCATTCGCAGTGGTGGTCTGGATTACCGAAGCCGTGTCCTACGAAGCCAGCGCGATCATGATCACGACGCTGATGGCCTTCCTGCTGGGCACGGCTCCGACAATCAAAGACCCGCAAGTCATCTATGGCACCTCGGCCGCGATCAGCATGGCGCTGGCAGGCTTCTCGAACTCGGCGCTGGCGCTTGTCACCGGCGCCTTGTTCATTGCCGCTGCCATGACCTTCACCGGGCTGGACCGGCGCATCGCGCTGGTGACCCTGGCCAGAGTAGGCACCAGCACGCGCCGCATCCTGATCGGATGTATCGCCGTGACCATCGTGCTGAGCCTGGTCGTGCCCAGCGCCACCGCGCGCAGCGCGGCCGTGGTGCCCATCATGATGGGCGTCATCGCGGCCTTCGGCGTGGACAAGCGCTCCAACATCGCCGCCGGCATCATGATCATCGTGGCGCAAGCCACCAGCATCTGGAACGTCGGCATCCAGACCGCCGCCGCACAGAACCTGCTGACCGTCGGCTTCATGGAAAAGATGCTGGGCGAACGCGTGGCGTGGTCGGACTGGCTGATCGCCGGCGCCCCCTGGTCGCTGATCATGTCGGCCGTGCTGATCGCCGTCGTGCTCAAGCTGCTGCCGCCGGAAAGCGACAGCATCGCGGGAGGCAAGGAAGCCGTCGCGAAGTCGCTGCTTGAACTGGGCCCCATGACCGGCGCGCAAAAGCGCCTGATGGCCGTGTCGCTCATGCTGCTGCTGTTCTGGTCGACCGAAGGCAAGCTGCACAAGTTCGACACCACCTCCACCACCTACTTCGGCCTGGTCCTGCTGCTGCTGCCGCGCTTTGGCGTGATGACCTGGAAAGACGTGCAATCGCGCATCCCATGGGGCACCGTGATCGTGTTCGGCGTCGGCATCAGCCTGGGTACCGCCCTGCTGACGACCCAGGCCGGCCAATGGCTGGGCAACCAGGTCGTGGCGCACACCGGCCTGGATCACCTGGGACCGCTGGCCATCTTCGCGGTCCTGGCGGCCTTCCTCATCATCATCCACCTGGGGTTCGCCAGCGCCACCGCGCTGACCTCGGCCATGCTGCCGATCCTGATCTCGGTGCTGGCCACGCTGCCGGGCGACTTCAGCCGCCTGGGCATGACCATGCTGCTGGGCTTCGTCGTCAGCTACGGCTTCATCCTGCCCATCAACGCGCCGCAGAACATGGTGTGCCTGGGTACGGAAACCTTCAACGCCAAGCAGTTCGCCAAGGTCGGCATCATCGTCACCATCGTCGGCTACCTGCTGATGCTGCTGATGGGCATGACCTACTGGCGCTGGCTGGGCTGGCTGTAAGGAGGTCGCATCATGAAAATTTCGATCGCCCAAGCCAATGAATACGGCCGCCGCGTGCTGACGGCCCAGGGTGTGCCCGAGGACATCGCCCGCGACGTGGCCGAGCACCTGGTCGAGTCCGACCGGGTGGGCTACACCAGCCATGGCCTGTCCATCCTGACCAACTACCGGCGCGTGCTGTCCGAGGGCCTGGCCCAGGCCGACGGCCGGCCCGAACTGATCAACGATCGCGGCGCGATGCTGGCCTACGACGGCCACCACGGGCTGGGCCAATATGTCGGCAAGGTCGTTATCGAGAAGGCCATCGAGCGCACCCAGGAGCACGGCCAGTGCATCCTGACCCTGCGCCACAGCCATCACCTGGGCCGCATGGGCCACTATGGCGAAATGGTGGCGGCCAAGGGCCTGATCCTGCTGGCCTTCACCAACGTGATCAACCGCTCGCCGACCGTGGCGCCTTTCGGCGGCGCGCAGGCGTGCCTGACCACCAACCCGCTGTGCTTCGCCGGCCCGCTGCCCGGCGGCCGTCCACCGTTCCTGGTGGACATGGCCACCAGCTCGATCGCCGTCAACAAGGCGCGGGTGCTGGCCGCCAAGGGCGAGGAAGCCCCCCCGGGCTCGCTGATCGACGCCCAGGGCAACCCGACCACCGATCCCAACGCGCTGTTCACCGACCCGCCCGGCGCCCTGCTGCCGTTCGGCGGCCACAAGGGCTACGCGCTGGGCCTGGTGGCCGAGCTGCTGGCCGGCGTGCTGTCCGGCGGCGGCACGATCCAGCCGCAACATCCGCGCACTGGCGTAGCGACGAACAACATGTTCGCGCTGCTGCTGGATCCGCAGGTGGACTTCAATACGGACTGGCGGTCGATGGAGGTGGGCGCGTTCATCGACTACCTACACGCCTGCAAGCCGCAACCGGGCGTCGAAGGCGTGCAGTATCCGGGCGAGTACGAAGCCCGCAACCGCGCGCTGAACGAGGATACGCTGACGTTTGATAGCCGGATTTGGGATGGTCTTACCAAGCTGGCCGTCGACCTTGGGGTGCCTGAGGCGTTGCCTTCTTGAGGCTGTAGGCTGTTCTTGTAAGTAGTGCTTTTTTTGCTTGCGGGCGTCGTAGGTTCTTAAGACGCCCGTCGCGTCGGTGGCCCGCCATGCGCGGGGCAACGATTGCGGTCCGGAGCGTTCGCTCCGGACTGCCCCTTCGTCATCTTCGTCACCGCCTTCGGCGGTTCCTTCAGATTCCCTCGGGCTTATCGACGCCCCGCGCATGGCGGGCCACCGACGCGACGGGCTCGTTTAGCTGCAATCTGACGTCGGCTGGGGCGAACCGTATGCTTGGCGTTCTGGCAACGGGTGGGGGTATGGCGAGGATCTTGCGGGGCTCGCCTCGGGCCGGCCGCGCGGGCGGCCTTCCGAGGCTTCCGCGGTGCCTTGCGGTTGAGGATGGCGCTGCGCGCGCGTGAGGCACCCGTCAGCATTTAACACCTCGAGGGCCGCTGCTCATGACTGAACGTCACCAGGCCGTTGATCATTGACCGCCTCGGAAGGCGGTGGCCCATCCTTGAACGTTGCCAGGTCGATTAATCATCGCCGACGCTAAGCCACGGTGCCGGATGGGTGGCGCGCGCGAGAAAGTCTTCAAGCGCAAACCGCTGCGTGCCGCGCGCCACCCATCACCGCCCCACCCACAGACGGCGATGCCACCAGCAAACGACTGTCCGCATTCGCGACAGCGAACACCATCAAAATTCCAAAAATCACGTATGTCATTTCCGGCCGCCCGCGCGGCCGGAAATGACGGGCAGCAAAAGACTCGCCACCGTCCACGGCCCTAGCAGCGCACCAAGCCAAGACGGCGGCAGCCCGTCGTCGCGGGCGGCGTGGCGGCTCGCAACCTCGATGCGCCCGAGGGAATCTGAAGGGAAGGCCGTAGGCCTGGACGAAGATGACGACGGGGAAGTCCGGAGCGAACGCTCCGGACCGCAATCGTGGGCGCGAGCCGCCACGCCGCCCGCGACGACGGGCGACCTACGAAGAAGACCGAGCCTGCCCCAAGAATGCCCAGCAAACGGTCAAGATCAAGTCTTAGCCGACCGATGCCGACTAATACTCATCATGATCCCAAACGCAATCCCCATGGTGAACAAAGCCGTCCCCCCATAGCTCATGAACGGCAACGGCACCCCCACCACAGGCAGGATCCCCGTCACCATCCCCACGTTCACGAATACATAGATGAACAGCATCATCGTCAGCGCCCCGACAAGCAGCCTGCCGAACTGCGAAGACGCCCGCGACGCGATCGTCAATCCGCGCGCCATCATCAGCCCGTACAGCACCAGGATCGCAATCCCGCCGTACAACCCGAACTCCTCGGCATACACCGCGAAGATGAAGTCGGTGGTGCGTTCGGGGATGAAGTCCAGGTGGGTCTGCGTGCCCTTCATGTAGCCCTTGCCGTACATCCCGCCAGAGCCCACCGCGATCATCGACTGGATCGTATGGAAGCCCTTGCCCAAGGGATCGGAACTGGGATTCAGGAGTGTGCACACCCGGTGCTTCTGGTAGTCATGCAGCACCACCCAGTCCACCTCGGGCTCGCAGAGCTGGTCTTCGTAATAGACCAGCGTGCCGATGCCGATGATGCCAGCCAGCATGACCGGCACCAGCAGCTTGAACGATAGGCCCGCGAAGTAGATCACGAAGAAGCCGGCGCCGAACACCAGCAGCGCCGTGCCCAGGTCAGGCTGCAGCACGATCAAGCCGAAGGGCGCGGCCAGCATGGCGGCGGCGGCCAGGAAGTCGCGGATGCGGACCGCGCCCTCGTGGCGCTGGAAGTACCAGGCCAGCATCATGGGCACGCCGATCTTCATCATCTCGGAGGGTTGGATGCGGGTCACGCCCAGGTTCAGCCAGCGGGTCGCGCCCTTGCTGGTTTCGCCGAAGAACTCCACGCCCAGCAGCAGCACCACCCCCACCACGTAAAACGGCAAGGCCAGCTTCATCAGCCACTTGGGCGGAATCAAGGCCATGATCCACATCGCGAAAAAAGCGATGATGAAATTACGCGACTGTTCGGCAAAGCGCCAGTCGGTGCCGCCCACCGCGGAATGCATGACCGTCATGCCGAGTGCGGCGAACATCAACAGGATCGCCAGCAGCGGCCAATCGAAGGCCGTGAACACGCGTAGCAGAATGAGGCCCAGGCGTTTCATTATTGGCGCACCACGTCGGAAGCGATTTCTTCGACCGAGGCCAGGGGGTCGGCGCGCTCGGGCCGCACGATCTTGTCCTGGCGGTCCTTGGCCAGCCAATAGTCGAACACCTTGCGCGCGACCGGCGCGGCGACGCTGGCGCCCCAGCCGGCGTTCTCGACGATCAGCGCGACCGCGATGCGGGGATGCTCAAGCGGCGCGAAGCCCATGAACAGGGCATGGTCGCGCAGGCGCTCGTCGATGGCGCTGGCGCGGTAGTGGCCGCCGCGCAGGCTGAACACCTGCGCGGTGCCGGTCTTGCCGGCCGCCTGGTAAGGCGTGTTGGCGAACGCGCGCCGCGCCGTACCGGCACGCACCACGTCCGCCATGGCGCTCTTGATCACGTCCACGTTGGCCTGCTTGAGGGGAATGCGGTAGTCGGGCGCGGACTCGGTCGGCTTGGCCACGCCGGTGCGCGGATCGCGCACCGCGTGCACCAGGTGCGGACGGCGGTACAGGCCGTTGTTGGCCAGCGTGGAGGTGCCTTGCGCCAGTTGCAGCAGCGTGAAGGCGTTATAGCCCTGACCCACCGCCACGGAAATGGTTTCGCCCGCGTACCAGCGCTGGCGGTCCTTGTCCTTGTAGGCCGAGCGCTTCCAGTCGGTCGAGGGCAGCACGCCGCGCTTTTCGCCTTCCAGGTCGATGCCGGTGATCTGGCCGAAGCCGAACTGCTTGGTGAAATCGTGCAGCGCGTTCACGCCGATCTCGGGGCCCAGCGAATAGAAGTAGGTGTCGGACGACACGACAATGGCCTTGTGCATGTCCGTCATGCCGTAGGCGGCACCGCCTGCGTTGCGGAACTTCTGGCCGCCGAATTCGTAGTAGCCGGGGTCGGAGATGCGGTCGGTGGCGCGGCGCTTGCCCAGTTCGAGCGCAGCCAGGGCCACGAAAGGCTTGTAGGTCGAACCGATGGGATAGGTGCCGTACAGTGGCCGGTTGATCAGCGGATGGTCCGGCGATTCGTTCAGCATGCGCCAGTTGTCCACGTCGATGCCGTCCACGAACAGGTTCGGGTCGAACGAAGGCTGCGAGACGAAGGCCAGCACCTCGCCCGTGTCGGGGTCGATGGCGACCAGCGCGCCGCGCTGGCCCTCGAACGCCTGTTCGGCCACTTTCTGCAGGCCCATGTCGATCGACAGCATGATGTCGGAGCCGGGCACCGGATCAATGCGGCGCAGCGTGCGCATGGGCCGCCCGCCCGCGGTGACTTCGACTTCTTCCAGGCCGGTGCGGCCGTGCAGCTGCTCTTCCCAGGTTTTCTCGATGCCCTTCTTGCCTATGACCTCGGTGCCGCGGTAGTTGCCCAACTGGCCGGCGCGCTCCAGTTCTTCGTTGTCGCCTTCGGCGATGCGGCCGATATAGCCGACCACATGGCCCGCCGATGCGCCCTGCGGGTACTCGCGCACCCAGCGCGCGCGCAGCTCCACGCCCGGGAACTGAAAGGAATGCGCGGCAAACCACGCAGCCTCGGTTTCGTTCAGATTGTTGCGCAGCTGCAGGCTGGCGTAGCGGCTGGACTCGGCGGCGCGGCGCTTGAAGCGGCGTTGGTCGGCCGGGCTGATGTACACGACTTCGGTCAGGCGTTCGAACAGCTGGCTCAGGTTGCCGGCATGGGCGGGCACGACCTCCAGCGTATAGGTGCGGTAGTTGCGCGCCAGCACTTCGCCGTTGCGGTCCAGGATCTCGCCACGCCGCGGCGGGATGGGCACGACCGCGATGCGGTTGCGGTCGGCGCGCTCGGACAGGCCTTCGTAGCGGTCGACCTGGAGATACCAGAACCGCCCGATCAGCACGCCGAAGCAAGCCAGCGCGAACAGCCCGCCCACCCAGGCGCGCAGGCGGAAACGCTGCTTCTGCTGCTGGCCGGTTTTCTTGAATTCAAACATGACGCTGCGCCGCCGTCAGGCGGAGGAAGACTCGGCGTCGTCGACACCGCGCTGCGGCAAGTGCAAGACCCAGCCCGCCAGCGGCCAGAGGGCGGCGGTCAGGAGCACGCTCACGCCCCAGTCCCAACCCGGCCACTTGCCGGCCAGCCACGCATGGATGATCTGGGTCACGAAGCGGGCGATGAAGAACACAGGCAGCATGTGCATCGCCTGGCTCCAGAGATCGAACCGCTGCAGCCGCCGATGCAGCACCACGGCGCCGTAGGCGACGAGCGTGTAGGACAGCGCGTGCTCGCCCAGCAGGCCGGCGTCATGCACATCCATCAGCAAGCCGAAGAAGAACGCGGTGAACAGGCCTACCCGGCGCGGCTCGTGCACGCACCAGAAGGCGATGATCAGCAGCAGCACGTCGGGTGCGCCCTGCCACAAGCGCCAGGGCAACAGGGACACCAGCCACGCCAGCAGCACCGTACCCCAAACGAACACGCCGTGCGCCGGGCCGGACAGGCGGTCGGGCTGCACATTGCTGGGGGTGCCCAGGCGGCGCCTGGCCTGCCCCGAAGATTGATTAGTCCGATCCACCGGAATCGACCTCCTGACGGTTGGACTCGGCACGCTCCACATCCACCTGCAAAACCAGGAAGTGGCGATAGCGTTCGGGATGAGCCAGCGGTTCGCAGACGGCGCGCGCGAAGCCGGAGGCGGTATCGCGTTCGACCGAGGTCACCTTGGCCACGGGCAAACCGGCCGGGAACAGGCCGCCGACGCCGCTGGTGACGATAGTATCGCCTTCCTTGATGTCGGCATTGGCTGCAAGGTAACGGACTTCCATTTTGCCTGGCGAATTGCCGCCGAACGCGATCAGGCGCAAGCCGTTGCGCAGCAACTGTACGGGAATGGATACCTGTTCGTCGGTGACCAGCGCGGCCTCGGCGGTCATCGGCGTAACACGCACGATCTGCCCGACCACGCCGCCTTCGTCGATCACCGGCATGCCTGGCGCCAGGCCGGCCTTGCTGCCCTTGTTGAACACCAGGCGCTGCGTGAACGCGTTGGTGGGTTCGTACATGACCTCGACCACCACGGCAGATTGCGCCACGGTGTCGGTCACGCCCAGCAGGCGGCGCAACTGCGCGTTCTCCGCGGCCAATTGGGCGCCGTGCGAGGTCACCTGGGCCAGTTCGATGCGCTGACGCTGCAGAGCTTCGTTTTCGCTACGGATGAGGTTGGCGGCGTTGACCCATTCGTTCACCTGTTGGACCAGGTCGCGCGGCGCCATGACGGCGCGCTGGAACGGATAGAGCGCCACGGATATCGCCTTGCGCGCCGGTTCCAGCATGCGCCATTGCGAATCCATGACAATCAGGGCCAAAGCAAGAATGACCAGAACGACCAGCCGCACCTCCGCAGGTGGGCCGCGCCTGAATAGGGGAGGAGTCCCTTGTCGTTGCATGAATCTCAGCCCGGACGCCCGCGCCCGCCGCTCCGGCAGCGGCCGGAGCCGTGAAAAAGAGAGGCTCCGGGCTGGCGGGCAAAATTAGTCGTTGATGAAGATGGCGCCCAGTTTCTCAAGGTGTTCCAGCGCCTCGCCACAACCGCGCACGACGCAGGTCAGGGGATCGTCGGCCACCACAACGGGCAGGCCAGTCTCTTCCTGCAACAGACGGTCCAGGTCACGCAGCAGCGCGCCACCGCCGGTCAGGGCGATGCCCTTGTCGGTGATGTCGGCACCCAGTTCGGGCGGCGTCTGTTCCAGCGCGATCTTCACGGCGGAGACAATCTGGTTCAGCGGATCCGTCAGCGATTCCAGGATCTCGTTGGACGAGACCGTGAAGCTGCGCGGCACGCCTTCGGCCAGATTGCGGCCCTTGACCTCGATCTCGCGGACTTCGGATCCCGGGAACGCCGAGCCGATTTCCTTCTTGATCAGTTCGGCGGTGGGTTCGCCGATCAGCATGCCGTAGTTGCGGCGAATGTAGTTGACGATGGCCTCGTCGAACTTGTCGCCGCCGACGCGCACCGAGCCCTTGTAGACCATGCCGCCCAGCGAAATGACCGCTACTTCGGTGGTGCCGCCGCCGATGTCGACCACCATGGAGCCGCTGGCGTCGGAGACGGCCAGGCCGGCGCCGATGGCCGCAGCCATGGGTTCTTCGATCAGGAAGACATGGGACGCGCCCGCGCCCAAGGCCGATTCACGGATGGCGCGGCGTTCGACCTGGGTGGAGCCGCAGGGCACGCAGACGATGATGCGCGGACTGGGCGCCAGCATGTTGCGGGGGTGCACCATGCGGATAAACTGCTTTAGCATCTGCTCGGTGACCGTGAAGTCGGCGATGACGCCGTCCTTCATGGGCCGGATGGCCTCTATATTGCCGGGAACTCGGCCAAGCATCTGCTTGGCTTCGCGGCCGACGGCCTGGATGATCTTCTTGCCGTGAGGCCCGCCTTCATGACGGATTGCGACCACGGAGGGTTCATCGAGCACGATGCCCTTGCCGCGGACGTAGATCAGCGTATTGGCGGTACCGAGGTCGATCGCCATATCACTGGAAAAATAACTGCGCAGGAATCCGAACATGGGAGCTCAGCTAAATTCTGGGGGGAATGAGGTACATGCCGCGGGGCGTAGGGCCCGTAAAACAACGGGTCCGCCTGTCATCACGGCGATTAAACCGTGAATCATAACTTATAATTTCCCCGGAAATAGCGCATAAATGCAGGCTATTCAAGCTTTGTAACGGGTTTGGCATATGCATACTGCCCCGTCCCGCCCTTCGGCCTTCGCTTATCGATTTGCAATCCCCCATGGCGCTCAATGACACAGATGTGGCCCGCATTGCCCGGCTGGCCAGAATCGAACTGACCCCCGACCAGCGCACCCTCGCGCAGGCCGAACTCAACGGCATCCTTCACCTGATCGAACGGCTCCAGTCCGTCGACACCCAGGGGGTCGAACCCCTGGCCCACCCGCTGTCCGCCCACGAGGATATCGTGCTGCGCCTGCGGCAAGATGCCGTGACCGAACCCAGCTCGGAGGCCCGCCGGCAGGAACTGCTGGCCAACGCTCCCGATGCCCAGGAAGGCCTGTTCCTGGTTCCCAAGGTCCTGGATTAAGTCATGTCGAAACCCGCTCTGCACACCCAATTCAAGGGGATCGCCGCCCTGCGCGCGGCCCTTGCGCAACGCCAGATCAGCGCCGTCGAGCTCGCCCAAAGCGCCTTGACGGCCGCCGAAGCGGCCAGCGGCCTGAATTGCTTTTTACATATTGACGCCGAATTAACGCTGGCCCAGGCTCGCGCGGCCGACGCCGCGCTGGCTTCCGGCTCGGCCGGCCCGCTGGCCGGCATCCCGATCGCCCACAAGGACGCCTTCGTCACCCGCGGCTGGCGCACCACCGCCGGCAGCAAGATGCTCGAGGGCTACGTCAGCCCGTTTGACGCCACCGTCGTCGAACGCCTGGGCGAGGCCGGCGCCGTATCGCTCGGCAAACTGAACTGCGACGAATTCGCCATGGGTTCCGGCAACGAGAACTCCGCCTATGGCGCGGTGAAGAACCCCTGGGACCACGCCGCCGTGCCCGGCGGCTCCTCGGGCGGTTCGGCCGCCGCCGTGGCCGCCCGCCTGGTGGCCGCCGCCACCGGCACCGACACCGGCGGTTCGGTGCGCCAGCCCGCCGCCCTGTGCGGCGTCAGCGGCATCAAGCCCACCTACGGCACCGTGTCCCGCTACGGCATGGTGGCCTTCGGCTCCAGCCTGGATCAGGCCGGCCCGCTGGCCGAAAGCGCCCGCGACCTGCTCGAGCTGCTGGACGTCATCAGCGGCTTCGACCCGCGCGACGCCACCAGCCTGGAAAAATGCGATGCCGCCACGAACGCGCCCGGCCGCGTGCGGCGCGACTTCGAGACCGCCCAAGGCCGCTTCGACGCCGCCGGCAGCCAGCCGCTGAAGGGCCTGCGCATCGGCGTGCCCGCCGAGTACTTCGGCGCCGGCCTGGCGCCCGACGTGGCCGCCGCGGTCGAAGCCGCGCTGGCCCAGTTCGAGGCGCTGGGCGCCGTGCGCGTGCCGGTGTCGCTGCCGCGCACCGAGCTGGCCATCCCCGCCTACTACGTCATCGCCCCCGCCGAAGCGTCCAGCAACCTGGCGCGCTACGACGGCGTGCGCTACGGCCATCGCGCCGCCCAGTACGGCGACCTGAACGAAATGATCAGCCGCTCGCGCGCCGAAGGCTTCGGCGACGAGGTCAAGCGCCGCATCCTGATCGGCACCTACGTGCTGTCCCACGGCTACTACGACGCCTATTACCTGCAGGCGCAGCGCCTGCGCCGGATGATCGCGCAGGACTTCCAGCGCGCCTATGCCGACCAGTGCGACGTGATCATGGGCCCGGTGACGCCCACCGTGGCCAAGAACATCGGCGACAACCGCGACGATCCCACGGCCGACTGGCTGGCCGACGTCTATACGCTGGGCGTGAGCCTGGCCGGACTGCCCGCCATGTCCATCCCCTGCGGCTTCGGCGGCGCGGGCGGAAACCGCCCGGTAGGCCTCCAGATCATCGGCAACTACTTCGACGAAGGCCGCCTGCTGGCCATCGCCGACCGCTACCAACAAGTGACGGACTGGCACACGCGTGCCCCGGTCCAGCAAGGCTGAAAAAATGAACTGGGAAATCGTCATCGGCCTGGAAACGCACACCCAGCTTTCCACGGACTCCAAGATTTTTTCGGGCAGCAGCACCCAATTCGGCGCCGCGCCCAACACCCACGCCAACGTGGTCGACCTGGCGCTGCCGGGCAGCCTGCCGGTCATGAACCGCGGCGCCGCCGAACGCGCCATCCGCTTCGGCCTAGCCGTGGGCGCCACCATCGCGCCGCGCTCGGTGTTCGCGCGCAAGAACTACTTCTACCCCGATCTGCCCAAGGGCTACCAGATCAGCCAGTACGAGCTGCCGGTGGTAGTGGGCGGCTCGCTGTCGTTCTTCGTGGGCGAGGAAGAGAAAACCGTCAACCTGACGCGCGCCCACCTGGAAGAAGACGCGGGCAAGTCCCTGCACGACGACTTCAACCTGGCCAACGGCGCCCCCGCCAGCGGCATCGACCTGAACCGCGCCGGCACGCCGCTCCTGGAAATCGTGACGGAGCCCGAAATGCGCTCGGCCGCCGAGGCCGTGTCCTACGCCCGCGCCCTGCACAGCCTGGTCGTATGGCTGGGCATCTGCGACGGCAACATGCAGGAAGGCTCGTTCCGCTGCGACGCCAACGTGTCCGTGCGTCCCGTGGGCCAGAAGGAATTCGGCACCCGCACCGAAATCAAGAACGTCAATTCGTTCCGCTTCCTGGAACGCGCCATCGTCTATGAAGCGCGGCGCCAGATCGAGCTGATCGAGGACGGCGGCACGGTGGTCCAGGAAACCCGCCTGTACGACGCCGACCGCGACGAGACGCGCAGCATGCGCAGCAAGGAAGACGCGCACGACTACCGCTACTTCCCCGACCCCGACCTGCCCACGCTGGTGATCTCCAGCGCCTGGGTCGACGAGGTCCGCGCCGCCATGCCCGAACTGCCGGCCGCCCAGCGCGCCCGCTTCGAATCCGAGTACGGCCTGACCGCCTACGACGCCGCCCAGCTGACTGTCAGCCGCGACCTGGCCGCCTACTTCGAGGCCGTGGCCCACGCGCTACCGGCCGGCCAGGCCAAGCTGGCCGCCAACTGGGTCATGGGCGAAGTCTCCGCCGCCCTGAACAAGGACGAGAAGAGCATCTCCGACTCGCCGGTCCAGGCGCCGGCGCTGGCCGCGCTGATCGGCCGCATCATCGACGGCACCATCTCCAACAAGATCGCCCGCGAAGTCTTCGGCGCCATGTGGGCCGGCGAGAACGGCGGCCAGGCCGACGCCATCATCGATGCGCGCGGCCTCAAGCAGATCAGCGACACCGGCGCCATCGGCGCCATGATCGACGAGGTGCTGGCCGCCAACCCGGCCATCGTGGAAGAGTACCGGGCCGGCAAGCAGAAGGCGTTCAACTCGCTGGTGGGCCAGATCATGAAGGCCGGCCGCGGCAAGGCCAACCCGCAGCAGGTGAACGATTTGCTGAAGCAGAAGCTGGATAGCTGATCCGGCGCCGGGCGCGCGCCGCAATGACCGCGCTCAGGCAGTATCAGACAAAACGAAGGGCCGCGGCATCTTGCCGCGGCCCTTCGTTTATCCAAGAATGATCTGGTCGATTTTGACTGGAGGCTTGGACATGAATTACCTCGAAATCAGCACCAGCGACCTGCTGCATCGGTTTTCCGACCACCTGCAAGCGGTCCGCGAGGGACAGCATTTCATCATTTCACTGGACGGCGTGTTCTGCGCCAGACTGACCCCTGTCCTGCCCACGACGTCGCTGGACGCGCATGATGCGCTTGAGGCCATGAAATGCTTCGCGCCAGCGCCGGCCGTCCCGCACGAAGTCATCCGTTCCTGGATCGAAGAAGGCCGGGAATGAATCCAATCCGCTTGATACTGGACGCATCGCTCGCCCTGGCCTGGCTGATTGGCCGCGCCGACGCCCGCGAATCACTGCTGGCCCGGCATCTGCTGGAAGTCGCCCACGGGTCTAAAAACACGGTGCCACTCATCTGGCACACCGAAGTCGCGAACGGCACGTTGCGCGCCGAACGCAGCCAACGCGTGTCGGCGGGTCAGCTATTCTCGTTCAACCAGCTTATCGAACGGCTGCCCATCTTCCCGGATCCCGCCGGCCCGTCCTCCGGCATTACCCGCAGCTATCAGCTGGCCCGCACGCACGGCTTGACCGTCTACGACGCCAGCTACCTGGAACTGGCCCAGAGGCACAACGCGTACCTGGCCACCTTTGATCGCAAGCTGGCGGATGCCGCCCGGGCCAGCGGCGTCGCCGTCTTCGGTCAACCTCATGGCATTGCCGAGCCGGCGGCAAGCTATGGCTGACAGGGCGGCGCCGAGCCGCCCTGCTCCCTACGCTACGGGGGTTTACTTCACCCCGTACTTGGTCCGATACGCCAGCACCGCGTCGCGATGCTCGGCAAACGACGCGTCGTCCTGCAGCAAGGCCAGAATGTCCGACAGCGAGGCAATCGCCACCACCGGAATACCGTAGGTCTTGGCCACGTCCTGCACGGCGGAATGCGCCGACAGGGCGTCGTCCGGGCCCGCACGTTCCATGCGGTCCATGGCGATGAGCACGGCGGCCGGCTCGGCGCCGGCAGCGCGGATGATTTCCACCGATTCGCGCACGGAGGTGCCCGCGGTGATCACGTCGTCAATGATGACGACCTTGCCCTTGAGCGGCGCGCCCACCAGGGTGCCGCCTTCGCCGTGATCCTTGGCTTCCTTGCGGTTGTACGCGAAAGGCACGTCGCCGCCCTGCATGCCCGGGTGGCCGGCCAGCGCGATGGCGGTCGCCGTGCCCAGCGGGATGCCCTTATAGGCCGGGCCGAACAGCATGTCGAATTTCACGCCCGAATCCAACAGGGCCTGGGCATAGAACTGCGCCAGCTTGCCGACCGAGCGTCCGCTGTTGAACAGTCCGGCGTTGAAGAAATAGGGACTGATACGGCCGGATTTGACCTTGAAGCTGCCGAAGCGCAGCACGCCTTCGTTCAAGGCGAAACGGACGAAATCAAGGGCGGTGGCGGAGGAATTGGCGGCGGGCATGCGTAAGGGTCCGGTGGATGGCAAACGCAGGCATTTTATCCGCTGTCGGGGCTATTCCCGGGCGGCTGCGCCGAGTCGGTTAAATTCCTGGCATTGCCCCGGCCCTCGCGGCCGCTCAACAGGAGTTTCGCTTTGCTGCGCATCACGTCGATCAATCTCAACGGCATCCGGTCCGCCTTCCGCAAGGGCCTGCAACCTTGGATGGAAAAGCATGCCGCCGACGTGCTGTGCCTGCAGGAAATCAAGGTATCCCACGACGACCTGACCGACGACCTGCGCCACCCTCCGGGCTACACCGGCCACTTCCACCATGCCGTGAAGAAGGGCTATAGCGGCGTCGGCATCTACCTGCGCGACGCGGCCGAGCGCGTCAACATCGGCCTGGGCTGCGAGGAATTCGACCCCGAAGGCCGCATCATCCGCGCCGACTGGAAGAACCTGTCGGTCATCAGCGCCTACCTGCCCTCGGGCTCCAGCGGCGACGAGCGCCAGCAGGCCAAGTACCGCTTCCTGGACCGCTTCGGCCCCTGGATCGACGCCCTGATGCACGAACACAAGACCACCGGCCGCGAGTTCATCATCTGCGGTGACTGGAACATCGCCCACAAGGAAATCGACCTGAAGAACTGGAAGGGCAACCTGAAGAATTCGGGTTTCCTGCCCGAAGAGCGCGCCTGGCTGACCGACGTATTCGACAAGCGTGGCTTCGTCGACGTGTTCCGCACCATCGACGACCGCCCGGACCAGTACACCTGGTGGAGCAACCGCGGCCAGGCCTGGGCCAAGAACGTGGGGTGGCGCATCGACTACCAGATCGCGACGCCAGGCATCGCCGCCCGCGCCCGCAACGTGGCCATCTACAAGGACGAGCGTTTTTCGGACCACGCTCCTCTGACGATCGACTACGACGCCACGCTCTAGGCGGCGTCCGCCGGTCCGCCCGTCACGTCACGTAGAGACGCGGCGGCCTCCCGGCACAACCATTCCAAAAAAGCCCCCGCCCGCGGATCTTCCGAGCAGGGCCGGGGCGACAGCAAGACATAGGCCGAGCCATCGCGGCCAAAACCGAGAGGCGCCTCAAGCCGGCGATCCCTCACGGCATCGCACACCATCAGCGCCGAGCCTATCGCCACGCCCAGTCCGGCGGCGGCCGCCTGCAAGCTCAGATAGAAATGCTCGTAGGCCGGCCCGGCGTGGCGAGGGGGCTTCGCACCCGCCGCCCGCGACCATTGCCGCCAGGCTTGCGGCCGCGTCGCGCTGCTGAGCGCCGCGGCACCGCCCCAATCTTCCGCCGCCGGGTTTGCACCGGCACCGCCGACCAGGCCTGGCCGGCACACCGGCCCGGTCCATTCCTCGCACACCCGCTCGGCATGCAGGGCGGCATCCCAATCGAAGTCGTTGCGGCGCAATGCCACGTCCACGCCCTGGGCCGCGAAATCCACCGGCCCGCCCGCCGCATACAAGTGCACCTGCACGCCGGGGTGGGCGCGCTGGAACGCCGGCAACCGCGGAATCAGCCACATCATGGCGATGGTGGGCTCGCAGGACAGCACCAGCGGCGCGTCCGCCGCCGGCTGACGCAGCTTGGCCAAGCCCGCCGTCAACTGCTCGAACAGGGCGCGGGTCACCTCGAACAGCTGCCTGCCCGCATCAGTCAGAAAAACAGCCCGATTTCGGCGTTCGAACAAAGCCAGGCCTAGGGCCTCCTCCAGCAGCCGGACCTGCCGGCTGACGGCGCCATGCGTCACATGCAGCTCTTCGGCCGCCTTGCCGAAGGCCTGATGGCGGGCAGCGGCATCGAAAACCCGCAAAGTGTTGAGCGGTGGCAGCTTCATGGTGAAAGGTAAATTTTTCTCACGGATATCCGGCATTAGAAATCGTTTTTCCGGCACGCGCCAGCGTCCCACAATGCTGGCTCCGCTTCCCAACCCGCCGCTTTCGCCATGACCGAACTCATTGCCGTCGCCCTCATCACCATCCTTGCCGTCATCAGCCCCGGCCCCGACTTCGCCATGGTCACGCGCTACAGCTACCTGTTCGGGCGGCGCACCGGACTGATCTGCGCGCTGGGTATCGCGCTGGGCGTGCAGGTGCACGTGTTCTATACGATGTTCGGCGTCAGCCTGTTGGCGCACTATGCGCAGCCGGTGCTGCAGGGCATCAAGCTGGCGGGCGCCTGCTATCTGGTCTACATGGGCTGGAAGACCTTCTTCAACCGCACGCAGGTCAACCGCGACCTGTCCGCGCGTCCGCCGATCTCGGGCTGGCAAGCGCTGTACAGCGGCTTTCTGACCAATGCGCTCAACCCCAAGACCACGCTATTCGTGGTCAGCACCTATACCCAGGTCGTCTCCCCCGGCACGCCGCTGCCCTGGCAGTTCGGCTATGGCCTGTTCATGTCCCTGGCGCACTGGATCTGGTTTGGCGTGGTGGCATGGTCGGTGTCGTCGCCGTTCCTGCGGAGGATGCTGCTGGACCATCAACTCGCGGCTGACCGGGTGGTGGGTGCCGTCCTGATGGCTCTGGGCGCCGCGTTGGCTGCCGCACAGTTGTAAACCTGCGGCCAGGACGTGACCAATGTCAAAAATATAATGGGGACGCATTAAAGCCAGACTAGCCTGCCAACGCGTCCGAATACCTTGGAAAGTGCTCGCAAGACATCCTCTCCGATGTATCCGCGCCTATGGAATGTCTATATATATAATTGGGGACGCATTATTTTCCCCTGAAAATTCAATAGGCTTTGTAGAAAACAGATTTTTTCTCGCAACTTTAAACCCTCTTCCGAATCAATGCGTCCCTTATAAATTAAAAGAAAAAGCGCTTTGATTTCAAGGTGATGGCGAAATTTTCAGCTTTGCGCAGGGCAACAATTTGCCCCTACAATTCCGCACCATACAGGTGCAATCGCGCACCAAAAAGAATTTTTCGCGCCCCAATCCGGCGCAGTCCGCACCTATTCGAAGCACCCCCAAGGAGATCATGTTGAAAGTGCAGAGTCTGGACGACTTCCTGCGTGGCGTCGCCGCGCGCGACCCGCAGCAGCCTGAGTTCATGCAAGCCGTCCAGGAGGTGATGCTGAGCCTGTGGCCTTTCATCGAAAAGCACCCCCACTACGCCGAGCATGCCGTGCTCGAGCGCCTGGTGGAGCCGGAACGCGTAATCCAGTTCCGCGTGTGCTGGACCGATGACCGCGGCCAGGCCCAAGTCAACCGCGCTTTCCGCATCCAGCACAGCTCGGCCATCGGCCCCTTCAAGGGCGGCATGCGCTTCCACCCCTCGGTGAACCTGTCCATCCTGAAATTCCTGGCCTTCGAACAGACCCTGAAGAACTCGCTCACCACGCTGCCCATGGGCGGCGGCAAGGGTGGTTCCGACTTCGATCCCAAGGGCAAGTCCGACGCTGAAGTCATGCGCTTCTGCCAGGCCCTGATGATCGAGCTGTACCGCCACCTGGGTCCGGACACCGACGTGCCGGCCGGCGACATCGGCGTGGGCGCGCGCGAAGTCGGCTTCATGGCCGGCATGATGAAGAAGCTGTCCAACTCGACCGCCAGCGTGTTCACCGGCAAGGGCCTGACCTTCGGCGGCAGCCTGATCCGCCCCGAAGCCACCGGCTACGGCACCGTGTACTTCGCTGAAGAAATGCTCAAGCGCGTGGGCAAGTCCTTCGACGGCCTGCGCGTGTCCGTGTCGGGCTCGGGCAACGTCGCCCAGTACGCGATCGAAAAAGCCATGGCACTGGGCGCCAAGGTCGTGACGATTTCCGATTCGAACGGCACCGTGGTGGACGAAGCCGGCTTCACGCACGAGAAGCTGGTGGCGCTGATGCACATCAAGAACGACCTGCGCGGCCGCCTGGACACCTATGCCCGCCAATTCGGCCTGACCTATGAAGCCGGCAAGCGTCCGTGGCATGTGCCGGTGGACGTGGCCCTGCCCTGCGCCACCCAGAACGAACTGGAACTGGCCGATGCGCAAACGCTGATCAAGAACGGCGTGCTGTGCGTCGCCGAAGGCGCCAACATGCCGGCCACGCTGGAAGCCGCCAAGGCCTTCATCGCGGCGCGCGTGCTGTACGCGCCGGGCAAGGCCAGCAACGCCGGCGGCGTGGCTGTGTCCGGCCTGGAAATGGCTCAGAACTCGGCCCGCCTGGCCTGGACGCGCGAGGAAGTCGACGCCCGCCTGCACGCCATCATGCGCGACATCCATGAAAACTGCGTGCGCCACGGCCATAGCGAGCGCGAGTACGTGAACTACCTGGACGGGGCCAACATCGCCGGCTTCGTGAAAGTGGCTGACGCGATGCGCCAGCAAGGGCTGTACTAGATCCCCCCCCGAAAGCGCTGCGCGCTTTCCCCCCCAGGGGGGCGCCGCTGCGGACCGGCAGAGCCCGGCTCCGCGCGGCCCCGATTGGGCGAGACCGGCCCAATGCGGGCGGTCTGCCTCTTATTGTCTGATTGGACGGGTCTGCCCCGATGGCGGGACTCTGCCTGAGCCGACCCCGGAGGCAGGCTTCGTCTTTCATGCAACCACACCCGCGCCCTCAGGCGCGGGCAGCGCGGAGCGCTCAGTGCTTCATCGTGCCGTGGTTCATGCTGCCGTGGTCCATGCCGGGATTGTGCGAGGCCGGCTTGACCTTGAATTGCACGGCGACTTCGCCGGCTTTTTCGAACTTCAGCGTGGCCGGGACCGTGCCGCCTTCGGCGAACGGGGCCTTCAGCTTGATGAACATGACGTGGTAGCCGCCCGGGCTGAGCTTGACCTCGGTGTCGGCCGGCAGCGCGATGCCGCCTTCCACCTGACGCATCTTCGAGACGCCGTTCTCGGTCTGCACCGTGTGCAGCTCGACGCGTTCCGCCGCGTCGGACGACACCGACAGCAGGCGGTCAGCGGCCTTGGCGTCGTTGTCGATGTCCATATACCCCGCGCCATTGGACTGGCCGGGCGCGGACGCGCGCACCCAGAGGTCGTCGACCTCGATCTGGCCAACCTTGTAGTCTTTCGCCCAGGCCGAACCGGCCGTGCACAGGCCCAGGGCGGCGACGACAGCGAACTTGCGGATGTTCATGGGTTGTTCTCCTAGGGGGTTAACGCCGCCTGACCAGGCTGCGGGCAGCTGACAGGACCGAATCCGTCAGGGCTTCCATCGCTTCGGAGTTTACCCGCCAATGCTGCCAATACAGCGGCACGTCCTCCCAGGCGCGGCCCCGAAGCAGCATCAGCTGACCTGCATCAAGGTGTTCCTGCACCAGCGGCAGCGGATTCATGGTCCAGCCCAGCCCGCCCAGCGTGGCCTGCACGAACGCGCGGGTGGACGGCACCCACCAGACCGGCGGCTGCCAAGGCGCGGGATCCGCGATCTTGTGCGCGAAGCGGGCCTGCAGCGCGTCCTTGCGGTTGAACACCAGCACCGGCGCCTGCGCCAGCGTCTGGGCGTTGACGCCTTGCGAGAAATAGCGCTTGTGGAAATCCGGCGTGCAGGTGGCGACGTAGCGCATGCTGCCCAGCGCATGGATACGGCAGCCCTGGACCGGCTCGGCCAGGGCGGTCACCGCGCCCAGCACCGAGCCATTGCGCAGCAGCGCCGCGGTGTGGTCCTGGTCTTCGGACTGCATGTCCAGCGTGGCGCGGGTGCGCGCCGAAAACTGCACCGCCGCGTCGACGAACCAGGTCTCCAGGCTGTCGTGATTGACCGCGACGGGGATGCTGGCATACGGCACGTCATCGTCCGCCACGCCCAGGCGGTCGAGCGCGTCGTGCTCCAGCAGCGCCGTCTGCTCGGCCAGCCGCACCAGCACCTGACCGTCCGCCGTGGCCACCGCCGGCACGGTGCGCTGGACCAGCAGACGGCCCATGCGGTCCTCCAGCGCCTTGATCCGTTGCGACACCGCGGATGGCGTGACGCTGAGCGACAGCGCCGCCCGCTCGAAACTGCCTTCCCGCACCACCGCGGCCAGGGCCCGCAAGTTGCCGTGATCGATTTTCATTAGATTAGTTTTACTTAAGATAGTGAAGGAAAATTAGCTTTATTTCATCATCCCCGCAAGCGAAAATGCCTTATTACCGGAGCGCCAAGAGCGCCCGGCGTTGTCATCCAAGCGCCGCCACAGGCGCAGCAGCACAGGTGCAGGTCATGTTCGCCACGTTGTCATCCCCCCTCTTCCTCTCTGCCTGGGCCAGCGGCACGGCCACCGGGCTGGGCCTGTTCGCCGTCGTCGGCGCCCAGAGCGCCTTCATCCTGCGCCAAGGGCTGATGCGGGCGCACCTGCTCAGCGTGGTCGCCATCTGCGCGCTGATCGACGCCATCTTCATCTTCGCCAGTGTCTCCGGCCTGCAGGCCCTCACCTCCTGGTTCCCCTGGCTGACGACCGCCGTGCTGTGGTTCGGCGTGGCCTTCCTGTCGTGGTACGCGCTGCAATCGGCGCGCCGCGCCTGGACCGCCACCGGCGGGCTGGCCGCCGCCCGCGACGTGGTGCCGTCGCGCCGCGCCGCCATGCTGGGCGCACTGGGCTTTTCGCTGCTGAATCCGCACTTCTGGCTGGACATGGTGGTGGTCGGCTCGCTGGCGCACGGCTTCGAGGACGCGCGCATGGCGTTCGCCGCCGGCGCCTTCACCGCCAGCCTGCTGTGGCTTGCGGTGCTCGGTATCGGCTCGCGCCTATTCGCCCCGTTCTTCGCCAGCGCCTCGGCCTGGCGCGTCCTGGACGGCATCATCGCGCTGGTCATGGCTGCGCTGGCAGTCAGCCTGGCGTTGAAGGGCGTATAAGGGCCTCTAGAGGCATACCAGGGCGTTCAAGCTACGCCTGCAGCAGTTCCCCAGAACGGCCGCCCGGACTCCCCGGCGGCCGGTTTTCTTGCGGCGGCCGCCGCGTCCGGAGTCCTAGCATGTACAGCTCCACCTTCATCTTCGCCGCCAAGCAGTTCGACGATGATTTCCACCGGCTGGACCAGGCCATCGCCGCCGCCGCCCGCGCCATTCCCGGCTATCTGGGCGAAGAAAGCTGGGCAGACGCCGCACGCGGCCTGATCTCCAATGTCTATTACTGGGAGTCGCTGGAGGCGCTGGAGCAATTGATCCGGCACCCGGCCCACCAGCAGGCCAAGGCCGCACAATCGCGCTGGCTGGACGGCTATCGCGTGGAGATCTCCCAGGTGCTCAGGCGTTACGGCGAGGGGCTGGCGCCGCCGTCCTTATAATCAGCCGGTTGCCATTCTTTCGTCGGGCGCAACACCGGCCCGCCAGACGATCATGCGCGGTCCCTCACCCTCCAAAGATGTGCGCCTGCCGCCCCTGGCCGCCATCCAGGCCTTCGAAGCGGCCGCCCGCCTCGGCTCCTTCGAGCGCGCCAGCGAAGAACTCTTCGTCACCGCCAGCGCCATCGGCAAACGCATTGCCGCGCTGGAAGCCTTGCTGGACGTCACCCTCTTCATCCGCAGCAGCCGCGGCGCCACGCTGAGTTCGGCCGGGCGCGAATACCTGGACCAGGTCCGCACCGCGCTGGACCTGCTGTCGGACGCCTCCCTGCACAAGCGCGGCGAACCCAAGCTCGAACCCCTACGCGTCGTCTCCACCCCGACCTTCGCCCGCCAGGTGCTGATCCCCGCCCTGCCCGGCTTCACCGCCGCGCATCCCGAGGTAGAGCTGGAAATCATGCTGTCCATCCCCTACCTGGACATCATGCCGCCCAATGCCGACGTCTGGGTGCGCTTCGGCAGCGGCAAGTACCCCGGCTTGAACGCGCGCCAGTTGACGGCGGATCCGGTGTTCGCGGTCTGCGCGCCCGGTTACCGCGACCGGCACGGTCCCTTCGACCGGCCCGCCGATCTCGCGCGGGCGCAACTGCTGCGCTGCCCCATGGAGCCGTGGCGGCCCTGGCTCGCCGCCGCGGGGCTGGACTGGCCCGAGCCCTCGCGCGGCGTGTGGCTGGTGGACCTGGGCATCATGCTGGCCGCCGCGCGCGCCGGCCAGGGCCTTGCGCTCACGCGGCGCGCGCTGGCCGCGGAATGGCTGGACGAGGGCAAGCTTGTTCGCGTCCTGGACATCGAAATTCCCGGCGAATCCCAGTACTACCTGTGCACCGAAACCTCGCGCCCGCCGGGCCAGGCGGTCCAATCGTTTTCCCTATGGCTGGAAGGCGTGTGCAAACAGGTCTCCCAATGGCCATGCGGCCCGCGAGCCGGTCAGGAATAAATTTCCAGGCCGGGGCGGAATGAAATTCCGCGCAGCCCGCCGCCGCGCTGGCTAGGATGCGGCCAATGCAACGTCCCGCCCATGCCCGCCACGGCACGCAGCCACCTTCCCCTTCCAGGCCCCAGGCTGCGCGGCAGCGCATGACAGGCATCCTCGTGCGTCCGTACTAGGTATTTACGCGGAAAAACCCCGCCGGGTCAGTTTCGCGTAAGTGATTAGGCAGACAGTCACGACACGCCACACAGGAGAGCGCCGCAGCAACTGATTTCCGCCGCCCGGCGCCGGCACACGGTTTTCCACGCAGTTCTACCAATTACAACGGAGACATCCATGGATTTTCGTTTGAAGCTGCTCGCAGGAACCCTTGCATTTGCCGCAACGGCCGCGGCCCACGCCGCCGACCCCATCAAGATCGGCGTGGCCGGCCCCTACACCGGCGGCTCGTCCTCGATGGGCGTCAGCATGCGCGACGGCGTGCGCCTGGCCATTGAAGAAATCAACAAGAACGGCGGCGTCATGGGGCGCCAGCTGATCGCCATCGAACGCGACGACGAAGCCAAGAACGAGCGCGGCGTGCAGATCGCGCAAGAGCTGATCAACAAGGAACAGGTGGCGGCCACCGTCGGCTACATCAATACGGGCGTGGCGCTGGCCTCGCAGCGCTTCTACCAGGACGCCAAGATCCCCGTGTTCAACAACGTCGCCACGGGCAGCGTGATCACGCACCAGTTCAAGGCGCCGGAATACCCGAACAACTACGTGTTCCGCAACGCGGCGCATGACAGCATCCAGGCCCCGATGATCGTGGAAGAAGCGGTGACCCGCCGCGGCTTCAAGAAGGTCGCGATCCTGGCCGACTCCACCAACTACGGCCAGCTCGGCCGCGAGGATCTGGAAAAGGCCCTGGACGCCAAGGGCATCAAGCCCGTGGCCGTGGAAAAGTTCAACATCAAGGACGTCGACATGACGGCCCAGCTGCTGAAGGCCAAGGCCGCCGGCGCCGAAGCCGTGCTGACCTACGGCATCGGCCCCGAACTGGCGCAGGTCGCCAACGGCATGACCAAGCTGGGCTGGAAGGTGCCGATCATCGGCAGCTGGACCTTGTCGATGGCCAACTATATCGACAACTCCGGCACCAACGGCGAAGGCGCGCGCATGCCGCAGACCTTCATCCAGGACCCGGACACGCCCAAGCGCAAGGCCTTCATCGACGCCTACCTGGCCAAGTTCAAGCCCAAGAACAACCGCATCGACTCGCCGGTGTCGGCCGCCCAGGGCTATGACTCGATCTATCTGCTGGCCGCGGCCTTCAAGCAGGCCAACTCCACCGACGGCCCGAAGGTCCGCGAGGCCCTCGAAAACCTGCAGGCGCCCGTCGAGGGCGTGGTGATGACCTACACCAAGCCCTTCAGCGCAGACAACCACGACGCGATCACGGTCAAGGAAGTGGTCATCGGCGAGGTCAAGGGCGGCCGCGTGATCAAGGCCAACTAAGGTCCCGCAGCGCATCCCGGCGGCGGCTGCCCGGCCGCCGCCATCCGCGCCCTGTCCCCCAGGGTGCGGGCTTGCCGCCGCCTGAAAACCGCGTTCTGCCCAAGGGGGTTGGGACGGAACCACAGCGCCACACGACACACACCATGATTCTTCTACAGCTCATCTATAGCGGTATCGCGCTGGGCATGATCTATGCCGTCATCGCGTTCGGATACCAGCTCACATTCGCCACGTCGGGCACCCTGAACTTCGGCCAGGGCGAAGCCCTGATGCTGGGCGCGCTGGTCGGCCTGACGCTGGTCGGCCTGGGCGTGAACTACTGGGTGATGATACCCATCGTCTGCATCTTCGGATTCGCGCAAGGCGCGCTGGTCGAACGCGTGGGCGTCAGGCCCGCCATCAAGACCCGCTCGGAATTCGGCTGGATCATGGCCACCATCGCGCTGGGCATCATCTTCAAGAACGTGGCCGAAAACATCTGGGGCCGCGACGACCTGCGCTTCCCCTCGCCGCTGCCGGAGGCGCCCATCCAGGTGCTGGGCGCCAACGTGCTGCCCATGGAGCTGCTGGTGGTGTTCGGCGCCCTGGCCATGATGCTGCTGGTGGAAGTCTTCAACCGCAAGTCCATCTACGGCAAGGCCTTCGTCGCCACGTCCAACGACCGCGACGCCGCCGGCCTGATGGGCATCAACACGGGCATGGTGATCACGTTTTCCTACGCGTTGTCCTCATTGACGGCCGCGTTCGCCGGCGTGCTGGTCGCGCCCCTGACCCTGACTGGCGCCACCATGGGCGCGGTGCTGGGCCTGAAAGCCTTCGCCGTTGCCATCATCGGCGGCCTGTCCAGCGGCATGGGCGTGGTGGTGGGCGGGCTGATCCTGGGGATCGCCGAAACGACCACCGGTTTCTATCTTTCGACGGGGTACAAAGACGTGCCGGGATTGGTGTTGCTGCTGCTCGTTCTGACCTTCAAGCCCGCCGGCCTGTTCGGCAAGACCGCGATCAAGAAGGTGTAAGCGATGAAACCCTTGCACCTTTTGCTATCCATCGTGGCCGTGGCCTGCCTGGCCGCCGTGCCGCTGGGCGTGACCAACACGTACTACCTGCACCTCATCGAAACCATCATGATCTATTCGATCCTGCTGTTCGGGCTCGATATCGTGGTGGGCTATACCGGCCAGGTTTCGTTGGGCCATGCCGGCCTGTTCGGCATCGGCTCGTATGTCGCGGGCGTGCTGTTCTTCCACCTGCAGATGCCCATCTGGGTGATCCTGCCCGCCGCCATCCTGATCGCGGCGGCCTTTGGCGCGGTGCTGGCGCTGCCGGCGCTGCGCGTCACCGGACCCTATCTGGCGATGGTGACGCTGGCCTTCGGCACCATCATCCAGATCCTGATCAACGAGATGACCTTCATGACCGAAGGGCCCTTGGGCATCAAGATCCCGAAACCGTCCATCGCCGGGCACGTGCTGAACAAGAGCGAGTACTTCTGGCTGGTCGCCGCGCTGCTGGTGCTGTCGCTGATCGTGGTGCACCGCATCCTCAAGTCGCACCTGGGCCGCTCGTTCGAAGCCCTGCGCGACAGCCCCATCGCATCGGACTGCATGGGCGTGTCGGTCTACCGGCACAAGGTGTTCGCCTTCGTGATCAGCGCCGGCTTCGCCGGCCTGGCCGGCGCGCTGTACTCGTACTCGGAACAGTACATCTCGCCCAACACCTATAACTTCGAGCTGACCATCCTGTTCCTGCTGGCCATCATCATGGGCGGGCGCAAGAGCCGCACGGGCGCGCTGCTGGGCGCCTCCATCATCGTGCTGCTGCCCAAGATGCTGGACGACATCTCGACCTTCAGGCTGATCGCGCTGGGCGTGGCGATCCTGGTGACCGTGGGCAGCGCCATCGCGATCTCCAAGGGCCGCACCGAACCGCGCCGCGTCGTCGTGCCGGTCGTCGGCACCATCCTGCTGGCCGTCTTCTCGTTCTGGCTGGAGGTGGTGACCGACTGGCGCCTGACGATCTTCGGCGCCATGATCCTGTTCGTCGTGTACTACCTGCCCGACGGCATCGTGGGCTTCGTGCGCAACCTGTTCTTCTCCAACCGCCGCGCCGCGCTGTCGGTCAAGTCGGATCTGGTGAAGGCGCAGGAAGCGGTGCCCGATGCGGCCAAGGGCAAGGGCGACACGCTGCTGGCGGCCAAGGGCGTACTGATGCAGTTCGGCGGCCTGAAGGCGCTGAACGAGGTCGACCTGACGGTCAAGCGCGGCACCATCCATGGCCTGATCGGACCCAACGGCTCCGGCAAGAGCACCATGATGAACGTGCTGACGGGCATCTATGTGCCGACCGCCGGCGCGGTGGAATTCTCGGGCAAGTCGCTGGTCGGCCTGGCACCGGCGGACATCGCGGAAGCCGGCATCGCGCGCACCTTCCAGAACGTGCAGCTGTTCGGCGAAATGACCGCCCTGGAGAACGTGCTGGTCGGCCTGCACCACACCTTCACCACGGGCCTGGCCGGCATCGCGCTGCGCACGTCCAAATGGAAAGGCGAGGAACAGGGCGCCCGCGCCCGCGCCATGGCGCTGCTGGAGTTCGTCGGCCTGGAGTCCCTGGCCAGCGAGGAGGCGCGCAACCTGCCCTACGGCAAGCAGCGCCTGCTGGAAATCGCCCGCGCCCTGGCGCTGGATCCGCAACTGCTGCTGCTGGACGAACCCGCGGCCGGCCTGACCGCACCCGACATCGTCGAGCTGCTGGCCATCATCCGCAAGGTGCGCGACCACGGCATCACGCTGATCCTCATCGAGCACCACATGGACGTGGTGATGGGGGTGTGCGACACCGTGTCGGTGCTGGACTTCGGCCAGAAGATCGCCGAGGGCCTGCCCAACGAAGTGCAAAGCAACGCCAAGGTCATCGAGGCGTATCTGGGCGGCGCGCCCGCCTGACGCCAAGGGGACAACAAGATGCTATCGATCAAGAATCTGGAAGCGGGCTACGGCAAGGTGAAGGTGCTGCACGGCATCAGCATGGAAGTGCCGAAGGCCAAGGTGGTGACACTGATCGGCTCCAACGGCGCCGGCAAGACCACCACGATGCGGGCGCTGTCCGGCATGATCCGTCCCACCGCGGGCGAGGTCACGCTGAGCGGCAAGCGCATCGACGGGCTGGAATCCCACCGCATCGCGCGGCTGGGGCTGGCGCACTCGCCGGAAGGCCGGCGCGTGTTCCCGACGCTGTCCGTCACCGACAACCTGCTGCTGGGCGCATTCCCGCGCCTGACCGGCAGCCGTCCGAAGGGCGACGTCCAGTCCGACCTGGGCCGCGCCATGGATCTGTTTCCGCGCCTGAAGGAGCGACGCGATCAGTTGGCGGGCACGCTGTCAGGCGGCGAGCAGCAGATGCTGGCCATGGCGCGCGCGGTGATGCTGAATCCCGAACTGGTACTGCTGGACGAGCCTTCAATGGGGCTGGCGCCGATCCTGGTGGAAGAAGTGTTCCGGATCATTGCGCGGCTCAAGGATGAAGGGGTGACGATGCTGCTGGTGGAGCAGTTTGCTGCTGCGGCGTTGAATGTGGCGGATTATGGGTATGTGTTGGAGAACGGGCGGATTTCCGTGCATGGGAGTGCGGATAAGTTGAAGCATGATCCGGCTGTTGTTGCGGCTTATTTGGGGGGGTCGCATTAGGGATGTGCTGCGCGGCGGGCGTTCTTTCTATTGACGCCTGCCACGTCGGGGACGCGCGCTGCGCGGGGCAACGATTGCGGTCCGGAGCCTTCGCTCCGGACTTCCCCGTCGTCATCGTCGTCCAGGCCTACGGCCTTCCCTTCCGATTCCCTCGGGCTTATCGACGCCCCGCGCAGCGCGCGTCCCCGACGCGGCAGGCTGTGCTGTTTGAATCTTCACGGGCGCTGGGGCGAGCTGTGTGCTTGGCGTTTTTTTCCGCATCGGGGTGTGGTGGCGTGTCTTGCGGGGCCCGCCCCAGGCCGGCCGCGCGGGCGGCCTTTTGGGGCTTACGCGGTGTCTTGCGTCACGTGATGGCGCTGCGCGCAATGGCTGCGACTGTGGCATCACGTCTGCTCTACATCTGCACTTCAACTCCGGTGCCGGATGGGCGGCGCGCGGTGGGCGGTGGCTTGCGCATGCAGAGTATCTCGCGCGCCGCCCATC
>Ga0209699_100074_pt1 | contig 125002 bp, 99 predicted proteins | sample SynthPrep_1_END__FD_187204 | JGI IMG/M metagenome (GOLD analysis project Ga0209699, IMG submission 187204) | Synthetic microbial communities from Ohio, USA - SynthPrep_1_END_DS7_MetaG (SPAdes) (version 2) | ecosystem: Engineered > Bioreactor > Aerobic > Activated sludge | place: USA: Ohio...
GCGGCCGCTTGCTGACCAGGTTGACGATGCCGCCGGTGCTGCCCTGTCCATACAGCATGGAGGAGGGGCCGCGCAGCACTTCGACCCGCTCCATCGCATAGACCTCGGTGCGCGGGTTGTTGAAGCTGAAATACTGGCGCAGGCCGTCCAGGTACTGCACCGGCTCCACGCCGCGGATGCGCACGTAGTCGGCGCGGTTGTCCACGCCATAGGCGTTGGGGCGCACGCCGGCCGCGTAGTTCATGGTGTCCTGGATGTTCTGCGCGCCCTGGTCCACGATCTGCTCGCGCGGGATCACGGTGATGGCTTGCGGCGTTTCCGACAAGGGCGTGTCGGTCTTGGTGGCGGTGGCGCTGCGCGTGGCGACGTAGCCGTCGACCGGGCTGGTCGCTGTCTCGCCGGTTCCCGTGACCTGCACGGCGGGCAGGAGGGTGGCGGGTTCACCCGACTGCGCGGGTTGAGCATGCGCCGCGGCGCCGAGGCAGGCGGTCAGCGCGGCGGCGATGGGCAGCAAGGCCTGCGGCCGCGCACGGCGGGCGGCCGGATGAAGATGGCGTATCAAGAGATTTCCCCAGCGGCCGAAGAGCGGCCTATTACTTATAGAAATGACAACGATAACTATTATCAATTCATGCCAAATGAGAGGCCAGGAAACGGCGGGACTCAGATGTAAAAAAGCGCTGCAATTTTCGTTTGCAGGTTAAGGGAAACTGGGAAAGTGTCGTGCTATCAGCGTCTTGCGGCGGTTTTCGGCAGCGACGCGCAAATCGCGAGGCTGTTGGAGAGGCGCGACAAATCGCGGTTCAGGCCTACCGCGGCCGTAGAGGGCGATGCCTTCGGCCGTGGCTTCCACGCGCACCACGCCGCGGTCGGCGCTGTCGTGCAAGTGGCGCAGCCAGCCTTCTTCGCACAGCGCACCCAAGGTGCGCGAGGTCCGCGCCAGGTACAGGTTCCCTGGCCCGGAGGCAGTTCCGATTTTAGAAGCGGTAGGCGCCGCTCAGCATGACGGTGCGGCGCGCGCCGTAGTAGCAGTCGCCGCGGTCCATGCAGATCGCTTCATAAGTGCGGTCCGCGATGTTGTTCACGTTCAGCGCATAGCGCCAGAGGCCGTTGTCGTAGCTGAGCATGGCGTCGAACAGCGTGACCGCCGGTGTTTCCGGGGCGCCGCCGTCGCGGAACGCCGACAGATAGCGCACGCCCGCGCCCACCGCGAAGCCGGGCTGGCCGGCCAGCGCGAAGCGGTACTTGCCCCACATGGAAGCCATGTGCTTGGGCTGCGCGTCGAGCTGCGGATCCAGGTCGGTGTAGATGTAATTGGCGATCACGTCCACGTCCCTGGTGATGCGGCCGCGCAGCTCCAGCTCCACCCCGCGCGTGCGGGTCTTGCCGGCCTGGATCTGGTTGTTGGGGTTGTCCGGGTCGTTGGTCTGGCGGTTCTTTTCGCGCAGGTCGTAGGCGGCGGCCGTGAATTCGATGTCGGCGTCCTTCGGCATGTATTTGATGCCGGCCTCCACCTGCTTGCCGCGCATGGGCTTCCAGCGCTGGTTGTAGAAGTCGGCGCCGGCGATGGGCGTGAACGATTCGCTGTAGCTGAGGTAGGGCGACCAGCCGTTGTCCGCGGCGTACATCAGGCCGAAGCGCTTGGTGGTGGCCATGTCGGTTTCGCGGTCCTGGCCTTGGGTGGTGCTGTCGGCGCGGTCACGGCGGATGCCGGCCAGGAAGATCCAGTTCTTGTCGAATTTGATCTGGTCCTGCGCATAGAAGCCGATCTGCTGCTGATTGATCTTGGGGCTGTCCGACAGTTCGTACTCGGGCGCGTTGCCGTACACGGGGTGGTACAGGTTCAGCGGCGAGCCCGCGCCGCCGGCGGTCTGGGTGGTCTCGCGGTAGCGCGAATAGTCCATGCCGAAGATCACCGTGTGTTCCGTGCGGCCCCAGTTCAGCTTGCCTTCCAGGTTCTGGTCGAGCTGTAGGGTGCGCTTGCGCGGCTTGTCGACATAGAAACCGCGGCCGACGGTGGTCTGTTCCGGATCGATGTACGCATCGCCGCGGCGCGCGCCGTAGACGCTGGGGTAGACCGCCTTGTAGTCGACACTGCTGACCGTGTTGCGGAAGTTCTGCCGCACTTTCCAGGTCTCGTTGAACTGATGCTCGAACAGCCAGCCCACCCTGAACAGCTCGGTGTCGTAGGCGTCGAAGCCGGGCTCGCTGCCGAAGCGCCGGGTCGGGATGCGGCCGTTGGGATTTTCCTGCACCGTACCGTTCCACGGCAGGGTGGCTTGTGTGGTGCCCGAGCGTTCCTTCTGCCAGGTGGCCTGCAGCGTCAGCGAGGTGGCCGCGCTGGGGCGCCAGGTGAGGGACGGCGCCAGCATCAGGCGGTCGTCGGGCGCGTACTGGGTCTGGCTGTCGCTGTCGAGTCCGACCGCGATGACGCGGTACAGCCATTGGCCGTCCTCGCTGGCCGGACCCGTGAGGTCGGCCTGGATCTCGCGGCGGTTGTGGTTGCCCAGCACCACGCCGATCTCGCGCTGCGTTTCCGCCAGCGGCCGCTTGCTGACCAGGTTGACGATGCCGCCGGTGCTGCCCTGTCCGTACAGCATGGAGGAGGGGCCGCGCAGCACTTCGACCCGCTCCATCGCATAGACCTCGGTGCGCGGATTGTTGGGGCTGAAATACTGGCGCAGCCCGTCCAGGTACTGCACCGGCTCCACGCCACGGATGCGCACGTAATCGCCGCTGTTTTCCACGCCGTACGCATTGGGGCGCACGCCGGCCGCGTAGTTCATGGTGTCCTGGATGTTCTGCGCGCCCTGGTCCACGATCTGCTCGCGCGGGATCACGGTGATGGCTTGCGGCGTCTCCGACAAGGGCGTGTCGGTCTTGGTGGCGGTGGCGCTGCGCGTGGCGACGTAGCCGTCGACCGGGCTGGTTGCGGTTTCACCGGTGCCGGTGACCTGCACGGCGGGCAGGAGGGTGGCGGGTTCACCCGACTGCGCAGGTTGAGCATGTGCCGCGGCGCCGAGGTAGGCGGTCAGCGCGACGGCGATGGGCAGCAACGTGTGCGGCCGCGCACGGCGGGCGGCCGGATGAAGATGGCGTTTCAATGGATTTCCCCTGCGGTTTGCAAACAAACCAATAAATATGAAAGTGATAATGAGAACGATAATGATCAATAATTCTGATCAACCGTGTTAAGGCTATCGGGAAATGGTCGGGCCGTGAATGTGATGAAGGCCTACCAAATTTGCCAGGGGGGGAGGTGGCAAGAGAGGGGAAAGTGCCGTGCTATCAGCGGCTTACGGAAAATTCCGGCGGCGCGGCTTGATCAACGCGCCTGTTGGCTAGGAGCGACAGATCGGGTGAGGCCTACCGCGGCCGGCGCGTGCCGCCGTCGCGCCGGCTGGCCTTCTCCGAGACGATGTTGTCCTCGGCCATGCGGCGGCCGCGCTGTTCGATGCGGCCCAGGAAGTCGCGCAGCAAGGCGACCTCGTCGTCGCTCAGGTCATGCACCAGCAGGTCGTTCAGGTGCGAGACCTCGGGCAGCAAAGCGTCGTAGAGGGCGATGCCTTCATCCGTGGCTTCCACCCGCACCATGCGCCGATCGGCGCCGTCGTGCAGACGCCGTAGCCAGCCTTTCTCGCACAGCGTACCCAGGGTACGAGAAGTGCGAACAGGATCAAGTTTGGCGGCGGCGGCCAGTTCGGCCGAATTCATGATGCCGCCTTCGACGGCGCTGGCCAGCACACGCCATTCGCGGCGCGTGATGCCGAAGCGGCCTTCGCACAGGCGCAGGAATACCGGATTCGATTGCGACCACGCCTGGTACAGCCGATACATCAGCATGTCCGAAAGCTGGCGGTGGCCGGACGCGGGATCGGTCGGCATGGCGTTTCCTCCTGGTGGCGTTGCAGTTCGTGCTGCATATCGTTATTGGAAGTCCTGGATTAGATCAACAAATGCCCGCGTTGCTAAAGTCAATTTTCCTATTTGGGTATCGGCCAGGCAGTGAAAACCATAATCGACAGCGGGCCGCTGTCTCCAGGAGAAGACGATGCGTAATTGGATTGCAGGCGCCGCGGTGGCGACGATACTGGCGGGCGCGGCCCCGCTGGCGTGCGCGCAGCAGGCCCCGCTGGACGGGACGCTGACGGTGGTGGTGGGCTACCCGCCGGGCGGCAGTTCGGACCGCATCGCGCGGCTGGTCGCGGACCGGCTCAAGGAACGGGTCGGCGTGGCCGTGGTGGTCGAGAACAAGACGGGAGCGGGCGGCCGCATCGCGGCGCAAGGCCTGCACGCGGCGCCAGCCAGCCAGAACGTGCTGATGCTGGCGAATCCGGCCGTGATGGTGGTGGCGCCGCTGGTCTACTCCCAGCCCGGCTACGATGCGCAACGCGACTTCAAGCCGGTGTCGCTGGTCAGCCGCTACAAGTTCGCGCTGGCGGTGGCGGCGAATTCGCCGATCCAGGACCTGGCCGGCCTGCGGCAGTGGCTGAAGGCGAACCCCAAGCAGTTCGCGGTGGGCGTGCCGGCCACCGGCAGCTTGCCGCATTTCTTCGCCCTGATGCTGGGCCGTGAACTGGGCCAGGAGCCGGAAGTGGTCGGCTACCGCGGATCGGGCCCGCTGATTTCCGAACTGATAGGCGGCATCCTGCCACAAGGCATAGACACGCTGGACACCTTGCTGCCGCAGCATCGCGCCGGCAAGATCCGCATCCTCGCCATCTCCGGCGATGCGCGCGACGCCGAGCTCAAGGACGTGCCTACTTTCAAGGAAGGCGGGGTGAACCTCGCGGCCGACGGCTGGAACGCCTTCTTTGCGCCGGCGGCCATGCCGCAGGCCAAGGCCGACAGGCTGGGTGCGGACATCGCGGCGGTGCTGCGCGAGCCCGCCATGCAGGAGGCCGTGCACGCCGCCTATCTTGAGCCGGTGTCGCTGGACGCGAGCGGCACGGCTGACGCATTGGCGGCCTACCGCAAGCAATGGGAGCCTGTGGTGCGGGACTCCGGCTTCAAGGCCGAGCAATAGGAGGGGCGGCAATGAGCGAGGTGCAGAATGTGTTGTTCATCATGGCGGACCAGCTGCGGGCCGATCACCTGAGCTGTTATGGCCATCCCTATTTGCAGACGCCCAGCCTGGATGCGTTGGCGGCGCGCGGCACGCGCTTTGACCGCGCCTTCGTGAATTCGGGGGTGTGCGGTCCGTCACGCATGAGTTACTACACAGGCCGTTATCCCTCGCGCCACGGCGCCACCTGGAACCGCGTGCCGCTGTCGGTCAATGAGATCACGTTGGGAGAATACCTGGCGGGGCAGGGCCGCGAACTGGCGCTGGCCGGCAAGACCCACATCATTCCCGACAAGGCCGGCATGGAGCGGCTGGCGATCGATGGCGCCTCCGAACTGGGCATCCTGCTCGGCCGTGGCGGCTTCACCGAATTGGACCGCTACGACGGCCACCATGCGCCGGGCGACGAAAGCGGCTATCCCGCCTTTCTGCGGCGCCACGGCTACGACAGCGCGGACCCGTGGACCGATTATGTGATCGCCGCGGTGGATGCGGGCGGCCAGGTGGTCAGCGGCTGGAACATGCGCAACGCGCATCTGCCCGCGCGCGTGGCCGAGCCGCATTCCGAGACCGCCTATATGACGGACCAGGCGCTGGACTTCATGAAGCGGCGCGGCAGCCAGCCCTGGGTGCTGCACCTGAGCTACGTGAAGCCGCATTGGCCCTACATGGCGCCGGATCCGTACCACAAGCTCTACACGCCGGACCAATGCCTGCCGGTGCTGCGCAACCGGGAAGAACTGGAGAACGCGCATCCGGTGGTGGCGGCCTACCGGCAGCAGGAAGAGAGCGTCAGCTTTGCCACCGACGAATGCGTGCGCGTGGTGCGTCCGGCCTACCAGGGCCTGATCCGGCAGCTGGACGACCATCTGGGCCGTCTGTTCGACTACATGGAAGGCGCGGGCCTGATGAAGAACACGCTCATCGTGTTCACCGCGGACCACGGCGATTTCCTCGGCGACCACTGGCTGGGCGAAAAAGAGCTGTTCTACGACACCGTGCAGCGCGTGCCCTTCATCGTCATGGATCCATCGGCCGCGGCTGACGCCACGCGCGGCCGCGCCTTGGACGACATGGTGGAAAGCGTGGACCTGGTGCCGACGGTGCTGCGCGCGCTGGGAAAACCTGGCCCCGGGCACCGGTTGGAGGGCCGCGAACTGCAGGCCTTGCTACACGGCCGCGATGCCGCCACGCCCTGGCGCGACTGCGTCTACTCGGAGCTGGACTACAGCTTCCGCCAGGCCCGCGTGTTGTGTGGCAAGACGCCGCAGAACGCCCGCGCCTGGTCGGTGCGCACGGACCGCTGGCGTTACGTGTACTGGCTGGACGAGCGCGAACAGCTCTTCGACCTGCAAGCCGATCCGGACGAGTTCCAGGACTTGGGCGCGAGCAGCGCGCATGCGCAAACGCGCCTCGCGCTGCGCGAGCGCCTGCTGGAATGGATGCTGCGCGGCAAGCGCCGCACCACCATCAGCGACGAGGCCGTGGAGAAGGGGACCAACGCCCACAAGCGGGCAGGGGTGTACTTCGGGCAGTGGTAGTCCGGGCCAGCGGCAGGCGCCGGCCCGCGTTGGCCGCGAGCCGGCGGTTTTCAGACCCGGCTCGGCTGCCGATTCTGCGACTGCGAGGCTTCCTGCGCCGCGGGCTTCAACTCGCGGCGCAGGATCTTGCCGACGTTGGTGCGCGGCAGGTCATCGCGGAACTCGATGTAGCGCGGCACCTTGTAGCCCGTCAGCTGCTTGCGGCAGTGCGCGATCAGCGTCTCGGCGTCCAGCGTGGGGTCCTTGCGGATCACGTATAGCTTGACGGCCTCGCCCGACCGCTCGTCGGGCACGCCCACCGCCGCCACCTCGCGCACGCCGGGATGCAGGGCGGCCACGTCCTCGACCTCGTTCGGGTAGACGTTGAAGCCGGACACCAGGATCATGTCCTTCTTGCGGTCCACCAGGAACACGTAGCCTTTCTCGTCCACATAGCCGACGTCGCCGGTACGCAGGAATCCGTCCGCGTACAGGACCAGCGCGGTTTCGTCGGGCCGTTGCCAATAGCCCTGCGTGACCTGGGGACCGCGCACGCAGATTTCACCGGTTTCGCCTATGCCCAGTTCCGTGCCGGCGTCATCGCGGATGGATATCTCGGTGGATGGCACGGGCAGGCCGATGGAGCCGGTGAATTCCTTCACGTCCAGCGGATTGATCGTGACCGCGGGCGAGGTTTCGGTCAGGCCATAGGCCTGAGCCAACGAACGGCCGGTGACGGCGCGCCAGCGGTCGGCCACGGCGCGCTGCACCGCCATGCCGCCGCCCATCGTCAGGCGCAATCGCGAGAAATCCAGGCGCGCGAAATCCGGATTGTTGAGCAGGGCGTTGAACAGCGTGTTCACGCCCGTGAAGGCCGAAAACGGCACCTTGCGCATTTCCTTGACCAGCCCGGGGATGTCGCGCGGGTTGATGATGAGCAGGTTGCTGGCGCCCATCTTCATGAAGGTCAGGCAGTTCGCCGTCAGCGCGAAGATGTGATACAGCGGCAAGGCGGTCACGATGCACTCTTCGCCTTCGGTCACCAGCGGCCGGACCCAGGCGTAAGCCTGGCTCAGGTTGGCCACCAGGTTGCCGTGGGTGAGCATGGCCGCCTTGGCCACGCCGGTGGTGCCGCCGGTGTATTGCAGGCAGGCCAGGTCGCGCTGGTCCAGCTGTACTTCGTCAAAGGGCGCGCTGCTCCCGGCGCGCAGTGCATCGCCCAGCCGGACGGCGCCGGGCAGGGACCACGCGGGCACCATGCGCTTGACGCGGCGGACCACGAAATCCACCAGGCGGCCCTTGAGCGGCCCCAGCAGCTCGCCGATGGACGTCACCACCACGCGTTCTATCGCCGTTCCGTCCAGGGCCTTCTGCACGGTGGCGGCGAAGTTGTCCGCGACCACGATGACGCGGGCGCCCGAGTCGGCCAACTGGTGCTGGAGTTCGTGCGGGGTATAGAGCGGGTTGCAGTTGACCACCACGCAGCCGGCGCGCAAGGCGCCGAACAGGCACACGGGGTATTGCAGCAGGTTGGGCATCATGAGCGCGACGCGGTCGCCGCGGCCCAGGCCGTTGGCGTGCAGCCAGGCCGCGAAGTCGCGCGTCAGCCGGTCGAGTTCGGCATAGCTGAGCGATTTGCCCATGCTGATGTACGAGGTCTTGCCGGCGTAGCGCCGGCAGCTCTCGCGCACCACCGACACCAGCGTCGTCACGCCGTCCATCTCGATCTCCGCGGGCACGCCCGCGGGATAGCTTTTCTGCCAGATTCGTTCCATTTGCCGGATTTCCGTGTGGGGCCTGTACAGCAAGAAGAGCCTGGGGGCCTAGCCGCCCAGCAGGGCTTTTTTCAGGGAGGCTTGCGCGGGTTTTTCGCCTAGCCAGACCCGCAGCAGGGCGCGCGCGAACGTGGGGCTGTCGATGCGGCCGCGCAGTTTGCCGTTGTCGGTGACCGCGACGCCGCGGGCGTCGAAATCCAGGTCGACCACGTCGCCTTCGCGCACCGCGCCGATTTCCGCCATCAGGGCGGACAGGCGGGCGGCCGGCGCCTTCAGCTCGGCCAGCTCCTGCGCCGACGTATTGTCGCGCAGTCCGTCCTGCAGGGCGCCGTCCAGGCTTTTGCTGTCGACGTCGCGCAGCAGCAAGAGGCGCATGCGGCGCGGCTCCTCGCTGTTGACCAGCGCGGCCGCGTCGCTGCTTTTCGCGGTGGCGTACAGTGCGGCCACGTAGACCTTGACGACGAACTTGGTACGCACGCCGGCGCCGTTCAGCACCAACGCGCGGCCGCCTTCCGACAGGCTGTCCGGCACGCGCACGCCGGCGACTTCCACGTCGGCGGACTGCGCGGGGGCGCCGGCCAGGCAGGCGGCAAGCATGAGGCTCAGGGCGGCGGTTCGCCCTCCGGGGATGCGACGCATGGTTCTCCTCCAGTGTTCTTCTGCTTGTAGAACTTCTTGTCTGCGATATAGATCGTGCGTTCCACCACGGCGTAGACGACGCCGTCGCGGTCCTTGAGCTCCACCGTATAGGTCCGGGTGGTTTCATGGTCGCGCGCCAGGAGCTTGCGGATTTCCGCGATCTCGCCCGGCGCCAGCCGGAAGTCGGCGTACAGCGTGACGTAGGCCGGCTTGCGGTAGCGGATGGTGGCCGCCTTGTCCCACACGATGTGGTCCGCGCCCAGCGCGGACATCAGCATCGTGGGGTGGGCGCCGTCGGTCACGGCGAACAGCGAGCCGCCGTACATCGAGCCGACGATGTTGCGGGTGCGCCGCAGCAGCGGCAGCTTGATGCGGATATGGTGGAAGTCCGCGGACACATGCACCACTTTGCCGCCGGTGGCGCGGAACGCCGGATGCAGGTTGAAGCCCACCCGCATCAGGCGCGCCCGCCATGTCGGCGACAGGTTCTTGAACCAATAGGGCTTCATGTTCCGCGCCGCTCCGCCTACATCGCCTCGAACAGCCCCGCCGCGCCCATGCCGGTGCCGATGCACATGGTCACCAGCCCGTACTTGCCGCCGGTGCGGCGCAGGCCGTGGGTCAGGGTAGCCGTGCGGATCGCGCCGGTGGCGCCCAGCGGGTGGCCCAGCGCGATCGCGCCGCCCAGCGGATTCACCTTGGCCGGGTCCAGCTTCAGTTCGCGGATGACGGCCAGCGATTGGGCGGCGAAGGCCTCGTTCAGTTCGATCCAGTCCAGCGCGTCCTGGCCGATGCCGGCGCGTTGCAGCACCTTGGGGATGGCCGCGACCGGACCGATGCCCATGACTTCGGGCGGCACGCCGGCCACGGCGAAGCCGGCAAAGCGCGCCAGCGGGCTCAGATTGAGTTCACGCAGGATGCGGTCGGACACCAGGATCACGGCGGCGGCGCCGTCGGACATCTGCGAGCTGTTGCCGGCGGTGACGCTGCCACGCGCGGCGAACACGGGCTTCAAGCGCGCCAGCGCCTCTGCGCTGCTGTCCGGGCGCGGACCCTCGTCCACCTCGACCAGGCGGCGCGTGACGCGTACCGTGCCGCTGGCGTCGCCGGGCTGGCGCGATACCGTTTCATAGGGCGTGATCTCGGCGCGGAAGTGGCCGGCGGCGATGGCTGCGCAGGCCTTCTGGTGCGAGGCCAAGGCGAAGGCGTCCTGGTCTGCGCGCGAGACCTTCCAGCGTTCGGCGACCTTCTCGCCGGTCAGGCCCATGCCGAAGGCCATGCCGATGTTTTCCTGGTGTTCGAAGATGGCCGGGTTCATCGCCACCTTGTTGCCCATGATCTGCGGCATGGCGCTCATGGACTCGGTGCCGGCGCCGATCATGATGTCGGCCTCGCCGGTGCGGATGCGGGCCGCGGCGTCGGCCACCGCCTGCAGGCCCGAGGCGCAGAAGCGGTTCACGGTGACGCCGGCCACGCTTTGCGGCAGGCCGGCGAGCAACAGGCCGATGCGGGCCACGTTCATGCCTTGTTCGGCTTCCGGCATGGCGCAGCCGGCGATGACGTCGTCGATGCGCGCGGCGTCCAGGCCGGGGACCTGGGCCAGCGCGCCATTGAGCGCGGCGGCCAGCATGTCGTCGGGGCGGGTGGTGATGTAGGCGCCGTTGCGCTTGCCCACCGGCAGGCGCGTGGCGGCGACGATGTAGGCGTCTTGAATCTGCTTGCTCATGTCAGTTCCTCAGGGGCTTGCCGGTGTCCAGGGTGTGGCGGATGCGGGCCTGTGTCTCGGGCGTGCGCAGCAGTGCCACGAATTCCTTGCGTTCCACGGCCAGCAGCCATTCCTCGTCCACCTTGGCGCCGGTTTCGACCTCGCCGCCGCACAGGGCGACGGCGGCGCTGCGCGCCACGCGGTAGTCGTGCGCGCTGATCATGCCGCCTTCGCGCATGTTGACCAGCACCATTTCGAAGTTGGCGATGCCGTTGCGGCCTGCGACCGGAATGTCGCGCAGGCGGGCCGGCGGCGTGTAGCCCGCCTCGGCCGCGGCACGCGCCTGGCCGATGGCGACGTACAGCAGCTCGTCCGGGTGGAACACGACGATGTCATGCTCGCGGGCGAAACCCGTGGCGATGGCTTCCAGCGCGCTCTTGGCGACCTGCGCCGTGGCGATGGTCTGGAACACCGGTTGCAGATAGGGGAAGACCTCGCCCGGCGTGGCGGTCTTGGCGGCCAGCGCGGCGGCGCGGCCGGCGAACTCCTTGCTGCCGCCGCCGGCCGGGATAAGCCCGACGCCGGCCTCGACCAGGCCGACATAGCTTTCCAGCGCCAGCACCCGGTGCGAGGCGTGCATCAGGAATTCGCAGCCGCCGCCCAGCGCCATGCCCTGCACGGCCGCCACGGTGGGAATCTGCGCGTACTTGAACGACTGCGAGGTGCGCTGGAATTTCTCGACCGTCGCTTCCAGCATGTCCCATAGTCCAGCGGCGCAGGCCTCGGCGACCTGCTGCAGGTTGGCGCCCACGGCGAAGGGCGCGTCATGCCAGATGACCAGCCCGTCGTACTCGCGCTCGGCGCGCGCCACCGCCTGCAGGATGCCTTCGAGCACTTCCGCGCCCAGGGTATGGTTCTTCGAGGTGACCGAAAGGATGGCTACGCCGGCGTCGACCTGCGGCAGGTTCCACAGGCGCACGCCTTCGTTCTGCCAGATCGTGACGCCGCGCTCGCTGGCGCCTTCGCCGACCACGCGCTCGGGGAACAGCTGGCGGCGGTACACCGGCAGCGTCGAGCGCGCGCGCAGCTGGCCGGTACGCGCGGAGTAGGAGCCTTCGGGCGCATGCACGCCGTTGCGGCCGGGTTCCAGCGCCCACGCCGGCAGCGGCGCGTCGCTCATGGCCTGGCCGGCGGCGATGTCCTCGGCCACCGCGGCGGCGATGGCCTGCCAGCCGGCGGCCTGCCAGGTTTCAAACGGACCTTGGGCCCAGCCGAAGCCCCAGCGCATGGCCAGGTCCAGGTCGCGCGCGTTGTCCGCCACGTGTTCGAGCTGCACGGCGCTGTAGTGGAAGATGTCGCGGAACAGGCTCCACAGGAACTGGGCCTGAGGATGGCTGCTGGCGCGCAGCGCGGCGAAGCGCTTGCCCGGGTCGCGTTCCTTGAGCAGGGCGGCGACGTCGTCGGCCAGTTTGCCCGCGCTGGGCACGTAGTCCTGCGCCTTCAGGTCCAGCACCTGGATTTCGCGGCCCTGCTTGCGGTAGACGCCGGCGCCGGTCTTCTGCCCCAATGCGCCCCGGGCGATCAGGGCGGAGAGCCATTCGGGCAGCTTGAAGTAGCGGTGCCAGGGGTCGTCCGGCAGATTCTTTTCCATGGTGCCGACCACATGGGCCAGCGTGTCCAGGCCGACCACGTCTGCGGTGCGGTAGGTGGCGCTCTTGGGTCGGCCGATCTTCGGCCCGGTCAGGGCGTCGACCTCATCGAACGCCAGGCCGAGACGGGCGGTGTGGTGCATGGCCGCCAGGATCGAGAACACGCCGATGCGGTTGGCCACGAAGTTGGGCGTGTCCAGCGCGCGGATGACGCCCTTGCCCAGGGTCGAGGTCAGCCAGGTTTCGAGCTGATCCAGCACGGCGGGCTGGGTGTGCGAGGTGGCGATGATCTCCACCAGCCGCATGTAGCGGGGCGGATTGAAAAAGTGGATGCCGCAGTAGCGGTCGCGCAGGCCCGCGGGCAGGGCGTTGGCCAGCGCGTCGATCGACAGGCCCGAGGTATTGGAGGCGATGATGGCGCCAGGGGCCACGTGCGGCGCGATGCGCTCGTACAGCGCGGTCTTCCAGTCCATGCGTTCGGCGATGGCCTCGATGATCAGGTCGCAGCCGCGCAGGCGCTCCAGGTCGTCGTCGTAGTTGGCAGGCGCGATGTACGCCAGGCGCGCTGAACCGGCCAGGGGCGCGGGTTCCAGCTTCTTCAAGCCGGCGATCGCCTTCTTGACCGTGCCGTTGCGGTCGCCTTCGGGGGCGGCCAGGTCGAATAGCGTGACGGGCACGCCGGCATTGGCCAGATGCGCGGCGATCTGCGCGCCCATGACGCCGGCCCCCAGGACGGCGACGTGTTTGACGACGAACTTGCTCAAGGCAGTCTCCTGAAAAAAAGCGGATGGCGGGGCGGTCCGAACCGGACTGGGCCGCCATCCGGGGCGGGTTAGAAGCGGGACGACAGCTGTATGCCCAGGATGTGGGCATTGCTGTCATAGGTGCCCGCGACGCGGCCCTTGGTCAGCTGGTTGCCGGACGTGGTGTCGATGTCCGTCTTGCGCAGGTAGAGATAGGTGTAACCCACGTCGAGCGTGGTGTCCTTGGTGGCTTGCCACTGCACGCCGGTCGAGAGCCAGTAGCGGTCGTTGTCCGGCAGCGAGGTCGGACGGTCGGCTTCCTTGTACACGGGCGACTGGTCGAAGGCGACGCCGAACTTCCACTTCCAGTTGGGCGCGAACTTGTAGTTGGCGCCCAGGGCGACGCGCCAGCTGTCGCGGAAATTCAGCGGCAGGTTGTCGTCGCGCGCGCCGGGACCCGAGTTGCGGATCAGCAGATTTGGGATGCTGCTCCAACCCGTCCAGGAAACGTCGCCCAGCAGCTCCCAGCGTTCGTTCAACTGGTGCGCCGCGCTCAGGATCAGGGTGTCGGGCAGTGATACGGTCGCCTTGGCGTCGAACGACACCGAGTTGCCGCGCGGATAGATGCTGGTGATGTCAGTGTCGCCCTTGGCCGTGTGCTTGATCTTGGAGCGGTAGGACAGGCCGATGCGGGTGTCTTCCGTCGGTTGCAGCATGAAGCCCACGTTCCAGCCCCAGGCGTCGCCCTTGAGATTCAGGTCGGCGTCGCCGGTGGTGCCCAGCGGCATGCCGGGAACGGGAAGCACGGCCTTCTTTTTGTAATTGGCGTCGATGTGCTGCCAATTAAGGCCGAAGCCCATGGAGAATTTCTCGTTGACCTTGTAGGCGATCGACGGGTTGACGTTGATCGTCTTGATCTCGAATTTGTTGGAGTGGTACTGGCCCACCCAGCCATCGTCGTACTCGGTCATCAGGCCGAAGGGCGCGCCCACGCCCAGGCCGATGTACCACTGTTCGTTCAATTGCCAGGAGGCGTACATATTGGGCACCACGCCCAGGTTGCCGGCGTCGCCGCCGTTGCCGCCGGTCGGACGCGATCCGCCCAGGCCGGTGCCCGGCAGCCCGGGTATGCTGGGATTGCGGCTGTCGCCGTTGTCGGAAAACTTGAACGACGGCCTGATCAGGTTGACGCCGCCGGACACGTTGAAGCCGGGCAGGTAGGTCATGCCGGCCGGGTTGTAATAGATGATGCTGGCGTTCTCCGGATTCGCCGCAGAGCCCGCGTAGGCGTTGCCCAGGCCGCTGGCGTTCTGCTCCAGGAGCTGAAAGCCGGCCGAGTGCGTTGCCGTGGTTGCGCCCAGGCCGACCACGAGGGCCGACAAGGTGCTCAGGGACAATGAACGTCTGCTCATGGTACTGCCTCCTCGTGATGGATAGATGTCTCTATGGCACTGCCGGTCTTGTCGTTCCGGTTTAGGGTGTACAGGTCCTAATCGGCCTCAGCCGGTCTTATACTTCGCAACGCGTTACTGCTCTGGTAATGCAAGGGGCCGCCCGTGAATGGCGCGAACCCCGTTCCGAAAATCACGCCCGCGTCGGCCAGGTCGGCGTCGGCGACGATGCCCGCATCCACGCGCTGGCGCGTGGCGTCGATCAGCGGTTGGATCAGGCGCTGCGCCAGCCCGGCGGGCGCGCCTGACTGGCTGGCGCCCTTGACCGGCTTGCCGTCGCGCCAGGTGTAGAAGCCGCGGCCGCTCTTCTTGCCCAGGTCGCCGCGCGCCAGGCGCTCGGCCAGGCAGCGCGGCGGCTCGGCGCCGCCAGCAAGTTCCGCGCCTGCCGCGCTTGCGATGTCCAACCCCACGGTATCGGCCAGCTCCAGCGGTCCCATCGGCATGCCGAATGCAACCATGGCTGCGTCCACGGCCTCCGGCGCCAGCCCTTCGTCCACGCTGCGCATGGCTTGCAGCATATAGGGCGCCAGCACGGCGTTGACCAGGAAGCCCGGCGCACTCTTGACCGGCAGCGCCAGCTTGTCGATCTGGCCGACGAAGGCGCAGGCGCGGGCTTGCGCCTCGCCTGCATCGCCTTCGGCGTGCACCACCTCCACCAGCGGCATCTTGGCCACGGGATTGAAGAAGTGGATGCCGACCAGCCGTTGCGGCCGCGCCAGGTCCGCGCGCAAGGTTTCCAGCGGCAGGCTGGAGGTGTTGGTGGCGAGCAGGGCATCGGCCTTCATGCGCGGCTCCAGCGAGCGGTAGAGCGCGCGCTTGGCCTCGGGCTGTTCACTGATGGCTTCGATGACGATATCCGCCAGCGGCACGCCGCCGCCCGCAGGATCCGGAACCAGGCGGTCGAACGCCGCGCGCGCCAGCCGTGGATCCTTCAGGCGGCGCGAGAATAGCTGGGCGGCGCGCTTGATGGCGGGCGCGATGCGCGCCATGTCCTGGTCCTGCAGGGTGACCGTCATGCCCTTGAGCGCGCACCAGGCCGCGATGTCGCCGCCCATCACGCCGGCGCCGACCACGTGCACGTGGCGCGCGGGCGCGATGCCGGGCTGCCTGCCGTTGGCCTTCAACCGTTCCTGCAGGCGGAATACCCGCAGCAGGTTGCGGGCGGTATCGGAGGAAATGATGCGGTCGATGAGCGCGGGCGCCTGCAAGGCGTTGCCGCCGTGCTTTTCCCAGATCTCGACGATGGCGGGCGCGGCGGGATAGTGGCCCAGGGGATCCTTGGCCGCGATCTGCTTGCGGGCGCGGCCGGCGACGATGGCCTTGAGCGGCCAGCGGTCGGCCCAGGCGCCGACGCCGCGCGCACGGCGCGGCGCCTTGCGCGACAGCACCGTCTGGCGCGCGGCGGCCAGCAGCAGGCGGGGCGGCACGCGTGCGTCCGCCAGGCCCAGCGCGGCGGCGCGGCGCGCGTCGGCGCCGCGGCCGGTCAGCATCATGTCCAACGCGGCAGGCGCGCCTATCAGACGCGGCAGGCGCAGCATGCCGCCCCAGCCGGGGAAGATGCCGAGCATGACTTCGGGCAGCGCGAGCGAGGTGCCAGGTTGGTCGGCCACCAGACGGTAGCGGCAGGCCAGCGCCAGCTCCAGGCCGCCGCCCAGGCAGTGGCCCTGGATCAGGGCCAGCGTGGGATAGCGCACCGCGGCCAGGCGGTTGAAGAGATTCCAACCGCGCGCGACCAGCGCGCGCGCCTGTTCGGGCGTGTCCAGGCTGGCGAATTCATTGACGTCGGCGCCCACGATGAAGCCGCTGGTCTTGCCGGAGCGGATGACCAGGCCCGCGGGCGGCGCCGCGTCCAGCGCGTCCAGCACCACGGCAAGCTCGCCCATGGTGTCGGCGGACAGGGCGTTGACCGCGCTGCCGGCGCGGTCGAAGGTCAGCCAGGCCAGGCCGTCGGCGTCGCGCTCCAGGCGCCAGTGCGCAAGCGTGTCCAGTGTGGTCATGGGCGGTCCTCGTCCAGGGTTTCGACCAGCATCGCGCCGCCTTGGCCGCCGCCGATGCAGATGGCCGCCATGCCGCGCCTGGCGCCGCGGCGCCTCAGGGCCGCCAGCAGGTGCAGCACGATGCGGGCGCCGGAAGCGCCCACGGGATGCCCGATGGCGATCGCGCCGCCATCGACATTGAGCCGGGCCGGGTCCAGGTCGCCCCAGGCTGGCGTGCCGAAGTGCTCCTGGCAATAGGCATCGTCACGCCAGGCCGCGAGGCAGCCTAACACTTGGGCGGCGAAGGCCTCGTTGATTTCCCACAAGTCCAGGTCATTGAGGCCCAGGCCATGGCGCTGCATGATGGGCGTGGCCGCGTGCACCGGGCCCAGGCCCATCTGAGCGGGATCGAGGCCGGCCCATTGGCTGTCGACGATGCGGCCCAGCGGCCGCAGGTTCCATTTGCGGACCGCTTCCTCGGAGGCCAGCACCAGCATGGCGGCGCCGTCGGTCACTTGTGAGCTGTTGCCCGCGGTGATGTTGCCCCAGGGCTTGTCGAAGACGGGTTTGAGTTTGGCGAGTTTCTCGGGCGTGGAGTCGTCGCGCACGCCGTCGTCGTCGGGATACAGCTTGCCCTGCGTGTCGATCAACGGCGAGATCTCGCCCAGCGCGCCCGCCGCGCGGGCCGCCAGCGCGCGCGCATGGCTTTGCGCCGCATAGGCGTCCATCGCGGCGCGGTCGATGCCGAAGCGGGTGGCGACGTTCTCGGCGGTCTGTCCCATGGACAGGCCAACCACCGGGTCCGTCAGGCCTTTGAGCAGGCCGATGACGGGCGCGAGATTGCGCAGCCGGAAGCGGCCCAGCGCCGCGAGCTTGGCGCCCGCGCCGCGGGCGGCGTACCAGCTTGCCAGCCAACGCACCATCTCGTCCGAATACAGCACCGGCGCGCGCGACAGCGCATCCGTGCCGCCGGCCAGCACCAGTTCGGAGCGGCCGGACTGGATGTTGGCGACCGCGGAGTCCAATGCCTGCATGCCCGATGCGCAGTTGCGCATGACGGTCCATCCTGGCACCTTGTTGCCGCAGCCCAGGCGCAGCGCGATCACGCGGCCGATGTTCACTTCGTCGGGTGAAGGCGCGGCGCAGCCCACGATGACCTCGTCCAGGTCCGTGGGCGCATAGGGCTGGCGCAGCAGCAGGGCGCGGCCCGCCTGCACGGCGAGATCGCCGGCGGAGAAGGGGCCCGGGCCGGTGCGCGCCTTCAGGAAGGGCGTGCGCGCGCCGTCGACGACGTAAACCGGTTTGAATGTCATCGATTCCTCCTTCAGGCGGCCCTGCGTTCGGCCGTGGGGCTGCCCTGGTCCGCGGCGCGCAAGTCAAAGGGGAAATCATCCACTTTGACTACCGTGTCGCGCAAGCGGTTGCGGCGTTTCACCACGGCATATTCCTCGGCGGTGATGCCGCCGATGGCGAAGGCGGCGTCGGCGATGTCGCGCACATTGGCCTGCGGATTGCCGTCGAGCGCGCCGCGCTTTTCAAGCTCGCGGATCTTGGCTTCGATGGGTTCGGCTTCCAGCGTGGCGGCCAGGGCCTGTTCGATCGCGCCCACGGGTTCGGCCTCGGTTGCGGGCAGATGGCAGCCCGCGGTCAGGCGGTCGCGCGTCGCGCTCGGGTTGATCAGGAGCCGCGCCACATCCTGCCCCAGCTGATCCGACGGCAGGGATTGCGTGCGGCCCCAGGGGAAGACCAGACGGCGCAGGCTCCAGGCCACAAAGCGGTTGGGGTAGTTGTCCAGCACGCCTTCGATGGCTTCCTGCAGCTTGAACAGCGCGTCCTGGATGGACCAGTGCGCCAGCGGCGCATCGGCCGCCTGGCGGCCTTCGTCCTCGAAGCGCTTGAGCGTGGCGCTGATCAGGTACATCTGCGACAGCACGTCGCCCAGGCGCGCCGACAGGCGCTCGCGGCGCTTCAGGCTGCCGCCCAGCACCAGCATCGAGGTGTCGGCCAGCAGCGCGAAAGCGGCGCTGTAGCGGCTGAGCAGTTGGTAGTAGCGCTTCATCTCGGGTGCGACATCGGCGTTGACGCCGACCCAGCGCGCGCCGCTGAGCGCCGTGCCCAAGGCGCGCAGCTTGTTCTTCGCGACGAAGCCCACGTGGCCCCAGAAGGCGCGGTCGAAATCGTCCAGGCCCTGCTTGCGGTCGGGCGACTGCGCGGCCTGCATTTCAGCCAGCACATAGGGATGGCAGCGGATCGCGCCCTGGCCGAAGATGATCAGGCTGCGCGTGAGGATGTTGGCGCCTTCGACGGTGATGCCGATCGGAATCTGCTGATAGGCGCGGCCCAGGAAGTTGGAGGGGCCCAGGCAGATGCCCTTGCCGCCGATGACGTCCATGCCGTCGTTGACCACCTGGCGCGCGCGCTCGGTCACGTGATACTTGACGATGGCGGACACGACCGAAGGCTTTTCGCCCAGGTCCACCGCGCCCGCCGTCATGCTGCGCGCGGCGTCCATCATGTAGGTATTGCCGCCGATGCGCGCCAGCGCTTCCTCCACGCCCTCGAACTTGCCGACGGGCGTGCGGAACTGGCTGCGCACGCGCGCATAGCCGCCCACCGCCCGCGCCGTCAGCTTGGACATGCCGGTGTTGGAAGACGGCAGCGAGATCGAGCGTCCCGCCGCCAGGCATTCCATCAGCATGCGCCAGCCCTGGCCTGCCATGGCCGGGCCGCCGATGATGAAGTCCAGCGGCATGAACACCTCCGCGCCGCGCGTGGGGCCGTTCATGAACATGGCGTTCAGCGGCAAATGGCGGCGGCCGGTGTCCACGCCCGGATGGTCGTGCGGCACCAGCGCGCAGGTGATGCCCAGGTCTTTCTTGCCGCCCAGAAGGCCGTCCGGATCGTACAGGCGGAACGCCAGGCCCAGCAGGGTGCACACGGGCGCCAGCGTGATGTAGCGCTTGTCCCAGGTGACCTTCATGCCTATCACTTCGCGGCCTTGCCATTCGCCCTTGCAGACGATGCCGCTGTCGGGAATGGCGGCGGCGTCGGAGCCGGCCCAGGGGCTGGTCAGCGCGAAGGCGGGCACTTCCTCGCCGCGCGCCAGGCGTGGCAGGTAATGGTTCTTCTGTTCATCGGTGCCGTAGTGCAGCAGCAGTTCGGCGGGGCCGAGCGAATTGGGCACCATGACCGACACCGCCAGCGCGGACGAGCGCGTGGACAGCTTGGTCACGATTTCGGAATGGGCATAGGCCGAGAACCCCAGGCCGCCATATTCCTTGGGAATGATCATGCCCAGGAAGCCCTGGGTCTTCAGGTAGCTCCAGACGTCGGCGGGCAGGTCGTGGCTTTCCTGCGTGACGTGCCAGTCGTTGACCATGCGGCAGGCCTCTTCGGCCTGGACGTCGAGGAAACGCTGTTCCTCATCGTTCAGGCGCGGACGAGGATAGGCCAGCAGTCGGCTCCAGTCGGGCCGGCCGCGGAACAGTTCGCCTTCCCACCACACCGTGCCCGCTTCCAGCGCATCGCGCTCGGTGTCCGACATCTGCGGCAGCACCTTGCGGTACAGATTGAAGATCGGCGCCGACAGCAGGGTGCGGCGGATCGGACGCACGCCCAGCACGACCGCCGCCAGGAGCGCGACGATGACCAGAGCGAGGATGACTGCGTTCATTTTCTTGTCTCCGTGGAGGTTCTGTTCCGTCTGCGGGCGCGGGGCGCTCAGGGTACGTGCGGCAGGGGCGCGCGCAGGCCGCCGAGCAGAAAGCTCATCAGTCGCGGCAGCAGCAGGTCGGGGTTATCGGGCTGTTCGGCGTCGTCTATGGTCCAGCCCGTGACCGAGCGCAGCAGGTCCGTGCCGATGATGGCGTAAGAGGTGGCACCCAGCATGAACTGGAAGCGCCACACGATTTCCGCGCGGGGCACGTCGGGCAGGGCCGCGAACAGCGCGTTGCGGTAGCGCTCCAGCACGTCCGCGTACTCCTCGGCGAACAGCGCGCGGATGAAATCCGAGGGGTCGGTCATGGTGCGTTCCAGCAGCGGCAGGAAGGTGCTGCCAGCCTGCGCGGGATCTGCCGCCAGGCGTAGCAGCGTGCCGAAAAAGGCGTCCACGATCTGCGACGGCTTCAAGGGCTTGCCTTCGGCTTGCGCCTCCAGTTCATCCAAAAGTCGCAAGCGCTCGCGGTTCAGCACTTCCAGGCGACGTTTGAGCACCGCCTGCACGAGTGACTCCTTGGAGCCGAAGTGGTAATTCACCGACGCCAGGTTGACGCCGGCGGCCGCGGTGATCTGCCGCATCGAGGTGCCATCGTGTCCCTGCTGGGCGAACAAGGCCTCGGCGGTGTCCAGGATCGATTCACGGGTAGGGGATGGTCTGATTTCTTGCATAAGGTTGAATTCAAACGTTCGTTTAAAAACAATTATGCGTGAGAGATGGCTGAGATGCGAGCCTCGGCTATCCCCAATAGGGTTTACCACTAGCGCCCCGCGCGTCGCACATTCGGGACCGCCCGGATTCTCCTTTGCCTCCCCCAAGCGGATGACAAATCTCATGCGTAGGGAGTAGCAATTTCCTAGTGTATGCGCATGATCCTGCGCCATTCGTCCTCGGACTGCCGACCTAGGTTGTATGTGGTCTGGAAGGGACGCGCAAAACCCCGCAGTATCAGCGCGAAGACTTGAATCTGTCGCGCCCCTGAATACGCAATGGCTAGCCCGTTCGCCGTACCGGACGGAAGGCCGATAAGCCCTGGCACAGGAGCAGGAGAAATGAAAACCTACAGAGTGGGACTGCTGGTTGACGGGTACGAGCAACCCGGCTGGATGCATGAGATGGTGGATTGGCTCAGGCATAGCCAGGATTTTGAAGTCGCTGCTTTGCTGGTGATGAGTGCGGAGGGCGGTGAGAAATCGCCGCGCCTGGGCGCGCGCGCCCTGTTCGGCGCCTTGTCGCGCCTGGAAGCGCGGCTGCTGCCGGCCAAGCACCGGCAAGCGCTGGCCTGCCGCGACATGCGTGAAAGCGTGCCGACGGATACGGCCGCCGTCGTGTCGCTGGCGCCTGGCGTGCCTGCGGTCCAGGCGCAGAGCCAGGTCGCGGCGCTGGGCCTGGACCTGGTCATCACGCTGGGCGCATCACCGGCCACTCGCGAACAAATGGCGGGCTGGGCGCGCCTGGGCGTGTGGCAACTGAGTTATTCCGATATTGCCGTGGCCACGAGCCGCTATGCCGGCTTCTGGGAGGTCTACCAGCGTGAGGATCACACCACGGTGAAACTCTGGCGCGTCGGGCCGCGCGAGGACCAGGACGAACTGTTGGACCAGCGCAGTTTCAACACCGAACTGTTCTGGTTGAAGAATCAGGCGCGCGCGTTCAGCCTGGGAAATTTCATGGTGTACGACGCGCTGCAGGCGCTGGCCCGCGTCAAGCAAGGGGTTGCGCCGCCCGGCATGCAGATCATGAGCGGCATGCGGCGCGAGGATCCGGTGGAGTGGGATAGCGCCGCGTACATTGCGCGCCAGGCGTGGTTAATGTCGGATCTGATTGTGCGGCGCGTCATGAAACGCAATGTGCGTTGGCGGATAGGCATGTTTCCTTCCGCCCGGCAGCAGGCGGTGGTGTCCGAGGCCATGGTATTGCAGCCACCCAAGGGTAGATTCTTCGCAGATCCGTTTGTATATACCCAGGATAAAAAGCCGTATATATTTTTCGAGGATTACGATTTTACCTCCCGCAAGGGCACGATCTCGGTCGCGACCTACTCGGACGGGGCTTTCCGCCTGCTGGGCACAGCCCTGAACCTGCCCTACCATCTGTCGTTTCCCTATATATTCGAGCACGAAGGCGTCACCTACATGGTGCCGGAAACCTGCGGAAACCGTAGTATAGAACTCTGGAAATGCACCGATTTTCCACTTAAGTGGGAGCTTGATGTAAATCTGATGACGAATATATCCGCTGTCGATACCATTATTTTCAAGCATGGAGAATACTGGTGGTTATTAACAAATATCGACAGAACCGACGGCCAAAGCCACTGCGACGAATTATTCGCGTTCTTTTCGGATTCGCCGCGCTCGACCGAGTGGACGCCGCATGCCTGCAACCCCATCGTGCGCAACCCGATGCGCGCCCGCAACGCCGGAATCGTTGTGTCGCCTGGCGGAGAGGTGATCCGCTGTGCCCAGTATCAGGGCTTCTGCCACTACGGCAAGGGCGTGTCGCTGAACCGGATCGAGGAACTAACGCCGTCCACCTATGTGGAAACGGACGGCGAAATCCACTACGCCAGCTTCCTGAGAAAACGCCATGCTTCGATGCACCATTGGCATCATCAGGGCGGGCATACGGTATTTGACTTCGCCTATATGGAGTAAATCGTGCCGGAAACGCAAAAATAAAAATGTTACCTATATTTCGATTACGAGAAAGACGCACGGGCTTGATGTGTCCACGGAAACATATAGACAGTTATTGCCTAGGTTCCGGAACTCCCAGGCCGCGCCCGGCGGATGCCGCGGCGCGGCTTTTTTACGGCTGTAACATTGGCCTGCCTTAGTCTGGAAGCCGCATCGCTCCTGCCTCTTCCATAGAGAAAGCGCAAGCTGCTCATGGGGAATTCCTGGTGAAAACCCTAGCGCCGGAACGGATGAGATGCGCGTCTCGTCCGTATTTACGAGGATGATTAAGGCTAACGAATGATTTCTGTTTTTGTCGGATTATATCGACCCGAAACGTCTTGATTTTGACAATTTCGAACCATAAGATGACCTCATGCCATCCGTTATGTTGGCTACCAAAGTCTCCCAGCCCAAATGCCCCGGTTCAGCTTCATTAGATATTCCGGGATATTGCGGACTCGCGTCGCGGGGCTGGATAAAAAATAGTCTTCAGCACAGCGAAGATCCCTTCTAGGCCCGTCGAAAAACCGGGAGGACACCATGGCCAAGATGGTCCTGATTGAAGCCCATCCGCTCCTGCGGTTGGGGTTGTGGCAGATTCTGAGCAAGTTGGATGATGTGTGGGAAATCGAGGGGATGGGTTTGGCTGACATCTCCAAGGCGGACGGCGTGCACGCGGGCGCCGATCTGTTGATCTATGGGTTGCCGGTGGATACCGACGAAGCGTGGAGCGCGCTGCATGAAATCCAGCGCGTGCTCACGCCCAAGCGGATCCTGCTGCTGACGGACGTCATGCCTCTGCCCATGCCGGTGCAGGGCCTGCCTGGGGCCAGCGTCTACGGCTGCCTGATGAAGACAGCGTCGGTGGAGATTCTTGAAGCGGCCATCCGCCTGGTCATGGCGGGCGGGCAGTGCTTCCCCAGCGAGCAGGCATTGCAGGCTCCCGCGCAAGCGGTCTGCGCCTTGCCGGCCAGGGACGCCGACGATGTCGCCGCCAACAAGGGTTCCATGCCCGTCAGCGCCGGCGCGCAGCTGCTGCAGATCACGCCGCGCCAATACGAAGTGCTGGTGCTGCTGGCGCGCGGCTATCCGATCAAGACCGTCAGCAGGATGCTGAACATTTCGGTGGCCACGGCCAAGACGCATGCGTGCACGCTCTACCAGCGCTTGCATGTCAAGAACAAGGGCGAAGCCGTATACGCGGCGCTGCAGCGCGGCGCGACCTTGGAATGGCATGAACCCAATGGCAGGGATGTGGACGCCGGGCAGCTCTATGGGCGCAAGCTCGGGTAACCGAGGCTGGTTGCGCTGCCTGCCCGGCAGCCTGGAACGCACGCGTTCCGTTGCTGCCGGGAATGCGCATAGCCATCCTGGCTAATTCATACACAGCAGTATCCGCGGTCGCAGTGCTGCTGCATTCCTCCACCATTCATCCACCTGAACGAGATTCAGCGAACGTAGCCGCTGATAGCATGGGTTGTGTCCGCAAGACTGGATCGAGAAGGCGAACCACTCCGCCTCGCCATCGCGATTCCGTGCCGCGGACGAGATTCCCGTGAGGTCGGTGACGCCAGCAGCCTGCCGTTGCAGCAATGATGCGCCAGCGTCATGGGAACCGTGTATGGGCCATGCGTCACAAGGTTCTCCCCGGGATGACAACCGTACTGATCGAAGACTACGCACTGCTCCGTGTCGCGATCCAGCATGTGCTGGAGCGTGCGCGGAACACCGATGACATTCTGGCCATCTCGCCAGCCCAACTGCTCACCATGTCCAGTTCGATCAACCGCCCAGTGGAGCTGCTGGTGATGGGTTGCAGCGGCCTGGCCGAGCAGGACGTCGGGCTCCTGTCACAGTCGATGGCGTTCTTCATGCCGCGGCTGGTGCTGGTGCTTTATTCGGTGCTGGACCCGGGCGTCATGGCGGCGTGTGCGCGGGCGGGCGTGGCGGGCTATATGCCCAAGGCATCCAGCCCCGATGCGCTGGCGGCCGCGGTCAGCCTGGTGATGGCGGGCGGCGAATGCTATCCCCAGCCGGCGGCCCGACCTCAGGGTGCGTCGCACCCGCCGACCCAGGAGTTGAGGGAACTGACCCAACGGCAGGAAGAGATCCTGCAGTTGCTGGTGCAGGGCAAGACCATGCGGGAGATCGGCCAGCAGGTCGGCATCTCGGTGGCCACGGTGAAGAGCCACGCGCGCACTCTGTATTGGAAGCTGAACGCGCGCAACCAGGCCGAGGCGGCCTATATCGCCGTGCAGATGGGGTTGGTCAGAAGCGGCAACGGCGTGACGCCCGCCAAGCACGATCCCGACGCGTAGGAGGGGGGCGCGTGCGGGAGGCGCCGTGCGAAAGCTCTGTCCTCGAGCGCGCGCGACCCATCAACAACCGCCGCAAGACGATTGAACCTGGCGGATTGTTGAGGGGTACGATCAGGCGCCGGTGTTGGCGTCGGATTGCGCCGGGCGGGCAGCGGGCTTGCCCTTGGCGCCGATGAGGGCCTTGAATTCCTGTTCGGCCGCAGCCAACACGCTGTCCACGTGCAAATGCGCCTGCGCATACTGGCGCGCCGCGGCGCCCAGCGTTTCGCGGATCTGCGCGTTGTAGCTGAGCTTGCGCACGGCTTCGGCCATGGCGGCGCCGTCTTCCGGCGGCGTCAGGAGACCGCAGCGCGCCACCACGCCGGCCAGCTCGGTGCCGGGCGAGGCGCCGCACACCACGGGCCGGCCACTGGCCAGCATGCCGGTCAGCTTGGACGGCATCACCAGGTCGGCCGCGCCGGCGCGTTGAGGCAGCAGATGGATGTCGGCGGTATTCAGCAATTCACCCAGGCGCTCGGCGGGCTGCAGGTCCAGGAACACGACGCGGGCCAGGCCCGCGCATTGCTGTTCCAGCGGTGCGCGCTCGGGCCCCTGGCCGCAGAACACGAACCACAGGCGCGTTTCGCGGCTGAGCCTGCGAGCCACGTCTGCCAGGGTCTGCAAGCCCTGCTTGCCGCCCATATTGCCCGAATACAGTGCAACGATGGCATCGTCCGGTATGCCCAGCTCGGCGCGATACTGTCCGCCGGCGTGCGGCGCGATCGCATCCACGTCGATCCAGTTCGGCAGCAGCACGGCGCGGCCCGGGTCCACGCCCTTGGCCCGCGCCAGGTCCAGCATGCGGTTCGAGATGGTCGACACGCGGTCGAAACGGCGCATCAGCCAGCGTTCGGCCCTGAGCACCATGGCGCGCAGGCCGGCGCCCTTGAGCAGTCCGAGTTCGAACGCGGCGTCCACTTCGTAGTCCTGGATGTGCAGCCAGGCGCGGGCGCCGCAAAGCCGTGCGGCCAGCCAGGCTGCCGGCGCGCAGAAGAGCGCGGGTTCCACCACCAGGACGATGTCCGGCCGCCCGGCGGCGGCGCGCAATAGCGAGGGCAGGCTGGACAGGGCGAAGCTGGCCAGGTGGATCAGGCGCTTGAGGCCGCCTGGCCGTCCCGGAACCCAGAGCGGCGCGCGGCGCACGGTGACGCCGCGCAGGACTTCCTTGCGGTAGCGGCCAGCGCGATAGCCCTCGTGCACCTGCCATTGCGGATAGTAGGGCGGGGCCGTCACCACGCTGACTTCATGCCCGCGCGCGGCCAGCCACTCGGCCAGCTCGGCGCTGTACTTGCCGATGCCGGTGAGTTCGGGCGCGTAGTTGATGCCGTAGATGAGGATCTTCATGCCGGGCCAGCCTGGCGTGCGCGGATCGGGCGGCACGGGTTGCCGTGGCATACCATGGCGGGCGGCATGTTGCGGAACACCGAGCTGCGCGCGCCGATCACGGCTTCGCGTCCCACGGTCACGCCCGGGCCGATGAACACGTCCGTCGCCACCCAGGCGCCGTCCTCGATGCGCACGGCGCGTTCGCGCAACGGGAAGTCGGGCTGCCCCGCATCGTGGTCGGCGGCGCACAGGTAGCTGCGCTGCGACACCACGGCGTGGGCGCCAATGTGAATGGGGCCCAGGCTGTAGATGACCGCGTCGTCGCCGATCCAGGCGTAATCGCCGATCTCGACTTTCCACGGATAGGTCACGGTGGCGGTAGGCCGGATCAGCACCTTGCGGCCGACTTGCGCGCCAAAGCAGCGCAACAGCCAGCGGCGAAAGCCGTAGGCCACCTGCGGCGACCAACGGAACAGCGTCGCCTGCACCGTCCACCACAGCTGCACGGTCAGGGCGGAGCGGCCGCGCTGGCCGGGCGCCAGCGCAAAGCGGTCCAGGCGTTGCAGGGCGCTCATTTGGCGGCTCCCGCCACGGCGTCGTCGCGCGCGGCGGCAGCGCTGGCTTGCTGCGCCTTCTTCAGCTCCTCGGTCTTGATCCCGATTTGCCAGTAGTACATGGCGCGCGCCACGGCATAGTCGTAGCCGGCCTTGCCGTCCAGGAAACCCAGGCGAAAGATATAGGAATGCAGGAACGAGACGGGCGCCTTGAACGGCATGGCCTGGAAGATGCGCTTGAGCAGGGCGCGTGCGCCCACGTTGGCCTCGCGCGGATCGTTCATCAGGCCCTTGGTGCGCAGGTTCGCTTCCCAGTCGGAATAGCGGTTGTGCTTGTCGAAATAGTGGAACAGCGAATCATGGTCGTTGTGCACCATGCGCTGGCGCAGGGCGAAGGTTTCGCCTTCCACCTGCGGCTGGTAGTGGCCTTCCACTTCCCACATATGGGCCACGTCCAGGTCGTCGTAGTCCAGGAAGCGCGAACGGTCGCGCGCCAGCAGGGCCAGCTTGTAGACGCGGTGCCCGTGTTCCAGCTTTTTGCCGCAGAACACGTAATCGAACGGCACGAAGGCGCCGCCCGCGCCCGCCGCGAAGCGCGGCAGGACTTCGCGGATCTCGGCGGCCAGCGCGGGCGTCATCTCTTCGTCCGCGTCCACGTACAGCACCACGGGGTGCGAGAACGGCAGCTGTTCCAGGCACCACTGCTTCTTCTTGGGATACTTGCCGTTCCACTGGAAGTTGGAGACCTTGGCGCCCAGCGCCGTCGCCATCGCGCAGGTCGGGTCGGTGCTGTTGGAGTCCACCACGAACACCTCGTCGAACTCGGCCAGCGCCTTCAGGCACTTGTTGATGTTGCGTTCCTCGTTCTTGGTCATGACGACGACCGATACCGGTATCTTCTGCATGATGCTGTCCTTTTCAGGGCGTGCCGCGCTGCATCAGCGGGCGGAAGAGGGCGATGACGTTGCGGCAGTGCCGTTCCAGGGAGAAGGCGTCGGCGCGTTCGGGACCTTGTTCGGCAAACCGTTCACGCATTTCCCCGTCGTAGGCCAGGCGGCGCACCGCCTCGGCCAGGGCGGCGGCATCGCCTACCGGAACCAGCAGGCCGTAACGGCCGGAATCCAGGATTTCAGCCGGGCCATGCGGACAGTCGGTGGATATCACCGGCACGCCCAGGCACAAGGCTTCGACCAGCACATTGCCGAAACTCTCGCGCAGGGAGGTCAGGGCGAAGGCGCCGGCGCCCGCAATCACCGGGAACGGGTTGTCGATATGGCCGGCCAGGGTGACCGGGGTGCGCGAGCCGCTCTCATCTATGCGCTTTTGCAGGGCGGCGTGCTCGGATCCTTCTCCCAGGATGGTGAAGCGGATGCCGGGGTCGTCGAGCAGCGCGGCGGCGTCGATCAGGGTCGCATAGTCCTTTACCGCCTCGAGCCGGCCCACGGCCACCACATGGTAGGGCGCGGGCTGCGCGGGCTCGTCCCCGCCGCGGCCGCCCTGCGCGCGGACATTGTCCAGCGGCACGCCGTTGTAGATGGTGTGGACCTTGCCGCGCAGCGGCGGAAACATGCTGACCAGGTCTTCCTTGACGCCGCGCGACACGCCCACCACGGCATCGTGGCGGCGGTAGGTCTGGCTGACGAGCCAGCATTTCAGGCGCCGCATGCGCGAGGCGCCGTAATGGATGGCGGGACTGCTGTGTTCGAAGGCGACCGTGCTGAACTTGCCGCGCAGCAGCTTCTTGGCTGCGATGACCAGCATGTTGCACAAGAGGCCGTGCGAGCAGACGATGGCGGGCTTGTCACGCCGGATCTGCATGAGCAGCTTGAAAAAGGCCAGGGGCAGCATCAGCCGCAGCGCGGCGGGAGATTCGTTGACCGGGAGGGCTCGGATCACCTTGGGGTTGGATACGGGATATTCGCGGACGCGCGAGCGCAGCAGGAACAAGGCGGAATCGACCCCTTGCTCCGGCAAGGCATCCACGATGAAGGCGACACATCTTCCTACGCCACCGTGCAGGTCCGGCGCGACAAACAAGACATCAGGCATGTGGGATCACTCTAGTTGGCGTCCGGCGCGCAACGTCCGGGCGGTGGCTGGGGGCGGATGTCGTTTTTTGTTCTGGCACGGGCATGACCTGGGCATTGCGCATGAGCGACAGGCAATAGCACAGCAGGAACCCGGTGAAGGCGGTCTTGGGCGCGTAGGCCAGGCCGCCGGAAAGCGAGTCGATGAAGATGTAGATGGGCGCGGTGGCCAGCAGGTAGCGCCGGTGCAGCTCCAGGCCTGGATGCGCATATCGTCGCAGCAGGGTGAGCAGCAGGATGAGCACCGGCGGCAGCATGATCATGATGGTGCCCACCACCCCGAACTTCATCAGGTAGAAGGCCCAGGAGTTGTGGGCGAAGGTGCTGAGTTCGAAGCCGTTCTCGCCCATGACCCAGCTGCGAAAGCCCGCGCCCTTGCCGAACACCGGACTCTCCGCGAAGAAGTCCATCTGCCCCTGCATTTCCTGGACGCGCGCGCCATAGCTGGAGTCTTCGTCCAGGCGCTCGACGCTGAAGATGCGGTTGGCGAGCACGTCCAGGTAGCCGATGCTGGCAAAGATCAGCACGCCGGCAACCGCGGCGGGCGCGAAGACCAGGACGGCGCGGCGCCGGATTTCGGGGCCCGCACCCAGCAGCACGGCAATGAAGACCGAGATCGCCAATTGCAGGTACTGGCTGCGGTTCAGCGAAAACACCAGGGCCATCAGCATGTAGACCGTCAGCGCGTACGCCTTGGGTCCGGACACGTTGAGCGTGCGCCGGAAGTACAGCAGCGACACCACGCCGAACGGAATGGCCCACACGCCCAGCCGGACGTTGCGCAGCGGATTCGCCACGCTGAAGCCCTGCAGCTGCTCGGCCAGCATCAGCGTGGCCACGGCCAGGCAGGCCGCCACGATGTACTTCTGCAGCACCGCATAGGCGGCGGGACTGTCGATGTCCTTGTAGCAAAGAAAGGGCGTGCACAGAAAATAGAACACGATGCGCAGGTCCCGCGCCACGTCGCCGGTCTCGATGCCCGGATGGTGCAGCGACACCAGGAGCAGGTAGATCACGGACACGGTCTGGATGCCCAGCAGCATGCCCAGCATGCCGCGGGGCAGCGCATAGGCCGCGGGATCCGCGAGCCGCAGCATCTTGACCACCAGCATGGCGACGAACAGGAAATCGAACGGTGACAGCTTGAAGCTGCCGACGCCCAGGACGAAATGATCGTCGTTCAGGGCCAGGGCCGTGAAGGCGAACATGCCGAGCAGGTGCAGGGTGGAAAGGCGGCGGTGCGTGGTCATTGCGGCTTTTCTCGGTATGGACAGGCGCTAGTGCGAAGCCCAGTCGTCGCGTCCGAATATCTTGGTGGTCAGCTTTTCGAACAGATAGGACAGGTCCCCTTGCCGCGCATGCGCGGCCACCTTGGAGGCGCGGCAGGAAAGCTCGAACAGCTTGCCCAGGCCCGGTTCCGTGCGTCGGATGCGCGTGACGATCTGCTCGCGCTCCTCCAGCAGCACGTCCTGCATCAGCGCCGTCTTGGTTTCGTCATGGGCGGTGTACACGCCCATGGCGTCCGGCACGATCAGGTTCTTGCCCTCGCGCAGCAGCCGGCTCCAGAGCTCCAGGTCCATGCAGTAGCGCATGCTTTCCTGCAGCAGTCCGTACTTCTGCAGCAGATCGCGGCGGAAGATCGCCGACTGGTTCGGGATGGAGGCCTTTACCACCGTCAGCGTGCCGCGGTTGACCGGCGTGTAATGGATCTTGCGGAAGATCTTGTTGTCGGCATCCGCCACGAACAGGTTGCCGCTGACGATGGGCGCGCGTCCCTTGGAGGCGGCCGCGCCCAGCTTGCGCAACGCGCCCGGGAAGTAGAGGTCGTCGGAATTCTGCCAGCCCACGTAGTCGCCCGTGGCGCGTTCGAAGCCCTTGTTGATGGCATGCGACTGGCCGCGGTCCGGCGTGCTTTCCCAGTACGTCAGGTAGCGCTCGTACTTGCGGATGATGTCCACGCTGCCATCGGTGGAGCCGCCGTCGATGATGATGTACTCCAGCCGCGGATAGCCCTGGTTCAGCACGGACAGGATGGTGCGTTCCAGGAATCGGGCCTGGTTGAACGAGGGGGTCACGATGGTCACTTTCGGCAAAAGGCTGCCTGCGATCGGCGCCGGCGGCCGCAACTCGCGGACGAAGTCGATGAGCTGACGTGAATACTCGTTATGACGCTTGCGCATGTAGGACCTCAGCATATGAGTTAACGGGTGGCCGCAGGCAAGGCGCCCGGAAATTCTGGGCGGGATTGACGGATGGCGAGGGCCACGCCGGCCAGCGTGATCGCCGCGTAGGCCATGCGGCCCCATGCCGCGGCGTGTTCGCCCGCCGCGTGTACCAGTCCCGCCATGACGCACAGCATCGCCAGGCCGCCCAGGCCGTTCAGGATGGCGACCGCGCGCGAATTGCCCAGGCCGAGCAGGGAGAAGTGCGCCGCGGCGTTCAGGGACAGCAGCCCCGATGCCACGATAAGCAACTGGAAGGTGCCCAGGTGGCCGCTGGCGACGTTGTCGCCCAGCAGCAGGTTCAAGAGCGGATGGCTGACCGCCAGCACCGCCAGCGTGGCGCCGGCCGACAGCGCCAGATTCCACAGCATCATGCGGCGGATCTCGTGTTCGACGGCGCCGGCGTAGGGCGGCGAAACCGACAGGCGGGTGACGCGCGGCATGGCCTTCTGGAAGATGGCGACCGATGCGGTGTGGATGATCTGGCCGACCTGCACGCCGACCGTGTAGATGGCGAGCGCCGCCGGGCCCATGAGGCTGCCGACCAGCACGCGGTCCACCGAGCCGAAAGCCAGGGCGCTCAGGCTGTTCAGCCAGGACCAGCGCGAAAACCTGAAGGCGTCCATCATGGCGGCGCGGTCGCGCACCGGGCGCACCAGGATGCGGCCATAAGTGCGCGCGAACACGCGCATCTTCACGCTGCCCGCTATCAGCAGTCCCAGCGCCTGCGCCAGGCCGGTCCAGGTGGGCGAGGCCGTCAGCCAGGCCGCGGCGCAGGCCAGTGCCATCGTGCCGGTACGGCTGAAGACTTCGCACAGCGCCGTGGCGCGGAAGTCCTCGCGTCCCTTCAGGCAGCCGGAGAACAGCTGGTCATATTGCTGCGTCAGGTAGATGGCCAGCGCGGGCATGGCCAGCATCGTCACCGCCACCCCGCCGAAGGTGGCCGCCGGCCAGCCCAGGCCCACCACGCCCCACAGCAGCACCGCGGCCAGGGTCACTACCGCCAGCGCGCAGCCGATCAACGACATGCTCACGCCGGCTGCGCGATAGGCGCCGCCCGGCTCGTGCATGCGCTCGGAAACCAGCTTGGTCGCCGTTACCGCCGCGCCCAGGTTGGCGGCATTGCCGAAGCCGGCCAGGGCGATGATCATCGAGTACTGGCCGAAGCCCACGGTCCCCAGCTGCCGGAACAGGATGGGCAGGGACACCAGCGCCGCGACGGGCCCGATGCCATACTCCACCAGCCCCCAGAAGGAGGCATTGCCGGCGATTTTTTTCCTGAGGAATCCGAGCATGGCTGGGGCCTGTAGGCATATGGGTTCTGGCGAGGCCGTCAGGCCACGGGCAGCGCATGCTGGGTGCGTTCACGCAGGAAATGGCCGTAGGCCAGCGTGATGCCATGCGTCAGCGAGATCTCCGGTTTCCAGCCCAGCGCCTGCACGCGGGCCGAGTCCATCAGCTTGCGCGGCGTGCCGTCGGGCTTGCTGCTGTCGTAGACGATGTTGCCTTCGTAGCCCACGACGCGGGCCACCAGCCTGGCCAGGTCGGCGATCGAGATATCCTGCCCGGCGCCGATGTTGTACATGCCTTCCGCCTGCGGATGTTCCATCAGCATGACGCAGGCCTGCGCCAGGTCGTCCACATACAGGAACTCCCGCAGCGGCGTGCCGGTGCCCCATATCTCCACGCTTTCCTGGCTGGCTTCGCGGCCTTCGTGGAATTTGCGGATCAGCGCGGGCAGCACGTGGCTGCTATGCAGGTCGTAGTTGTCGTGCTGGCCATAGAGATTGGTCGGCATGGCGCAGATGAAGCGCGCGCCGAACTCGCGCTGATAGGCCTCGCACAGCTTCAGGCCCGCGATCTTGGCGATGGCATAGGGCTCGTTGGTGGCTTCCAGCGGCCCTGTCAGCAAGGCGTCCTCGCGGATCGGCTGCGGAGCTTCGCGCGGATAGATGCATGACGAACCCAGAAACAGCAGCTTGCGCACCCCGGCCGCATACGCGGCGCGGATCACGTTGCACTGGATCATCAGGTTCTTGTAGAGGAACTCCACCGGATGCGTCTGGTTGGCCAGGATACCGCCCACCTTGGCCGCGGCCAGGTACACCACGTCGACCGGCGTGGTCGAGAAGAAGCGGTTCACCTGGTTCTGGTTTTCCAGGTCCAGCTCGTCTCGGCCGCGGGTCAGCACGTTGCGGTAGCCGCGGCGTTGCAGTTCGCGGGTGATCGCGGCGCCCACCATGCCGCGATGGCCGGCGACGAAGACGCGTTGCTCCAGGTTCGTCATGTCGTGCTACTCCTTGTAGGCGTAGATTTCGTAGCCGTTCTGCTCGACCAGCGCATCGCGCCGGGCATCCCGCAGATCGCTCTCGACCATTTCCTTGACCAGCTGCGCAAACGAGGTACGGGGCGACCATCCCAGCTTTTCGCGCGCCTTGGTCGGATCGCCCAGCAGGGTTTCGACCTCCGTCGGGCGGAAGTAGCGCGGATCCACCCGGACGATGACCTGACCCGGCTTGATGTCGTGGACCGGCGAGAACAGCACGGTGGCGGTCTCCTCCAGGCCTTCGCCTTCCCAGGCCAGCAGGATGCCCAGCTCGCGCGCGGCGGTATTGATGAACTCGCGCACGCTGTATTGCATGCCGGTGGCGATGACGTAGTCCTCGGGCGTGTCCTGCTGCAGCATCAGCCACTGCATTTCCACGTAGTCGCGGGCATGGCCCCAGTCGCGCAGGGCGGACAGGTTGCCCAGGTACAGGCATTCCTGCAGGCCGAGCACGATGCGGGCCAGGCCGCGGGTGATCTTGCGCGTGACGAAGGTTTCGCCGCGCTTGGGCGATTCGTGGTTGAACAGGATGCCGTTGCAGGCATACATGCCATAGGCTTCGCGGTAGTTGACGCTGATCCAGTAGGCGTACAGTTTGGCTGCCGCATATGGGCTGCGCGGATAGAACGGCGTGGTTTCCTTCTGCGGCGTCTCCTGCACCAGGCCATACAGCTCGGAGGTGGAGGCCTGATAGAAGCGGGCCTTGTTCTCCAGCTTCAGGATGCGGATCGCTTCCAGCAGGCGCAGCGTGCCCAGGCCGTCGGCGTTGGCCGTGTACTCGGGTTCCTCGAACGAGACGCCGACATGGCTCTGGGCGGCCAGGTTGTAGATCTCGTCGGGCTGCACCGACTGCACGATACGGATCAGGCTGCAAGAGTCGGTCATGTCGCCGTGATGCAGCACGAAATTGCGGGGCTGGTCATGCGGATCCTGGTACAGATGGTCGATCCGCGCGGTATTGAACAGCGAAGCGCGCCGCTTGATGCCGTGGACCTCGTAGCCCTTGGCCAGCAGAAACTCCGCCAGATAGGCCCCGTCTTGGCCAGTAACGCCGGTAATCAGTGCCCGTTTTGGCATGGTTGTATCCTTAAGACTTAGTAACTGCACGAAAGGAGCCGAAGGCTGCGGTACCAATGTGCAATGAGATTACTGTTGCACCAGCCGCGGAGATATCGGCCAAAAGGTCTAATAAATCAGCCTGTCGATAGGGAAAAAGGGACTGGATTGCTTCATCCAGCGCACCCAGCAACGCAACCGCCACAAGGGCCGTCAGCGCCGGGCGCCGGTTGACCGAGAAATAGATCAACGTGGTCAGGAAGGCGTAAGCCGCAAGATGCAGACGCTTGTCGCCAAAGGCGTCCGACATCTCGGCGGCCAGGCCTGGCAGGTTGCCGATCGTTACCAGCAGGGCGAAGAACAACGCTGCCACCGGCAGGCAGATCCGCGCCATGCCCGGTCTGAAGAAGGTCCCTTCGCCGCCGGGCCGCCCCAAGGCGAAGGGCGCCCCCTTGGGGGGCAGCAAGCGCGCGGAGCGCGTGCGGCGTGGGGGCTCCTTCCTTTCAGACCCGGCCATACATGTCCTGGAATCTGACGATGTCGTCTTCGCCCAGGTAAGCCCCTGATTGCACCTCGATGATCTCCAGCGGAATCTTTCCGGGGTTCTCCAGGCTGTGGATTTCGCCCAGGGGGATGTAGGTCGACTGGTTCTCGGTCAGCAGGTACTGCTTGTCGCCGTTGTAGATGCGCGCCGTGCCGGAGACCACGATCCAGTGTTCCGCGCGGTGATGATGCATCTGCGAGGACAGGCGCGCCCCGGGCTTCACCGTGATGCGCTTGACCTGGTAGCGCGGCCCCTGGCCCACCGAGTCGTAGGATCCCCAGGGTCGTTGCACCTCGCGGTGGTGGTTCAGCTCCGAGCGGTGCTGGGTCTTGAAGATCTCGACCAGCCGCTTGACGTCCTGCGAGCGCGATTTGTGCGCCACGAGAACGGCGTCGGCGGTCTCGATCACGACGATGTCGTCCAGGCCCACCGAGGCCACCAGCCTGCTGGTGGAGTGGATCAGGCAGTTGCGCGAATCCTCCAGCATGACGTCGCCGGTGGTGGAGTTGCCTTCCACCGTCTTCTGGGCGATGCCCCAGACCGCGTCCCAGGCGCCGACGTCGCTCCAAGAAGCGGCCAGCGGGATGACCACGGCGCTGTCGGTGCGCTCCATGATGGCGTAGTCCATGGAGTCGCTGGGGCAGGCCTCGAAAGAGGGGCCGTCCAGGTGGAACAGCGAATTCTCGCCATGGCCGATGGCCACCGCCGCCTGCACCTGTTCCAGCATCTTGGGCGCCAGGCGCGCCATTTCCGACAGGAACACCGAGGCCTGGAAGGCGAACATGCCGCTGTTCCAGTAATAGCCGCCATCATCGATGAAACGCTGCGCGACCTCGGGCGAGGGCTTTTCGACGAAGCGGCGCACCCGGCGCGCGGGCGCCATGACGCCGGGCTCGTCCGCCTGGATGTAGCCGTAGCCGCTGAGCGGCGCGGTGGGCGTGATGCCGAAGGTCACCAGCGCGCCCTGCAGGGCGGCCTGGTAGGCCTCGGCGAAGGCGGCCTGCAGCACCTCGCCGTCTTCCAGCACGTGGTCCGACGGCATGATCAGCATGACCGGGTCCTCGCCGTCGCGCATGGCGCGCAGGGTGGCCGCGGCGATCGCCGGCGCCGTATTGCGCGCGAACGGCTCCAGGATGACCTCCACGTCCTTGATGCCCATCTCCAGCGCCTGCTCGGCCGCGATATAACGGTGCGCGTCGTTGCACACCAGGGTGGGCCTGGCCTCTGCGCCCGCCGAGCCCAGGCGCAGCAGGGTGTTCTGCAGCAGGCTGCGGTCATCGGTCAAACGGATGAACTGCTTGGGCAGCAGCTCGCGCGACAGCGGCCACAGGCGCGAGCCTGAACCGCCGCAAAGGATGACTGCCCGGTACGGGGGAGGGGGATTGGTCATGGCGCTCACTCCTTGAAGTAGGCCTGGGTGTAGGGATGCACGCCGGGATCGGCGGCGAGGGCGCGGGCGGGCAGCCAGCGGTAGCTGCGGTGCTGGGCCTGGGGCAGGCTGGAAACGTCCAAAGAAAGCTCGGCCTCGTAGGCGAGGACGACGTAATGGGTGGAGCGTCCGGCTTCACCCGCAAAATTGGTGCCATAGAAGTGTTCGTACACACCGCGGGGAGTCCAGGCCAGTTCGCTGACCGGGATGCCCAATTCGTCGCGGGCGATGCGGCGCAGCGCGTCGCGCAGGGTTTCGTTCTTCCTGATGCGCCCGCCCGGCACGAACCAGGCGCCCTGGGCCGGGGGATTGGCCCGCAGGCCGGTCAGGTAGCGGCCTGCGGCGTCGCGCAGCAGCAGGTCGATGGAAACCAGCGGCAACATCTCGACCGCCTGGCGGAATTCCGCCTGCGCCAGCACGCCGTCGCGGACCGTGGCTTTGCGTTGTTCGGGCCATCCCAAAGGTCTAGTAGACATTGCGGCCCGTCCATCCCGACACCGCCGTGCGGGCGATGATCTGCAGGTCCATCCTGAACGTCCAGTGCTGGATGTAATAGATGTCGTACTCGACCCGGTCGCTCATCTTGCGCAGCGTGTCCGTCTGCCCGCGCAGGCCGTTGACCTGGGCCCAGCCGGTGATGCCGGGCTTGACGCGGTGGCGCATCATGTAGCGCTGCACCAGGTCCTTGTACATTTCGTTGTGCTCCAGCGCGTGGGGGCGTGGCCCGACCACCGACATGTCGCCCATCAGCACATTCAGGAACTGGGGCAGTTCGTCCAGGCTGGTGCGCCGCAGGAAGCCGCCGATGCGCGTGATGCGGGCATCGTTGCGGGTGGCCTGGGTGACCACGCCCTGTTCCTGATGCACGGTCATGGTGCGGAACTTGTAGACGTGGAATACCTTGCCGTCCACGCCCAGCCGCGGCTGGGTGAAGAACACCGGGCCGCGCGAGGTCGTCTTCACCAGGAACGCCACCGTCAGCATCACGGGCGACAGCCCGATCAGCGCGCAGAAGGCGAAGCCGCGGTCGAAGATCTCCTTGGCCCAGCCACGCACGCCGGCGGCGGGCAGGCTGTTGAGCTGTATGGCGGGCAGGCCCAGGAATTCGCCGATGCGGTGCCCCAGCAGCTGGATCGACATGACATCGGGAATCCAGCGGATATCCACCAGGTCGTTGCGCAAGTGATAGAGGACTTCGCGCAGTTCCTGGCCCGCTTCCATCGGCAGCACGATCCAGATCTCGCGGACGTTGTGCTCATGCACGAAGCCATGCAGCTCGTCCAGGTCATGCAGGCGGCGGACTTGCGGCGGCAGGTTTTCGTGGGGCTCGGCGTAGATGCCCGAGACTTCGTAGCCCGCGCCGCGGTATTGCTCGACCCGGCGCCACAGGTCATGGCCCAGCGCGCCGAAGCCCACCAGCAGCACGCGCTTGCGGTCCAGCCCGCGGTCGCGCGCCGCGCCCAGCACCGCGTAGACCGCAATGCGTAAGCCGGCCAGCGTCAGCGCCGACATGCCGAACCATGTAGCCGCCCATATGCGCGATATCGCCGCGGTCTGGTGCATGAGAAAACTGATGCAGATACCCAGCGCGAACACCAGCGCCCAGGCCGCCAGGCTGCGCACCACCAGGTCGGTCAGCAGGCGGCCGCGCCACGATACATACAGGCGGAAGGCCGGGAAGATGGCGACGACGCCCAGGCCGCACAGATACACAAGGAACAGATGGATTTGCGGAGGATCCGCCAAGGCATCGTCCGAGAATTTCAAGCCGGTGGCAGTCAGGCCGCAGGTGATGACGATCGCGGCATCGAGCAAGCGGTAGAGATAGCTTGCGCCGCTGAATCTAGACGACGTGTCCGTTTGGGACGGGTCCATCGCGCACTCCTGTTCGTGGGGAGCCGCCGTGCGGAAGGCAAAGACTGTGCACCGCCGCAAAGCTTGTGGCTACCGACAAAATCTTATTGAGTGCGCAACGCACCCGAAACCTCCAAACGATGTAGGAGAAGGCTTAGGACATCCGTCGAATGTGCGGGGCTAGGAAAAGAGAGTGGAATGTCGCAACCCGTTACGCATCGGGCTCACTCCAAGCAACGAAGTCATTCACAAGTGGATTTGCCATGACGACATTTTTCGGAACGTTGAGCCGAGGCATAGCAGCTATCGCGCTCGTGTCCTCGCTGGGCGCTTGCGCCTTGTCCCCCGGTATGACCTTTGACGCCAATCAACTTGCGGATCCGCTGGATCCGAACTCCAAGGCCGTGATCAAGGAAATCACGCCGTCGCTGGTCCTGGAAGACCAGCGCGCGCGTCAGGCATTGCTCGACAACGAAGGTGTCGACAAGCTCTACGGCAAGTCCGGGCCGTACCTGATCGGGCCGGGAGACATCCTCTCGGTCGTGGTGTGGGATCACCCTGAACTCGTCCTTCCGACGCAAACCTACGCCATCGGGACTGGGGTAACCGAACTAGCTATTGGAGACACCGCCTCGGGCATTCCGGGCTATACGGTTTCATCCACTGGACATATCCAATTTCCGTATGCGGGATTGCTGAAAGTGGCCGGGTTGACGGAACTTCAGGCGCGCAATCTCATAGTGAATAGTTCAAGCAAGTACATCCAGGATCCGCAGATCACCGTACGCGTTCTGGGATATCGGAGCAAGCGTGTTTACGTGGATGGCGAGGTCAGGACGCCGGGCGCGATCGCGATCAACGATATCCCGATGACCCTGTTGGAAGCCGTCAACAGGGCCGGAGGCATTCTGCCGACGGGAGATCGCAGCGCGGTCTACGTGATTCGTGACGGACGTCGTACTCGCGTGAATGTGCCGGCCCTGATCGAGCGTGGCCAGGACCTGAATCAGGTGTTGCTGAAGTCGGGCGACATCGTCAGGGTCACGCCGCGCGACGACAGCAAGGTGTTCGTGATGGGCGAGGTGACTTTGCCTACTGCCGCAGTGATGCGTGACGGACGCATGTCGTTGACCGAGGCGTTGGGCTTGGCCGGAGGACCGAACCAGCTGACTTCGAATCCGTCGCAGATATTCGTTGTGCGCAGCACGGAGCAAGCGACGCCGCTGGTGTTTCACCTGAACGCTGGCTCGCCGCAGACTCTTGCGGTGGCGGAGAAGTTCGAGTTGCAACCCAAAGACGTGGTGTTCGTGGATACGGCGGCCCTGGTGCGGTGGAACCGCTTCATCAGCAACCTGTTCCCGAGCGCCCAGACCGTACAGACCGTGAAAGCCATAGATTAGTCCGCCTTAAACCACGCCTGGGGACGCCGCGACCGCGGCGGCGTCTTCTCTTGGAGAGCTGCATGTCGTTGCCCATCGAATCGTTCGAGCCGTCTGTGCCGGCTCGCCAGCAGGAAACGCCGTTGTCGTCCCATGTGGACGCCATCTTCTCCAACCGGTGGATGATCATCGCGATCACTCTGCTTGCATTACTGGGAGCGCTCACCTATGTGATGATCACGCCCAAGGTGTACTCGGCCGACATCATCGTGCAGGTGGAGGAGGAGATGCCCCAGGGGCAGAGCCGCAGCCTGCTCGGGGATGTGTCTTCCATGTTCGATACCAAGGCGGAGACCTCGGGTGAAATGGAAGTGCTGCGTTCGCGCATGGTGGTCGGGCCCGCGGTCGACAAGTTCCTGCTGTACATCCAGGCCAAGCCGCGCTACTTCCCGGTGGTCGGCGAATGGCTGGCGCAGCGCTACGAAAGTCTGCCGTATCCGTCGAGCTTTCCGCGCGGCGGTTATGCCTGGGGCGGCGAAGCCATCGCGATTTCGCAGCTGGACGTGCCCAATGAATGGCTGGGCAAGCCCTTTCGCGTGACCACGCTGGGCGAAGGACGCTACACGCTGAGCGACAAGTTCACGGGCGCCACGTTCAACGGCACGGTGGGCAAGCCCGAGCACTTCAGGCTGCCCGGCGGGGGCGCCATGGACGTGCATATCGATGCGTTGACGGGGCGCCCCGGCACCGAGTTCACCGTGTCGCGCAGCTCGCGCCTGGCGGCCATCGAGGACGTGCAAGCGCGCCTGGGCATCTTCGAGCGCGGCCGCACCTCGGGCGTGATCGGCGTGACGCTGGAAGGCAATGATCCCGCGCTGACCACCGCCGTGCTCAACCAGATCGGCCAGGAGTACGTGCAGCAGAACGTGAACCGCAAGTCGGCGCAGGCAGAGAAGTCGCTGGTGTTCCTCGAACAGCAGCTGCCGGTGCTCAAGGGCGAGCTGGACGCCGCCGAGACCAAGTACAACTCCCTGCGCAACAAGCGCGGCACCATCGACCTGAGCGAAGAGGCCAAGCTCATCCTCGCGCAGTCGGTGGACGCGCAGACCAAGGTGATGGAGCTGCGCTCCAAGCGCCAGGAAATGATCACCCGCTTCGCGCCCACCCACCCGAGCATCGTGGCGCTGGACCGCCAGATCGCCGGCCTGACCGGGGACGTGAACCGCATCGGCAACAACATCCGCCAGCTGCCCGACCTGGAGCAGGACGTGGTGCGCCTGGTGCGCGATGTGCGCGTCAACACCGAGCTCTACACGGCGCTGCTCAACAACGCCCAGCAGTTGCGCCTGATCCGCGCCGGCAAGGTGGGCAACGTGCGCATCCTGGACTCAGCGGTGCAGCCCGACAAACCCGTGCGTCCCAAGGCCGCCATCATCATCGGCGTGGCGACCGCCTTCGGCCTGATCTTCGGCATGCTGTGCGCCTTTGTGCGCAACGCGCTGTTCGGCGGCCTGTCCGAACCCGACGACGTGGAGCGCCATACCGGCCTGCCGGTGCTGGCCGCCATTCCCTACAGCGACATGCAGGACAAGCTGTGGCGGCGCAGCCGGCGCAAGAACGCCAGCGTGCCCGCACTGTTGGCCCAGAGCCAGGGCAATGCGCCGCCCATCGAAAGCCTGAGATCGTTCCGCAACGTGCTGCAGGCGTCGCTGCGCCAGTCGGCCAACAACATGGTCATGTTCACCGGGCCGGTGGCGGGCGTGGGAAAGTCCTTCCTGTCGGCAAACTTCGCCTTCATCCAGGGCGGCGTGGGCAAGCGCGTGCTGCTGATCGACGCTGACTTCCGCAAGGGCCAGCTCAACCGCTACTTCGGCGTGCCCAAGGAAGACGGCCTGTTCGAGGTCCTGTCGGGCACGATACCGCTGACCCAGGTGCGCAAGCACAGCGTGTCCGAGGGCGTGGATTTCATCGCCACCGGCGCGGTCACCTTCGACCCCTCCGAGCTGCTGGCCTCGCCGGTGTTCGGCGCCACCCTGCGCGAATTGGCATCGCAGTACGACATGGTGATCCTGGACACGGCGCCCGTGCTGTCGTCTCCGGACGCGGCCGTGGTCGGCACGCATGCGGCCGCGGTGATGGTGGTGGTGCGCTCGGGCATGAACACCGTGGGCGAAATCCGCGAGACGGCCAAGCGCCTGATCCAGGCGGGCGCGCCGGTGGACGGCGTGCTCTTCAACGGTCTCAAGCTCCTGCCGGAACGCTTCGGCTTCCGGTCCAAGTACGGTAGTTATCGCTACTCCCGTGCGGCGTATTACGGCGATTTCAAACAGAACGGCCCTAAATAACGCCACCCGGAGAAACTGGCATGCACGGAACTTTTGGCTGGGACACCCCGCAAATTCTGGATGCGGTTTTCAAGGCTTATGACATACGCGGCACGGTGCCGGAAGAGATCGACGCGAGGTTCGCGCACAGCCTGGGGATGGCGGCGGGAACCCAGGCCCGCGAACTGGGAGCGCGGTCCATTGTGGTGGGGAGGGATGGCAGGCTGAGCAGCGTCGAGTTGGCGGCCGCCTTGCAGGCGGGCCTGCGCTCGGCGGGCATGCACGTGATCGACATCGGCATGGCGACCACGCCGATGGTGTACTTCGCGACCCGCCTGATGGACACGGGCGCGGGCATCGCGGTCACCGGCAGCCATAATCCGCCGGCGCACAACGGCTTCAAGATCGTGCTGGACGGCGCCTCGCTGTACGGCGAGGGCATCACCGCGCTGCGCGACGCGATGCGTCTGCCCATCGAATCGGCGAGCGCGTCGGGCGGACGCACGCAGATGCAGATCATGCCGTGCTACACGGCGCGCCTGATGGGCGACATCCGCATGTCGCGTCCGATGAAGATCGCCATCGATTGCGGCAACGGCGTGGCCGGCGCCGCGGCGCCGGCGCTGTTCCGCGCCCTGGGCTGCGAAGTGGTCGAGCTGTTCTGCGAGGTCGACGGCTCGTTCCCGGGCCATCACCCGGACCCCGCCGATCCGCAGAACCTGCAGGACTTGATCTATTGCCTGCGCTATTCCGACTGCGAGGTCGGCCTGGCGTTCGACGGCGACGGCGACCGGCTCGGCGTGGTGACCAAGACGGGGCAGATCATCTGGCCCGATCGCCAGCTGATCCTGTTCGCGCGCGACGTGCTTTCGCGCAACCCGGGCGCCGAGATCATCTACGACGTCAAGTGCAGCCGCCACGTGGCGCGCGCCATCACCGAGGCGGGCGGCAAGGCCACCATGTGGAAGACCGGGCATTCACTGATCAAGGCCAAGATGCGCGAGACCGGCGCGCTGCTGGCTGGCGAGATGAGCGGCCACATCTTTTTCAAGGAGCGCTGGTACGGCTTTGACGACGGCATCTACGCGGCCGCGCGGCTGCTGGAGATCCTGTCCGGGGCGCCGGATCCGTCGGCTCTGCTGGAAAGCCTGCCGCAGTCCTGCGCCACGCCGGAAATCAAGCTGGAAACCGCCGAAGGCGAGCAGTTCGATCTGGTGGCGGCGCTGCGCGCGCAGGGGCAGTTTCCCGGCGCGCAGTCCATCAACGATCTGGACGGCATCCGGGTGGATTACGCCGACGGCTTCGGCCTGGCGCGTCCGTCCAACACCACGCCGACGGTGGTATTGCGTTTTGAAGGGGACACGGTGGCCGCACTGGCCCGTATCGAGGAAGATTTCCGCAACGCGTTCCGGCGCATTGCCCCTCATGTTCGTTTACCGTTTTAAGGAGCATCACGCGATGGGAAAGGCCAAGTATGCGGTTGAGGCGCTAAGGGCGAATTCGGGTCTGGCGGACAGCGCGGAGTGGCAGGCGTTCGCGCAGGCCGCGCGCGGCGCGGAACTGGACGGCGCGGCGCTGAAGGTCATCGAGGCGGCGGGTCTGTGCGTGGACCTGAGCATGCAGCGGCAGTCGCCGGCGCTGGAGGCGGCGGCCATGGCGCTGTTGCAGGCGCGTGGCGTGGCGGACGCACGTCAGGCATTGTTCGCGGGCGAGCCGGTCAACTGGACCGAAGGCAAGCCGGCCTGGCATACGGCGCTGCGCGCCGGACGCACGCGGGAGCAGCCCGACGGCCAGGACGCGGACTCTGTCTGCGAGCATTCGCGCATGACGGACTTCGTGCGCCGCGTGGACCAGACGGCGGATTTCAACACGGTGCTGCACATCGGCATCGGCGGCAGCGACTGGGGGCCGCGCCTGGCGGTCCAGGCATTCGGCGGCGCGCAGCAGCGCCGGCAGATCCGCTTCGTGTCCAACATCGACGGACATGCGTTCCATGACGCGGTGGCCGGGCTGGATCCGCGCCGCTGCCTGGTGGTGGTGTCGTCCAAGTCCTTCACCACCGCCGAGACGCTGCACAACGCGCGCGCCGCCATCGCCTGGCTCAAGCAGGGCGGCGTGGCCGACGTGTCGGATCATCTGGCCGCGGTCACCGCCAACGTATCGGCGGCGCGCGCGCTGGGCGTGCCGTCCAGCCAGGTCTTCAAGATGTGCGACTGGGTGGGCGGGCGCTATTCCGTGTGGTCGGTGGCCGGCCTGTCGATCGCGCTGACGGTGGGCGCGGACGTGCTGATCGGCATGCGCGCGGGCGCCGAGGCGATGGACCAGCATTTCCAGCAGGCGCCAGTCGCTTCGAATGCGCCCATCCAGCTGGCGCTGGCGGGCCTGGTCAACTGCAGCGTGCTGGGCCACAACTCGCTGAACATCGCGGCCTACAGCGCGCGGCTGCTGCATCTGGTCACCTATCTGCAGCAGCTGGAGATGGAGTCGCTGGGCAAGCGGGTCGCGGGCGACGGCGCGGCGGTCGGGGTGCCGACCGCGCCCATCATCTGGGGCATGCCGGGCACCGACGGTCAGCACACTTTTTTCCAGTGGCTGCACCAGAGCGAGGACGGCGCGCCGGTGGACTTCATCGCCAGCCTGCAAGGCCACGCGGACAGCCCGGACGCGCACCGCATGCTGCTGGCCAACTGCCTGGCGCAGCGCCAGGCGCTGTTGCGAGGCAAGTGTCTGGAGCAGGCCCTGATGGACGTGGCGCACATCGATGACCAGGAGCGCGCGCTGAGCCTGGCGCAGCACATGGTGCATCCGGGCGGGCGGCCGTCCACCCTGATCGTGCTGCGCCAGCTGGATCCGCGCGGACTGGGCGCGCTGCTGGCGCTGTACGAGCACAAGGTGTTCGTGCAGAGCGTGGTCTGGGGCATCAACCCGTTTGACCAATGGGGCGTGGAACTGGGCAAGCGCCTGGCCACCGGCATCGAGCGCGAGCTGGCGGTGCCGGTGTCGGCCGGCGTGGTGGACTGGGGCCACGACGCGTCCACCTCGTACTGGATCGACCGCTACCGCAGCCATGCGCAGGCGCCGCGGCCGCGCCATGCCTGGGTGCCGGGCGTGGCGGCGCATCTGTGAAGGAGGCCTGACCATGCCGGACCTGCATGTATTGGTGACCGGGGGCGCCGGGTACATCGGCACGCACACGCTGGTGGCGATGCTGGCGGCCGGCCAGCGGCCGCTGGTGCTGGACGACTTCAGCAACGGCAGCCGCGAGGCCGTGCGCCGCGTCGAGCGCCTGTGCGGCGTGGAGATTCCGCTGGTGGAAGGGGATATCCGCAGCCCCGGCCTGGTCGAGGCGGTGCTGGCCGAGTCGGCCGCGCGCGGCGCGCCGGTGCAGGCGGTGCTGCATCTGGCCGGCAGCAAGGCGGTGGGAGAGTCGGTCGCCGATCCGCTCAAGTACTACGACAACAACGTCGGCGGTTCGGTGGCGCTGTTGCGCGCCATGCGCGAGGCGGGCGTGGCGCGCATGGTGTTCAGTTCGTCGGCCACCGTCTATGGAGAGCCGCAGTATCTGCCGTTCACCGAGGCGCACCCGCTGGCGCCGACCAATCCCTATGGCCGCACCAAGCTGATGGTGGAAGAGGTGTTGCGCGACGTCTGCCGGGCGGACCCCGCCTTCAGCGCCGTCACGCTGCGCTACTTCAATCCCATCGGCGCGCACCACAGCGGACGGATCGGCGAAAGCCCGCGCGACATTCCGAACAATCTGTTTCCCTTCATCACCCAGGTGGCGGTGGGCCGCCAGCCCTTTCTGCGGGTGTTCGGCGATGACTATGACACGGCCGACGGCACCGGCGTGCGCGACTATCTGCACGTCATGGACCTGGCGCAAGGGCACGTGCAGGCGCTGGCATACTCGGAGGGCCATCCCGGATTTGTGGCGGTCAATCTGGGAACGGGGCAGGGCACCAGCGTGCTGGAGCTGGTGCACGCGTTTGAAAGGGTCAATGACTGCCGGATTCCGGTGCGCACGCAAGCCCGCCGTCCCGGCGACATCGAGCGGATGTGGGCCGATCCCGCGCTGGCGGCCACTTTGCTCGGCTGGCACAGCACGCATGGCGTGGACGCCATGTGCGCGGACGGCTGGCGCTGGCAGCAGGGCAATCCGCAGGGCTATGAGCAGGACGCGGGGACATAACCCCTGCGCCGTGTCGGATGGGTTCCGCGAAATCGGCGCGAGCGGTTACAGTTGACGGAAATATTGCGAAGCAGCATCGCCCGGCGGCCAGGCCGCCGCGGCCATGCACCGTCAACGAGGCGCACCCATGTTTGAATTCAATCCCTCTACCGGCTTCCAGCGGGAGCCGCAGCCATGAGCGGGCCGACCTACAGCGCGCCGGCCCATTGGAACCTGGACGGCATCGTGTCCGGCCTGCGCGAAGCGCGCGTGGCCTGGCGCGGTCCCCGCGGCCGCCTGCGCGAAGACGCCGGCCTGCGCGAGTTCCCCTCGCAGGAAAGCCTGCGCCAGATCGTCAAGGATCTCTGTGGCGCCTTGTTCCCGATGCGCCTGGGACCGATCGACCTGCGCGAGGAGGTCGAGGACTTCTACGTCGGCCATACCATCGGCGCGGCGCTGGACGGGCTGCTGCACCAGGTCTGCCTCGAGCTGCAATACGTGGGCCGGCCCGAACAGGCGCCGCCTGCGGACACGCGCCAGCGCGCCATCGAGATCGTGCGCCAGTTCGGCGCCGAACTGCCGCGCGTGCGCGCCGCGCTGGATCTGGACGTGACCGCCGCCTATCAAGGTGACCCGGCCGCGCATAACGTGGACGAGGTCCTGCTGTGCTATCCGGGCGTGGCGGCGATGATCCATCACCGTCTGGCCAATGTGCTGTACCGCCTGGGCGCGCCGATGCTGGCGCGCATCGTGGCGGAAATCGCGCATGCGGACACGGGCATCGACATCCACCCCGGCGCCACCATCGGCCGCAGCTTCTTCATCGACCACGGCACCGGCGTCGTGATCGGCGAGACCGCCATCATCGGCGACCGCGTGCGCCTCTACCAGATGGTCACGCTGGGCGCCAAGCGCTTCCCGCCGGGTGAAAACGGCGAACTCAAGAAGGGCCTGGCGCGTCACCCCTTGATCGAGGACGATGTGGTGATCTACGCTGGCGCGACGATTCTGGGCCGCGTCACCATCGGCAAGGGTTCGACCATCGGCGGCAACGTCTGGCTGACCCGCAGCGTGCCGCCGGGCAGCAACGTGACCCAGGCCAGCCTGGTCAGCGACATGCCCGATTGCGGCCTGGGCGGCTGAGCGGCGTTTGCGGTCTGTACTGCGGCCGGCACTGAGGAGCCTGGATGGACACACGAGTCTCTGATCTGGCCGCGCTGCGCGGCTTTGTCGACCGCCACCCGCGGCTGTTCGTGCTGACGGGGGCGGGCGTCAGCACCGACTCCGGCATCCCCGACTATCGCGACACCGAAGGCGAATGGAAGCGCAAGCCGCCCATGACGCTGCAGACCTTCATGGGCGGGGAGCTGGCGCGGGCGCGTTACTGGGCGCGCAGCATGGTGGGCTGGCGCCGCTTCGGCCACGTGCAGCCCAATACCTCGCACCGGGCGCTGGCGCGGCTGGAGTCGCGCGGCCGCGTCTCGGTGCTGGTGACGCAGAACGTCGATGGCCTGCACGAGGCCGCCGGCAGCCGCGACGTCGTCGACCTGCACGGCCGGCTGGACGAGGTGCGCTGCATGGCCTGCGATTGGCGCGGCGGCCGCCAGGCCTGGCAGGAGGCGCTGCAGGACGGCAATCCGGACTGGGTGCAGCTGGATGCCACGGATGCGCCCGACGGCGATGCCGACCTGGAGGGCGAGGACTTTGCGCGCTTTCAGGTACCGCCCTGTCCGCGCTGCAGCGGCATCGTCAAGCCGGACGTGGTTTTCTTTGGCGAAACCGTGCCGCGCGAGCGGGTGGACCGCGCCAATGCCGGCCTCATGAACGCCGACGCGGTACTGGTGGTGGGCTCATCGTTGATGGTGTATTCAGGCTACCGCTTCGTGTCCGCGGCCTCGCGCAACGGCATGCCGATAGCTGCCATCAACCTGGGGCGCACCCGCGCCGACAGCATGCTGACCCTGAAAGTGGAACTGCCTTGCGCCGAGGCGCTGGACGCTCTGTAACACGCCAGAAGGCCGGCCGGTTTTTGACCGGTCTAAGCAAGTGCTTGCCCTGCAAAGGTTTTTTTCTGCTGTTACAGACCTTTCCATAGGGTTGTCCACAGGAACTGGGGATAACTCCTAGGGATAACCCCGAGTTTTTGACCTTTTCCCGGGGGCGTTTGTCAAGTCTCGGCGGCGTCCGCCATGTCCCCCATTAGCGCCTTGCGGGCCGCGTGCCAGCTGCCGGCGTCCGGCGCATACAGCAGGCCGCCGCTGCGGTGCGTGGGCTTGTAGGGAGAACCGTCGAAGTGGGCCGCATAGCCGCCGGCTTCCCGGTGCAGCAGCCAGCCGGCCGCGTGGTCCCAGGCGGTCAGCTGGTTGTAGAGCGCGATGTGGCAGTGTCCGGCGGCCAACATGCGGTATTCGTGCGCGGCGCAACGCAGCGAGGCAGTGCTGCCCAGGCGCGACAGATTACCGTTGACGGTCGTGCGCAGCGGTTCGGGCAGGGCGCCGGTCGAGATCAGGCCGTCCATGTCCTCGGGCGGCGCGGGGCTGGCCACCGCGAGCTGGACCTGCTTGCCGTTTTCGTATTCCATCCAGGCGCCTTCGCCGCGCACGGCGAGCGCGCTGTCGCGGCTGACCGGGTCGTAGATGACGCCCGCGATCACGTCGCCGCGATGGCAGGCGGCGATCATCATGCCGAAGAGCGGCAGGCCGGCCACGTAGTTGCGGGTGCCGTCGATGGGGTCGATCAGGAACGCCAGGTCGGCGTCGACCAGCATGTTCAGCAGGGCGGGGTTGCGCGCCGAGGCTTCCTCGCCGATCAGCACGGCGCCCGGGTGCAGCTTGGCCAGGCGCGCTCCGATCAGGCGCTCGGCCGCTTCGTCCGCGTCGGTCACGAGGTCGCGGGCGGAGCTTTTGCCGCGCACCGCTCCTTCCGGCAGATTGCGGAAGCGGGGCATGACTTCCGCCTGCGCCGTTTCGGCCAGGATGGCGGCAAGCCGGCGGGTGTCCTCGCGGGTAAAGGTTCTGCTCATACGGACTCGTTCGTTCAGGGAACGCGCAAATCTACCATGCCGGGCGCGGGCCGGGATGCAACCTGTCAGACTGCCGGAATCCTGCCGGGGAAAAGCGCGCGGCCCCCGCCGGCATCTGCCGGCGGGGGCCGCGCGCAAGGGGCCGTCAGGCGCCCAGGTCCACGCAGAGGTACTTGATCTCCAGGTACTCTTCGATGCCGTACTTGGAGCCTTCGCGGCCCAGGCCGGATTGCTTGACGCCGCCGAACGGGCCGACTTCATTGGAGATGATGCCGGTGTTGATGCCGACGATGCCGTATTCCAGCGCCTCGGACACGCGCCAGATGCGGGCGTAGTCGCGGGTGAAGAAGTAGGCGGCCAGGCCGAAGATGGTGTCGTTGGCCATGCCGATGACTTCCTGTTCCGTTTCGAAGCGGAACAGCGGGGCCACCGGGCCGAAGGTTTCCTCGGTCGCGAAGCGCATGGACTGGGTCACGTCGCGCACCACGGTTGGTTCGAAGAAGGTGCCGCCCAGCGCGTGGGGCTTGCCGCCGGCGATCACCTTCGCGCCGTGCGCGGTGGCGTCGGCGATGTGTTCCTGCACCTTTTCCACGGCGCTGCTGTCGATCAGCGGACCCTGGGTCACGCCGTCGCCAAAGCCGTCGCCGACCTTCATGGCCTCGACCTTGGCGACCAGGCGCTTGGCGATCTCTTCGTAGACGCCGGACTGTACGTAGATGCGGTTGGCGCACACGCAGGTCTGGCCCGCATTGCGGTACTTCGAGGCCAGGATGCCGTCGATGGCGCGATCCAGGTCGGCGTCGTCGAACACGATGAAGGGCGCGTTGCCGCCCAGTTCCAGCGACAGCTTCTTGATGGTGGGGGCGCATTGCTCCATCAGCGTGCGGCCGACTTCGGTGGAGCCGGTGAAGCTCAGCTTGCGCACCACGTCGCTTTCGCACAGGGCCGCGCCGATTTCGCGCGAGCTGCCGGTGATGACGTGGAAGACGCCGGGGGGCACGCCGGCCTCTTCGGCCAGCACGGCCAGCGCCAGCGCGGTCAGCGGGGTCTGCTGGGCGGGCTTGACCACCATGGTGCAGCCGGCTGCCAGGGCCGGGCCGACCTTGCGCGTGATCATCGCGGCCGGGAAGTTCCACGGCGTGATGGCGGCGGTGACGCCGATGGGCTGCTTGAGCGCCATCAGGCGCTGGCCCGCCTTGGGGCTTTGCAGGATGTCGCCATCGATGCGCTTGGCTTCTTCGCCGAACCACTCCAGGAACGAGGCGGCGTAGGCGATTTCGCCAGCGGCTTCGGTCACGGGCTTGCCCTGTTCGGACGTCATGATGGCGGCCAGGTCCTGCTGGTTCTGCATCATGAGCTGGGCCCACTTCAGCAGGATCGCGGCGCGTTCCTTGCCGGTCTTGGCGCTCCAGGCGGGCAGGGCGGCCTCGGCGCTGGCGATGGCCTGTTCGGCTTCCTTGCGGCCCAGCTTGGGCACGGACACGATGGTCTTGCCGGTGGAGGGATTGTCCACGGGGATGGACGGGCCGCTGCCGGCGGCTACCCACTTGCCGTCGATGTAGCAGGCGTCGCGCAGCAGATCGGGGCGCGCCAGGGGATGGGTCAGTGCGGTCATTGTTGGAGTCTCCTTGAGAGGATGCGGTGGGCCAGGAAACGCTTGCGGGCGTGGCGGGTAACCCGCTACGCCCGCAAAACTTGTGCCTGCCCGCCGAAATACCGGTTGTTCAGGCCCTGTGCGTCAGGCGGCGAGCGCCTCGGACAGGATGGCCAGCGCGCTATCGAACTGGGCATCGGGGATGGTCAAGGGGTACAGGAAGCGCAGGACGTTGCCGTACACACCGCAGCTTAGCAAAATCAGACCCTTTTCGATGGCGCGGGCTTGCACGCGCTTGACCGCTTCCGCGTCCGGCTTGCCGGTGGCGGGATCGTTCAGTTCCAGGGCGACCATGGAGCCCAGGCCGCGCACGTCGGCGATGCCCGGAACCTTGGCGCGCAGGCCTTCCAGATGCGCGCGCAGCTTGTCGCCCAGGGCGACGGCGCGTTCGCACAGCTTTTCCTCGGCGATCACGTCCAGCACGGCGTGCGCCGCGGCGACCGCCAGCGGGTTGCCAGCGTAGGTACCGCCCAGGCCGCCGGCGGCGGGCGCGTCCATGACATCGGCGCGGCCGACCACGCCCGAGATCGGGAAGCCGCCGCCCAGGCTCTTGGCCATGGTGATCAGGTCGGCCTGGACCGAGTGGTGTTCCATGGCGAACAGCTTGCCGGTGCGGCCGAAGCCGGTCTGGACTTCGTCGGCGATCAGCAGGATGCCGTGTTCGTCGCAGACCTTGCGCAGCGCCGTCATCAGCTCGGGCGGGGTGATGTTGAAGCCGCCTTCGCCCTGTACCGGCTCGATGATGATGGCCGCGACGCGCTTGGGATCGATGTCGCACTTGAACAGCAGGTCCAGCGCCTTGAGCGAGTCCGCCACGCTGATGGACTGGGTGGCGTTGGGGAAGGGCACGTGATAGATGTCGCCCGGCATCGGGCCGAACGACAGCTTGTACGGGGCGACCTTGCCGGTCAGCGCCATGCCCAGCATGGTGCGGCCGTGGAACGAGCCCGAGAAGGCGATGACGCCCGAGCGGCCGGTGGCCGAACGCGCGATCTTGACGGCGTTTTCGACGGCTTCGACGCCGGTGGTGAAGAAGGCGCTCTTCTTCAGGCCGTCGATGGGGGCGAGGCGGTTGATGCGCTCGGCCAGCGAGACATAGCCTTCGTACGGCACGATCTGGTAGGCCGTGTGCGTGAAGTTGTCCAGCTGCGCGGAGACCGCGGCCTTGATCTTCGGGTGCAGGTGGCCCGTGTTCAGGACGGCGATGCCGCCTGCGAAATCGATGTATTCCTTGCCATTGGCATCCCACAGGGTGGCGTTTTCGGCGCGCACCGCGTAGAAGTCGCACATGACGCCGACGCCGCGGGGCGTGGCCAGGGAACGGCGGGTATTCAGGTCCTGATTCTTCATCTCAGCCTCGAAGAGCATGATGGGCGGGAAAACCTTATTTAATGCTACGATGGCCCCATTTGTGGGAACCACTTTTATAAATCGGGTAGAACCAATTGCGGTCCATAGTCGGTGACTTGCTGCAGCTGCGGCTGGCGGACGGCTCCAGCGAGCCCATGAACAAGCGGCTGTACCGCGGCATCCGGGAAGCCATCCTGGACGGAGCCATTGCCGCGGACTCGCGCCTGCCCGCCTCACGCGACCTGGCGGCCGAACTCGGCATCGCCCGCAACACGGTGGTCCACGTCTACAGCCAGCTGCTGGCCGAAGGCTACACCCGCAGCCGCCAGGGCAACGGCACCTTCGTCAACGCTTCGCTGCCGGATTCCTATCTGGACAGCGGCCGGCGCAAGCGCCAGCCGCCGCCCGCGCAGCCGCGCCCGGCGCTGTCGCCGCGCGGCGCGGCCATTGTCGACGGCGTGTCCGCCTCGCCCTACCAATGGGGCGCCTTCATGCCCGGCGTGCCTGACCTGACCGAGTTCCCGCACAAGAAGTTCGGCCGAATTTTCAGCGCGCTGTGGCGCAATCCCTCGCCCGATCTGCTGACCTACGCCTACGGCGGCGGGCTGCCGGCCCTGCGCGAGGCGCTGGCGCAGCATCTGGCGCTGACCCGCTCGATCGATTGCGATCCCGAGCAGATCATCATCACCGAGGGCTCGCATCAGGCCATCGACCTGACCACCCGCATCCTGGGCGAGGCCGGCGAGACCGCCTGGGTCGAGGATCCGGGCTATTGGGGCGCGCGTACCGTGCTGCAGGCCAACGGCCTGCACACCGTGCACCTGCCGGTGGACGAGGAGGGCATGCGCCTGCCGGAGACCGTGGGCACGCCGCCGCGCTTCATCTTCGTCACGCCCTCGCACCAGTATCCGCTGGGGCCGGTCATGTCGCTGACGCGCCGGCGCCAGTTGCTGGCGGTGGCGCGGCAAAGCGGCAGCTGGATCATCGAGGACGACTACGACAGCGAATTCCGCTTCTCCGGCCGGCCGATCGCCTCGCTGCTAGGGCTTGAGCCGGACGCGCCGGTGATCTACATGGGCACCTTCAGCAAGACCTTGTACCCGGGCCTGCGGGTAGGCTATCTGGTGCTGCCCAAGACCCTGACCGCCGCGTTCCAGGCGGCGCACGCCGAGCTCTACCGCGAAGGCCACCTGATGACGCACGCGGCCCTGGCCACGTTCATCTCGGAAGGCCACTACGCCGCCCACATCCGCCGCATGCGCATGCTGTACGGACGCCGCCGCGCCATGCTGGTCAACCTGATCGAGCGGCGGCTGGGGCCCGATTGGCTGCATCGCGACGCCAGCATGGCGGGGCTGCATCTGGTGTTGACGCTGCCGCAGGACATGGACGACCTGCGCGTGGTGGACGTGGCGCGCGGCAAGGGCGTGTTGACGCGCGCGCTGTCGCGCTACTACGTCAACGACGAGGGCCGCCGGCCCGGCCTGTTGCTGGGCTACGCCTGCGTGCCCGAGCACGACATCGCGCGCAAGTTCGAGGTGCTGCTGGAAAGCCTGAACGAAGTCGCGCGCGCGCCCGCGGCGCTGGCGGCGTCAGGCGGGCGCTAGCGCCGCCGCGAAAGCCGCGGCGTTGCGCATGCCCTGGTCTTCGAAGTTGGTATTGAACACTGCGTGCGCCTGGGCGCTTTGCGCCGCCAGCCGCGCAAAGCGCTCGGCCAGTTCGGCCAGTTCCTGTTCCGAGTATTCGTACTGGAAGCGGCTCGAGGACGCGGCGCCCGACACGTTCCAGGTGGCCGTGTTGCGCCCATGCAGGCGCAGCAGCGTCAGCTCCGGGTGAGTGCATTCCCAGACGGCGGGCACGGTGTTGTCAAAGCCTTGGGGGCTGTCGACCACCGTATGCGCCACGCCAAGATCGCGTTCGAAGGCCAGGGTGTCGGCGGTGGCGGCCGGCGACTCGAACCAGCTGCGGTGGCGGAACTCCACGGACACCAGATGTTCCTCCATGCGCCGCGCGCAGTCGGCGACCCGCGCCCGCCCGCGCGCATCGGGCCGGATCCAGGGTGGAAACTGGAAATGCACCGCGCCCAGCTTGCCGGCCATGCGCAGCGGTTCCAGCGCAAGCGGGTAGCGGCGCCAGAGTTCGTCGCGCAGGTCCGCGGGCATGCGGTCGTGGTAGATGACGGGCTCGGGCCAGTCGGGCAATTCGCGCCGGATGTCCGCGGGCAGCGCGGACAGCGGCGTCTGGTGGCCGGTGAATAGCCGGAAGGCCTTGATATTGAAGACGAAATCGTCCGGCGTGCGCTGCGCCCACAAGTAGGCGTTTTCGGCCGTGGGCATGGCGTAGTAGCTGGAATCGACCTCGGCCATGGGGAAGCGCGAGGCATAGAAGCGCAGCCGCGCTTCGGCGCTGCGGACCTCGAGCGGGTAGAAGCGGCCGCAAGCCAGCAGGGTGGGGTCGGTCCAGGAGGCGGTGCCGGTCAAGAGGCGCATGGCCACGGGCAAATCAGACTTTATTGAAAAAATTCTGTATAAATGTACAGTGTTCATCCGAAGCCCGGCAATGTCCGGGCTCGCCGTTTTCAGCGGCTGCAATGCTGCGGCCCCGCCCCATGTCCGACCAAACCGATACGTCCTCCCCGTCCGCCGAGCGCCCCGATCCCCTGGCCGATCTCAATCCCGCCCAACGCGAGGCCGCCGAGTTCGGCGTGGCCGGCGCGCCGGGCGACGACGGCCCCCTGCTGGTGATCGCCGGGGCCGGCTCGGGCAAGACCAATACGCTGGCCCACCGGGTCGCGCATCTGATCCTGAACGGCGCCGATCCCCAGCGCATGCTGCTGTTGACCTTCTCGCGCCGCGCGGCGCTGGAAATGGAGCGGCGCGTGGGCTCGGTGCTGCAGCGGGTGATGAGGCTGCGCGCCACCCAGCAAGCGCCGTCGCTGCCTTGGGCCGGCACCTTCCATGCCATCGGCGCGCGTCTGCTGCGCGATTGCGCGCAACGCATCGGCCTGTCCGAAGCCTTCACCATCCATGATCGCGGCGACGCCGAGGACCTGATGGGCATGGTGCGCCACGAGCTGGGCCTGTCGTCCACCAAGTCGCGCTTTCCGCTCAAAGGCACCTGCCTGGCCATTTACTCGCGCGTGGTCAACAGCCAGACGCCGGTGGCCGACGTGCTGAAGACTTCCTTCCCCTGGTGCGCCCAATGGGAAGACGAACTCAAGAACCTGTTCCGCGCCTACGTCGCGGCCAAGCAGGACCAGCAGGTGCTGGACTATGACGATCTGCTGCTCTATTGGGCCGAAATGATGGGCGATCCCGGTATCGCGGCGGACGTGGGGGCGCGCTTCGACCATGTGCTGGTCGACGAATACCAGGACACCAACCGCCTGCAATCCGCCATCCTGATGGCGATGAAACCCGACGGCCGCGGCCTGACGGTGGTGGGCGACGATGCCCAGTCCATCTATTCGTTCCGCGCGGCCACGGTGCGCAATATCCTGGACTTTCCGGGGCAGTTCCCGACGCCGGCGCGCGTCATCACGCTGGACCGCAATTACCGCTCCACCCAGCCCATCCTTAACGCGTCCAACGCCGTGATCGGCCTGGCCACGGAACGCTACGCCAAGGACCTGTGGACCGACCGCCAATCCTCCCAACTGCCTGAGCTGGTGACGGTCAGCGACGAAGCCGGCCAGGCCCGCTGGGTGGCCGACCAGGTGCTGGCGCAGCGCGAGGGCGGGGCCACGCTCAAGTCGCAGGCGGCGCTGTTCCGCACCGCCAGCCACAGCGCCGCGCTGGAACTGGAGCTGACCCGGCGCAACATTCCCTTCGTCAAATTCGGCGGCCTGCGCTTCCTGGAGGCCGCGCACGTGAAGGACCTGCTGTCGCTGCTGCGCTGGGCGGAGAATCCGCGCGGCCGCATGGCGGGCTTCCGCGTGGCGCAGCTGCTGCCGGGCATCGGGCCCGCCACGGCCGGCAAGCTGATGGACGCCATGTCGGCCTCGGCCGAGCCCTTGCGCGCGCTGCGTGAATTCAAGCCGGGCGCGGCTGCGCAGGAAGAGTGGGGCGCCTTCGCCGATACTTATGCGGCCTTGTGCGATCCCGCGCTGAAATGGCCGGCCGACGTGGACCTGGCCTTGCGCTGGTACGGCGCCCAGCTGGAACGCCTGTACGACGATGCGCGCGTGCGCCGCGCGGACCTGGACCAGCTGGCGCGCATCGCCGCGGGCTACGGCACCCGCGAACGCTTCTTGACCGAGCTGACGCTGGATCCGCCGGACGCCACCAGCGACGAGTCCGGCGCGCCGCATCGCGACGAGGATTACATGATCCTGTCCACCATCCATTCCGCCAAGGGCCAGGAATGGAAGGCGGTCTACGTCCTGAACGTGGTGGACGGCTGCATCCCGTCCGACATGAGCACCGGCACGGCCGAGGAAATCGAGGAAGAGCGCCGCCTGCTGTACGTGGCGATGACGCGCGCCAAGGAGCGCCTGCAGCTCATCGTGCCGCAGCGGTTCTATGTGCACCAGCAGACCGGCATGGGCGACCGGCACGTCTATGGATCGCGCACGCGCTACATCACCAATGCGATGCTGCCGCTGTTCGACCACCTGCCCAAGCCGCCGGAGCTGCCCGAGGGACGCGGCATGTCCAAGGAACCGCAGGCGCCCAGCGTGGACGTGGCCAAGCGGGTGCGCAACCTGTTCTCGTAGGCTGGGCTATCATCGCCCGATATATAAGCTGTCCAGCAGGGATCGCATTGCAAAAGGGTGTTTATGGCTACTGAAGAACAGGCCGCCGACGACTCGAAGAGAGAGGTCGTCGCATCGATCGCCTATGTGAACGGACGGCGGGAACGCGAGGTTCCCATCGACGAAGTCGCCCAGTACGTCAGCCAGGACCACGGCATGCTGTGGATCGGCCTGCGCAATCCGCGCCCGGAAATGCTGGCCAAGGTCGCCAGCGAACTCGGCGCCTGCGACAAGAACCAGGAAGAAATGCTGGAGTCCCACCGGCGGCCGAAGATCATCGACTATGGCAACATGATCCTGATCGTCGCCATCACGGTGGAGGTCGAGGCCGAGCGCCCCATCTTCGGCGAGACCCAGTTCCTTATCGGCGACGGTTTCCTGGTCACGGTGCGGCGCGGCGCCACCGCCGGCCACAGTCCCTTGCGCGAACGTCTGGAAGCCTCGCCCGACCTGCTCAAGCGCGGCAGCGATTATGTGGCCTCGGAGTTGCTGGATTGGCTGGTGGACCGCTATGTGGCCGCGGCCGGCAAGATCGAATCCGTGGTCGAAGGCGCCGAGCAGAAGCTGCTGATCCGCGGCGCCAAGGACTCCGACATCCGCAGGCTGTACCGCCAGCGCCGCGACCTGCTGCGCATCCACACGGTGGTGTCGCCGCTGGCCGAGATCTGCCGCCGCCTGGCGCGGGTCGAGATGTCGGCGGTGGACGAGCATGCCCGCCCGTACTTCGGCGAGGTTGCCGACCGCGTGCTGCGCGTGGACGAACTGTTCAACTCGCTGCGCGAATCCCTGGCCTTCGCCTTTGAAGCCAGCCTGATGATAGGCCAGGCCGCGCAGAACGACACCACTCGCAAGTTGGCCTCCTGGGCTGCCATCCTGGCGGTGCCCACGGCCATCGCCGGCATCTACGGCATGAACTTCGAATTCATGCCCGAACTGAAGTCGCCCCTGGGCTATCCCATCACGCTGGGCGTCATCGCGTCGGTCTGTTCCTTCCTGTACTGGCGGTTCCGCAAGTCGGGCTGGCTGTAGCGCGGACGTCCCGGATAGGCCGCCTGAGTCGGGGCCTTTATGGCAAACTGCCTGCGTTTTCCTACCTGGAGCGCAGGCGGTGCGTGGCAAACCTAACTTTCGCGGCGGCAGCAAGCTGACCGCCCTGATCGTCGCCCTGATACTCGCGGCGGCAGGCGCCATCGTCAATTGGCTGCAGCCTGCAGGGACGCCGGGCCAGGACCGGGCCGAACGTCCGGCCCCCACGTCCCAGGGCCGGTCCGGCGCGACGCTGGCTGGCGGTATTCCGCAGGGCAGCTATACGCTCACGGGCATGATCGTGAACGTGGCCGACGGCGACACCGTGACCTTGCGCGCGCCCGACGGCCAGCACCGCATCCGCATGGACAGCATCGACGCGCCCGAAGAGGGCCACGGATCCGACCAGCCCGGACAGCCTTATGCCGAGGCCGCACGCAAGAACCTGGCCGATCTGGTCGCCGGCAAGACGCTCACCGCGCAATGCTACGAGAAAGACCAGTACGGCCGGGAAGTCTGCGCCCTGATCCTGGACGACGGCCGCTCGGCCAACCGCCTGCAGGTGGAGGCCGGCTACGCCTGGGCCTACACGGCGCGCCAGGGGGACTACCTGCGCGACAAGGCCATGCCGGACCTGCAGCGCCAGGCCAAGTCGGCCGGCCGCGGCCTGTGGGCGCAGCCCGGCGCCATGCAACCGTGGAAGTGGCGTTACGACTGCTGGCGGCAGCGCCAGTGCGGCTGAACCACGGCGGACCCGGCGGGGATGCCCCGTCTGATGGCGACCGGCCCTGGGGGATGCCAGGGTATTGGCCCCGGCCCGTGTTTGCTATCCTCTGTCGCAACGATTCGAAGGGAAGGTTTCCATGCGTGCATTGAAGCGGCTCTGGGCGGCGGCCATGCTGCTGTCGCTGGCGTTGGCGGGCTGCTCGCAAGAAAGCCCCATCAACAGCCCATACCCGTCCGGCGCCGAAAGCCAGAACACGCTGTTTTCCGCCTTCGTCAAGCGCTCTCCGAAGTACCTGGACCCGGCCAGCTCTTATTCCGGCGACGAGACGCCTTATACGTACAACATCTATGAGACGCTGTACGGCTACCACTATCTGAAGCGGCCCTACGAACTGGTGCCGCGCGCGGCGGCGTCGATCGACCCGCCCGTCTACCTCGACGCGCAGGGCAACACGCTGCCCGCCGATACGCCCGGCGAACAGATCGCGCAAAGCATCTACGACATCAAGATCCGGCCGGGCGCGCACTATGCGCCGCATCCGGCATTCGCCCGCAAGACCGACGGCGGCTACGACTACTTTCCGCTGGCGCCGGGCGAACTGGACGACAAGTTCTACATTCCCGATTTCCCGCGCACCGGCACCCGCGAACTGACGGCCGACGACTACGTCTACGCCTTCCGGCGCCTGGTCAGCCCGCGCGTGGTGTCGCCGATCTCCAGCCTCATGACCGAGCACGTGACCGGCCTGAAGGAGTACGCGGACCGGCTGCGCCAGCGCGACCAGGCGCTGCGACGCGACGTGCCGGGGGGCGCTGTAGCGCCGCCCTGGCTGGATCTGCGCGAGGCCGACGGCTTCACCGGGGTGCAGGCGCTGGATCCGCATACCCTGCGCATCCGCGTCAACGGCAAGTACCCGCAGTTCAAGTACTGGCTGGCCATGACCTTCACCGCGCCCATCCCCTGGGAAGCCGACCGTTTCTACAGCCAGCCGGGCATGGGGGCGCACGACCTGTCGTTCAACACCTGGCCAGTCGGCACCGGTCCCTACATGCTGGTGGAGTCGCTGCAGAACCGCCGCCACGTGCTGGGCCGCAATCCCAACTTCCATGGCGAGCCCTATCCCTGCCAAGGCGAGCCGGGCGACGCGGCGGCGGGGCTGCTGGCGGACTGCGGCAAGCCCACACCCTTCATCGACCGCGCGGAATTCAGCGTCGAAAAGGAAGCCATACCGCTGACCGGCAAGTTCTTGCAGGGCTACTACGACGTGCCGCAGATCGAGCGCGGCGAATACGGCGTGGCCATGCTGGTCGCGGCGGGCGACAGCCAGGACAAGGCACGCCTGTACAACGAACATGGCATCAAACTGCCGACGACGGTCGAGACCGCCAACTGGTACATGGGCTTCAACTGGCTGGACCCGGTGGTGGGCAAGGGCGACACGCCGGAACAGGAAGAAAGCAACCGCAAGCTGCGCCAGGCCATCAGCATCGCGTTCGACTGGGAAGAGTACGTCGCGGTGTTCGAGAACAGCCAGGCTTCGGTGGCTTACGGCCCGGTGCCGCCGGGCGTGCTCGGCTACCGCGAACCGCCGGAGGGCGTGAACCCGGTGGTCTACAACCTCGTGGACGGCAAGCCCGTGCGCAAGTCCGTGGACGTGGCGCGCCGCCTGCTGGCCGAGGCCGGCTATCCCGACGGCCGCAACGCCAAGACCGGCGCGCCGCTGGTGCTCTATTACGACTCGATGCAGGGCGGCGGCTCCAATCCGCAGTTCGACTGGATGCGGCGCCAGATGGCCAAGATCGGCGTGCAGCTGGACGTGCGCGCCACCGACTACAACCGCTTCCAGGACAAGATGATGCGCGGGTCCGCACAGATCTTCCTGTGGGGCTGGAACGCCGACTACCCCGATGCCGAGAACTTCCTGTTCCTGCTCTACGGCCCCAACGCCAAGGCCAAGGGCGGCGGCGAAAACGCGGCCAACTACGCCAGCCCCGAATACGACCGCCTTTTCGAGCAGATGAAGTTCCTGGACGACGGTCCTGAAAAGGAACAGCTCATCGCCCGGATGACCGCCATCGTGCAGCGCGACGCGCCCTGGATGTTCGGCTACTTCCCGATGTCGGGCGGCGCGTATCAGCAATGGGTCGGCAATGCCAAGCCGACCCAGATGGTCCGCAACACGCTGCAGTACATGAAGATCGATGCCGCCCTGCGGCAGCAGAAGATCGACGAGTGGAATTATCCGAGGTGGTGGCCGATAGGCCTGTTCGCGCTGTTGCTGGCGCTGGCGATATGGCCGTCGTATGTGGCGCTAAAGCGGCGTGAGCGCCAGACGGCATTCGCGCCGGCCCTGGGCAAGGAGCATCAATCATGATCGGCTATGTAATCCGCCGGTTGCTGTACGGCGTGCTGATCCTGATCGGCGTGAACCTCTTCACCTTCATCCTGTTCTTCGCCGTGAACACGCCCGACGACATGGCGCGGCTGGCCATCGGCGGGCAACGCGCCAACCAGGAAGCCGTGGAGAAATGGAAGGTCGAGCGCGGCTACGACAAGCCGCTGTTCTTCAATGCCCGCGCGCAAGGCGCGGCGCAACTGACCGACACGGTGTTCTACCAGCGTTCGGTGCCCTTGCTGGTCATGGACTTCGGCGCGTCCGACGGCGGGCGCGACATCGGCCGCGAGATCAAGACGCGCATGGGGCCCAGCCTGGCCCTGGCCGTGCCCACCTTCTTCCTGGGGCTGTTCGTCAGCATCGTCTTTTCCCTGACGCTGGTGTATTTCCGCGCCACGCGGCTCGACTTCTGGGGCGTGGTGGTCTGCGTGCTGCTGCTGTCCATCTCCAGCCTGTTCTACATCATTGCCGGCCAGTGGGTCTTCGCCAAGCTGCTGCGGCTGGTGCCGTTCTCGGGCTTTTCGGGCGGGCTGGACGTGGTCAAGTTCCTGGCGCTGCCGGTGCTGGTCGCGATCGTGTCGCGGCTGGGCCCGGAAGCGCGCTTCTACCGCACCCTGTTCCTGGAGGAGATCGGCAAGGACTATGTGCGGACCGCCCGCTCCAAGGGCCTGGCTGAACGCATCGTGCTGTTCCGGCACGTGCTGCGCAACGCCATGCTGCCCATCCTGACCAGCACAGTGGCCGCTCTGCCGCTGCTGTTCATGGGCAGTCTGATCGCGGAGTCCTTCTTCGGCATTCCCGGCCTGGGCAGCTACACCATCGACGCCATCAACGCGCAGGACTTCTCCATCGTGCGCGCCATGGTGTTCCTGGGCGCCGCCCTCTACATCGTGGGGCTGATCCTGGCCGACATTTCCTACACGCTGGCCGACCCCCGCGTCCGATTCGAGTAGCCGCCATGCCCAAGTTCGTCTTCCTCTGGACCGATATCGCGCTGTGGCTGATGGTGCTGGGCGCGCTGGCCTATGTCTGGCATGTGCGCCGCAGCCCGAATCTGCGCGCGACCTGGGCGCGCGTGGCGCGCGACACGCCCGCCATGTGTTCGGCGGTGATTCTGGCCGCGTTCGTGGTGGTGGGCCTGCTGGACTCGGTGCACTACCGGCCGCTGCTGCCCCCGGCTCCCGGCGCCGCGGTGGACGCGCCGCCGGCCTATGCGCCCGCGGTGCGCTCGGCGCTGGACGGGCTGCTCACGGGTTCCGTGCTGACCACGCCGGAAAAGACCTATTCCGAGCCCTTGGCGATACGGCAGTTCACCAAGGAAACCATGCTCGTCAACGACAAGCCCGTGCGTGACTTTCCCCGGCTGCGGGGGGCAGGCGTCCATCTGGAAGACGCCGACCGCGACCACCTGGGCGATGTCGCCAAGCGGCTTGGGCTGGGCTTGGCCGCAGGGCTGGCGGTGTCCGCCGCCGTGATCGGGCTGATGTACGCAGGCCTGGCCAGGCGGCGCGCCGCGGGGGCCGCCGAGGAAGCTGCTTCGGACGTGCCCTGGCGCGCCATGGCCGTCACCTTCACGCTGCTGTGCCTGACGGCAGGCGCCTTTGCCGGCCTGTCCAGCGGCTATCACGCGCTGGGCACCGACCGCATCGGCAACGACGTGCTGTGGCAGGCCCTCAAGAGCATTCGCACCGCGCTAGTCATCGGCAGCCTCACCACCATCGCCATGCTGCCGCCGGCCATCGTCTTCGGCATCGCCGCCGGCTACTTCAAGGGCAAGGTCGACGACGGCATCCAGTATCTCTACACCACCATCACCTCGATTCCGGGCGTGCTGCTGGTGGCCGCCTGCGCGCTGATGATGCAGGTGTACATCGACAACCACGCCGATCTGTTCGACACCTCGGCCGCGCGCGCCGACCTGCGGCTGTTCCTGCTCTGCATGATCCTGGGTTTCACGGGCTGGGCCGGGCTGTGCCGCCTGCTGCGCGCCGAAACCCTCAAGCTGCGCGAACTGGAATACGTGCAGGCGGCGCGGGCCTTCGGCGTGTCGCACTGGCGCATCATGACCCGCCATCTGCTGCCCAATGTGGCGCATCTGGTCCTGATTACCGTGGTGCTGGAGTTCTCGGGCCTGGTCCTGTACGAAGCCGTGCTGTCCTACCTGGGCATAGGGGTGGATCCGAGCATGAATTCCTTCGGATCCATGATCGACGGCGCCCGCCTGGAAATGTCCCGCGACCCCATGATCTGGTGGAACCTCTTGACCGCATTCCTGTTCATGCTGGCGCTGGTGCTGGCTGCCAACCTGTTCGCCGACGCGGTGCGCGACGCCTTCGATCCGCGCACGCGCCGCTACAAGCCCGGCCGCATGGCGCGCTTTGGCCTGTTCGGCCGCGCGCCGCGCACGGCCCTGGCGACCGATACGCGTCAGTCCCGCCCGGGAGATGCGCCATGAGCCAGGCTCCCTTGCTCGAAGTGCACGGCCTGGACGTCGATATCGCCAGCGAAAGCGGCATGACGCATGCGGTCAAGCGCCTGCAGCTGGCGATCTCCAGACGCCAGACTTTTGCGCTGGTCGGCGAATCGGGTTGCGGCAAGAGCATGACGGCGCTGGCGCTCCTGCGCCTGCTGCCCGATGCCGGCAGCATCGTGGGCGGGCAGATCGACCTGGACGGAGAAGACCTCAACCGCCTGCCGGAAAGCGCCATGCGCGGCGTGCGCGGGGGGCGCATCGGCATCATCTTCCAGGAGCCGTCCACCAGCCTGAATCCGGTTATGCGGGTGGGCGACCAGATCATCGAAACGCTGATCGCCCATACGCCGCTGCGCGGCACTGCTGCGCGCGCCCGCGCCATGGACTGGCTGCGGCGGGTGGGGATCCCGGAACCTGAACGGCGCATCGACGACTATCCCTTCCAGTTCTCGGGCGGACAGAAGCAGCGCGTCATGATCGCCATCGCGCTCGCGGCCGAGCCCTTGCTGCTCATCGCGGACGAGCCCACCACCGCGCTGGACGTCACGGTGCAGGCGCAGGTGCTGGACCTGCTGGCCGACATCCAACGGGAAATGGGCATGGCGGTGCTGCTGATCACCCACGACCTCGCGGTGGTGAAGAACGTCGCCCACCACGTGGCGCTGATGCGCGGCGGCGAGATCGTTGAGAGCGCCGACGCCGAGGAATTCTTCCGCGCGCCCAAGCATCCCTATGCGCGGCAACTGTTCGAAGCGATCCCCACGTTTGAAAAGCGCGGCACGCCGCTCACGGCAAGCGGCCGCGAGGCCATGGCGCGTGACGAGGCCCGGCTGGCCGCCAGCGCCCAGGCGCGCGAGACCGCAGTGGTGCTGGACGTGCAGGACCTGAAGGTCCATTACCCCGTGCGCAAGGGGCCGCTGCGGCGCATCGCGTCCTGGGTCAAGGCCGTGGATGGCGTGACCTTCACCCTGAAGGCGGGCGAGACCCTGGCCTTGCTGGGCGAGTCCGGCTGCGGCAAGACCACCACCGGCAAGGCGCTGCTGCGCTTGATCGACGGCGCGCGCGTGTCGGGCCGCGCGACGCTGCTGGGGCAGGACGTGCTGTCCGCGGACCGGCGCACGCTGCAGCGCCTGAGGCAGGACATCCAGATCGTGTTCCAGGATCCCTATGCCTCGCTCGATCCGCGCATGCGGGTGGGCGACATCCTGGACGAGGGACTGGCGTCCCTGCGCGCCGGCATGGACAAGGAGTCGCGCCGCGCGCACGCCGCAAGGCTGATCGAACGCGTGGGCCTGCCGTCCAATACCCTGGCGCGCTATCCGCACGAATTCTCTGGCGGCCAGCGCCAGCGGATCGCCATCGCGCGGGCGCTGGCGGTTGAGCCGAAAGTGCTGATCTGCGATGAACCCACATCGGCGCTGGATGTTTCCGTACAGGCCCAGATCCTGGACCTGCTGCGCGAACTGCAGCTTGAACTGGGTATTGCCTATCTGTTCATCACGCATAACTTCGGCGTGGTCGAGTACCTGGCGGACCGCATCGCCGTCATGGACGGCGGCCGCATCATCGAGCTGGGTCAGGCGGATGCGGTACTGCACGAACCGCGCCAGGACATGACGCGCAGGTTGCTGGCCGCGGTGCCGCGCCTGCATTTCGGGCCGCCTGAGGCGGTTTGATCCGGCGGTCGAAGCAGCGGGGGCCAGGCCCCCGCCGCCTTGCTACCCGGCCTGATGCGCGCTGCCTGTCTCCAGCCAGGCCAGGGTGTCGCGCTTCAGGCTGCGGCCGCAACGCGTCAGAAAGGCATGCACCGTTTCCAGTTCCGCGGTGTCATAGCCGCGCGCCGTCGTGGCGATGGCCTCGGCGATCCACTGCCGTTCCTGCCCCAGCATCTGGCACGTCTCCTCGACCGGCCGGATCACGATCATCCGGCGGTCCAGCGGGTGGCGGCCGCGCCGGACATAGCCGGCCGCTTCCAGCCGGTTGATCAGGGCCGTCGCGCCGCCGGAACTGACGCCCATCAACTGGGCCAGATGCCCCGTGGGCAGGGCATCGAACTCCATGACCAGCTCCAGCGCCTTCAGGTCCGCCAGGGGCAGGCCCAGCTTTTCCGCCAGGGCCGACTGGCATGCCGCGTTGTAAGCGGCGAACTGCCGGCCCAGCAGCAGGACAACTTCGTCCAGCATGCCGGACCGCCGGTTGCTTCCTGCTGATTCAGCCATGCCGGTCACATGCTCGTGATGAAAGTAGGTTTGTTGTTGCAGCATGATGTGGATTCCTGGCGGTTGCGGTGGATCACTTCTTGCCGGCCAGGCCGCCAAGCACTCCGCCCAGCAGGCCGCCGTTGGCGGTCCCTCCGGAAGAGCCACCCGCCGCCGTGCCGCCCGTCAGACTGCCCGTCACACCGCCCAGCAGCCCGCCGAGCAATCCGCCGTTGGGCGCGCCGCCGGCTGTGCCGCCCGATCCTCCCGAACTGGCGGGTGCGCCAGCGGAAGCGCCGGCACCCGCGCCCGCTCCGGCGCCGGCCGCGACGTTCACACCGCCCACCAGCCCGCCCAGCAGGCCGCCGCCGTTTGTGCCGGCCGAGACGCCTGCGCCCGCCGCAGCGCCGCCGGCCGTGCCAGCCACGGCTCCGGTCACTCCGCCGAGCAGGCCCGTGACCGGCGCCAGCACTCCGCCATTTGCGCCGCCCACGGCTCCGGTCACTCCGCCGAGCAGGCCCGTGACCGGCGCCAGCACTCCGCCATTTGCGCCGCCGGTTGCGCCGCCTACGGCTCCGGCCACTCCGCCGAGCAGGCCCGTGACCGGAGCCAACACTCCGCCATTGGCGCCGCCGGTTGCGCCGCCCACGGCTCCGGTCACGTTGCCGAGCAGGCCCGTCACCGGCGCCAGCAGTCCGCCATTGGCGCCACCGGTTGCGCCGCCTACGGCTCCGGTTACGTTGCCGAGCAGGCCCGTCACCGGCGCCAGCAGTCCGCCCGTACCGCCCGCGCCGCCCGTCAGGCCGCCGGTTACTCCGCCCAGGCCCAGGGTGCCGGTGAGCGAGGCCACGGCGGCTGTGGCGTTGTGCAGTGTCGAACCCAAGGGGTTGGGATTGGACGGCGAGGCATGGAGCACGCCGCCCGCAGTGTTGAGCGCGCCGCCCAGGTTCCGCACGACATCGTTAAGCCCGGTCGCATTTCCCGGCAAGGCGCTGCCCAGATTGGTGACGGTGCCGCCCAGGCTGCTCAGCAGCCCCGCCACCGGCGCGCCCAACTTGGCGCCATCGCCCACTTGCTGCGTCAGACCGGTAACCTTGGCGACCAGCGGACTGGCGGTTGAATCGAGTGCGTGGCCTACGCCGCCCAGTACGGGTTGCAGGCCCAGCGGCAACACGTTATCGACGGCCTGGCCGGTATTGCCCAATGAGGGTTCCAGCAGTCCCAATGCGGGGCCGCTCAAGGCCTCGCCGGTCAGGCCGCCGACCACCTGGGTCAGGGGCTGCAGCAGGCCGCCCTGGCCCGACAGCGCCCCAGTCAGGGCGCCTACAGCGCCTGTGGCATTGCCCAGCACTGTGGTCAGAGGGTTCGGGTTGTTCGGGTTCGCATTCAACAGGCCGCCGGTGCTGGCCACGGTCTTGCCCAGGCCGTCCACCAGGCCTCCCACGCCGGTGCCCAGGCCACCGGGCAGCCCCGTGCCCTTGACGCTGGTGCCCAGGTCGCTGACCAGGCCGCCCACCTGCTTGACGACGCCGTCGGTGGGCTGACCCAAGCCGGTCGTGGCGCCGAGCTGCTGAGTCAGGCCGACAATGGTGTCCGCCACTGGCTTGATCGTGGGATCCAGCGCCTTGCCCACGCCGCCCAGCGTCGAGTCCAGATTGAGGGGCAGGGTGCTGTCGAGCGCCGCGCCGGTACTGCCGAGCGTGGTTTCCAGCAGGCCGCTCACGCGCGGCGGGTTGGTGCCGCCACCGGGGTTGGTGCCACCGCCGGGGTTGGTGCCGCCTCCGGGGTTGGTGCCGCCGCCGGGGTTGGTGCCGCCACCGGGGTTGGTGCCGCCGCCGGGATCGGTGCCGCCGCCAGGATTGGTGCCGCCGCCAGGGTTGAGGCCGCCGCCGGGATCAAGGCCGCCACCGCCAGGGTTGGTCGGAATGTCCGTTCCGGGCAGGCCCGCGGTTTTCTTGCCGCCGCCGCCACCGCCGCAGGCGGCCAGGGCGCTCACCAGCGCAGTGGCCATGACGGTAGCGGTCAGGACGCGTTGCAGGCGGCGCGTGTCGGAATGGGTATGCATGGCGAACTCCTTTGGTTGGAAGAGTCAGGCGTCGAAACAACCCGATACGCTTCCTGATGCATAAACCATGCCAAGATTTTTCATACCCCGAACAAAACGGCAGTTCCGGTAATTTATGAGGAATTAAATTCCTTTTTTATCAATGGGATATTAAGAAAAACAAGGGTTTTCCTTAGATCTGGAAAATTCCCATTTTTGCGATCGCGCGGAGCCTGCGAATGTTACGGAAAGCCGGGCATCCGACGTAACGTTACGTCGGACGTTACGTAACGCCGGCGGCGCCGCCCAATAGAAAACGCCCGTCGCAACGGGCGTTGATCTGGCTGTCGGCCGCGTCGTCCAGGGCTGCTAGAACGCGTCGTAGAACAGGGAGTAATTGGCGTTGAAGCGCACGTTTCTGTCATCGTTGACCGTGGCCGATCCCACCGGCTTGGCGACGTTGAAATCGAACAGATAGTACTTGTCGTCGGTAAAGCGCAGGCCCAGGGCAACCGACGACAGGTGCCGCTGATTCAGGGTCTGCAGATCCTTGTTGTTGTACCAAGTGCGTGCGTAGTCGACCAGGGCGTAGGGCTGCACGCTGGACAGGTATTCCCAGCCCACGCCGAAGCGGCGATTGATCTCCGCCGACACGCCCACGCCCTTGTCGCCGCTTTGCTCGCCCTGCGGATAGCCCATGGCGTAGCGCCAGCTGCCGTACGAGATCTGTTCGGACGAAGGCAGGATATTGCTGGAGTATTGCGCCGCGCCGGAGAAAACCAGGCCGATCTGGGCGGGCAGCACGAAGGTCTGCCTGGCGTTGAGGTTGTAGCGGGTGAAATCCAGGTCCAGCAGCGGGGTGGCGGAATAGCCGTAGTTGGTCGAGATGTCTTTTTTCGCGCCCGCGGCGTCAAAACCCTTGGCCACGCTCAGCGTGACGTCCGTGGCCTTGGTCTCGGACACCTGGATGTAGCGCATTTCGGCGGTCGCCGCGCGCACCTGCGCATCCTGTTGCAGCCATCGGTCGGTGTTGCGGGCCTCGTACCGGTCCTTGGAATTGGCCGCGTAGACGCCCAGGGTTCCGGTCAGCGAGCGGGTGTTGTTCAACAGGAACGGATAGCTCACGCCGATGCCGATGCGGTCGTTCTTCACGCGCCGCTCGAAGCCCAGCATTTCGATCGCGTCGTCCTGGGGCCGCGCATCGTAGTGATAGCCGTCGATCTTCAGCGCCAAGCCATCGGCGCCAAGCGGCACGCGGATTTCCCCCGACACATACTTCACGTCATCGGTATTGAAGGGCACCGAGGCGGTCAGTTTCACTTGCTCGCCCAAGGGCGTCAGGCTGTTGGTCGCCAGGTTCACCACGGGCTGCATGCCGGTGCCCAGGTCCGCGATGCCTCCCGTCAGGCTGACGGGTTGGCGGCTGGCCGCCAGCACCAGTTCGGTCGCGCCGTCGGCGCGGCGGGGCAGGTCCAGGCTGGGCGTGAACTTGACGCCTGGCACCGTGCGCATCAGGTTCAGCTGGCGTTCCAGCGTGGCCTGCTTGAGCGGCCTTTCCTCCTGCATGGGCGCGGCCAGCGCCTCAAGCCTGCCTTGCGCATTGCCGATATCGCCTTCGATCCGCACGCGGGCGATGTAGCCCTCGACCACCGTCACCACTACCAGGCCGTTGGCGAAGGTCTGGTTCTGCACCAGCGCGAAGGAAAGCGGAAAGCCCTTGTCGCGGTAAAGCTGCGTGATCTTGTCGACCTCCTGGACCAGTTGGCCCAGGCTGATCTCCTTGCCCGCAAGCGGGCTCAGCATTCCCGATACTTCCTCGAACGGAATCGCGCGCACGCCGCTGACGTCGAAGTTGCGCGGCACGATGCGTTGCGCCAGCCTGGCCTGCAAGGCCAGTTGCTCCGGCGTGGCGGTCTGGACGTAGGGCGGGGGTTGCGTCGCGGACGGAGGGCGCTCCAGCCGCGGCATGGCATCCACCGGGTTGCCGCGCAATGGGCCTTCCGCCCGGGATTGAGGACCGGTTGCCGCCAGGCACAAGAGGGCGAGGTAAAGCGGACCCGCCGGGAACGTCCATCTCTTGCCTTTTTCGTCTCTCATTTCCGCTGGCGCTTCTGTACGGATGGCCGACATCGATCGAGTATCGGATGGAAAAGGGGTGCAACAGTGTTAAGAAAAAGTTGCATTTAAGGGTGCGTGTATGGTGCCATTATTTCCTGCTGGATGACAATTAATTTCAAATTCCGCCAGGATGAGGCCGGGGGATTTACATTATTTCGGAATATTTTTCCACTGTGGAAAATGTTTTCCGCCAAAGATAAGCGCGGTTCAGAGGTTTTTATTAATGTTTTCGAAAACTTAGCAGTGTTCGTTACACATCTCATGTCGCAATATCGCGAAATTCAGTGAAAACCCTGATGTGTATGATTTGGCAATATATAAACTAAAGATACGTATCAAAAATACGCAAAATGTGTGGACCCGCCTGGAGGCAAAGATGGCTGGGGATTACTGCAAGAAGCACTGCAACTGCCTGCCGGCCGCGCGTTGGCGCTGCCGCTTGCCACACGGGGAGCGTTCATGAGCCCGGGAGACGTCGTTCCGCTCTCCTTCAACGGCGGCCTGGTGGCGCTGTCGTTCCTGATTGCGGCGTTGGGTTCATACGTGGCCCTGCTGGCCGCCGCAGGTATCCGCGCGGAAACCCAGGACGGCGAAATCCGCATCGGCTATATCGTCATCGGCGCCGTGGCGATGGGCGGCGTGGGTATCTGGAGCATGCATTTCATCGGCATGCTGGCGCAGAACCTGCCTTTTGAAGTCGGTTATCAGGTTGGCCTGACGATACTCAGCTTCGTGGTTGCCGCAGGGTTTTCCGGCTGGGCGTTCTGGTATGTCGGGCGGGACCGTTTCACTTTTCTTCGCTGCCTGGTCGGCGGCTGCGCTGCGGGGTTCGGCGTGGCTTCCATGCATTATGTGGGCATGAGCGCCGCGCGCATGCCGGCGGTATTGCTCTGGAATCTGCCGCTGGTGGTTTTGTCGGTACTGATCGCCGTCGTCGCGGCTACCGCCGCGCTGTGGCTTGCCTTCAATACCCAGAACGAACGCCAGCGCATTGGCGCGGCCATTTTGATGGCCGTCGCCGTCTGCGGCATGCACTACACCGGCGCGGCCGCGGGCGCGGTCATCTGCGCGGCCCCTAACGACGCCATTGGACTGCATGTCGGCGGCGCCATGCTGCCGTATATCGCTTTTGCGCTGTCGATCGTCACCTTGCTGGTCATGCGCTGGCATTTGCAGCGCGCCTCCAAACGCTTTCGCGCGCGCACGGCGCAGCGCATCGACTCGATCATTGAATCGGCCCCTGGCGTGGTTACGGACAGATTTCCCGGCGCCACGCCGGGGCCGGGTTAGCTGGACCCTGGACGCGCGCCGCGCAAGCAAGGGCGGCGTGTGGGCGGTTCCAGGCTTTAGGGGGCTGGCTCTGCCTTTCGAGGAACGGCCCCGGTCATCAATCGAGACCCATGGAGCTCGACATGAAAGCAACACTTGCGCAGTTCTGGAATGACGAAGATGGCATCACCGCCCTGGAGTACGGGCTGATCGCGGGAATGGTGGCGGTAGCTCTCATTGTCGCGGTGGGGGCCTTTACCGGGTCCTTGAAAGGCATGTTCGAGGAACTAGGCACCAAGCTGGACAACGCCAAGACCGGCACCAGCACCCCGCCTCCGACCTGAGCCGCAAGCCAGTCCGCGTCGTGGCGGCGGTGTGTGCCTGGCCGCCGCGGCGCGTACCCGCAACCTGGCATCACTTGATTGAAGGAGTCCGCGCCCGTCCGGCGCGCCCGTCGTCGCATCCGTTTTTTCAGAAGGTCTAGCCTTGTATCCAGGGGTAGTGCTGTGGTGGCTGTTGTTTGCATGCTGGATTCTGGCGCTGATCCACGCCGATCTGCGCTATCGCCGCGTCCCCAACCGGCTGATCGTCGCGGGACTCGCGGGCCAATCGCTATGGCTGCTGGCGGCCTTGCTGGCGCCCGGCTGGGCCTATCCGCCGCGATGGTCGGGATGGTTGATGGCGCTGGCCGGTTTTCTGGTTGCAGTGCCATTCCTGCCGCTGTGGCGCAGACGCCTCATGGGAGCAGGGGATATCAAGGCCATCGCCGTGCTCGGGCTGCTGCTGGGTTTCGCGCCGCTGTTGGTGACGCTGGCGCTGGCCAGCGTGCTGGCCGGCCTGCATGGCCTGTTGTACCTGGCGGTGTCGCGGGTCTGGGCGCTGAGCAACCGGGCGCGTCAGATTCCCTATGCCGCGTATCTGGGCCTTGCCGCCTGCAGCGCGGTTCTTATTCCGTGGAGTTCGCCCTGGTATTCGTGGTGTTCTTCCTGGTGTTTTACGGGATCCTGACGTACTCGCTGGTGGTCGCTGCCCAGCATTCCGTGACGCTGGCCGCGCAGGACGGCGCGCGCAAGGTCCTGCAGTGGCAGGCCGGCGCCGCGTCGTTGACCGCAAGGGCCGAGGCCGGACGCGATTCGGCGCTGTATCAGGCGGAATGGATCAGCGCCATGTCCGCGGCGCCGGTGCAGGTGGCGGTCTGCGGCAGCGCGGGTGCGTTGAGCAGCGCCGCCGGCGGCGCCTGCAGCGGCTTGCCGCTGGCGCAGGACCAGATCGAGGTTTACGTGTCCTATGCGTATGGCGCCCATCCGCTCATCCCGTCCGTGCCGCTCTTGCAGGCGGCGCTGATGCCGGCCTCCAGCGTACTGAGCGCGCGCGCCACGGTGCATCTGGGCAACGCACTGGGCGGGGGAGGCTGAGATGCGCGCCTATCCGCAACGCCCTGTGGGCAAGACGCCACGCCAGCGTCAGCGCGGCATCGCGGCCCTGGAGTTCTCGCTGACGCTCACCCTGCTGCTGCTTTTCATCTGCGGCGTGGTCGGGTTCGGCGCGCTGTTCTGGATGCAGCAACAGTTGGCCGCCGCCGCGGCCGACGGCGCGCGCGCCGCGGTCCATGCCCGCTTCAACGGCCAGGCCGACGTGCCGGCGGCGGCCTGCCTGGCGGCGATGGGTAGCTTTTCCGCCGGTTCGGCGGTGCTGTGCAGCACGACGCGCGCGCCTTGCGCCTGGACCGGGGCGGGCGGCAGGCAAGCGGATTGCGCCACCGTCGCCATGACCTACAACACCCAATCCTGGCCGCTGCTGGAGACCGTGCGCGGGCTGATCACCGCCTTGCCGGGCACGAACCGGAACTGGGTGCCGAGCCGGTTGCGTTCGCAGGCCGTCGTGCAGATATCGCAGGGGACACCATGAGCAGTCTGAGCAAGATCGTTGCGGGTATGTTGCTGGTGGCGGGCCTGGCGTTGGCCTTCGTGGCGTGGCGGTTGGCCTCGGCGCCCGCCAGCCCCCCGGCCAGCGTGGCGCTCGCGCCTGTCGCGGCGGCGCCCGCGGAGCCGGTCAAGCTCCATCCGGTGGTGGTGGCCCGCGAGCCGATACCGGCGGGCTCGCGCATCGACAGCGCAAGAATGCTGACGGTGGCGCAATGGCAGGTGGCGCTGTCCGGCGGCTTTGCCGACATCGCGCCGCTGGAAGGCGCAGTGGCGAAGGTCGACATCGCCGCGGGCGATCCGATCGTGCCCAGCCTGTTGACGCAAGGGCTGGCGCGCCAGCTCAAGCCGGGCGAGCGCGCCGTTGCCATTTCGGTGGACGAAGTGATCGGCGGCGGCAACCGCATCGTTCCTGGCGACATGGTGGACGTGTTCTTCATGATCGAAAAAAGCGCGGAAGTGGCGGTGGGCCAGGCCCGCCTGCTGCAGTCCCAGGTGCGCGTGCTGGCTTACGGCCGGGCCTCGGTGGAAGGGCCGGATGAAAAGTCGGCCTTGCAGCAGGGCGGCCCGGGCCAGCCAGCGCGTACCGCGGTGCTGGCCGTGCCGGTCGATCGCGTCAATGAACTGATGCTGGCCAGCCGCGCAGGCCGCCTGCAGCTGGCGCTGCGCCCGGTGGGCGACGACAGCATGCCGGACGCGCAGCTGTTCGCGCAGCGCGGCACGGTATTGCCGGTCCGCGCCGATCTGACGCCCGCGCAGCGCGAGTCGCTGCTGTCGGGCCCCAACCGCGCCTATGCCGGCGAGAGCCTGGTGCAACTGGACGGCACGACGGCCGCGGCGCTGGCGCCTGCCGCCCGCGCCGCCAGCCGGCCGCAGGGCGCCGGCGGCGGCCGGACAGTGGAAATCATCCGAGGAGAAAAATCCGAGCGCGTGCGCTATTGAACGGGGCTGCGGGCGGACCAGGCGCTGGCCGCAGCCGGACTTATTCCATCATCGGGTCCAGCACTATGAAGAAACATCAGCGCACCACCATGATCTGCCTGCTGTCGGCCGCGGCAGCGATGACGCACGCAGGCCTCGGCCTGGCACAGAGCGCGGCGCCCGCGGCCGGCGCGAATGCGCCGGCTCGCGACATCTCGATGGCGGTGAAGGGGCAGCAGACCCTCATGCTGGATAGTGGCGCGCCCACGCGCATCGCCATCGGCGATCCCGACGTGGCGGACGTGAAGGTATTGCCCGCCAGCGGCAAGCGCGCGGGCTCCGTGCTGCTCTATGGCAAGAAGCCCGGCACCACGCAATTGCAGGTCTGGACCGGCAACAACGCCGCGCCGCAGATCTGGAACGTCCGCGTCGGCGGCAGCGTGCAGGGCGCGCTGGCGAGCCGCGGCCTGGGCGGCGGCGCCAACGTCGACATCGCGGGCGGACAGGCCGTCGTGTCGGGCCACGCCGAATCGCAGTTGGGGCAGATCGCGTCGGCCGCCATGGCGGCGTCCGCCGTGGGCGGGGAAAAAAATGTGGTGGACATGTCCACCGCCGGCGCGGGCGGCGTGGTGCAGGTGGAGGTGAAGGTCGTGGAAGTGTCGCGTTCGGTGATGAAGGCGGCCGGCATCAGCTTCACGGCCAGCAACGGTCCCTGGAGCGGCGGCAGCTCCACCATGCCCGCCAGCCTGGGCGGTCCGTTGGCGGCGGGGTTCTCGCTGTTCTACGACTCCAACAATTTCTCGGCGCGGCTGCGCCTGCTGCAGACCAATGGCATGGCGCGCGTCCTGGCCGAGCCGACCCTGGTGGCCTTGACGGGGCAGAGCGCCAGCTTCCTGGCCGGCGGCGAACTGCCGATTCCGCAGGCCGGCGGCCTGGGGACGGTCAACGTGACCTTCAAGCCCTTCGGCATCGGACTGACCGTCACGCCCACCGTGCTGTCGCGCGACCGCATTTCGCTGAAGGTCGCGCCCGAGGCCAGCGAGCTCGACTACACCAACGGCATCGCCATCAACACCAGCGCGGACACCAGCACCATCATTCCGGCCCTGCGTACCCGGCGCGCGGACACCACCGTCGAACTGGGCGATGGCGAGAGCTTCGTGATCAGCGGCTTGGTGTCGCGCCAGACCAAGGCCATGGTCAACAAGGTGCCCATGCTGGGCGACCTGCCCATCATCGGGGCCTTCTTTCGCAGCGTCGACTACTCCCAGGAGGACACCGAGCTGGTCATCGTCGTGACCCCGCGCCTGGTGCGCCCCATCGCGCGCGGCGTGGCCTTGCCGCTGCCGGGAGCCAAGCAGGAGCAGACGGATACGGCGTTCAATGCTTGGGGTTATTACCTGACCGGCCCGGTGGGCGGCCAGCAAATGCCGGGCTTTTCACGGTGAGCGATATGAAGACACATGCCAGCGAATGGGTGGGCCTGCAAAACGGCACGCGGTTCCTGTTCTGCTCCCAGGGCAACACGGTTGCCGCGCAGCTGGGGCAGGCCTTGGGCGACCTGGGGATGCTGACCCAGGAATCGCCGCGCATAGAGGAACTGGCGCGGCGCCTGACGGAGATCGCGCCGCAGGTGGTGTTCCTGGATTTCACCTTGAGCGACGACGAGCCCGGAAAACTGTTCAAGTCCGCCGAACTGGCGCGCTTGCTGGCGCGCATCGCGCCGACGGTGCCGCGCGTGGCGGTGGGCTTCCTGAGCCAGCCGGAGGGCGCGATCGCCGCCTTGCGGGCGGGCGTGAGCGATTTTGTCGATCCTTCGGTGGCGCCGCAGGAGATCAAGGAAGTGGTGCTGCGCCTGCTCGACCGCCCGTCCAGCGGCCGCATGGACGGTACGCGCCGCAGCGTCGTGCTGCTGGGCGCGCGTCCCGGCGTGGGTACCAGCACCTTGGCCGTGCATCTGGCAGGCATGGCGCAGGACCGCCTGAAGCTTGCTCAGGTCCAACGCGCCGCCGCTGCCGGAGCCAAGGCGGCCAAGCCCTCCGGCGAGCCGCTGCCCCTGTCCAGCCGCGTCGCGCTGATGGACCTGGGCTGGCCCGTGGGCGACTGCCAGCTCTATCTGAATATCGGCGGCGACTTCGACTTCGCCGAGGCCGCGCGCAATTTGCGCCGCCTCGATTCCACGCTGCTGGGGTCGGCCATGGCGCATACGGCCAATGGTCTGAGCGTGCTGTCGCTGCCGCGCGACCTGGGCCAGATGCGCGACGTGTCGCAGTCGGATTCGTTGCTGGTGTTCGAGCGCATGCGCCAGCATTTCTCGGTCGTGGTGGCCGATACGGGCGGCTTCACCAATCCTGAATTCGTGTCCAGCCTGGCGCGCGCCTCGCAACTGAACTGGATCGTGACCGACCAGAGCGTGGGCGCGCTGGTGTCGCTGGCCGGCCTGTTGCAGGAACTGGAGCAGCTGCACGTGGAACGGCGCAGCCTGGGCCTGATCGTCAACCGCTATGACGAGCGCTACGGCATGACCGCGCAGCAGATCGCCGAACGCTTCCAACTGGAACTGGTGGGCACGCTGCCGGACCGGACGCTGCCCCTGATGGTGTGCACGAACCGGGGCCATCTGCTGCACGAGGAAGCCGAGCGCGACGTCTACGTGCGCGCGGTGCAGGCGCTGGCCGAACGCCTGTGCGCCGAAGAGAGCGGGGCCGGCGGGCGGTCAGGCTGGTTGGCCACCTGGCTGCCCGGCGTGCACCGCCGCATGGTGGTCGGTTGACGGACAGACAGACGGTTACGGGATCCGACATGATCATGACAGCAACGATAGAGTTTGGCGGCGATGGCGACAAAGGCTTCTCGGCCTCGGACCGCTACCAGGAAGTGAAGACGGCGGCCTACGAGCACCTGCTGTCGCGCATCGAGGAGCTGGGCGCGGAGTTCGGCCGTTGGGCTCGGTCGGCGATCCAGGAGTTCGTGGACATCGAGGTCGCGAGTTTTGTGCGCTTGCGTCGGGTGCCCATCAATGAAGGCGAAATGCGCGCCATTGCCGAGGCGCTGACCAAGGAGCTGGCCGGCCTGGGGCCGCTGGAGGACCTGCTGGCGGACCCGGCCGTGGAAGACATCCTGATCAACGGCTACGACAATGTTTTCGTCTCGCGCCGCGGGGTGCTGGCCCGCGAGACGCTGCGCTTCACCGACAACCAGCACGTGCTGCGCATCGTGCGCCGCATCCTGGCGCCGATCGGCCGCCGGCTGGACGAGTCCAGCCCCATGGTGGACGCGCGCCTGCCCGATGGCGGCCGCCTGAACGTGGTGATCGAGCCGCTGGCGGTGGATGGCCCCATGGTGTCGATCCGCAAATTCCGCCAGGACCCGCTCAAGCCGGCGGACCTGCTGACCCTGGGCAGCTTCGACGAAGAGATCTACCGGCTGCTGCACGAGGCGGTGAAGAACCGCTGCAATATATTGGTTTCTGGCGGCACCAGTTCGGGCAAGACCTCGCTGCTGAACGCCCTGGCGTTCTTCATCCCCGAAACGGAACGCGTGGTGACGGTGGAGGACACCGCCGAGCTGTCGCTCAACCATCCGCACGTGGTGCGGCTGGAATCGCGCCAGGGGGGCTTTGACGGCAGCGGCGCGGTCACCATCCGCGAGCTGATCCGCAATAGCCTGCGCATGCGGCCGGACCGCGTGGTGGTGGGCGAAGTGCGCGGCGCCGAGGTCATGGACATGCTGCAGGCCATGAACACCGGACATGAGGGTTCGATGGCGACCATCCACGCCAATTCCCCGCGCGAATGCCTGTACCGGATCGAGATGCTGGCCGGATTCGCCGGATTCCAGGGCAGCGAGGACAGCCTGCGCAGGCAGATCGCCAGCGCGCTGGACTTCATCGTGCAGATCGGCCGCCTGTCCAACGGCAAGCGCCGCGTGCTGTCGGTGACCGAGATCACCGGCATGGGCGACAACGTGATCTCCACGCAGGAGCTTTATCGCCACGAATCCTATGCGACGCCGGACGGCGAGGAGAAGGATCGCTGGAACTGGCTGGGCATCCACCCCCACACGCCCAAGCTGGCCAAACTGCGCAACGAGGCGCGCGCCAATGACAACCCGCCGGACGACCGCGATGGCGGGGGCGGCGGCTTCTGGAGCAGGAGGCGCTGATGCTGGAGGAAGCCTTGGTGCTTGCAGGCCTGGCTGCGGTGCTTGCCATCGGGGCCGTGCTGCTATGGCGCCATGCCGACCGCAGCGCGCGGCGGGCGGCCAGCTCCGCCTTTCTGGAAAGCCAGCTGCAGCGGGGCCGCGACGCGCCCGCCGCCGATGCGCCTTTCGCCGAGAACTCGCGCCAGTTCCGCAGCGGCTTTGCCGGCTGGGACCGCTTGCTGCGCCTGGCCGGCTTGCGGCAAAGCGCCGGCCTGTATCTGCGCATCGCGCTGCCCGTTGTTGGCGGTGCCGCGCTGGCCTGGACCTTGCTGGGGGCGCTGTCGGGCGTGGTGACGTTCCTGCTGCTGGCCGTGTTTGCATACTTCCTGTTGTGGCTGCGGGCCGACAAGCGCCAGCGGCGCATGATCTCGCAGCTGCCTGCTTTCCTGGACAACATCGTGCGCCTGCTCACCATCGGCAACAGCATGGGCGCCGCGTTCCAGACCGCCGCGGCCGCTACCGACGAACCCTTGCGCGAAGTGGTGGAGACCGCGGCCAGCCTGAGCCGCTCCAAGGAGCTGGATGCGGCGCTGGCGCATGTGTCGCGCCTGTATGGGCTGAAGGAGCTGTACATGGTCGCGGCGGTGGTGTCGCTGGCCTTGCGCTTCGGCGGCCGCAGCGACCAGGTGCTGGAACGCATGGCGGCCTTCATGCGCGACGTCGCCCAGGCCCGCAACGAACTGACCGCCAGCTCCGCCGAGGTGCGGCTGTCGGCCTGGATTCTGGCCTTGCTGCCGGTGGGGATCGCGGGCTTCATCATCGTCGCCAACAACGATTTGTTCATGGGCCTGTGGCAGGACCCGCAAGGCTTCAGGATGCTGCTGACCGCGGTCTGCCTTCAGATCGGCGGCTGCTATTGGCTGTATCGCATGGCCAAGGCCATTTGAGGGGGGGCGTGGCATGAACATCCTGCAATCCTGGAATGCGTCTTCTGTCCTGGCGATGGCGCTGATGCTGGTGGCGGCCGGCCTGGTGGTGCTGGGCCTGGGCATGGCGCGGCGCCTGCGCAGCCAGGGCCGCAGCCGCCAGGTGGTGGACCAGGCGCTGGCCGCGCGCGAGGGCGGCGCTACGGCATTGGCGGCCCCGCGCGGCGAGAGCGGGCAGGGCCGGCTGGCGGCTGCTGCGCGAGCGGCCGACACGTTCGGCAAGCGCTTGAGCGAGGGCCGGCTGGCCGACGCGCTGTTGGCCGCCGAGGACCGCAAGCTGGTGGACATGGCGGGCTATGCCGACCCCGGCACCGCGCGTTCGCGCTTCGTCCTGATCCGGTTCGGCTTGGCGATCCTGCTGCCCGTGGCCGCGGTCATGCTGGATCTGCGCAAGCATCTTCTGGACATGCCGATGGGCGCTTTCGTCGCGGCCTTCCTGGCTTTCGCGATCGGCTACATGCTGCCCAAATGGATCGTGCAGCGGCGCCGGGCGCGCCGCCGCAGGCAGGCGGCCGACGAGCTGCCCCTGTTGATCGATCTGCTGCGGCTGTTGCAGGGCGTGGGCCTGTCGATCGACCAGAGCCTGCAGGTACTGGTCAAGGAGTTCGGCCAGGTGCTGCCGGTGCTGTCATTCGAATTGCGTCTGGCGTCCGAACTCTATGTGCGCGGCCGCACGCGCGAGCAGTCGCTGGCCAGGATGGCCACGGGCTTCAACAACGACGACCTGTCCGCCATCTGCCGCCTGATCGTACAGGTGGACCAGCACGGGGGCGCGGTGCAGGAACCCCTGAACCGCTTCGGCGAACGCCTGCGGGACAAGCGGCGCCTGGAGCTGAAGGAAAAAGTGGGCAAGACCACGGTCAAGATGACCGGGGTCATGATCGTGACGCTGCTGCCCGCGCTGTTGATCGTGACGGGCGGGGCGGGATTTATCGCGGTGTTGCGCGGCTTGTCGCGCATGGGGGGGATGCAATGAATAGCGCAACGGAAAGCAGGTCGCGCGCAGGGCGCTGCGCGCTCGCGGCCACGGTGCTGGTGGTGGGCGCGGGCTTGAGCGGATGCAAGACCAACAACGCGGAATCCGCCTGGCAGCTGATCCAGCAACAGCAGCAGGAACAGGCGCTGATGCGGCAGAAGGAAGACGAGGTCCAGAGCAAGAGCCGGCCCAAGGAACCCGAGATGATGCTGTCCATGATCGTCGAGGCGCAGCGCCAGGAGCGCTACTTTGCGTCGCTCGCGTACATCGACGGCTATCAGCAGAAATACGGCAGCGACGCGCGCGTGGCCGTGCTGCGCGCCGAGGCGCTGCGCCAGACCGGCCAGGCGGCGTTGAGCGAGCAGGCCTATCGCGCGCTGACCACCACCGACCAGGCGGCCGAGGGCTGGCATGGCCTGGGCCTTATCGCCGGATCGCGCGGGCAGTTCGACCAGGCGGCCGATTACTTTTCGCGGGCGGCGAGGCTGGCGCCCATGGACGCGCGGATCCTGGGCGACCTGGGCTATGCGCGCCTGCGGGCGGGCGATCCGGCGGGCGCGCGCGTGCCGCTGGGGCAGGCGGCCGAGTTGACGCCGGATAGTGCCAAAGTGGTGGCGAACCTGGCGGTGCTGCTGCTGGTCGAGGGCGATCCGCTCAAGGCGCAGCGCCTGATGGAGCGGGCGCAATTGAGCGAGGAAGCGCGCGGGCAGGTGCTGCGACTGGCCGCCGAGATCCGAGGCCAACTGGCCCCGGTGCCGGGCGCATCCCTTGCGCCGGCCACCCGGGTGTCCAGCGGCGAGCAGGCCGTCATGCCGATGATGAGTCCCCTGATGGAAGGGCTGGGCAATGGCCCCATCGTGCGCTAACTCCCTATCGAGGAACACTGCCATGTCCCGTACGACCCCGCGCGCTTTGTTCATCCTGGCCTGCGCCTGCGCGGCGCTGGCGCCCATCGCCGGCCAGGCGCAATCCAACGCGCCGCTGACCGGCAGCATGTCGGGCGCCGCCGGCGCCGCGCCCGCGCCGGCTTCCGCCCCTGCATCGGCGCCCGCGGCCGCCATGCCGGAGCGGCCCGTGGTGCAGCAGATGCAGACCCCGCTGCCGCAGACGCCGGCCGCGGCGCCCGCGGCGCAGGAGAGCTTTGGCGACGTGACGCGCGGCTTGCTGGCGGCGCAGGCTGACGGCCGTCGCGCCGGCAATGCCTTGCCCGTGCTGGGACCGGTTTCCACGGCGGCCTGGAACCGCTACCTGGAAAGTTTCAAGCATCCCATTCCCGTGTGGTTCGACCGGAATGTGGAAATTCCCAACGTCCAATAGGTTCCGGGAACGGGTATTCCCCGCCGCAGGCGGATTCGGAGTCGCGAGAGCATGTCAGCCGGTCGTCCACATCCTTCCTCGCCGTCGCGGCAACGCGGCAGCATGACCGTCGCCGTCGTCTTCGCGGTGCTGGTCGGGGTGGTGCTGCTGGGCGTGCTGCAGCTCGGCTACGGCTTCTACATGAAGCGCGAAATGCAGAAGGCGGCGGACCTGGCGGCGCTGTCCGCGGTGCAGGTCCTGAGCCTGGGCGCAAGCGCCGATTGCACCCGGGCCGCCGCCGCTGGCCGGGCCTCCGGCCTGGCCAATGTGCCGAACATCCTGGACGCCTTCACGGCGGCCGATTTCACGGTGGAATGCAAGGTGTGGGACCCGACGCGGTCCGACGCCACCGGCATGCACGTCTTCGACGCGGCGGGCGGGCAGGCGTACAACGCAGTGCGGGTCACCGTCAGCAAGCAACTGGCCAATCTCATACCCGGCGTGGGTGGCCTCAAGGCCTCGGTCGCGGCGGTGGCCACCAACACGCAGCCCGTGGCGACCTTCACGGTGGGATCGCGGCTGTTGCGGCTGGAGCGCGGCGGCCTGCTGTCGCAGCTGCTGGCCACGGTGGGCGCCTCGCCCTCGCAACTGGACGTGCTGGATGCCGCGGGGCTGGCCAATGTCGGAATTACGCCGGCCGGCCTGCTGGAGGCGCTGGGCCTGCCGCTGTCGGTGGCGGCCGGGGTGGGTACGCCCCAGCAACTGGCGGCGGTCAACAATCTGACGCTCGGCCAGTTGCTCAACGCCACGTTGACCGTCATCAACCAGCAAGGCACCGCGGGCGCCGACGTGGGGCTGTTGAAGAACGCCATCAACACGGTCCTGGCTGTGATGCCGTTGAACCTGCCCGTGAAACTGTTCGGCGACGGCGGCGTGCTGAACCTGAATGTGCTGGGCGGTGATCCCAGTGCCGCCTTGCAGGCCCAGGTCAACGCGCTCAACATCCTGGAAACCGGCCTGGCCATCGCCAACGGCAGCAACCTGATCAATCTGGGGCTGAGCGTGCCGCTCCTGGGCCTGGATGCGCGAGTGCGCATCGTCGAGCCGCCTTCCGTGGGCGTGGGCGGCGTGGGCGCGCAGGCCATCAGCGCCGGCATACGCGTCTATCTGCGCGTCAACACCAGCAACATTCCGCTGGTCGGGCCCTTGCTGGCCAACACCTTGAACACCAAGGTGGACCTGCCCATCATCATCGACGTGGCGCAATCCACGGGCACGGTGCGCAAGCTATGCGAGGCCCCGTTGGCCGAGAATCAGGCGACGATCGACGTGACCTCGGCCGCGGCCAGCGTCTGCCTGGGACGCTTCCCCGGCATGGCGTCGGCCACCGACCCGAGCGCCGCGAATTTTCAGTCGCTCACGAACCGCTGCGAACCCAGCGCATTCGGATCCGTGGGCCGGCATCAGGTCTTGAATGTACTGGGCATATTGCCGCTGACTGCCCGGGTCACGCTGCCGGTGTTCAGTTCCTCGGCGCCCGTGTCGGTGACCCTTACCGCGCCGCCATCGCCCAACGCCACCGCCACCGTCAATGCCACCAACGTGGACCTGTCCAAGCTGGCGTCCAACCTGACTGACGCGCTGATCGGGGGCATTCTGGGGGACCTGTTCAACACTGGCACGCCGCTGACCGAAACGCAGCGCACCGAGCTGGCGACCCGGTTGGTGGGCGGAGACAAGAACAACGCCGGCAAGACTATCTCCAAAGTCGTCAATGACATGCAGTGGTCGAAAACCGCGATGGATCAGCTTGGCACGCGCCTGACCACGGGCGGCCTGACGGGCGTATTGGGCGGCACGCTGCAATTGGTTGGCGGCATCCTGAACTCGCTCCTGCTGGCCCCGCTCAGCGATGTGACCTGCGCGCTGGCGTTGGTGCCGGACGCGATCCGGCAGTGCCGCGTCAACGCTGTCGGCGCGCTGGCCTTGAACGGCAGCGGGCAGGTGGGCGGCGTGCTGTCGGTCGTCATGGTGTTGCTGGATCCCTTGCTCAGTTCGCTGTCCGTGGTGCTGCAACAGCTGCTCAACGCGCTGGGCCTAAGCGTGGGCCAGACCGACGTATCGCTGATTTCCGTGGATTGCGGCAAGCCCCGCCTGGTGTACTGATGATGAAGCCCCTGACCCATCTCCCTTTCCTTCCCGCATGGTCCAAGCCATGAGCCAGAATTTCGCGCGCGAAGAATTCGACGTGTACGTCTGGGAGGGCACTTCCGACATTGCCGGCCGCGCCGAGCGCTGCCTGGCGGGCATGGACGTGTCGCTGCTGCGGGCGGACGCCGGCACCGCGTTTCCGCCGCCGCGCGACCTGGCGCGGCCGGCGGTCGCCCTGGTGTCGGTATCCGTGATGGGCGACAAGCGCTTCAGCGGCTACGACTGGCTGGCGGCGCAGGGGCTGCCGGTCATCTGGGTGGCTGCGGAAGCGCGCGGACGCGATCCGCGCTATTACCCGCCGGAATACTCCTACACGCTGCCGCTGACCTTCACCACCGCGGACCTGCGCAAGCTGCTGTATGAGCTGCTGGGTACGCTGAACCAGCTCAACCGTTCCGCTCCCCGGCGCGAGCAGCCGCTGATCGCCGTGTCCGCGACCATGCAGGACCTGCTGGCGGAGACGGAAATGTACGCCGACTGCCGCAGCAACGTGCTGATCCACGGCGAAACCGGCGTGGGCAAGGAACGCATCGCGCGCCTGCTGCATGACCGCGCCGCCTGGCGCGACGGCCCCTTCGTGGCGGTCAACTGCGGCGCCATCCCCGAAGGCCTGTTCGAGGCGCATTTCTTCGGTCACGCCAAAGGCGCATTCACCGGCGCGATCGGCGCGCACAAAGGGTATTTCGAGCAGGCCAGCGGCGGCACGCTGTTCCTGGACGAGATCGGCGACTTGCCGCTGTACCAGCAGGTCAAGCTGTTGCGCGTCCTGGAACAGAACACGGTGACCCGGCTGGGCTCGACCGTGGAGGTGCCGGTGGACTTTCGCCTGGTCGCCGCCACCAACAAGGATTTGCGCGTGCTGGTGGGGCAGGACGAGTTCCGCGCGGACCTGTACTACCGGCTGGCGGTCATCGAGCTGCGCATTCCCAACCTGGAGCAGCGCGGCCCGCAGGAAAAGGCCGCGATCTTCCGCGCCTTGCTAAAGCGCCAGGGCGTGGAGGACGAAGCGCCGGGGTGGCTGCTGGAGCGCGTCTCGCGCACGCGCTACGCCGGCAATGTGCGCGAGCTGTCCAATGTGGCCGAGCGCGTCGCCATCGTGCGGCGGCAGTTCCAGGCTTGGGACCCGCCGCGCATCGAACGCATTTTCGACCAGTTGAGCGAGCCGCTGCGGATGGCTGGAGCCGTCGCCGCGCGGGCCGAGCCCGCCGTGTTCACCGACGCGGAGCGCGCCGAACGCGAGCGCGTGCTGGCGGCGCTGGATGCCAATGACTGGCGGCGCCAGGATACCGCCCACACGCTGGGCATCAGCCGCAAGGTGTTGTGGGAAAAAATGCGCAAGCTGCAACTGGGGGCAGGACAGGGCGAACCCGCCGATGGCGTTGCCGAGACGATATGAACACGCAATAGGGAATGGCCCGTAGGGGGCGACAGTTCCGGGTTCGGCGCATGTAAGCGCGTCTGTCCTGGGTGAAATAAATTGCTATAGTTCCGCAACGATTTTTTTGGGGAAGGCATGAACGTCCAATTTATCCGTGGCGCCGCCCGCATGGCGCTGTTGGGCACGGCCCTGTCCGGTCTGGCCGCTTGCGCCAGCGCGCAATCCGAAGCGCCCCGGCCCACGGTTAAACAGGTCGAGGACACGCAGGCGGCATCCGCGCCGGTGACTCCCCCCGCGCCGCCGCCCGCCGCGCGCCCGGCGTCCACGCTGTCGGAGCTGCAAGGCCTGATCCAGAGCCGCCAGGTATCGGAGCTGCGCACCGCCTACAACGGCACCTACGGCGCCAGCCTGCTGTTCAAGCCGGACGACCTGACCTATTACGTCGCGCTGTTCCAGCAGAAGGATTTCTGGCGCGTGGTGAAGACCAAGTCGGACAAGCAGGCCGAAGCCACCTACCGCGCCTTCGTCGCCCAATCCGCCGAATTGGCCGAAGTGGACATCAAGCGCATCAAGATGCAGGCCGAGTACGCGCATGCCGAGAAGCTGCTGGCCAGCCGCAGCGCCGAGCTGAGCACCCTGCAGGCCGACCGCACGGTGCGCCTGCAGCAGGAAGAGCAGGTCGCTGCGCGCCAGGAGCAGTCGCGCCAGGAAGCCACGGCGCTGGCCGACCAGCAGAAGGACGTGCGTCAGCAGTTGCGCGATCTGCAACGTCAGATCGACGCCTTGCAGGCGCAGCAGACGCAAGTGGGGAGCCCGGCGGCCCAGAACCGCGGCAAGTAGCCCTTGGACATGCGGAAAAGCGGGCCTGAGGGCCCGCTTTGTCTTGGCCGGCCAGGAAAGGCATTGCGCACGCAGGGGCTAAGCGCCCGCCGCCGGCGGTTTCTTGTATTCTGGGAGTTACACCCCATATTGATGCCATGGCACTTAAAGTTTTCGACCTCCAGTGCGAACACAGCCACATTTTCGAGGGCTGGTTCGGTTCGCACGAAGACTATGACGCGCAGCAGGCGCGTGGCCTCGTCACGTGCCCGGTCTGCGGGTCCGCCAGCATCACCAAGCGGCTGTCGGCGCCGCGCTTGAACGTCGCCCACCTGCACGCGCCGCAGGCCGCTCAGCCCGCGCTGCCCGCCAATGCCTCCGACGCCGACAAGATGGCGGTGTTGCAGGCGGCTGTCATGCGCCAGGTGCGCGCCTTGCTGCGCAACACCGAAAACGTCGGACCGCGTTTCGCCGAAGAGGCGCGCCGCATCCACGAAGGCGATGCCGACGACCGCCCGATCCGCGGCACGGCCACGCCCGAAGAGCGTGAATCGCTGGCCGAGGATGGCATCGACGTCATGGCAGTGCCGGATTTTCTGGACGATGAGCGCCTGCAGTAACGCCAGCGCGCCGCGGCAATAAAAAAAGCCAGACCCGTAAGTCTGGCTTTTTCTTGCCTGCTGCCGGATCAGTTGTTGACGCGGCTGCGGTATTCGTTGGTGCGGGTGTCGATTTCGATCTTGTCGCCGATGGCGCAGAACAGCGGCACGTTCAGTTCGTAGCCGGTGTTGATCTTGGCCGGCTTGGTCACCTTGCCCGAGGTATCGCCACGCACGGCGGGTTCGGTGTAGGTGATTTCGCGCACGAGCGTCGTGGGCAGTTCAACCGAAATGGCGCGGCCGTCGTAGAAGACCACTTCCACGGGCATCGCTTCTTCCAGGTAGTTCAGGGCGTCGCCCATGCTTTCGGCTTCGATTTCGTACTGGTTGTACTCTTCGTCCATGAAGACGTACATCGGGTCGCCGAAGTAGGAGTAGGTGCACTCCTTGCGGTCGAGCTGGACGACTTCGAACTTTTCGTCGGCCTTGTAGACCGATTCGCTGGCCGAGGCGGTCAACAGGTTCTTGAACTTCAGCTTCACAACAGCGGCGTTACGGCCAGACTTGTTGTATTCGGCCTTCTGGACCACGAGGGGATCCTTGCCGACCATGACCACGTTGCCGACTCGCAATTCCTGAGCGGTTTTCATCGATAAAACTCCGGGGGTGATGGGTGCACTCTCCGTGCTTGCAAAAAGCCGCCGCTGCGAAAAAAATCGGGCTTGAAGATCCGGGTCATAAGACCCCGACAGCGGCTTCGTGCACACCCCGGGAGGCGTCATAGTTGAGGCCCGACAAATACAGGGCGCTCGGAAAACTCTCTATTCTAACGTTTCTTCGCCAAGTCTGCGCAAAAATCGGCCAGATTTTCGGCAAGATCCGGCAGCGCGGCCTGGCTCGCATCCCAGGCCCGCGCGGCGGCCGCCCAGTCTCCCCATGCGGCCGGCGTCAGGGCGGCCGACAGCGCCGCGGCGCTTGCGCCCGTTTCCGGCAGGTTCCAGGCCCGGATCAGGGTCTGGGCGGTTTCCGGGGCCGGATAGCGCGCCAGCCAGGCTTCCAGTTTTTCCAGGTGCACGTTCTCGTCCTGGGGATAGATCTGCCAGACCAGCGGGCGGGCGGCCCAGGCGGCGCGGACGAAGGAATCCTCGCCGCGCACGAAATTCAGGTCGCAGCACCACAGCAGGCGGTCGAAGTCCGGCTGCGCCACGAAGGGCAGACGGGCCACCCATGGCGCGCCCGGCGCCGCGCAGGCGGCTTCCAGGCCGGGAGCCACGCCTTCGGGGGCAAGCAGCAGGCTGGGGCGCGGATCGGCCGCCAGCGCCTCGGCCAGCGCGCTTACCGGCGCCGTCGGATAGCAAAACAGGGACACGGTGCGTGCACCGTCGCGGCGGCGCAACAGCAGGTCCTGCGGCACGCCCAGCGAGCGCAGGAAGGCTTCCTGGTCCTGCGCCGATGCCTGCAGGGCGTCGCGTTCGGCCGACAGGCCCGGTTCGCGCAGCAGCCCACCGGTGGCGCGGGTGAAGCCGGGAAAGAAAAAGTGCTTGACCAGGCCGTCCGGCCGCTGCGAGGGCAGGCCGTGGCAGCTTTCCACCCAGGACTCGGCGCTCAGGTATTCCAGGTTGATCCAGGCCGGATGTGCCTGCCGCATGCTGTCCAGGAACGCTTCGGGAGGATCGCAGGCGAAAGCTTCGATCACCACGTCGCGGGCGGCGAGCGCCGGATCCGGCGAGTCGGACCAGTGCACGATGTCGATGCCGGCCAGTTGCTGGCGCGGCAGGCCGGGAGCGACACCGGGCTGGATGCGGGCAAAGCTGGCCAGGTCGTCGACCCACAGGCGCACATCCCAGCCGCGGCCATGCGCCAAGCGGCGCGCCAGCCGCCAGCAGACGCCGATGTCGCCATAGTTGTCGACAACCCGGCAGAAGATGTCCGCTTGCATTGCCGCTTAGTGGAACTTGGCCGGCGAGGCTTCCGCGTCCTCGGGCAGTTCGGCATGCACCAGTTCGCCCAGCGGATTCGGGAAGTATGGCGCGCCGCAGTCTTCGCAGTATTCGGGAGGCAGCACGCCCGGGATGCGGCGCACTTCGGTGACGCCGTACTCCTTGAGCAGGGCCGCGATCTCGTCGACCACGTCGGGCTGGCCTTCATCGGACGGCTGGTCTTCCTCGCGCCCGTACAGCGGCCAGACGCAGCCGTAGTAGACATCGTTGCTGCTGCGCGCCGTGAAGCCGATGCGGTATTCGTCGATGCGGCTTTCGCCGCAGCCGGCCACCACCGCCCGCAACTGGGAGGCTTCGAGGCTGACCGCGCCTTCGAGCCAACTGACCGCCGCGCGCAGCGACAGCGGGCGCACCCGCCGGTCGGCTTCGCGGTTGCTGACGTAATAGGCGTCGGGCAACAGGGCTTCGAAACCGCAGCCCGGCAACAGATTGGCCAGGGTCGGCTGGGCCTGCGCGGCCCATTGCTCCTGGCAGGCGTCGCGGCTGGCTTCGGCTTCGCCCAGCTGTTCCTGCCAGCGGAAGACCGGCTCGCCTTCGGGCACCGCGACGGCCGCCACGATATAGCGCGTGTCGGCCAGCATGTTGGCCGTCTCGGTCTCGCTGTTCAGGGCGGGCTTGGCGGTCTCGGCGCCCAGCGCCTGCGTGCCCAGGCGTTGCAGCCATTGCCAGGTTTCGGAGAAAGTGCGCGGCATCTGGTCCACGCTGACCAGCACCGGCATCAGCGCGCTGCGGGCCTTGCTGGACAGGACATGTCCGTGCAGTTGGGCCATCAGCGCCTGCTGCGCGCCGGCGGCGATCGGGCCGGTCGGGATGGCGTAGCGGGTCCAGGCGACGATGGGCGCCACGACCAGCAAAATGTCGTAGCGGGCGCCATTTTTCTCGATCTTCATCGATTCGGACAGGGTTTCGGCCTGTTCGATCAGGATCTCGTATGCGCCCACGTCGCTCTGGGCGAGGTGGTCCAGGGCCGCTTCCAGGGGAGCGTCCTGCCCCGCCTTCAGCAGCTTCGGAATCGCTTCGCCAAGCTGGTTCTCCCAGAACACGTCTTCGAGGCGGCTGCCCGAGCGGCTGAGCGCCTGGGCAAGCGCGACCAGTTTGGCGGCGTCACGGGTGAGGCGGGGAGCGGATTGGCTGCGGGATCGGGCCATAACTTCGGGGAGCGTCCAGTAAGTGTGCAACTGCGTAGTTTAACGCCCGGCGCGTACTGCGGCGCGCTGCCCCCTGCGAGGCGCCGCAGCCATTGCGGGACAGGTAGATTGATGCGAAAACAGCAACAGATAATGCCGATCAGGGTGGTTTATTGCTGATAAGAAACGACGGAAAATACAGTCATCAACTCACTATCTGGAGGCACCGCCATGCGCTGGCCTACGCTTTTCATATCCCATGGATCCCCCATGCTCGCCGTCGAGCCCGGACAGACCGGTCCGGCGCTCGCCGCCTGGAGCGCCGCGCAGGACCGCAAGCCCAAGGGCATCCTGGTCGTGTCGCCGCACTGGATGGGCGAGGGCCTGGCGCTATCGACCCGCGACCGCCAGGTCGCCTGGCACGATTTCGGCGGTTTTCCGCCGGAACTCTATCAATTGCAGTACGCGGCTCCCGGTTCGCCGGAGCTGGCGGCGCGGGTGCAGGCGCTGCTGGCCGACTCGGGCATCGTCGCCGACCTCGATCCCCGCCGCCCGCTGGACCATGGCGCCTGGGTGCCGCTGCGCTACCTCTATCCGGAAGCGGACGTGCCGGTGGTGCAGCTGTCGCTGGACATGGGCCGCGACGCGGCCGGGCAGCTGGAACTGGGCCGCGCGCTGGCCCGGCTGCGGGACGAGGACATACTGGTCATCGGCTCGGGTTCGCTGACGCACAACCTGCGCCACGTGCGCATGCCGCAGGACGCGCCCGCGCTGCCCTACGTGCCGGCTTTCCAGCAGTGGTACGCGGACAAGCTGGGCGGCCATGACCTGCCGGCCCTGCTGGACTGGCAGGCGCAGGCGCCGGGCGCATCGCAGGCCCATCCGCACGACGACCACCTGATGCCGCTGTACGTGGCGCTGGGCGCGGGCGGAACCGGCTTTCGGCGCCTGAATGATGAAGTCTCGTATGGCGCGCTGGCGATGGATGCCTACGAGTTCGCGGACTGATCCGAAGCGCGCGGCCGCGGCGTCCGCGCAGGCGCCATGAAAATGGCCCGGGAACCGTGAGGTTCCCGGGCCATTGTCTGGTCTGATCAGGAGATCAGGCAGCCAGCAGCTGGCGCAGCACGAAGGGCAGGATGCCGCCGTGCTGGTAGTAGTCCACCTCGATCGGGGTGTCGATGCGCAGCAGCACCGTGACGTCCTGCTTGGAACCGTCCTTGCGGGTGATCGTCAGCGTCACGTCCTGCATCGGCTTGATGCCATTTTCCAGGCCCGAGATGTCGTAGGTTTCCTCGCCGGTGATGCCCAGCGACTGCACGCTGTCCGAGCCCTTGAACTGCAGGGGCAGCACGCCCATGCCGACCAGGTTGCTGCGGTGGATGCGCTCGAAGCTGCGGGTGACCACGGCCTTCACGCCCAGCAGCTGGGTACCCTTGGCCGCCCAGTCGCGCGACGAGCCGGTGCCGTACTCTTCGCCGCCGAACACCACGGTGGGGGTGCCCGCGCCGACGTACTTCATGGCCGCGTCATAGATGGACATCTGTTCGCCGGTGGGCTGGAACAGGGTGTCGCCGCCTTCGAAGCGGCTGCCGTCCGGCAGCGCCGGGATCATGAGGTTCTTGATGCGTACGTTGGCGAAGGTGCCGCGCATCATGATCTCGTGGTTGCCGCGGCGCGAACCGTAGCTGTTGAAGTCGGCCTTCATGACGCCGTTTTCCTTCAGCCACTTGCCCGCGGGCGAGGTTTCCTTGATGGAGCCGGCCGGCGAGATGTGGTCGGTGGTGACCGAGTCGCCGAACACACCCAGCGCGCGGGCGTTCTTGACGGTCGGCATCGCGCCCGGCGTCATGCCGAAGCCCTCGAAGAAGGGCGGTTCGGCGATGTAGGTGGAGTCAGGCCAGTTGTAGGTGTCGCCGGTGACGCCCTTGATGTTCTCCCAGAGCTTGCCCGGGTTGCTCTTGACCTGGCCGTAGTTGGCCTCGAAAGCCTTGGGATCCAGGGCGTACTTCAGCAGCGACTCGACTTCCTCGGTGGTCGGCCAGATGTCGCCCAGCCACACGTCGCCGTTCTTGCCGCGGCCCACGGGCTCGGTCATCAGGTCGCGCGTGACCGTGCCGGCCAGCGCATAGGCCACGACCAGCGGGGGCGAGGCCAGGAAGTTGGCCTTGATGTTCGGGTGGATGCGGGCTTCGAAGTTGCGGTTGCCCGAGAGCACGGCCGAGCAGATCAGGTCGTTGCCGGTGATGGCGTCGTTCAGGTCCGGGGTCAGGTCGCCGGCGTTGCCGATGCAGGTCGTGCAGCCGTAGGCGGCCACGTCGAAGCCCAGCTTTTCCAGGTAGGGCAGCAGGCCCGTCTTGGTCAGGTACTCGGTGACCACGCGCGATCCGGGGGCCAGCGAGGTCTTGATGTGCTTGGGCACCGTCATGCCCGCTTCCACGGCCTTCTTGGCCAGCAGGCCGGCCGCCAGCAGCACGCTGGGGTTGGACGTGTTGGTGCAGGACGTGATGGCGGCGATCAGGATGTCGCCGTTCTTGACCTTGGTGCCGGCGCTGGTGGTGAACGTCTGGTCCAGCTTTTCGGCCGGCTGGTTGAAGCCGTTGGCGGCCACCGGCTTGGAGTACAGGTCGATGAAGGTGTCCTTGACGTTGCCGATCTCGATGCGATCCTGCGGACGCTTCGGGCCCGCCAGCGACGGCGCGACGGTGGACAGGTCCAGCGTCAGCAGCTTGGTGAAATTGATGTCCTTTGCCTTGGGCACGCCAAACATCTTCTGCGCCTTGAAATAGGCTTCGAAGGCGGCAATTTCGTCTTCCGTGCGGCCGGTGCCGCGGAAGTAGTCGATGGTGCGCTCGTCGACCGGGAAGAAGCCCATGGTGGCGCCGTATTCCGGCGCCATGTTGCCGATGGTGGCGCGTTCGGCCACGGACAGGCTGGCGGTGCCTGCGCCGCAGAATTCGACGAACTTGCCCACCACCTTCTCGCGGCGCAGCATTTCAGTGATGGTCAACACCAGGTCGGTGGCGGTGACGCCGCCGCGCAGCTTGCCCTTGAGTTCCACGCCCACCACGTCGGGGGTCAGGAAGTACACGGGCTGGCCCAGCATGCCGGCCTCGGCTTCGATGCCGCCCACGCCCCAGCCCACCACGCCGATGCCGTTGATCATGGTGGTGTGGCTGTCGGTGCCCACCAGCGAGTCCGGGTAGTAGACGTTGTTCTTCTTGTCCTGGTGCACGCCGCGCGCCAGATACTCCAGGTTGACCTGGTGGACGATGCCGAAGCCCGGGGGCACGACGCCGAAGGTGTCGAACGCCTGCATGCCCCACTTCATGAACTGGTAGCGTTCCTGGTTGCGCTTGAACTCCAGCTTCATGTTCAGGTCCAGCGCATTCTTGGTGCCGAAGTAGTCGATCATGACCGAGTGGTCCACCACCAGGTCCACTGGCACCAGCGGCTCGATGCTCTTGGGGCTCTTGCCCATCTTGTCGGCCACCGAGCGCATGGCGGCGATGTCGGCCAGCAGCGGCACGCCGGTGAAGTCCTGCAGCACCACGCGGGCGACGACGAAGGGAATTTCGTCTTCGCGGCGGGCATTGGCCTGCCAGTTGGCCAGTTGCCTGACGTGCTCTTCGGTGACCTTCTTGCCGTCGCAGTTGCGCAGCACGGATTCCAGCACGATGCGGATCGAAACCGGGAGCCGCTGCACGTCGATGCCGAGGGACTTGCCCAGCGCCGGCAGCGAATAGTACTGACAGGATTTACTGCCGATCTTGAAATTCTTGAGGGTGTCTAGGGTGTTGTGCGGCATGATGGACTCCGTGGTTTTGCCCGGTTGAAGCCGGCATTTTCTGGCGTTTTTGCGCATTTGTCATTCTATGTGAGACTGGCGCCTGCGCGGCCGTATGTCTTATATCTTATATAAGACTTGGCCGGGCCGTCAAAGTTCCCCTACTGCAATCAGGGGCGGCGGCCTTTGGCCTTACCCGATACTCTGGCCGAGGCGTGCGCGGGTCGCAAGCCTCTTTTATCAAGAAAGTCCTACGCGGATGTTGCGGCGCTACTAGGGAGCGCGGGTCTACGCAAGGAATTCGCGCAGCAGCACGGTCAGTTCGGTACGCAGGAAATCGACCACCGCGCGCTGTGCCGTCGAGGGGTAGGGGTTGGACGTGGTCAGGATGAACAGCTTGTCGCCCGGGCCCATGGCCTGGTAGGCCGGCAGCACCGGCGTCAATCGTCCCGCGGCGAGGTCCCCATGCACCACATAGGCCGGCAGCAGCGCCACGCCCGCGCCGGCGCGGGCAGCTTGCGCCAGGAACGGGAAATACTCCGACTGCAGCCGCGGCGCGAGCTTGGCCTCATGCAGCTGGTCCTTGCGGCGCAGCCGCAGCGTGACCTGGGGCCTGGGGTCGGGCGGGCCAAGAAAGTGCAGGCGGCCGAGGTCGCGCGGATGGGCCGGCGGGCCGAACAGCTCCAGATAGGAAGGCGCCGCGCACAGCACCCATTTCACGTCGCCCAGCGCGCGTGCCACGTAATCCTGCGGCGGGGTGGTCATCACCCGCAGCGCCACGTCGATTTCCGACGAAATCAGGTCGCTTACCCGGTTGGAAAACAGCACGCGCAGGGTCAGCGCCGGATGCCGCAAGGTGAAGTTCACCAGCAGCGGGCGCAACTGGTCCAGTTCTCCCAGCCCGGTGGGGATGCTCAGCCGGACGTGGCCGGCGGGCTCCGAGCCGAGCTTTTGCAAGGCGTGGCGGGCGGATTCGACCTCGCGCGCCATGCGCGCGCCGTGCTCATACAGCACCGAGCCTTGCTGCGTCAGCTCCAGCCGCCGGGTGCTGCGGCGGATGAGCTGGGCGCCGAAGGCGCGTTCCAGCTTCTGCAGGTTGCGGCTGACGTGCGATCGGGTCACGCCGTGGCGCACCGCCGCTTCGCTCAAGGTGCCGGCGTCGACGATGGTGACGAACAGCTGTATCAGATTGAGGTCGAGCGCGGGCAGGGCGGGCATGCGCGGTCTTATTGTTGACTGTAAGGAAACATAGTTTACGCAAAGTGCGGGATTGTCGCGGCGTGGCGCGGATTGATATTCTGGACTCCACCAAACAGGAGACCAGGCCATGCCCCAAAAACAGCCCGGCGGGACGATCCCGCTAACCATGTTCCGCGCCGATCTGTTCCGCGGCGAGCGCGTCCTTGTCACCGGGGGCGGCACCGGCCTGGGCTATGCCATGGCCGAGCGGCTGGCGTCGCTGGGCGCTACGCTGCACTTGTGGGGACGCCGCGCCGCGGTGCTGGAAGAAGCCGCCGCGAGCCTGCGGGAGCGTTACGGCGCGGAGGTCCACGTCCAGGCGGTCGATATCCGCGATGCCGAGGCCGTGGACGCCGCGGTCGACGCCATCTGGACCGGGCATGGCGCGCTGACCGGCCTGATCAACAACGCCGCGGGCAACTTCATCAGCCCTACCGAAAAGCTCTCGCCGCGCGGCTTCAACGCCATCGCCGACACGGTGTTCCGCGGCACCTTCTATACGACCCAGGCTGTCGGCAAGCGCTGGATCGCGCAGGGCACGGGCGGGGCGGTGCTGTCCATCGTGGTGACCTGGGTCTGGACCGGTTCGCCCTTCGTGGTCCCTTCGGCCATGTCCAAGGCCGGCATAGACGCCATGACCAAGTCGCTGGCCATCGAATGGGGCCGCCATGGCATCCGCCTGAACGCCATCGCGCCGGGCGTGATCCCGACCGAAGGGGCCAGCGCGCGGCTGCGGCCGAAGGACACGGGCGCCGACGCCCAGACGCAGCAGAACCCGATGCGGCGGTTGGGCACCGGCCACGACATCGGCGAGCTGGCGGCCTTCCTGCTGAGTCCGGGCTACGACTGGATCAACGGCCAGACCATCGCGTTGGACGGCGGCGACTATCTGGCCAACGGCGCCTACTTCAAGCAGTACGCCGAATGGAGCGACGCGGACTGGGCCGCCGCGCGCCAGGCCATCGAAACGCGCACCGCGCAGGACAAGGCGCAGCGCAGCACGGGGGCGGCATGACGGGCAGCACGATCCACGCGGGCGGCGAGCGCTTGCCGGGCGCGGCGTTGGCCGCGCGCGGCGAACAGGTCGCCGCCGGCCTGGCGGCGATGGGCGTGCGGGAAGGCGACGTGATCGCCGTGCTGTTGCGCAACGGCCTGCCTTATCTGGAAATCATCCTGGCCTGCAAGCGGCTGGGCTGCTATTACTGCCCGATCAATTGGCATTTCACCGGCGCCGAAGTGGCGTTCCTGGTCGAAGACAGCGGCGCTCGCCTGCTGATCGCCCAAGCCGACCTGTGGCTGCCGCTGCTCGATGCGCTGCCGGCCGGCCTGCCCGTGCTGTTGGCCGGCGCCGGCGCGGCGCAGTCCGGGCAGGCGGATTACGACGCCTGGCGCGACCGCCAGCAGCCCTACGACGGTCCGCGCGTGGCGCCGCGCGGCCACATGGCCTATACCTCCGGCACCACCGGCCGGCCCAAGGGCGTGGTGCGCGCGCCGTTCCCGCTGGAACACCTGGCGCGCCACCTGCAACAGATGGAAGCGGTGGTGGAGGCGGCCTACGGCCTGCGCCCGGGATCGCGCGCCTTGCTGCCTGCGCCGATCTACCACAGCGCGCCCAGCGTATACGCGCAGGTCGCCCTGCGGGTCTGCGAGACCTTTGTGCTGACCGACAGGTTCGACCCGGTGGAGGTCCTGCGCCTGATCGAGGCGCACCGCATCGATACGGTCTATCTGGTGCCCATCATGTATGTGCGCCTCTTGAAGCTGGACGCCGCCACGCGCGCCGCGCATGACCTGTCGTCGCTGCGCTTCGTCGCTTCGACGGGCGCACCCTGCGCGCCGGAAATCAAGCGCGCCATGATCGATTGGCTGGGCCCCGTCATCCACGAAACCTATGCATCGAGCGAGGCGGGCATGGTCACGGTCATCGATTCGCACGAAGCGCTCGCCCGCCCCGGCAGCGCCGGCCGGCCCATCGGCGGCGCGCAGGTCAGGATCCATGCCGAAGACGGGTCCCTCTGCGCGGCGGGCCAGGTCGGGCGGATCCACGTGCGCCAGCCGGCCTACGCGGACTTCACCTATCGCAACAACCCGCAGGCCCGCGCCGACGTGGAGAAGGACGGACTCATCGGCCTGGGCGACCTGGGCTATCTGGACGCCGACGGCTATCTCTACGTGTGCGACCGCGAATCGGACCTGGTGATCTCGGGCGGCGTGAACATCTATCCCGCCGAGGTCGAACACCAGCTGATGCAGTATCCGGGCGTGGCGGATTGCGCGGTTTTCGGCGTGCCCGACGACGAATACGGAGAGCGGCTGATGGCGCTGGTGCAGCCCGTGGCCGGCGCCTCGCCCGAACCCGAGGCGCTGACGCAATGGCTGGCGCAACGGATTGCGCGCTACAAGGTGCCGCGCGAACTGCAACTGCGCGCGGAACTGCCGCGCGACGACAACGGCAAGATCGCCAAGCGCAGGCTGCGCGCCGAATTCTGGGCGGGCCGGCAGCGCCAGGTATAGCAGGGCGGCGCATCGCCGCGATAACAAGATTGACAACACCGCTCGGGAGACAAGCATGGCATCTAGACTGAATCACAGGCTGCGCCGCATCGCGGCCGCGGCGATCTTCGCGCTTGCGGGGCCGTCAGCGGCGTTGGCGGCATACCCGGAAAAGCCCATCAAGCTGGTCGTGCCCTACACGCCGGGCGGCGCGGCCGACCAACTGTCGCGGGTCTTGGCCGAAGGCCTTGCGCGCGACCTGGGGCAACCCGTCTTGGTGGAGAACAAGCCCGGCGCCAACACCATGGTCGCCGCCACCTATGTGGCCCGCGCAGCGCCCGACGGCTACACGGTCTTTCTGTCCAGCAACGCCAGCATGGTGCTCAATCCCATGCTTTACCAGCGCATTGCCTACGACGCCGCGCGCGACTTCCAGCCGCTGACCATCGTCGCCGAACTGCCGCTGGTGCTGGTGGCAAGCAACGCCGTGCCCGCCACCAATCTGGCCGAGTTCGTCGCCTACGCCAAGGCGCGGCCGGGTAAGCTCAACTATGCTTCCGTGGGCATCGGCAGCCCGCTGCAGCTGGCGATCGAACTGCTGAAATCGCGCACCGGCATGGACCTGACGCACGTTCCCTATAACGGCAGCGCACCGGCGCTCACGTCGCTGATGGGCAACGATACGCAGTTGATGGCGGATGTGGTCAGCACCTCGCTGCCGCTGGTGCGGGAACACAAGCTCAAGGCGCTTGCCGTCACGACCAGCGAGCGGCTCGCTGTGCTGCCGGACGTGCCGACCGTCGCGGAAAGCGGCTTTCCGGGGTTTCGCGCCGCCACCTGGTTTGGCCTGGCCGTGCCTCGCGCCGTGCCGCAGGCCGATGCGCAGCGCTTGCAGGCGGCCATCGACAAGGTGTTGCGGGATCCGGCCTTGCGCGGCCGCTTCGAGCCGCTGGGCCTCGTGATCCAGGCGCCGCGCAGCCAGGCACAGGTCGATGCCTACCTGCAGGAAGACCGCCAGCGTTGGGGCGAGGTGATCGAGGCCAACAAGATCAAGATGGATTGACGCGAGGCTGGACACGCCTGTCCGGCCCTGCCCGAGGCGGGGCGCGGCCATCGCCGGCCGCCCGCGCCGTCAGGCCTTCTTGCCGCCGCCGCGGCGCGCCTTGCGCGTGACGTTGCGCCGCGACATCTCGGAGTCCAGGATCAGCCGGCCCTCGAGCTTGCCGTGCATGCGCTTGACCGAACGCATCGCATCCTGCATGTGTTCGCTCATCAAGTCGCGCACCTTTTCGACGTCGCGCTCGCGCGCCGCCGCCAGGATATTGCGGTGGAAACCCGTGTTGGCGCTGCCGAAGCGCTGCTGTTCGGACAAGGGCATCTCGTTGTCGAACACGGTCAGCTGCCGGATCATTTCGTTGGTCATCTCGCAGCTGAACCGCAGGAACGGATTGGGGCAGGCGGCCGCGAAGATGTCGTGGAAATTGATCTCTTCCTGGCGCTGGGCCAGCGGGTCGTCGACATGCTCGGCCGACGGATCGCAGCAGGCGATGTTCTCCTCCAGCGCGGCGAAATGCGCCTCTGTCAGGAAGGGCACGGCGCTGGCCGCAAGCTCGGGCTCCAGCAGCTTGCGCACCTGGTAGATGTCCTCGATCCGAACTTCCTTGAAGAACAGGTAGTTCTGCATCAGCTGGAAGGTACGGTCCAGCGGCACCTCGACCACGGTGCCGCCGCCGCCCGGCCCGGTGCTGACCTTCACCAGCCCCTGCACCTCCAGCGACTTGAGCGCTTCGCGCATGGTGCTCTTGCTGACCGAGAACATGCTTTGCAGCTCGCTCTCGCGCGGCAGCTTGTCGCCCGGCAACAGGTTCTTGGCCGTGATCAGCCGCTTGATCTCCTCGGCGACCAGGTCGCTGCGCTTGGGCGGACTCGACGCGCCCGCGGCTAGTAGGTCGTGACTATTGAACGCCATTGCGTTCCTCCGTTGCTGCATGGTGTGCGCGGGACAGGGCCCGGGCTGTTTTGCGCGGACCCCGGGTTATACCTGATGCGCCTTCTATTGACAGATCCGGCTCGCCAAACTGATCATGATAATAATCCTATTTATCATGATAAATAGGATGGTAGTCGCAGTATAGGCATGAGGCCAGGACTTGCGAGTACGCCCACGCGCGGCGGCAGCCCTGGCTCGGGAGCTTGGAGCAGACAGAGTCGGAATGGGGACGCGCATGGTGCGCGCTCGACATCGTCAATATGCCGCGGCAGCGCCAGCGGCAGCCAGGGAGAACCATCTTGAATCGCCGCAACCTGCTGAAAATGGCCGCGCTTGGCGCTGTGCCCGGATCACTATGGGCCGCCCGGTCCGCGCTGGCGCAAGCCGATGCGATCCAGTTCGGGTGTCCAGTGCCCATGTCGGGCGCCTTTGCCGCCAACGGCAAATACGCCGACCTGGGCATGAAACTGGCGCTGGAGCAGTATGGCCGCGCGCTCGACCGGCCGCTGGGCTATACCGTGCTGGACACCGAGGGCAAGCCGGCCACGGCGGTGCGCAAGGTGCAGGAAATCTCGCAGCAGAAGGGCGTCAAGTTCTTCGCCGGCGGCATCCTGTCGTCTGAAGCGCTGGCCATGGGCAAGGAAGTTGAACGCGCCGGCGGCGTCTTCATCACCACCGCGGGCGCGGACGAAATCACCGGCAAGGATTGCAACCGGGCGACCTTCCGCTGGTCGGTGCCCACCTTCGGCGCCATCGAACAGACCGTGCGCCCCTTGCTGGAAAAACTGCCCAACGCCAAGCGCTGGTACACCATCACGCCGCAATACGTGTTCGGCGACGGCCTGCTCAGCGCGGCCAAGGCGATCTTCAAGGAAAAGGGCATCGAGCATGTGGGCAATAGCTACCACTCGCTGACCGAGAAGGAGTTCAGCGGCTACCTCACCAACGCCATGGCCGCCAAGCCGGACGTGCTGCTGATCCTGAACTTCGGTTCGCAATCGTCGGATACGCTGCGCCAAGCCGTCAGCTTCGGCATGAAGCAGAACTGCACCATCCTGGTGGCCTGGGCCTCGGGCCTGGAGCAATTCGAGGGCCTGGGCGCGGATCTGTGCGAAGGCGTGTATTTCGGCGCGCAGTACTGGCACGGCATCGACTCGCCGCTGAACAAGGAACTGGTGCAGCTGTCCCGCGACAAGACGCGCGCCAATCCGAACTACAGCCTGGCGGGCTCCTACATCTGCACCCGCATCATGCTGGACGCCATCGCCCGGGCCGGCAGCGCCGACCCGGCCAAGGTGATCGCCGTCATGGAGGGCATGGCCTACGAAGGCCTGACGGGCAAGGAGGAAATCCGCAAGGAAGACCACCAGGTCCTGAAGAACTACTACCTGCTCAAGGGCCGCGCCAAGAAGGACATGAAGGACAAGGACGACTATGCCGAGATCGTGCATAGCGGCCGCTCCTTCCTGCCGCCCGGGGAAACCGGCTGCAAGCTGTAGCGCGATCCTGAGGCGGGCTGCCGCGGGCGCCACGTCCGCGGCGGCCGCGCGCCCCGCGGCCTTTCGTTTCCTCCACCGGGCATTCCAATGAACGTCTATCTCCTCCAGATCATCAATGGGATCGGGGTAGGCATGCTGTACTTCCTTCTGGCAGTCGGCCTGTCCATCGTCTTCGGTCTGTTGCGCTTCGTGAACTTCGCCCATGGGGCGTTCTATCTGCTGGGCGCGTACTTCTGTTTCCAGGCCATCCAGTGGGGCCTGAATTTCTGGCTGGCGCTGGCCATCGTGCCGCTGCTGGTGGGAGCCGCCGCCTGGGTCGTCGAGAAGGTCCTGCTGCGCCATGTCTACGCGCAGGCGCACGAGTTCCACATCCTGATCACGGTGGGCCTGGCGCTGGTGCTGCAGGAGCTGGTCATCGTGATCTGGGGGCCGATAGGCGACAACGTCGCCGCGCCGTCCGCCCTGCAGGGGGTGGTCATGTGGGGCAGCTTTATCTATCCCAAGTACCGCCTGTTCGTGATCGGCTTCACCGCGGTCTTCTCGCTGCTGCTCTGGTACGTGCTGGAAGGCACGCGGCTGGGCAGCGCGGTGCGCGCGGGCAGCGAATCCACCGAGATGGTGTCCATGCTGGGCATCAACGTGTTCCGCATGTTCAGCCTGGTGTTCGCGCTGGGCGCGGCGACCGCGGCCTTGGCGGGCGTGCTGGCGGCGCCCATACGTGGCGTCGAGCCCTTCATGGGCATCGAGGCCCTGGGCATCGCCTTCGTCATCGTGGTGGTGGGAGGCATGGGCAGCTTCTTCGGCGCGCTGGTCGGCGGCCTGCTGATCGGCGTGGTGCAGAGCGTGATGAGCACGCTGTGGCCGGAAGGCGCGCGGCTGATGATCTATGTGGCGATGGCGGCGGTGCTGCTGCTGCGTCCGCACGGCCTGATGGGGAGAGGATGATGACGCGCTTGAAATCTCATGCCCAATTGCTGCTGGCGCTGGCCGTGGTGTTGCTGCTGCCGCTGTGCATGCAGTCGGGGTCGCTGGCCTCGGAAGTGTTGATCTACGCGCTGGCGGTGCTGGGCTGCAACCTGCTGCTGGGATTCACCGGCCTGCTGTCGTTCGGCCAGGGCATCTTCTTCGGCCTGGGCAGCTATGCCGTCGGCCTCCTGCTGACGCGCACCGGCCTGCCCATGCCGCTGGCGCTGCTGGCCGCGATGGCGGTGGGCGCGCTGGGGGCCACCTTGGTGGGCTGGTTCGCGATCCGCCAGCGCGGCACCTACTTCGTGATGCTGACGCTGGCTTTCGCGCAGATGTTCTACTTCCTGGCGTACAGCCTGCCCGACCTGACCGGGGGCGACAACGGCCTGCTGGATGTCCCGCGTCCGCCGCTGTCGGTGGCGGGCGTGGAGCTCTTGCCGCTGGCGTCGCCCTGGCAGTTCTACACGTTCGTGGCGGTGTGCTTCCTGGCGATATTCTGGCTGCTGCAGCGCGTGACCAACTCGGTGTTCGGCCGCACCTTGCTCGCGATCCGCGACAACGAGGCGCGCGCCATGGCGGTGGGCTACAACGTGCGCCTGTTCAAGTTGTCGGCTTTCGCCATTTCCGGGGCCGTGACGGCGCTGGCCGGCGCCTTCCTCGCCATGATGACCGGCATTGCGCCGCTGTCCAGCATCGAATACCACAGCAGCGAAATGATTCTGGTCATGACGGTCATAGGCGGCACCGGCAATCTGTTCGCCTCGGTGCTGGGCGCTGCGTTCTATGTGCTGTTCGCGGACTGGCTTTCCACCTTGTGGCCGCGCTGGCTGATGCTGCTGGGATTCTTGCTGATCGCGGTCAGCCTGTTCATGCAGAAGGGCTTGTGGGGGCTGGAAGTACGCATCTGGCTGGCGCTGCGGCGCAAGCCTGCCGTCGCGGAATCGGCCGCCAAGGAGAGCCGCGCATGAGCCAGGAAAATCTCGTGCCGCTGCTGAAAGCCAGCGGCATCGTCAAGCGCTTTGGCAAGTTCGTGGCCCTGCATGGCGTTGATCTGCAGGTGCGGCCGCGCACCGTGCATTCCGTGATCGGCCCCAACGGCGCAGGCAAGACCACGCTGTTCCACATCCTGACGGGCACGCTGCGCACCAGCGAGGGCAGCATCGTGTTCGACGGCAAAGACGTGACGCAGGAGGCCGACTACCAGCGCGTGCAGCGCGGCATCGCGCGCTCCTTCCAGGTCACCAGCCTGTTCGCCAACCTGTCGGTGCGGGAAAACCTGCGGTTGGCGGCGCAGGGCGCGCATCGCGCCGGCGCGTTCGACTGCTGGCATCCTCCAACAGGTCAGCGATCTCAGCGCGAAGTTGTCGACGCAGCGCTGGAACGCCTGGGGTTGGCACGATTTTCCGAGGTCGCGGCGGGCGCGTTGTCGCACGGCCAGCAGCGGCGCCTGGAAGTGGGCATGGCGCTGGCGGCCAGGCCGCGCGCCATCTTCCTGGACGAGCCCACCTCAGGCATGGGGGTGGACGACCTGGAGGAAATGAAGCGTCTGATCCGCAGCCTGCGCGACGACCACACGGTGGTGCTGATCGAGCACAACATGAACATCGTGATGGACATCTCCGACACGATCACGGTGATGCAGCAGGGCCGTGTGCTGGTCGAAGGCACGCCTCAGGCGATCCGCAGCGACGAGCGGGTGCGCGCCGCGTACCTGGGCAATATGATCACGGGAGGCCGGGCATGATGCTGCATGTCGACGCCATACACAGCTACTACGGCAAGAGCCATATCCTGCAAGGCGTGTCGCTCGAGCTGCCGCAAGGCGAGGTGGTCACGCTGCTCGGCCGCAACGGCGCGGGCAAGTCCACCACGCTCAAGACCATCGCCGGCGTGATCGCGCCCAAGGGCGGAGCGGTGCGCTACGGCGGACGCGACATCGCCGGACTGCCGGCGCACAAGATCGCGTCCATGGGGATCTGCCTGGTGCCCGAGCACCGCGGCATCTTCAAGCTGCTGACGGTCGAGGAAAACCTGAAGCTGGGCTTGAGCCGCGACTCCCCTTGGCAGCTGGACGACATCTACGGCATCTTTCCCCGCCTTAAAGAGCGCCGCAAGAACGGCGGCGGCCAGTTGTCGGGCGGCGAACAGCAGATGCTGGCCATCGGACGCGCGCTCATGAACCATCCGCGCGTGCTGATGCTGGACGAGCCGGTCGAAGGCCTGGCGCCGGTGATCGTCGAGGAGATCGTGGCGCAGATCAAGTCCATCAAGCAAGCCGGCGTCACCATCCTGCTGGTGGAGCAGAACCTGGAAGTCTGCACCCAGCTGGCCGACCGCCATTTCATCATCGAACAGGGATCCATTGTCTACGAAGGCAGCAACGCTGAATTCATGGCGGATGAAAACGTGAAGGACCGATACCTGGGCGTGGGTGTCTAGGGACGGCCAGTGCCGCGCAACGTGAAGCAAGGGAACACCATGGAAATGAACACATTGGAGGCCGTCAGCGGCATCCGCATCGACGGCAGCCGTCTTTGGAACTCGTTGATGGAGCTGGCCCGCATCGGCGCCACCGACAAGGGGGGAGTGTGCCGGCTGGCGCTGAGCGACCTGGACCGGCAGGGCCGCGACCTGGTCTGCGCCTGGGCCCGGGAGCTGGGCTGCAGCGTGCGCGTGGACGCCATCGGCAATATCTTCATGCGCCGCCCGGGCCTGCGCGATGAGCTGCCCGCCGTGATGACCGGCAGCCATATCGACACCCAGCCCACCGGCGGCAAATTCGACGGCAACTACGGCGTGCTCGCCGGCATCGAGGTTCTGCGCACCCTGCATGAGCGCGGCATCGCCACCGAAGCGCCGCTGGAAGTGGTGGTGTGGACCAACGAAGAGGGCTCGCGCTTCGTGCCGGTGATGATGGGCTCGGGCGTGTACGCGGGCGCCTTTACGCTGGAGCATGCGCTGGCGGCGCGGGACCGCGACGGCGTCAGCGTGGACCAGGCGCTGCGCGCCATTGGCTACGCGGGTCCCGAGCCTGCCCGGCCGGGAGCCGTCGGCGCCTACTTCGAGGCGCACATCGAGCAAGGCCCCATCCTGGAGGACCGCGGCATCACCATCGGCGCGGTGCAGGGCGCCTTGGGCCAGCGCTGGTACGACGTGGCCATCACCGGCCAGGAAGCGCATGCCGGGCCCACGCCCATGGAACTGCGCCGCGATGCCTTGCTGACCGCTTCCAGGCTGGTGCTGGAGGTCAACCGGATCGCGCTGGAGCACGCGCCGCATGGCCGCGGCACGGTGGGCTGCATCGACAGCTTCCCGAACTCGCGCAACGTGATTCCGGGCCGGGTGGCGCTCACCGTGGACCTGCGCGCCGCCGATGACGCCACGCTGGACAGCATGGCCGCGGCGTTCGCCCGCGTCTGCGAGGAACTGGCCGAGCCGGGCCGCTTCCAGGTCGAAAGCAAGGAGGTGGTGTATTTCCCGCCGCAGCCCTTCGAGCCCCGGCTGGTGCAGGCGATCCGCGACGGCGCGCGCACGCTGGGCCTGGATTCGCTGGATGTGATCAGCGGCGCGGGCCACGACGCGGTCTACATGGCGCGGGTGGCGCCCACCGCCATGATCTTCGTGCCATGCAAGGACGGCATCAGCCACAACGAGATCGAGGACGCGCAGCCCGAGCATCTGGAGGCGGGCTGCAATGTGCTGCTGCACGCCATGTTGCGCTGCTGCGGGCGTATCCAGCTTGCGGAAGGGGGCGCGCAATGAAGGCGCTGCTCGCAAGGCTGAACCATGAAACCAACACCTACTCGCCGGTGCCCACGCCCTTGTCGGCCTTCGGCAACGGCGGTCCCGCCTACGATGCGGCGGCCTACGAAGAGAACAAGGGCAAGCGCACGGCGATGTCGGCATTCATAGACCTGGCCGAAGCGCGCGGCGCCGAGCTGGTCACGCCGGTCTCGGCCACCGCCTATCCCAGCGGCCGCGTCGACGGCCAAGCCTATGCGGAACTCTGCGACCGCATCGTGGCCGCCGCGCCGGGTTGCGACGTCATCCTGCTGGATCTGCATGGCGCCATGGCGGTGGAGACCACCGACGACGGCGAGGGCGACCTGCTCGAACGCTTGCGCGCCGCCGCGCCCGGCGCGCCGATCGCGGTGGCGCTGGACCTGCACGGCAACGTCACGCAGAAGATGATGGACAACGCCGACGTCATCGTCAGCTTCAAGACCTATCCCCATATCGACATGTACGAAACCGGCGAGCACGCCGGCAGGCTGCTGTTCGCGGGCATTGACGGCCTGTGCAAGCCGGTCATGGCGTGGCGGCGGCTGCCGCTGGTGTCGCATTCCCTGCGCAGCAACACCGCCGAAGGGGCCATGCGCGCCGCCGTCGATGCGGCGCGCCAGGCGGAGGCCGCGGGGACGCTGGGCGTGTCGGTGCTGGCGGGCTTCGGCCTGGCCGACATCCCGCATCCCTGCGTCAGCGTGGTGGCGGTCGCCGACGGCGATCGCGCCGAGGCGGAGCGCGTGGCGGGCGAGATCGCCGCCCTGATCTGGGAGCAGCGCGACGGCTTTTTCTACGACAGCGAGCCGCTGGCTGAGTCGCTGGCGCGCGCCAAGGCCCTGACCGAGGGCGCAAGCAAGCCGGTGCTGCTGCTGGACCACGGCGACAACTGCATGAGCGGCGGCACCTGTGACACCCTGGACGTGCTGATGGCCGCGCTGGATGCCGGATTGGAAGGGATTCAGGCCGGGCTGTATTGCGACCCCGAAGCCGTCGCCGAGCTGACCCGCGCCGGCGTCGGCGCCACGGTCGAGCTGCCGGTGGGCAACAAGCGCGCCATCGATGAGATCGGCCGGGCGGCGCAGCCCGTCACGCTGCGCGGCACCGTGCGCGCGCTGAGCAACGGCGAATACGTGATCAGCGGCCCGACCTATACCGGACAACTGGCCTGCATGGGCCGCAGCGCGGTGCTGGACATAGGCGCCGCGCAACTGGTGCTGACCGAGCAGACCCACGAGCCCTGGGACCTGGGCGTGTTCCAAAGCCTGGGCCTGGATCCGTCCCGCGCCCGCTTCGTGCTGGTGAAGTCGCGCATGTACTGCCGGCCGGTGTTCGTGCCGATCTCCCAGGCGCTGGTCGAATGCGACAGCCCAGGCGTGACCAGCTCCGACTGGTCGCTGTTCGAATTCCGCAGGCGCGCGAGGCCGCTATACCCGCTGGAACCCATGGCGGCGGCAGACTACGACCCTCGCGAAGGGCGTCGATAAATTCGGCGGGAAGAGGGCGCCGCCACGCGCGGCAGCTGTGGCGCCCGGGCAACGGACATTCTCAAACAAAAAGTAACATAAATGAGAATGATTCCGTTTGCCGTAGAATGGGGCGCTCAGTGATCCCAACCCCCTTTGGTGCAGCCGGCCCGGCAAGGCCCTGGCCTTCCGGCATATTCCAGACGCATCCGTAGTTCTCCAGTGCGCGCGTGACCCCATCGGGATTTTGATATCTGCCTGCGAACTTCCCGACATGAAAATCCGAACTCTTGCCTGCATGGCCGCCGCGCTGCCGTGCTATCTCCCCGTTGCCCAAGCCCAATCCACGTCCGATCAGGCCGGCTCCGTCGTTTCCATGGACGCCATCAAGGTCGAGGCCAGCGCCGATGCCTCGGCCGGCGGCCTGGCCGAACCCTTTGCCGGCGGGCAGGTTGCGCGCGGCGGCCGCATCGGCCTGTTTGGCACCCAAGACGTCATGGACACGCCGTTCAGCATCACCAGCTATACCAATGAACTGATCCAGGACCGGCAGGCCCGCAGCGTGGGCGACGTATTGCAGAACGATTCGGGCGTGCGCGTGGCGCGCGGCTTCGGCAACTTCCAGGAGTCGTACTTCATCCGCGGCTTCATCCTGAGTTCGGACGACGTGGCCTACAACGGCCTCTACAGCCTGTTGCCGCGCCAGTACATCGCCACCGAGCTGTTCGAGCGCGTGGAAGTCCTGCGCGGCGCCTCGACCTTCCTGACGGGCGCCTCGCCCGGCGGGGGCGGCATCGGCGGCGTGATCAATCTGGTGCCCAAGCGCGCGCCGAATGAACCGCTGACCCGTGTCACCACCGGCGTGTCCAGCGGCGGGCAGTTCCAACTGTCCACCGACATCGCCCGCCGCTTCGGTCCCGGCGACAGCACCGGCATCCGGCTCAACGCCGCGCAGCGCAGCGGCGACACCGGCATCGACGATGAACACTCGCGCACCAGCCTGGTATCGCTGGGCCTGGACTGGCGCTCGGCCGACACCCGCCTGTCCGCGGACATAGGCTGGCAGGAAAACAAGCTCAAGCGCGCGCGTCCCAACGTGACGCTGGGCGCCGGCGTCACCAAAGTGCCCGACGCGCCCGACGCCAGTTCCAACTATGCGCAGCCCTGGTCCTATTCGAACGAGCGCGACGTCTTCGGCACGGTGCGCGCCGAACACGATTTCAGCGACAAGCTGACCGCCTACGCAGCCTTTGGCATGCGCCGCAGCGACGAGGCGAACTCGCTGGGCAATGTCACGCTGACCAATGGCAGCACGGGCGCGGGCACCTTCTACCGCTTCGACAACACCCGCGAGGACAGTGTGAACACGGGCGAACTGGGCCTGCGCGGCAAAGTGCGTACCGGCCCGGTGGGCCACGAGTTCGTCGTGTCGGCATCCTTCTTCGACCTGAAGAAGAAGAACGCCTATGTGATGGACTGGCAGAACACGTATCCCACCAACATCTACAACCCGATTTCGTATGACAAGCCGCCGTTCAGCGCCACCGCGCTGCGCGGCAACGACCTGGACGACCCGGCGCTGCAAGGCCGTACCCGCCTGAGCAGCTACGCCATCGGCGATACGCTGTCGTTCCTGGACGACAAGGTGCTGCTCACGGCCGGCATCCGCCATCAACGCTTGTCGCAACGTGACTACGCGTACAACACCGGCAAGGAAAACGGCGCCTACGACGCCAGCCACAACTCGCCCGCCGCGGGCCTCGTCGTCAAGGTCGCGCCCAGCGTTTCGCTGTACGCGAACTACATCGAGGCGCTGGTCGCGGGACCGACCGCCCCGGCCAATGCGGGCGGCAAGCCGGTGCCCAACGCCGGCCAGAGCCTGCCGCCGTTTGTCTCCAAGCAGAAGGAAATCGGCGCGAAGTACGAGGCAGATGGTCTGGGGGCAGGACTGGCCTTGTTCTCCACCGACAAGCCGCGCGCCATGTACAACGCCAGCAACGAGCTGACGACCTCGGGCAAGGACCGCCACCAGGGTGTTGAACTGACGATGTACGGCGAACCCATCAAGAGCGTGCGCCTGCTGGGCGGCCTGACCTGGCTGGACGCCAAGCAGCGCTCCACCGGCAACCCGTCCATCGACGGCAACCGCGTGATCGGCGTGCCGCGCTTCCAGGCCAACATGGGCGTGGAATGGGACATCCCCGGCGTGCCGGGCCTGGCCGTGGACGGCCGCGTGGTCTATACCGGTTCGTCCTACGCGGACGACGCCAACACGCTCAAGGTCCCGGGCTGGACCCGCTTCGATGCGGGCCTGCGCTACATGATGGATGTGGACGGCCACGTCGTGACCCTGCGCGCCCGCGTGGACAACATCGCCAACCGCAACTACTGGTCCTCGGTGGGCGGCTATCCGGGCAACGGCTACCTGGTGCTGGGCGGACCGCGCACCTTCTCGCTCAGCGCGAGCATGGACTTCTGATTTCAGGCGGCGTTCACCAGAACCAGCCGCCGCGCGTCAGATCCGCCTCGCAGCCCTTGTACTGCGAGGCGAACTTCTGGGCCCGCGCCTGCACCTTCTGCGATACGGTCTTGAGCCAGGCCTTGCGGTCATAGCTGCGGTTGCGGTAGCCGGTCCAGCCTTCGTGGTAGTTCAGGTATTGGCCGTAGGCATCCGACTTGGACACGCCGTTGATGCGTTGGGTCTTGTTCATGTACCAGCCCATGAAATCCAGCGCGTCGGCGAAGTCGTCGCGGCTGGAACCCCAGCCACCGGCATCTTTCTTGTAGTCGTCCCAGGTTTCGTCCTTGACCTGGGCGTAGCCATAGGCGGAACTGACGCGGCCCCAGGGGATGAAGCCCAGGAAGTAATAACGCGGCGGCACGGCGTCATGCTTGAAGGAAGACTCCTGGTACATCATGGCCATGGGCACCGGCACGGGTGCGCCCCATTTTTTCTGTACCTTCAGGGCGGCATCGTGCCAGTCCGGTTTTTCGCGAAAGATGGCGCAGATATTTTCGGGATTCGAGGGCGGCGCGGTGGCGCAGCCGGCAAGCGCCAGCAGTAGCAGCGGCGGCAGCAAGAGCCGGGTCATTGGCGGTCTTCCTCCGGAGATCGGGGCAGGGGTGGGGCGGATGTCACAAGATACCGCGATTGTATGAAAACGTATCGTCCAAAAAGTTCCGTCCCCGAAATTCTCCGACCTATGCCGCACGCGCCAGGCAAAAAAAACGGCCCCGGGATTTCTCCGGGGCCGTCTTGCGCGCGGCGCAGCCAGGCTGCGCTGCCCGTTGATGCTTAGACTTCGATGACGTCAGCGACGTCCTTGTAGTCCGGGATCTTGTCGAAGTTCAGGTACTGGTAGATCTGGTCGCCGCTCTTGTTGATGACGCCCATGTCGGCCATGTACTCGTCCTTGGTCGGGATGCGGCCCAGCTTCGAGCAGATGGCGGCCAGTTCGGCCGAACCCAGGTAGACGTTGGTGTTCTTGCCCAGGCGATTCGGGAAGTTGCGGGTGCTGGTCGACATCACGGTCGCGCCTTCGCGCACCTGGGCCTGGTTGCCCATGCACAGCGAGCAGCCCGGCATTTCCGTGCGTGCGCCGGCCGTGCCGAACACGCCGTAGTGGCCTTCCTCGGTCAGTTGCGTGGCGTCCATCTTGGTCGGCGGGGCAATCCACAGCTTGACCGGGATGTCGCGCTTGCCTTCCAGCAGCTTGGAGGCTGCGCGGAAGTGGCCGATGTTGGTCATGCAGCTGCCGATGAACACTTCGTCGATCTTGGCGCCGGCGACTTCCGACAGCGTCTTCACGTCGTCGGGGTCGTTCGGGCAGGCCACGATGGGCTCGTGCACGTCGGCCAGGTCGATCTCGATCACGGCGGCGTATTCGGCGTCGGCGTCCGGCTCCAGCAGCTTGGGGTCGGCCAGCCAGGCTTCCATGGCCTTGATGCGGCGGCCCAGCGTGCGCTCGTCTTCGTAGCCGTTGGCGATCATCCACTTCAGCATCACGATGTTGCTGTTGATGTATTCGATGATCGGTTCCTTGTTCAGGCGCACCGAGCAGCCGGCGGCCGAACGTTCGGCGGAGGCGTCCGACAGTTCAAAGGCTTGTTCGACCTTCAGGTCGGGCAGGCCTTCGATTTCCAGGATGCGGCCGGAGAAGATGTTCTTCTTGCCTTGCTTGGCGACCGTCAGCAGGCCTTGCTTGATGGCGTACAACGGGATCGCGTTGACCAGGTCGCGCAGGGTCACGCCGGGCTGCAGCTTGCCCTTGAAGCGGACCAGTACCGATTCAGGCATGTCCAGCGGCATTACGCCGGTGGCGGCGGCAAAGGCGACCAGGCCCGAGCCGGCCGGGAACGAGATGCCGATGGGGAAGCGGGTGTGCGAGTCGCCGCCGGTGCCGACGGTGTCGGGCAGCAGCATGCGGTTCAGCCAGGAGTGGATCACGCCGTCGCCGGGGCGCAGCGAGACGCCGCCGCGGGTGCTGATGAATTCCGGCAGGGTGTGGTGCGTTTTCACGTCCACGGGCTTCGGGTAGGCGGCGGTGTGGCAGAACGACTGCATCACCAGATCGGCCGAGAAGCCCAGGCAGGCCAGGTCCTTCAGTTCGTCGCGGGTCATGGGGCCGGTGGTGTCCTGGCTGCCGACCGAGGTCATCTTCGGTTCGCAGTAGGTGCCCGGGCGGATGCCCGTGCCTTCCGGCATGCCGCAGGCGCGGCCGACCATCTTCTGGGCCAGGGAGTAGCCCTTGCCGGTGTCCGCGGGGTCCTTCGGCAGGCGGAACAGCGTCGAGGCCGGCAGGCCCAGCGCTTCGCGCGCCTTGGCGGTCAGGCCGCGGCCGATGATCAGCGGAATGCGGCCGCCGGCGCGCACTTCGTCGAACAGCACGTCGGACTTCACTTCGAATTCGGCGATGACTTCGCCGTTCTTCAAAGCCTTGCCGTCATAGGGGCGCAGTTCGACCACGTCGCCCATTTCCATCTTGGAAACGTCGAGTTCGATCGGCAGGGCGCCGGCGTCTTCCATGGTGTTGTAGAAGATCGGGGCGATCTTGTTGCCCAGGCACACGCCGCCAAAGCGCTTGTTCGGCACGAAGGGGATGTCTTCGCCGGTGAACCACAGCACCGAGTTGGTGGCCGACTTGCGCGACGAACCCGTGCCGACCACGTCGCCGACGTAGGCGACCAGGTGGCCCTTTTCCTTCAGGGATTCGATGAACTTGACCGGACCGCGCTTGCCGTCTTCTTCCGGTTCGAACGCGGCGCCGTCGCGCTTGTTCTTCAGCATCGCCAGGGCGTGCATCGGGATGTCGGGGCGGGTGGTGGCGTCGGGGGCCGGCGACAGGTCGTCGGTGTTGGTTTCGCCAGGCACCTTGAAGACGGTGATGGTCAGGCTTTGCGGCAGTTCCGGACGGCTGGTGAACCATTCGGCATCGGCCCAGCTTTGCATCACGGACTTGGCGTTGGCGTTGCCGCGGTCCGCCTTTTCCTTCACGTCGTGGAAGGCGTCGAACATCAACAGGGTCTTCTTCAGCGCAGCGGCGGCGATGGCGCCGATTTCAGCGTCGTCCAGCAGGTCGACCAGCGGGCCAATGTTGTAGCCGCCCAGCATCGTGCCGAGCAGTTCAGTCGCCTTGGCACGGCTGATCAGCGCACAAGCTTCCTTGCCCAGCGCCACGGCGGCCAGGTACGAAGCCTTGACCTTGGCGGCGTCGTCCACGCCGGCCGGCACACGGTGGGTCAGCAGCTCGACCAGGTTCTGCTCTTCGCCAGCGGGCGGGTTCTTGAGCAGTTCGATCAGTTCAGCGGTTTGTTTGGCCGTAAGGGGCAGCGGGGGGATCCCCAGAGCCGCGCGTTCGGCAACGTGTTGGCGGTAGTTATCCAGCATGTGAGGCCTGCTCAAAGTCGGGTTGGAAGAAGGGTTGTTCGCCGGATTGTAGAGGGAACAGGGGGACGCAAGCAAATGTCTTATATCTTATATAAGACTTGCGGCCATAGCTGTTGCTTAAGGGCGACGCGCAGCCGGCGGAGCCGGCCGAGGGGGGGCTGCGGGTGCGCGCCTGCCGGGGCAGTCCGGGCGTGCGCTGAGGGGCGCGCCCGGCGGGACGGCTTAGCGTGGTCCGGCGTCGTACACCACGCCCACCCGCGCGAAATTGCCGCCGTACTGCTTCACATCCACCTGGAAGGGCGCGCTTTCCTCGGGCTTGAGCTTGGGCAGCCGCAGTTCCTGGTAGACCGCGCCCGTCAGCTTGTCCTGGGCGTCGTACAGGCTGACCCAGACCTTCACGTTCTCGACTTCGGCCTGGCTGTCGTTGCGCACGCGCCCGTGCACGGTCACGTACTTGTAGCGGAAGCGGTAGCTGAAGTTCAGGGTGCCGGTGCCGACCTGGGCCTCGGTGTTCTCGACCGTGACCGCCAACTGGGGGCGGGGGCCGGGCAGGGCGGCGCGCTTGGCGGGCAGCCAGTCGGTCTTGACCTCGGTATAGCGGTCGACGCGGCCGGTCAGCGCCACCGGCACGCGTTCACCGGGGTACAGGCGCGCCGGCAGGCTCCAGGTCTGGCGCAGGTCCAGCCGGTTGGAGCCGTCGAACACCGCGATGTTGGCCTTCGGCGACAGGACGACGTACTGGTCGCTGGTGTTGACCAGCTCGGCGTACAGGACCGGGCGCTCGATCTCGTCGAGCAGGCGGCGCGGCGCGGACAACTTGAGCGCGCTGGCGTCGAACAGGGCGAAGTCTGGATCCAGCAGTTCCTCGGTGGTCAGTCGCACGTGTTCGATGACTCGCACATCGGCCGGGCTGACGCGCACGATGCGGCTGGGCGGCGCTTCTTCCTTGGACGCGGCGGGCATGGCGGCATGGTCTTCGCTTTGCACCATGTAGTCGTAGGACGCGACCCGGCCTTCGGCCAGCATCTCGCCGCGCGCATCGAATGAGGTCAGCGCGTTCGGCGCCAGCGGGCTGGCGGCGCCGTAGCCATTGGCCGTGCCGATCAGCTTGCCGTCCTCGCCGTACAGCATCACCGTGATCTGGCTGCTGTTGGCCTCGTTGGCGCCATTGTTCTTCAACAGGCCGACCAGGCGGTAGGCGCCGTCGTTGCGCACCAATTGCACCTTGCTGGCGACCACGTCGTTGTTCTTGCCCCGCGCCAGCGTCGGCTGGGACACTTGCAAGGTGTAGCGGCTGTAGGCTTGGCTGGGCGTGGAGATCGTGACGGGCGTGTACTCGCCCGGCTGCAGCGAGCGCGCTGGCGCCGATCCGGAATTGGACGCCAACGACAGTTCGCCCTGGAAGAACGCAGCCGTGACGCGTGGCACGTCGATCTTCTTGCCGGTCTCGTTGCGCATGATCATGACCAGCTGCGTGCGGTCGCGGACGCGGATTTCCTGCACGTCCGTCAGCTTGACCAGCGAGGCGTCGATGGGCGGCGGCGCAGGCGGCTGCCGCGTGACGGTCGGCTTGGACCCGATCATGGAGGCGACCAGCGGCACCGCGATCACGGCGGCGACGGCGACAGCCACCGCCGCGATGGCGCGCGGACCGAGCTGCGGCTTGGGCGCCGGCTGCTGCATCCCGCGCAGGATCTTCTCCAGCCTTTGCGCGACGTTGTCTTCGACCAGCGTGACCGCGTGGCAATGGCTGCAGCGGTACTCGTTGGTGTCCAGCTTGGTGAATTGGGCGCTGCCGCAGGTCGAGCAGGTCAGCGTTACCGTATTGATCGTGGTCTGTTTGGGCGTCATTCTCGCAGCCGTGCACGCCGGATCCAGACGGCGCGGCGGATGGCGCGGCGGGAGCAAGGCGCAAGGGATTTACAGGGCGGCAAGGATAGCGGCAGGGGGGGGACGGCATGGTGCACGAGCGCATCCATTTGTGACTAAATGTGTTTTCTGGCCTGCCGGTGCTATCATCGCCGGCGGAAAAATCAGATCCGAAATCCCTTACGCTGTTCCCCGTCGATCCGCTCCCGTGCCGCGCAACGCGCCGCCCCGGGCAGAGCCGAGGCAGGTCAGGCTCTACCCACTAGCATGAGCATTTCCCAATATTTGCTGTTCCTCGCCTGCGTGGCGCTCGCCACCTATGCGCAGACCATGACGGGCTTCGCCTTCGGACTGGTGCTGCTGGGCTTGTCGGGCGTGTTCCAGCTGGCTTCGGTGTCCGAAGTGGCCAACGTGGTCAGCGTGCTGTCGCTGGTGAACGCGGCCGTGACGCTGGCGCGCGCCAAGCCCCAGGTGAACTGGTCGCTGATGCGGCCCGCCATGGCTAGCAGCCTGGTCGGCGTGGGGGCAGGCGTGGCGGCGCTGGCCTGGATCAGCGGCGCCATGGGCGTGCTGCTGCAGCTGCTTCTGGGCTGCACCATCCTGGGCTGCGCCGTGTTGCTGATTGCCCGCGCGCAGCCGCTGGCGCGCGTGTCCTCGCGCGGTTCGTTCGTGTTCTTCGGGGCGATTTCGGGCGTGCTGGGCGGATTGTTTTCCAGCGCCGGGCCGCCCATGGTCTATCACCTGTACCGCCAGCCCCTGCCGCTGGCCGCCATCCGCAACAGCCTGCTCATCCTGTTCTCGCTCAATGCGGTCGTGCGCCTGGCGCTCGTGACCGGGCAGGGGGCCTTCATGGCTTCGTCGTTCTGGCTGAGTTTGCTGGCGCTGCCGGTTGTGATCGGCGTCACCTGGGTGGCGCGCCGCTACAGCACGGCGGGCTCGATGAAGACCGTCAAGCGCATGGTGTTCGTGCTGTTGCTGGCGGCCGGCATGGGCTTGATCGTGCCGGCATTCAGGACGCTCGCGGCCGGCTAGCCGCGAGTCCGTGGCGTGGACCGCGCGGCGTCAGCCGCGTTCGCCGGTGATGTAGCGTTCGAGTTCGTGGATGATGAACTTCTGTTCGCTCATGACGTCCTTGACCAGATCGCCGATGGAGAGCAGGCCGATCAGTTTGCCGTCTTCGATGACAGGCAGATGACGGAAGTGGCGTTCCGTCATCATCGCCATGCAGTGCTCGCGCGTATCCGTGCGGCCGACGTAGTAGACGGAATCGGTCATGATGTCCCGTACTTTCGTGGTGCGCGAGGAGCGGTCCTGCAGCACGATCTTGCGGGCGTAATCGCGCTCGGTCAGCATGCCCAGCACTTCTTCGCCCTGGACCACCACCACGGCGCCGATGCTGCGTTCCGCCATGATCCTGACGGCTTCGAACACCGAGGCATCGGGCGAAACCGTCACGACGGAATGATTGGCTTTTTCCCTGAGTATCTCAGCAACTGTCTTCACGATGCGCTCCCGTATCGCTGGTGAGGATAAAACCCAAGCTCCATCCTAAGCCTGGCGGCGGTGTTGCCGCAAGCGCGGCGCTTATTTCGCTGCCTTGTCCCGGAACGCCTGGCTGGCCATTTCGCGCAGGTTGCGCGTGGCGCTGCGCTCGGTGGCGGGATTCCAGGCCAGCGAAATGCCGATCGTTGCATCGGCGGGAAAATCGGCCAGCGTCTTGTAGACGACATTGGTGCCCGGAAGGCGCCGGCCGCCAGCCGGCACCAGGGCCACGCCCAGGCCGCTTTCCACCAGGCTGAGCAACGTTTGCACCTGCACCGCTTCCTGCGTGATGCGGGGCGTGAAGCCGCGCAGCTGGCAGGCGTTGATGGCGGCCATGCGCAGGCCCGCGGCCTCGGTGGCGGTGTACATGATGAAGGCCTCGTCGGCCAGGTCCGCCAGGCGGATGCGGCCGCGCCGCGCCAGCGGATGCGTCTTGGGCACGGCCAGCGCGAAGTTCTCGGTCGTGAGCGGCGCCAGCCGCACGTTGGATCCCATCGCCACCGGCACGCGCACGATGCCGATCTCCAGCGTGTCTTCTTCCAGTTCCTGCATGATGCGTATCGAGGTGGCTTCGCGCAGCACCACGGTGACGCCGGGATAGCGTTGCCGGAACGGCGGCAGGATGCGCGGCAGCACGCCGTGCGTGGCCGAGCCCACGAAGCCGATGCGCACGGTGCCGCCTTCGCCCGCGGCGCCGGCGCGCGCTGCCTGCCGGAACTGCTCGGCGTGGAACAGGGCGCGGCGGGCCTCGTCCAGCGCGGCCAGGCCCGCCTCGGTGAGCTTCACGCCCTGGCGGCCGCGCAGGAACAGCGGCACGCCCACCATCTCTTCGAGCTTGCGTATCGATACCGACAGGGGCGGCTGCGACATATGCAGCTTTTCGGCCGCGCGGTGGAAATTCAGCGTTTCGGCCAGGACCAGGAACTGCTGCAGATGACGGAAATCCATGAGGTCGCTCCGGATGGCGTTAGGCGGGCATGATATGACTTTGATATCGATTCAGGTATTGGTGCTATCCCTTCGCTATCGACCGGCCGCGCCTTGCGCCCGCCGCGCAAGCCCCGGGGATGAGACGGCGGCGGTATGATGGAACGCATTACAAGGAGGAAACACCATGAATGAAGTCATCGTCGCGTCTGCCGTCCGCACCGCCATTGGCGATTTCGGGGGCGCGCTGAAAGACGTGCCGCCGTGCGACCTGGGCGCAACCGTCATCAAGGCCGCGCTCGAACGCGCCGCCGTCAAGGGCGATGAGGTCGGCCACGTCGCCGTGGGCCACGTCATCAACACCGAACCCCGCGACATGTACCTGTCGCGCGTGGTGGCGATGAACGCCGGCATTGCCAAGGAAACTCCCGCCTTCAACGTCAACCGCCTTTGCGGTTCGGGCCTGCAGGCCATCGTGTCGGCCGCGCAGACCATCATGCTGGGCGACGCTGACATCGCCATCGGCGCGGGCGCCGAAAGCATGAGCCGCGCGCCGTACATCGCGCCGGCGCAGCGCTGGGGCGCGCGCATGGGCGACAGCGTGATGCTGGACATGATGACTGGCGCGCTGTCGGATCCGTTCGGCCGCATGCACATGGGCGTCACCGCCGAGAACGTGGCGGCCAAGTTCGGCATCAGCCGCCAGGACCAGGACGCCCTGGCGGCGGAATCGCATCGCCGCGCCGCGGCCGCCATCGACGCCGGCTACTTCCGCGACCAGATCGTGCCGGTGGTGATGAAGTCGCGCAAGGGCGAAGTGGTGTTCGACACCGATGAGCACGTGCGCCGTGACGTCACGGCCGAAAACCTTGCTGGCTTGAAGGCCGTATTCCAGAAGGAAAACGGCACCGTCACGGCGGGCAACGCCTCGGGCCTGAACGACGGCGCGGGCGCCGTGGTGCTGATGAACGCCTCGGTCGCGGCCAAGCGCGGCGTCAAGCCGCTGGCGCGCCTGGTGGCCTATGCCCATGCGGGCGTGGACCCCAACATCATGGGCATCGGTCCGGTGCCGGCCACGCAGGCCGCGCTCAAGCGCGCCGGCCTGACCGTGGACCAGCTGGACGTGATCGAAGCCAACGAAGCGTTCGCCGCGCAGGCCTGCGCCGTGTCGCGCGAACTGAAGCTGGATCCGGCCAAGGTGAACCCCAACGGCAGCGGCATCGGCCTGGGCCACCCCATCGGCGCCACCGGCGCGATCATCACGGTCAAGGCGTTGCACGAACTGCAGCGCGTGGGCGGACGCTATGCGCTGGTGACCATGTGCATTGGCGGCGGCCAGGGTATTGCCGCCATCTTCGAACGGATCTGAAGCACCAGGGCCCGCCCCGCCGCTGGGCCGCCCCTTTGGGGGCAGCGAAGCGCGCGCAGTGTGCGGGCCCTTTATTTTTCCAGGTAAGCCTCGGCCCACGCCTGGCATTCGGCGCGCAGCAGCGCGCCCATCTGCGCCCGCCGCGGCGCGTCCAGCCGGCTGCTGATCGCGCCGAAGCTGAAAGCCACCCAGGTCAGTTCCGACACGCGGAACGCTACGCCCACGCCCGAGACGCCGGGCGTGATGGTGTCCACGATCTCTGAATAGCCCGAGGCGCGCGCCTGCCTGACCGATTTCATCAGGGCGGCGCTGGATGCGCCGATCTGCGCATAGCTTGCGGAATGCCGCGCATACAGCGCGGCGATTTCTTCGTCGGGCAGGGCGGCCATCAGCGCCAGTCCACCCGCGCCCACGCCCAGCAGGCGCCGCTCGCCCTGGTCGATGGTGAACACCTTGACGGGAAACGAGCCGGCCTCGCGCAGCAGGCACAGGGCGTAGTCGCCCTGGCGTATCACCAGGAACACCGTGTCGCCCGACAGGCGCGCGAGTTTCTGCGCGAACGGACGCAGCGCGTCCAGCAGCGGCGTGCGCCGCAGCGCCGCGAATCCCAGTTGCATGGAATCCACGCCCAGGCGGTAACGCCGGGTCTTGGCATCGCGCTCGGCGAACTGCTCTTCCAGCAGGCAGCTGAGCAGCCGGTGCGCGGTGGAGCGTTCCAGCCCGGCTTCGGCCATGACGCCTTGCAGATCTATGCCTTCTTCCTGGTGCTGCGCCAGCACGCGCAGCAGGCCCAGGGCGCGCCGCATGCTCTGGGTACCGCCTGTAGAACCACTGTTGTTCATAATGTGGGAAATATTGATTGAATATTTTGTATTTTAGGATTTCGGATGCGTTAATTCAATCCAGTCGACCGCGCCGCCTCTCAAGGCGCGGCAGAACAAGGATGAGGAGACCATGGAATACGCCACCCTGGCCGTCGAGCGGCACGACTCGGTATGCCGCATCAGCCTGGCGCGCGAATCCGCGCGCAATGCCCAAAGCCAGCAGATGCTGGACGAACTGGACGATGCGCTGACGCGCGCCGAACAGGACGACTCGGTGCGGGTCGTGGTGCTGGCCGGACGCGGCGCACACTTTTCCGCCGGCCACGACCTGAAGGAAGCCCAGGCCAAACGCGCCGATTTCACGGTGGAAGAGCGCTGGGAATACGAGTCGCGCCGCTACTACGGCTATTGCATGCGCATCTGGGACTTCCCCAAGCCGACGGTGGCCCAGGTGCAGGGCGCCTGCGTGGCGGGCGGCTTCATGATCGCCAATATGTGTGACCTGGTGGTGTGTTCCGACACCGCGTATTTTTCGGATCCCGTCGGCCATACGCTGGCGGCGGCGGCCACCGAGGTGCTGATCCATCCCTGGGTCATGGGGCTGCGCAAGGCCAAGGAAATGCTCTACACCGGTGAAAAGGTGGACGCGCAGGAAGCGCTGCGCATCGGCATGGTGAACCGCGTGGTGCCCGAGGCCGAGCTGGACGCCGCGACCCTGGCGCTGGCGCAACGCATCGCGCAGGCGCCGCCTTTCGGCCTGCGTCTCATCAAGCGTTCGCTGAACCGCACGGCCGACGCGCAGGGTTTCCGCACCGCCTTGTCGGCGCATTTCGATACGCACCAGCTGTCGCATCTGAGCGAGGAATTCCAGGCTGTTCGTGAACGCGGACTGGCGCAAGCGATTCAGCGCAACAAGAAGGGCGAGGCCGCATGACTCTGGACCCCTTGCTCAGTCCGCGCTCCATCGCGATGATCGGCGCCAGCGCCGACGCCGGGCGCATCGGCGGCATGCCGCTGGACCTGCTGACGCGCTTCGGCTACGCCGGCGGCATTTACCCGGTGAATCCGAAGTACCAGGAAGTGTTCGGCCGCCGCTGCTGGCCCGACATCGAATCGGTGCCCGAACCGGTGGACCTGGCAGTGCTGGCCATCGCGGCCGCGGACGTTACGCCCATGCTGCGCCGTTGCCACGCCAAGGGCGTGCGCGCCGCCATCGTCTACGCCGCGGGCTTTGCCGAAGCGGGTGGCGAGGGTGCGCGCCTGCAGGACGAGCTGGAGGCCTTCGTGGCCGAAAGCGGCATGGCCGTGGCGGGTCCGAACTGCATGGGCTTCGCCAACCTGAACACGCAGGCCTACACGGCGTTCGCCTCGGTCTTCAAGACCGCGCCGGCACAGACGGGTCCTGGCAAGGTCAGCCTGTTGACGCAGAGCGGCAACGTGTGCGCGGCGGTGTATGCGATCGCGCGCAGGCTGGACCTGCCGTTCTCGCATTTCATCAACACCGGCAACGAGGCCTGCCTGGATTTCTCGCAATACCTGGAGTACCTGGCGGCGGATCCGCAGACGGAAATCGTGCTGGGCTACATCGAGCAGCTGCGCGACGGCGAACGCTTCATACGCGCCTGCCGTGAACTGGAACGCCAGGGCAAGCTGTTGATCGCGCTGAAGGCCGGCACCACTGACAAGGGTGCGCAGGCGGTGCAGTCGCATACCTCGGCACTGGCCGGCGACCGGCGCGTGTACGGCGCGGCCTTCCGCCAATTGAACGTGATCGAGGCCACCGATTTCGCGCAGATGGCGCACCTGGCCAGCCTGGCCACGCTGCGCCACCGCACGGCGGGCAAGCGTGTCGCGGTGCTGACCATGTCGGGCGCGCTGGGCGCGATCCTGGCGGACAAGTTCATCGGCGCGGGGCTGGACCTGCCCGATCTGCCGCCCGAGCTGCAGGCGGTGCTGCGCGGCGGCATTCCCGATTACGGCATGGTCGGCAATCCGGTCGACGTGACCGGCAACGTGGTCAACGATCCGGCCTTCGTGCATACCGTGCTGGAAGCGCTGGCCACGACCGATGCGATCGACGCGGTTGTCGTGTATGCGCCCGGCTACATGCTGGACCGCATGGCCGACGCGCTGACGGACGTGTCGCGCCGCCATCAGCGGCTGTTCGTCGCCATTGATACCGGCCTGGCGCAGAGCCGCGCCGCCTTGCGCGACGCCGAGGTGGCCGTGTTCGAAGACCTGGGTCTGGCAGTCGCCGCCCTGGCGCCTTACCTGCTGTGGTGCGAGGCGCGCGGCGCCAAGCGCATTGCGGCGGCGCCGGACCTGGCCGCGGCCGGGGTTCCGGCCTTGCCCTGCAACGAAGCCGACGCGCGCGAATACGTGGCCGCTTTTGGCCTGCCGCAAGCGCGGGTGGGCGCGGCCGCCAACGCGGACGAAGCCGTCGCGCAAGCGCGTGCAGCGGGTTATCCGGTGGCGCTGAAGATCCTGAGCGCCGACATCGCGCACAAGACCGAAGCGGGCGGCGTGGCGCTGAGCCTGGCCGACGACGATGCCTTGCGCCGCGCCTTTGGCGAGGTGACGCGGGCCGCGGGCGCGGCGCAGCCGGACGCGCGCGTCGACGGCGCGATGGTGCAGAAGATGGAGCGCGGCGTGGCCGAGATCATCGTCGGCGCCACGCGCGATCCTGTGTTCGGTCCGGTGCTGACCGTGGGCCTGGGCGGGGTGCTGACCGAGCTGTACCAGGACACCAGCCACCGCCTGCTGCCGGTGGACGAGGACATCGCGCTGCAAATGCTGCGGGAACTCAAGGCCTACGCGCTGCTGGACGGTTATCGCGGCAAGCCCCGAGCCGACGTGGCGGCCGCGTGCCGCAGCATCGTGGCGGTGGGCAATGCCCTGCTCGCCGCGCCCGCCCATGTGGCGGAAATCGAAGTCAATCCATTGCTGATCAAAGAGGCGGGACAGGGCGTGGCGGTACTGGACGCGCTGATCCTGCCCGCAACCCGTAGCGCCTAACGCGCAATCCATCCCAGGAGGAGACAAGCATGATGAAGAGACTATTGGCCGGCGTCACGCTGGCTTGTATCGGCGTCACGGGCCAGGCGATGGCCCAGGACAGCTATCCCAACCGCCCGATACGCATCGTGGTGCCGTTCTCGCCAGGCGGCGCGACCGACATCATGAGCCGCCTGCTGGCGGAAAAGCTCAGCGGCAAACTGGGCCAGCCGGTGATCGTGGAGAACAAGCCGGGCGGTGGCACCATGATCGCGTCCGACTACGTGTCGCGCGCCGAGCCCGACGGCTACACCTTGCTGATGGCGGCCTCGTCGCTGGGCATCGCGCCCAGCATCTACGCCAAGGTGAACTACGACCCGATCAAGGACTTCGCGCCCATCAGCCAGGTGGCCTCGGTGGTGCACGTGCTGGAGGTGCATCCCTCGGTGCCCGCCAAGAACGTGGGCGAGCTGATTGCCTACCTGAAGGCGAATCCGGGCAAGGTCAGCTACGGCTCGGTCGGCACCGGCAGCTCGACCCATCTGGAGGCTGAACTCTTCAACAGCATGGCGGGCGTGCAGATGACGCACATTCCGTACAAGGGCAGCGCGCCGGCGCTCAACGATCTGGTGGCGGGCCGCCTGCAGGTCATGTTCGACGCCTGGGCTTCGTCCGGACCCTTCGTCAAGGACGGCAAGCTGCGCGTGCTGGCGGTGACCACCGCCCAGCCCTCGGCCTCGGTGCCGGACCTGCCCACCGTGGCGGCCTCGGGCCTGCCGGGTTATTCGGCCATGCCGTGGCTGGGCCTGGTGGCGCCGGCGCGCACGCCGCAGCCGGTGGTGGACAAGATCTACAGCAACCTGGCGCAGATCCTGCAACAGCCCGACGTCAAGGCGCAGTTCACCGGCCTGGGGCTGGACATCATCGGCAGCGATCCCAAGACTTTCGCCGCCTTCATCCGCCAGGACGTGACCACCTGGGCCAAGGTCGCGCGCGACTCGAACATCCGCCTGGAGTAATGGCATGACGCAGTTGGAAAGCGCCGCGCGGGAAGAGCAGGCATTCCGCCTGGACCTGCGCGGCTGGCTGGCATCGGCCTACGCCCGTTTCGTCAATGATTGGCCGGGCGGGGCCGAGCCGCGCAACCTGGATTTCAGGCGCGCCTGGGAAGACACGCTGTGCGCCAACGGCTGGTCCGGGCTGGGCTGGCCCAAGGAGCACGGCGGGCGCGCCCTGCCGCTGTCGCGGCAGGCGGTGTTCCACGAAGAGCACGCGCGCTGCGGCGCACCGCTGGGCGTGAACCTGATCGGCCACGGCATCCTGGCGCCGACGCTGCTGCATTTCGGCACCGGGGCGCAGAAGCGGCGCTTTCTGCCCGGCATCCTGTCCAACCGCGACGTCTGGTGCCAGGGCTATTCGGAGCCGGGCGCCGGCTCTGACCTGGCATCGGTGCGCACGCGGGCAGAGGCCGCGCCCGGCGGCTATCGCTTGAACGGCCACAAGATCTGGACCTCGTTCGCCGACCGCGCGCAGTGGTGCTTCGTGCTCGCGCGCACCGATGCGCAGGCGCCCAAGCACAAGGGCCTGAGCTTCCTGCTGGTGGACATGCGCAGCCCCGGTGTGCGGGTCGAACCGATCCGGCAGATCACGGGCGAGGCCGAATTCTGCGAGGTGTTCTTCGAGGACGTGTTCGTGCCTGAAGACTGCCTGCTGGGCGAGCCGAACCAGGGCTGGAAGATCGCCATGGCCGCGGCCAGCTTCGAGCGCGGCACCTACTTCATCCCGCGCCTGGTGCGCTTCGCGCAGGAACTGAGCCAGGTGCGCGAGCTGGCGCTGCGCGCCGACGCCCAGGGCCACGTGCCGGCGTCTTCGGCCGCGGTGCGCCATCAGTGGGCGCGGCTGGCGGCCGACAGCCATGTGCTGGCGCTGAAGTCGCAGCGCGCGCTGGCCGGCGCGATGCGCGGCGATCCGCCGGGCCCCGAGGGCTCGTCCACCAAGATCCATTGGAGCGAAGCGCACCAGCGGCTGCTGGAACTGTCGCTGCAACTGCTGGGCGAGGATGCCTGCCTGGCGGACGACGCGCCCGACGCCCATGCCGCCGAGCTGACGCACGCCTACCTGTGGTCGCGCGCCGAGACCATATTGGCCGGCACCTCTGAAATCCAGCGCAATATCATCGCCGAGCAGATGCTCGGCCTGCCCAAGGCTTGAACCTCATGGATCTGCATCCGACCGAAGACCAGCGCATGCTGGACGACGCGGCCCGGCGTTTTCTGGCCGACCGTCATCCGCCAGCCGTGGCCCGCGCCGCCGCCGGCAAACCCTACGAAGCGCGCCTGGCGCAGTGGCGCGAGATCGCGGCCCAGGGCTGGCCCGCCTTGCTGGCGCCGGCCGGGCGGGACGGACTGGGGCTGGGCA